>OGSS01000012.1_pt1 | contig 218359 bp, 202 predicted proteins | sample 1553591 | NCBI WGS metagenome assembly OGSS01 (sample SAMEA2580061, study PRJEB22360) | human gut metagenome | biome: human gut; feature: human-associated habitat; material: faeces | place: Denmark | collected 2008/2010
TTCCCTCCTTCATGTTTCCGACAAAGGCACTGTCCACAATATTGTAGACCGCCTGCAATGCCATCGACAAGATCATCGGTATTCCCATCTGTACCATGAGCTTATTGACCGGCATCTCCTTCATCCTGTTTCTTTCTGCCATCTTAACTGAATCCTCCTTTTTCTACATAAAAAAAGCATGTACTTATCTCACAAACTGGACTTACGCTGATAAGCTACACACTTTTTCATGGCATTATAAAATTAAAAACGAGCAACAAAACTGGATTTACGCTCGTTTGCTACTCGTTTGAAAATTATTATATTTCTCTTTTTTCTTTTACTGCTGCTGCAATTTTCTCTACAATCACACAGACAATTACGGTAATCACCATATCCGGCAGCGTATTTCCAACTGGTGTATCCACATGCATCAGCACCCGGTACAATACAAAACCGACCAGCCACACCACAAGATTTCTCCACTGAAAAGCGGATTCCTCCGCATCTGCTTTCTTTAAAATGAAATAATCTGCAATCTGCACTGCAATCATCGGGGCAAATACAGAACCAATCAGATACAGGAAATTTGTAATGTTATCCATCGGATAAACAATTGCTGCCACAGTTCCAATCACGGTAACAACAATCGCTGCCCATTTCTCCTTAATTTTTGAAGAAATGGAAACACTTGAAACTCCTGCGGAATATGCATCCAGAAACGTCGTCGTAACCGTGGAAAATACAATGATGAGAAGTCCCACAACGCCAAACCCTGTTTTTAACATAATCTGCGCAATATCATATTCGCCGGTAAAAATAGCAGCCCCCATACCGATCATATACATAAAAATGCTGACCAGACTGTAGACAACCACACTGACAAGTGTTGCGGCAAACGGTTTTTCTGCTTCTCTTGTATAATCACTGATTAGTGGCAACCAGGAAAGCGGCATTGCCACGGCAAGTTCCACAGCCGCACCAAATGTAAGACTTCCATCATCCACGACCGGGGCCGCGCTTCCGGTTCCAAAAAAGATCACTTTAAAAAGAACCAGAGATAAAATAAAAAGTGCGGTCATGGCAACCGTATTTAACTTGCCAAGATTCGTAAGTCCGACAAAAATCCAGACAATAATCAATGCGCCGATAATGATCGCCCATACCCAGATTCCGGTATGCAAAACCCCGTCTGCCGCAAGCGCTCCGTCATAAATCATAATTGCGGTCCACCCTACAAGCTGTAACACATTTAAGACAGCAAACAGAAGGCTTCCTCTCTCGCCAAAACTCATTTTCACAGTTTCCATGGCACTTTTTCGTTCTTTCGCTCCAATCATTCCTGCTGCAAACATCATAAGTCCGCCGATCAGATGTCCCAGTAAAATTGCTGCCATGGCTTTTCCAAATCCAAGCGGTGCAAAATAAGTACCTGTCAGTATTTCCGCCAGGGATACACCTGCTCCAAACCAAATTAATCCGTTACTGAACACGGAAGTTCCTTTTTTTTCCATTTGTACACTCCTCTTAACCTATGATAAACCCGGCCTCACATTTGCCGGATACTAATATTCTCCTTCAATTGCAAATGCATGGTCCATTGGTCCGCTTCCTTTTCCAAGGTCAAGCATGGCGGCAAGTGCACCGGAAATATAATTTTTTGCATACTTCACGGACGTTTCAAGATCTCTTCCTTTTGCAAGGTTTGATGCAATCGCAGAAGAAAGCGTACAGCCTGTCCCGTGTGTATTTGGATTGTCAATCCTCTTTCCCTCAAACCATACCGGCTCTTTACCCTTCTGGTAGAGCAGGTCATTGGCATCATTTAACTGATGACCACCTTTTAATAAAACGGCACAGCCCAATGTGTCACAAATAATTTCTGCTGCTTTTTCCATATCTGCATCGGTCTTGATCTGCATTTCGGAAAGCACTTCCGCTTCCGGAATATTTGGCGTAATCACCGTTGCGAGCGGTAATAATTTACTTTTCAATGTGCTGATGGCATCCTCACTGATCAGTCTTGCCCCACTGGTTGCCACCATGACAGGATCTACGACAATATTTTTTGCGTGATACTCTGTCAGCTTCTGCGCAATCGTCCCAATCAGTTCACCAGAAGCAACCATTCCGGTTTTAATCGCATCCGGATAGATATCCGTAAAAATACTGTCCAGCTGCTCTGCCAAAAACTTCGGGGTTACCTCCATAATATCTGTTACACCGGTCGTATTCTGGGCAGTCAAAGCCGTGATCGCACTCATTGCGTAAACATGGTTTGCTGTCATTGTCTTAATATCTGCCTGAATGCCGGCGCCTCCACTGGAATCACTTCCAGCAATTGTTAATGCTGTGTACATAACATCCTCCTTATATCAGATATTTCTTTTCAAATTCTTCAATCTTCATCGGCTTTCCATAAAAAAATCCCTGAATCATACGGATTCCCATCTTTTTTACAATATCTCTCTGGCGCTTAGTCTCCACACCTTCCACGCATACGCGTACATTGATGGCATTTGCCAGTTCCGATACCATCCGCACAAATGCATTGGAAAAGTCGTCCTCGCCAAGATGTTCAATAAAACAACGGTCAATCTTGATCACATCCAAAGGCATCTCACGGATATGATTGAGGGATGAATATCCTGTTCCAAAATCATCCAGTGCCACGCGTACACCAAGATTCCGGATCTCACTTAATATCTTCTTCATCCGGACCATATCATTAATCGCCAGGCTTTCCGTTACTTCCAATGTCAGATTCTGTGGTATGATACGGGTTTCTTCCAGAACCTTTGCAACCTTCTTTACAATGTCATTCTGCAACAGCTGTACAACCGACAAATTTACATTGACATGATACTCCGGATGCCCCATATCATTCCAGTATTTGCACCGCAATGCCGCATTTTTCATTACATATTCACCGATTGGATTGATCAGTCCCAGATATTCCGCAAGTGGAATAAAATCTGCCGGATTCACAAATCCAAGTGCACTTGAATTCCAGCGGATCAATGCTTCCGCACCACAGCATGGCTCTCCCGGCTGACAGACATCAATGATCGGCTGATAAAACACTTCAAATTCCGTGCATGCATTCATGGCTGCAGTACGCATATTTTTCTCCAGATCCAGTCTGCGGTATGAGGAAGATGCGTCCATCCCATCATAGTATTCCACGCGGTTTTTGCCCCTGCGTTTTGCCGACAACAGGGCAATATCTGCTTTACGGACAAGTTCTTCCACCGTTTCTCCATCCTTCGGGAAATATACGATCCCCATACTTATGGTGCAATAATAATCTTCTCCCTTTAAAAACCATGGTTTCTTAAATATGGATGTCACTTCCCTGACAATCCGTTCCAGCTCCGGATACACGGAATCCGGAATAATCACAACAAACTCATCCCCTCCCATGCGGTAACAGGTATTCTCAATCCCATCTATCCTGCGCAGGCTATGGGAAATCGCTTTCAACAGAATATCCCCATACTGGTGTCCCAGCCCGTCATTGATATGCTTAAAATCATCCAGTCCCATATAAAGCAACGCTCCTGTTGCATCTTTTTCCCGGGTCTTTCGTATAAACTGTCCCAGATCCTGTTCGCAGCGCATGCGATTAAACAACCCTGTCAGGAAATCATTGTTCGCCTGATTTTCGATTTCTTTCTGATAAATTTTCTTTTCGGTAATATCATAGAGTGTACACATGGCAACTTTTCTGCCATCCACCCAGTCAATCTCGGTCTTATGCACATCCAGCCAGCGTTCCTCAACAACCGAATAAATTTCCTCATAATACTGGCTGCGCTTTGTTTCCCGGTCGGAAAACAGCATTTTTTCCAGATGATTTCCCGCGATACTGCGAGAGAAAAGTTCTTTGAATTTGTGATTCATATAAAGAATTGCATGGGTATGGTAATCAACCACATATATTCCACATCCGGTATTTTCCAGAATCGCCTCTAAAGATGTATAGGAACTTGCCAGCGAATTCTTTGCAATTCTTTTAAGCATGATGCTCTGCACAACTCTTCGCACATCACTGACAAATTTGATATCTCTGTTCTCCCAGATTCTTGTTTTTTCATTATCATACACGCAAAAATACATCGCCGTGCGGTTTTGTATTTCAATCGGTTCAAAAATTCCGGCACTGATATGACAGGTTTTAAATAAATGTGCAAACGGTTCCGGCATGATGGAGTCCGATGAGATCATATAAGTTTTACCATTATAAAACGGCAGTGCACCGATCGGAATATGCTGCCCCTCTGCAAGAATGGACTTGTCTGGTTCTTTTGTATACTCGCAGATCATGTCTGCCGTATTTTCCCCTGTATTCTCGCGCAACAGACATCCACCGGAAATTTCCAGACTTTCACAGGTCTCCCGCAAAATATCCTCAGCCACTTTTTCAAAACTGTTATCCGAATCCATCATCTGCAAAATTTCGGTCATTGCCCGGCTGCGGTGCAGCTGGTATTCCATCGCCAGCTCGGAAACAGAACTCTTTTCAACCGCTTTCTGCGCGATCATCTGATTTCTGCGACTCTCAAACAACTGTCCGGAAAGCAGTGATAGAAATTCTACCGATGCGTAAAACTGCTCCTCCGTCGTAATAAGCATTCCCTCCGGCAGATGAACCTCTGGTGTCAGCCGCTCCTTTATAATGCCCATAACAATCCAGACAACCTGCAGCTGATCTTCTACTTTTGTGGAAACAGCACACAATTTCATGAAATCCTGTGCTGTTTCCCGCTCCACAACCGTTTCCATCCGGTCATGCTGCATCTGGTCTACCAGTTCCATGTAGGCATGTTTATCTACCTGTGTCCGTAAAAACTCCACCTGTTCTTCTGTTCCAAACGGTTTTGTCACAACACCTTTATTCTTATCCACACACATCAGATACAAATGATCTGCACAGCAAAACTGATCCTGCAGCTGCTGTAACATTGATATATCTATCAGATTCGTATCATCGTTCATGCCATTACCTCTTTACTCCTATAATTAACAGATAACATCCTGCCTTACTCTGCATACAATATTCTTCCAAAAGAGAGAATTCCCTGTGAAGACGCAGCTGTTTCTTCACAAATCCAATCTCTCCTGTATACATTACAATCACAGCCTCCTTTTCCAGAATGGTTAATGCTTTCCGGAAAAATTTCTCATACAGACGGTCCAGCTGCTCCCGCGTCATTTTTCCCCGCACCGGCATATTGGTTACAATCTCATCAAACAAATAATCATGTTTAAAATCAAAGAAATCCCTGTGTATGAAATTGATCTGTTCTCCTGCCAGAGCCGCATTCTCCCGTGCTCCGTCAATTGCCTCCCCAAAAATATCCGTACCATATTTTTCACGTGCCGGAACACGGATATCCCGCTCAATCAGCATGGTGCCCACGCCGCAGAACGGATCAATAATCTGCGCATTCTCTTTCAGATATGGTGCTGCCAGTTCCATAATCAATGCCGCAAGGGAAGGGTGCATGGAAGCGGCAATTGCATGTTTCCGGTACGCAAACCGGTGATCTGGAATAGTATAAAATTTCAGTGCCGGGAAAAACTTTCCCTCACGATTTGCAATCAGTCGAAGTTCTACCTCATAATCCCCCGGAGAATTCACCAGTTTTCCATCCGACAACTGTTCAATGGCAGATCCAAGCTTTTTGACAAACCGACTTCTCTGTTCCAGTGTCATTGCGGATCTGCACTCAATCCGGAAAAAGAATGGCTTGTCCTCCCGGTGGTATTTTGCACAGATTGCAAGCATTGGCTTCCACACCGTCTCTGCTGCTTTTTCCGGTTTCTGCTCCAGAAGTCCTTTGACCGGAAGTAAAAACAACATGTCCCGATATGTGCGGATCTGCAACAGCTGCAACAGATCATCCGTCTGTACAATCACACCGAGCGGATGCGCCTTTCCACCGGTCTGATTTTCCAGTATTCCGCGATGATTGCGGTTTGTCACCAAAAGTACATGATTGTTCTTTTGTTTTATATCAAAATGATGGGTATCGATTCCTTCATACTGAATCAGGATTGCCCGCAGTGCCCGCAGTTCTGCTTCCCGGTGTTTCCGGTTTTCTTCGGTGACCGGCTCTCCTTCCAGCTCTGCAAGACGATCTTTCAGCTGCGAAAGGATTTCTTCTGCATGAAGTGCCTTCATGGCTTCCAGATATGCACTTTTTACGAACAGTGTCTGTTCCCGGGTATATACTTTCCAGAGCGGCTGCAACGCATTCTGTACTGCCAGGTCTCCCAGAAGAAGTGCTGCATTCTTCCGCGTCTTTGCATCCTCTTCCTGTAAAAATCCAAACACCAGATCTTCATGCCCGCGTACAAATTCTATAGCCTGCGCTTTTTGCTCTTCCGTTGCTTCTTTCAGGCTGGCACGCAGAGCACTCAGATTACTCCTTACATTTTTCTTTTCCTGTAATTCCGTAAATAGTTGTATCAAAAATTTCTCCTCTGTTCCGTTAATTATTCAGAATACTTCCTATATTTAATTTATTGTAGATGATTTTTTATTCTTTGTCCACTCCATTTTTTTCGATGTAAGCCGCCAGATCATCATGAAAATTTTCCCATGCACTCTCATGTTCCACAAAATATTTCGGACAGTTTTTACCTGTCACATCATAATGCCGGATCACATCTTCAATTCCAAGATCATATCTTCCGATCAGCCATGTTGTCAATTGGATCAATGACTGATACGTACTGTCATTGAATTTTCCGGTGTCATCCGGAATACAGCATTCGATTGCGATTGTATCACTGTTTCGGTTATTGGATGCATATGCGATTTCATTGCGGGGAATGCACTGTACAATTTCTCCATCCAGCCCGATCACGAAATGACTGCTTGCCTTGGTCTGGTGAGATTGTTCCAGCCCTGCGAAATAATTCCGGTTCTGAATGGCAGTCGTTCCCGGATTGGCCGTGTAATGAACGACAATTCCACGAACCTTTTTAAGTGCAAGCCCCGGACGGGAATATTCATTGACCGGAAGCAGTTCCACGTCTAATTCCGGTCTCTGGTCAACGTATTTTTTATCTGTAATATCCCAGCTGCTGTCAGACACCGTCTGCTGCGCCCGTTCCTGCTTCACTTTATGTATGATTCCCAGAATGGATCCCAGCAAAATTACGGCAATGATAATCATTAAAATGCGCATCTGCAGCTGTTCTTTTCTTGTTCTTCGTTTTTTATATCTCTTTCGATAGGTTGGAGCCATAAATGCATATCTCCTGTATTATTTTTGCCCCTTTGTGGGGCTTATTTCTATCTTCTCACATATTGCGTATCTGTCAATGGGTTTTGTGGTTCAAACATAAGTTTTCTCGATGCGACGGAAGAAGGCGTACATTTTCTTTCTCCAGAAAAATTTGCAAGTCAGCTCTGGCGTTGATTTCACGTCCTTTTGTGTAATTTTATCATTTTACGCAATTAGCTATACGTTATGAGTGCCAGAGCAAGTTGCAAATTTGTTCTTCCGAAAGAAATATACGCCTTCTTCCTGTGGATTGGAGAAAAGATAAGTTTAAAATTGAGGCTGCAAATTCTGAGGATTGGAGAAAAGATAAGTTTAAGATTGGGGGACGCAAAATTCTATAAATTATAAAAAATACGCGCGTATAGAAATTTTCTAAATATGAAAACTTCCATCGCGCGTATTTTCTTCCACAAATTTTCTCTTTTAACAAATTCTAAAGCTTTATGTTTATCTCATAGCCAGAATTTGCGGCAATCGCTCTTTTCTTTATATTTTCTCCAATCCACAGAATTTGCGCGTGTACTGTTTTGGTTTGAAGTTTCTGCAACTGCTCCGGTGTTCCATTAGGTAAAGCTAATAGCAAAAACATATCCCCCTGCTAAAACCTACCTGAAATCAACGCCGGAGCTAATTTGTAGAAAATTCAAACCAAAATCATGTCCACCGCAAATTCGTCGCTTTAAGAAACCTTATCTCTAAAACAGCCCGCCGCAAATTCGTCGTATTGAGAAAAAACTTACATAATCTTGTGAACCCAGCCTTCCGGTCCTTCAATCTCGCCCATCTGGATTCCGGTAAGTGTCTCACGCAGTTTCTTAGTATATGGTCCCATTTCTTCCATTCCACTCGGGAAACAGATCTCTTTGCCATGATCAACAACTTTTCCGATTGGAGAAATAACGGCTGCAGTACCACAGAGTCCACACTCTGCAAAATCAGGTACTTCTGAGAATTTAACCGGTCTGTGCTCTACCGGCATATGCAGATACTTTTCAGCAACAACCATCAGGGATCTTCTTGTAATGGAAGGTAAAATACTGTCTGACTTTGGTGTTACGAATGTTCCGTCCTTGGTAATGAAAATGAAGTTTGCTCCACCGGTCTCCTCTACATAAGTTCTTGTAGCAGGATCCAGATACATGTTCTCAGCATATCCCTGAGCATGTGCATCTACGATTGCATGTAAACTCATAGCGTAGTTCAGTCCGGCTTTGATATGTCCGGTTCCGTGAGGTGCTGCACGGTCAAAATCAGAAACACGGATTGTAATTGGCTTTGCGCCGCCCTTGAAGTAAGGTCCTACTGGTGTAACCAGAATACGGAACTGATACTCATCTGCTGGCTTTACGCCGATAACAGCGTTTGTAGCGATCATATATGGGCGGATATAAAGCGTTGCTCCGGAACCAAATGGAGGTACCCATGCTGCATTTGCCTTTACTACCTGCTCTACGGCATCTACGAAACGATCCTCCGGGAATACCGGCATCTCAAGTCTCTCACAGGAATCTTTCATACGGCTTGCATTTAAGTCCGGGCGGAAACATACAATATGTCCGTCCTCTGTTGTGTATGCTTTTAATCCTTCAAAACAGGACTGTGAATACTGGAATACACCTGCACACTCATTTAATGTAACGGTAGGATCTGTTACCAGTGCTCCATCGTCCCACTTTCCATCCTTGTAATTTGCAACATAACGGTAGTCTGTGGTCATGTAACCAAATCCCAGGTTACCCCAGTCAAGATTTTTTTTCTCCATTTTCATTTCCTCCATTTTCTATTCCAATTCAAGTGTTCTATAACTTTTCGTTATGGAATACTGGATGTACTATTATTTTTACATATTTTAGTACAATCTGAAGTATTTGTCTATAGATCTTATGAAATTTCTCTATCAAAAAAATTCATAAAAACCATAACCTGATTCCCTAAAGTCCCAGAAGTTCCATTGCTTCGTCCTTTAACTCCTGTGTGCGTTCTTTCAAAAGCAGAAGTTTGTTGTACTTATAATAGGCATCATTGCCACATTCACTGACAAATTTCAGACTGTAATAACCGGCCGAAAGTTCGGACAAAAAGATTACCATTTCCTGTCCCTCTCCAAATACCCGTGCAAGAAATTCAAATGCATGCGTCAGATGACGGCCTGCATCTGAAATTTCCTTCTGGCGGATCTGCTCCCTCTCATCAAACAGTTTCTTGACACATAAGAAATCTCCTTTTGCATCACCGGTTCCTTCGACTGCCAGTGCCATCAGGCAGTCATTCATTGCCTGAAGTGCCGCACACATGGCTTTTTCCTGTTCCCTGTCGATCATGCCGGCCTTTTTCCGGTGAGTGATCATGGTGTCATAAGAAGAAATCTGTCTTTCCAGAATTTCTTTTCCGCTTCCCACTCCTTCCTTCAGATCGCTCCGCAAAAATCCCAGCTGCTCAAAAAAAGCTTCCTGTGCAGCTTTTTTCCGGGAATAAGAAATGAATTCCTGTCCCAGGCTGTCCAAAAGCAGCCCCAGCAGACTCAGCTTCTCGTCAAACGGTGCATTTTTGATCGTCATACTGTTTTCCGGTATACTGCCCTCTAAGATTTCCGGTATACGGTAAATATTTTTATACTTATTGTACAGTTCATAATAAGCAGCAAAATCGCGGGCAATCTCCTCGTCCTGCAGATACTGCACAACAAAGTCATAGTCTATGGCAAATCCAAGCTGTTCATACACTTTCATGACCTGTGAGAGATCTTCCCATCCACGGGCGGTCACAAACCGTTTTCCATCCAGATCCGACACAACCGAATAGAAATTGTTCTTTTTAATCTCCAGATAAGAAAGAATTGCTCCATGAATCTGCGCTTTATACGCATACTCTTTCCACACAGAAAAATCTTCTTCTATATAAATCCGCTTGACACGGTCATAAGTAACAATATCAAAATCCCGCACCGACTTGTTGTATTCCGGAGGATTTCCCGCCGTAACGATGACAAAGCCATCCGGTACCCTGTGATTTCCAAATGTCTTGTACTGCAGGAACTGCAGCATCGTCGGAGCCAGCGTCTCGGATACACAGTTGATTTCATCGAGAAACAGGATTCCCTCATGAATTCCGCTTTGTTCGATCTGATCATAGATCGAGGCGATAATTTCACTCATTGTATACTCTGTGACCGATACATCCTCCCCATCATAGGTTTTCTTCGAGATAAACGGCAGTCCGATCGCACTCTGTCTCGTATGGTGCGTGATCGTATAAGAAACCAGATTGATCCCGCACTCCTGCGCCACCTGTTCCATAATTGCGGTCTTACCGATTCCAGGCGGCCCGATCAAAAGTACCGGACGCTGCCGTTCCACAGGAATCGCATACTCCCCGGTCTCATCTTTTGTCAGGTACGCCTGAACCGTATTTATGATTTCCTGTTTTGCCTGTTTGATGTTCATAAAATTTCTCCTTTATCTATCCTTTTGTATCCTCTGACAAATATAATTTCACTGCCCAGTCCGGCACTTTTATCGGCTCTCCCGAAAAAGTTTTCTGCGGTGTGTCATCCCCGTAAAAAACAAATACCGTCTGATAATCTGTCGGTTTTTTCGGATATTCTCCATACCCGTCCGTAAAATACATCAGTCCTTTTAAGTTTTTGAGTTCCCCGCTGTTTCTTAATTTCTCTACATAGGAAAATACCGGCCGAAAATCCGTTCCATACCCTCCGGAAACGGAAAACTGCTCGGTATATTCCCCGATTTCGTCCAGATTTGTGATTGGAATATCTTTTTGAATCTGGTTATCACATTCGATGATGCGGATATGCACTTTATGGAAAAAACTCTCCTGGTGCTTTAAAATTGCCCCCGTCTCATTCAAAAACTGCTGCACAAGTTTTTCCTTGCAGGAGGCCGAAGTATCGATTGCAATAACAAGTTCTTCGATCTTTTTTGCCTCCCGGAATTCGTTTTCCTCGATCAGAGGCATGTTTCCGTAATGCTGCAGTCCATACATGTAAAATCCGTAATCAAACGAATCCATATCCACGGAAACCTCTTCTCTCACAACTGCAAACCTCTTTAAAAATTCTTTGTAGCTTTTTCGCTCCCGGCTGCTCAGCTTTAACATCCATGCAAGCTTTCCCGCATCTGCCGCCGCGTCTTTTGCATAGGTTTCCATATCGCTTTCGATACGCTTTGCATGTTCTTTCCACTCGTCTTCCTTTGGATCGGTTTTTCCAAGCGGCGTTGCATCAGACGTTTTCTCCCCGGCATTTTCCTGCTGATCACTGTCCATCTGCGGATTCTCCTGCGGCACCGGGGGCTGGTTTTTATTCTGCTCCTGCGACGGTTCTTTCTCCATGCGCTGCCAGAAACTGTGGTCACAGAGCAAAAATTCCTGCCGGAGGGATTCTTCCAGATATGGATCGCGTTTGCGCAGCATAAAATACTGGTACAGTTTTTCCGCTGTAAGCACTGAAACTTCCTTTTCCAGTTTTTCATACCACTCCTGCCGGAAATCCGAAGTCACACGCAAAATGGTCGGATAATCCATGGAATCCACCACCGATTCCACTGCAATATCACAACAGAGATCCCACAGCTGTGCATCCTCGTGCTGTTTTGCGGAAAACATATGCCGGAACAGACAGTGCATGAGCATATGCATATATGTCCGATTTAAAATTTCCGGCCGTTCAATATAAGTCTGCAGCAGATAGGTCGGATTGAACCGGATATATACCGCATCCGTGCCCACTGTTCTCGTTGACAGATCCATGGCAAATCCCAGACTTCCGAGTGCCGGTCCCATAAACCGCATCGACAGATACAGTTCTGTCCTGACACTGTTTAATATTTTATTTCCGGTTGCTTCCAGTTGTTCCCTTGTCTTCATCGTTCTCCTTTTCCTACCAGTCCAAAGACATGGTGAATGCTTTCTTCTTTCCGAAATTACTCCGCTGATATTCCATCAGTATTGCTGCAATCTGACTCATCTTTTCCTCCGATGCCAGCGGAAGGGCATCGGCAAGTGCCGCTTCCGGAATCAGGCAGGAATCACAAAGATAGGAAATCTCTTCCACCTTATTCTCCGGAATCAGCACCTTAAGGATCACCTCTGCATTCTGTTCGAGATACTGTTCGTACTGTTCCCGCAGATGGTTCTCCAGCTCAATCGGATGCATCAGCCGGTCACAGGCAATCTCAATTGCCGTGCGATAATCATCATTTACCACCTGCGCAAACAGACGGTCATACGCCAGTAAATCTACGCCTTTTCTTGTGACACATTCCCGGTACGGATACCCGCTTCCCTCAATCTTGTGATGCAGAACCCGAGCCTCCACATCTTCCACAAAATTGTATACATATGCCGGAAACGTCAGCTGCAGCCCACATGGCTCTATGCGAAAATGCAGCCTGCGGTCGGTATCTGCCAGAAGTTCTTTCATCACCGAATAGTCTCCTCTAAGCTGCGTCAGCTTCACTTCTTCCAGACAATGGCACTGTTTGATCACGCCGTCATAATAGTCTTCCACACTGTCGTACAGCGAAATGCTTTTGAGTTTTTTACAGTTATAAAATGCATATCTTCCAAGCGTTTCCACCGTCTTTGGAATACTTACACTCTCTAAATCTTCCCTTGCGGAAAATGCATTTTTGCCGATCGTTTTCACCGGACATCCATCCACCTGATCCGGAATGACCAGATGTCTTATGGTTCCTTCATACCCGGTAACGGTAATTGTATGTTCTTTTGTTGTTTCATATTGCAATGCCATATGGATACTCCTGCATCTGTTATGCCCTATTCTGATATACGCTTTTTAATTCCCCGATAAAATACAAAGACCCCAGCGCAATCGTCTTTTCTTTTGGTTTTAAAAGTTCCGGAATCTCTGCAACCTTTGTAATTGCGTGTGCAGGCACCCCTTGTTTTCTGATGTCTTCTGCCAGTGTTTCCCCTTGCAGTGCCCGTGCACTCTCTGGTGTGACGGTTACAAAATCCATGGCAATCGACAACAGTTCCCCGATCATCTTTTCATAGTCTTTGTCTGCCATCACACCCATCACAAAATGAAACTTTTCCTCCGGATACAATTCTTCGAGACTTGTACGCAATGCATGGATTCCGTTACTGTTGTGTGCACCATCCACCATCAGAAACGGTTCTGTACTTAAAATTTCCATACGCCCCGGCCATACCGCTCTGTGAATTCCACGGGCAATAACGGTTTTCATCTTCTCTTTTTCTATCCGGCATCTGGTCCATGCCACTTGTGCCGCACACATGGCTGTAGCGGCGTTTTCTCTCTGATAAGCACCCAAAAGTCCCGGCTGTAGTGCCTTTGCCCTCTGCAGGTCATTCTCCTGTACACACCGCGCACGTACTCCCTTTGCTGCGGCCGCCCTTTGCAGCACCGCAAGTGCTTCCGATTCCTGCGGTGCAATTACCACCGGCACTCCTGCTTTGATAATTCCCGCTTTTTCCTGTGCAATCTCTTCTATGGTATTTCCAAGAATGTTCATGTGATCATAACCAATCCGTGTGATCACTGATACCACCGGATTTCCTAGTGCATTCGTAGAATCAAGTCTGCCTCCGAGGCCGGTCTCCATAATTACAAGATCGCAGTTTTGTTCTTTAAAATACAGTACCGCCATAAGCACGCAATAATCAAACATGGTCGGGGTCACGCCAAATTCCTGCTCCAGCAGAACATTGCCGATTCGTGTCACATCTTCTCTGGAAATCTGTCTGCCATCAACCATGATACGCTCTTCAAAATCAATCAGGTGTGGAGAAATAAATGTTCCGACTTTTAATCCGGTTTCCCGGAAAACTGATGTCAGGAATGCGCAGACCGATCCTTTTCCGTTGGTTCCCGCCACATGAATAAATGGCATCCCGTTTTGCGGCTGTCCCATCTGTTCTAACATGATTCCGGTAATTTCCACTCCCGGCCGGTTTCCAAACCGTCTTCCATTTTCTATCTGATCCAATACTTCTTCATATGAATACATCTTTATTCTCCCTGCAGATATCTGTAAACCGCTTTCGGCAGCCGGTACCTGACTCACAAAAATAGGGAGAAGCTTATAAAAAGCTTCTCCCCGTATTCTACTTCTATATGACGGTTGTTTCAAGTGCAAAATCCTATACCGAAAGGATCACTCCGCCTTCATTTGCATACATGCTGGATACCCCGGCCGTATTGACAATTACAATCTTTTTGAATTTTGCGACTTTCTCAATCGCTTCTTTCACAAACTGTGCACGTTCCGGACAATTGCAGTGGGAAATGGCAAGCACACGGCTCTCGCAGTTTTTGGTTACTTTGAGCATATCCTCTACCATCTTGGAAAGTGCCTTCTTCATGCCCCTTGCCTGACCAAGCTGCTGAATCGTTCCTTCTTTGGTGGATCCCATTACCGGCTTGATGTTTAAAGTATTTGCCACAAATGCTTTCAGTCCGCTCAGACGGCCAGCCTTGCGCAGTGTTTCAAGTGTCTCAATGACAAAAAATGTGTTCATGGAAGAAATGTAAGATTCCACCTCTGTTACAATTTCTTCAAAAGATGCACCGGATTCTTCCAGCTCCTGAATCTTTAATCCGATCAGGGTTTCCCCAATCGAGGCCGACTTGGAATTAAATACATGAATCTGCTTGGAATCCTCATGCTCTTCATGGTAAAGCTGTGCTGCAAGTACCGCACTATTGTACGATCCGCTCAATTTTCCGGACAACGTCACAACATATACATGCTCCGCCTCTCCCTCATACGCACTCATATAACGCTCCGGAGACGGGCAGGAAGATTTCGGGCTGTGAATACATGCCTTTACTCTCTGCAAGAAATCTCTCTGATTAAAAGTTTCATCATCTGTGATCTGATATCCATCCACATCCAGCAAAAGCGGCACTGTGCAAAAATGTCCATCTGCCTTTAAATCCTCAGGAAGTTCTCCACAACTGTCAATTACAATTTTATACTGACTCATATCCATCCCTCTTTTCTAAAATACGTCTATCCTTTTATGAAATGCGTGTTTATCATTACTTTATAAAAAGTTTTTATTTTCCATTACATGTAGTATTCATTACTACGTTCATATCATAACACGGTTTCAGATATTTGAAAAGGGGAAAAAGGCATATTTTATAGTTTCTTCATATTTTTCAGGAAAAATATGCCGTCACAGCTGATGCCAGAGCATCAAAATCCGTTCGTCCCATCAGTTCCCGTGCAGAATGCATCGATAAGAGCGGAATTCCAATATCCACTGTGCGGACCGGAAACAGCGTGGATGCAACCGATCCCAATGTACCACCCCCGCGCACATCGGAACGATTGACAAACCTCTGGTATGCGATTTTATTCTGATCGCAGAGCTGCCGCAGAATTCCGATTGCCTTTGCATCCGTCGCATAAGACTGGGAACATGCCTCTTTGATACAGAATCCATCCCCAAGCACCGGATGATTGGTAATATCCATTTTCTCCTTATGATTCGGATGCAGTGCATGCGCCACATCCACGGAAAGCAGCATCCCTCCATACATCGCACAATCCGTTTCTTCCTCACTGCAGCCAAGCGACCGGTAGATGCGTTTTACCATATCATGCAATAAGATCGATGCTGCGCCCTGTTTGCTGGTATTTCCGATTTCTTCATTATCAAACAGTGCGATCAGATTGATACCATCGGTCCGTGTTCCTTCCACGATGGCTGCCAGCAGTGCCGCAACGGATGTCTGGTTATCCAGTCGCGGAGAAGACAGCAGTGTCTCTTTTATCCCCACATATGCCGGTTCTTCCACACAGTATGTATTCAGTTCAAAATCCAGAATATCCTCTTTTTTTACTGCCAGCTCTTCCGCAAGAAATGACAGGAAATAATCGGTACTCTGCTGTTCTTCTGGCAGCATATCCGCAACCGGCATCAAATCTACCTGATTATTGATTGCCACTCCCTTATTCACTTCCCGGTTCATGTGAATGGCAAGGTTTGGAATAATAAGAACCGGACGACCGGAACGAAACAGCATGGTCTTCGGGGCAAACACATCTTTGCTTCGAACGATCACGCGCCCTGCAATCCCCAGCGGACGATCAAACCATGTATTTAAAATCGGTCCGCCATATACTTCCACGTTCACCTGCGCATACCGGTCTGTCACAAAATCCGCATTTGGTTTGATCCGCAGATATGGATAATCTGTATGTGCAGCTGCCATGCGCAGCATTGCATCCGCACGGAAGTTTTCTCCAACTGTAAATGCATAGAGCGTTGTTCCATGATGATTCATCATATAAGCCTTTCCTTTTTTCAGATTCCATGGTCTGGCATACTCCAGTTCCTCAAAGCCGGATTCCTCTAACGTCTCCATGGCTGCTTCCACACAATGAAACGGTGATACTCCTTTTTTTAAAACATCTATCAAAAATGATTCTTTCATAGTTATAGTTTCCCTTCTTTTCTTAAGTGATTGCATCGTTACGGTTCGCAGGGGAACCTGTGAGCAGTAACCGTGCATTTTCTATCAATCAGTGGCATTATAACACATTATGATTGAAAAGATGAAGTCACTCATGCTAAAATTAAACTATATCAGCTGCCGTTTTATCGGTTTCACAATGGGGAGGTTTTTTATGCTGGCTCTTGCATTAACAAACAAAAAAGATTTTATGAATAAATTTCTCAAAACTGAAATTTTTGACCATTTTCTGCTTCAGGAGGGCATTGTCGTTTCTTTTGCAAGCTATGTGATTGATGGAACTATTACCAAAGGATTCTATACAGATACAGAAGCCGAAGAACTCGGTATTAAAACTTTTCATTTTCTTCCATTTTCCATGCTCCGTCCACGCATCTTTGACCTGATCAAAGGAAAAAAGGCTCCATCCTCCTTTAAATTCGTCCTGATGCTGTCGCCGGAAAATCAAAAACGCACCATGGAACGAATCGGAAGTTCCTATACCCCGGCAGATATTTCCGCCATGTCCATGAACATCAAATTTCAAAATCAGATGCTTACACTGACTACCGGAATTTCTTATCGCATTTTTTCTACAGATAAGACATTAGAACCGGAATGGGACAAATTTGTCAGACAATTTCTCTCACAACACGACATTTCTTTTGAAGTGCTTTAAAATCCGGCTATTTCACGAAGATTTTGCTTTACATTTCCAATTGGTTATGCTATTCTTAGCATAGTTGCAAGGCAACACAAATATATTGGAGGTACTTTCGATGAACAAAGGTACAGTAAAATGGTTTAACAACCAGAAGGGTTACGGATTCATCACCGCTGAAGACGGCCACGATGTATTCGTACATTACTCAGGACTTAACATGGAGGGTTTCAAATCTCTCGAAGAGGGTGCAGCAGTAGAATTCGAAATCACTGATGGCGCTAAAGGTCCTCAGGCAGTTAACGTAACAGTAGTGAAATAATTGCCGACTAATCTAGTTTCTATGTACCTTTTTCTTTCTTTAGAATAAGATATTGGATACAACGATTAAAAAAAGGAATGTTGCATTTCTGCAACATTCCTTTTTTTGCGTATGGGAATACATCTTTTCAAGTATTCTCCTATCCATTGTAATTAGCCCTCAAATACCCGTTTGATACTATCATAATGCAGGAAAATTCCCTGATCTGCGAGTTCCCTGATCTCTTCTGGCGTAGCAAACCGACATCCGTCTGTTTCTTCCGTCTGCAGATGGACATCTTGTTCCGTAACATCCAGCGTATAACGATAAACATCTACGAAATAGTTATCTCCTTCGCCCGGATTTTCTCTGTGATAGGTAAATACATAACCACCTTCCGCTTCTTTTACATCCAGTCCGGTCTCTTCTAAAACTTCCCTGCGCACAGCCTCTTCCGATTCTTCGCCTGCCTGCGCAGCACCACCGGAAACTTCCCACCATCCGGGTGCCCATGCTTTGGTCATCACACGCTTAGTAATCAGGAATCTGCCATCCGGACGCCTGATCACACCAAGTACCGTCAGATGATACTCATCATCTGCCAGATTGAAATGATTCCGCTCCATGGTTCTTCCTGTCCGCACTTTATTTTTATCGTAGATATCCCAACGTTCCATTTCCATTCCTCCAATTTTCCTATGTGCCAGCTGCTATCATTCTTTTCTGCCATAGTTTTATAACTGCAACTCTATTCATTATATTGGTTTTAAGAAATGTTTTCAAGTTTCGTTTCTATTTATTAATTCCACTCCGTCATATATTTGCGATACCATTTTGGCAGAAGCTGATTCTGACACTGCTCATTGTGACGCTCTCGGATTTCCATGGTGGCAAAATACTGTTTCCATAGCACAGCAAAATAATCCATATGCCCCTGCGGAATCTGAAGCTGCTCTCCACTCACCAGAACACAGCGGTGTCCGGCTTCATGGACGGCAGCAAGGTTTCGGTTTTCATCGTAGAGAATAAAATTTTCATCCGGAAAACGATCCGAAAAATGATCCATCATCAATGGAACCATATTGCATTTTGGTGCAAGCTGCGCCACAAGAATACTTCCCAGATCCTGAAATCTCACAAATCCCAGCAGCTTATCCAGCTCATTGTCTACCTTGCGGGACAACTCCATCACCCGAAGTGCAAACGGATCGGCAAGCTGATCGGAAATACCACGTCCCTGTGCAAATGCACGCACCAGATATCCAAGAACTGCTGTCCCCCGGTCCTCTGCAAAATGGCATAATGCATGAAGCAGTGTATCATACACCGGATACCCCAGTCTTGACTGTATACTGTAAACCGTCTTCTGCACTTTCTGCGCATCTGTCTGTACTTCGATCTCCCTGGCAAACAAAGTCATTTCTCCTTCACCGGCCGCAATGGAAATACTGTCTGTATAAGGAGCTTTCATTTTATTTTTACACACAAACGCATCGAAAAGTGCTGTAAAAATTCCTTCCAGAGAATCCTCACATCGAAGCACGATCTGTTCACTCATACTACAATTTTCCCCCTGTCATCAAACAGTGATAACTGCTCATAGGTCTGCACCGTTCCATCCGAAAGCAGCATCTGCATCGGACGTTCCTGATACATCAGATTCCGTGTAATATATCCTTCCTCCATACGGGTATGATACATCATCTTTCCTTTACAGGTGATAAAATACACTGCACGTTTCAGAACAACACCCATCTTCTTTAAATCTGAAAAATCCAGCTTTGCGTACCGCCGGGCCGCCATAATCCGGCGGGCACTTTTTGTTCCGATCCCCGGCACACGAAGCAGCGTATAATAATCCGCACGATTAATTTCCACCGGAAACAGTTCCAGATGGTGCACTGCCCAATTACACTTCGGATCAATCTGTTCGTTAAAATTCGGATTTTTCTCTGACAGCAATTCATCTGCGCGGAATCCATAAAACCGCAACAGAAAATCTGCCTGATAGAGCCTGTGCTCACGTAACAATGGTGGTCCGGGCAAATCTGGCAGGGAACTGTCATGATTCACATTGATAAATGCAGAATAGAATATCCGCTTCATCTCAAACTTCTGATACAAAGCTTCTGAAACCGAAATGATCTGATAATCACTTTCATCCGATGCCCCGATCACCATCTGTGTACTCTGTCCTGCCGGCACAAAATAATGATCCGGCCGCATCAATCCCCGCGTTGTCTGCGGAAGCTTCTTTTGCACGTTTCTCACTCTGCTGGAATTCTCCCCACCGGCAATTTCTTCTCCCCAGCTTTGTACTGCACTCTGTCGCGCTTTATGCTCCCGGATGGCAGCAATTCCGTCGTGGTAGTCCTGCAGACGGGCATAACTTTCCTTCATCTCTGCCATCTGGTTATAATAGGTTTTCTCATCCAGATACATCCGGCTTTTCATACTCGATACCCCGTGAAACTCGCGGCTTTGCCGAATTCCATTCTGTAACTGGCGCATCGGGGAAAGGATGTTTTTACGCACTTTGTTAGGCGCAATCTGCCGCAGCGCATCGGCCGTGGGAAGTTCTAAATTTACACTCATGCGGTCTGCAAGATACCCCGTTAATTCCAGCAGATCCGCTGATGCTCCCGGAATTCCTTTTACATGTATATATCCGTTAAAATGATATTTTATGCGCAATAAATAAAGGGTCTCATATAAAAGTCCCATGGTATAATCCGGAGAATGTAAAATTCCGGAACTTAAGAACAATCCTTCGATATAATTTCTGCGGTAAAATTCCATCGTGAGCTTACAGATTTCCTCCGGTGTAAAACTGACACGCTTCACATCATTGCTGCAACGGTTCCTGCAATATTTGCAGTCATAGATACAATCATTGGTATATAAAATCTTAAGCAGTGAAATGCAGCGCCCATCCCCGGTAAATGCATGACAGATTCCACTTGCATATGCGTTTCCCGTATGTGTACCATCTCCTCCACGCTGCACCCCGCTGGAAGTACACGCAACATCATATCTGGCAGCTGCCGAAAGTATGGTTAGTTTTTCCATGATACGATCCATCTGCAAAATTTCTCTCATATCCAGTATCCCTCCGCAAAAGTGCCGAACATCCGTTCTTTTTTACATCATATCATAAGAACAAATGTTCGGCAAGTGCAATTTTTTTTTATTTTATATGAGCTGCGAGCAGTCTCCTATCTGCCCTGATGCAGCATCCATGGATAAATCAGTGAAATCGCTCCGCCGATTCCGGCAGAAGCTGCACAGGTAAACACTAAAGCCCCTGCAATTCCGCCAAAGAAATATCCAATTGCCAGAAAAACGGCAACAATTACTAAAATAATGCAACGCAGCAAAATCTGGATCATACTCTTAACCGTATCCATCGCAGACGCCGGAACAAGAGCTTCCAGCAAAAGCCCAACTTCCGAAAACATAAAATCCGCCACCAGATACGTCAGATACCACAGAAGCATAATTCCCGGTTTTTCATGCAAAAGCAATGCCGAAACCACCAGTGCCGGAAGCAGATCCATCGCGCAGAGGGATGTTCCTGCAAGCACTCCGAAGAAAACTTTCTTGTATGGATTCTCCGGCACCAGAAACAGCCAGTTTCGCGCAGTCTCCTGTGCAATCGGATTTCCCATATTCCGGAAGAAAAGTACAAAAAACAAAATACAGCCCGGCACCAGAAATCCGGACACCTCCATGATCCTGACACAAAACAGGGAAATACCGACACTGACCAGCAGGTAAAACAGCATCGTATTGGTTATGATTCCAAATTTTGACGTACGTTTACGGCAATAAATTTCCTTTGTAAAAAACACGGATGCGCCCCAGCCCTTTAAGTTTCCTTCCTTTTGCTGCTTTTTTGCATGTGCTTTTCCTGCGATAACCCGTCCTTCTTTTGCTGCCTCAAGCATCTGTGCACGTTTTCCCGCGGAAGCCAGCGCATCTTCGTAAAAATCCGCTTTCATATGCCAGATGGCAAAAATCAGTACCGCCACACTTACAAGCAGCAATCCCAGATAAACCAGAAACGGGAACATTTCCCCATTTACGGCACACATAATCATGCCTTTGTACCAGCCGATGACCGGAAGATACCGCAGCCAGTGACTGGCAAAAGTCATATGTGCTGCTTCAAGCAGGTTCTGCCCATTCGCCAGATATGTTCCTCCTGCAATCATTCCAAGCAGTACAACAATTCCCACGATCAAAGGAAACACATATGGTTTTAATTTTTCGTGTGTGGTGCAGACCGTATATGTCAATACAATCATAAGTCTCTGAAACACCAGAAGCAGAATCCACCCTGCAAAAATGGCTACAACTGCCGATGCCCCCAATCCCATATTTACAACGAGATTTGGAATCTGAAAAACCAGATATATGGACGCGAAAACTGTTGCCACCATCTGAAAACTCAGTCGAAACATCAACACGGACTGTGGTTTCATCGGTGCCGTAAACAACAGATTCACGTCTGCCATCTGGAAAATATCCGTACCGTCCTTAGAACCGGAATACATTCCCCAAAGTAATATCGCTAGAAAAACAATCATCACTCCGGCTTCCACATAGGTTTTGATTGCGGCAATCTCCTGTGGCGTTTTTTGCGTTTCTTCCTCTTCCATTGCTTCTTCCTGTACGCGATCCGCCTCCGAAGACGATTCCACAGTTTCCAGCGACTGTTGCTTTTCTACCATGGAACCGACCACGCCACCAATCAGTCCAAATATGATTCCAAATCCAAAAATGGCAAGAATGATCACGAGAAATGTACTTCGAAACATCTTTTTTATCGTGTTCCAAAAGGTATGCCATGCATAATAACCCCATAACCGCATCGCCTACACCTCTCTCTCCAGAGCCGCGCCCTCTGTAATCTCAAAGAAAATATCTTCCAGACTTTTATTGTTATCCTTTAAATTTTCACGTTCAACCACAGCGGCTACCCGCCCCTGTTTCATGATATACGTGGTATCCCATAATTCTTCCATACTGTCAATCATGTGCGTGCTGACCAGTACCATGCAGCCACTGTCCCGCAATTCCTCAAACACCTTTTTCAGTTCTTTGATGGCATGTGGGTCCAGTCCGATCATTGGCTCATCAAACAGTACCAGCCGTGGTTTCGGCAAAAGTCCACAACAGATGGACAGTTTCTGCTGCATCCCTTTCGACAGCTCATCCCCGAATTTTTTCTTCTTATCTGTCAGATCAAATCGTTCCAGCAATGCATCTTTATAGGCTTTATAATCCTTTAATTTATATGCCCGTGCAATAAATTCCATATGTTCATCCACAGTCAGGTTCGGATACAACGATGGAATTTCCGGAATATATCCCATGATCTTTTTCGCCTCGATGGACTTATTTTCGAGACTGTTTACCTGTATCTGTCCCTGATATTTCAGAAATCCCATAATACATTTTATAATCGTGCTTTTTCCTGCACCGTTAGGTCCAAGCAGTACTCCGATGCGCCCATCCTCTATGGTAAGATTGATATCATCATTTGCAAGCACCTTACGGTATCGTTTCGTCACATGTACAACTTCTAACATAACCATTTCCCTTTCTTTTTCTTACTAACATGTTCCATGTGTTTACGATATCACATTCATTTGCTGCAAACCATCTTCTTTTCCTTAAAAAACCTTAACGCTTCCTTAATATCTCTTCGCGCATTTGCCCACGCCCTTCCTCTGGTATTTCTCGCCAATCACATAACCGATCTCCCCAATTGCAAGCTGTGGATACGGAATATCCATCGTAACATATCCGATGCATGCTCCACTTTGTTTTTCTGTAATAAGCCATGCGTTCTCATTATCTGCCAGTGCATTTACAAAGGACTGCATCTTCTCACCAGCTACTGTTATTGTCCTTAACCACTGTGGAATAAAAAACGAGGCCATCGCAAGCGACGGCCCCATTTTGATATTACTCTTCTTCTCTGTGCATGGAGAATGTTTCCATATGATAATTCTTCAAATTGTCAAGAATCTGACGATCATCTGCTTTCTGAAGAAGTTCGTCACGGAACTTCTTTGTCACAAGCATATCGTTAAAGGAGCTTGGTCCACCGACGCAGCCTCCTTCACATGCCATACCTTCAATGAAGTCATCCGGCAGCTTGCCAGCCTTCATAAGCATCAGGAACTTGCGGCACTCTGCGGCACCGTTTGCCTTGCATACTTTCGGTTCAATGCCAGCTTCCATCTCTTTCATGCTCTCGACAACTGCTGCGGTAACTCCACCGGAGTTTGCGAAACGCTTGCCGTATACAGAAGACTCCTGATAGCTGGTATCGCTTGGCTGCAGTTCTACGCCCTTGGCACTCATGATGGCACGCATCTCACTGTATGTCAGCACATAATCTGCATTGCCCTCAATCTTCTGATCGACAACCTCAGATTTCTTTGCTACACATGGTCCGACAAATACGGTCACAGCATCCGGATCCTGTGCTTTGATCATACGGGATACCGCACACATTGGAGAGATGGTTGTGGAAATCTTATCTGCCATCTCCGGGAAGTGCAGACGCACCATATTGACAAATCCCGGACAGCAGGAAGTTACTTTCTTCTCTCCTGCCTTGTATGCCTCTACCCACTCTGCGGCTTCGGAAGCAGCGGTCATATCTCCACCTAATCCGGCTTCGATAAATCCGTTGAATCCAACTTCCTGCATAGCTTTCTTCCAGCTTCCCATTGTGATGTTTGCACCAAACTGTCCCTCGGTAGCAGGTGCTGCAATCACGTATACTTTCTTATCAGACTTTAAGGCATTGATGACATCAACCATAAATGTCTTAGATCCGATTGCTCCGAACGGACAGCTATGGATACATTTTCCGCAGCGGATACACTTGGAATCATCAATCACGGAAATACCGTATTCATTGTATGTAATAGCGTTGACCGGACATGCAAATTTACATGGTCTCTTCAAATGTGCGATTGCATTGTAAGGACATGCAGCTGCGCAGCGTCCACACTCTTTACATTTCTGTGGATCAATATGGGAACGATGGCGTCCTGCCTCAATGGCGCCGAATTTACATGCATTGATACATGCCTTTCCCATACAGTTCTGACAGTTTTCTGTAACGGTATAACTGGAAATCGGGCAGTCCTCACAGGCTGCACTGATTACCTGAATCACGTTTCCATTATCCTCCAGTCCCGGGGCTTTGCCCTCTGCAAGACGGACACGCTGGCGGATAATTTCTCTTTCTTTGTAGATACAACAACGGAACTGTGGTGTCGGGCCCGGAATCAGACGAACCGCAATGTGGTCTCTCTGAGCATCAAGAGTCCCTTCAAATGCCAGTTTTGCGACTTCACGCAGAACCGCATGCTTGATCTTGATTACATTTTCATCAGCGTACATAAAATCTCCTTTGCTTTTTCGTGGTTTCTATTAAGCATAATATGTTTTTATTGTACATAAATTTTCATTAAAAAGCTATAGATGTATCTATCAAAATACATCAGGCGGTGCGATTTTATGGATAATATGAATACGATGGACTTCAATCAGAAAATTGATGTTTCTCTGCGCGCTTCGCTTGAGGCAACTCCCGTCGAACGAAACGCTTCCGATGATCTGTCCACAGGGAGCAGCTCTGACGGGTTCTGGGACCTGATTGTTCTGTACACCGGTTCTCCACAGACGTTACAGAATGAATTTCCTTCCTCTTCCTTTACCTTTCTCCTTGGAAATTATGCCATAGTGAAAATCTCCGAGGACGACATTCCATCACTTGCCGCCTTTCCACAAGTAATATATATCGAACGTCCAAGACAGCTTTTCTTTGAGATTGTTTCTGCCCGGCAGGCTTCCTGTCTGAGTGCCATTCAGGAAAACAGCAGCTATGGTCTGACCGGAAAAGGCATTCTGATTTCTGTGATAGACTCCGGTATTGACTATGCGCATCCCGATTTTTGCAATCCGGACAAAACCACACGGCTGGTTGCTCTCTGGGACCAGACCATCCTCGCTGATCCTTCTGCTGGACGCTTTGCCCCCGCCGGTTATTCACAGGGTACACTTTTTTCTCCGGAACAGATCAATGCGGCACTTCAGGCAGACACTTTTGAGCAGCGCATGGAACTTGTACCCAGCACAGATGTCACAGGGCACGGAACCCATGTCGCCGGTATTGCCGCCGGAAACGGCCGTGCCTCCGGCGGACTCTACCGCGGAGTTGCCCCGGAATCCTCACTTCTTGCCGTCAAACTCGGCTCGCCCGATCCAAAGGGATTTCCAAACACGATCGAACTGATGCAGGCGGTCGATTTTTCCGTAAGATATGCCATCGAACATACCGTGCCTCTTGTCATCAACCTGAGTTTTGGAAATACTTACGGCTCCCACAGCGGAACATCCCTTCTGGAAACCTACCTGGACTATGTCTCAAATCTCGGACGCATTAATATTGTTGTCGGAAGTGGAAATGAGGGAAACAACGGCGGGCATGCCAGCGCCCGACTGGCTTCTTTAGAATCTGCCAGAATTGAATTTGCCGTTGGAAATTATGAATCTTCTCTTTCGATTCAGATCTGGAAAAATTATTGGGATGATATTCGTTTTCAGCTGACTCCTCCGGGTCTCGGAACCTCATTTAAAATTCCCAATCAGCCCGGCAGCTGGCGCTTTTCCTTTGGCACCACACAGATTCTGGTGTACTACGGACTTCCCTCCCCTTATAGTCTGTATCAGGAAATTGCCATCGATCTGCTGCCGCGGCGGGACTATATTTCGGGAGGTGTCTGGTTTTTTACCGCAGAAGCACGGTCTGTCATCGAAGGAATTATTGATCTGTGGATGCCGGCGGCCGCTATCCGCGGGGCTGCCACACAATTTCTCACACCGACAACGGAAACCACTCTCACGATACCTTCCACCGCCGGAAATGTCATTACCGTCGGTGCCTACGATTCTTCCACCAATACGCTCGCCCCTTTTTCCGGCAGAGGATATACCTGGAATACCGGACAGGTCAAACCGGATCTGGTCGCTCCCGGTGTCGACATCACCAGCTGTGCTGTCGGGGGCGGTTACGAATCCCGAAGCGGCACCTCCATGGCTGCTCCTTTTGTAAGCGGCAGCTGCGCACTGCTCATGCAGTGGGGCATTCTACAGAACAATGATCCTTTTCTATATGGCGAAAAAATGAAAGCATATCTGATCCGAGGTGCCAGACAGCTTCCATTTTCCGTTTCCTACCCCAATCCGCAGAGCGGGTACGGGACACTCTGCGTCAGCAACAGCCTGACGTTTGTGTGATCCACTCCCCTATTCTGCGATAAAGGCCTCATAAAATTTTTCTTTTGGCACAGGTTTTCCAAAATAAAATCCCTGGATCATCTCTGCCTTTGTTTTCTTTAAAATATCTACCTGCTCTTTTGTCTCGATTCCCTCGACGATACAGTGAATTCCCAGATCATTGATCATGGAAGTCATATAGTCGAGGAGAATCCGGCTTTTGCGGTTATTGGTAATTTCAGTTACCATGGACCGGTCAATCTTTGCAGAATCGAAATCATACTGGATCAGTACCGCAAGATTGGAATAATGACTTCCGAAATCATCCATTGAGAGCCTGAATCCGAGTTCTTTGAGGCTGTTTGCAACATTTTCAATCAGAACATGATCCATGTCTCCCACCGTCTCCGTTACCTCAATATGGATCAGTTCCACCGGAATATCATATTTTTGAACCATCTGCGTTACTTTTTCAATAAGTTCCGGATACATGATCGTCATCTTCGAGAAATTCACGGATATTGGCACCGTACGATGTCCTTCCCGGATCTGTTCCTTCTGATAACGAAATACTTCATCCAGAACAAACAGGTCAATCATATGCACCAGATTGTAATGTTCCAGCACCGGAATAAACATCCCCGGTCCCACAATGCCCAGTTCATCATCCAGCTGCCGGATCAGTGCCTCCGCGCCCTCTGTGCGCCCTGTGTGGATATCCACTTTCGGCTGCAGATATACCAGATACCTTCCTCGCTCCATCAGATCGTTGATCTCATCTATCACGCTCTGCTCCATGCGCTTCATCACGGTTGTGCCATGCATCAGCTTAAGCTTATCGTTGCTCATAAGAACCTCTGCCTCTGCAATCTGGCTGCGTGTCTGCGGATGTGCACTCCAGCTGTATCCCATCGCCACGCCAAAGCCAAGTCCGGCAAGCCTTTTCTGCAGATTTTCCACCTGCTGCTCCATTTCCTGCCGTTTAATGTTGATACACAAAACCAGCATCTCATCCTCATCATACCGGTAAATCCGGTAATTGGGAAACAGGGATTTCAATAAATCCGCAACTTCCATCAGTCTGCGGTTGCCGCTGATATAGCCAAACTGTTTATTAATCTCCGACAGATGGATCACATCGGTTGTAATCACGCCAAGTGAACAGAACATATTGTCCGCACCAGTACGTGCCATAACGGACAATCCCTCCCGGTTCCAGAGATTGGTCAGTTTGTCATGTGTGCGGTCATATTCCTGCTGCTCCTGCAGATTGCGAAGTTCAATCCGCGCAGCCAGTGCCGCACCAAGCATGGAAAGAATCTCAGCCTCCCCGAGATGTCTGTGTGGGTTTAGAACCATTAAAATTCCAAGCAGATGATCTCCTGTATACAAAGAAATCCCGGCTGCAGACCATGCACGTAGTTCTGCCAGATATTCATAGATCACCGGATGACTTTCTCTCAGCGACTTGATATCCGGAATCACCACGTCCCCGAGTTGTCCTATTTCCTGAATAACTCCTTCTGCATCTCCTGACTCAATTTCCTCGGTCACAAGTCTTGCCATCATCTGTGCCGTATCCCTGTGACACTCTTCCACATAGCGGATACCGCCCTCTTTTGCATAGGCAAGCACAACACAGTCCGCGTCAAAATACTGGCGCAGCGCTTCAAATGTCTGCATAAGGGCATCTCCGATTCCCTCTCTTCCAAGCGCTTCCATACAGGTACGGAGCTGTCTTAACATGGATTTTTCATTGCCTTGTGCGAGAATCGGTTCCACCGGATCTGCCGTTTCCGGCTCCTGATTTTCTTTGATCTGATCATAAAAAACAATCCGGTTTTTTCCGCCTCTTTTCGCCGCGTAAACTGCCCGGTCTGCCTCATAATAAAAATCCGGAAAACTGATTCTTCGTCCATCCAGTTTCGCAGCACCGATAGATACGGAATATTCCATATCAAAGATAATCTTTTTCAAATTTTCACGCAGGGAGACACAAAATTCTTCCATTTCAACAGAATTCTGAAAGCCGGAAGCAAACACCGCGAATTCATCTCCCCCAAGCCTGCCGACAATTCCCCGGTCACCGATCACTTCACTTAAAATACTTCCGGTCTGGCTTAAGACCATATCCCCTACCGCATGTCCCTGCGTATCATTGATCATTTTAAAATCATCAATATCAAGCATGACAAATAAGGCATTTGTTGTACATTCCGCAAGCTCTTTTGCGCAGTATTCCTCAAATGCCTTATGGTTATACACATTCGTCAGTACATCAATCTCTGCCCGGCGCCGCATGCGTTCCGTGATGGCTTTCTCCTGCTGCACACAGCAAAAACGCCCCACCATACGATCTGTTTTTCCATCTTCTTCCGCAATACTCACCAGATAAAAACGGTACCATTCCGGTTGATTTTCTTTTTCGCAATAACGGACATCGACCGTAACAGTCCCTTCTTTTTGCAGGCAGGCATGCATCGCTCTGCGAAATACCTTTTTATCTTCCGGATCAATAAAAACAGATCCATAATGGTTCTTCTTTACATAATCTTCGATATCAAAAAGGACCTCGAACCGGTCATTTTCTATCGCATAAACCACTGCCCGGTCTTCTTTTACATCATATTCTATCAATCTCTCATGGTTTTGCTCTGCAACCACCCTGAGAAGTTCATTTTGCTTTTCCTGTTCTTTCTGCTCCCGCATAGTAACCTCTTATCTACAGCAGAACCTGATCTGCCACATTCTCCAATTCACAGAATTTGTGAATTTCAGGAACCTTGTCTTCTATTGTACCAAACCCGTATGCCGCATGAATAAATTTAACCCCCGCATCCATGCTTGCATCGTAATCTCCCTGAATATCACCTACATATACCGCATCATCCAATGCATTCCGCCTGTACAGTAACGCGATATTCTCTCCTTTTGATTTTTCATTATTTCCGTAGCACTCAGTATCCTCTATCAGATCGTGCAGTTTGTAATAATCCAGAAAAGCCTCTATATATCCGGACTGGCAGTTGCTTACAATATACAGATGATATTTTTTCTTCAACTGTTCCATTGTCCTGCGGATATCCGGGTAGAGAGTTGCTCCGTGTATCCGGAGATATTCATTTTCTTCTTCCCCACACTGTGCCAGAAGTTTCTGGCGTTCGCCTTCTTCCAGATCCGGAAACAGAATCCGTGCGATCACATCCATCGTCTTTCCCATTACTGACTGGATGTCCTTTACCGTAATCGGTTTTCTGTCGTAGCCGGCTCTTTTTACGGTCTCATTCCAGGACTCTGCCACTTCCGCAGCGGAATCCCAGAGTGTTCCGTCCATATCAAATATGATTCCTTTTTTCATTATGCCTCGTCAATTGCCTTTCCGATATCATGGCGCATATACTTATTTGCGAAATCCACCCATTCGGTTGCCTCATAGGCTTTCTTTCTTGCTTCTTTTAAATCTTTTCCGGTTGCAGTAATGCCAAGGACACGTCCGCCGTTTGTTACGATGCGTCCTTCCTTATCGAATGCAGTTCCTGCATGGAAACAGAAGTAATCATCCTTGCCCTCGAACTTTTCAAGTCCGCTGATTGGGAATCCTTTCTCATAGGAAACCGGATATCCGTCAGATGCAAGTACAACACAGACAGCTGCATTGTCCTCAAACTGCAGATCAATCGTGTCAAGTTTTCCATCGACACATGCTTCCATGACATCAATGATATCATTTTTCATACGTGGAAGAACGACCTGTGCCTCCGGATCTCCAAAACGGGCATTGTACTCAAGAACCTTTGGTCCTTCCCCTGTCAGCATCAGTCCGAAGAAAATAACTCCGGTAAATGGTCTTCCCTCCGCAGCCATAGCATCTACAGTTGGCTGATAAATATACTTCTTACAGAATTCATCTACTTCTTTTGTATAGAACGGACTTGGAGAGAAATTTCCCATACCGCCGGTATTCAGTCCCTGATCTCCATCCTTGGCACGTTTGTGATCCTGTGCGGAAGACATGATGCGGATGGTCTTTCCATCCACATAGGTCAGAACCGATACTTCACGTCCGGTCATAAATTCTTCGATTACCATCGTATTTCCGGCATTTCCGAATTTCTTATCTTCCATGATCGTACGCACGCCTTCTTTTGCCTCTTCGAGTGTATTGCAGATCAGCACACCCTTTCCGAGTGCCAGACCGTCTGCCTTTAACACGATTGGCATCTTTGCTGTCTCAAGATATTTTAAAGCTTCTTCCGGATCAGTAAAGTTCTCGTAAGCAGCTGTCGGAATATGATACTTTTTCATCAGATCCTTGGAGAATGCTTTCGATCCTTCCAGAATCGCTGCATTTTTGCGCGGTCCGAATACCTTTAAGCCTTCTGCTTCAAAGACATCCACAATTCCGCCAACCAGCGGATCATCCATACCAACGATGGTAAAATCAATGGATTTCTCCTTTGCAAACGCAACGAGCTTGTCAAACTCCATGGCTCCGATCGGCACACACTCAGCTAAAGCTGCAATTCCCGCATTTCCAGGTGCACAGTATATTTTGGCAACTCTCGGACTTTTGGCAACGCTTGTTACGATTGCATGCTCACGTCCACCGCTTCCAATTACAAGAACTTTCATGATTATCCTCCTATATGTGATGCATTTCCTATTTACTGATATGTACGGTTTTGCCCATCACCGTCACTTTTCCATTTGCGATCAGGTCGATCGCCTGTGGCATAATCTTCCACTCTGCCTGTTCCATGACACGGCGCTGCAGGATCTCCGGCGTATCGCCCTCCTGCACTTCTACCGCTTTCTGCAGAATGATCGGACCGGTATCCGTTCCCTCATCCACAAAATGCACGGTGGCACCTGTGACTTTGACTCCGCGGGCAAGTGCACCTTCATGCACTTTCAGCCCATAATATCCGGTTCCACAGAAAGACGGAATTAAAGACGGATGAATATTGATGATGCGGTTTCTGTACTTTGCAATCATCTGTTCCGGAATGACGACAAGGAATCCTGCCAGCACAACCAGATCCACCTCATACGCATCAAGTCTGCGCAGAAAATCTTCATTAAATGCCGCACGGCTCTCATACTCCTTCGGGCTGATGCATACTGCCTCAATTCCGTGCTTTTTTGCACGTTCCAAAGCGTATGCTCCCGGATTATTGCTGATCACTACCGCAATCTCTGTATTTGTGATTGTTTTTTGTTCAATTCCATCGATAATGGCCTGCAGATTGGTTCCGCCGCCGGATACACATACTGCGATTTTTAGCATAATGTTACACCCTTCTCTCCGTCTGTGATCTTACCAACCACATATGGAGTATCTCCGGCTGCTTTGATTGCTTCCATCGTCTTGTCCACGTCTGCCGGATCGACTGCAAGAACCATTCCAAGTCCCATGTTGTAAGTATTGTACATCATATGCTCATCTACATTTCCCTCTCTTGCCATAAGGGTAAAGATTGGAGGAACCGGGTAGCTGTTCTTTTCCACTACGGCATGCTTTCCTTCCGGAAGCATACGTGGAATATTCTCATAGAAACCACCACCGGTAATATGGCTGCAGGCTTTCACACGTACTCCGGCGTTCTTGATAGACTTCAATGCGCCTACATAGATACGGGTCGGAGCAAGAAGAGCCTCGCCAAGCGTTGTTCCAAGCTCATCCATATATGTATTTAAGGTTTCTTTGTCCATACGGAAAATCTTGCGCACGAGAGAAAATCCATTGGAATGTACACCGGAACTTGCCATACCGATCAGCACATCCCCGGCTTTTACGTCTTCTCCGGTAATGATATCCTTCTTGTCAACCACACCTACGGTAAATCCGGCCAGATCATACTCATCCTCCGGCATCAGTCCCGGATGCTCTGCAGTCTCTCCACCGATCAGTGCACATCCGGACTGCTTACAACCCTCTGCCACACCGCTTACGATCGTTGCAATTTTCTCCGGATAATTTTTTCCACATGCAATATAATCCAGGAAAAATAACGGTTCACCACCGGCACAGGCTACATCGTTGACACACATTGCAACGGCATCAATACCGATCGTATCATGCTTGTCCATCAGGAAAGCCAGTTTTACCTTGGTTCCGCATCCATCGGTTCCGGATAAAAGAACCGGCTCTTCCATATTCTTGATCGCATCCAGCGAAAAAGCACCGGAAAATCCGCCAAGTCCGCCTAATACCTCCGGACGCATGGTTCCCTTTACAAACTTCTTCATCAGTTCCACTGACTCATATCCTGCTTCGATATCTACGCCCGCGTTCTTGTAATCCATTTATTTTTCCTCCTAATATCTGTGTTTTAATCTATTATTGTCGCTTATAGTATATCGGGTATTTTTCGATTTTACCAATCATAAATGTTAATAAATCTAATTAGTAGTTCTTATATCCCACTTCCTGCAATCTGGCATCCTTTGCCTCAACCTGCTCTTTTAAGTTTTTAGAATACTCTTTCAGGCGTGCAAGTAAATCCGCATCACTGGTTGCAAGAATCTTTGCTGCAAGAATACCGGCATTTGCTCCGCCGTTGATTGCTACGGTTGCTACCGGAATACCGGTCGGCATCTGCACGATACTGTACATGGAATCTCTTCCGCCAAGAGAAGTGGTGTGCATCGGGATTCCGATGACCGGCATCGGGAAGATTGCTGCGCACATGCCCGGCAGATGTGCTGCCATACCTGCACCTGCGATAATCACTTTAAATCCTTTTTCCTCCGCACTCTTTGCATATTCAAAAAATACATCCGGCTCGCGGTGTGCGGAAATGATCGTCATCTCATAGCTGACGCCCAGCTGGTCTAAGATGTCTGCTGCCTTTGCCATGATCGGCATATCTGAATCACTGCCCATTACAATTCCTACTTGTGCCATTTTAAATATCCTCCTATATGTGAAAAAATTTATGGTTCCATTGCATCCAGCGGCTCATTTAACGGTTCCGTTCCCGGAACGACAAACCGCCCGTTTCTTATAATATCTGTCGTCGTGCCATCTGCACGTACTACCGTAATCGCTCCTAACTCATCATACGGAATCGTAATATCGGTATGACAGTTAAAATATGCTTTTGAAATATCTTCTTTGCGCCGGATCGAAATTTCATTGTCCCTTGCGATGATCGCTTTTCCATCCGGATTGTATGTCATGTTGTCCTCATCGTACGTGTAACAGGTGTCTCCGACCGCAAAATGCGGACCTGTCTTTTCCGCAATCAGAATCGGAAGCTTATCCGCGATCTGATATTTCCGTGCCATCCGGTATGCGGTGGTATTTGTTCCGATTGCAAACTCTCCCATCGGAAGTGTTTTGTGATGGAACAGAATATTGTCCTCTATATACTTGCGGTTTTCATCCTCAGAATCAAAATTTGTACAGGAATAAGCTGTAATTCTTCCGTTTTCAAAATCCAGTTCCAGATTCTTGAAAAGGAATTCCCCCAGATAGACCTGTGTGACGTGCAGCTTTCCTTCTGTTTTCTGCAATACCGGAGATGTGAACACTTCCCCTACCGGAATATTGACATCTGCCACACAGTTTTCAAATGCGGTCTCTTTGGCAGGATCGGAAAGCGGATGAATCTTTACATACAGATCCGTGCGGTTTCCGTTACAGCCTTTGATGTGCACACGGTCCGCCGTATCCAGCACATCAATGATCTTCTGCTGCATATTGCGGTAAAGCATATAATCAAGCGTATTGATATGCACCGTTTCCGCAAAGATTTCTTCGTATTTTTCTCCGATGGACGGAACCGGGTAAGCAATAATCGTAAAACTGCGTTCCTCCCCGTGAATGTAATGATTGATCAGCTGGCTCTTCTCGCTGCGCTCATACACATCGATTTCCCTCTGTTTGTCGGTATAGGTAACGCGCTCCTCTTTCTGCTCCGGCGAAAACGGCTTTGTCCCGAAAATTTCGATCACTGCCGGTCCTCCGTAATTTGGAGCAATCGCTTTGTGATTTTCCCAGACAGTACGGTCAACTTCGAGTCCCCGCTCGATGAGTGCCTTATCCAGCCACAGCCCGCGATCCTCTTTGTGATCGTAAGTAAACTGCTTGTTCAGGGAAATAGAGTACGGACGCAGCACCGGCTGCAATCCGATCTTTTTAAAATTGTGTACGGCGGCGCGTACCATCCGCTCGAATCCCAGCGGATAACGGATCTCCACTACCGACTTTTTAGAAATATCTTTTCCGGTTGTTTCAAATCCGATCCGGTATCCTTCGGTAAATGTATCCGCCATTGCCTGCATCTGCTGCTTTGTCAAGGAATGCAGAAAATGTGCGGACTCCGTCTCATCTTTTCCGATATACAGACCATAACGGTACAGATATGCCGGATGATCCAGCTCCGCTTCCATCACGATCTGGGTGAAATAATCATATTCCGGATCGATCAGTCTGCAGATCGCATCCGCATTAAAAATTTCTGTGTAATCATGCATAAAAGAATAAATGCATTTTCTGATCTCGTGCACATTCAGATTCTGTGCATCCTCAAAACAGTTGTAAATTTCCACAAAAAGTTCCGCATAAATACACAGATAACGGATATTTCCTTCCATACAGCTGGTATAAATTCCATGCAGTCTGGCATCCAATGCCGAGAGCAGCGGTCCGTATTCCCAGCCCATCTTACTGACGGCATATGCCGGGTTTGCATAACTGTCCGCATAATCTTCCTGCACATCCAGATACAGACGGCGATTGATCTTTTTCCCTTCCAGCGTGGAAATTTCTGCCAGTTTTCCACTCAGGGACGCTTCTGCTAATTTATACAAAACCAGAAACAGTTCCGACATTTCAAAGAAATATCTCCGGTACAGTTCTTCCACACTGGAGGCTTCCTCCTCGCTGACCGCCTCAATGCGCTCCATCACAAGTTCCAGCCGTTCCCAGTATTCCTCGTTATTTTTGTGATTGATCTCTCTAAAGCTCATAGTTTGTTTCCTTCTTATAATTTTTAGCTCAAAAATCCCCAGATATAGGTTCCGATCCAGCATACCATATCCAAAAGGGTCAGTCCCAGTCCCAGTCTCGGAAACAACTGGAAGGAATCTTCTTCCCGCAGACTTTTGGCTGCGATGACAAGAACAACAAATGTTGCGATCATCGCAACGACTCCTGCGCTCCCATAATAAGCAGACAGCGAACCGCCTCCCTGAAAAGCAAGCTTCAGGAACACAAGATACCATACCAGAAGAGCAAGTGCTAATACCGTGGCCAGTATTCCCTGTCTGGAATGTTTTTTCTCGGTAAACTTATAGCCACGTCTTCTCCGGTTTCTCATATGCGTCTCTCTTTCCTACAACCTTTTTGCTTATTTGCATCCATACTGCTCATAATAGGCATCGATTGCTTTCCTGATCGTGTCATCAATTACAATTCTGCCCTGACATTCCCGATTATATAAGTGTTCTACCACTTCTTCCATGGTAACAATTGCTTTTCCTTCAAAACCATATTTCTCATGAATTTCATCGAGTGCGCTCTTTACGCCGCCCTGTCCGACTTCCATGCGGTTTAAGCTGACCATAAGACCAACGATCTCAACGTTTGCAGCCCCACGTACTTTTGGAACAGTTTCTTCCATGGACTTGCCGGATGTCGTCACATCCTCGATCATCACCACGCGGTCTCCATCTTTTAAGCTGCTTCCTAAAAATCCGCCTTTGTCTGCCCCGTGATCCTTGGCTTCCTTGCGGTCACTGCAGTAACGGATCTCTTTTCCGTACAATTCACTGAATGCAATTGCGGTAACAACAGCCAGTGGAATTCCCTTGTATGCCGGTCCGAATAACACATCAAAATCATCCCCGTAACTGGCGTGGATCGCCTTTGCATAATACTCTCCGAGTTTCTTTAACTGGGAACCTGTCACGTATGCACCTGCATTCATAAAAAATGGCGATTTTCTTCCACTCTTCAGTGTAAAATCGCCAAATTTGAGAACATCACTCTCTACCATAAACTCAATGAACTCACTCTTGTAACTTTCCATTGTATACTTTCCTCCTGTATCAAAAGGCATTCTGCCCTTGTTATTTCGCAGTTTTCTATTAAATTTTAGCATACTTCCGGTGGGTTTTCAATGCGCGAATCATAAAAAGAAACAGCATCCCCAACCCTGCGAGGCGATCCGCCCCGCAAAGTTTCGGATGCTGTTCTTAAATACGGATCCGGCTGTTATTTAACGGTTACTTTTACTGTGTTGCGAGGAACTGACCAGCAATACCACAGATCTGCGTAACTCTAATCAGGCAATTTCAGATTCCGTACAGACAATTTCCGCAGTTTCTGAAGAACTGACCGCCCATGCATCCGAAACAATGGATGCAGAGACCGTAAACACACAGATTCTGGAAAACATTGCTGCCAAAATGAAATCCCTGGTACAATATATTCAAAAACAGTAAGCAGTTACCATATCTTTATTATTCCGAAACGGCACCGATTAGTTCTTTGATATCGCTCACATGATATTTTTCCATGTAGCGCTCAATCCCTTCTACAATTTCCATGGTCACTGCCGGATTCTGGAAATTGGCGGTGCCGACAGATACAGCTGTCGCACCCGCCAGTATCATCTCAATCGCATCTGCAGCATTCATAATTCCTCCCATTCCAATGATCGGAATCTTTACTGCCTGTGCCGTCTGATAAACCATACGCACGGCTACCGGATGAATGGCCGGACCGGACATCCCACCGGTCTTGTTTGCAAGAACAAATTTTCTCCGGTTGATATCAATCTTCATTCCCGTGATCGTGTTAATCAAAGACAAGGCATCCGCACCACCTGCTTCCGCTGCACGCGCCATCTCTGTGATGTCTGTGACATTCGGACTCAGTTTCATGATCACCGGCTGTTTTGCATACTTTTTCATTTCCTTTGTGATTGCTTCTACCGCTTTCGGATCCTGTCCAAAAGCAATTCCACCCTCTTTTACGTTCGGGCAGGAAATATTGATTTCCAGCATATCCACCGGCTCTTCTGCCAGCCGTTTTACCACTTCCACATATTCCTCTGTCGAGTGTCCGCATACGTTTACAATAATTTTAGTATCATATTTTTTCAGGAATGGAATATCTCTCTCGCAGAACAGATCAATTCCCGGATTCTGCAATCCCACGGCGTTGAGCATCCCGCCATAGACTTCTGCCACACGCGGAGTCGGATTTCCCGGCCACGGTACATTTGCCACACCTTTGGTAACCACCGCACCAAGCCGGTTTAAGTCTGTAAATTCACTGTATTCTGCTCCGGAGCCAAAGGTTCCGGATGCCGTCATTACCGGGTTTTTTAAGGTAACACCACATAATTCCACACTTGTATTCATTACAGATCCACCTCCTCAGCCAGAAATACCGGTCCTTCTTTACAGATTCTCTTGTTTTTCACATTGGAATGTGCATCTTTTTCTTTGGAATCGCACACACATGCCAGACATGCACCGATTCCGCATGCCATCCGTTCTTCCATGGAAATATAACAGGTCATGCCCTGCTCTGCTGCATACGCTTTCAACGCCCGCAGCATCGGTGTCGGTCCGCACGCATATATTACATCTGCATTTAATTTATATTCTTTCATGGCATCCAGCACATTTCCCTTTGCACCGACACTTCCATCTTCCGTTGCCACGTAACAGTCTCCCTGTTCTTTAAATTCATCCAGAAGAAACGTCTGTGCATCCCGGTATCCCATCACACTGACAAATTCACAGGTGCCGGCAGCCTTGATGCTCTTTGCAAGTTCAAGCATCGGAGGAATTCCGATTCCTCCGCCGATCAGGAAAGCTTTCTTTCCCGGCTCCACGGTAAATCCGTTTCCAAGCGGTCCCAGTACCCGGATCGTATCGCCCGCTTTTAACCGGGAGAATTCTTCCGTTCCGGTTCCTTCTCCCGTTACCCGGTATACCAGACGAAGTGTTCCTGCCTCTGCATCAATCCCACACAGGCTGATCGGACGTGGCAGCAGTTTGCTGGCATCATTACTGTACAATGATACAAACTGTCCTGCCTTTGCATGTCCTGCAATATGCTTCGTCTGGATTGTCATGTCATAGATATCTTTTCCGATGCACTGCTGCTTCAGCACCGTAACATTTTCCTGAAATTTTTCGCTCATAAAATCCAACTGTCTCCCTTTTGTAAAATCACGACTTTATTTTTATCTTTGTGCAAGTGCTCCGGATATGTCTGCGATCATATCTTTGACTGCCAGACGGGAGGCATCTGCGAAGTTCTCCGGTGTAATTCCCTGCTCTTTATACTTATCCTGTTTGTAAGCACAGATGATACCACGGGAAGAGTTTACAATTGCTCCTAATCCATCCTCATTAAAGAAATGTACCAGATCCTTGCCCTGTCCTCCCTGTGCACCATAACCCGGTACCAAAATGAACGATTTCGGCATCACTTTACGAAGAATTTCTCCCTGCTCCGGATACGTTGCTCCGACAACTGCTCCAACATAGCTGTAGGAATCTCCCATACATTCGCTTCCCCACTCTGCTACCTTTTCACCAACCAGTTCATACAGCGGACGACCGTCGATCAGACGATCCTGGAACTCTCCGCTGGATGGATTGGAGGTCTTTACGAGAATAAAGATTCCTTTCTTTTCTTCTTTGCATACATCCACAAACGGCTTGATACCATCGGTTCCCAGATATGGATTTACTGTAGCAAAATCCTCATTAAAACCGGTATATGTTTTGCTTCCGATCTGTACTTTTCCGAGATGTCCGGTCGCATAGGCTGCGGATGTGGAACCGATATCCCCACGCTTTACATCTCCGATCACAACCAGATCTTTCTCGTGACAGTAATCTACCGTCTTCTGGAATGCCGCTACACCGGCCACACCAAACTGCTCATACATCGCGATCTGCGGCTTCACTGCTGGAATCAGGTCGTATGTTGCATCGACAATAGCTTTATTGTACTGCCAGATGGCTTCTGCTGCTCCCTCTAACGTCTCACCGAACTGAGCGAACGCTGCTTTTTGTATGTGCTCCGGCACATAAGAAAGCATCGGATCGAGTCCCACAACGATAGGTGCGTTGGTCTTTTTAATTTTTTCTACTAATTTGTTGATCATGTGATTGATTTCCCTTCTTAATTTATTACTTATTTAATTCATTAAATACAACTTCGCCGTCACAGATCGTGCACTTTACACGTCCCGTAACTTCTTTCCCGTCAAACGGTGTATTTCTTCCCTTGGAAGCAAATGTGTTTTTGTCAATGCGGTAGGTTTCCTCTGGATCAAAGATCACGACATCTGCCGCTTTTCCCGGCTGGATATCTCCCTTATCAATACCGACAATCTGTGCCGGATGGTAACTCATACACGCTGCCATCTGCATCGGCGTCAGATATCCACCGAGTACCAGTTCATTATGTGTAAGACATGCGGCGGTTTCCAGTCCGACAATTCCAAACGGTGCTTCCTGCATCGAACGGTTTTTATCTTCAAATGTGTGTGGCGCATGGTCTGTGGAAATCACTTCCATAATGCCATCCCGCAGTCCCTCACGCAGTGCTTTCACATCTTCCTTTGTGCGGAGTGGCGGATTCATCTTGTAATTGGTATCCGCTTCTTTCATATCGTCCGTGGACAGCGTAAAGTGATGCGGACACACTTCTGCCGACACCCGGACACCTTCTTCCTTTGCCACTTTTACCATGAGCACGGAATCCTTTGTGGAACAATGACACAGATGAAGCTGTGCCCCGGTATCTTTTGCCAGAATAATATCTCTTGCAACAATCACATCCTCCACGGAATTGGTAATTCCCGGAAGTCCCAGTTCTTTTGCTTTTGCATCGGCATTCATGACACCTCCGCGTACCATATGGATATCTTCGCAATGGGCAAGTACCGGAATGCCCAGACGCGCTGCCTCAAGCATACCGTCCCGATACAAAGCGGCATCCATGACAGATTTTCCGTCCTCGCTGATTGCCGGACTTCCTGCCTTAACCATTCCTTCAATATCCGCAAGCTCTTTTCCCTGCTGTCCCTTTGTCACCGCACCAACCTGCAGGACATGAATACAGTTCCCGGACTTTGCTTTGTTGTGCACATAATTGATAATATCCGGATTGTCTGCTACCGGCTTCGTATTTGGCATGGTCAGCACGGTCGTATATCCACCATGCGCAGCGGCCTGCATCCCGGTATAAATATCCTCTTTCTGTTCCAATCCCGGATCGCGGAAATGTACATGCATATCAATAAATCCCGGCATCACATAACATCCGTCCGCATTGATCACACGTTCGGCTTCTTTTTCCGGAAGTTCTTTTCCAATCTTTTTTATCTTCTGATCTTTGATCAGGACATCTGCCACCTCATCCATCTGTGTTGCCGGATTGATGACATGTCCCCCTTTGATTAAAATGGTCATTCTTTTTCCTTTCTTTTAACGTTTCACAGCGACAGATCCGGAAAATTTTCCGCAGATCCGAACGCCTTGCGTTGTCTTATAAGCGCGTACTTTATAATATACCGACTTATTTGAAGTTGTCTTAATTTTATAATTTGCGGATGTCGTTGTTGCAATCTTTTTATAGGTTCCATTCTTGCTGGATGCCTGATAAATTTCATACCCTTTCGCACCTGCCGTTTTGCTCCAGGAAATGCGTACCGCATTTTTTGCACTTCGGACCGCTTTTATATTCTTTACCGCACCGATACTTGTCCCTGCATTGTCCGCATATGCCTTGATACAGATGTTTCCGATTCTGCCGCCGTAACTGGTGCTTACATCCGCCACATCTTCCCAGCTGCCGTAACGATAGAGAAAACTCTGATTATAATCACAATATACCCTGCTGGTCAAACTGCTGTCACTGACTGCATATTCCATATCGAGTCCGGCACCGCTTTTCTGCAGATTTACCACAACAGCATAGTAGGTTCCTTTGGGTACGGATACCGCTTTATCCAGCCTGATGGTATGGGTTCCGGCATAGGTTGTCGTACTGGATACCTTCGCAGCAAGCACGCCGCTCTTAGGATTATGCAGGTTTGTCAGATTGGTATATACACTAATCGTATATGGGACACTGGCATCTTTGGAAAGAGAAATCGAAACTGCTTTAATCAGCTCATTGTCTGCCTTTTTTGCCTTGAAAATATTCGCAGAAGTCGAAATTCCCAACAATTTTCCCACATCCGCTCCACCGTCATACTGATAGTTATAATCATAGTTATCCGCGGACTCAAAATCAAAGATCCAGGCAGCATCCTCAATTGCCTTATCGTAATAGGAAAGCCAGAAATAACTGTTGATACTGTTCTCCGTCTTGTCTGACCAGCTGTTTCTGCAAAGCCATGCTCCGTCTCCTGCCGGTTTATTCTTAAACGAAGATGCCGGAAAATTATCATCCCAGCCCACAATATTTACGGCATGGTTCGATGCAACACTGCTTGTCGGGCAGTAATAGGTTGCCACATTCTCTCCTGTTTCTGCATAGACTGCAGATCCCACATAGTTGGTCGTTCCGTCCATATACAGTCCCAGTCCGGCAGATCCGTGCTGCATAATCTCACGTTTCACCTGGGTAGCATTTTTGTGAATATTAATAATGTATACATTCTGCAGATGTGCCACATCCTGATCAAAAGCATAACTTTTTGCCAGTGTCGTGGTGGTCGGTGCCAGGGCGTACGGTACACGGTTTTCGTCCGTCACCCCTTCCCACTGCAGAAGCGTCCGGCTCGCGAAATCCAGATTTCCGCCCATGGTCAGATAATTTTTATGGTTCATAATATTTAAAGAGTCGCCAAATGTTCCACCCAGCGGGTCTTCTACATTATTATAAGTAAAATAGGCAAGCTGCAATTCACTCAGATCAATGCTTTTGTCTGCCGTCTGATTGTCTGCAATCAGATCAAACTCCGCAAGTCCGATTGCGGAAAATGCCCAGCACGTATCATATTTTCCCTGATCACGCACGCCAGGATAGCGGATCGTAAGTTCCGACAACTTGTTCATATAGGCGGACGGCACTGCTTCTGCCTTTTTCAGCCTGGATTTTGTTTCTTTTACCACCGGAACATTTTCACTTTTGGGTGACTCTGTGTATCCGCCGGTTTTCTGGGCATAAACCCGTTCCTGCATTCCCGGAACAGCAGTTATGACAACTGCTGCAGAAAGCAAAAATGCTGCAAGCCTTCTGGTTTTATTTTTCATTTTCTACCTCTTTCTTATCGTCAGGTTTCTTCTTTCCATTATAAATATGAACCAGCTGCACTGTCAAACATTTTGCGCAAAAAAGGCACTGATTATCAGTGCCTCTCTTCCCGTTTATTTTGCCGCAATGACATCTGCCATATCATAATGTCCTGCAGGCTTTCCTTTTAAAAATTTTGCTGCTTCCACAGCGCCCTTTGCAAATACCGCCTTGGAGTATGCCGTATGCTTGAATTCAATCACCTCATCCTGTCCGGCGAAAATCACTTCATGCTCTCCGACAATATTGCCGCCACGAACAGAAGAGAGTCCAATTTCGTATTTATCCCTCTTCTTGCGCTTCTGGCTTCTGTCATAGGTATAGGTATATGCCTCATCCAGTGCCTCATTCATGGAATCAGCCAGTGCCAGTGCCGTGCCGCTCGGTGCATCCAGCTTCTGGTTATGATGTTTCTCTACAATCTCCATATCAAATCCTGCCGGCGCAAATACCTGCGCAGCTTTTTTGAGCAGTTCCATCAGAGTATTGATTCCGAGAGACATATTTGCGGATTTTAAAATTGCAACTTTTTCGTATGCTTTTTCCACATCGGCAAGCTGCTGTTCGGAAAGTCCTGTCGTACAAAGCACGATCGGAATCTGTTTTTCCACACCATATGCAAGCAGCGCATCCACTGCTTTTGCATTGGAAAAATCAATGATTACATCCGCATCCACCGTACACTCTTTCAGACTGGCAAATACCGGATAATCATTTTTGATTCCATCATAAGTATCAATTCCTGCAACAATCTCAATGTCCTCATCCTGCGCACAGATTCCTGTGATACACTGTCCCATCTTCCCGTTGCAGCCATTCATGATCGCTCTTGTCATTTTCTTTTGTGCCTCCCTGATCTATGCTAAAATTCCATAATTTTTCATTACTTCTGCAAGTTTCTTTGCATTAGCCTCGCTCATCTCACAGAGTGGGGAACGAAGAGGTCCTACTTCCATACCCATCAGGTTTAATGCCTTCTTAACCGGAATCGGATTTACTTCGGAAAACAGTGCATCTACCAGTGGAAGCGCCTCCAGCTGCAGTTTTCTTGCTGTCTTAATATCACCCTTGAAGAAGCTTTCACACATTGCGTGTACTTTGCCCGGTGCCACATTGCTCCATACCGAAATCACACCGACTGCACCGATTGACATAAGCGGTACAACAAGACCGTCTTCACCGGAATAAAGATCCAGTTTTCCGTCGGTAAGTGCCATCGTCTTGGAAGCCTGTGCCAGATTTCCGGTTGCTTCCTTTAATCCTACGAGATTACTCTTGGTGCGAACCAGCTCGGCAACCGTCTCCGGAAGAAGATTACATCCGGTACGTCCCGGCACATTATACATAATGATCGGACACTTGGTGCTGTCTGCGATCTGTGAATAATGGCTGATCAGGCCTGCCTGTGTTGCCTTGTTATAATATGGTGTAACGATCAGAAGTCCGTCTGCTCCTGCCTCTTCTGCCTCCTGTGAAAGCTGGATGGCTGTACGTGTGCAGTTTGAACCGGTACCTGCCACAACCGGAACACGATGTTTTGTAAACTCGATGGCTGCCTTGATCACATCACGGTGTTCTTCCATCGTAAGTGTTGCGCTTTCTCCTGTCGTACCTGCAATTACGATGGCATCTGTACCACCGTCAATCTGCTGGTTGATCAGTTCCTCAAGTTTATCATAATTAACTTCCTCATTGTTCTTCATTGGTGTCACGATTGCGACTCCGGCTCCCTTAAAAATTGCCACTGTTTTATTCTCCTTTCTAAATAAAAAAACCAGCTCAAAACGAGCTGGTCAATCTAACCTTTTTTAGATCTGATAGCTCTCCATCCACGCTCATACGCTTCTGACAGTCATACGATTATTCACCGCATGCCCAAAAACCAGACTGCAGTCATCCGGTTCTTTCGGCGCTTTCCCCTTTTACCTGCATTCGACTGTGTCTGCCACATCCAACAGGCTACTCATGAATTACGCGACCTCTATCCCATGTATTTCTTTCATTCTACCACCACCGGCATAGTCTGTCAATCTATTTCTCCGGTGCGATATTATAAACCTCGTCTGCTGCCTCACGGATTTTTTCATCCAGAACGCGTCCTGTGCAGACCAGAGTCATTTCTTCCGGCTTTGCGGCAAACAGCTCACAGATTTCTTCAGGGCTTATCACCTTTTCGTCCACAATTCCAAGTACCTCGTCTAAGATTAGCATATCACAGGCACCTGTCGTAACGACTTTCTTTCCGTAATTGAATCCATTGCGCAGATTCATACTTTCTTCCTGTTTTGCCTCCTCGGAAAGTGCCTCAAAACACTCATCCGATTTTGCAAAACGGAATATTTTTATTTCCGGCTCCAGCCGGCTTAAAAATGTCAGTTCGTTTTCATTTTTTCCCTTCAAGAACTGAATGATAATGACGCTTTTTCCCTCGCTGGCAATACGAATTGCATTCCCGATTGCCGCGGTCGATTTACCATGTCCCTCTCCATAATAAACCTGAATCACTCCTCTGTCCATTTCAGCCTCCATGATATCTCTTAACCAAATGAAATCCTATGTAAGATAACACAAAAGCGTCAAATAATCAAGTCTACTCCAGGAATTCAATCTTGCTGACGGATACCTCGTAAGCAACCCTCTGCTCCACCTGTGTCTCACTGACTTTCTTTACATACTCGCGGCTCTGGATTCTTCCCCAGATCTGCACATGTGATCCGACCTCGAATCCGGATGCAAATCTTGCATTTCTGCCCCAGCAGATGCAGGGAATATAGTCCGACTTGCCATATGACCGGTTGACTGCGACCAGAAGATCCGCGATCTCCCTTCCCAGAGGTGTTTTTCGGTATACCGATTCCTTACAGATAAATCCATCCAGAAAAATCTGGTTGGCTGCATTTTCTTCCTCAAACTGCTCAACCAGTTCAAACTCCCTCGCAAAAACCGATAACACCAGACGGTTTTTATGCTCCTCATGCCGGTTGAATGAACGGAACTGTCCTGTAATATAGACGCATTTTCCCTCCGCACTCTCCTGCACATTGACCAGACGCTCCGATACCATCACCGGAATATAATCGACGAAACTGGACAGGCGGTGGACAGATACTTCCACCATATAAAATCCTTCCCCATATACCTCGTGACTATACGAAAAGTCCGATACAATTTCTCCCATAATAGTGACCTGATTGTTTTCACACATTTTATCTGCCATGAATACTCCTTCCTTTTGTGGAAATTTTTGATAGGCTTCTGTTTTACCATTTAATGGTTGGTAGAAATCATCAAACCTTGTCGATAAGGCCGGCGAAAACTATCTAAAACGCTTAAATCGCCGGTGTGCGTTGAAAAAAGCTTGCGAAATCAGCTTTTTATGATAAAATAGGATAGGTTATTTATGTAAAGTTAAACAATATTAAAAAGAAGGTTAAATTTATGGTAACAACAAGAGACGACATTCGTAATATCGCAATCATCGCCCATGTCGATCATGGTAAAACCACACTGGTCGATGAGCTGTTAAAACAAAGCGGTGTGTTCCGTGCCAATCAGGAAGTACAGGAACGTGTCATGGATTCCAACGATATCGAGCGTGAGCGTGGTATCACTATCCTGTCCAAAAATACCGCTGTATTTTATAAGGATACAAAAATCAACATTATCGATACGCCTGGCCATGCCGATTTCGGTGGTGAGGTAGAGCGTGTTCTTAAGATGGTAAATGGTGTAGTCCTCGTCGTAGACGCATTCGAGGGAACCATGCCGCAGACCAAATTCGTACTGATGAAAGCACTTGCTTTAAATCTCCCGGTTATTGTCTGCATCAACAAGATCGACCGTCCGGAAGCGCGCCCTGCAGAAGTGATTGATGAGGTGTTAGAGCTTTTCATGGATCTGGATGCTTCCGATGAGCAGCTTGACTGCCCGTTCATCTACGCTTCCGCAAGAGACGGATACGCTATGTACAATCTCGACGATGAAAAGAAGGACATGACTCCTCTTTTCGAGACGATCGTAAACTATATCCCGGCCCCGACCGGAGATCCGGATGCCAACACACAGGTTTTAATCAGTACCATCGATTACAACGAATACGTTGGCCGTATCGGTATCGGTAAAGTCGACAACGGTTCCCTGAAAGTCAACCAGGAAGCAGTCGTTGTCAACCATCACGATCCGGACAAACTTGAGAAAGTCCGCATCAGCAAACTGTATGAGTTCGATGGTTTAAATAAAGTAGATGTCAGTGAAGCAAAGATCGGTTCCATCGTAGCCATCTCCGGTATTGCGGACATTCACATTGGAGATACCATCTGTTCTCCGGAAAATCCGGTAGCTATTCCGTTCCAGAAGATTTCCGAGCCGACTATCTCCATGAATTTCATCGTAAACGACAGTCCTCTCGCCGGTCAGGAAGGAAAATATGTCACTTCCCGTCATATCCGCGACAGACTGTTCCGTGAGTTAAATACCGATGTTTCTCTCCGTGTCGAAGAAACCGACAGCCCGGACAGCTTAAAAGTATCCGGCCGTGGTGAACTGCATCTGTCCGTCCTGATCGAGAATATGCGCCGTGAAGGATATGAATTTGCAGTCAGCAAAGCCGAGGTTCTCTATCACTACGATGAGAATGGCAAAAAACTTGAGCCAATGGAACTTGCTTACGTGGATGTACCGGATGAATTTACCGGCGCCGTCATCTCCAAACTGCAGCAGCGGAAAGGTGAACTTTTAAATATGGGTTCCATTGCCGGCGGTTATACCCGTCTGGAGTTCAAGATTCCTTCCCGTGGTCTGATCGGATATCGTGGGGAGTTCATGACCGACACCAAAGGAAACGGTATCATCAATACCATGTTTGACGGATATGAGCCATTCCGCGGTGAGATCGCTTACCGTTCTACCGGTTCCCTGATTGCATTTGAGACCGGTGAATCCGTAACTTACGGTCTGTTCTCCGCACAGGAGCGTGGTACGCTCTTTATCGGACCTGGCGAAAAAGTATATTCCGGTATGATCATCGGACAGAGTTCCAAAGCCGAAGATATTGAGTTAAATGTCTGCAAGAAAAAGCATCTGACCAATACACGTTCCTCTTCTGCAGATGAGGCACTGACTCTGGTTCCGCCTCGCAAATTAAGCTTAGAGCAGGCTCTTGACTTCATTGATACCGACGAGCTTCTTGAGGTAACTCCGGAAAGCCTGCGTATCCGCAAGAGAATTCTGGATCCTACGATGCGCAAGCGTGCTTCCATCGCCAAGAAAAATGCCATGAAATAAATAACAGGCAAAAACATACACTTACAATTACTCCACCTCCATGGTGGAGTAATTTTTTACAGGAGACGTTCCATGGATTTGAAGAATTTTACAAAACATTTGATTTATCAGAGTGCAAATACACAGATCCCGGATAACTTCAGCCGGTTTCAGATTCTGCATCCGGAATATTCGGCTCATGAAAGCGTTGTCAAAACCTATCCGCTTCCGGAAAATGAACATCTGTTTTCCCTGCTGTGGGATATTCATGACGGACATATGCTTTCTGCAACGATTCTGCCCTCCCAGCCCTCGTTCCTTTATGAAAAAGAGTTTACACCCGGCATGCGCACGCAGATGCACTCACACGAATATCTGGAATTGTTTTATATCATTGACGGAGAATACCGGCAGAAAATTCTGGGCAATGAATTTACTTTTCACCGGGGTGAAGTCTGCCTGATCGACAAAAACTGTCTGCATCAGGAAATCATGGAAGGAACTTCTGCCACACTTCTGTTTCTTGGCATTACCAATGTGATGTTTCAGGACATTATGAAACGGCAGATTACAACAGAGCGTATCAGCTCGTTCCTGAAGATGGCACTGATGGAACAGAAATCGCTCCAGCAATATCTGCATTTTCTCCCTCAGGCAGAGGAGGCAGTCTCACAGATGGATGAAACCATGACATCACTTCTTTTGGAATTACAGCGTCATGATGAGGCTTCTCCGATCATCTGTCGGGGACTTCTCCTGCGCATTTTTCGTATTTTAAATACACAATATGAATTTTCGCTGTCAAAAAAACTGCGACAGAAAATGAACTGGATTTTATATGAAGAAATTTCTGATTATATGAAGCAGCATATGAAAAACATTTCCATACGAATGCTCTGTGAAGAATTCCATTTTCAGGAAGATTATTTCAACCGGTTACTGAAAAACCGGACCGGAATGACTTATACGGAATATCTGCAGCATCTGCGTCTGCAGAAAGCCGAAGAACTGTTGCTGCACACCAGACTGACAATCGATGCGATTGCTGCCGAAGTCGGCTACAAAAACAAAGGATATTTCTACAAAATATTTACGGAACGGCACCGGATGACTCCGGCACAGTTCCGCAAAGAATCCTGTTGATATTTTATTTTATAAATCCCATTTCCAGTCACGGATCTCCGGCATATCAACACCATACTCATGAATGTACTGCTTGTGTTCTACAAGCTTGTCATTCATTTTCTGTGTCAGATAAGCGCCACGATTTCCTAACTGTGGAAGATGCTCAATTACGCTCTTTACCAGATGGAAACGGTCAATCTCATTCTGTACACGCATATCGAATGGTGTTGTGATGGTTCCTTCCTCCTGATATCCGTATACATGAATATTTCTGTTGGTACGACGATAGGTCAGCTCGTGGATCAGTGTATGATACCCATGGAATGCAAAGATGATTGGCTTATCTTTGGTGAACAGTGCATCGTACTCTGCATCTGTCAGACCATGCGGATGCTTGGTGCTTGGCTCAAGTTTCATCAGATCGACAACATTGATCACGCGAATCTTAATCTCCGGCATTGCCTTTCTTAAAATCGTAACTGCTGCTAATGTCTCCAGTGTCGGAGTATCTCCACAGCATGCCATAACCACATCAGGCTCCTGTCCCTGGTCGTTACTTGCCCACTCCCAGATGCCGATACCCTGTGTACAATGCTTTACTGCCTGTTCCATAGTCAGCCACTGCTGTCTCGGATGCTTGGATGTAACAAGCACATTCACATAATCGCGGCTTCTGATGCAGTGATCAAAGCAGGACAGCAGACAATTGGTATCCGGTGGCAGATAAAGACGTACCACATCTGCCTTCTTATTTGCAATATGATCTAAAAATCCCGGGTCCTGATGGGTAAATCCATTGTGATCCTGCTGCCATACATTGGATGTAAGAATCAGGTTCAGGGAAGCAATGGACTGTCTCCACGGAAGCTGATTACATACCTTTAACCACTTTGCATGCTGTGCACACATAGAATCTACCACACGGATAAATGCTTCATAACTTGCAAAGAATCCATGACGTCCTGTCAGAAGATATCCCTCTAACCATCCCTCACACATATGCTCACTTAACATAGAATCCATAACACGGCCATCTGTAGCAAGGAATTCATCGGAATCCAGTTTTTCATTGTTCCAGTCACGGTTTGTCTCCTCAAAGACTTTCATCAGACGGTTTGACATTGTCTCGTCCGGTCCGAAAATACGGAAGTTCTTGGAATCCTCATTCAGTTTGAAGATATCACGGACAAATCCGCCAAGTTCTACCATATCCTGTGCCTCAACGCTTCCCGGCGCCGGAACATCAAGTGCATAATCACGGAAATCTGGAAGTCTTAAGTCACGTAAGAGCTTACCACCGTTTGCATGTGGGTTAGAACCGATTCTGCGGTCTCCGGTCGGTGCAAGTGCTTTCAGTTCCGGAATCAGTTTTCCATTCTCATCAAACAATTCTTCCGGATGGTAGCTGAGTAACCACTCTTTTAACATTTCCAGATGCTCCGGTTTGTCCATCATGATCGGAACCTGATGCGCACGGAAAGATCCCTCGATCTGCTTTCCGTCTACAACCTTTGGTCCTGTCCATCCCTTTGGAGTACGAAGTACAATCATTGGCCACTTTGGTCTTGTGGTATCGTGGTTTTCTCTTGCATTCTTCTGGATCGCCTTGATTTCGTCCATAACGGTATCAAGTGTCTCTGCCATCTTGCGGTGCATGGTCATTGGATCATCGCCCTCTACAAAATATGGTTTCCATCCGCATCCATCAAAGAAATGCTCAAGTTCTTCATGAGAAATACGTGCAAGAATGGTTGGATTACTGATCTTATATCCATTCATATGAAGGATTGGAAGAACCGCTCCATCGCTCTCCGGATTTAAGAACTTATTACACTGCCATGAAGTTGCAAGAGGTCCGGTCTCGGACTCACCGTCTCCCACGATACAGGCAGCAATCAGATCCGGGTTATCAAATACCGCACCAAACGAATGTGCCAGGGAATATCCCAGCTCACCACCTTCGTTGATGGAACCCGGAGTTTCCGGAGCTACATGGCTGGAGATTCCTCCCGGGAAAGAGAACTGCTTACACAGTTTCTTCAGTCCATCCATATCTTCTCCGATATTTGGATATACCTCGCTATAGGTACCTTCCAGATAAGTATTGGCAACAAAGAAGTTTCCGCCGTGTCCCGGACCGGAAATTAAAATCATATCCTGATCATACTTTTTGATCACACGGTTTAAATGTACATAGACAAAGTTCTGTCCCGGTACGGTTCCCCAGTGACCAACAATCTTTTTCTTTACCTGATCTCTGGTAAGCGGCTCTCGAAGAAGTGGATTATCCAGCAGATATAACTGTGCGGCACCAAGGTAATTGGCTGCGCGCCAGTAGGCATCCATCTTCTTCAGGTAATCTTCGGTTAACGGCTGTTTTTCAACAACATCTGACATCCTGACTGTCCTCCTGTAAAATCATATTATCATTAGATGCCTATATTTTAGGAAATCCATCCATATTCCACAATTTCCTATTCCCATTAATTTCCCAAAAAGTTACCTGTTCCGACTTGTATTTCCTGTTGTTTACTTATTTTTTCACTTATTTCCATTAAAACCATAGCCAAAAGAAAGGATTATAAAATTTCACACACAGCGATTACAGTTTTCCGTATACCTCCATAGGGACATATGCCCGAATGGAAATTCCTTCCGGCACATACTCTTCTGAGACAAGTTCTCCCTTATTTCGTACAAGCTGCAATACACCTGCCTGCGCATAGGGAATCACGCGTTCAATATAAATTTTATCTTCTCTTAACATTTCCTGCAGCACATCTTTTACTGCATCCAGTCCGGCATTTTCCGTTGCGGAAATCTGAAGAACATGATCCGCACGAAAATCCTGCAGTGGGTCATCATCGGTTCTGATATCGATCTTATTAAAAAGCGTCAGAATTTTTTTATTTTTAACGCCAAGATGATCAAGTGTCTCATAGACGATATACATCTGCTTGTCGCGCTGCGGATTGGAAGCATCCACTACATGAATAATATAGTCCGCATATTTGGCTTCTTCCAGTGTACTTTTAAATGCCTCAATCAGATGATGCGGCAGTTTCCGTATAAAACCTACCGTATCCGTCAGCAGCACCTGCTGGTGTCCTTCCAGTTCCAGCATCCGCGTTGTCGGGTCCAGTGTTGCAAACAGTTTATCCTCCTCTAAAACCTCTGCGTCCGTCAGATGATTCAGGAGGGTGGATTTTCCGGCATTCGTATATCCGACAATTGCCACAACCGGAACTGCATTGCGCTCTCTTTTTGCTCTGGCAATTTCGCGGTGTTTGACCACTTCTTTTAATTCCCGGTTGAGCTGTGCAATCCGGTCATTGATCAGACGGCGGTCAATCTCAAGCTTTTTTTCTCCCGGTCCACGGGTACCGATTCCACCACCCAGACGGGACATGGATCTGCCAAGTCCGGTTAATCTGCTCAGGCGGTACTTCAGCTGAGCAAGTTCCACCTGAATTTTTCCCTCACTGGTTGTTGCACGGGCTGCAAAAATATCCAGTATGATAAGCGTCCGGTCCATCACCTTGGTATTTAACATCGTCTCCAGATTTTTTAACTGCGCAGGGGACAATTCATCATCACAGACAATTCCCGTTGCCCCCGTGTGCTCTAAAAGTTCTGCAATCTCTGCTACTTTTCCGGTTCCCACATAGGTTCCCGGATGGATCAGCTCCCGTTTCTGAATCAGCGTACCGGCAACCGATGCCCCCGCAGTCTTTACCAGTTCGGCAAGCTCAGCGAGCGAATCCTCTGCATCGTCTCCATCCTGCTCACTTACACCCACCAGAATAACTCTCTCTTTAAAATCTTCTAAAACAATTGGTTCACCCATTATCTAGTCTCCAAAAATGTATTTTCGTGTTTTGCTTCCTCATCATCCGGATAAGCCTTTAAATATTCCTTCATCATCTTTTTCGCGGAATCAAAGTCGCCACTGTACTCATATGCCGCAATGGCACTTTTCATGAGATTCTGCTTATTCGGCACTTTCTCCAGTTCCAGACCGGAATTAAAATAAGTCAGTGCATTCTTATAATTTCCATCCTGCATCTCCTGCATGCCAAGTTCATACAAATCATAGGATGTAGCCACTCCACTCTTTATATACTCCGCGATACATTTCTTTGCCTTGTCCGAATCCCCATTGGCATCATATGCAAGTCCCAGATAATACGATGCCAGCATCTGCTTATGTTCTTTTGCTTTTTCCAGATAACTGATGGCATCTTTGTTTTCACCGAGCAGATAACTGATTCTTCCTTTATACAGTTCATCTTCCGGTTTATCCCCTTTGATCTCCATTGCAGCCGACAGATATTTCTGTCCCTCATCCTTTTTCTCGTGCCGGCTTAAAGACTCATAGATTCCAATGTAGATTTCATAATTTTTTTTGCCATGCTGCACAGCACTCTCAAAATCTGCCTTGCCCTTTTTTTCTTCTCCCATATCCATATAAAGATCTCCGCGCAGATAGTATGCGCGTGCATCTTTATTGTATTTGATAATGGCATCATACGTTGCAAGTGCATCTTTTGTCTTTCCGTCCAGTGCCTGTGCTTTTGCCTTGTAAAAACAGATATCCAGTTCTTTCTCCCCGATATGTCCGATCGACTCTCCAAGCGCATTCTGAAATGCCTTGACCGCATCTTCATACTTGCCACTCTCCATGCAGGTAATTCCATACTGCCGGTAGGCATCCTGTTCCTTTGTATCTTTCGTTCCGCATCCAATCACAGACAGCGCAAACACTGTTGCAAGCAGCACGGAAATGATTCGCTTCTTCATGTTCTATTCTCTCTTTCTGAAAACTACTTTTAGCATGCCACCGCTATATTTACCCAGTTGTCACCGATCCGCGGTCCATGCTCCCGGTAATAAGTACCACCGTAGGTAAATTCGTCCGGTTCCACTGCATAGGGAAGTCTGATCCAACACTTGGCAAATGAACCATCCGTGCCATACTCCGGGGATCTTCATTCCTATATCTTACGGTATTTTCCGTACTTTTGCAATCATTTCAGAAAAAATGGGAACCGGACATCCGGTTCCCAGAAACAGCACTTATTTGCGCTGTGCTTTCCGCGCTTTTTTAAACTGATACATTTTTTCATCCGCATTATTGATACATTCATTGAGACTTTTTTCCCCGCAGAGAACTACCTCATATCCGATACTCGCTTCCACATCAAATTCAGCATGAAGACTTTTCGATATTTCATCCAATGCTTTTAAAAACGCTGCCTTTAAACTTTCAGCCTGCGTTTTTTCACATCCCGGAAGCAATACAACAAACTCATCTCCACCGTACCGCATGGAAACGGCTTCCGGCGGAAATACTTTACGAATCCCATCTGCTATCCCACGAATTTCCAGATTCCCCATATCATGCCCAAACGTATCATTGATATATTTCAGATGATCCGCGTCAATGAACATAACCGTCACCGGTTTTTTTTGCAATCTGCATTTTTCATACAAAGGCTCTGCAAACTCCTGGTATGCCATACGGTTATACAACCCTGTAAGAGAATCCAGCACATACAACCGGGATAATTTTTCGTTTGCTTTTCGAAGCCTGAGTTTGCGATACAGATATTCCAGGGATTCCAGATACGTATTCATTGTTTCAAACAAGAACTGATTTTCAAGCATATAATCGCAGTCTGCCAGAACAACATACCCTACTTCCCGCTCCCGGAAATGCAGTGGTGCATACACATACAATGAATATTCCTGCTCCATTCCCTTTTCACAGATCACGTGCATGGTATCCGGATATCCATCTGTAATATAAGAAGCCTCACCCATGGAATCGCTCAATGATTCCTCCACCAGATCCTGATTCATCCAGATACGCACGCCTTTACAACGCAGACCACAGACACATTTTGTAAAATACTGTGCCATCTGCTTATAATCTTCACACTCAATAAGATTGTGCTTTAATTCCATAATCTCATTGTGCAGATCAATTTCCCTCACTTCCTGAAAAATCCGGTCTTCAATATATTCACTCCTGCTTCTTACCTGTTCTGGTTTACAGCCACAACTATCCTGAAACAACATTTGTACAGGAACCGTTTTACAGTCAGCTGTTGTATTCTGCCCCCAGATCTGTACCAGAAGATCCATGGCTGCCTCAGCAATGACTTCTCTCTCGTATGACACCGTCGTAATCCGCGGTCTGTAATAAGATGCTTTATCAAAATTATCAAATCCTGTCACACAAAAATCAGCCGGAATTTTAAATCCTTCCTGCTGTGCCTGATGGCAGAGCCCCACCGCAATATTCTCATTTGCGCAGACAAAGGCATCCGGCAGCAGATGTTTTTCCTGAAAATGTATGAATGCACGGACACCGCTCTCCACTTCATAGCTTTCATTCCAGATTCTGTCATTTTCAAGCGGAATTCCATATCTTTGCAGGACATCTTCATAAGCCTGCCAACGCAAAAGATTTTCCTGGCTGTCTGCCGGTCCTCCCACATAGTTTAATGTTTTGCAGGAATGAGCCACTATCAGATGCTCCACCATCTGTTCCATTGTTGCGTAATTGTCCGGTCCTGCATGATACAATCCCGGAATTTTTTCAAGCAGCGATACTGCCGGTACCCCGGACTCCTGAATAATCTGTATGATCTGCTGCTTCTTTTTCTGATTCAGCATATTCGTAACTTCCAGAATAATACCATCAAACTGTGACAAATCCGGCAGATGGATGATATTGTATTCTCCTGCATTGAATTTTTCATCCCTGCTGAAATTTCCGAAACTGTGAAATACCGAAATTTCTATATCCAGCTCATGTTCTTTGATGTAATTCCTGCATCCCCGGATCCAGACATATGTAATATGTCTGCGCCATCCGTCTGCAATAATTGCAATTTTTCGTTTCATGCCTTCTCCATCTGTGTCCTTTATTAAATAAAGTGTTCTGCTTCTTCACTGAGTACATCAGCTATTTTTTTATTGTACATGATTTGGCTGGAAATGTGTGAAATTTCTTCGGAAAGCGTGGCTGTATTTTTTGCAGCAAGATTAATACCTTCAGAGCCTTCTTCTACCGCCCTCTGAATCTGTGAAATATATTCCATTACTGACTCGGTGCGCTGTTTTAAATCTGCCGCCATCTGATGAAACTTCTCAACCACTTCATTAATATAGACTGCATCATCATTATACTGTGCACCAGCACACACAAAATTGTCATAATCCGGAAGTATATTCTGTTCCATATAAGTTACCAGCGCGTTAGCATTTTTTATCAATTCCTGCACGGTTCCAATCACGGTACTATTGATGGACTGGATATTAACCGCTGCGTCCCTGCTGGATTCCGATAATTTACCAATTTCAGAGGCAACTACTGCAAAACCACGTCCTGCTTCACCTGCACGTGCTGCCTCAATGGATGCATTTAATGCAAGCAGATTGGTCTGATCTGCAATATTTAAAATATCGTTAGTAAGTTCACTGACTTTTTCTACTTTTTTACTTTCCTGAATTGTTGTTTGCAGTTTTCCGATAATATCAGTGACAATTTCTCCCGTATTTTTTTTATTTAAAATTGCATCATTTTTGAGTTTATCCGCATTCTGATCCATCGTATCTGAATAGGATAAAAGACCATCCGATTTTTCCGAAAGTTCTTTCGTTCGATCTTCCACTTCTTTCATATTTTTTGTAATCCCGGAAACCATATCCGCAACGGAAATCATGGATGCCGATAATTCTTCCATGGCAGCGGAAATATCATCCGAATTTTCGTTTGAACTACGTACCTTATCATCCACCTCCCGGATAATCTGGTTCATACGCAAAGAACTGTCTGTAATCCGTCCCATAACATTTTGAAGCGTATCAATAAATGCATTTACATTCCTTCCGACTTTACCAATCTCATCTTTTCCTGAAATCTTTAATCTTACAGAAAGATCTCCCTGATTTTTTTCAATATCTGCCACCATTTTCTGCAATGTCTGACTGATATAGTGCATCGGTGCTACAATCCCTTTCAGACAAATCCAAAGAGAAAACAAAATCATAAGCATTGAAACTGCAACGAATACAATAGCAGAATCTCTTGAAAATTCATATGCTGCCTGCTGTGCTTGTAATGAATCATTCATTGCCTGTTTCCGCATAGCAATCAGACTGCTGATTTTCTTTGCAAGATAATCTTCCGAAGGTTTCTGTATCACATTGATTGCCTCCGTTGCACCATCCGCATCGCCTTTTGAACTTGCGGTAAGAACCTGTTCCATTCCTTCTTTATACTTTTTAAAGCGATTTTGTAATGCCCCGAAATATTCTTTTTCCCGCGCTGTTTTTTTCTGTTTTTTATACTGTTTAAAATAACTATCCATAGATTCCAGCTTTTCATGGATGGTTGTTGCAAAGCTTTCTTTGGAAATAGAATTTTCCGCATCACAGTGTCCATACATATTTTTCCCCATGGATTCCAGTTCGGATGACATATCCATCAATAGTTCAATACTCTTCGAACAATCCTGCGAAATTACAACGCCCGCCTGCAACAGCCTTTTCGAATTTACAAGACTTGAAATACTTGCCAAAAGAATAACAATTCCCAAAATACAAATTGGCAGCATAACCTTTACTTTAATACTGATCTGATTCAACCACTTCATAGGTATTTCCTCTCTTTCTGCCTAAATTAATGGGATAATTCCGGTTGCAATTGCTCCATCTTTTTATAAAAATCGTCCATTCCCTGCGCAAGTGAAATTTTACCTTCAAAATACGGATGCAGACACTGTTGAATCTGCTCATTGCAGTCCTTATCATAATCTGATATATTACTCATATCAATTTTCTTTGCAGCCTCTGCAAAAAGTGCAATATGATTTTGTCCACCAAGGAAATCCGACTGATAGTTACTTTTTGCAATCTCATCCATTGCTTTCTCATTATTGGTATAGTCCTGCGTATCCAATGTAATCTGCTTCATGGTTTTGATATCACACGTCAGACGCTTCATCAAATCCCTGATAAAAGGAATATTATCGGTTCCCTGCGCCGCACACATCCATGTACCGCCCCAGTAATATGCCTGTGGACCTTCACACACGGCATAATCTCCGTAAATTCCATTTCCTTTTTCTGCGGGTTTACTACTGTCTGCCAATGCATTTCCCATCAGAGTAAAATTAATGCCCCAGGTCGAATAGAAAAAGCCAAAAACATTCCCATCCGGTCCCTGATCCTGCGTCCACTGCGGACTCCACAGTGTGGTATGATTGTTATAATCTTTTTGAGCATATTCCTTCGTCTGACGAATCCACTTCTTGATATTTTCATCTATAACAATCTTGTTACCGACCACCCAGGGATGTGAGACATTGTTGGAAAATGCCCGATAAGAATCATCATATCCCGATAACATTTTATATCCGGCGGCATTCATCTTCTGTGCAACCTGATCAAACTTATCCCAATCCTTCAGTTGCTTTTGTACCTGATCCGGATCGTCTGTACCCAATACCTTTTTTGCAATGGACCTGCGATACGCAAACAACCCCGGCGTTGCCTGCCAAGTCACTCCCTTTTGTATTCCATTTTCCGATACAATTTTCTTTGTATAATCATATTGCTGCTTCAGATCCTCATCGGTCAGTCCCACTGTTTTTTTTACATCAATGGAATTATCTGACTTTACATATTTTGATGCATAATCTGCCTCAATTAAAAACAAATCCACTTTGTCATCATCAATACATGTATTCTGCTCTTTTAATGCTTCATCCAGATTGATCTGATAGGCATTGTTATCACTGGAAATTATGACAAAATTCACTTCAACATCGTGTTTTTTAGCAAGATCTGATGCATATTTGTCATAAATTTCCTTAAACTCATCATTCCAGCAATAAATATTTACAACCTGTCCTTCCTTACGCCCGGTATTTTTTTTCTGTCCGTTTTCTCCCGTACATCCACTTAATAATGCCGCACATATGACAATTGCCGCTACCTGTTTCCAACTCTTCTTTTTCATTCAAATGCCTCCTTTTATTACTCCTCTTCTCCCCCTTTTCTTCCCCCAATATGCAGAAAAACGCCATGACACGCCCCCTGTCGTAAAAATGGATTCTGTCATGGTGTCTTTTCTGTTTTCTTTTTAAACTATCTTTCTGGTACTACTCTGTGATCTTCTCAAGAGAGAAATTCGTCAGCGTAATGTCTGAAGCTGGTGTATTTTCACCATTGATTTTTCCCATGGAAATAAGCATTTTCGAATCATTATCTGTGTCTTTCTGCATCGTAAATTCACAACTAACTTCCTTTTCCTTTGCTTCCGCCAGAGAAATATCTGCTCCGCCATACCACTCCTGGCAATTGTTATCCATTAAGCCGAGTTTTATGGTTCGTGCTTTCGTCGAAGTGACTTTGAATTTTACACGATATTTACATCCTTTTTCAAGTGTAAATCCATTCTGAATAAGCTGAACATCCCAGTCATATACGCCCGGATTTATCACATGAAACACAATACCGCCATGAGTAACTACTGTTGTTGCCTTCTGATCAGCATTTGTATTAATGCCCCATCCATTCGTTCCATCCGAAAAATCTCCATTGGTCAGCAGATTCTTTCCGGTTTCCTCCGGCTTGATCTCCGGTGCCTCTATCTTTTCCAGCACAATGTCATCCATACAGATTCTGTGCTGCTGTGTGATCTGTTTTCCACCGACTGCACCCATGGCAATATTAAAGATCGTTTCCGGATCTGTATCCTCTTTCATCTGAAACTCTTTCGTGATCGTATGATATTCGTCGGTCAGATCTACGGTTTCCTGGCAGTATGGAGTCCAGTCCTCATTTCCATCTGCATCCTTATGGGTGCTTCCATCTCTCTGCAACGCATAAGACACTTTACGGTCGATAGAAGATTTCATTTTCAGGGAGAGTCGATACCATTGTCCCTGTTCGAGTTTTACCCCTGTCTGCTTTAACTGGATATGCCAGTCAGCTTCTCCGGTATCGTTAATTGTGAAATCTGCCGCATTGTCTTCGTTTAAGGAGTCAACAACATACGTTACATTGGATGGTGTATAGCAATAGACTTCAAAACCTGCCATGCCTGCATTAAAACTTCCGTTTTTGATCAGACTATCCTCATCAATCCGCACATCGTCGAGATATACGGTTGTCCCCAGCCCGAGATCAAAGGAAATATTCTTATCTGTCAGATCCGCTGCCGTATGAAAGGAAAAACGGTAATTTTTCTTTTCATTGGTAAGTTCTGCCTGAAATTTCTGTCCGGCAACATGTACTGTCATAGTTTCTGCTTCGTTTGCCTGAGCCGAAAAACTGAGCACATATTCTGTATCCTCGCTCAGAGCAAGCCCCTGCTGTCCTGCTGTTACCACAGTTCCTTTTGGGCTTACCACTTTCAGACGGCGTCCATCTTCCAGACCGGTTACCTCTGTGGTTGCATTTTCCGGTTTCGTGATGTCCCAGTAACCCAGACGGTTCTTCCCTTCCTGGAAGGAACCGTTGTAGACATAATTTCCGTCTGCAAGCGCTTTCTTTGTGGTGTCTTCTTTGATTTCTTCATATCCGGTCTTTTCAATGCGCACATTGGAAAGGTGCACTGCTGCTGTGGAAGCAGCATTTCCCAGATTAAATTCCAGACGTCCGTTGGCATCATCGGAACCTGTCATCTGAAACGCATAAGTATATGTCGTTTTCTGTGTTCCAAGTTCCACTTTTGTATCCTTCCAATACCTCGTATAATTATGATCCGGTCCGGAAATATCTGCAATCATTGTACGCGCCTCATCCGCATAAGCATCAAAGGTTACTTTATATGTTCCGCCTTTTTGTAACGGCACATCCGGCTGTACCAGCTGAATGCTGTAATCTGCGGTTCCCATATTTACTGTAGAAATAACCATCTCATGATTCTTAATTTCTGCTTTTCCATCACCATCTAAAGTGGTAAGAAATTTCCAGTTTTTGTCATCACTTAAATTCTCTGCTATGGAGAAATCACCGTTGTTAATATAATTTCCCGTTGTATCCGGCTCTCTTAAAATAACATTCTTTACCGGTTTTTCCACATTTTCGTCATAACTGTCTTTCTGATATACTTTCACATAATCCACTGCAAACTGCTGATCGGCATAGGTGGTCGAATCATCCGGATACCCTACCCAGCTGCCACCGACCGCCAGATTCAAAATCATATAAAACGGCTGATCAAACGGTGCCGGATAAGCCACTTCGCCCTGCCCGCTCTTTGCAGAAAACCAGTCGGACTCTTCATGAAATTTCACACCATCAATATACCAGGTAATCTTTCCTGGCTCCCAGTCACAGGCATATGTATGATACTGATCTGCAAAATTATTTTTTGCATCTACCGTACAGGTTCCCTGACTCTGATCATGCGGTTCTCCGTAATGAATGGTACCATATGCTTTATTTGTTTCCTGCCCCATCACTTCCATGATGTCGATCTCACCGCATTTTGGCCACTGTCCATACAGATTTTCGTCCGTCGGCATCATCCAGAATGCCGGCAGATAGCCTTTTCCGGTCGGAACTTTTGCACGGCACTCAAAATATCCATACTTAAAATCATGTTTGCCCTGTGTATTAATACGACCGGACGTGTAGCTTCTGGTTCCGTCTGCATTCACCGTTTCCACCGGCTTGATCAGCAGTTTTCCGTCTTTGACCTGAATATTTTTGTCAGAATCCACATATTCCTGCCACTCACTGTTGACCCAGCCTTTTTCATGCAGTTCCACATTCCAGTCTGCACGGTTTAAAAAAGCTCCGTCAAAGTTGTCCTGCCACTTCAGTTGATAGCCCTGTTTTAAGAGATCCGCTTCGGTCAGCTTTGAAGGTGTCTCAACTGTTGTTCCACCAGAAGCATTGCCCGAAGAAGAACTGCCGGAAGAAGCATTTCCGTCCGAGGTATCGTCTGTTTTCTGGTCTTTTCCATCCGTCTTATCTTCTCCGGAAGTGTCTTCTTTCTTTCCCTTCGGAGTTATGGTGCAGGATTCACCGGATTCCACTTTCAGTGTTGTTCCATCCGCAATTTTTACAGATATTGCTTTCTTTGTCTGATTATCCACCTGTGCCTGTGCATTTTTTTTACACATTATGGATGATTTTTCCGCACCTTTTTTGAGCACAATGTTCACATCTTTCTTTGCGGTTATTTTCGCCGGTGCTGCCAGAATCATCGAAACGTCTTCGGCATTTACAACAACCGGTACTGCCTTTTTACAGTTTCCGGAAAAGGAAACTCGTTTGGCATTTTGTACCGTCACTTTCTTTATGGTACCATTGTTTTTGATCGCAACCGTTCCCTTACTGTTTACAACAATTTCTTTGACGGTACCATTATTTACAACGGCTGCCTTTTTTCCGACCACCCGAATGGTCACTTTATAAATTCCCTTTGGAATCGTAATCTTTACATTTTCCCCTGCTTTTACGGTAATGACCGCATTTTTCCCTTTTACGGTTTTTAATGCCTGATTCAGCTGCTTTTGAGAAGAAACGGCAAGCGTTTTACCGCCTGCCGCCTGTACCGGCGTCGCCGGTACGGTACTCATTACCATGGCAGCGGCAATTGCTGCCGCTCCCACCTGTTTCCATAATGTTTTGTTTTTCACTGTAAAAACCCCTTTCTTTTTCTATTATCCTTTTACGCTTCCCAGAGCAACCCCCTGTACAATATGCTTGGAAAGAATCAGATACACAACGATAACCGGCAGTATCGAGAATGTAATCATGACATATACCTGCCCCATATCAAACTTCAGCCAGTCTGCACCACGCAGCTGCGCGATCAGAATCGGAAGTGTCTTTTTCTTGTCATCATGCAGCACAAGTGCCGGTGTAAAGTAATTGTTCCAGCTGCTGACGAAACTGAAAATTGCCTGTACGGCGATCGCCGGCTTCATCAACGGCAGAACGATGCTGTTGAACGTACGAAACTCTCCGGAACCATCAATACGTGCAGCTTCTATCAGCGAAAGCGGAAGCGCACTCTCCATGTACTGTTTCATGTAAAAGAACGTAACCGGAGATGCAATGGCTGGAACAATCAGTGGAATAAAGGAATCCATCAGTCCCATGCCTGTAATCAGCTTGATAAATCCGAGTGCCGTAACCTGTGTCGGAATCATCATAATCATCAGAATAAACGGATAAATAAATTTCTTTAATTTAAAATCGTATGCATGAATGGCATATGCAGTCATGGTAGAAAAATATACACACAAAACTGCGGTTGCTGCTGCAATGATCAGACTGTTAAACATGCCCGACCAGATCGGCAGTGTTCCATGTACCAGATTGTTCCAGTTTGTCAGCAAATGATCGCTCGGCAATGCCGTAAACCCTGCTTTCAGCTCACCTTTGGAACGCGTTGCATTGATAAACATGATATAAAACCAGAACAGGCAGAAAAACGAAATTATAACTAAAACAATATACGCGATGGCACGTCTGGCATGAATACCAAGTCCGCCTTCCACATCTTTCTTACTTTTTGCCATCACAATCACCCCTTTCTCTTATCGTTTCCGGATACTTTAAATACAAGCAGACTCAAAAGACCTGTAATGATAAACAGTACCACGGAAAGAGCTCCTGCCATACCATAGTTCTTGCTGTACAGATGCTTGTTCAGATACATGATCAGTGTCATGGTAGAACGCATCGGATTTCCGGTTCCGTTTGTCAGAATCTGTGGCACGTCAAAAAGCTGTAATCCACCGATCAGTGAAGTAATCACTACATAAATCAGAATCGGGCGAAGCAGAGGCAGTGTAATCTTAAAAAATACCTGTGTGGAAGTTGCTCCATCCACTTCTGCCGCTTCAAATAAAGAAGTATCAATTCCCATCATTCCAGCCATCAGAAGAATGGTTGTATTTCCGAACCACATCAGGCAGTTCATCAGTGCAATCAGGCCTCTGGCACTTCCGGTATGGGATAAAAATTTATATGGTTCTGAGATAAATCCAATCTGCATCAAAAGAGAGTTAATCGGACCTGCATCTGAAAACAGTGTAAAAAACAACATGGAAAATGCAGATGCCATGATCAGATTTGGCAGGTAGATCACGGTCTTAAAAAAACGTGATCCTTTCAAGCGCAGGCGTACATCGGAGAACCATGCGCCCAGCAGGAGTGAAAAAAAGATCTGCGGAATAAAACACATAATCCAGAGGATCATTGTATTTTTAAAATAAATCCACACGTCTCCACTTTTGAATAACTCTCTGTAATTATCTAAACCTACAAATGTCGGTCCAACCTGGTTGAGACCGGACATATAATTTTCGAAAAAGCTGTTATAAATTGTGCTGATCAATGGTATCAGCTGAAAAACGACATATACAACAATAAACGGGATCAGAAAAATGTAGCCCCATTTGTTGTAACGAACGACCTTTCCTTTACTCTTATTCATATTTCTACCTCCGCGGTATTGGCGGTCGTCCCGCCGGAGCCATAATATGGGAGAGGTGACTCCGGCTTCAGACCTTATGTGTAACAAAAATTAGTAAGTAAGCTCTGGATATTTCTCGGTAACACCTTTGTAGAATAACTCTAATGCTTCGTCCTTGGTTGCCTTTCCTTCAAAGTAATTCTTCATTGCTTTCTGGAACTCTTCGTTGCAGCCCTGGTCATATGCGGAAATGTTGCTCAGATTCAGTGTCTCAACACCTGCGCAGTACATAGACAGTGGGTTCTGTCCTCCAAGGATCTTGCTGCTATATTCTTTTCCGTCTTTTGCCTTAATTGATCCGTCTGCCAGTCCGTTCATAACGGTGTTGTTGTTTACGAAATCATCATCATCTAAAACAATGTCTTTCATGACGTCATCATCGGTTGTCATCTTTAACATAATGTCTTTTACAAGACTTGCATTATCTGTATCCTGTGCTGCGCAGATCCATGTACCGCCCCAGAAGAATCCCTGTGGTCCCTGGGCTGCACCCCATCCGCCGTTGTAACCGATAGATCCTTCGGTATCAGCTGCCATAGAGAAGTTTACAAGCCATGCCGGTCCAAAGTAGCAGAATACTTTTCCGTCCGGATAAAATCCCTTTGACCAGTCATCGGACCACATATCAAAGGTTCCTGCCTCTTTTGCATCTACGAGTTTTTTGGAATCGTCCACCCATTTCATGATATTGTCATCTACCTGTACTTTTCCGTCTTCTACCCACTTGCTTGAGACATTGTTGGAGTATACACGGTATGTATCATTTACAGATGAAATCATCTTGTAACCTTTTGCCTGCATTTTTGCAGCAGTATCATTGAAAGTATCCCAGTCACATACATAATTCTGTACTTCATCCGGATCATCGGTTCCCAGTACATCCTTTGCAGCCTCTCTGTTATAGAAAAGAACGCCTGGACAGCCCTGCCATGAAACTCCTTTTAACACTCCCTTGGAATCGGTTACGATATCCTTTGTGTACTGGTACTGCTTGGAAAGATCCGCATCGGTAATTCCAAGATCTTTTACCGGTGCTGTGTAATCCGTATCTACATACTTTAATGCATTGTCTGCTTCTACCAAGAAAATATCAATCTTGTCATCTGCCGGAGCATCCTGCTGATTTAACAGCGCTGCATCCAGGTTGTTCTGATATGCATTGTCATCACTCGGTGTGATGTTCCATACAACATCTACATCTCCGATTTTTCCGTGTGTTGCATCCACTTCCTTGTAATCCGGATAGTGTGCGGTAATACGGCTCTTGAACTCCTCGTTCCAGCAGTAAATATTTAATACCTTTCCATCATCTTTCAGATTTGATGAAGCACTTTCTGTTGCGTTTGACGCATCCCCCTTGGATGTATCTGACGGTGTACCGGAATCACTTCCTTTTCCGCAACCTGCAAGCATTCCTGCTACCATGGCTGCACATAATAATGCACTGACTGCTTTCTTTTTCATAGTAAATTTCCTCCTTTTCTTTTCTGCCTTAAGCATGGTTTTATTATAGAGTTTTCCAATGGGTTCTGATACAAAAATGCTTGCAAATATATCAGATTCATGACATAATCTACAGATATAAACAGGAGGTCTTGTCATGCTGAAAAATCAATGGAGCAAAAAAGAAATCGAAGACAGCGAATACGAAATCCATCATCGTGCGCTTTCCGAGGAATATTCCTTTTTTGAAGCCGTAAAAGACGGAAACATCGAAGCAGTCAGTAAAAATTTAAAGGAAGAAGCGTTTACCAATCCCGAAGGCATGGGAATTCTTTCCAAAAATCCCCTGACAAACTTAAAATATCATTTTGTTGTTACCGTTGCACTGGTCACACGGTATTGCATTGACGGCGGCATGGAAACAGAGCAGGCCTACCGTCTGAGCGACTTTTACATTATTCACATGGATGCCTGCAGCACCATTCAGGAAATATCAGATCTGCATCATGAGATGGCTCTTGACTTCACCGGAAAAATGCGCCTTCTGCAGAAGAATTCCGCATTATCCAAACCGGTTGCACAGTGCATTGATTATATCTACGCCCACATCAGTGCAAGAATCACCGTGGAAGATCTTGCTGAATACACCAATTTGTCTGCCAGCTATCTGTCCCGGTTGTTTAAGCAGAACCTCGGTGTGTCGATCAGTGATTATATCCGCGAAAAAAAAATCGAAAAAGCACAGAATCTTCTGCGCTTTTCCGATTTTACCTACATTCAGATTGCAAACTATTTATCCTTTTCTTCCCAGAGTCATTTTATCCAGACATTCCAGCATTATGTCGGTATGACCCCAAAACAATACCGCAGTTCCAAATACAAAAGTACATGGTAAATTCTGCTATCCCAAAACGATCCGCAGTGTATGTGTTTCTGCTCCTTCCAGTTCTTCAAATGGAATGCATATACTCGTTTTTCTTTCACTGGAATAGATCTGTCCATCCAGCCATACTTCTGTAATCCTGTAATCCCCGTACTCTTTCTTCTGTGGATTCTGGTAAACCACAGCATAGGTCTGTCCACGGAACGGGAACTGTGCAGAATAATTGCCACTTCCGTCAAACTGCTTTTGCAAAATCTTTGGTTCTAATACCAGATTTCCCCATTCCCCGCGGAAACCGAAAATCTGTGTAACCATTGTCATCATGTACCAGCTGGCTGCCCCGGTCAGATACGGATATTTGCCTTTTCCGTCCGCATCAAAATATTCCGGAATTCCAGGATACATCAGGCTCACCGGTGTGTTCATGGCCTGTTCGAGCAGAGTGTACAATGCCCTATATCCTTCCTTTACAAAACCTCTCTGATACAATGCATTTGCATACATCACCGTCATATGGGAAAAAACCGCACCATTTTCTTTTTCGCCATAAGCAAATCCAAACATTCGTCCCAGATCAAATTTTTCTTCCTTAAAATCCGTGTTCAGCCGGTAGCCTCCCACCTCTTTTTTATACAGATACAGGTCTGCACTTTTTGTAATCGCAGCGGTCTGTGCATCATCTGCGACATTTCCCATAACAGAAAATACCTGACCGGTCAGCATCATGCGGACATGATTATCCCTTTTGCCTTCCACCGGTCTGCCGTGATTATCATAATATCCGTTAAACCAGCCATTTCCGTTTTCATCCGTTACCCATTCCTGCGTACGGATCAATCCGGTATACCAGTCAGCACGCTCCCGCAGATTCTGCACCAGAGTACTGATATCCACAGAAATCTGTTCTCCAGAAATATTATGCACACACTGACTCACATAATTATTTAAAACAACATTCCGTTTTTCTGCCGAATCATACGATGTGCGGTCCTGTCTGATCAGAATTTCCATCTCTTTTGCCAGTGTAATCTCTTTCTTTCCGCTTGCCGCTTCGTATTTTTCAAGGGTATCTGCCAAATCACGGAGATTTCCGATATACGCACAGGTAAAAGCCACGCTTTCTCCTTTTTCCGCTGCCATATCCAGTGCATCATTCCAGTCAGCACCGCGAAGACGCATCATTCCATGTTCTCCCGCCTCGTAGAAAGCGCACAGATTCTGCAAAAGCAGATGTTCTAAAACCGTGCCCTCGTAAATATTGCCATTTACATCTTTCTGGCGCATCCCATATGCCGGTGTCCACTCTGCGTCCCCGGCAATTCCACGCTTTGCCTGCGGGTCCTTAAAATACGCCACTTTCTGATCCAGAATATCCAGATCTCCCGTCTGGTTCAAATACAATTTTGTGGTAACAAACGGCCAGTACGCATGATCCATCCAGACTCTTGTAATATTGTTGCGGTCTGCAACAAATTCTCCCGGCTTATCCCCGATAATTGTCGCATTGGTCCCGTCAAAACGGACACCCGCAAAGCTGTTTAAAATCATGGAGCGAACTTCCTTCGGGTCGAGAATCAGAAGGGAGAGACAATCCTGCCACAGATCACGCCAGCCCCTGCCGCCTCTGCCATAATCATGGTACGGCAAAAACGAACATCCGTAGATTCTGCGAAGAACCGGCTGGAAACAGATCCATTTCAGATAACTGTCTTCTTTGGGGTTTCCGGTTTCAAAGGAAATATTGACCAGCCCATTCCAGTAATTTTTTGCCTGTTCAAAGGCAGCATCTGCCTGTTCGGTCGTGCAAAACATTTCTGCTGCCTGTTCTGCCAGCTTCAGATCCTCTGTCATGCCACCAAGCAGAATATAATCGACATGTGCTCCTGCTGCAAGGGTAATCTCCGGAAATGCCATCGCCCCCATTGCTTCTTTTCCATCCACGGTACAACCGGCCGGACAGCCTTTTTCTTTATTTTTAAGCGCATCCGGTGCCAGAAATGTTCCGGTTTCTCCGATAAACGATTCCACCGTTGGGAAGAACGATTCCGGTTTTGTTCCATCTCCCTGACTGCCCATCTCAAAGTAAATCATATGATTTTTCTGATGTCCGCGTTCATCAAATGACAATACCGGTTTACAGATCACGCCGCGTCCGGTAGTACGGATCCGGTGAAGCAGGGAAGTTACATGGCGGTGATCGCGCAGATTATCCGCGCTTCTGCCGTAAATTGGGATAGCAGAAGTCACGCGCACACACATATCCATATCCGATTTATTGGTAACGCGCACCTGCATCAGTTCTGCCGGTACTCCAAGCGGAGCAAAGATCCGCACGGCTGCCTCGATTTTCTGTTCTTTTAATTCCCGCTTCGTCTCCTGCCACATAAATCCGGCATCGAATGTCACTTCCTCCTCTTTTCCAAGGAAATGTGCATATTCTGCCTGCGCCGAAACTCCGGTCAGTGACACATGTTCCTTCCGGTTGATTGTACACCAGACATTGCGGGTACTTCTGTTATTGTGCAGATTTTCGATGCTCACCGGTTCCAGCAGAAAATGGTTCTGATCCAGCTTACAATCGCCGCCGAAGGTCTGCGTCACGCTGCTTTTGATTCCCTCTTCATTTGCCACCGGAAAATTGAGCTGTGTTTTTTCAACCATATGACGGATTTGAAATTCTCCGTTTTTTCCTGTAAACTGCATATCGTTTTTCATAACTTCTCCCTTCTATGCCATCACAAGGCGTACCTTCGTCTGATCGGTCATTTTTTCTACCGGAATGTAGTTGTCTTCCATCTTTTCCTCATTCACGTACAACGCTTTGCATCCACTCTGTACATGCTCTGGATTTTCTACCACAATATGAAGATGTTTTCCCCGGAAATCCTTCTCAATGGTAAACTGATCCCAGTCCGCCGGAATGGATGGTGCAATACGAAGTCCTTCAAAGTCCGGACGCATGCCAAGGATTCCTTCCACACATCCTACCATTACAGTGGAAGCAGTTCCGGTCAGCCAGTGCACATGGGAACGACCAAAATGCGGGCTGTCTTTTCCTTCCGTAAACTGTCCATAACAGTATGGCTCCAGTTTCCGGATCTCAGCACGATCGTTCTGTGCAGACGGTGCATTTTCCATAAAATAGGTAAATGCCTGATCCCCATGCCCCAGCAATGCTTCTGCCAGAATCAGCCATCCCTGCGACTGGGAAAAGATACCGGCATTTTCTTTTGTACCGGGATTGTAAATCACAGCCAGTGCTCCGTCAAATGCATGCAGGTGATATGGTGGGTCCATCAGAATCGCTCCATACTCTGTGTTTAACCGCTTTCTTACATTTTCCATGGAAAGTTCTGCCTGCTGCTTTGTTGCCAGTCCACTGATCACAGCCCAGCTCTGTGGATTCAGCCACATATTTGCTTCCGGATCCGTGCGTTTTCCAATCACCTCTCCGGCTTCCGTAAATCCACGGATAAAACGATCCTCATTCCAGCAGAGATTGTTAATTAATGTTCCAAGTTTTTTCTGTTCTTCTTCCAGATAATCCATATATGCCTGATCTTCTTTGTATGCGGCAAACTGTTTTAAAATCGTCATTGCATAATAAAACTGCAGTGCAACAAACGAGGACTCTCCATTTTTGCCCAGACGCAGACAGTCATTCCAGTCCGCATAAAGTCCTGCCGGAAGTCCGTGCGGTCCCAGATGATTCACAGAAAACGCAAGTGCTCTCTTCAAGTGCTCGTATACCGTGGCTTCATCTTTATTGGCAAACGGAATCACTTCATCGATAAATGCCAGATTTCCGGACTCCGCAATATATTTATATACCGTTGGAAACAGCCACAGAGCATCATCCGCACGATATGCCGGATGCCCGGTTTCCTGTACATAGGAAGCATCATCCGGCGTATCCTCATGTCCGGCATTGTGTGTAAATTTGACAAGCGGAAGTCCTCCTCCGTTATCCACCTGTGCCGAAAGCATAAACCGGATCTTTTCGAGTGCCATCTCCGGTGCAAGATGAATCACACCCTGAATATCCTGCACGGTATCGCGGTATCCGTAACCGTTTCGCAGACCACAGTAGAAAAACGACGCCGCACGTGACCAGATGAATGTCATAAAACAGTTGTATGCGTTCCAGGTATTGATCATGGTATCAAATTCCCTGCTTGGTGTATGTACCTGAAAATGTTCCAGTTTTTCATGCCAGTAGCCCGTCAGTTCTTTCAGTTCCGTCTCACACTGTGCTGCCACATCTGCATAGCGGTTACAGATTGCTTCTGCTTCCTCATGTTCTTTCATTCCGACAAGAAATGCAATTTCCTTTGTTTCTCCCGGTTTCAGAAGCATCTGAGCTGCCAGTGCTCCGCACCCGTTTTCGTTGTAGCACATTTCCCCGGATAATTTTCCGTTTTCCACCCCCACCGGATTATGATATCCGTGATAGCGTCCAAGAAACGATTCTTTATCTCCACAATAACTGTCCACCGGTGCACCGGTCAGTGCAAAGAAACGGGAGATTGCAAGCTTGTTATCCACTTCCTCTCCTTCTTTCACCCAGTCCAGATTACCGTGAATAATATGCCGGATACGGTTTGTCTCAAATACCGTACTCGTGATGAACTGGGAATACTGCAGATTTACCTGATCCTGTTCATAATTATTGTTATTGGTAAATTCCGCATAACCGGTGATGGTCAGGTTTCTTTCACACGCTGACGCATTGGTCACTTTCAGATGCCAGACCTCATATGTCTGATTCAACGGCACATAATAACATACTTCAGAATGGATTCCACTGTAATCTGCAAGCATCTTTGTGTATGCTGTTCCATGATGACACTCACTTTTATAACTTTCCAGATCTTTTCCTACCGGCTGCCAGGATGCAGACCAGTAGTCTTTGCTCTCATTATCCCGCAGATAAATATAGCGTCCCGGCTGATCAAACTGGTTAAAAATATAACGCAGGATTCTTCCGTTTGCACCAGATCTGGCAAAACTGTATCCTCCTGCATTATTTGAAATCAGCGCACCATACTCCGGTGACCCCAGATAATTCGCCCACGGTGCCGGTGTATCCGGGCGTGTGATTACATACTCTCTTTTCTCATCATCAAAATATCCAAAATTCATGTGAAACCTCCAACCTTTCAATTTTCAAGCCTTTTACCCCATTGTAACGGATTTACAAATTTATGAATATCAGAATCACAGGATTTATACCAGATTCATGACATAAAAAGAGTGCCGGAATTTTCCGACACTCTGTGTTTCTTTTAAATATGAAAATACCCGATTCCTTTTACCAGTTTATCAGAAATCTCACGCAGCTGCTCGGCACTTACATAGACCTGCTGGAACGTTCCCACAACTTCCTGTGTTCCATCGTAGGTTTTTTTCGTGCTTTCCACATTTTCTTCCGCAATTCCGGACAATTCCCCAACTGCCTGAACGACTTCATTTCTGGAATCTTCCAGACGTCTGGTACTTGCTTTGATCTGTTTGATGCTCTGCATGGAACTGTTAATTTCGCCCAGCACTTCTTTTACAATATTCTGCGTTTCTGCCATGCTCTCACTCTGGCTGGTAATAATCTGCTGCATACTCTGCATACTTTCCACAGCAAGGGAAGAATCCCTGATCAGCGTTGACGCTATCTGCTCAATTTCCTGACTCGACTGATCCGATTGCTCTGCAAGTTTTTTAATCTGACCTGCCACCACAGCGAATCCGCGGCCGCTTTCTCCCGCCCGGGCAGCTTCAATGGAGGCATTCAGGCTCAGCAGATTGGTTTCCTCTGCAATAGAAGAAATGATGGTTGTGGCCTGCTGGATCTTCTGTACAGAATCGTTTGTCCGGTCGGTCTGCTGCTGAACCTGTGCCAGCATCTGCTCCACCTGTTCATTGATCCCACAGAGTTTTTCCAGCGTTGCGGAAGCATTTTCGCTGGAAGAATGCATAAATGTGGCATTTTGATCCAGATTTTGTACCTCTGCTGTAGTTTCCGTGATATTCTCCCCCATAATTTTCATATGATCCGAAGTATTTCTCGAATTTTTCGCCTGCTCACTGGAATTATCCACTACAAGGCTGACCGCCTGCTGTACCTGTGACATTGTTCCATTGGTGTTGTCTGCTGCCGTACCCAGAATCTGTGACGTTGAAAGCAGCTGCTTTGCATTTTCTGAAATATCCCGGATTACGGACTTCATGGCATCCCTTAATGTCATGGTTCCGCGAGACAGATCACCAATCTCATCCTTTCGTTTCAGAAGTTTTTCATCTACCCACACATTTAAATCACCATCTGCAAGTTTTCCTACAACAGCAACACTGTTTTTGATATTTTTACTGATAGAGGCTGCCATGCGCATCGCCGTAACAATGCACAAAAGCATCACTACAAGCAATGCCATCATAATACTTCCAAGGATTTTATTGACAATTGCATCTTTTCGTGCCTTATTGGTTCCGACAAACACCATACCGATAACCTGATCTGTCGTTCCATTCTGATACACTGGAATAAAATATCCATAATTTCTCGTCCCATCCAGTGAAACATTTGTACTGAAAAACGGCTTTTTCCCTTTGATCACCTGATTCACCACACGCTCTCCGGCTTCTGAACCAAGGATACGGTTTCCTTTTTTATCCAGTGCAGATGTCATAATCCTTTTGTTTCCATAAAAAAAGGTTACATCCATACCGGTATTCTCTTTGATCCGGTCCACAAGACTCTCCGACTTTGATATATTATAGCTTCCTTTCCAGATATCCCCATTGGTACTTTCCAGATAATCCCCGGTATTCTGGTCATAGGCGGCAAGGGTGGCTGCCGCGGTACCTTTTAATGCATCCTGTACCTCATCCATCAGGGAGCTTTTAACCATCGTAAGCATAAAAAGCAGGGTAATTACCCCTAATACAAGCACCGGCCCTATGCTGATTGCAAGAATTTTCTTTCGTATACTCATATATGCCCCCTATTCTACCACTTCAACGGTTTTAAAATACCAGTTGATTCCACCTGTAATTGTGGCATCATCCAGCGTTTTTCCTTCTTCACCAACCGTTTCCCCGGTATTTGTTTCAATCACACCGTCAAACACACCGTTTTTCCCGGATAAAATATCTTCTTTTGCAGTATCCACAGCCTCCTGTGTTCCATCTGTGCAAAAATCAGCAAGTGACGTAATCCCTACCAGATTTTCATTCATACCGCCATAATAATTGCTTCCATCCCAGGTACCGTCAATCACGCTCTGCACCGCTGCTGTATAATAAGCACCCCAGTTCCAGATCACGCTGCACAGACAGGCATCCGGAGCATTTTTGCTCATATCGGAATTGTACCCGATACCATACACCCCTTTTTCCTGTGCCATTGTCTGTGGATATTCTGTATCACAGTGCTGCGTGACCACATCACAGTCCATATTTAACAGGGTTTGTGCTGCTGCTTTCTCCGCATCCGGGTCAAACCAGCTGTTCGTCACTTTCACATAAATCTTTGCATCCGGGTTCACCGAATAGACACCCAGGGCAAACGCATCGATACCGCCTGTCACTTCGGAATTGGAGGAATCCATTGCTGCCACATATCCCAGTTTATCGGTTTTGGTATTCATTCCCGCTACAATTCCGCTTAAATATCTTGCCTGATAGATTCGTCCGAAATAGTTTACGAAATTTTTGCCGTTGCTCTTATATCCGGTTCCATGTGCAAAATATATATCCGGATATTTTTCCGCCATCTCCTCCGTGGCATCCATATATCCCCAGCTGGTGGTAAAAATAATATTGCATCCGTCATCCACACACTCCTGAATCGCTTTTTCGGTTGCCTCTTTATCCGAATCATCAACATTTATTTTTCTGTCAATCTGTTCATCTGATAATCCAAGATTCTGCTGCATTGCCTGAATGCCAAGATCATGTGTATAGGTATATCCACTGCCTTCTGCCGGATCCGATAAGTGCAAAACCCCTACCCTGATCTTGTCCTTTGAAATCCCTCCGCTTTCAGTTCCCGTTGTTTTGGTGGAAGCCTCCTGTGTACTTCCCTCATTTGTTGCATAATCATCGACCTGTCCGGCTGCCCCGCATCCTGCCAGCAAGATACCGGTAAGTGCCATGGCAAGCAGTCTTCGCCCTTTCCATTTCATAGCGTTCCTCCTTCGCACATTATATATTCCTGTTGTTTCTTCTCCCCTAGCTCTTACTACGATTATAGCTAATTTTCCTCTTATTTTCCAGTAAAAAATATGTCAGCACCCAAGAGCGTTTCTGTTACAAAGATAGTATTTGGTTCCATTGAAGAATGATTAGACGACAATGCCGTAATTTAATCGAGTAGGAGGGAGTGACTAACTCCCGTCCTCTCACAGCACCGTGCGTATCGTTCGGTACACGGCGCTTTCAATAGTTGACGTGCACAGACTGATAGGCGGTGGCTAAATCATAAAAGCCACTGTTTATCAGTCTTTCTTTTGTCATTGCTAAATTGACCGCTATCGTATGAGTCACAAACCAATATCCTCTGCGACTGTTTCCTGCTTGCCATGCCAAGTCCTTTGGTACTCCCATCTTTAGCAGATTTCTTATCTTTGTCTTCGGTTTCTTCCATTGTTTCCAGATGCACATACGGATTCTGTGATATAGCCATTTATTTAAATCATCTATTTTCTTCTTCATATCTGCAACCCCATAATAATTCAGCCACCCTCGCATATACTCTTTTATCTCTTGTAGTGATGGGCGTATACTCTGGCAAGACCTTCGGGAACTAAGTTCTTTCAGCTTTGACTTCATTTTCTTCCATGACTTCCCATGAACGCGGATATAGATACCCTTTCCGTTCTTTCCCAATGTGAAGCCAAGGTACTTAAAATTTCGGATTGCAAACACACTGACCACTCGACTTTTCTCTTGGTTCACCTTTAATTTCAGTGTTCCTTCAAGATATTTCGTGCTTGTTTCAAGTAATCGTTTTGCGGCTCTGTCACTCTTTGCAAGAAGAACGATATCATCTGCATATCTGACAAATTTAACTCCGCGTTTCTCATACTCTTGGTCGAACTCATTCAGATAGATGTTCGCTAACAATGGCGAGATATTTCCACCCTGTGGCGAACCTTCTTCTGTTTCCATGACTACTCCGTTCTCCATAACACCACTTTTCAGATATCTCTTAATCCACTGTATCACTCTTTCATCTTTTATATCTCTACGTAACAGATTTAGGAGCTTTTCGTGGTTGAGTGTATCAAAGTATTTCGACAAATCAAGTGCCACCGCATGAGTGTATCCTCGTTCTGCATACTCCTTTATCTTCTTCATTTCTCTTTTAGCACGTCCACTTTTTTCCTACTCTTTTCTTGATTCATGGCAACTATTTTATCGTATTTCATTTCCGCATTCCTTTCCTTCTATAAGCGTTTTAATAAGGAAACTTCTTTTCTCCCCAGTTGCTTCTCCTCTGCTTTCTACGAAATGTTCCCAGTATCTGCGTTCCTCCTTGAAATCTTCCCAATCCATCTGCCGAAGTTTTCTTATTGATTCTTCGTCCATTCCGAGTTGCCGAAGCTTTTCCTCTTCTGTTTCTTTCCATTTCAGCCATTGTTTCTCCGCCTTTGCTTTATTAAAAGTCATCTTTTCTTAACCTCCGATCTGAATTTTTGAAATCAAATCGGAATGTGGTGGCGCTCTGGCTTTATTCTGTAAACCTGCTTCGAATTTTGTCGAAAAGAAAAGTGCCGCAATCCTATCTAGAATTGTGACACCACCAAACGCTCTTTCTTAAGTTAGACTCTTTTCTTTTGTATTTTTCTTTAAAATATGTACTGCTCCTTTGTGTGCCTGGAAAATACAACAGAAAAATTACATTTCGCTTCTTTTTATGAGAATTCGCAGAGTCTCAACAATCAACCCATCTTTTACTTCAATGTCCTAACTCATTACTTGAAGTCAATATATTTCCAGATTATATTCATCCAACACCGAAAATTCTCCTGCCTGGCATTCAGATAATTTCGAAAACAGTACTTCATTCTTTCTCCGGTAATCCATATGCCTGTCATAATCTACCACTTCGTCATCCAGTGCCAGTTTGCATTTCCTATCAAACTGATGTCTGACCGTTGTTTCATCATAGAAAGAAGATTGCTCCATAGAGTTCACCGCCTTCCCGTCCACAAGATATGAGTAAAGGTTTTTTCCCTTTCACCCATATCTCGTATAGAAAGTCCCCCATCTTCGGGTCTGGAAGAATTTTTTTATCCTTATAACAAGAAGCGCCTCCTGAGCCGAAGCCTAACAGACATTTTTTATTACCAAAACAGTGTTACCTAGAAAAAATAAACAATTCTTTTGTCCTCAAATAAAATAAGCGGAAATAATAGATTTCTACTATTCCCGCTTATTATCTCTTTTCTATTTTATACTTTACTACCCCAATATATTGTGAAATCAAAACTACTGCCATTGTCACTGCAACCAAAGACACTATTGCTTTCATCCCAGTAAGTGTACAAATCCCCGCAAACACATATATGCCCGCAATAATTTTTACAGCTACCTTTCTGCAGTGTCTTTTTTCATCTGCATCAAGTTCCCGGTTAATGCTTTGTACCGGAGCCATATTCCATATCAGAATACTGCTCAACACAATTATTCCCCACGCAGCATTTAATGGTTGTGTATACAGACGATTAACAACCAATACCAACGTCTGCACAGTAACAGAACACATAAAGCAGGCACTAAAGCTGTTTAGATGCACTCCGCCAACAAAACTGCGTAACATCATAAAAATTCCTGTAACCACTGCAAATTCCGGAATCATATGCAAATATACCGCAATTCCAAAACAAGCTAAAAGACAGCTCAACATTTCAAGTCCTATTTGAAACCCATATTGGTATATTTCATATGATTCCTCTGGAACAGCACCAGATTTAACAATATAACCTGTCAGTTTCTCCGAAAAATATTTCATATTAAATATTTTTCATTTTTTTCAGGGCTTCCGGCATTTTAGGCTGATGATAAATATAGCAGCACGCACTATCTGCTGACATTTTGCCGAGTTTCAGAGATACGTTTGCCAATACTTTTGCTGACTGATTTTTTACTTTTTTAGAATTCATGATTTGAATCTCCTTTCATTTGTTTCCTTTACACTACTACAAAAATCAGCCAATATATCTTTCTTGTAAAAAAAACGAGTATTCATGTAACTTTTTCTGAAACTGCTCTTTCTCCTTTTTTCATGTAACGCAAAAATAGTAGTGACGTTCAATATCACTACTATTTTTCTCTCAGTCCATACTTTCCCAGATACCAATTCCACCGGATAGCATCCTCTATTTTCTTTTTATATTCTTTTGAATTTTTCACAATTTCTAAATAATCATAGGCACCCGCTATTAATGTTGAAAAAATATTTTGCGGTGTTCCTTCTTCCATCAGCGCAAGGATTGGTATCCTTTGCCCTAGTCTCCCCTTTACCTGAACAATTGTTTTAAATGTCCCTTTCTTAACCATCTCTTTATCAAAGTGCATAATAACTATATCTGGATATGGATATGGACATGTTTTTTTTTCTAAAGACTTATAAGTACACCATGTTAATTTATATCTTCCATCTATTACACTATTTGTCAAATTAAAAATCTTTTCATCATTACTGAATAATAACACTTCCATCATACTGCACCACCACAATACCATTCTAAAAAGCATTCACCATTTCCCTAAAATTATCTTTTTATTTTATCTCTTTTTCCCATAATGCTAAGCATAATGTAATAATACCGACTATTAATGTAATTATTTCTGCTTTCCGTATAACACTACTCTGATCAAAAAACGATTTGCCACATTATCATCAATCGTAACCACTCCATGATATTTTGCAGCAATTCAATATACAGACGGAATACCTACACCATGATTTCCAGCATCTGTTTTTGTAGACTTTAACCTTTTATCTTTCGTCTTTATAAGCACACCTTTGTAATTATTTTCCACAAATAACAGCAGATTATTTTTATCATATTTCATGTGAAGTCTAATGTACTTTTCACCCTCTGCTCTTTGTGTTGCTTCTACAGCATTTTCTAATAAATTGCCAAGTATTAGGCAAATATCCGCTCCTCTAAACGGCATTTCCATAGGAATATTTAAATTGACGGAAAACTCTATACCAGCTTTCTTTGCTGCAACATACCAATATCCAATCAGTGAATCTATAACAATATTTCCACTGTTTGTAACTGCAGATGTCTTTATTCCACCTTCTTCCATTATTTCATTGACAAATCCGATGATTTTTTCATTATCTCCGTTTTCCGCATATGCAAGAATCGACACAAGATTGTTTTTCATATTATGTCTTACATCTCTTAATTGAAGTATTGACAGTTCTCTCTCTTGCTGATGCCGTTCACACAAATCTAATTGTTGTTCATAAACAGAGGTTATTCTTCTTAGCTGCAGATCATCTGCCAATTTCATATAAATATAAAATATCAATATGTTCATGAACAAAAGAATAACCGCCGTAATTGCAGAATGGAAACTTGCCCGGTTGCTATGAACTTTATATCCTAGCATAAAAATATTGTTCATAATGTAAATACTTCCCGTTGGAATCAAAACAAACATAATACTATATCTTACAGGTAATTCCTTGATTTCATCATCAGTAAACACTTTTTTCAATGCCACAATTATTATCAAGAAAATCAATTTTGAAGTAACCGAACCCAATGCTTCAGATTCTGCATATTGTTCGCAATAGGTCATAAGCATATAATTGCTTAATGTTTCCATTAACATCCAGATTGCATTAAAAGCAATTGTAAAAATACATTTGTTCCAAAATTTTCCCTCATAAGTTTGAGCAACCGCAAACAATGTAGTGATACTCGTAATAATAATATTGCCATAAGCTGGTAGCAAATTAACGCTCGACATTTCAAATTGCCATGCCATAAATGCTACCAATCCAACCACTGACAAAACTGTTCTTTTTCTTCTTTTTAAAAATATATCGAAATAACAAAAGAACAGGTATGCTGCAAATATGATAAACAATATATCAACTCCATATGACAATGTCTTACTCATTGACATAAAATGTGTCCTCCATTGAGCAGTACTGCTCTCCGATTAATTTTCTTCTGTCTTCACTGATTGAAATTCTTTTGCCATTATCCATAACTACGAAATCATATGCCTGCCCTTCCACATGCTTATAATTTACAAGATATGACTGATGAACACGTAAAAATGGCACTTTGCTTTGTTTAAGACTTTCCTCTATATCATTTAATTTTCCATATGCGACAAATGTATCTTTTTCCGTCACAATAAATACTTTACGTTTATTGCTCTCAAAGTACAAAATTTCACGAATTGGTATTTTATGGTTTACCCTATGATAGCTATACCGAAAATACGAATCTCCGCAATACACTTCTTCGTATGCTGATTTAAAACACGATTCAATCTGTTTTTCACTCACTGGCTTCACAAGGAAACGAAACGGTCTGACTTCAAAAGACTCCTGCATATGATTTTCGTGGCTTGTAACATAAATAATAAGAACGTTTTTATCATAGGCTCTAATTCTTTTAGCTGCCGAAATCCCATCTTCTTTGTCCATTTCTATATCCAAATAAATCATGTCAAAATAAGTCCCCTTTGCAACTGCATCTGCAAGACTCTTTCCATTCCAAAACACTTCAATTTCAACATCCATAAAATTTCGCTTTGCTATTTTCTGCAACAGCATATCCATTCTTCCGGTTGTCTGAATATCATCATCACAAATTGCTATATTCAGCATTTCTTATCAACTCTCTTCTGTATTTTCCCTGTCTCTTTTACGTTTTTCACCAGCTTTTTTTACCGTTTGCATAATTGACCATACCATTTCCTGATCATACTCATCTAAACCTTTATATATCTCGATAAGATCATAATAGGTGTCTAATGTCTTGTTCACTTTCATCTGTCCTTGCAAATCTCTCTTCACTTCTGAAACTCCCAGTAAATAATCCGTTGTCACATTAAAATATTCGGCTATCCTCTTTAACACATCCACTTTAATACACAACACATCTCTTTCATATTTACTAAGCATTTGTTGTGTAATTCCTAATTCAGAAGCCAAAATTTCCTGTATCAGCCCTCTATTTTCACGAAGTTGTTTGATACGACTCTCCATAATTGGTTACCTCTTAAACATATTATAGATATATGCTACCTTAAAAAGGTTCTTATGATACAAATAATAGAAGTAATCAATTACTGTATTTTATCCACTGGCTCCATTATCCATATATATTCCGCCTTTCCCCTGCGAAAGGCACTGATGGGGTTATGAAACTGTGAACTTCCAATAAATTTACGACTAAAATCGATTTGCCCGCATAAATACTGGATTTTCTGTGGAAATATAGGTGAACCAGTAGTCGTAAATACGCATTAATAAAATTACACCATATTCCCCAAAAAGCTTAAAATTATGGGGTATTTATATATTTAGTTGTACAAATCAGTGGAAGTTCACATATATATGTCATCGGTCATCCGTTAAGGCATCAATGAATGGTGCATAACGTAGCCCGTAAACTTATCTCTTCCAAAGTCGACTCGATTTTGCCAGATGACCAGTCATTGTCAGTTTTATTACTACAAAATCAGGAGGTTATTTTATTGGCTTTCAAAATTTTTCGTTTTAATTGCTGTGGGCTTGATGTCCACAAAACATGGATTTATGCTTGCATCGGTATCACTGATTCAAAGGGCAGAACTGATTACAAGCAAGCTCGTTTCTCTTCTTTTTCCAAAGGTTTGAAGGAACTGTGTGATTAGCTTGCAAAATACAATTGTTCTGAAGTTTGTATGGAATCTACCAGCAAGTATTGGATCCCTGTATTTAATATTTTGGAAAAAGCAAATATTTCTGTTATTCTTGCTCATCCCAAATATACGAAACTACAAAAAGGAAACAAGACTGACCGAAAGGATGCGAAATGAATTTGTGATTTATTCATGTGTGAAATGATTAAACCTTCCTTTATTCCACCTGCTGAAATTCGCCATTGAGTTCCAAGAAACATCCCGAAATAACCGACCGCTATAAGCGCATAAAATCGCACCGTGGTCACAAGAAAGCCATCATTGCAATCTGTCGTATGCTCCTGACCGTTATCTGGCACATACTCTCTGATTTGAAGCCATACTCAGCAGAGGGCTTTCTTGAATTACGTCCTGTGAATGAATCACAAAAATACTGACCACTTCACAGGCTCTTAATCTACTAAAACAGCGTGGATATACTATCAAGGATGATGTTACTCCGGCTATGAATTAGGTGTCGTGTCTATATTTACCTTTTTGAAAAGCCACCGAAAGATGGCTTGTTTGCTATGCGATTTACTTTTTCTCTAACCACTATCTCTTTGTTTCAAACTTACCGCCAACGAAAAAATTATGACAATCTTTTCTATGTAATTGTTTCCTGTGTTAAAGTAACTTTTATTTCATCTGAACTTTGCAAGTTTGTTACACACACCTCCCACACAAATCTACAAACATCTACAGGTGGCGATATAAACAACAATAAAAACGTAAATCCCGAAGAGTTGGTAAAGGAAATATCCCAAACATCGGAACCAGTTGCTCCTTATTCTTGGATATGATACTGCTATGCGAGTTAGGGAACTAACAGAGCTGAAAGTCCGTGACCAGATACTCGGAGAAAACTGAAAATTTCGAAGTCCCACTAGTAGTGAAAAAATCTGGCACCCTTTTTTGGCAGTGACACATTCTTAGTCATCAACAACATCCTCTCGCAACATAAAACATAACTATATCTCACTCATATACATTTTCTTATACGCTCCGTTTTTTAACATTAACTTATCATGTGTTCCCTCTTCAACAACACTACCGTTTTCTATAACATATATATAATCTGCGTTTCTAACTGTCGAAAGCCTATGTGCAATTATAATGGTTGTTTTTCCGCATAAGTATGTATCAATCTCTTCCATTATTTTTTCCTGTGTTAGATTATCTAAAGCAGAAGTTGCTTCATCAAAAACATAAATGGATGCATTCTGTAAAATTGCACGCAAAATTGCTATTCTTTGTTTTTGTCCTCCTGACAATTTCACTCCATACTCCCCAACTGTTCCCTCTGGGTTTTCATCCATAAGAATGGCATTATCCTCTAGATCTATTTTCTTACACATTTTTTTGATTTCAGAAATATTCCTATCCCCTGTTAAATTTATATTATTTAAAACTGTATCATTAAATATCATCACATCCTGTGTAACAATTGCTATGCTATCTCTCAGAGCTTTTAATGAATATTTTTCTATAGGTATATCATCAATAAGTATTTTCCCTTGATTTGGACTCCATAATCTATATAAAAGTTTTAACAAAGTACTTTTTCCACACCCACTGCAACCAACAATTGCGATTTTTTTACCTTTCTCAATTTTCATATTAAAATCATTCAATACATTCACTTCAGGTTGATATGAAAAATTCACATTTTCAAATTGAATTTTACCTTCTATATTTTCTTTCGTTCCAACATCAACTGTTTTGGGAATACGCAAAACAGTTCTTATTCTTCTGAGAGATACGATTGCTATATGTATTCTTGTATTGGAATTGGTTAATTGTAATATTGGAGAGATTAACATCGATGTATATTGAATAAAAGCCATCATTGTTCCTATTGTCATAGTATTCTGTATAATTGAAAGTCCACTGATTAAATAAATTACTATAAACATAATTTCATTAAGCGTATTTGCTGTTAATTGATTTTTTTCTATCATTTTTTCCAACTTAGTGGATTCATTAATATAAAGCTGCTCATTATTTAAGTATTTTTTCAAGAAGAGTATATTTGCATGTGTAATTATTATATCCATCATATGAACGACAAATTCTTCTAATAAATTCATTGATTTTCCACTTATATCCCTAACTCTTTCCAATTTTTTAGAGACAAGTTTTATATATTTTTCATGCAAAAACAACATAAATGTCTCCATTAAAATCATAATAAGTAAAAGTTTCGTATTTATACATGCTAATATCACAAAAGCCGATATTGCAGATAATAAATTCTTAATAATATCTATAACAAAATCTATTCCCGTCTCTTCTAATGCACTTACATCACTATCGATTACTTTTAAAATATCTCCTGTTTTCTGTTCCGTAAAATATTTACCCGGTAATTCTTGTATGTGTAACAGCAATTTCGTTCTCATTTTATATGTAGTTTGCTTTTTAATTTTTGTTCTCAATACTGTAATAGAGTACTTACATAATGCCGAAATAACTATTAAAATTACATAGGATATAGAAACAATAAACAGTAAATTAAAATTATCGTGCGAAATAGCTTTATCTACTAAAATTACCAATAGCTGTGGTTCCAGTAGACTTAGCGTTGTTACGACTAAAGTTAATACAAAAACTATTAGTGACTTAATTTTATTTTCTTTAAATATATATATAACATACTCTTTAAATTCTACCATTTGTATCTCTCCTTCAAGAATTTATATACAGAATATATAGATATAAAATCATTTCTCTCAAAAACGCTATAATTTTCACAAACAAATCCATACTTTTCTTCCAAAAAGCGAAGGAATCTATAAGCGAATTCTTTTTTTTGGCTAATTTTCGAACTATACAAAGAATACGAATAAATATCTGAAATATTTTCTACAGAAAAAAACACCGCAATATTTGTTGCTAATTTATTTAATTTTATCGGATCATAAATAATATTATTATCTCTAAAAACTGGATATTCTTTAAACAAATTAAGAAGCGGAACCGTCCAAACAAATAATTTTGATTCTTTTCTTAATAATTTTTTTACTTTCGAATTGTCATTGCTAGGTTGCTTCCGTAATATTCTTGCTAGTTTCCCAGAAAGTTTTGCTGCAGCAAAGCTATTACAATCTCCATACATAACATAATCATCTTTTTTCTGATAATATAAATGCGGCTCACTTCGTATAACGCAGTTAATTCTTTTATTTGAAGAAAACATAAAGTCAAAATTCTGTTTTAATTTTCTTCCTTCAACTGCAATAACAGTACTATAAATTGCCGGAATACTTTTCTTGCTCCCATTTTCAACAGCAGCTATTAAAATTTTGCCTTGATCATTTAACCTTTTACATATTTTTTTTAACCTGCTATCTCTTCCATTTTTCTCAACTGCCAAACTCATGTTAATAATATTTACATCTTTATCTAATAAATATTCTAAGCTAGCGATAAGGCATTCGATATTTCCCTCTAGTTTTCTGTCTAATATTTTTATAATGAAGAATTCAATATCAGGACACTCGTTGATAATAACAGATGCTGTTAATGTCCCATGTCCATTTTCATCGAAATAATCCTCAACAATTTTAATTTCATTATTTATTAATGTCACACCAATTCCTGAAACTTTACATTTAAACTGGTTCTTAAAACGGTTGTCTATACCTGAATCTATTATTGCAATCGTTACTTTTCTCATTTTTTTAATAAAGGCCATCGTTATATCTTCATGCTCAAACAATGAATCTATAACGATAGCCCCTTCCTTACTTTAGTTTTTTTTTATTAGAAGTGATTAATGCAGTGGTGAAACATATGATGCAGGTTTATCAAAACGTGTGCAATCACTCAAACAACAAGAATTAGGGTCATAAATTGCCGGCTTTCCCTGTACTCTGCAGCAACACTGCCCAATAACTTTTTTTAATTCCTTGTTTTTCATCTTTCTAATCTTCATATTAATTCCCGCTTAGTGGTAAATCGTAACATGTGCTGTATCACGACCATCTTTTTTACAGTCAGCCAGGCAGCGGGAATCTGTTTCATAGACTGACGGTTTTCCTACAATCTTGCAACAACACTGTCCAGTTACTTTTTTCAGTTCTTTATTTTCCATTTTTCTAATTTCATGTTGGTTTCCTCCTAGTGATAGATTGTATAATGTGCTGTATCACGGCCATCTTTTTTACAGTCAGCCAGGCAGCAGGAATCTGTTTCATAGACTGACGGTTTTCCTACAATCTTGCAGCAACACTGTCCTACAACCTTTTTTAATTCCTTGTTTTCCATCTTTCTGATCTTCATAGTTTTCATCTCCTTTCCTAGAATTATATTGTAAACAAACGATAAAATATTGTTTGCATTACAAACTATTAGCCAGCAAATTAATAACACAAATAACCATTCTCTTCATAAAGTAAATGATTCATATTGCATTCTAAGCTATTAGGCGAATTGTAATCTCCTGTAACCAATTTATTTATGATTTTGCATCGTGTGGAATTACAGAAATTATAAAATACACATCCTCTACATTCTTTATTTTCTTTCTGAGAATAAGATAATATTTCTTCTAACTTTTTATAATTTATTCCTTGTTCAATATTTCCGATTAAAAATTCTTTATCGCCTGCTGCAAGTGTACATGGATATATGTCCCCATTAGGATAGATATTTATAGTTTGTATTCCGCCTTGGCACAGTGACTTCTTTTTAATACTCAATGGTTCCAAAAGACTTATAGTGACATCTTTGTTTCTTACATATATTTTAACCTTTTTTATTTCTTCTTTTATAATTTCAAACTTTTCTTCATTCCAATTTTTGTCGTAAAAATCTAATACAGGTACAATTAGATTAAATCCTTTTTCTACTAAATATATAATATTCTTTGATAAGTTTTCTACCTCTGTTGATCTAACCGTCATTCTTACTCTTAAGTCTGGATATAACGCTAACAATTTTAAACTATTTTTCATTGCTATATCATAACTTCCTTTATTTTCTTCAAACACTCGTATACTGTCATGAGTTTCCTTTGTTCCATCAAGGCTACACGTCACTTCAATTTTATGGTCTTTTAAAAATTCTATAATTTCTTCATTTAAAATTGTAGCATTAGTTGTTACTTGATATGAAATATCGTTTACAACAGAATGAAGTTGATTTTCAAGCTCTAAACTAATGAATTCCATTATTTTATAGTTTAAAAAAGGTTCCCCGCCATGAAAAGAAATTTGCAAGTTTTTCGTTTTATCACAGTCCTGTACTATATAATCCACTATCTTTGCTGCATAATCTTTTGATAAATAACAATTAACTTTTGCTGTTCCCTCGTAGCAGTATTTACATTTCAAGTTACAAGCTGTAGTCAGCCAAATCATATATCCAACTGCCATTTTATTCCCCCCATATTTTATGTAAAAGCATCGGTTTACAAGTTTCGCAATACTTTTCTAATGCAGCCTCAGATTTTAAATTATATGCTTCTCCAGGACATGTCCAACAAAATAATGAGAGTTCACAATTAGCACATTTTTTACCATATAACATATCAGTTTTTAGCATTAATTCTTGAATATCCTTTTTCCCTTCGCTATCAACTAATAGTTCATCAATTTTCTGAACTTTTAAAATATTTCCTAAGCAATACTCTCTTTTCATATAACTAGGGCAAGGATAAACTTCTCCATTATATCTAACAAATAATTGATTTCTTCCCGCAGAACAAGTTCTTACTCCTAATTGCTGTTTGCTATTCAAATCTAAAAAAGTCTCTGGAATGTATACGTCATCAATACCTTTATCGGAAAATATATTTTTGGAATCTTTTCCTCTTCCAATTTCAGCAAACACACGTGTAATCGGAGTAGTTCCTAATTGTCTATTTAATTCTAAAAATGCTGGTTCTAAATATTCATTCTTATCTGAAAATACCATCGATAATGAAACATTGTTAAAGCCTTTATCTTGAAGAACTTTAATATTCCTTATTACATTTTCAAAAACACCTTTCCCTCTGACAATACTGCATGTTTCTTCATCTACACCATCTATACTAATATCGATTTGATCAGCATATTTTACAAGTAAATCAGCATTGCTGTTTGTAATCAAAGTACCATTTGTTGATACGCCTATATGTCCATTGTAATTGCTTCGTAAATACACTAATAATTCTTTGAAGTCTTTTCTTAGTAATGGCTCTCCTCCGCTTAAAGTAATCATTTTAGGATTCCATGAAATGCATTTATTAAAAATGTCTATGATTTCTTCAGTAGATAAATCTTTTTTCCTTTTTTCTCCAGCCTCTACGCAACAATGTACACAGTGTAAATTACAATTATTTGTAAGCTCTATAGAAATATTTTTCTTTATGTCAGTCTCTGTTGTCTTACTATCAACAAGTAATTGACATTCCATTAGAGCCTCTATTGCTTCTTCAATATATTTTTTATCATCTGGTTCTTCAAAAATAAGATCTCCAATATCAAAATTCTCTGATAGCATATTTTTGATTAATGCATAGGCTTCATTACTCGTCCTAACCCATTTCCCATTATTTAAATTAGCAATAAGAACTTTTGTACCTCGAGTAAGAACCTTTATATTTTTTGCCCATTTCATATATTTGACCTCCTCGCTATCCTTATCACGAATTATAACAGTAAATTTATTTCACTTTTCTGTCATGGTATAAATACGACTCTTTATGTAATTTTTTCTAAATTTGAGTATTCCCACAGTAAAAGATGACCATTACGAAACAATAATTATCAACCAGTTGGATATTCCGCTTCAAAAGGATTCTTCCGCAATTATCCGTAAAATAGTTGAAATATTTACATTTGAATGCTAAAATCATGGTATTGATTATATCGTGGAGGGAATAGATTTGAGTTGAACGGAAAATAACCTGGATTTACAAAAATTTTATCCTACTGAATGGATGTATCACATATTATTCAAAAAGATAAGGAGATTCATCTTAAAATTTTTGTTCGTTCAAAAATTGCACTTGTCCAAAGTGCGGAGTGGTTTCAGGACACAAACACAGGGGTACTTATAAAAGAAAAGTTCAGGATCTTCCTATTTTAGGTAAAACAACATATCTGCTTGTAAATGCTCATGAATATCAATGTGAGAATCCGTCTTGCGCTATTACCACATTTGCAGAAAATGTAAATGGTTTTTTTAAAGCCGTATGACGGAGCGTCGCGAAGCTTTTATATGTACTTTGGCATTGGAAACAAGCTGTGAAGGATTTACCCGGTGCTATGCAGATTGCTGACAGATTTCATCTTCATCAAAATTTATTAGAGGCCATAAGAAATACTATAAATTCTGTATTTCCCGTTGATATCAGAATCCCATCTGATTCTAACAGCAGAACCATCAGTTGAAAACGGTAGTAAAATAAATACCATGCAGTGTGGATAACTTTAACGAATATAATCAAAAAGGGTACGACTGTACACTGCGATAAAGGAATACAACTCTGCCAGATACGGTAAACGCCAAATTTCTAAAGTATTGCATTTCGGCAGCAGAAACACCGTAACAAAATATCTCAGTGGAGAATATGAAGCACTTTGCAAAAAAATTTTTGCAACGGAATGGATCAGTTTTATGATTATATTATCAAAACTTTAACTTCTGGCATCAGTCGAAAAGATGTATATCACAATGTTATTGAAAAAGGATATAAGGGCGTTCATTCTGCAGCATATGACCATATGTGTAAAATCATAGAACTATTCCAAATTGATGTTGCAATTTATAAAAGTTCTTCACCTGAAGCAATCCAAAACAAAAAGGCATTACAAAAATATGACCACCTTTCACGAAACGGCATATTCCGTATCTTGGGATGGGAGTGGAACTTAGTGCAAATCATAAGGCATATATTTTACAGAAATATCCTAAACTCAAAGAATTAATACATTGTGTTCGAGAATTTCGTGAAGTATACGAAAAGAAAAGTATACCATTGTATTTGTTTATAGAACGGTACAAAAACTCTGATTTAAAAGAGATATCCCAGTTTGCAAATGGATTAGGAAAGGATATAGAAGCTGTTAACAATTCTGTTGCTAGTGAACTTTCAAATGGTTTTGTTGAGGAGACAAATAGTAAATTAAAAATGGTAAAACGTACTATGTACGGAAGATGTTACAAAACACTTTTAGCAGCAAGACTAATGTATACGAAGTTTGAATGATACAGGCTCGCAGAAGAACCAAGCGCACCGGAATAATCAACTACGGTTACATCGTGCCGCCCACACCATTCTTTTACAGATATTCCAGGAAGTCTGTTTTGACATTTCCTGATCTGCGCTGCCCACTCTTGCAGGCGTGTTTCTGCCGACTGATGATGTGATTGATTTGTAAGTACGTAATCATCCGTATCTGTTAGCACCCATATTTTTCTGATACACTTTTTTCATAACAAAGGAAGGAAACTGTATCATTATGAAAAAAGATGAAAAAATCACACTGTGGTCTGAACGAATCCATGAATTTCAATCCAGTGGGCAGACTTGCAAAACATGGTGTCAGGAACATCGCATTCCAGTCTCTACAATGAATTACTGGATGCGCAAGCTGAAAACATTGGACGAACAATCGGATACTGATATGATTTTTGCAAAGATGCCAACGGAAACGGAAATTTCAAAGAATGAGACTTTGAACATCAGCCCGTCTCCAGTCCGCATTTTTATCACAAACGCTATTCGGATCGAAGTGATGCCGGAATGCCCACCGGAACTTTTTCATGTTCTCATACAGGGACTGAAAGATCATGCTTGATCTGGCAGGTGGCACAACCGTTTACCTTGCCTGTGGAGCTACGGATTTAAGAAAAAGCTATCACGGACTGGCTGCAATTATCAAGCTGAAATTCAAACTCGATCCCTATTCGCGCTGCATGTTTGCGTTCTGCAACCGCAGGCGGACTTCTATTAAGATTCTGCAATGGGACGGATCCGGTTTCTGGATTCTGATGAAGAGGCTTGACAGGGATTCCTTTCACTGGCCGGATACTCCGGATGAATTACAGAAAGTAACCCTGAAAGAAATGCATTGACTTTGTGATGGTCTTTCACTTACTCCGAAGCTGTGCAGACCAGTATCTGGGACTGCTTTATGGGCAGATGAAGGAAGAATTCTTAAAGAGCAGATACATCCATTGTGATGAGACCAGGATGCAGGTAATTGATGAACCGGATCAGAAAGGATCATCCCAAAACTGGATGTGGGTATATCTGACAGACCGTAATAGTGAAGCCCCACAGATGGTTCTTTTTGATTATGAGAGAACACGTGGCGGATATCACCCGGTAAACTTTCCTTGGAGACACATTTCATGGATATCTGACCTGCGATGGATATCAGGCATATCATGGACTGAACGATTCCATTATCGTAACAGGGTTCTTTACCCATGCCAGACGTCGCTTCGATGCCGCACTTACGGCATTAAAAAAGGATTTCACAAAAGAGCAGCTGAAAGAAACCGTTGCATATCAGGCAATGACGAGGATCGGAATCCTGTATAAAGTAGAGGAACTGATCAAAGATAAGACGGCGGAAGAACGGTATCAGGAACGTCAGAAACAGTCACGTCCAGTGGTGGATGCCCTGTTTGAATGGCTACATTCGATGGAAGATTCTGTAGACAGATCTTCCCTTATTGGTGATGCCATTTTATATACGCTGAATCAGGAAAACTATCTTCGCAGGTACTTGGATGATGGGCATCTGAGCATTGATAATAATAGTGCGGAGCGTGCAATCAAAAATTTTGCAGTAGGCCGCCGAAATTGGCTGTTTGCCAAGAGTATCCGTGGCGCAGATGCCAGCGCAGTTGTTTACAGTATCGCTGAAACTGCCCTGCTGAATGGACTGAAGCCATATGTATATCTTTCCTATGTATTAGACGAGCTTCGTAAAATGGGACCTTTTCCAAAGCCGGATGATCTAAATCGGCTTTTACCATGGTCAGATGAATTACTGGAAGAATTTCGAACCAAAAAGAAGAAATAAAATGTGCCGCCCGATGGGCGGCTTATTTGTTTTGAAAATCAAGGTACGGATGATTACGTACTTACCTTTGAATAAATTTGGCGCATCGTTGCGTCTGTATTCATTATAAAGGTCACATCAGAAAGTGGCTCAATTTTCGCCGGAATGGTGGCTCAGTTTAAAACAGAACATTGGCTCAAGTCGTCCGGACAGGCGGCTCAATCGGGTGCGGATTACTCATTCTTTTACTAAACTCACCAATTCTTTGCACTAACTTAATTAATTGAAACTCTTAGTTGTATATACCGCTCAGTATGAGCACACTGACCGGTATATACATTAGTCTCTTATTTATGTCAAATTCACTTGCCGTACGATATCTTCTTTTAGTATAGAATGTGTTGGAATAAGAACTGCAAATATACCTATGCAAATATTTACAGCTACAGTTGCTATTATCAACCACACATTCACTTGAATATTACTAACCAGGAATCCATAAACATGCCCCATCAAATATTCCATAGTTTTATTCCCTATGATATATAATAAAATCATAACTATGCTTGAAAAAATACCATACAAAGCGCCTTGACCTAACATTAGCTTTCTAAAATTTTTGTTTGTTATTCCCATCGCTCTTAGAATTCCGTATTCATGCCTGCGAGATGATATCAGATGATTCATTGTATTAACTATATGAAACAGACTTATAATCAAAAAAACAAAAGCAATTCCATAAAAAAACAATGTTTTTTGAAACAAAAATTCATTTTGTCGTTCAATTGCACCTGTATAATCTTGAAACAAGCAATCATCAAGTGTCTGAGTCCGTCTCTTTATTTCGGCTGCTACTAATTCTGTATCAGCACTTTTTTCCTTTTCTACAGTTAAAACTCTATATGCTTCAATATTATAGTTTTTTTGCATCTGTTCGTTAGTCATAATAACACTATAGGTTATATCTGGTTGATCTTCTAAAGTATATAATCGACTATCTCTTACCATTGTTCTACTCACAATAGCTGAAATAGTATACTCTTTTTCACTAAAATCCGACTCACTTCCAAGTTGCTTCAAATCTTCTGAAGTACCACCTATATTGTTTGGAATTCTTACTTTAATTGTGTCTCCTATCTTTTTATCAACGCTGTTATGGTTACCTTGGGCGTCTTCCAATGTTACGAGAACAATTTCATTATTCCTACGCATTTGATCTGGATCAATACTTCCTTCTAAAATATATGGCTCCATTTTTCCCAATAACTCATCATTATAACCTAGAATATTGCATTTTATAGCGTAATCTCCGTTTATCGTGTTTCTCATATAGCCATTGTAAGTATCCTTATATGCCTCATTCAGATATTCATAATATTCTTTCCAGAAAAAGTTATTTTTTTCAATTAATACTTCTCCTATATAACTTTTTACCGGATATACATTTTTTACGCCATCTATTTTCTCTAGCTCATTCTCAATATCTTCTCCTATAGTCTTGTTTAAGTCTATATTATTCTCATATATTTTATAATCTGAACCTAGCCCATCATCAGATGCCAGTTGCATTTTATTGCTAGTCTGTGCATTTGTTAAAACAAAATTGGAACATAAGAAAATCACACCTCCAAGTGATAATGAAATCAAAATTCCTAAAAATGTTCTTTTTCTCTCAAGCATAAATTTCTCTATTAAAACATTAAATAGAGATATTTTCCCTTTACTGTAAATTGTACGATTTTTTCTCTTTTTATCATTTTCACCTTTCAATAATTGAATAGATACTCCTTTTTGAGTTTGGCATTTAATTTTCCATGCTATAAAGCACATAGCTACTGCTAAAAAAATAGCTTCAAACATTATTGCGGTATAACTAATATGAAAATTCTCAGCTTTCAATTCCGTAGCAGCCAAAAAACTTTGTGTCCCGTTTATATGCGTTTCAGAATTAACAACGTCTTTGTTTATAAAAACTGTATTAAAGTTACTATACATGAGTTTAGCTACTAAGTTTCCAAGAATAACTCCAGTAGGAAACGCAACCAATAGTAAACTCCATAGTTCAAATAAAACTAAGGAAAATTGTTTTAGTCTTCCTATTCCTAATACTTTTAGTATGCCATATTGTGAAAGTCTTTTTGATATATTTACACTAAATATAGAATATATAATAAAAATGCTAAACAATCCAAGCCCTAATATTACGCCATTTACAGTAAGACCAAATTCATCGCGTAACACTAACATTAGGTAAGTAAAATTTCCTTCTGGATTAGTAAAAGCAAATTTAAGATGATCAATTAAACTTTGTGGACTTTCACCTCCTAAATAATAATTTACATTATCATTTTCTTGTATTGCTTCTGAATCTAGTTCAAGTTCTTCTTTCAAAGCTTGACTTTGTTTATACATCTTTTTTGATTCATCAAGTTTCAAATATACAAAGGAAGATATTCCTCCTTTCTTGTTAACTTCTTCTTTGCTTATAAATGCATTCAAGATGTTTGAGTCTGCGGCCCATTCACTTTTCAAAACTCCAGAAAGTACATATTCCTTACCGTCTAAAGATATCCTCGTCCCAAGAACATCATCATATCCAATATTATCTAGAACAAATTTACTCATAGCAATTTCATTTTCTTTGTTAGGATATTCCCCTTCTAAGATAAATTGATTTGTCATTTTTAAATATGTTTCATCGCCATACAATAAAGCAATATTTTTATCACTGACTGCTTCATCAACAGTTTGACAGATACCATATTTTTCTACTTTATATCCCTTATCCTGCTTATTTGTAATTTTCTCAATTGTATTATCCTTTAGAGGAACTGCATAATTCCAATCACCATTTATCTCTTTACTGTTTTGTAAATCGCTTAATTGTCCGCTATATACTAAGGAACTAATCCCGGTCATAAGAGCAATTGATAATATCATACTTACTAAAATCGCTAAAGATTGGCTTTTGTAAAACACAATATATTTTCGAGCTAATTTAAACATCTTGCTCACCAACCTTTCTCAAAATACCATCTTCAATTCTCAGAATACGATCGCATGCCTGAGCAAGAACCTCATTATGAGTTACCATTATTATTGTTTGATTGTATTTATGAGAACTACTTTTTAAAACACCAATTACTTCTGAGGTTGTTTTTGAATCCAAATTACCAGTTGGTTCATCAGCTAAGATTATAGCCGGTTTATTTGCTAATGCCCTTGCAATTGCAACACGCTGTTGCTGTCCTCCAGACAATTCATATGGATATTTCTTTCGTTTATCCCATAGTCCCAATTCGGTTAATAAGCTTTTGATATATTCATGATTAATCCCTTGACCTTTGTCAAAGCTAATAGGAAGCACAACATTATCATATACATTTAGTACTGGCATTAAACTATAATTTTGAAATACAAATCCAATATATCTTCTTCTAAATATAGTTTGTTCTTCCTTTTTTAGTTTTGAAATATCTTTCCCTTTTATAAAAATTTCTCCTTTTGTGGGTGTATCTAATCCTCCTACTAAATTTAAAAAAGTACTTTTTCCAGAACCAGATGTTCCTAAAATAGCTACAAATTCTCCTTGCTTCACCTCTATATTCGCTTTATTCAATGCCAAAACTTCATTTTCGCCATAGCCATAAATTTTTGTTAAATTAACAGTTTTTAAAACTTCCATTTTTGTAACCTCCTTTTATACTTATATCCTACTACATATATCTTACAGTAAGGCTACAAAATTTCATTTAATTCTTACAATTTTGTAAGAACACATGGAAACACGTACCTCTTTCAATATGAGAATCCACAGTAATATATCCATTTTCTTTTTCAATTATTAATTTGGATAAATACAATCCTATTCCAGAACCCTCAAAATTTTTCACATTTTTTCCTCTATAAAATCTAGCAAATATTTGCGGTTGATCCGACTCAGGAATGCCAATACCAAAATCTTTTATGCCTATTTCACTATACATTTCATATGTTTTCATTGAAATACTAATCTTTTTATGTACATCCGAGTATTTAATTGCATTTTCCAAAATATTTACAAAAACTTCGGCTGTCCATTGTGGATTATGCCAACATTGTTGATCTCTAATACCTGTTACTTTTATACTAATGTCCTTCTTTTCTGCTTTTTCATATACGGTTGTTAATGCCATAGCTAACGTATCTTTTACTGAATTATTTTCTATATTAAAGTCTAATGCATTCTGCTCTAATTTTACCATCTTAAATAATGAATTTAATATCCAATCTATTTTTTTAGTTTGATCCTTCATTTTATACAAAAATTTTTGAACTTGAGGATCTTCTAGTTTTTCTAATAATATATCATAAATTTCATTGATATAACACCCCGCTTTTCGCCCGTATTTGCTGAAAAGTTCAGTTTTGAATATCTCCGCAAATCTCACAAAATCCCGCTATTTAGTAACAAATTAGTAACAGATTACATCAGGTCATTGACCCTTGCCTGTACTGCTGCATAATCATAACCTTCTGCGGTGATTCTGTTCTTACGATCAGCACCGTTTCCATACTCACCACGGATGACTGCCCTTGCAATTTCATCAATGGATTTCTTAGGTGTTCCGCAAAGTTCATTGACCTTGTTCTGAACTGCGGTGTAATCATAACCCGCCTGTTCAATGCGGTTCTTTCTGTCCTGACCGTTACCCCAAGCACCATTGATGACTTCCTGTGCAATCTCATCAACAGATTTCTTTGGTGTAGTGTCTACCCCTAAAATCTCATTGACCTTTGCCTGAACTTCATCATAGTTGTACCCGGCTGCTTCAAGTGCTGCTTTACGATCAGCACCATTGCCATACTTGCCGTTGACAACATCCTGTGCGACTTCATCCACCGACTTCTTAGGTGATTCAGGCTGTGCAGTATCACCATAGAAATAATCAAGGTCTACATTTCCGGCAATACCATCAACAGAACCCTTACTTGTGTACTGATGGAACATACAAGGATAATCAGGATCACCAGTATAATCAGCCAACCAGTAAATATACTGTGAAATCAGTTCATCAGTATACATATTCTTATGGTAGTCAATATTTGAATAAATACCCGCCTTGTACCCGTGACTGGTCACATACTCACAAAATGCCTTTGTGAAAGCAACACATTCATTCTTACCAAGGTTGACCCCCTTTTCCTTTGCCTGTTTTACAGTGTCATATTCAAAATCATAGAAAATCACTGTGTCCTTGCCAAGTCCGGCTTTCTCAACCTGTGCAATACAAAATGCTGCTTCATTCCTTGCCTGATCTGCGTTGAGTGCATAACTGAAATGATATACACCTTTGACTGGAATATTATTGGCACGGCATCCGTTGACATATTCAAAGAACTTGCCATCTACTGCCTGACGATAACCTTCACGAAGGATTACAAACTGAATCCCACTTGCTGCAACCTTGGCAAAGTCAACTGCACCTTGCCACTTTGAAATATCCATACCCTTCATCATATTATTTGCCCTCACTTTCTGTCTTTTTCTGTAAAATATCAATAGCCTTGGTGATAACTGGTGGGAGTGGTAACCCCATAAGACCCGCATTTTCCACAAGGGAAATTGTTTCATTGGCAATGAACGCAATAATCACTGCATCCCTGATGTAATTTGTGCCAATGACAAGATCAAGGCGGTACGCAACCAGTACAAAAATCAGGGTCATGCACTTTCTGCAAAGACCTTTCCACCCCGCCTTGCTTTCAAGTGAACCTGTGTCTGTCTTGGGACTGTTCTTGAACACCCCCGCAACAATCAGTCCTGAAATATAATCAAGACCCATGAAGATCAGAAGGGTTGTAAGTCCCGCATCCCAACCACCAAAAAAAGATGCGATTGCTGAACCAATCACACCTAATACACTGCAAATAGTCTGTTTCATTTTCTCTGTCCTTTCTGAACATAAAAACAACCGCTTGTGACCTCATATAAGTGTCATATAGCGGTTGTTTTTGTTCCTGTGATAATTTCCTTGTCTGTTGATTACTCTGCTAATTCAGGGCAATCAAGGTCAATCAGAACTTCCTTCACTTTGTCCTTGATTTTCTCAGGTACATCAGCAAAGGTTTTCTTGCCCTTAATGATAAGGGTTGCATAGATCACTGCCATAGATTCCACATCCTTTCTGAATAAAATTTTTATGATGAACTGAAACAACATCAGTTACCACCTTCTGCCAGTTCCGGGTGTCCTTCATCAATAAGCACCTGTTTGACTTCATCCCTGATCTTGTCAGGAACATCATTGATTGACTTCTTACCCTTGATGATAAGTGCTGCATAAATGTTTGCCATATTCTCACCCCTTCCTTATGCCATCATTTCATAGATTTCACACATGGCTTCCTGTGCCTGTGTCATCTGATCTTCCAAGGATGCGTTTCTGTCATCAATCATTTTGATGTATTCATCCTTGGTGTACTGGGTCAGGTCATATTCATAACCAGTGAACCCCGGCTGTTCATCTGTCCCGGCTTCTGTAACCGTGGTGATGTTTGCAGCAACCCAAACTGAATAGTCATCAATGACTTTCTGTTCAGGCTGCTTTGTACTGCGTACTTTTCCGTACTCTTTCATGCTTTTTACCACCTTTCTTAATATGATCTTTATAGTACCTATCAGCATAAGGCTGAATTGGTTCAATATATTTTTCAGACAATCGGCTGCTATCACAATATTTCAACCAACCCTTATAGGAATTGATTGAACACCATTCTGAATAGTTCATTTCCTGACCGTTTTCAACTTTCTTCCTGATGTTGGTCATCTTCCGCTTCATCTCCTGACAGGTGGATTTTCTAAGAAGGGTATCTTTCAAGAAAATCCTGTATCCTACAAAATCAATACCCCGGATGAACGAAGGGAATATCTGATAGTTGCCTTTTATTCTTAATTTCAAATTCTGTATGAAATATTCATTGATTTCTGCAAGTAACTGATGCAGTTCTTCTTTGGTTCTTGCAAAAATACAAATATCATCCATATAACGGTAATAGTGCTTTACCCGCTTAACTTCTTTTATCCAGTGGTCAAAACCTGATAGGAAGAAATTGCCGTCATACTGTGAAAAGTAATTCCCTATTGGAATACCGACACCTTCAATGAAGTCCTTGCCGTTTACCTTCACTATCTTGATTTCATTACCACAAGACCGATAAAATTCAATGTTTTCATCCGTTGCCGGACAAGTGCTGATTGAATCAATTACTTCATCAATCAGTTCAAGCAGTTCAGGGTCTTTGTACTTCCGTCTGAACTTCTGTTTTAGTGTTTCATGGTCAATGGAAGGGTAAAATTTCTTGCAGTCTATTTTCAAACAATAGGTCATTTCTTCCGGCACGGTATCAACCGCCAACCGTAACTTCTTGTATGCTGCATGAATACCCTTGTTTGGTATTGCTGAATATGTGTCATCAGTGAAATACGCTAATAACTGCGGTTCAATCACCTGTAAAACCGCCCATTGTGCAATTCTGTCAGGGAAGAATGGAAGTTTGTATATTTCCCGTTCCTTCTTGCCGTCCTTTTTCGTAAAAGTGGCATATTCCGAAGTTTTGTATAAATGGTTTTGAAGCATCCATTGCAGACCCGCCAAATAGTAGTATGGTCTTTTCTCAATCTGCTGAACTTCCTTGTACCATCCTTTGCCTTTCTTTGCGTGTTGAAACGCAAGATACAGGTTATCCATTGAACAGATTTTTTCATAAAGATTGCCATACCTTTTCACGCTCGTCTGTTCCCTTCTGTATGCACTGAACCGAACTTTCAACCCGTCAGATGACGGTCTACTAATACAGCCCATGTATTTTGATGTTTTGCCAAGTGGCACGGTAATCAGTTTTCAGTACATTGATTTATAAGAACACCCCGCCATTTCTGACGGGGTGTTTCAAGTGATATTTGTGCATTTACTAACTGACTGCTGATATTCCGATTACGATTAGAAGAAGCATTATTCAGATTCCAATAGAAAGCACTGGTATTCAAGCCATTATTCCAATTAGCACCTAATTTAGTGACATTGGTTTTTTGTCTTTTTATTGTCTTTCTGCTTGAAAATCGTCATCCTTAGCATCCTGATTACCTAAAATTGTGTGAATTACTGGTTGCCTGTTATGCTGCCACCTTTTTTCGATACACCAACCGACCGCCGACATACCGATAACGACTAGAAGAAGCATGATCCAGATGCCAAAAGAAAGCACCGGCACCCAAGCCATGATTCCAACCAGCACCCAATCTAGCGACACGCCAACCAGTACCGTTCTGATTCCAACAGTAATCACCAACAGGAAGTGCAGTGTTTCCGTTGAACTCACCCGGTAAGAACAACCAATCAAAATCTTCTGAATAGCAGAAAGCGGAAATATAACCGTTTCCATACTTTGCGGTCATTCCTGTATCTTCATAAGGTGCTGCCTTAATGTCATCAGCAAAACCATGATCTGCAACATAGGTTTCACACTCACCTGTGGTTGCGTTTGCATAGTGATTGATTCCATCAATCCACCACCAAATGTTGCCCCAAAAGTTTTCTTCACCACGGTATGACACAATCTGAATACCGTTAGCGTTGACAACTGAACCGGATGCATTACCAAGGGTGATTGTTGCACCTGTATTTTCTGTCATGGATGTTTTACCGTCATCAGTCTTGGAAACTGCACCGTTACCAATGACAGACTGCATATTGAAGGTTGCATATTCAATCAGCATAAGCATCTGTGAAGCGGATGCCGTCTGAACAACACCCTGTTCCCAACCAGTACCACGTTTTTCAGCAAGTTTTCTGATATTGGCACGGGTTGCGTTCTGTGTAAGTCCTGACAGCGGTTTTGCATTGGCAATACTGCATAACATATCAGCAGCAAAGTCAGCAACCTGTGAATCATCAAGAATGTATGCTGATGCAGATGCATCCCAAAGTGAACCTTCAAAGGCTGCAAGATATGCAACATCATTTTCCTGACCATTTACAATGAACGCCGGATGAAGTTTGAATCCCGCCTTTGGTGTGTCTGATACATAGTATCTGATTTTTCTTGTGATTGCCCCCTTGGTTCTCTTTTCAGTTTTAAGTGGTACAACCTTGTAATAAAACTTTGGCTGTTCAACCATTACCTGAACGATTGTCCCGGCACTGAATTTCAGGTTTTCATCAGGTGATTCAGTACCTACCGGGTTACGGTCAACCGCCTGTGTCAGTTTTCCAGTAGTGGAAAATCCGGCTTCACCATAGTATGCAGCAACACGCCCGTCATTGGTAAGGTTACAACGCTTTCTGCCACCAAAGGCATTGATTCCATCAAACCCTGAACCCGCTGAACGGTTTACTGCTCCGGCAAGTCTTGTGAACTTCTTGTTTTCAAAGTCCACTTCAACGCCGTAAATGTCACCGTCCGTATAGCCAACAAAGGCTTTCAGATCAGCAATTTCTTTTTCAAGTGCCTGAATGTCACCAACCGTTGCATACGCACCCGGACTGACCGCAAGTGATACGCTGTCAGCGTTGCCTACTGTGGTATATAACTGTAAGTATGCAGCCGATACCGTAACACCGTTATATGGTGGCATATAACAGTTATTTGACTTTTCAATGCAGACTGCATACAGGATTTCACCCTTGTCAGGGTCAACGGCATATAAGCCAAGTGTACGCATATAGTAACCTTCTTTCAGGTCTACGTTGGAATATGCTGCATCAATTTTGATTGCAACCTCATTTGTGCGGGTAACCTTGGAAACAAGGGTTGTCTGCTTGATGTTGCTAAGTGCGGTCAATGCCTGTAACTGACTTTCAGTGTACTGGGTACTGGAAGAACATACTTTTGTAAAATCAATGTTTCCTGACCCGGCAATCATCTTTGCCATAAGTGCCTGACCATTGTTTGTGATGTAAAGTTTTGAATACTCTGCCATCTTATCATTCCTTTCTATGTTGTTTTTATCTCAATGAAGTCTACCTGAACAACGCCGGATGCTGCCTTTGCATCCATATCTGCCCGGATTGTTTCATTAAAATCTGTTGAAATGGTTACCATTGCGGTATCTGTTGCCCTACCACCAAAGTTCACTGTACCCTGAACACTCACTGTTTCCTGACTGTCATTTGTGATGTTCAGCATTTCAGTCTGAACAATTCCACCACCAAAGACTGATGAACCGTTCACATCAAACACTTCCCGGAAATCGTTTGTGATGATAAATTCATTGATGAAGCAGATGCCACCACCAAAAAGAACAGCACCTTTGATGTTGCAAGGGATGCTGTTCTTAGATACAACCACAAGATTTTCAGGAATCATTGTGTTTATGATGTTTTCCAGTTCTTCCACCTGACCATACAATTCAAGGTCAGTTTCAATATACAGTGTGTACCCGGTCTTGAAATCACCAGTCACTTCAAAATCACTGTCACCGCAAAGGACAAGCAACTTTTGAAGCAACACCTTCCAAGTGTACGGTATCGTGTTGAACCACTTGCTTTGAACCCTTGAACGCCTTGATTCAAGGGTATCATCAGCAGTTGGGTATATTTTCAGCATCTTTTCAAATCGGCTGATTCCATATTCATCAGCAGTTGAAATGAAGCGGTTACGCAAACACCTGTCAGTTGCAGACCACATCAGACTAAATTCAGGGTTTTCCGCTTCAAGTGCTGCAACGGGTTCTTTGTAACTCTGCATGAATGGCGGTAAGTATGAAACAAGGTCAACTTCTCTTATCATGCAGAAACACCCCCTAACTTTGGTATGCAAAATTCTGTCAAGGTCATATTGCTTGCCGTGCCGTTCAGCTTTGTCCCGGTCACATCCACCACGCCATCAACGCCAAGGATGCGGTTTTCAATCTGCGATACCCTGACAATGGTTTGTGATGTTTCTGACCAGTTCTTTCTTAATTCCAAGAAGTACGCATCAACTGCTTCTGCAATGGCTGCCTTGGTATTTGACCAGTTGTGACCTTCTTCAAAGGTTACCGTGGTCTTGACCTCAATACTGACAGGTGATGCACTTGCTACACTGACCACATGACCGATTGGTGCAAGTCCGTAACCTTCCCCGGCAGTTTCTTCCGGGTCAAGTGTCTGCTGAACATATTGAACAAGTGTTGAACTTGCTTCACCATAATCATCAGAATCAGTGATGACTACATGAACAGTACCACCAACCGTCAGTTTCTTGTCCTTGGCTGCATTATATACGGCATCAAGCCACGGTTTGACTGCTGCCGGAACTGTTGAAATGATTGATTCATACCAGTTCTTGACCACTGTACTGACGATCATGTCAGCGGGTCTAATGTCACCATTCCAAACACGCTTGACCTTACATGACCCAACACCTTCAATACTTTTGACCTTTGCCATATAATCAGCGTGGTTGCCACCAAAGGACTGTTCATTGAAGCTGTCAAAGTAACGCTGTCTGAAAACTTCTGTATCTTCTTCATCTTCACCGGGAATCAATACGCTTGTCAGGCTTGCCGTCTGCAATCCGTCAATATATTCCATTGGTATCATATCCCCAAGGTACTGATTGCCAATAACACCTTCTGTTTCACACTGAACCTTGTATGTTCCCGGTGTGATCTGTTCAGTCACAACATAGTTGATTTCACCAATGTTGAAACGCTTTCCAGTAACATCAATGTTTGTTGGTGTGAACTCACCCTGTAAGATTGCCTTGGTTGCGGGTTCAGGTGAAAGTCCCCTGTCCTTTGCAAGCAAGATCAGAAATTCCCTTGCAGCAGTATCACCGTATGAATTTTTTATCAGATATTCCAACTCAATGTATAAAATCTGAAATTCAATGGCGGTTGAACTATGCAGATCATAAACAGGGGATGACGGTCTTTTGTCAATTTTGTCAGATACCCGGTTCATCATCCTTTCAAGGATAATGTCATAAGTCTGATCTTCATACATTCTAAATCTTCACCCCCTTCTCTGCTTTAATATCACCGTAAATTGTTTTTACGGTAAAATAGGCATGAACCACACCTTTGACCGTCAGGTCAAATTCAAAGTCGGTCACGCCCGTGATTCTTTCATCAACGGCTAACGCTTCACTGATTCTGCGTTCTAATTCAGGGCAAACCCAAGTGACAGGTTCACCATACAGGTCAAGTGTTTCAATGCCGTAATACCACGGATATATGATGTACTGATACCTTTCTGTTTGCAGTGTTCTGAAAATCATCTGCTTCATGGCATCCTGTTCATCCACAAGACCCCTGACTGAATCACCGTCTAAATCCATTTTATAAGTTAGGCTTGGCTGTGTTTCTATTTCAAAATCTTGGTCAAGAAAACCAACTGTTGAAGGAATCATTTGCCTATCCTATCCACAACAATGAATTTCTGACCTTCTTGCTGTCTTATTAGAATGACACCATCACCGACAGCCAAGCCATTGTGTACGGTGACTTCAATCGTTCCGACAGCATGAACGTGTGACGGGGAAACTGGTGCTGTCCCTGAATTTACATCCCCGGTATAGTAATAATTCTTGATATTCCCCGCCGTTATCTTAGTTTTGAAATCTGTTACATTCCTTGAAAGTACAAGTTGTTTTTCAGTAAGAATCATCTTCTGTTCAACATTTATCTGTAACGGGGATGCAGATATAACCTTTCCAAAACATACATTTACAGGTTTTGTTGATTCTACCGCTTCAACCGCTGCTTGATGTACTTTCTTGATAATTCCTTTTGCATCAGGCAATAAACTCACCCCCTCTAAGTGTCAAATCCATCCAATGTTCACCTTCCTTGTAAGTGTGCTTGCACTTTTCAACAAGCATCCAGTTTTTCACTTTCATATCACCAAGGTCAAGGTTAATGACAACCATTGAACCCGCCCGCACTCTGTTGTCACCCAAAGCATTGGTGATCTTCAAGTTACGGGTTTTCTTGTTATACAGTTTCAAAAGGGCATCTGCCTTTGCTTGACCATTTTCACCTTTCTGTAAGGTATCAAAATACTGCAAAATGCCCCATTTATTGATATTAGAAGAATCCTGTGTGATATAAACATCACGCTTTTTAGTATCTTCATTGTCATAGGTCAACTTGATTTTGTTATAAGTATTACTGTCGATAGATGAAGTATATTCAAAATCTTGCCCTGTTTCTTCATCAATCATTAAGTACGCCCCCGGAACACCCACATACATAGATGACAGGCTTTTCAGGGTAAGTTTTCCAAAATCGTCATATAACACATACATTTCCCCGGTGTTAGTCAGTGTCAGGTCAAGAGCATTTGTTATCATTTCAAACAGTTCACTGTTTTCTTCAATTCTTGATTCAATGACATACCCTGTATCATCCAGTGTACCAAGGTTCAGGGCATAATCATCTGCAATCATTTTTACAAATTGTGATGCAGTTTTATTTTCATAAACCTTAGTGTCCTTATTTTTCAAATATCTTAACTGATCGTAGGCGGTGACAGTAATGATCTTGTCCTTACTTCTTTGCTGCTTGAATACAAAACCAAAGAATACATTGTCACCGTCCACCTTCATCCTGACTGGACTACCTTCTGAAAAATCAAGAATGTTGTCATACAGGACTTTGAAAACCAGTTTGCCGGGGGTGTTTTTTCTTTCTGTTGACCATTCAATACCTTCCTGAACAACAGGTTGATATACTTTTGTTCCTGATTCATTCCCAACCAGTAGTTCAACGTACATTGAACAACACCCCTTTCTTATGCTGCCGGAATGGTCAAAACCTGTCCCGGATAAATTAAGTTAGGGTTGCCACCAATGACACCCCTGTTTGCGTTGTAAATCACGGTGTATTTTGCACCGCTACCGTAAAACCGTTTTGCAATGTTCCATAAACAATCACCACGCACAACCGTATAAGTCTGTGCTGCTGCCGGGGCGGGTGAATTGTTAGTTTCCCGCTTAGGCTCTGCACTTGCCTTTGGCTTGGATGCAGCAATTTTGATGTTGACTGTCTTTGTTCCATAGTCCCGGTACTGTTTCAGATTGAACTTGACTTTGAAGTCAAACCCGTTCTTGGCATCCTCTGAAATTTTGTAATCTTCCAAAGATACCTTCATGTTCGTGTTCAGCAGTTTTTTCCCCACCGGGGTCTTTCTGCACACAATGAACTGGAATGTCTTTTTGCCTGTTTTCAACCCTTCAAAAATATCAAAGAAATACCCCGCTTCTTTGAAACCATTCTTATACACCGCATAAGGATGTTTTACTTGCGGGATTTCTGCTTCAAATTCAATGTCGGTCAACCCGGTTTTTTTCAGGATATTGATTTCACCTTCATTTATCAGGTTGACCGTTTTGTTATTACCATTGATTTTGATGCTAATTTTTTCAGGGGTGACAGGAAAAAGGCATTTATCAAAATACATATCATATCCGCTTTGTGCCATTAGTCTGTACCCCCATTTGTTACTTCATCTATTGCTTCACCCATTGCATCATCTAATGCAGTGATAAAGCCATCAAGGTCAGTATCAGATGAAACATTATTGTTGTTTGTTTGGTTGATAGTTACTTCTGCGGTTGTGAATCTGTTAATTGATTCTTGTTCCGCAATGTCACGCAAATACTTCAAATCTTCTTCTGTAACATCCAAAGAATCCTTGATTTTGCCTGTGTTATCGTCAATGTTTCCAATGCTGTCACCCACACCTGAATTTGCTATTGCATCATTGAACCCTGATGTGTAATCACCCACATTAGGAATATCTGTCTGACCGAATACATCCGACAGACTAAAGTTTGAAACCTTATCAGCAATACCGTCACCCCATGCTGCACCCGCATTGAACGCATCTGATGCCCAACCGTCCTGAAATGCATCAAAGGTTGTAAAACCTTCATTGAACGCATCACTGATTGACTGGTAATCTTCTTTGTTTCCGGCTGCTTCACTCGCTTTGGCTGCATAGTCATCCGCTGCGGATGAAATGCCTGAATAGTCAAATTCAACAAACGGTAACTTATTCAGTGCTGAACAAATACCTTCAATGACTGAAAGTGCCGTGCTTAACAGGTTGTAAAACCATGACTGAACAGAACAGATTGCATTGTGAAATGCCGTCATCATATTGGATGCAAGTGCTGCAATGGCGTTTCCAATACCCAAGGCAATGTTTGCCACGGTTAGACCCAAGTTCTTGAAGAACTGAATCACCACGTTCACACCACCAGTAATCACACCGAACCCTGAATTTGCAATACCTGTCATCTTTGCAATCGCATTACATACGGCAAAAATTATTGCTATAAGTGCTATAATCAGCACAATAATCCATGTGATCGGACACGCTGCAAGTGCTGCGTTCAATCCATACTGCTGTACCGTCCAAAGAAATGTTTGTCCGGCTGCAAGTGCATCTGCTGCTGCCTTTGTCGCATCAATGGCTGCTGAAATTGCAGTAATTGCGTTGACAATTCCCATGATTGCCAAATATGCCCCTAATGCAGCAATTACACCATAGATAATTGGTGCAATGATTGACCAGTTATCACCGATAAATGCCCCAACGGATGCAGCTACTTCAAACACATTCAGAAGGATATTCGCAAGGGTTGCCATTGCTTCAATAGCACCCTGAATGAAAGTCTGAAATGCTTCACTATTGGCTAAATCGTTCAGTCTTTGAAGAACAGGTTGAAATGCAATCAGTGCGGTGTTCTGCATTGACTGCCACATCTGCCCCCAAGTCATAGGCATTTCATTGAATTTGCTGTTAATGTCATCAGCAGCAGAAAAGATTGCTGCCTTGACCACATCAGCGGAAAGTTCCCCATCCGCTGCCATTTCCCTGATCTTACCGATTGGAACATCAAGATAGTCCGCAATGTTCTGAATCAGGTTAGGTGCTTGTTCAAAGATACTGTTCAATTCATCACCACGAAGGACACCTGAACCAAGTGCCTGTGATAACTGCAATTCTGCGTTTGCTGCTTCTTGGGTGCTTGCCCCGGCAATCGTCATCTGTTTTTGAATCAGATCAGCAAAAGCAACAACTTCTTCCGAACTGCTGAACGCATCCTTTGCGTTGTTACCAAAACGGGCAACAACATCAGCCATCTGACCGAATGAACCCCTTGCATCCTGTGCTGCTGCATATACCATGTTGACAAGTTCAGCAGTTGTCTGAACCCCGTCATTCATCATGTTCAAACGGGATGTTGTCTGAACAAGTTCATCTGAAATGTTCAGTGCTTTCCCAACTGACTGAATACTGATATAGGCTGCAACTGCCCGTTTGATGGTATTGGTCAATTCATTTGCCTGTTGTGTTCCGGCTGAAATTTCCTGATTAAAACGCCCCTGTTCATCCACATTGTCACGGATGTACCTTTCTGTGTTGCCAACAGTTTGTGACAAACGCAAATAGGCATCATTGGCAGCAGAAACATCCATGTTCTGCATTGCCTGATTCAGTGAATTTTGTTCCTGAATAGCCTGATTCAACTGCATACGCAACTGTTCCAGTTCTGCATTTGCATTGTCTGCCCCAACATTTACCGGGTTGTTCTCAATCTGCTGAATCCGCTGTTGAATTGCAGATAACCGCTGTTGCATGGTGTTCATATCCTGAACTGCTGCATCCGGCAGTATATCCATTCCCTGTGCGGTCTGTGAAATCCTTGCCTGTGTGGTGTTCAGTGTGTTCAACATATCGTTTGCACTCTGAACTTCTTGCTGAAATCGTTCAACACCTGTTCCTGTGAACACATCCACCCCGTCAGTGTTCCATGTGACAGGGATTTCTACTGGTTCAGGGTCAGGCGGTGCGTTTGGCTGAATTTCAGGTCTGATTGGTTCAGGATTTTCAACCAAAGGGTCAGGAAGTACCGGGTTTACATCCACGTTTATAACCTGACCGTTTCCCCCATCCACAACAGGCGGTGCAATATCAGGTGCGGTCTGTCGGCTTGCTGCTTGATTCATTGCTTCAATGGCAGCAGTTGCCTGATTGATTTCATCCCTTGCCCCTTCAAGGCTGCTTGTATCAATGTCAGTGTTCATTGACTGCTGCATATCATACATTGCAGACACGGCAAGGTTCACTGAACTGATGATGTTGTTCAACACTCCGCTGAATTGGTCATTAAGTTCAATACCTGTCTGAATAGATGACACCTGTTTCACCGTCCTTTCTTAGTGTTTTTTCTTTGCCCTTGCTTCTGCCTTTTTCTTTTCCTTCTTGTCATGCTCTGCTTTCAACTCAATTGAAGCAATCACAAAGGCTTTTTCCTGTTCATCCATATCCAAGAACACTGATGGAAGAATGTGAAGTTTTAGAAGGGCATAGTAAGCATAATTTGCTTCACCATCCCCTTCTTCAATTAGTTTTTTGCTTCATCCACCTTGTCATCAAGGTTCTTGGTAAATCCCTGAAACTTCTGCATCCACACTGTGAAGTCCTGATATTCTCCGGCATTGTCAACCATTGCATAAAGAAGTTCTTCCGGGGTCATAACACCGTATGAATCCTGTAATTCCTTATCGTAAAGGTCAGGGTATACAGTGGATGCCACAATCATCTTTGCAAGGTATTCAGCAGTTTTTACTTTCGGTCTGTAAAGGTTCGGCTTACCCTTAACCGGGACTTCAATGGTACAGGAATCACGCAACGCTTCATTTTCCTTGGAAGTAATCTGTTTGAACTCCCATTCCAGCGGTTTACCGTTTTCATCCTGTAATGTGGTTGTAGGTGCATATTTTTCATTTGGCTTTGCGATTTTGTTCGCTTTCATAAATCGACTGAATTTTGACATTTTGTTGTTCTCCCTTCTGTTTATCAAAGAATAGAAAAAACCCCTTATATGACCTTATATAAAAGCCACACAAGGGGTTCTGTTACTTAGTTAGTAAGAAAACCCGTGAGGTTTGCAAAAGATTCAGGCATTGAGAAGTCCTCAAATGTTCCTTCAATCTCTTCATCAAGGTATTCCCCGTCAGCATCAAATTTTGCTAACACACCGCCGTCAGTGTTGCAGTCATAGAAAATGATCGTCTGTCTGCCCGCATCACTGGTTGGGTCATCATTGGTGATCTGCATTTCAAAATATACATCCTCACCAGTGTTCTTATAGTCAAGCAATGCCTGACGAAGAACTGACTGGTTATAGTGTGCCGTGCCGGAAAAAGTACCTTCCATACCGCATGACTTATGACCCGCCATGATTGCACCAAGGCGGGGAACAGTAGTCTTGGTTTTCTCAACCTTTGCTTCCATATCAATCATCTGCATGAAGTTGTATCTTCTACTTCCGATTGTGATAAAACATTCAGCAAGTTTTGCTGCAATAGTGTCCCTTGCTTTCATTGTTACATTCGGCATTTTATTTCACCCCTTTCTTACGCAACCGTAACCGTTTCATAGAGTTTACCCATAGCGTTCACAACGGTGATTGCTGATGTAATCACAACCGCCTTTTTGGAATCGCCCTGTGCAACCGTAACATCAGAATCAGTAAACCCTTCAATAGCACCAAGTTCCTGTAACTGTGTACGGATTTTTACCAAGTCAGACCAAAGGGAAGTTCTGCCTGATGCATTGTTTGGAACAACACCAAGATACTTAGTGTTGAAAAGAACTGCATCATCATTTCCCAACTGGTCAATAACTCTGATCGTCTGATTGTCCTTGAATACATCCCCGCAAGTGTCCGAAGTGGTCACCATAGAGTTAATATCTTCAAGCACACGGACAACGCCGTTGACCTTATGAAAAGTGAACTCACCCGCCTTGATTGCTGCTTTCAACTCATTCTGTGTGTAATTGGTATCAACAGTGAAACCGCCGTCATATTTCTTGTTCTGACAAGACTTATTGACTGCACAACCACTTTCTGCACCAGTTACCCAGTACACAAGTGCTGCTTCTGACCACCCGGCATCTGTTACCCTGTTCTTCACACTGATAACGCCCATATAATCAGCAGACAGGTTATAAATAACCAACTGGAACTTGATACCAAGTTCATCACGCAAACGCTTGTTGAAAGCCACATATAACTTCTTGGTAATATCATCAGTAACCACAACGCCCATAGTGTTGTAAGTGTATGATTCAATTTTATCCAAGTAAGCCTGATGTGCTGTGCCGTCAACCGTGCCGTTTGTACCACCAGTTAAAGGTGTTCCGGCAGTAACAGCAAGATCAGCAGCCTTGAATGTTACATAATCGTTTGCCACAAGATCAGCAGCCTTGGCAACTGTCTGTGTGTCAACCTTGACCGTACCGAAGTAGGTTGTAACATCATACTTGCTTGCATCATCTGCATTTTTCTGAATCACGATCTTCAAATCGTTACCACGAACACCACAATACTTTGCAGTTGCGTATGTGTTCGTTGCCTTATCACCACCGCCGTTCAGACGGTATGCGTATAAGGTCTTTGCACCCATGAACAGATCATTAAGACCAAGCATCTTAGGACTGTCAAAGGCATAACCAAAAAGTTTCAGGCTGTTCTTCTGAAAATCTTCATTGGTCACTTCAAAAACTTCCCCTTCAACACCCCAGTCAAGTTCAAGGGGCATTGTTGCGATACCTCTATCAGACAGTGCAGCGGATGCGGATGCAGCCGATACAAAGTTGATATAAGCACCGGGGAGTTCTTTGTTCTGTGATGTAAATGTACCACCACCTAAAGCCATACTATTTCACCTGTCCTTTCATGTATTTTTCAACTAAATTGTCAACAGTTTTCATGGTGTAACTTTTATCTTCATCAAGAAGGGCATCCACCAAGTCCCTTCTGTTTGCAAAACGGGCAGATGCAAGAATCTGTTCCTTGCTGAACATTGGTTCAGTCTGTTCAGACCTTGTAGCAGTTCCCGTTGGTGTCTTTTTTGCTGCCATAATCAACCACCTTCCTTCACATCCGTGCTTGCCGTCATAGTTTCCATTGGTGTCTGATCTTCCGTCTTGACCGTGAAAAAGTCATAATTGACAAAAAAATTCAGAACACCGTCAACCACCTGATGATTCATTTTTGAACCCCTGATTGGCTTGGTATCACCGTCTGTTGTGACATACTCCAAACAGTCATACATTCTTTCAGCCACATCAGCACATTCCCGCTGCTTCTTTGCAGACTGTGGGAAATACTGGATGCAGAACTGATTGGTACGTTCATACCGTTTGCCAAGGAAAAGGTTGTTGTTTGGGTTCAAGCAAGCAATAAAAAAACAAGGCTCTTTCAAACCTTGCTTAATTTCTTCATTGTGGATTTCATAATCATCCCCAAATTCTTTGTTCAGGGAACAACTGATTGCTTCAACTATTGAATTTATCATTTACCAAGTCCCCCTAAATATTTCTTGATTTTGTTTTCAAGCACCTTTGGGGCAATTTTCTGTAATTCCTGTTCAGATATGGTCATCATAAACTGACCTTTGACCCATCCTGAATGATTGGCTGTCCTGTGTCCGTACTCAACATAGGATGCATATTCAACCGGGTTCACAATTTCAATGACATAGGTGTCACCAAAATGGTTCACCGTCAGGCTGTCTGCATACCCTTGTGCTGATGCACGTTTTTCACCAGTCCAACCACGCCTTAATGTACCGCCCTTTTTTCCTGAACTTGCCGGGTACTGTCCGACAGGTGTTCTTTTTACCACCATGCGAAGCAACCGGGCAGCAAGTTCTTTTGCACACGATTCCACAAAGTCATCAGGATTTTGCAACTTTCCCAACTGCTGCTGAAAGTCTTTCAGACCTTTGCAGTCAAATCTTCCCATTCTACCCATTTATGCATATTCCTTGAACAGTTCAAGTGTAATTTCCTGATGCGTTGGATATGTGGAAGGGACACCGCTGCGGGTGTAGTCCGTGGTCACATTGTCCTGTGTTACTGTCAGTTTTGACCCCGCTTTGATGGCTACATCCGGGGAAACAAACAACTTTGTGCTTTGTGTGATCGTTGCTGCTGATTCTGACTGAATTGCTGTTTGCAGTTTTTCAAAAGATAATCTGCACGGTTGGTCTTGTAAGACCACAACCTCTGATTCTTCCATAAGTTTTGACTTCTCATTTTTTACCTTTTGCAGTTCTGTCACCGTCAAAGTACCAAAATAGGTTGCTTCAATGGCTTTCCTTGCAGCCTTTTGTGCTGCCTGAATCTGCTTTACCATCTGATACGCCTGAATGAATTAAATTCAGCCTTTCCATAGGATAAAAGGTAATTGATGAAAGAAGTCAGTCTTTGTTCAGGGGTCATTGAACCTTCACCAGTTGCAAAAACCGTGTTGGTGTCCCCTGTCTGAATCTGCTTGACAGCATATTCTAAATCAAACCCGGTAAGGTCATCAGGTGCAAAGGTTTTCTTGGAAAGAAGAAATTCACCCACCGCCATATCAACGGCAATGTGTTCCAATCCTTCCGGCACATCATTCCAGTTGATTTCATTTTTGATTGTGCTGCGTACTTTCTCAACGCAAAAGGTCAAGGCAAATTCATCATCTGCCTTGACCTCATAACCGAATGATTTCAACCGTTTTTTCACTGTATCAGTATCAAACATTGCAACCACCCTTTCAGATCAGAACTTATCCACGGGAAATGATACGGGCAATAGGTACTGCCTTGTGTTCAATGGTCTTGGTATCAGATGCAACCAGTGACCAGTTCTTGCCGTTCCCTAACTCTGTGTTAGTTGGTGAATTGGTTTTCTGATCTGCCTTGAGATAAGAAACCCCTGAAACAGAAACAGCGTGACGTTTACGGGAAATAAGTGTGTCCTCACCGCCCCTTGTCTTAGCATCACGCACCATTTCATAAGGCACTTTTGCACCCACATCTTCAAATCCAATAGCACCTTCACCAAGGATATAAGTTGTGTACTCTGTATAAGCATCCTGTGCCTTGATTCCCTTGCCTGTGTCCTCTGCAACAGCTTCAACAACCTTAGTAGGTAAAGAATCATCAATGATGACCAGTCTGCCGTTCCAAGTACCCATTTCAAGATCACGTTCAATACCCTGTGCATCTGTATACTTTAAGTATGCAAGCAGTTTCAGGTTTTCAAGGTTAGTAGCAACTGCACTGTGACAGTAAACTAACTTGAACTTCTGCTTGTTGTCACCGCAAGCCTTCTGAATGGCACTGTTTAGGGTGGTTGCATCCATCTTCATGGTGTCATCGGTGTGTTCAGCACCTGCCTGTGCAATATCATAAGTATGTGCTTCAACAAACGCTGCATTGGACTTCTTAATGTCACCAGTTCCAGTATCTTTCATTCCAAACACACCCTTTAAGATTGCAAGGATAACATCCTGATCTACACTGTTCCAGTAGTCATTGATCTGACTTCTTACGTTTGCCATGAAGTCAGTACCACCAGTTATATCATAACTGAAATCTGCTTCTGTCCAACCGTTCATTCTGCCATAAGTGAATACACCCTGTTCAAAGGTGTCAGTTCTATCAGGTGTAACATTGTCAACACCGTCATAGTTCTGTGGTGTGCCGGAAAGCAGACCAAAGAACGGTAACACTGCGTAAACAGTGCCAGTCTGTGAGTTGTTCACAAATGTGTTACGAAGTCGTGCATCACCAACGATTGCACGGGATTCACGTAACTTGTTCAGTTTCACGTTCGGAATAGCACTCATATACTTACCGAACGCCTTTTCATTAAAACTTTTAGCATCAAATTTTGCCATGTTTCAATTACCTTCCTTTCATCAAATTAAATCTGTGCATCCGGGTTTGCTTCCATGTAAGCGGTAAGTTCGTCATAACTCATTTTTGAGAAATCGACCTTTTCACCCTCACCCGGTTTCTGTTCCCCTGATGCTCCCGGCTGAAAACCTTTGAAATTCTGCTGCTGTTTCTGCTGCTTCTGTGCTTCAAACAGGAACTTGGTGTCATCACCACTTCTTAACTTCTCGATCTGTTCATCCAGTCCCTTGACATTTCCGTCCTTGTCAAGTTTGGCTTCTCCAAGTTCAAGTAAGGCTTTGACCGCTTTGATGTTCTTTGCCTTTGCACCCGTCAGTGCTTTTTCAACAGCAAAATCAATTTTCAACTGGTTCAGTTCAGATTCATGGGTTGCCTTGGCAGTGGCATTTTCAGTCTGTAAGTCCTCAATCTTCTTTTTCAGATCAGCGTTGTCCCCGGCAGATGCTTTCAGGGTTTCTAACTGCTTGTCGCGGTCACCGACCTGTGTTTTCAGTCCTTCAACCTCTGTCTGCAAGTTCTTGATTTCTGTTGAAGCAGTACCCTTTGCGTTCTCAATGTCATCACCATTGATTTTCATTACTGAATCAGCCTGTTCCTTGGTAAGTCCTAAATCCTCTAACTGTTTTCTTGTCATTTCTATACCATCCTTTCAAATACGTTTTTATACGGGGTTACTCCCACATGATTGATTGGTTTTGTTCGGTTTACGCTTGACAACCCGCAAGAAAAAAGACACCCGTTGTCGGATGCCTTTTCTATGTGCTACTTGACCCAGTAGCCGGGAGATAATCAGGATCACCATGCCTTTCTCATTGTGTACGTTTTCATGTGCCTTTTATCCCCCTTTCTGACCTCATATAACCGCCATATAGCAGTTATTACAGGTCTATTGATAACTTGTTAAGGTATGAAAAAAGCACGGTTATTTGACCGTGCTTTCATCAGCAGATTCTTTCATATACTCTGCAAATTCTTTCTTTAATTCTTCCGGGGCATCCTCTGTCAGATGCCAGTTGTCAGGTTCAGGGACAAAATAAGGACTATCCCAAAATGACGGCATTGATTGCGACATATTACTTCACCCCTTTCAACAGTTCTTCCAACATTTCACCAAACTTTGCTGCAACGGGTCTTGGTTCGTCTGATACCATGTATTCAGCAAAACATTCAGCAAACCATTCCTGTGCATCTTTGGTTGCATATCCACTGACTTCATTGCGTATGTCAGAAACTTTCAACCCGCATGATCTCATTACCTTTGGTCTTAGATCAGCAGATACAATTTTCGGTCTGTAATTATTCAGTAACCCACATACCATTTCAGTATATGACAGGTAATCATCAATAGCGTGTCCCAGTTCGTGCATAACAATAGCACTGAAATCTGTACCCTTTGGATGAAAACCCGCTTGCAAGTCTTTTTCATAGGACTTTGCAAGTTTTTCCATATCAGAAAAATACTTTGTATTGACCGTAACACCACCGTGACCAAGACCAAAAGAACATTGTGCGTATGTCATACCGCCCAACTGCGTACTTCCAACTGCGTTCAATTTTCCCTTCAACTGCGGGAATTTATCAAATAGTTGTTCATGGGTCTTGTAAATGGACTTTGCACAACCCAAATCCAAGCCTTTCAGACCTATTCTTTCATTGGTGTCATACACATGACCGTTGATTTCCGCAACCCTAAACCATTGCTGATCTTTCATCAAATCTTGAACCTGTTCAACAGTTTCACAATCATCAACGGTTTTCTTTTCTTCTGTCTTGATTGTATCATCCGGCAACGCTTCTTGCAAACCTGACTTATCACCGCCGTTGACAAACGACTTTTCCCATTCCTTATAGGTCATATTGCCCGGTACAAAGTAGGTCTTGCCTGTCTCTTCATCCCGTGCAGCACGTTCACCGACAGCATCAAATTCATCATCAAAATATGGTACTGTGGTTGAACGGCAATGAACATGAAACGGCGGTGCAGTCACACCAACCTTCCATTCAGACATAGGGAAGTGCTTGCCATCCATACCCCGGCATATATCCGAAGTATGGGAATCCAGTGTTGCCACAATCTCAAACTGTTCAACATCCAGTTCATCAAAACAATCCTTCTGTGCTGCGGAACTGAAAAAGGCTTCTTCTGTCATTACCAACCGCCCGGCGTTGGTCTTGGAAGTGTTCATCTTCCGGGCAATTTCATCAATGGCTTTCTGTGGGTCTTTTCCCAAGATGATGTTTTGTGTCAGGGTGTTGTTCAGTTCATTGACCAACTTCTGACGGTTACCCCATATCCTTTCACTGAAATTCTTGCCGTCAACCGCCCAAGGCTTATTGATGACCTTGCTGATCTGCTTGTCATCCAGTGCGGAAAAGTCCCAACCCACACCCACACCCTTCTGAATCTCATAGGCTGTGTGATAATAGCCGGACTTGTAAACATTCCGCATTGTGCTGTCAATGCTGTCAAGTTGGTTTCCAAACATGACTTCAATGCTCTGTTGGGTCTGCAACTTCAAGGCTTCAAGTCTGCTGATATGGAATCTTGCAGATGCGTTTTCAAGCTGCTTGACCCAAGTGCCGTTGATCGCATTTTCCTGACCGTACTGAATGTACTGGTTCACATCCCATTTCAGTTCAGCAAGTTCCTTTACGTTCAACATCCGCTTTGCTTCTGCAAGGGTTACCCCATTGTTAGATGCAAAACGCTGATACCATGCAGCAATCTGACCTTCAAGTTGCTTTTGTGCCTGTCGGTATTGTTTTTCAATATCCGCATAGCACTGAACCCCCTGTTGGTGTGCAGCCTGTTCAAGCAGTTCAAAACGCTTCTGCCAGTATTCACCGTTATTCATCTACTTCACCGCCCTGACTTCCCTGTGACGGGTCACCTTTGTTGTCAGGGTCATCATCTGCACCGTCACCGTTCTGATTCTGTGTACCAAACGGGTCATACTGTGCAAGCATTTCTTTCTGTGCTTCTTCTTTCTGCTTTTTCAGGCGTTCCATTTCAAGTTGCGGGTCATCTACCCAAGGGTGCATACTGATGATTGTTTCATCAGAAATAATTCCCTGTGACTTCTGACAGTTATCAATAATATCTGATTCATTCATCAGCATATCACGGTTGAATACCACATCAACCCCATCTTCTTCACCTTCAAAATCACCCTGTCCCGTATTGGCAAGGTGGCAGTTGACAAACCAAAGTACATCATCCATTGTTGCCTGTGCTTCTGATTCCGTATCATTGGCATCTGTATCAATGTCAGAGTACATTGACTGAATGTTCATCTGATTAGGGTTGCCGGAAAGTCTGTCATCCTTGGCATCATAACCCATTGCGTTCTCAATCAAGGCTTTCTTGAAGATTTCCACAATGGTCTTGTAATTCTCTGCATTGACTGTGATTTCAAGGGTTTCAACCCCACCCTTAGTATCACCGTCATATCTGACCTTTACTGCACCATAGGTTGCAAGATTCTTCCTGAACTCACCTAAATTAGTACCGTCATAGTTCTTTAATACCAAAATGGTGTTCCGAGCATCTTCTTGCATATTGTTTTCAAAGTCAGACAACATCACATTGATACCATCCTGTAATGACTTGACCTTCTTAATCAGCGGTGTTTCCTGTTCATTGGCTTTCAATGGAATCAGGGGAACACGCTGCCAGTTGAACACTTGAACATTTCCGGCAGCATCCGTCATTGTAACGTGCGGGAAGTCTGCGGTTTCATTGTTCACAATGTCAGGAATCAGTTTCCCGCCATCAAGAATGAACAGGTGAACCCCATTCAGATCATACAATTCAACCTTTTCAATGAACTTCCTTTGATTGCCGTCATAGGCAACCGTCACATAATGCCGGATGAAGAAATCAAGTTCAGTATGTTCAGAATCTTTCCAAAATGGCAAAATCTCATAAGCGGGGAAAAGCCTGAAAGCAAATTCACCCCGTTCATTGTAGTATGGATATAGCCAAGCAATACCGCCGTTATATGCAGCTTTACCCGCACTTTTCAATGTTCGCATGAACTTCTTGTCAAATATCTTTTTCAGCAGTTCAATGTATGCAGTGTTTTCACCGCTTAGTGTGAACGGCTTACCAAACAGATAATTGGCTTTCTGATTGACCATCTTTGCATACTGGTTATCAACAATTCTGTTGTTTGGTAGGTTCTCAACAACTTCAAGTTCCCCACCTTCACCGATCATTGTACGCTTGCGGTGAATTACATCATGGTCACCGTCATAGTACAAAAATCCTTTTATCTGCATCATTCTACGGGGTGAACACTTCCATGCTGCAATTTCCTTTTCAAGAAATTCCAAGTCGGTCATGTGTGCCTTTGCCCCTTGCAATATGAAATTGCTAAGTTTTAATGTGATTGCATCCACAAAGGAACTGAACACGGTTCAATTCACCCCTTTCATTGCATAATAAAATCAAAACCCCTGAAAACACTATGTTTCCAAGGGTATGTGTTACTAATCTGTTTCTAATATCTCAAAAAGTAGTTATACAGGTGTCATAGGCGGTCACCGATTGCAACCGCCCCGGAGTAAGCATTTGACAACCTTTTCCTACCGTCCAAAAAGAAACGGCTGCTGACACCGTGTATTCTACCCGGTAATTGCTTAATCAAAACTAAAGGCATCACCTTTTGCCATCTGTTCAATCGCATAACGCATTGCATCCATCAGGTGGTTGAAATCATCAATAGGACGGTTCAGTTTCTTGCCCGTCTTGGCATCCTTATCCCACTGATAGTTGCTGATCTCTGTGATGAAATTCACGCAACGGGGATGAATGATAATGTGATAGTCCTGTATGAAGTCAATGCCGTTGTTGATGCTGTCCTTGCCCTTCCTTGCTTTCCTGATTCCTTTCAGACCCAGTTCACGCAAGCGGTCAATGCTCTTTGGTTCGGCTGAATCGGCTGTGATCTTCTCTTTCACATATCCCATCCGCTGAACCTGTTCGGCAATGGCTTCATTACTCATACCCGGCTGATACATTTCATCAAATACCCAAATGGTCTTGCTTGACTGATCTATCAGACCACAAAACAGTGCTGACGGGTCATTTGTATAACCAAAGTCAAGACCGAATACAGACTTGACCCCGGCAATCTTCTTGACTTCATCAACACTGAACGCCTTTTCTTCCCAATTCTCATAGACAAGACCGTCTACAATACCCCAATCACCAAGACCCGCCACTTTGTAACGCCTTGGGTTTTGCTTCTTCATGGTTTCAAAGACTTTTAAGTCTGCCTTATCCAACCATTCATTGCACTTGTAATTGGTGGTCATTGCAAGGGTTTCATCATCTGTGTTATCAAAAAACCGCTTCTTTATCCAGTGATGTTCATTCCACGGGTTCAGTGTAAGGGTTATTTGCTTGAACAGTCCTGAACCGTCAGGAACAGCACCACGGATTGATTCATCAAGCATATTGAAATCATCTTCTGAACTGATTTCATATGCTTCTTCAATCCACATCCAACACAAACAGCCAATATCAACGGTTATTGATGTTACTTTCAGGGGGTCATCCAGTCCCCTGAAATAAATCTTTTGACCTGTCGGTTTGTAAGTCATTTCAAGTGGTGATTCTTTGATTTCCCAAAAGGCATCAACGCCAAGGCGGTGAATCGCCCACTTCAATTCTGTGAAACAGGAATCTTTCAGTGTCCTGAATGTTTTCCTGACTACAAGGGTATTTGCCTGTGGGTACTTCATCATATTGGTGATGTACCAAAGGGCAGTTGTTTTTGATTTCTTGGATGCACGGCTGCCCTTACATACCCTATATCTACCTTTCCAACGCCAAAAAGTACCGTAACCCTTACCAACCAGTTCAGGCAACTGTACTTTCTTCTTGCCGGACTTAGTAACCTTGTAATCTTCCGGGTACAGGATAAACTTCTGATACCCAAAAACATACTGTGAAGAAATGCGGTTCTTTACCATAGGCAATCACCGCCTAATCTTCAAGGGCATCTTCACCTGTGATAACAATAGGCTGCGTGATGTTCACATCCAGTTTGTCATTCCACATACCCAAGTGTTTACCAAGTAATTCAAGTGCTTTCAGTTTTGGTGAAATCTTGACTTCCCTTTCAACACTTGACCCGGTTTCTGATTCAGACTGTTTGTACTTCACGGATTCAATGCAAGCAAGGTCATCTTCTGATGCACCGTCTTTTATTCTTCCGTGACTGTCAACAAGGTCTGTCATCTTTACAAAAGCAATGCGGGCAAGTTCTAAAACAACCCTGTCCTGATTGATTCCTGTTCTTTTGCTGCGTTCTGCCATTGCAACACTAATTGCCTGTTGAACCTTGACATTTGCCAACATCCTTGAACCTTGCTGATCTGCTGTTTTTGCCGAATAACCCGCACGAATGGCTGCTTGTGTTGCGTTCAGGTCAATCAGGTATTCTTCAACAAAACGCTGCTGTTTTTCAGTTAATTTTGCCGTTTTTGCCATCAAACAACACCCCTTTCATGTATTTTTGCAATAAAAAATCCCTGAAACATTACATTTCAGGGTGCAAATATCGGCATAAACAAAAAAGAATTGTGAAAAAACAACCGCTTCTTCACAATTCCCATCTTGTCAAGATACATCCTATCATTAGATTCAAGAATACACAATATACTTGAAACAACAAAATCTATCGTAAAACGCTCTTTTTGTTGTTTCATGTGACAGTAAGTATACATTAAGTTAGGTAATGCAGATCATCATAGGTTTCTTCAAACCTTGTAAGTGCCTTTTTGTGAAGATTCCTAACATACTGATATGACATACCCATTTCACCTGATGCAACTTTCAAACTCTTAAACTGCACATACACCTTGAACAACACCTGTGAATACCTTGCATTGTGCAGACCTCTAATCTGCTTGATGATCTGTTCCTTGGCATCTGAAAAGCGGTCAATCTCTGCATTGATTTCATCATTGAAATCAACATAATTTGTAACTGCCTTGCATAAACTGTCACCTGACGGACTTGTCTGCACTCTTTCAGCAGAATAATCAATACCGCCCGTACTGCAAGCATTATTTTTCATATCATTAAGGCGTTCTAAGTCCTGATTGATATTAGTATCAAGTTCCTGTAACTGTGTCAAATACTGCCGTGCAGTCAATTTTTTATTATTCATCACTTTCACCTATCCTTTCTTGGTATCGGTTAGGTAACGGTTAAAAATTAGCAAAAAATGCCTTGAAAGCCTTGTAAATACTGACGGTAACGGTTGGTAACGGTAACTGTTAAATCCTTATACTATATATTTTTACTTTTTATAAATACATAAAGTATAAAAAATAATATAATAAGAAAATTATATTTAACCGCTACTACCGTTACCATCAGCATAAATAAAGCATTTTAACCGTTACCCTAAACCGTTACCAACAGTTACTATACCGTTACTTTTTCATAAACAACATCAGTCACAACCATTTTTCCAAAGTCACCACCCCCCCCCCAAAAAAACAGGTGATGCAATGAAACTGATTCCCGCTGCATACACACCCCACAACAACTGACCTATGTACTGGTGTGCAAGTTCATAAACTTCATTACCCATGACCTGACCCGCAAATTCTTCTTCCACAAGCGGGAAAATGTCATCATTCATTGATACTGTGTCCTGTTTCTCAAATAATTCTAAAAGTTTATTTTCCATTCTGTTCATCCTTAACCTTTCATCATTGCCCGGAACTCATACCAAGCATACTTGATATATAATTTGCAGTTACACCAGTGCTGCACCCGTCTGATTTTCTTCTGTTTCTTCCGGGTGATCTTCCGTCTGTGTTCTTCTTCCCATTGTCTGCACCATTCATACTGTGCATCATCTTCCAGTTTGCTGTGCATTTTCTTCACCCCTTTCCTGTTTTTCTTTGTACCCCATACACTTCATAAAGCGTTCAGGGCGGTTGCAGCTTTCATAATACTGACAGGTAACACATACATTTTCTGTCATTCTGAACACCTTCCTTTCACCAATCAAACGCCCAACAGATAATAAGAAACACTGTAATGACACTTACAAAACAAAGTATGTTTTTCCATTCATACTTGAATACTGTGTATATTAGAAATATGACAAGGGCGGTCATTAGTAGTATTGTGATTATTCTGATGAATTTCTTTATTTTTTCAATCATCTGTAAACCCTTCCCGTCTTGGTATCTTTCACCTGAACACGTTCAGTCAGTTCAAACCCCGCACCTTTGATGATGTACTTCAAAACCTTAATCAGATCATAGGCACGTTTGTCTGCTGCTTCACATTCAATCTGTTCACGTTCTTCCTTTGCCACTCTACCAACGGCAATAGTTGCCGTTGGGTCTGCATAACCTTCTGTATTTCTTCCACCTTTCACTAACTGATACCTTCCTTTCTACTCTGCAACAAAGATTTTGCAGTTTTTATTGTTCAATTTCTTCTGAATCACTCTGAACCCAAGTCTTTTATTTATCTGCTTGCTGAATACGATATTTGACATGGGTTGCATACTGTTGTCTGCACAAAAAACCTGATACCGCTTGTAAACATCAGCGGTTGGTTCATTCTCAATTCTGTCAACACCTGTATCATTGATAAATGCAAGGATAGGGTTGTTTTCTTCTTCATATTCATCCAACTGGTTCTGAACCTTGTCTGACTTGGTGAACCCGTTATTTATGATGACCCTTTTCAGACCTTCCACACCTAACCTGATGAAGTATTCAATGGGTTCTTCCTGTGTCAGCTTATATTTGATGAATGGTTCATAATCCGGGTCATCTTTGCTGAATGTGGCATTGAATGGGATGATAACCAAACGCCTAAGCACCGCCCCGGTCTTGTCCTTCATCCTTGGTATGTCATTTGCAGAAAACAGTAACTTGATGAATGGGTTGAACTCAAAAGGGTCTTGTCCCTTGCGTTCTGCCTTGATGCGGTTACCTGTGACGATCTTCTTGAACACACTGACCTGTGACCCTTGAAGGAAATCATCACCAATGTCATCACCAATGTTTGCCAATTTGCCGAACATCATTGAAGTGTTGAATCTGTCCCCCAGTTCTTTCAGGTCAAGTGCTGATATGTTCCGATCACCAAGAATTGCCTTGACACAATCCAAAAATGTACTTTTACCGTTGGACTTGTCACCCGTCAGGATGAACGCTTTGCCTAACTCATTACGCCTGTAAAAGCAATAACCAATACATTCTTCTAACAATGCCCTGATTGTTGCATCACCACACGCTAATTTGTTCAGTGTGCTATCTGCCAGTTCATTGTAAGCATCCGGGTTATAATTCCACGGGATTTTATTTGTAATAACAATGTCCGTGCTGAACGGTTTCAGTTCCTCAGTCACAATGTCATAGACACCATTGTTGAAAGCAATCAGGTTTGCATCTGACTGTTCTTTTTCGTCAACTATCAGTTCCATATAATCTAATACTTCCCTTCTCTGCATCTTTTTCAGGTTAGGGATATGCTGAATCATGTTTGATTCAATTTCACGGTAACCGTTTGAATATACACCGTCTTTGTATATGTGAAGCTGCCCGTTGATTTTCACAACGTGTGCCTGATTTTTCATAAATGTGGCAAACTTATCAAATAAAAATGTACTGCCAAGGAAAAACACGGGTTTCTGAAATGCTTCATCACGCAAGATTACTTCCAGTTCATCATCACCAAGCGGTTGTTTCAAAACGAACTTGTTCAGGATGCGGATGCACTCACGGGTTTCTTCAACTGTGAAGTCATTTGCAGTCAGGGTCAGGATATAATTGAACAACGCCTGATTCCTTCCGTCCCCGGCATCCATATCTAAGAAATCAGCGGTTGCCTTGACCGGGAACAACCACTTGGGTACTTCCTGATACTGCCCACCTTCTTCAATGTCCCATTCACAAAAGCGTTCTTCACCGTCAATCTTGATGACTTCATAAGACAACTTACTGCCGACTTTTATATCAGCAGTAAGACCAACCGCCAACTGAATATGTGTCCTGTTTCTTGTGATGCTGTGATTCTTGAACAGGAAGTGTTTGCCCCTACTGGTGCAGATCACCTTGCAGTCAAGTTGATATTCTTCAACTATGTTCATCAGGATTTCAGATTGTTCAGAATCATCAATGTCAATAAGGATGGTGTCATCAGCCAAAACCCCACCGAATCCATTCAGGTTCTTCACTTCATCATAGGTTTTCCATGTGGTTCTGTTTTTCAGTTTTTCAATGCTTGCCTTGCCCTTGGTTTCAACATAACCTTTGTAAAGCATCTTTTATCACCTACCTTATGTGATGTTTTCTAACACCTTTTTATAAAAATCCTTATTCCTGATGTTGCTGTTGTACCGGGACTGATAGGAACGAAGCAGTGTTTTCACTTCTGCAAGTTCTTTTCTGCACCCTTTCACTTCTTCATTCCATCTGTCCCACCCTTCCGACTTATGCAGCGGTGTTGACTTCTTGTAACTGTCACGGGTATATAAAGCATCTCGCAACTGCTTCTGACAATAACTGACTTTCTGTTCATACCCTGTGATATACCGTTCAGTTTCCAACTGTTTCTGTTCAAACTGTTCAATCCAGTCCTGAACAAATTCTTTAATCTGCTGTTCACATTCCGGGGTGAAACTGCTTCTGATAAGTTTCAGCAGTCTCCTGACCTTGGCAATGCTGCGGATATTCAGAAATTCTTCAAGATGAACAGTCATTGAACCATTTTCATATCTGATTTCTAAATCCATGAAAAACCTTCCTTCCCGGTGTTACGCTACAACACCAAATTGTTTCAAGCGTTTCTTTGCTAAATCTATGTACCACTGCCTATCAAGTTCAGGCGGTGTTTTTACCCCAACAACTGAATCATTGAAAATGAAACAGTGGTCAGGTGTATTACCGAATTTTTCACCTTTGGTTTTCACCTGTTTACGTTTCAGCAATCTGCCGTCCTTCTGATCGTTAGATGCAAACACCCTGTATGACTTATATGTGTATTTATCCTTGTCAGGGTATTCATACACCGTCTTGATTGTTCTTTTGCCTATATGACTGACAAGCGGGGTGCAATGCTCATGTTCCACCCAATCATACTTGTCTGATAACTTGACGATCTTCTGAAACATAATCAGGTCATCACACTGATTGATGGTCTGTTCAACCGGGGTTTTCTTAACCATGTAGTCAACCAGTGCTTTATTCAGGATTGGCAGATCATTGTCAACCGCTGAAAGTTCCTTCACATAAGCACCGATTCTTTCAACACCGCCGTCAATACCAACCCAAAGGTAATTGTTCACATCCTTCTGATAGATTTCACTGATGTTATCCAGTTCAAGAAGAATTGAACACTGATCTGTTGAACAACGCTGTTCCCACTCCCAACAAATATCATCAACCATTTCAAAGGCTTCATCTGTGTCAGGAATCCAAATAATAAGACCGTCCGTGTTGGACTGAATCAGTTCAAATCCCGGTACAACTTCAAGGTGTTCAATCAGGTCAAGCAACATCAACTGACCGTTGATGCACATACAGTTATTGTTTCTTGGGTCATACGCTGCATTGGTTTCATCCTTCATTGCACCTGACAAGGCGTTCAGCATCTTCTTATATGGCAACTGTGCTTTCTTCCACCGCTTGACTTCTTTCTTGTTTCCGGCGTTTTTTGCAGCAATCTGTTTTTCCTTCATGGCTTTTCGTGTGTTATACACCAACGGGTAATTGTCATTAGTTGCTGCCCTTGTAACCAGTCCCCAAGCAATCAGCATTGAAGGATAGTAATTGTTTACATCAACGTGCAGCAGTTGCCCGGTCTTGTGAATTGGTGTGGCTGTTGCCCCATGAACACCGCCAAAACCGAATGAATGAGGAATACCCGCAACCACGGTTTCAAGTCCCTGTTCCTTGTACCATGTGCGTTTTGAGTATTTATCCATGTGTGCCAAGTCCATTGACAAGGCTTCTTGTCTTTTCTGTTCAAACCAGTCCTGAACATATTTATATTTTTTCAGTTGCAAGCACGGCAAGAAGTAAAAATCAAATTCATCTTCAAATGATCTGCGGGAACACCCAAGCACCTTTGCGGTGATTCTTGCTTCACTGTCCCCTATATCAGACAGGTTCACAATGTCCGGGAAAGCCTGAATGATACCGTGCATTGCATTAAATTCATCTATTTTTTCAAGGAATACTTTGATGGTTTCTTCCACATCATGCCGACAGTAGAAAACCGTCATTTCAATTTCTTCCTTGGTCAATTTCCTGTTTATTCTAAAATCAACATCCGTTTCCTTGATATTGCTGCCAAGAAAACCTTCCAGTGTTTTCAAACCAACCGGGGGGTTCGGCATAACATCATAGTTAATCATTGGAACTTTGTTGAACGCTGATGAAAATTGCCACCCTTCCTTTTTTTCAACAATTATCCAGTCATTGATTCTTTTGGGGTTCATTCCCAACAGAATACCTTTCATAATGTACTGGTCATAGTGGCGGTTATTATAACCTACCCATATATCCTTGCTATTCGCTTCATATAAGGCTTTTAATTCATCAGGGTTATTGATTATCACATATTCTTTTTTCTTGGTCACATCAATGAAAACGGCAAGCCAATCTTCCTTGAAAACCTCAAAATCATAAAATATCATGCACATTCACCCTTTCATAAAAAGCGGTGGAAGGTGTGACCCTTGCCACCGCCTGACATTTCTATCTTGTAGATATTTTATCTACTTTTCAAGTAAAAAATTTTAGCAGTCAAAAACTTCCTTGATTGTGATAGGGTTGAAAGCATCTGCCTTATAATCAACCTCAACTTCAATCGCACCCTGAATAGACTGGAACACATCAAGAATCTGATCTGCAAAATCTGCATAGTTTACGAACTCAACAGGTGTATCATCTTCTGCAATCAGCTTGTTCACCCAAGTGCATACAGACTTGATTGCCTGTCCGTCCGTCCACTTTGCGGAACTGTTGCCGGAAATAACACGGTTGAAGAAGATCATGCGGTTTGCCTGTTCACCTTCCTTGATCTTTGCCTGAACTGCAAACATTAACTTATCCTGTGCCTTGGTCAACTTAATTTCCATCTTCTCAATACTAATGATATATGTACCATCCGGCACATCAGCAAAATCATTATCAGGTGCGTTCTGCACCTCATTCTGTAATTCCTGTAAATCAACCTTTTCATCAAATGCACTGAAATCAATAGCCATAATATTTCACCTTTTAACCTTTCTTATTTGCTTAATACTAACTTTAATAACTCAAACGCCTGAACTTCATTGAATCCGGCTGCAACATAGGAATCATAGATTTTCTTTGCAGCCTTTGCACCATCTTCCGGTGTAGCGTTCTGTTTGGATGCTTCCGGGTTCGGCTTTTTCATTGTACGGTTGTTTGCCGGGTTCATTCCTTCTGCAATCGCTGATGCAAGGATTGCACCAAACAGGTCATCAGGTAAACCAAAAGGATTGTTCATGTTCTAATACCTCACTTTCTTAGCGTGTTCTTCTTACTCTGCGGGTTCTTCCACCAGTAGGCTGTTCATCTACTGCCGGGGTTTCATCCGCTGTTGTATCTGCATCAGGTTTTGCCTGTTCTGCACTTCTTCTTGTTCGTCTGCCCTTCTCCGGCGGGTTCATTGCCCCATCAATAGGATTTTCCGGCTGTGGGTTACCCGCCTGTGCTAAACGCTTCACACCTTCACCAAATTCTTCCTTGCTGATAACCTTCATTACTTCCACACCGTCAACAATCAGGTCAACCTTGTCACCCTTATGCTTCATCACATAATTGTCATCAGCCGGAACATAGAAGTAAGTATCTGCATCCAGTACAACACTTTCAGAATCGGTGTTTGTTGTACCATCCTGTTCTGCTGCCTTTCTTTCCTTGCGGGTTCTTCTTGGCGGTGTTTCAAGTTCCGGCTGCGGTACAGAATCCGCTGCTGCACACGCTTCTTCAAACGGGATTTCTTCACGCCCATTTGCAACGGCATCAACAGCTTTGTCACGCTCTGCCATATAATCAGCCATTTTCTGATTATTTTCAGCTACCACTTCATCATGTGTCTTGCGGGCGGTTCTGCCTGTCTTTGGTGCTGCATCCTCTGTTGCGGTAGGTGGTGTTGCTGTGGATGTGGTCTTTTTTCCACCCCTTGCCCGTCTACCGTTTGCATCCGGCTTTTCAAGATCGGATGCAGCCTGTGCATCAGCCTGACCCATTTCTGCATCTGTCTTATACTCACCGACTTCATAGAAGTTGCGGATTTTATCAGCTACATAATTCAGGTCATTGTCAATGGCGTATGCCGGGAACATTCCCATAGGTGACTTCACGGTGTCCTTACCACTATTCTGTGTGTAGAAGTAATATTTTCCTTCATTCACACCTGTTCTAAGTACAATGGTGAAAAGTCCTTCAATGGTGATCTTCTCACGAAGTAACTTTCCGATCAGCTTAATAGTAGTAACGCCATTTTCAAGGGTTTCTGTGTGGGTCATATAAGCAACTACTACATCATCAGGAAGTTCCTTACATACTTCAATGATTTCAAAGTAGTTTGCACCAAAATCATTCCACTTGTCCCAACCGTTTTCCTTGATACGGTTCATGTATGGAACAGAAAGAATATACTGGAAGTCATCAACCACCAATAATTTCTTCCCGGCTGCTGCCTGTTCCTTCATAAACTTGCAGATTTTGCGGGATTCAACCTCACTGTTCAGCATTGTGAACTTACCCTTGAACGGTAACGGCTTACCAACCGGGTTCACAACGGCAGTTGTTGCCGGATCGCAATTTCTCATACTGGTACTTTTTCCTGTACCTGATTCACCCATAATCAAAAGCATCTGTGCCATATTATTTCACCTGTTCCTTTCTAATTTTTTCAAAGTTTCCCGCCATGTTAGCAGAAACATGATGCTGACCAAACTGTTTCTGAACTCCCGCACGAATCACTGAACGTAATAACTTTCTGTTATATACTGGGCGTGGATTATAAACCTTTCCCTGTCTTTCATTTACCATACTCTTATACCTCACTTTCCTTGATAATGATTTTTAACTTTCTGCGTTCATCCATTGGTATGACTTCAACAGAATAGTTATTAGCAAGAAGAATACCAACTAAATCCTGATATGCTGCACTTGTGCGACTTCCTTCAATTACAATACAACCACATTCAGCAGCACATTCCTTTTCAATATCTTCACGCATAATGTCATTCACTGACTGAATATCATTGATGATATATTTCAATTCCTGATTTTCAGCCATCAGCTGATTGCGTTCATCTTCTAACTGTCTGATTTTCTTATCTCTTTTATCCATTATTCTTCACTTCCTTCATCTGTGCTGCCTTCTGTTACTCTGCTTGACCATAAATCAGCATAGTGCAGAATCAAATATAACGGGGTTTCATTTCCCTTCACTGCATAGTTTGCTGATTCATACAGACCATCATGGTATCTGATCGCAAATTCTTCATCTTCCGTCAGGTCAATGAAAAGGGTTGCTAACTTGATGCTGCGGGTTGCATGGTCAAGTGGAAGAAGTGCCGGGTTACGCTTGAAAGGCTTGCTTTCAGACTGTTTATATTTCTGTTCCGGCTCTGCCTTGGTGGGTCTGCCGTCCTTAATCATGTTAGGCACATACATCTGCTTACCAAAGTCACCGCACTTGCCAAGGTCATGTAATGCTGCTGCAATGATGACTGAATCACGAATTTCTGCATACTTGACTTTACCAAGAAGTGCATAACCAATATTTTCTGCTGCCATCATTACATTTCTGCTGTGGTGAACAAGACCGAACTGACAAGCAAGGTGATTTCCACCGCTACAAGGTGCTTCAAAAAATCCGATTTCTTCCATGTATGCAATCAGATCTTCCATTCCCTCACGCTTGGTTGAAAGTAAGTGGTCAACCACATACTTCTTATTGTCAAGTTCCTTTGCGTTTTCTTCTGTCACCTGTTCAATTTCTTCCTGAACGGTTTCCTGTGTTACTTCTGCGGTATTCTCAACCGCTGCATCTGCTTTCTTTTTTGCTGCCATGCTCTTTCACTCCTTATTTTGATAATTTTATTTCCCAACGCTTCTGATCTTCAATGTTGGAAAGATACCAAGCGTTAAGTTCTGATTTTTTTGCAATGAACATTTTGAACTGTTCAAAATCCTTGGGGTACAACAAAATTCCATACCCGCCTGATTCTCTGATTTTTTTGAGGTTGACCAACTGCAATAGTGACGGTTCACCGTTTGGTGCTTTGACTTCAACACCAAGGAAACACCCATCTGAACAAACCAACAGGTCAGGAATACCGCTTTTTGTATAAGCAGCACCACCCCAATATTTCAACAGCCATGCCCCGGTGTCCTTCAGGAACGCTTTGACCTTATTTTCAAAATTCTTTTCTGCTGCCATCAATCCACCATGTACTGATATGTTCTGTATAATCTCTGAACTGCCAGTTTTTCCCTTTCTGTCAATCGGTCAGATTCACGCAATTCTTTCAAAATCTGTGAATCTTCAAAAGTAAATCTGTCATCTTCTGTCAATGGTTTTTCTTCACGGTATGCACTCACTTCTTATTCACTCCCTTCCAACTGTTCATTGAACTGTGTCTGATAGTTCAGTATTTTTTCTGTATAATCTGTTGAATAGATGCCCTTTTCCCACAACCGGGCAGCACCATCTTCACCCATGTTGTACGCCATCAAGACCATATTGGTATCTTGATACCGTTCAAACAGTTTTCTAAGTACGAACACGCCCGCCCTGATGTTCTGATACGGGTCTGTAAAATCCGTAACACCAAGGGTATCTGTCAACCACTGATGATTGATCTGATTGATCTGCATATAACCGTAATCATTGGTTTTGCTGATGACCGCCGGGTCAAAACTGCTTTCATTCTGAATCAGTGCCATAACAAGGGTAAAATCAATGTTGTACCCGGTACAAAGGTAATATGTAAATTCCTGTTGTTCTTCCGGCATCTTGCAGTCAAGCGGTGTGAAATCTAAATCGCCCGCACCCCAGTCAAGGGAAATTTCCTGTGTAAAAGTTCTGTCATCATACGCCCCATATACAAGGGTTTTAGTGCTTGACCGTTCAAGTGTCTGTTCTTCTGTTTTCTGCTTGTCCTTGGCGGTTATATGAGTTTTCAGGGCATATCCTGACACATTACCAATCACCAAACCAACGCCAAGTGCAACACCAATCAGAATCAAGACCCTTTTGACCATTGCCGACTTTCTCATGCTCTTTGAATAGTTCAATTTTCATCACCCCTTTCCGTAATTTTCAAATAAATGATTCCGGGAATTATCAGAATCGCACCAATGATGTATTCTTTCAGGTGTGCAGTAAGTGGTTCATATATTCCCATTTCAACCGCATAGTCAGATGCACCGACTGCACCGATTATCAGGAATACACCGATAAATGCCATGATTCCAAGTATCCAATTAAGTATTTTTGAATAATTCATCTGTCAGTTCCTTCCCTTCTTTCAACGCTGCAAGGTTTCTTTCTTCAACCGTACCCTTCACCAGTAAGTAATAGTAAAAGCACGGTTTGGCTTGTCCTATGCGGTGAATACGCTTTTTTGACTGTTCCCACATATCACATGACCCTTTGCCAAGTGGCAAGGTGAAATAAATAATCTTGTTTGCTTTCTGATAGTTACCACCCATTGCCCCGGCTTGATACTGTATGAATGTGATTGAATCATCTGCCTGATCGTATGCGGTCAAGTCCTTCTTTGACCCATTCACAACTGAATATGGTCTGTTCAGATCAGCAAGCTTTTTCTGCATTGCTTCAAGTTCTGCGGTAAAGTTGTAGAATATAATCAGCCTATCTTCTGTTGATTCAACCAAGTCCCGCAAACCTTCCAGTTTTTCCTTGTGCCACTGCCCGCACAACTGCCGTGCATATAGCATCTTGGTCAGGCTGTTATCACCAACCAGTTCAACCCGTGGTGTCACATCCGTGCCGTAATAATCTGAATCATCTTTGAACTTGCACATATTCAGGGTATCAAGCATGATGTAACTGTTTTTGATAAAATACTTGTACGCCTGTGTTGCCTTAAAGAATATCTTCTGTTCAGTCTGTTCCGGTAGTTCAATCACATCAGCGGTTTTCATAAAGATGCACCCATGATCTGCAAGTTTCTTTTTCAGGTGTTCCGTGTGCTTGTACCCGGTTATTACTTCACGTTTGAAACCGTCCCCGTTCTCAACCCATTCAGTCTGAACGTATGATGACCAAAACGCTTTTTTTGTAATATTCCACCCAAGCAACTGAACCTGTGACCACAACCGTTCATACTTTCCGGCTGTTGGTGTTCCTGATAATAAAATCACGCTTTCCGGCTGCATTTTCAGAATGAACTTTGACCGTTTTGCCGTTTCATTGGTTATCAGGGAACTTTCATCAAGCATCAGTGTGAAATCTTTAAGTTTCAACAACCAATCCCGCCGGAAAGCAGTTTCATAATTGATAACGCCTATCATTTGAACACCTTGGTTGTATAAGTCCTTGGTATCAAGTACCGCCCTGAAATTGATTGCTTCACTTTTCTTGGTCAGGTTCATCACCCTGTAATCAGGGTAATAATCTTTGAAGTGCTGAACCCAGTCATCAATCTTGGATTTCTGACAGATGACCAAGTTCACAGCATTATTCAGCAGATACATTTTTTCAGCACCCACAAAGGTCTTACCCAGTCCCATATCAAGATAATAAGCACAACGATTGAACTGTTCAGTTCTGTTCAGTGCATCTTCCTGATGGGGCATAAGGTGCAGATCATTCATCTACCCTGACACCCGTACACTGGAAGAATATTTCAGCATCAAAGTTTGGTATTGCCTTGATGATTTCCTTTCTGCGGTCTGACAGGCTGCCCCACCACAACTGACCACATTCAGATTCATCAAGCACTTTGAGATAACCGCCTGTTGTTTCATAGGTTGGATGTGCTGCCTTTTCTTCATCAGTCATATCTTCTTCATATACCCATTCAACAACATCCTTTGGTATCTGATTCAGTAAATATCTTGCATCTGAATCTAACCATTCACTGTAAGTCATATTTGACGGCTTATTGAACAGCATGATCTTCTGTTCTTCTGTATTAAAACAACCAGTATTGAAAGAAGATTTGTTCCAGTCCCCGGTGTTGCAGTCCCCGGTGTTCCTGTTCCCGGTGTTCCTGTTCCCGGTGTTCCTGTTCCCGGTGTTCCAGTCCCCGGTGTTCCAGTCCCCGGTGTTGCAGTCCCCGGTGTTGCAGCGACCCGTGCAATTCTTTCCAAGGTTGACGATCCGCAAGACTTCATCCCACGGGATTTCACGCACGATTTCCAGTTTATCAGTGCAAGACTTGTCACCTTCTGTTCTTACCTCACCATAGGCAATGACTTCTGCAACCTTGTTTTCACTATTGAAACTGTAATAATTGAAGCAGTCAGCAGCAGTCTGACAGAAGTGCATACCATGACCACAAACATCAAGTTCCCCTTCTTCCTCAAATTTTCCGGGACAAGTGTACTGTTTAGGGTTGTAACCTGTCGGGTCACAAGTCCAATCAGGTCTGAACACTTTGAACCCATGCACTACATTCTGAACGGTATTGTTATTTTCCATTTTCCTATTCCTCACTTTCTAAAAATGCAACAGCCTTGTCATAGTTGCGTTCTATCATTTTAAGTTCATCTTTTCCACGTTCTTCTGAATCACATACTGAACGGTAAATTTCATCATTTCTTAGTGCTGTGACCTCATTGGTTATCAGATCAGTGATGACCTGTGGTTCAAGTGCATCCAGTTCCCAAGATTCATTGCCGTATTCATCAATATACTTTGATGCTCTACTGTCAGTGATCTTTGCCGGGTTAGGTGGTGGGTTATATGTACCAATCTGATTCATGGTCAGTGCTACACGCTTCACATACACATCAGCACCGAACATCTGCAAGCGTTCCTGAATATCCCTTGTCATATCAATACCGCTTGGGTCATGGTCACCTAAGTGAATAATCACCCTGTTATCACGGTAATCTTGACTAATGAAACGCTGTGCCGCTGACCACATTTCTGACTGTGAAGTGTAACCCCTACATGAAAAATATGGTGTGTCAAGTGGTCTGCAAGCCTGTCCCACAATATCAACTAAGGCATCCTTTTCAACCCACACTTCAACGTAGTTCGGTTGACCGTCCCACTTGTTCAGCAGATAACTGTATCTTGCAGATGCGATCACATCAGCCGGATTGTCCCAGTGACTATTGCTTCTAAGGTTGCGGGTTCTGTCTGTGATGCTATGCCAGTCAATCAACCCGGCAAGTCTACCGTCATTGATAAGATTTCCAATGTTCTTATAACTGCGTTCATTGTTGGGGATGTACCCACGGGCAACTAACTGATAATATGCCTGTCTAAGTGTCAGTTCATATCCCTGTGCCTGATATTCTTCAACCACCTGATTCACAAGGTTTATCAGTTCAAGACTTTTCTGCTGAAACTTAATGCTTTTATACTCAATCTTTGGCATCAGATCACCCCTTCAATTTCTGCAAAACGCTTTGCATTGATGAAGTAAGACCAACGGTGTTCAGAAGTATGGATTGCATACCCCCAAGGAAAAACCCCCTGTTGTAAACCAAGTGCTATTGTGTTTGTGTGCTTATGCATCAACTTAGCAACTTCATGTATTGTTAAGGTTTGGATGCCATCTTCACACTTTGACGGTTTGAAGATCACCGGGTTTTCTTCTTGTTCAAAATAATCAGGTGCAAGTCCAAGTGACACTGCAATATCACTCTGAACCTGTTCTGACGGAACTGTTTTGTCATTCAGGTACATACTGATTGACCCTTTACTTTTCCCGGTCATTCCAACCACCTGTGCCTGATTGACACCTAACTGCTGCATAGCCTGTTTCAACTTTTCGCTGAATTTCATAATTTATCACCTATCCTTTCTTGTAGTAGATATTTTATCTACTTTTTAGGCAAAAAAAATCTTAGTTGCATCATCATCTGTTAAATTTAACAGGTCTTTCAGTGCCTTGATTTCACTTGCCTTGAACTCTGTTTCATTGTTGACCTTCTTCATAAGTCCAAAGTAAGTCAACCCGCACTTTTCAGCCACAAACTGCAATTTATAGCCGGATGCATTGATTTTTTCCCTTAATAACTCTGTGTTCGTCATCTTACTTTTCACCTTCCTTTTCATCATCAGGAAACGCATTGTTATTGTACTGCTTCCTGATTGTTATTCTTACAACCCCTGATTCCAACTGTTCAAAGGATGTTTCCTTGAACTTCTGCGGTCTACCTTTTTTCAGACTTTCCATATACGCAAGGTATTCAAGTTTGGTTGGAAATTCAAGAATCTGTTCAATCCATGCTGCAACTATTTTCTTCACTTCATCACCTTCTTTCTACTGTGCTGCATCTTCCAGTGAAGAAATGATTTCATCAATGCTGTCTTTCAGATCAGCTAAACCATCCCTTGCCGTTTCCAAAGAATCACACGCACTATCTGCTTGTTCATACCGTTCTGAACCCTGTAAATTTTCCGGCATATTATCACGGTATTCAATTTCTTCATCCTGAATACTTTCAACATCAGATTCAAGACTTTCCAAGTCATTCTGCAAACTTGTTAATTTGTCAATGACTTCCTGAATGTTCTTTCTTCTTAACTTATTCATTGTTTCCCCTTTCCGTGCCGGGTGCTATGCTGCAACCCGGCATCTTGTAAGTTCAGTTTGTTTTATTCCTCTAAACTCCGTATGTGCTTTTACTGTACCAATGATTGACATTTCATCAACAGTATCATCAATATACTTTCCAGTTTTCCATGTATAAACATTTCCATCTGCACCTATGATTTTGTATATGTGGGTGACTCCGAAATCAGTTTCCCAACTTGTTACACACTTTACAGACTGAACTTTTACTGTGATTCTGTCAGAAATTTCACCGACATATTCTGATGACTGTTCTATGTCAAGAACTGCTTTTCTCTTTGCAGTTCGTTCTAAGTCCCTGTCATACGCCGGAAATAATGAAGCATACAATCCAAAATTTCCTCTGACATATTCAAGACTGCAAGCCGTTTTTAAGTTATGAATGTAATTGCTGTTTTCTTCCTGTTCAGACACCCAAGCAAGGGCATCTGACACAAGTTTCACTGTCAAATCACTATCAATGTCAAAGTTCACTGAACGCATCTTATCAAGTAAATCCTGTAAGTATTCTTTTGTAACTGCCCGTCCGTGTGCTGCATCATAAAAATCTAATGCCCTTATTGCCGTGCTGATGCCTTCATCAGATGATCTTGTATACCCAAAATGACGGATTGTTTCAGCCACATAAGAAAGATATTCTTTTGTATTAACATACCGCTGATAACTGCATCCGGGTTCAGGTGTTTCACCTTCAATCAAAGTATCAAACAGGCTCATATACTGCGTAACTGCTTCTGCACTCATACCATGTGTGAAATCTTTCAGGCAAGATTTTCCAACCTGTTTGAACTCACCCGTTGTCTTATTCCTGACAATGTATGTGTTTTTGCGATATCTCTTACTGTTGCAGTGTTCACATACAGGTGTGGTTGTATAGTATCTTTCAGGTACTTCAATCCCGGCAACACCTGTTATAATATTACCCTTTTCAGTGTGTTCCAGTTCAGCAACAAATTCCCAGTCATTTATGACTGCTGTTCCTTCCGCTTCTACCAGTACAAAACGGGCAGTGTACTTGTTTCCTTTTTCGTCCTTCAACTCTCTGAACTCTTCACCAGTCTGTTCATAGTGGAAATCACAACCGTATGCCTTGCACTTATTAAAAATACGCTTCAACTTCTTTTCAAGTCTATCAAGATTACCTTCATAGATTGCATACTTCATAGCCTTACCATTTCCTTTCCCAGTTCCTTCAAAAAGTTGTCTATTGTCAGCACACCTTATTACATCAGGGGTGTCTTGCCTTTATCAGATTTCACATTAAAATCTGCAAACCTGTCAGCCAACATTGAACTTTTTGAACGGTACTGTTCAAACCGCCGGGGTTTCACATTAAAACCACCAAAACTTGTTGACCTACACACAATAGACAATTTTTTGAAAGAACTGAAATCCTATTCCTTGGTTCTTTTCCCCGGAACTGCTGCAACAGTTCTTTTTGAAGTAGTCAGGAAGTCGGGGAACTTCCTGACCTGTGAAACAAAGTGCTGTGTCATCTCGTGCGGTTGATTCTTCCACTTAACGGTTTCTTGATATAGGGGTAAAGTGCTGATTGGTTCAGCCTGTTCAGTTTTCTTCAAATAGTTCTGAATACTTTGCTTTCTTGCCCTACCGTTCCTGTTTTCTTCAACTACTTTGACGGGTCATGTTTATTCTTCACACGCTCTGTCTGCTATCCGGCAGCCTGACCACCATGTCACTTGCGTGTAGCCCTATCGCTTCACCCGTTCCTTCCTACTTGCTTTGTTTCGAGTAGATGTTTTATCTACTGACATAACAATACCATTCAGTAGATAAAATGTCAACACTTTTTTATAAAAAATTTGATAAAAGTTGATATTCAATCTATTTTATGGTATTCTTTAAGCATAACCAACCGGGAAGAAGGTGATTAAATGACAATAGGTGAAAGGATAAAAGCAAGGCGGGATGAATTAGGAATGTCACAAGAAGAACTTGCACATAAGATTGGATATAAAAGCAAAACTTCCATAAACAAGATCGAACTTGGTATTCAGGAATTACGGCAATCAAAAATAAAACAGATTGCTGATGCACTCCAAACAACTCCGGCTTATATCATGGGTTGGAAGGAAACAGAAGAAGATCAGCAGTTAAAAAAGTGTCGTGAACTGTTCAAGAAATGTCACGGTTCAGATGCTTATGATGTGGTTTCCTTGTATCTCACCCTTGATGAATCCGACAAAAATGTTGTAAAGACTATGATTGAATCATTGCTTTCAGCAGAAAAATATTCTGTTAAAAAAGAATCATTGAACGCATAGGCAATATCATCATGGTTGATTTTTCAAAAAGGTAACTGTTGGTAACAGGTAACTGTTGCTTTTTTATACTGTATATTTTACTTTTTATATTCTTATTCATATAAGATATTTTATTATTAAGAAAAATACTACCAAACAGATACCAACCGTTACTATATTGAAAACACTGTATTTGCAACAGTTACTTGAACAGTTACCAACCGTTACGAACGGTTACCACAAAGAAGGGAAGGTCAGATTTATGAAAAAAGTCATTAAACTTGTCGTTTTAGCAATCGTTGTTATTTTCGTGATTATGGTTGTGAAGGATATTTCAAAGAATCCCATTCAGAAAAAAGAAACATCATCAGAAGAAATCCCGGTCATATTAGATGCAGATGCCTATTCAAGAATTTCATCTGAACAGTTGATTGAATTACTTGGTGAACCAAAGTCAACGGAAGATTGGAACAATGAAAATTCCAAAGGCACATTTCAAATGCAGCTTTATACTTATGACTTAGATGGAATGTATACAGAATTTATTCTGTATGAAGATGCTGTTGTCAAGATCAGATGCTTTGCAACTGAACCGTGGGAAATCAAGAAAGACTTTGACAATGTGTTCAAAATGTTCAACATTACGGTAAAAGATAGTGCAAGGAAGGTTGTTGACACGGGTGTTACTTATAAGTTTTCACCAGTATCAGACACCGTTGCAGAATTTGAAGTTTATAATTTTGATTCAGAAAAGCACACATTTGATTCAGTCTATATCACATACAATTTGAATTATTTTGATGACCCTAATTAACTGAACAAAAAATGAACCCCAACCGTTGCAGCGGTCAGGGTTCTAATAACTCTATACCAAGGAATAGGATGATATAGGCTATGCAGATACAATTATATCATCCATTCCCTGAAATTTCAATCAGGAAGGAATGATATACATGGGAAGAAGAAACCCAAACGGTTACGGATGCGTAACCAAGTTAAAAGGTCATAGGTCACGCCCTTGGGTTGCCAAGGTGACAATCTATGATGAAGAAGGACACGCCAAACAGTCACCAATAGGTTACGCTGAATCAGAAGAAAAGGCAAACATCCTATTGGCTGAATATAACAACAACCCTTGGGATATTGACCGGGAAAAGGTGACCTTGGTTGTACTCTATCAGCGTTGGTCTGAAATCAAGTTACCAAGGTTAGGAAAATCAAATCAGCAGTCCTTGCGGGCAGCGTTCAAGCACTGTTCCAAATACTACGGTGTGAAGTACAGGTCAATGAAATCCTATCAGATGCAAGACTGCATTGACAACTGCGGGTGTGCATACTCTACACAATGGGCGATCAAGAACTTGTTCGGACACCTTGACAGGTTTGCATTTGAAATTGACCTGATAGATAAAATGTATTCACAAATAACCACCGCCCCACCAATACCTGAAACAACCCGTGAACCATTCACCCAAGAACAGATTGATGCACTATGGAAAATAAAAGATGAACCTTGGGTGAATACCGTGCTGATCTATATTTACACCGGGTTCAGACTTCAAGAATTGCTTGGAATGAAAACGGAACAGGTAAACATCAAGGAATGGTACTTTGAAGGTGGAATCAAGACCGCTGCCGGAAAGTGCCGTATTGTTCCAATACATGACCGCATCAAACCATTTGTGAAAGCACTGGTTGATGAAGGTAACAAGTACCTGTTCACCTATCAGGGTAAAAAGTTCAGTCAGGCAAATTACTATAAGTGTTGGGGTGAAATCATGGAAAAGATAGGTGCAGACAAGACACCGCATGAAGCACGACACACCTTTGAAACCAATCTTGACAATGCCAAAGGCAACAGAAAATGTATTGATATGCTGATGGGTCATAAGTCAAAGGATGTGGGAAACAGGGTGTATAATCACAAGACTATTGAACAGTTACGGGAAACCGTTGCCCTGTTAAAATAATATTTTTTACGCTGAACCAGTAACAAATTAGAAACAAAAAAGACGGGAAATGCCGTAAAATCAAGCATTTCCCGTCTTAAAAAATGTATTATATCTTCATACATGATAACATTGGCTAATGGTGTTTTCAATTGATGAGACATATTAGATATAAGACATTTTATTTGTTCTTTTTCATTCTCAGCTCTCCCAGTTTCAATCAACAGTTTTTCTTGAACTTTGCTTATTTTGCTGGCTAAAGCTGAAGTTTTACCTTCATTAACCTCTATTTGATCTATATGAGAATTTTCTAATATCTTGTCAAGTAACTTATCAGATTCTGTGTAAATCTTGTTTGCTTTATTTCTATAATAAACCAGCAGATAAAATAGAATAACAACTACAATACATAATAACATTAAAATTTTGTTTTCCATATATATCCCATCCCATGAACAGTTTTAATATATTTAGGTTGTGAAGGTTCTTCCTCAATTTTAATTCTTAACCGTCTAATATTTACAGAAACAATATTATCATCCACATATTTTTCTTCAGCATCCCATATATAAGATAATATTTGCTCTTTCGACAATACTTGATCCTTATTTTCCATCAAATATCTAAGTAGTTTGTACTCAACCGCAGTCACATCAATTTCTATTTCATTCATGTGAATTGTATTATTAGTAGTATTTATCCTTACTCCATTACTTTCAATAAAATTGTCTGCATCCTTTCTTCGTAATAGATTTCTAATTCTCGCTTTTAATACCGCTAAAGAAAATGGCTTTTTCATGTAATCATCTACACCCAAATTTAAAGCTTTTACCTCATCTAATTCTCCATCTCTAGCGGTTAGCATCAAAATAGCAACATTTGAATTTTGACGTATATCAGTGCAAAGCTCAAAACCTGATCCATCTGGCAAATTGCAATCCATTAAAACCAAATCAAAATTGTGGGATTTATAACATATAATGGCATCTTTTTTTGTTTCCGCCACTAAGACTTCATACCCGTCTTCTTTTAATGCAAATTCCAGACCTTCTTTCAAATCTATATCATCTTCTACAATCAATATCTTATACATTTTTTCTCTCCATTTGAACTTGCCTCTTTATTTTTCTATTGGTTAGTATATCTCTTCCACATCACTTTGGCAATATAGTCCATTATTTTCATAAAAACAATCCATGAATATAAAAAATGGTATATATTTAGAATTATATAAAAATTCATTCTGCAATTACTTTAATTAGAGCAAGATTCGCCCAAGTAACTCAAAACCCACTTCGTGGATTTTGGTTACGGGCAATCTTGATGGGGATTCCGGTTCCCCATTCCCTCGGTTTCTTACACAGCAAGCTGTATTTTTCGGCTTCTATATAGAATATAGTCGCAGCGTGATGGTTCTATCACGAGAAAGGATAAAACATGGCAAGACCCAAAAAGCAAAAGGAACTGAAACGAAACCATCACATCATGCTCTGTCTCAACGATATGGAATATGATATTGTCACAGAAAATGCCCAAACAGCAAATCTGCCTGTGGCAGAATATGCACGTAAGCAAATAATGAACCAGCGTATTACACTGAAATATGAAGTAGTGGCTGATGTGCTGGAACTAAAGAACTAATTCTCTCATATGCTTTTGCCTCTACGATATAGACTTTCACATCCCTGAAACAATTCCATATCCCATAATAGATGCTGAATGAACCGTATAACTATTCTCCTTAACCGCATCTCCGGAGTTTCCTTCTACCGTATAGACTGTCGTTCCATCACAGCTTTCCACGATTCCCACATGGTCACTAACACCATCATGATCCCAGTCAAAAAAGATAATACTTCCTGCTGTTGGGATGCTCCCGGATACAGTCTGCATAATACTGAATTCCCACATTGATGGAATAGTCTGCATCCTGAATTGCTCCCGGACTATTGGGATACTCGGTATTATAAGGGCATTCACTGGACTGCATGGGATCTGTTCCCCTTCCTCCGCTTTCCTGCATCATGATTGCCTGTATCACCGCAACATACTCTGGGATTCCATATTCGCTGGCATACCTCTGGATCGTCGGGGTATGTGCCAGTACTTCTGCACTTAGAGGCTCTGCACTCTGGAAATTCCCCATAAAAGCAGCTCCGCCGATAATACTACAATTAAAATCAGTATGATAAAAACCGCACTGCCTCATCCGTTGGTACGGGCAGGATATCAATGGATAACATCAGATCCCGGCTCAGATCACAGAGCTCGGAAATCATGTCATCTTTTACATAACTGGCATAGTCCTGCATATACAAAACTCTTCCATAGCGGTCATCGATACAGAAGCAGTCTTTTTGAAATTCCACCTATGCATTTGTAGTACATGGTTCCCGGCATGACCCTGACTGGATAATCTATATAACTCTGATTTCGAGGATCATTCACCCCCAGAAAATTTGGCAAACAACTCTGGATAATATTTCTTTTGAATCTTATTACATTCAGCAATTGGATTCTTTTCCATAAAAAATTCCTACCTATTTGAGTAATCTCCTAAATAATATTCAAAATTAAAAGATACCCCATAGATAGGAATTTTTAAATATTTAATTTAATTTATTCTCATAATCTTGCAATTCATGAAAAATATTATCCACATAAACTGTATCGTTTTCAATACGATACAACATAAAATATCGATGCGATAGGAAATTGATTCTGTAGTATCCTAACTCTCTTAGTTTGGGATTATCACAGAGTTTCAGACTTCCGGCAACATTTGACAAACTTGTCTTTGTTGCCTCAAAATCGTTTAATAAATTTCTTGCAGCCTGTTCACTTTTCTTTTCAAACAAAAGATATGCAACGAATCCGTCAAGATCCTCCTCCGCACCCCTTGATAAAACAATCTTATAGTCCATACTTTGACCTCATATCAGAAATCACATCATCTGCATCTCTGAACTTCCCCTGCTCTCTGGACTTTTTCAATTTTGCAAGCATCTCTTTCTCAGTCATCGGTGCATATGGATTTGTTTCTGCCTGTCTTTTGATTTCAAAAGGAAATCCATTTGTAGCAACAGCCTGTGTTAAAAACATTCTGATTGCTGTTGTTGTGTCTGTACCCAGATCTTTAAATAATGCATCTGATTTATTCTTTAACTCATCTTCTACCCTGACTTGAATTGTACTAGCCATATTCAGCACCTCCACTTCCATTCATTTTCTTTATTATAATGCTAAATCATTTCTATTTCAATACATTTGTATTGTTTTTGCAAATTTTAACAATCCCAAAAATGCTAAAAAAGGAACCGGACCATCCGTCCGGTTCCCATCTAAGGAGGAGAATAACAATTTATTTGTATTCCTATATTCAATTAAGATAATTTCCAGATTTCTTTGTTGTACTGATCGATGGTTCTGTCAGAGGAGAAGAATCCAGCCTTGCTGATGTTGATCAGTGCTTTCTTTGCCCAGTCTTTACGATCGGTATATGCTGCATACGCTTTCTCTCTGGTTGCAATGTAATCCTCGAAATCCGGGAATGTCATAAACCAGTCTTTGTTTAACAACTCATTGTACAGACGCTCTAAGTTCTCGCTGCATCCTACAGACTTTACAGTGTCACTTACAATAAAGTCAACGGCTCTCTTTAACTCAGAATCTTTCTCATAGTAGCTTCTGGAGTTGTAATCGCCTCTTGCATAGCGGTCGATAACTGTCTGGGAATCCTCACCGAAGGTAAAGATATTCTCATTTCCAACCAGCTCTGCGATCTCAACATTTGCTCCGTCCATAGTTCCAAGTGTCAGTGCTCCGTTTAACATGAACTTCATGTTACCGGTTCCGGATGCTTCCTTGGAAGCCAGGGAAATCTGCTCGGAAATATCACATGCCGGAATCATCTTTTCAGCCATGGTTACATTGTAGTTTTCTACCATAAATACCTTTAAGTATGGGCTGACTTCTGGATCATTGTTGATGATCTGCTGTAAGCAGAGAATCAGGTGAATGATATCCTTTGCGATAATATATGCAGGTGCTGCCTTTGCTCCGAAGAATACCGTGATCGGAGTTGCCGGCTTCTTTCCTTCCTTGATCTCGAAATATTTATGGATGACATAGAGTGCATTCATCTGCTGTCTCTTGTACTCATGCAGTCTCTTTACCTGAATATCATAGATGGAATTTTCATCAATATCAAATCCCTGTTTCATCTTCAGGTAATTCTTCAGATCTGCCTTCTTTCCGGCCTTTACTGCAAGGAGACGGTCGAGAACGGCATCATCGTTTACGAAATTGCCAAGTTTCTCCAGCTCATTGGCATCCTTCTTCCAGCCATCGCCGATCAGGTCAGTAATCATTGCGGAAAGTTCCGGGTTGCAGGACATGAGCCAGCGGCGGAATGTGATTCCGTTTGTCTTATTGTTAAACTTCTCCGGATAGAGCTTGTAGAAGTTATTTAACTCACTGTTCTTTAAGATCTCTGTGTGCAGGTATGCAACACCGTTAACACTGTATCCGTAGTGGATATCCATATGTGCCATGTGTACCAGACCGTCTTTGATAATATAGGTGCTTTCATCGGAAACCTTTGCACGTACACGGTTGTCCAATTCGCGGATGATCGGCATCAGCTGAGGAACTGCTTTCTCAAGGAATCCGATCGGCCATTTTTCAAGTGCTTCTGCAAGGATTGTGTGGTTGGTGTATGCACAAACCTTAGATACAATAGATACAGCCTCATCCATAAGAATTCCACGCTCCTGTAACAGACGGATCAGCTCCGGGATAACCATGGACGGATGGGTATCGTTGATCTGAACGGTCGCATAATCTGCCAGATCATGCAGGTTTGATCCCTTCTCAACTGCCTCATCAAGAATCAGTCTTGCGGCATTGCTTACCATGAAATACTGCTGATATACTCGCAGAAGACGTCCCTTATCATCGGAATCATCCGGATACAGGAATAAGGTCAGGTTCTTTGCAATGTCATCTTTGTTAAAATCAATGGTATCTCCGACAATGCTCTCATCCACCGTTTCAATATCGAACAGACGAAGCTTTGTCGTACGGTTGTTGTATCCGACAACATCAATGTTATATAATCTGGACTGTACGGTAAATCCGCCGAACTGTACCGGATAGGTGATATCGGTCTTTGTCAGCCAGCTGTCCGGTGTGATCCATGGGTTTGGAGTCTCTTTCTGCAGATTGTGATCAAATACCTGTTTGAACAATCCGTAGTGATAATTTAATCCGACACCGTCACCGTTTAATCCGAGTGTTGCGATGGAATCTACGAAACATGCTGCCAGACGTCCAAGTCCGCCATTTCCGAGTGAAGGCTCAAGTTCGATCTCCTCAATCTCACCGATATTCTTTCCGGATGCTTCAAGTTCGGATTTTACACTGTCATAAATGCCAAGGTTGATCAGGTTGTTGGACAAAAGCTTTCCGATCAAAAACTCTGCTGAGATGTAGTACAGCTTCTTTTTTCCCTCATTGCTGACCTTGTCCTCTGCCATCTGCTTTGTCATGTCAAGAAGTGCATAATAAATTTCTTCATTGGAACACTTCTCAATGGTCTTGTTATACTTCATGGATACTGCTTTTGCTAAAGTCATGTATTTTCCCTCCCACAAGATTTCGTGTTGTTTTGATGTACTCAGTATATGATTTTTTCCTGCTGATTTCTTGTCGTATTCAAGCAAAAACTAATACTATTCTATCATTTTTCATATTCAAATAATACCCAGCTGTTAAATTCCACCAATTTCGTGCCACCTGTCCTGGTACATTTCCACAGAGCCTGCATATCCTGTGTTTTCGCCTGTTTCATGCGTTTTCTGTCGTTTTTGTCCTTTACAGTCATAGGACAATTCTGCTAAAATAAAGATATGAATATACTTGAATATGAAAATTATCACGAAACCATCACACATGGGGATATCATCTTCCCTTATAATACATATCTATGCTCGATCCCACTGGATTTTCCGCGTGTACCGCTACACTGGCACGATGAACTGGAACTGATCTACATCAAAAAGGGGATGGGACGCATTACGGTAGATTTCCGGGAATACAAAGTAAAAGGTCCGACTCTGGTTCTTATTCTTCCGGGACAGCTCCACTCCATTGACCAGCTGGAAGATGCCTTCATGGAATATGAAAATATCATCTTTAATCCGAGTATGCTGATTCCACGGCAGAACGATGTGACTGCCACCGATTTTCTTCTTCCTCTTATGAGCGGAAAAGTCACGGTTCCAACCATCTTCACCCCTGTCTATCCTTATTACACAGATGTCATCATGCCAATTGATGCCTGTGACGAAATCAGCAAGACCAAACCACAGGGCTATGAACTGTACATCAAAAGTCAGTTGTACCAGTTTTTCTTTATTTTAGACAACCGCTGCCGGAACTTAACGACAGGCAGTAACCGCAAAACGCTTGATAAAATGAAAATTGTTTTAAAATACATTGAAAATAATTACATGCAAAAAATAACGATTGCCGACATCGCGGCAACCGTTGATTTTTCCGAATCTCATTTTATGCGGTATTTCAAAGAAACTATGGGAACGTCTTTCGTGGACTATCTGCGGGACTACCGCCTGACAATCGCCTCGCGTCTGCTGACAACTTCCGACTCCTCCATTCTGGATATTGCGGCGGAATCCGGTTTTGAAAATCTTTCCTATTTTAACCGGGTGTTCAAACAAAAATACAGCATGACACCGCGCCAGTTCCGGAAAGAAAGCCAGTAATTTTTCCAGCATAGCCGGTGAAAACCACACTAAAAAAACAAAGAAAAAAACGCAGCAAAAAGAAATCCCGCCACTACATCACTGATAAAGTGCACTCCGGAAACTACCCGGATCCATGCAATAGTAACTGTCATAAGCAAAAATACAATCCCCACAGCCGGGCACACAAACCAGAACGTAAACGCAATCACTGCCGCGGAAAACACATGCCGGCTCGGCCAGGAATGTCCTTTCGTATCTTTTGGAATCACAGATGGCAGTTCAAATATTTCATACGGCCGTTTCCGGTTGATCCAGGCCCGCACAACCGTCACAATAATAAATCCGTCCAGCGGCACACAGATGGCTTTATATAGCCGCATATCCTTCTGCCACAGCAGCCACAGAAGCAGGCATGGATATGCCACAAAAATCACAACCGTCAATATTTTATTTGCTCTATGTAACGCCCGCGCACGTTTCGGGTCATCCCGAAACGGCTGGGTCATTTTAACGTAAGTTTCTTTTTTCATAGGTAATCCTGTCTAACGTCCGGTATTGGTCTTACCGCCATTGTTTGTGTCTGCATCCGGATCTACCGCGTCAATTGCATCATCCACGCCATCTGCCACAGCATCACCGGCATCTTTCACACCATCCACGACATCTTTTCCCATATCCCCGATATCTTTTCCGACATTGCCATCGTTTTTGGAATTTCCGGCATCCGTATTATTGTCTGTTGTACCATTTCCAGTCGTATTGTCCGTTCCCGGAATATTTTCCTGTGTAGTAACCTGTGTATTGGAAGTATCGTTTACACCATTGTTCGTTCCGTCATCATTTGCTGTACCACAGGCCGCAAACAGACAGATCCCTGCTGCAAGCATTCCGCCCATCATCAGAACTTTTAATTTTTTCATCACACATATCTCCTTTTATTTGATCTACAGAGCTAGTGTGTGCAAAATTCCCATTTATTATACAACAGAATTTCCCCGATTTGCTAGTGCTTTTTCATCTTTGGCTGGCAGAGCAGGGAGGCAATATAAGAAAAAACGAGTGCTGCGGAAAGTCCTGCCGCACAGTTTTTAAAGCCTCCCAGAAAAATACCGATAAATCCTTTCTTGTCCACCATCTCTTTGACACCCTTCCAGAGATTGTTTCCAAATCCCAGAAGCGGCACATTCGCGCCCGCCTGCGCCCATTTGGAAAACGGCTCATAGATCCCCACAAATCCAAGGATGGCCCCAAGGCAGACCAAAAGAACCATGATACGTCCCGGAAGCATTTTTGTTTTTTCCATCAGGATCTGTGACAGTGCACAGATCATTCCCCCTGTTACAAATGCAATTACATACTGCATATCCTTATCCCTCCTTTTTTGCGGATGAAATACAGCTTTCCAGCACAACACCGTGTGCAATCCCCGGTATTGTCTGTCCTTCATTGAAACTGACCGTAGAAAGCAGTGCGCCTGTCGGCACAAAAAGTATTCTTTTCAATTCCCCGCTTGCCAGTTTTGGCAGAAAATGCGCACTCAGCACCGAGGCTGCACATCCGCATCCCGATCCTCCGGAACCGGTTCCCTGTGTCTGTGAATCAAAAATTAACATGCCACAGTCCTCATGCTGCTTGCGGATATCCATGCCTTTTTTCAGCAGCAGATCAAACAGAATCTGCTGACCGACTTCTCCCAGGTCTCCCGTGATAATCCGGTCATAATCTTCCGGTTTTCGTTTAAAATCCGTAAGATTCTGCGCAATCAGCTCAGCGGCAGCCGGTGCCATCACGGCTCCCATATTCATGGAATCCTTGATTCCGTAATCTACAATCTTTCCGGTTGTGACTCCCGCCACCTTTGCCAGCGGCTGCTTCGCATCCTTTGACAGAATAAATGCACCGCCTCCGGTCACTGTCCATGTGGCACTTACCGGACGCTGATTTGCGTATTCCAGCGGAAAACGGAACTGTTTTTCCGCACTGGCAAAATGGCTCGAAGTGACTGCAGCCACGCGATCCGCATATCCGGCCGCTACCGTCATTGCAGAAAGTGCCAGTGCTTCTCCACATGTGGAACATGCCCCGTACAGTCCAAACAGTGGAATTTCAAACGTTTTCAGTCCAAATGATGAGGCAATCAGCTGTCCAAGCAGATCTCCAGCAAACAGATACCGCATATCTTCCGGCTTTTGATCTGCTTTCCCGAGGGCAAGCGTCAATGCTTCTTTCTGCAGACTGCTCTCTGCTGCCTCCCATGTCTGCTGACCAAATTTATCATCCGGTCCGATACAGTCAAATGCATCTGCCAGGGGGCCTTCCCCCTCTTTGGTTCCAACCACAGATGCTGTTCCAATAATAAAAGGAGCCTTTGCAAAGCAAAGACTCCCTGATCCAACCTGCTGATCCATACTGTCTCTCCTTACTTTGTTTTTGATACAGTATGTGCAGAATTTTCTTTTTTATTCGATTATTTGCCTTCGAACTGTACGACAGAGTCCACGTCATAGTCCTTTAAAACTTCCCGTCCGTTGAGATCGCTTAACTCTATGAGAAACAGCATCTTTACCACTTCACCGCCAAGTTCCTCTACCAGTTCTGCAGCAGCTTTCATGGTTCCGCCGGTTGCAATCAGATCATCCAAAAGTACAACCTTTTCTCCTTTTTTAACGGCATCTTTATGCATTTCAATCGTTGCCGTACCATACTCCAGATCATATGTTTTTTCAACTGTCTCACACGGCAGTTTTCCCTTTTTACGAATCGGTACAAACGGCTTATGCATGACATAAGCAAGTGGTGCTCCAAAGATAAAGCCTCTGGATTCTGCTCCGGCGATCACATCAAAATCAACGCCCTCCAAGCGTTTCGCCAGTTCATCAATGGAAAGCTTCAGTGCATCTGCATCCTGCAGTACACTTGTGACATCACGGAAAATAATTCCCTTCTCCGGGAAATCCGGGATACTGCGAATGTACTCTTTTAACTCTTTCATCCTCTTACCTCACTACTACACGAATTTCTTCGCGTTTTTGACTTTTGACGTTTCTATTATAAGGCTTTCCCCGTGCAAGCGCAACTCTCACTTGACTTTTTTCCATTCCTGCGTGCGCCTTGTGACCTCTTTTACCGTCAGGATTCCCTCTGCCACCATAAACCGGATGTCATAATCATCAAATGCCATCCCGTAGATATAATCCGGCTTTTTGTTGTATGCCGCCCTGGGATCCTGTGCAAGAACCTCAAGAAGCGGTCCCCGCAGATGTTCCGGAATCTGTGCCTGCAATTCCTCCGGAAATACTACCGGTATCTGAAACTGTCGGAATTCTTCCGCAAAACCGTTTTTTGCCTCCGGATGGGCATCCACATACGGCAGATACGGTTTGATATCAAAAAGCGGTGTGTGATCAAGCAGATCCAGCCCGGAAACCGTAAGAACCGGTCCAAGCTTCTGATCGATGCGCACTTTTTCAAGTTTCACGCACGAAAGACCGATCGAATTCGGGCGGAAGGGGGAACGTGTGGCAAACACGCCCCGTTTTTCTTTTCCTCCCAGGCGTGGGGGCGCTACCGTTGCATGAAAGGTATCCTGCTTTGCCCTCGAAAACTCCCAGAGAAGCCACAGGTGTGAAAACTCCTCGATTCCACGCACCGCATCCGGATTCCGGAATTTCGGTGTGAAAATAATTTCCCCACAGGTACTCTCCGCCAGCCCGCTCTGTCTGGGAATTCCAAATTTTTCTTTATACGGGGTCTCTACATAAGCTATATATTCCATATCCGTTCCTACATCTGATAAAACCGCAGATTTTCTTTCAGTTCCGGTGTGATCTCTCCGCCGGCAGCCTCATATTTATCGTAAACAGAACGGAACCGCTGCAGTTTCTTTCTGTTTTCCGCATCAAGTCTGTGAAATGCATTCTGATACTGTGGATTGGTGGCCAGTCCCTGGCGGATATCCTTTGCAAACGGACAATACCTTACCAGAATATCTCTTGCCACTTTATTCAGTCGGAAACTTCCCTGTGACTCATACTTCATCCATGCCTGATAGTCCTTGACAAATACCTCACGGTAACTGTTGCGCGCACGGGACAGTGCAGTCTTGATCTTTTCCTTTGCATCTGCGGAAAGATCTGAATTTTTGCGATAATACTGAATAAAATCACAGTACTCCGCCGTAAGCGATTTCTCCCGGATATCGTTCCAGTATACACCCTGCACACGTCTGCAGATCTCCCAGCGGTATCGGCCGATACATTCCACCATCTGATCATCGAGATCCACTGCGGAAAAGATCGGAAACAGAAAACGCGCCGGAGTATCAATCTTGGCACCGGATGTCTCCTGCCACATCAGGGTACGGGTTCCGGCATTTGGCATCAGAATCACATCCGGCAGAATCTCCTTTTTGATCCATTCCTGATTGATTCCGCGATCCGGATCGGAAAACATGACATCATGATAGAGTGCAGAATAATCCACACAGCGCACCTTATTGATGGCATCGGCAATTTTTTCGGCGGTAACTGCCATCTTTTCCACGGTGTTGATGAAATCCTCTTCCATCAGAACCGGACAGAATGTAGTCACACGGCCATAGGTCACACGGTTTCCGGAGGTAAACATATTGCGGATCTCAAACTGTACTTTCTGCCTGCTGTCATTTTTATACTGTTGCATCTGCTCTTCCGTAATATTCCCAGTTCTCTTTTCTTCCAGCAGAAATGCATTGAAATCCTGGTCAAATTCATTGCGAGACGGGTCTTTCTTTCCCTGATAAATCTGTACCAGCCAGTCATAAACCGTATAGACATTTGCAGAGTGAAACAATCCAAGCGAATCCGTCAGATTATACAGTGCATTTGTGTTAGTTTCCCCCAGCACCTCCGCATCCATAAACCCAAAATTGAAAAACATCATCATGATCGGTGACGGCTTGACCAGTTCCTCAACTGATCTCATAAACGCCTTGGTATAAATATCGTAAAAGACCTTTGTGATTTCCCTGCGCAGCTGTCTCGCCTCATTGTCTGTAGACATCATATCCGGCAGCTCCCGGTACTGCTGCACAATGCTGTGGAAATCCCTGATCATATCGCTGCCATATCCTGCATACTCCATAATATGTGCAATACAATCCTCACGCATAATATTGATACGGCCTTCGGACTCCTTGGTAAAGTCGTAATTCTCGCAAAGCTCATGTGCCTCCGCCATCTGCTTTTTGTCGTATACATCAAGCTTTGTCATGACATCCACCATATTTAACAGACGCTTTTTGATCTCGGAAATGTCCTGCTTTTTCTGCGACTGCTGGACTGCCATTGCAAAAAACAGATGAAAAATATCATCTCTGGAATCTGAAAATAAAATATCCCTGTTGTACTGCAGATAATTTACCATCTCGCCGATTCCCTGTGTCACACGGCGCATCTGTGCCGCCGCCTCCATGATTGCTCCCACACACAGACTGTCATCTTTGATCATCAGCTGCATATATTCTTTCAGATAACTCCGGACCAGACTGTTACTGTTTGCAATCTCCCAGTTTTCCGCACGGTGCTGCATTTTTAAAGCTGCAAACTGTTCCATACGTGGAAAATCCTGTTCATCAAGAAGCTTCTCGCTGCACAGATTTTTGTATTCGCTGTACAACGTTTCCGCAGCATTATGTAAAAGCATGCATTTTTTCTGCAGACTGGCATACAGACACAGTGCCTGATGCCGCTGTTCCACTGCCGTACGCAAAAAAATCGGGCGGAAATTCTCATGTTCGGACAAAATCTTCCGCAGATCCTGTGCATTTTTACATGGAATCACAATCAATGTCGTATCTTCATTTGCCACATAATCGCAGGCAAACCATTCGTTCTCGAGAATACCCACAATTGCATTCCGGTGCATAATGATCTCTGCAAATGCAAACTGCCGGATCACCGATCCCTCCTGAATCAGATACCATTCCATCACCTTGTCCTGTTTTCTGGCAAGCGTTTCTCCCTTTTTTACCTTTAAAACATTCATGTCTTACTGCTCCTTATCTGCGCCCCCGGACAGCTGAAACGCTATATGATCTACCGTAAGTCCGGTTGCCCCAAAATATAATTTCATATAATGATGTCCCTCGAATGTATCAAACCGGATCTGCTGTGTCACCCACTGCCCTTTCGATCCCCTAAATGACAGTGTTCCTTTGATGATATTATCCAGATATACCGTTACCGGAAGCTGTGCCAGATCATCCAGATTTGATTTCACTTTCATCTGCAGTTCATAACTTCCGGCTTTCATATCCAGATCCGCAAGTATTTCTTTTCCCTGATGTGTATCCCAGCCGCCACCGGAAATGCGGATGTTTCCCTGTTCATCTGCCACAAATTTCATCATCTTTGAGACATCCGGATCATCTTTTGCAGCATTCTTCCGGTCTTTAAGTTCTTCCGGAGAAATCCTATCCATCTCATAAAGCATCGCCGGGGATTTTAGTACAAACTGCAATATATTGATGGCATTTCTCTGCAGCTGTCCTCTCGTAAGATTTCCCTTCTGGAATTCTTCGAGCATATCATCCTGCTGCATATCCTGCGCATCTGCAGTCACCATATATACATCATTCTGTGCCGCTGCCATGACCGCATGTATACGCGGATCCGATGGCTGTCCCTCATGGTTTGCCTTTGCCCACCAGTCGGTCATAACGATGCCGGAAAATCCCCAGTCTTTGCGCAATACAATGGTATTGAGATCATAACTTCCTGCAGTCCACACCCCGTTGACCGGGCCATAGGTAGTCATAACAGAGCGGGCCGGTCCTTCTTTTACCGCAATTTCAAATCCCTTCAGATAAATTTCCCGCAGTGCCCGCACGGAAATAATCGAATCTGCCTCATGTCGTTTCGTTTCCTGATTGTTTGCCGCAAAATGTTTGATGGTTCCTGTGGAACCTGCAATATTAAGTCCCTGCAGCTGTGCGGCTCCCATTTTTCCGGTTAAAAACGGATCTTCGGAAATATACTCAAAGTTTCGCCCGTTCAACGGATTTCTGTGAATATTCAATCCCGGTCCGAGCAATGTATCTACACGGTTTAACCGTAGTTCAAGCCCTGTCATTTCATATAATTGACGCACCAGTTCACAGTTAAATGTACATCCGAGCAGCGTTCCGTTCGGAAGGGAAAACGCCTTTGTTCCGCAGTCCATACGTATTCCGGATGGTCCGTCCGATGCACATTCTGCCGGAATTCTAAACTTCCTCAAAGACGGAGTCAGTCCTGCAAATGCCGCTGCAGTACCCGGAGTCACCTTCGGACTGCACATGCCTTCTCCGCGGAACAGCATAATCAGATCCTCATCCGACAATTGTGCCACAAATGTCTCCATGGAAATCTTTTTGTCATATACATCTTCCAGACGATAGCCTTTATCACCAGTCTGTGAAATCTCTGCCGGTTTTTCCACGCGGTCATACGGACCATAGATCCGTTCCGGTGTATCGGAATATCCGATCACATCACCCGGCTTTCTTGTCATACGGGCAAACGGTTTCTGCGGTGCACAAACTTCCTCAAGCTGTTCAATCACCGTAAACGTCTGCGGATAACTGCCTGCCTTTTGTGCCGTCCGCACATCGGTTCCCACATAAATGGTATAAGTACCCTCCAGCAGCACAAAACAGTCCCTGTGTCCGGTTACACCACTGTCATCATAGGAGGCAAATGTATTTTTCGGAATCTCCAGAGTAATATGCTCTTCTTCCCCTGCTGCCAGTTCCTTTGTCTTTGCAAATCCACAAAGAACACGCACCGGTGTATCCAGTACCCCCTGTGGGGCTTTGGCATATACTTCAAGCACTTCTTTCCCCGGTTTTGTTCCGGTATTTTTCACTGTTGCCTTTACACAGACCGTATGCTCGTCCTTTTCTTCTGCAGACGCTTGCACGGAAAAAGAAGTATACGACAATCCAAATCCAAACGGATACAAAACTTTATCTTTGGCAAATGTCTCAAAATACCGATATCCCACATAGATATCTTCTTTATAATAGTTTTTCTGTAAATCCCCGAAATTTGACGTGGATGGATAGTCACTGATATCCTCTGCAATCGTATCGGTCAGTTTTCCGCACGGATTCACACGCCCCGTAAGTACATCACAGACACCGTTTCCACCTTCCTGACCTCCCTGCCATGCATAGAGTACCGCTGCCGGATCAAATTCTCTGACCCATTTCATATCAATGATATTTCCCACATTTAAAATAACGACCGTGCGTGAAAATTGACTGCTCACTTTACGGATCAGGTCTTCTTCTGTCCGTGTCAGCTTATAACTACCCGGCTTGTCCGTATTGTCCTGGTCTTCCCCCGCCGTACGTCCAAGAATCACCAGTGCCACATCATCCCCAGATGCGGTTTGAAGCATCTCTTCCGTCACGGGCATTTCTTCCTGTGACCACGGAACCAGCCCCCATCCCTCACCTTCGTCATATGGATGGTCTTTGATCCATTTTTCGTAGATCCCAATCAGTTCTTCATCCAGCGCAATATCTTTGCAGGCGCGCAGCGCATCAAGGATTCCAACCACATAGCGTGTATTTACCAGTCCGCCCGAGCCAAGTCCGCTCTTGTAATAATGAAACGCCATGCGCCCAAATACAGCAACTTTATCTCCTTTTTTAAGTGGCAGGGTACTGTTGTCATTTTTCAATAACACGCATCCCTCCGCAGATGCAGTCCTTGCCAAATCTGCATATTTTTCCATATCCAATGCATATCTGCCCATTTAAAATTCTCTCCTTTAGTCTGTAACTAATCGTACCTTTTATTATACGCCAGACACAAAGAAGATTGCAATTAAAAAATATGGATTTACCAATATTTTGGAAGCCCGTAACCAAAAAAGAAATAATAAAAAGAACCAGCCATTTTCCCCAGTGCCATGGCAATCATAACACCACTGAGTCCACGGTTAATATACAGACGCCGGAACAGGATCGGAAAAGTATTTAATATTTCTGCCAGTGCCACCGCAGTACATCCCACAAAAATTCCCGCTGCAGTTCCATAAGCGCCCAAAATGACATGCGCCAGCCACGGATACGGCAGCTGTGCCTTCCACTCCATCACAGAAAATACGGCACCGGTCAATACCCCCAGTATAACCGTATTTTCGACCATCAGTATCCGTTCTCCAAAATTGCAGCGTTTGATCATGCGCGGAATGACCCCGATCACCAGAAGAAACGCAAACGTTCCGGCAGAAACCGCAATGCCGCAGGCTGTCGCAAGGCCCGCCATAAAAATGTGTCTAAGAAACATCGTGTTCATGCCCCTTTCTTCCCGCGTTCTCTATAAATGCCATATCGACATCCTGTTCATACTTTCGCATCTCAACCTGAATCGGTGTCGGATCTGAAGTGATTTTTTTCTTTCCGATATGGTTAAAAAATACCAAAATTCCCACTGCCAGTCCCAGACAGTAAAAAATTTCGATTTCTGATACTTTCGGTTTTTCTTTTCCCATCACCTGCTGATAAAACCGGTCGAACACTTCCCCCACGGACACGTCATTGTTAAATGCCATAATCGTAAATGCCGCTCCAAGAAAGATTACTACAACCATCACAACAACTTTAAGCGTCTCCAGCCATTTCGGTGCCATCGGTGCATCTAACAATTGCACCACAAAATCCTGTTCCCCGATACTAACAATTTCCACATCCGGGTAATCCGTCTGTATCCGTTCGATCACATTTAGCATCGAAAATACTTCCATTCGTTTTTTCTTTTTTCCTTCTTTTTTCTGGTCATCGTTTTTCTTAAACGTATACAGTGTTTTATTTTTTATTCCGGCACAGATTGCAGGATCTACACACTGTACAGACATCACATCCTGTATCTTTATTTTTGGATCATGGCAGACACTGTTGCGGTCTGCCTTCAGATAAACTATTTCCCGTTTTTCTTTCATTCTGCACCTCTTTGATTACTTATTCTCTATGGTAGTATGTGCAAATTCAGGAAAAGTACGCGGAAAAAAATATAATTGAAAAGCATCCTGTTAAATCACTTGATGATAAAACACGGTATCTGAACATTAAATTTTCAGTATATAGATACCTCACTGGTATCTTTTACATGGATTTTATCGACATAGATACCAGCGAATTTAAAATAGCCAGTAAATAAATCCCAGCACCCAGCTTGAAAAAATTCCATACAAAATCACCGGACCAGCAATCTTAAAAATCTGGCATCCGATACCAAATACCTGTCCCTCTTTCTGGAATTCCACCGCAGAAGCACACACGCCATTTGCAAATCCGGTAATCGGAACCAATGCCCCTGCACCTCCCCAGTTGGCAAGAATCCCATATACATTACAGCTCGTCAGGATCACCGAAAGAAGAACAAGAAGTAAACTGCACCAAAGAGCGGCATCCTCTGCCTTAAGTCCGAATACCCCGGCTGCAATCTGTAAAATAATCTGTCCCAACAGGCAGATACCTCCCCCTAGCAAAAAGGCTTTTCCCATATTTGCCCACAGATTATGTTTCGGTGTCATCTGTTCGACATACTCATTATACTCCTGATTGCGCACTTCTTCCTGTTCCAGAGTCATCTTACTCATTTCATACATCCTCATCTTTCTTTTAAAATTACTTGTAGTATGTACGAAAATTGCAAAAATATAAGGTAACTATCGCTCATAGTTACCTTATAACCGGATGGAACGATGTCGTGACCTGCCACATGTCAGGTTCCTGTTCTCCCCAGGCAAACAGCTCATCCATCTGTGCATCATGATCCGCTGACGGCTCATAATTCTTTATGATCTGTATCAGATATTTTTCCTGTTCACTCTGCGGGGTCAGATTATCCTGCATCTGCAGAATCGCTTCCAGAATCTGTTCCGGTTCCATATCTGTCCGGATCTCTATGTTGTATAATTTTCTCATCAATCCCGCAGCATAGAAAAATTCGTAGTTTCCAAGCATCACGGATTTTTGCATATTACATTTTAAAATCACACTCTGACGTGCAATGGAAGGTACCATAGCATTCCCTTCTTTCCGACTGTTCCGTAATAGTTTTATTCTTCGTAACTATTCTTCCTTTTTCTTCTGTTCCTCTTTTTCCTTTTCTTCTAAAATTGCTTCATTCAGCTGCAGCATCTTTGCATCGAGGTTTGAAACAATTTCTGCACAGGCACGCAGATCCCGGCTGATATATTCCGGGGCATGCCCCTCAAATTTATAATAAATCTTGTGCTCCAGACTTGCCCAGAAATCCATTGCAATGGTGCGGATCTGGATTTCCACCTTTGTCTCAACCACACGGTCCGATAAAAAGATAGGAACCGTCACGTGCATATGGAAACTCTTGTAACCGCTGACTTTCGGATTTTTGATATAGTCTTTTACACAGATCACGGTCAGGTCATTCTGTTTTCCGATCATCTCTGCAAGACGGTAAATATCCGAAGTAAACGAGCAGACAATACGGATTCCTGCAATATCGTTAATATAATTTCTCATATTCTCGATCGTACTCTCATATCCGTCACGCTTTAATTTTTTTACAATACTTTCCGGTGTTTTAATCCTCGACTTAATATATTCAATCGGATTGTACTTATGTATATGAACAAACTCGTCATTTAAAATCTCAAGTTTTGTTCCCACCTCTTTCAGTGCAGAATTATATAAAAACATCATAGTTTCCCAACTATCAATATCTTCCCCCAGCATCTGCGATGTTCCCATGTCATTCCTCCTCTTTCCTGCCACAATGGCAGACATTCCTTTCATAAATGCGAAAGCAGACCTCACACATGTATTAACGTGCTTTCCCATACGGTATTATCATATCACAAGAAACACGTTCTGTACGCAGAAAGCAACAAATTTAATATTTTTTTAATCTTCGTCTATCACCTGTATCTCCAGATAATCAAATTCTGTTTCCTCCACAAAATTGTCCTTGCCAAACCTCGTTCGCGCATGCCTTTGAAATTCCGCTATATTCGCATCAAACCAGATCGGTTTTCCAAGATCCCACTTCAGACAGACTTCTTCAAGCGCATGAAAAATCTTATGTGTACGTGTATCCTCCGTATCATCTTCTATGGTTTCCGATTTTAATAAGTGTGTGTTTTCCCAGATTTTAAACCATATTTTCATTGTGCTCTCCCCGCTGTCTCTTACATTCATACATCAAAAGTGCTGCAGAAACGGCTGCATTCAGCGACTCCACCTTTCCCTCCATGGGAATCTTCAGATAGCAATCCGCACACTCTGCAATTTCATCAGACAGACCGTTCCCCTCATTTCCAATCAGGAAGCCACATGCCCCGGTAAAATCAAAGGCATCATAATATGTATCTCCTTTTAAATGTGCCGCATACAATCGGATATTCTCCTTATGCAGCTCATCAAGCAGATCCGGCAGATGCTCCGTGATCAGGTACGGAACACGGTAGATACTTCCCATCGTCGAGCGTATGGTTTTCGGGTTAAACAGATCCACCGTCGTTTTATTCATTATAATTCCCGTGATGCCGGCACCCTCTCCGGTGCGCACCATCGTTCCAAGATTTCCCGGATCCTGCACGCTCTCAAGAATTAAAAGATGCGTGTGATCCCCCTGCAAAAGATCGGGCAGATCATACTTCGGCATGCGGACAATCGCAAGGATTCCCTGCGGAGTCTGTGTATCCGAAATTTCCCGGAATACCGCATCACTCACGACCTCATACCGGTATCCCTGCAGACATTTTTCATGTTCCGGTTTTTCCAGAAAACTTTCCGACACGTAGACAGACACCACCGTATCCGCCGGTGCTTCCTGAAACATCTTTATTCCTTCCACAACAAAGACCTGTTCTTTTTTTCGTTCTTTCGCCCTTTTCATCAGCTGTGACAGATGTTTCATCTGCTGATTTGCACTGCTTGTAATCATATCATCCGTACAATCCTTTCCCATTACTTACTGTTTCCTTTTATGAAACAGTGTTTCCGGAATCGAGAAGCCAAAAATAATCCCAAATACAATGGCCAGGGCAATCTCAAAAGTTTCCAGCCCTTTTGCCGAGCATTTTGCCGGCATTCCGGATATCAGATAATATGCCGTATAATAGATACCGGCTCCCGGAACCAGTGGAAAAATCCCGGATACCAGATAAATCGTGGCAGGATTGCATCTTGCTACTGCCAGAATACGACTTAAAATTGTCAAAACAAAGGTTGCCACCAGACTGCCCAAAACCACATTCCCCGACTGCCTGTACAAAATAAAATAAACCAGCCAGGCAAGCCCTCCTGATACGCCACAGAAAACCAGTTCCTTTTTCGGTGCCGCAAACAAAATGGCAAAAGTAACCGTGGCAACCGCTGCAATAAAAAACTGAAGCACATAACTCATACCGGTAAGTTTCCTCCATATCGCAACAACAGAATCGGCAGTGCAATGCCCACTGCAATGCAAAGTGCCGTAAGAAGTGCATCAATCAGATGGATCGTTCCGGACAAATAATCGCCATTATAAAAATCACGAATGGATGTTGTCAGTGCAATTCCAGGTACTAACGGCATAATTGCCCCGATCACCACTTTGTCATGCAAAACAGGTATCACACCCGCGGCCGCTGGCAGACTAAGCAAAGAGATCAGCAGACTGACATATACATTCGTTAAAAATCTGGAAACTTTACGCTTCCGGCACACAAACAATGCCAGCTGCTCTATCAGCCCTACAAAAAATGCATACAGTGCTTCCGGCAGATGCCCTCCAAACATGAAGGTAAACGCTGCACAACCGATTCCACATGCCAGTAACTGTACCGCATTCGCATAAACCGGAATTTTTTTGCACTGTTTCAACCGCTCTGATGCCTCTGCAACCGAACATTTATGATTACAGATATCTCGGGTCAGCTGATTTAAAGCAGCGAGTTTCCCCAGATGGGTTGCCGAAAGTGGAACATATCTTACCACACTGCAGGCATCCTCCCTGCTCTCATTTGCACTTGCAAAAATTCCGTTGGATAAAACATAAGCATCAAAATCATCCAGGCCCAAAGCTTCCAATATGCGTATCACAGAATCTTCCACCCGGTAAATTTCTGCTCCGCACCGCAGCATCGCGTCCCCGATTTCTACTGCCAGTGTGAGAATTTCCTTGGTGTTGTCCATTGCCCGTCTCCTTGAAAATCCCATTGATTTCAAACCTAAAAATGCGGCAGAGAGAATTCCCTGCCGCACTATGTTCTCCAATAAAAGGAATAACTATACCAGTGTCTTTGAGATTTCGTACATGTACTCATCGACATCTTTCTTCATAGCCAGAGCTTCATCAATGTCGAAATCTACAAACTTGCCACCCTTATGTCCAATGACACGGTTGCTCTTTCCTTCGCAGAGAAGGTCAACTGCCATTGCACCCATTGTGGTTGCATAGACACGGTCCTTACATGTCGGGCTTCCACCACGCTGCATATGTCCGAGAATCGTTGCGCGTGTCTCAACACCTGTCGCTTCCTCGATACGCTTTGCCATGCTCTGTGAATGACCGATACCCTCAGCATTTACAATAATATAGTGCTGCTTTCCGTTCTTTCTTGCGTTGACTACCTGATCAATCAGACGCTGCTCATCGTAATCATATTTTTCCGGAAGGAGAATCTCCTCAGCACCGTTTGCAAGACCGCACCATAATGCGATATGTCCGGCTCCACGACCCATAACCTCGATAATTGAACATCTCTCATGGGAAGTAGAAGTATCACGAACCTTGTCAATCGCTTCCATGGCTGTATTAACAGCAGTGTCAAAGCCAATGGTATAATCGGTACATGCAATATCCAGATCAATGGTTCCAGGAAGCCCAATGGTATTGATTCCCAGTGCGGCAAGCTTCTGTGCGCCCTTGAAAGAACCATCTCCACCGATAACTACGATTGCATCGATTCCATGCTTCTTACAGATCTCCGCACCTTTCTGCTGTCCTTCCGGTGTGGTGAACTCCATACAACGGGCAGTCTGTAAAATAGTACCACCACGGGAAATTGTATCTGAAACGCTCTGTCCGTTCATATCAATAATTTCTTCGTTCAATAATCCAGCGTATCCACGCTTGATTCCTTTCACTTTCTTTCCCTTGGATAAAGCCTGACGGACAACTGCACGGATTGCAGCGTTCATTCCCGGGGCATCTCCTCCACTGGTCAGTACACCAATTGTGTTAATCTCTTTCGCCATTGTGAAATCCTCCATTTATTAAAATTAAAATGAAATTCTTTAATCTGTTTTATTCTATACTTATTACGCGCGATTTTCAATGCCTTTTTCCACAACTTTTACATTTTTTTCGCCCAGAAATTCCGTCAAACGTGCCAAGAGCACAGAATTTGTACCAACCGCACGGTTTCTTGGCAATCTTTTAAATGCTTTGACATCCGATATATAAATTACCACTTCATCATTTCCGTCCGAATCCCGGAGAATATCATACACCTGCTGTTCTTTCTCCGAAAAATCACTCTTTGTCGGAAACTGCAGCCAGAGTTCCTTTCTGGTATCGTCAAACGGAACGATCCGCTCGCAGATCACTTTTCCGTCCTGTTCCTCCTCCACCGTTGCGTGTCCGACTACGAAAATCTTCTCCTCATCATTCAAAAAGCGGTTGTATCTCTCATAATCTTTTGGGAATACAATAATTTCCACAGAACCGGTCAGATCCTCCACTGTCAGAAATGCCATTGCCTGATTATTCCTTGTATATTTAACTGTTTTTGCTGCAATCATGCCACCCACAACCACATGCATATTATCTGTCACACGAATTGTGCCGCTTTCCTCTTCCCTGACAAAATCCGCTGCATTTGCCGTGACATTTTTCTTCATTTTACCAAGGTAATCTTCCAGCGGATGCCCGCTTAAATAAATCCCAAGCACTTCTTTTTCAAAGCCAAGCAGCACTTCCTTCGGGAACTCCTCCACATTCGGATAATGGACTTCGTAGTCCTTTTTATCTTCCTCCCCGACAAAATCAAACAGGCTCATCTGTCCTTCCAGCCCGGTCTTTTTCCGTCGCACGACATCATCTACAATGGACGTATAGACAATGGACATCTGATGCCGGTTACCGTCAAGCCCATCACAGGCACCTGCCTTGATCAGATTCTCGATCGCACGTTTGTTGATGTCCCGCTGCACCGTACGTTCAATGAAATCCTGCAGGGTGCGGTATGAACCACCTTTTTTGCGTTCCCCGATGATGCTGTCAATCACCGGACGTCCCAGGGATTTAATGGCATACAGACCATAGCGCACGGCATTTCCCTCTGCCGTGAATTCTCCCTGTCCCACATTGATATCCGGTGGGAGCACGGAAATACCGAGTTCCTTACAATGCAGCAGATACTCCGCGGCTTTTGCCGAATTGTCAATCACGGACGTCATAAGTGCTGCCATAAATTCCACCGGATAGTAAAACTTCAGCCACGCGGTCTGCACACTGATGACCGCATAGGCTGCCGCATGGGATTTGTTAAACGCATACTTTGCAAAATCCACCATGGAATCGTAAATACTGTTTGCCGCTTTCTCATCAATGCCGTTTGCCACGCAGCCCCTGATGCCGCGCTCTGAATCTCCGTAGACGAAACTCTGCCGCTCCGCATCGATGACATACTGCTTTTTTTTGCTCATGGCGCGGCGGATGTTGTCCGCCTGTCCCATCGTATACCCCGCAAGCTGCTGTACGATCTGCATCACCTGCTCCTGATAAACGATACATCCATACGTTGGCTCAAGGATCGGCTGCAATTCCGGCGTCACGTAAGTAACGGTGTCTGCATTATTCTTTCCCCTGATGTAGTTTGGAATAAAATCCATAGGTCCCGGACGGTACAGGGAAATTCCGGCAACGATATCCTCGAAATTCTGTGGTTTTAACTCTTTCATGAAGTTCTGCATGCCCGCAGATTCCAGCTGGAACACACCCTCGGTGCGCCCGGTTCCGATAAAATCAAGTACCTTTTTATCATTCAAATCGATATGATCGATGTCAATGTCGATGCCTTGGGATGCCTTTACATTTTTGACGGCATCTTTTAATACGGTAAGCGTGCGGAGTCCTAAGAAATCCATCTTTAAAAGACCAAGTTCCTCAAGCTGTACCATATTGTACTCTGCCGTCGGTGTTCCGTCACTGGCACGCCCCAGCGGCACATAATTGCTCGCCTCTCCCGGATAGATCACAACCCCTGCCGCATGTACGGATGTGTGGTTCGGCAGCCCTTCGAGACGCTTTGCCATGTCAATCAGTTCGTGCATACGTGCATCCCCATCATAGAGGCTGCGGAATTCCGGGTTGACCTGCAGGGCACGGTCAATCGTAATGTTCAGTTCCATCGGCACCATTTTTGCCACACGGTCCATCTCCGCATACGGAAAATCAAGTGCTTTTCCAACTGCCTTGATGACACCGCGGGCTGCCATCGTACCAAAGGTCGTAATCTGTGTCACAGAATCCTTTCCATATTTTTCTGTGACGTACTCGATCACGCGGGAACGCTCCGCATACTCAAAATCCACATCAATATCCGGCATGGACACACGCTCCGGATTTAAAAAACGCTCAAAAAGGAGGTTATATTTGACCGGATCAATGTTTGTAATGCCGGTACAATAGCACACGCGGCTGCCCGCGCCGGAACCACGCCCCGGTCCGACCCAGCAGTCATGTGTTTTCGCCCAGTTGATGTAATCCCACACGATTAAGATATACTCGACAAATCCCATCTTCTGGATAATGCCAAGCTCGTATTCCATATCGTCATGGATCTTTGCACACTGCGTCTCATCGTACGCCGGATTGTCCGTATATTTTTCCTTAAATCCCTTCTCACACAGCGCATCCAGAAATGTCCACGCACTGTCATAGCCTTCCGGCGGTGCATATTTTGGAATCTGGTAATTGCCAAATTCGAGTGTGACATGGCAGCGGTCTGCGATTTTCTGCGTGTTGTCTGCGGCTTCTTTTGCATACGGAAACAGACTCCGCATCTGCTCCTCGCTTTTTACGAAAAACTGTCCGCCCTCGTAACGCATACGGTCTTCATCCGTAATCTTTTTACCGGTCTGGATACAGAGAAGGACATCGTGTGCCTCCACATCCGTTTCATAGGTATAGTGGATATCGTTCGTGCAGACAAGGGGAATGTCCAGTTCCTGACTGATCCGAAGAAGCCCCTGGTTGACCGTCTTCTGATCCGGGATGCCATGATCCTGTAATTCCAGGAAATAGTTGTCTTTTCCAAAACAGTCCTGGTATTTTTTTGCAATGCCTTTTGCCTCTTCATAAAATCCACGCACAATATAGCGCGGCACTTCTCCCGCCAGACACGCCGACAGGCAGATCAATCCCTCATGGTATTTCTGCAGCGTCTCAAAATCCACACGCGGCCGGTAATAATACCCTTCCGTAAACCCGATGGAGACGATCTTCATAAGGTTCGCATAACCGGTATTGTTTTCCGCAAGCAGGATCAGATGGTAATACCGGTCCTCGCCATGGCTGGTCTCGCGATCAAACCGGGAATTCGGCGCCACATAGATCTCACAGCCAATCACCGGATTAATATCTGCTGCCTTTGCCGTCTTGTAAAATTCCACCACACCATACATATTGCCATGGTCAGTGATCGCGGCACTGTTCATCCCCAGTTCTTTCACACGGCTTACATATTCTTTTATTTTGTTGGAACCATCGAGTAATGAATATTCCGTATGTGTATGCAGATGTACAAATGCCATGATTGTTTCCTCGCCTTTTTCGTTCATTGTGGTATCCCACATGTGTAACTATTATATCTATTTTCGGCTGTTATGACAAGTTTTCTCTTTCTCAGGAAACACCACAACTTTTTCTACATCGCTTTACATAATTATCTTTTTTCGATATTCTCTAGGTGTGATTTTATATTTTTCCTTAAACGCGCGGTTAAAAGTTCTTTGACTTTCAAATCCACAATCAAGACATATATTTGTAATGGAATCCATTGTGTTTTCCAGTGCCGCAACTGCATAATTTAACCGGACTCCATTCACATATTTACTAAAATTACAGTGAAAGGTTTTTGCAAACATTCTTGACAACACATATTTACTTACACACAATTCATATGCCATTTTTTCAAGGCTGATGTTTTCCCTAAAATTTTTGGCCACGTATTCTACCGCATTATAAATCAGGTCATCACTCCCTACCGCACTTTTATCCATCATTGGCATTGTTGTGAAAACATGTGCAAGGATCATCTGTGCATATGCCTGTATCATCCGGGGATCCCCCTCTGTTATTCCGGTCAGATATTTTATGGCATTTACCACATCCAGATGCACCTGCTCTTTTTTTACAACCGGGTTCTTCGGGCTGTATATCTGCAATTCCCTGTAATAGGAAGGAAACAGTGTTGGTTCAAGGTACAGGAATATTACCTTGTTTTCTTTTTCCCCAAACACCTGATAATGATGTATTACATTTGGAAACACAACTGCAAAATCCCCTTCATCCATATGGAACAATTCCTGTCCCACTCCAAGTTCTATTTCTCCATCCGTTACATACACTACTTCTATTGCCTCATGTAGATGCGGCGGCACATGTACTGGCTTCTTCCACTCCGCGGATACTCCTGTATTTCTGTTTTCATATACCAATAGCACTTACAAGCAACTCCTTTTATTTATACTCCCTGTTTCTCCACTCCCCTTCCTGTTTTCATTATTCGTCCGACCAAATCCACTGCAGGTCCCAGCAAAATCACCATCAATATCGTTATCACACCAATTTCACCTCCGGCTATAACACCGATACACACATTCCCATAACGATAACCACAATCAGCATATGGTAAATGAATAATCTATATTATCTTCTGCACTGATACGATATTCCTCTTCCACATCAGTTCCCCAGCTGTCGATGCCTCCAACACCTCTTACTGCACCATATACACATAAAACGGTTCTTCTTGCCGGTGGCAGTTCTTCGTGGTGAAGGGCATTTTCAATCTCAGATGCTGTATAAGGCAGACAGGAAAATGCAAATTTTTCGCCATTCTTTTCAATGCGCAGTATCTGTGATGAACTGTCTGTCCTGCTGTTATCAAGAGCCGTATGTCTTGTAATCTCAAGCCACTCTGTATCCATTCTCATACCACATTCCTGCGGAACGAGATATTGTGTAAGACTCAGGTCTTCAATCTCATAGATTCCTTCTTTTGCCCCCGCTTTTCTGTCAGGATATGTTTCCCCGGAGAGTCCCTTATATAAATATTTGTCTGCCAGTGTTGGCATGATAAATCTCATTCCAAATACAGGTAATTCTGGAAGTCCCTGTACCCCATGATAATGTACATCCACGCGAATCTTTCCAGATACATCAACGGTATAGCTTACAAGAACCGTTGTCTCCGGAGTGGTTATGGTCTCGTATGTGTATGTTACGACAATTTCATCCGCATAAACATCACCACCATAGCTATTATTATCAGGGGCATATGGGGTCTGCTCCTTGCCATCCATGATGACCTTTATTCCCTTACAGTCAATGAACATATCTGCGGAAAGCCAGCTTCCGCTTTTAATGTGAAACCTGCTTCCCCTGTCATTATCTGTCAATGCTCTCCAGAAAGTAGGTTTTGGACAACGGTACAGCCACTCATATCCATTTTTAACGATAGATTCCAGTCCACCCTGTGCATAAGAAAAAATATAATCAAATCCCTCCCCATGTACACCAAGTGTATAGTCACCATAGACCACTCTTAATTTATCTGTATAAGCCATAGTAATACCTCACTTCCTGCATTGCCGGTTTCTCTTTCCTGTCAGCAAATACGATTCCATTTGCTGAAAATTCATAGTCTGCCGGTTTATCATCAAAATCCCCTCCATAGCGTAAAACATCTTTTCCTGTCACCGGATCTTTTACCATAATTGCCTGATCAATAAAATCCCATATAAATCCGCCATGATACCTATCATATTTGTCAATCAGCTTCATATAAGAACCAAGTCCTCCCATGGAATTTCCCATATCATGCATGAATTCACATAAAATATATGGTTTCTTCGGACTATTATTCAGGTATTCCTCTACATCCTCCGGTTTTGCATACATTCTTGTCTCTAAATCAGAAATAGTATCCTCATATGCCCTATTATAATAAGAGCTTTCATAATGAACCAGTCTTCCATCCTGCTTTTCCGCAAAATAAACATTCATTGCCTCAATGTCGTCTCCTGCATAGGATTCATTTCCTAATGACCAGAAAAGGATGGACGTATGATTTTTAAAAGTTTCAAAATTGTTTTTTGCACGATCAAGCACAGCATCTCTCCACTGTGGAAAAGACCCCGGTACATTACACGATGGCTCGATTGCCCCCAGCTTCTGGAATGAACCATGGCTTTCCAGATTTGTTTCTGCCATCACATAAATACCTGCATTGTCGCACATATAGTACCATGGTATCTGGTCAGGATAGTGGCAGGTACGAACAGAATTAATATTGTTCCTGAGCATACAGGATATGTCTGCTTTCATATCTTCCACACCAATGCATCTTCCTGTTTTTGCATTCCACTCATGACGGTTTACTCCTGTGATAACAAGTCGTTTTCCATTCAGATAAATTACTTTATCTATAATCTCTATTCTTCTGAAACCGATATCATAAGGAATTACCTCTGCCAGAGAACCATCCTCTGCTTTAAGCTCAACATAAGCATGATATAAATATGGATTATGATTATCCCACAGTTTGACATTTTCCAAATCAACACAAATCGTGCCTTCCATATGGCCGTTTTCTTTCGTTAACTGTATGGATTTCTCTACTAATACATTTTCCTCCCTGTCTTTTAAAATAAAGCATGCAGTTACATGCTGACTGTCAGGTGCAGATACCTTCATGCTAGTCGATACCCTTCCGCTTACATTATCCTGATTTAACACAGGTTTAAACCATACATCCTCCAGATGAACATCCGGTAATGCCTTCAACGTAACATTTCTGAAAATTCCAAAAAATCTGAAAAAGTCCTGATCCTCCAAAAATGCCGCTGTGCTCATCTTATGTACCTGCACTGCCAGTACATTTCCTTTTTCCTTAATATATGGTGTCAGATCAAACTCAGAAGGTGTAAAGCTGTCTTCGGCATACCCTATAAACTGACCATTCAGCCACAGATACATAGCTTCTTCTACACCTTCGAAGCAGATATGGATTCTTTTTCCACACATACTCCTGTCCAAATCAAAGTATTTGATATAAGAGCCTACCGGATTGTACTGTGCCTCTGAAAACATTCCTTCTTCTGCTCCGGTTGCCTCCATGCTATAGGCTCCTCTGTGGTACTCTTTTCCTTCCCACGGATACATCGTGTTGATGTAACGGATTTTATCATAACCAGCCAGTTCGATATGTCCTGGAACCATAATTTTATCAAATCCTGATGCATCAAATGTTTCCTTATAAAAATCAACAGGTCTTTCCATCACATTTTTGCTGTAAGCAAACTCCCATTGACCATTTAATGACTGTAATAATGGATTTTTTTCTTTTTTCATGTCTGAATAATCCAGATAATAACAATGATCACTATGTGCTTCCAATTGATTTACCTTAAACACTTCCGGATCGTCCAGCCATTTCATATCAGCGTTCATATTTTCCCTCTCTTTCCATACACCCCATACAATTTCTTTCATTCCACTATATTCCACGTCAACACTCCTCCATCTGTTCTCTAAGTCGCCGGTTCGCTGCTTCCACATTCATTTCTGACATAATAAATGTAATGACTAATGACAGGATCATTGGAATCCATAAATACATAATGTGAAGCATTTTCATGCAGGATGCAGGCTGCACGGCCGCTTCCTTGACAAATCCGCTTGCATCAAGCAGCCATCCGCAGAGGGCAACTCCGATTCCACCCCCGATTTTGGTTCCAAAGGATGTACAGGAATACATGGTTCCATCAATGTGTTTATGTTTTGTCAGGTATGTGTATTCTGAACAGCTTGCCACAACAGCTCCCATATCTCCCTGCCATGGTGCCATTCCAAGTGCTGCGATTGCGGTAAAAGCAAGCATCAGCGGAACACTTCCCATATAGCCTGCAAAAATAACACCGACACGTCCGGCTGTTCCAAGAATGTATCCTGCAAGATTCATTCGATATAATCCCTTCATCTTTTCCACAAGCATAGGTGTAATACACATTGCAATGATGACAGGGATATTAATTGCCCAGGAAAAGACCGAATATAAATTTTCATTTTTCAAAATATAAATCATATAGTAAATACCCATATTTAACATAGCCGAATAGATCTGCTGACAAATATAAGTAACACAAATCATAAGATAATATTTATTGGAAAATAAAAGTTTTGCGGCTTCAATCAAACCATATTTTTCTTCTGTCTGTTCTCTGCCTGCCTTTAATTCTTCCTCCGGAAGTTCTTTGATTGAGAATACGGAAATTGTGTTTACAATCAGTCCGATTACTGCGTATATGATTGCTACGGTTCTCCATGCAGCAGCTCCACCGCCTGCCATTCTTACAAACTGAACGGTGATAGATTGAATGATCAGACTTGTTAAAAACGCAAAAATAAAACGGAACGACCCCATTTCTACCCGTTCTTTGCTATTTTTTGTACAAAACGTAACCAGTGATGCATAGGCAATATTGTTTGCAGTAAAAAATACTGCATTCAGCAAAGTATATGCAATAAAAAACCATGCATACTGTGCTGTTTTTCCAAGACTTTCCGGTATTGCAAAGTTCGCCACAAGCGTTACTGCACAGCCAATATATGCATAAAGCATCCACGGTCTTGCTTTTCCAAGTCTGCTCTTTGTTTTGTCAATCAATGTACCAAAAAACATATCACTGACACCGTCGAATAATTTTGATACCATGATCAATGTTCCAACAACTCCCGGATTTAACCCTACCGTATTTGTCAGATACAACATTACAAACGAGGAAAGAAATGCATACACGACATTTCCTGCCAGATCTCCGGTTCCATACCCCACCTTGTTATACCATTTCAGGTATTTCTTTTCTTCCATGTGAAACTGCTCCTTTCGATGATCCCTATTTTTGTTCCCACAACTTTGTTATAGATAGTATATAAAAACTGATGTCAAAAAACCATATCATAAATTACACAAAACATGCACAAAACAGTATAATTAACAAAAACCATTTTCTTTATTCCTTTCTTTTGTTATTTTTGACATGTACTTTTATTGACTTTCATTTTCCAGCACGTTAATTTATACAAAAAATGCCATTATTTCAAACGTTTAAAATCTAAATAGACAAGACATGCATAAAATGATAAAATTGCATCATGAGCCAAACATAAATTTATGTATTTCAGATTATTATTTCATGAACATTTTCAATTATCATATGGGGGTCTCAAATGTATACCAATAATGCATATCTGAATAACTCAACAATTGACAGAAAAGATAAATCCAAGCCACTTGTCGTAACCATGTGTGGGACTTACAAGTTATATACGCACCCTAAACTTCCCACCTGGAGACCACGTGGCAGAGTTGATTTTCAGTTGATCTTTATTGCTGCCGGGAAAGCTCATTTTCATTTTGACAACGATGAGGAAGAAACGATTGTTCATGCTGGTCATATGGTTTTATACCGCCCAAGAGAACCCCAGAAATATGAATACTATGCCAAAGACCAGACGGAGGTTTACTGGGTTCATTTTACAGGAAACAATGTCACCAATCTGCTCCGTTCCTATGGATTGACAAATGATAAAAGGGTGTTCCACTGTGGTTCCGGTTCGGAATATCAGTATCTTTTCCGTGCCATGATAAAAGAATTACAAATGTGTCAGGATAGCTATTCTGAAATGCTTGAAATGTATTTAAGACAAATTTTTATAAAACTACAACGCCACTTTAAATTTTCTGTCAACACAGTGAACTCCCATGCTGCTGAGGAAATAGACAAAGCAATTTCTTATTTCAGTGAGCATTACAATGAACCAATCAGCATTGATGACTATGCCGAACAAAATCATGTCAGTGCCAGTTGGTTTATCCGTAATTTCAGATTATATGCCGGAATCACGCCAAAGCAATTCATTCTGCAAAAAAGAATATATAATGCCGAAGCACTGCTTCAAAATACACAATACAATATCAATGAGATCGCACAAATTGTCGGATATGATAATCCACTGTATTTCAGCCGCATTTTTCAAAAGGCAAAAGGACTGTCACCTTCTGAATATCGTAAAAACATATAAGAAAAATTGCAAAAAGCAGAGAAGCGGTATCTCTGCTTTTTGCAATTTTTGTCCAATTATTTTTTTATTTTGGCAAGTAATATACCCCTTCGTGTTTTATAATGACAGCGTAAACAGAAAGGAGATGAACTTCCATGAGAAACAAATTCCACAACTTTATTGAAAACTTTCTTAGCTTTTATGAAACTTTCTTTACGAAAGGATATTATCATTTTTAAATATTATCCCATACCTTCCTCAATCTCCCCATTCGTCAAATCATATCTCATATCAAAAAATCCAATATCTCTGCCTTCCGGACTGTCCCATTCTAAGGAATTGTCAGCCAATCACTTTTATCCAAATATCCCGGCACCACTTAAACGGTTGCGGAAAAACAAACACATATTGTTAAAAATTTGACAAAAAGAAAAAAAGTGCTACAATAATGCTAATTTCAGGCAAAAGGAGTATCCCAGACATGAAGACAGGACTTGTAGTAGAAGGCGGCGGCATGAAATGCGCCTACAGCGCAGGCATTCTTGACCGCTTTTTAGATGAACACATTACATTCGATTACTGCATCGGCGTATCGGCCGGATCTGCAAATGTGGCAAGCTATCTTGCCGGACAGCGCGGACGAAACCTTCGATTTTACGTAGACCATCTGCATGAGCCCGGTTATATGGGTGTCAAAAATCTGCTGCGCACCGGACAGTTTTTCGGTCTTCAGTATATTTATCAGACACTGACCAACTCCGATGGAGCTGACCCGATCGATTATCCTGCCATCGTGGAAAATCCGGCCGAGTTTGAACTCGTGGCAACAGATGCCGCAACTGGAAAGCCCGTTTATTTTACCAAAGACGATATGAAACAGGATGACTACCGTGCCATTATGGCAAGCTGTGCCCTGCCTGTGATGTGTCGTCCGATTTCTTTTAAAGATCAGACATATTTTGATGGCGGATTATCCGATTCTGTTCCGATTATGCGCGCATTTGCAAAAGGATGCGACCGTGTAGTCGTGATCTTGAGCAAACCGCGCAGCTTTGTAAAGCAACCGGAAGGCTTCCGGCACATTTACCGGCATGCCCTGCGTAAATATCCGCAGACAATTGCAGCACTTGACAACCGGCATCTGATGTACCGTCAGAATATTGCCGATGTAAAAAAACAGGAATCCGCTGGAAAAGCGCTTGTCTTTGCACCTTCGAAAGAATTAAAGATGAGTACCTACGCGCGTGATGAAAAGTTAGAACAGGAGTTGTATGATCTGGGGATTTCCGACTTTGATGCACGCCTGAACGAACTGCATACATTTCTTTCCTAAAAAAACAGATAGCGGATATTTATCATCCGCTATCTGTTTTTAGTTCTATTTTCCTATTGTATATATGCCTTCCACATACTATATTTTCTTTACACATATCGAATGTGCAGTCTTTTTATATTTGACTGCATTTCATTGGATATTTCATCCATTTTTCCATGTGTACTAATTAGATATTGGAGAGAAATTTCGTGCAGAACAAAGATTCAGTTGTTATTTTATTATTGTTTTGTAACTATTCAGATATTGAAAGCTGGAGACTTCCATGTAACAATTCTGATAGAAAAACAGCCTCTATATGACACCTTTTCCTCTCCACCACTACAAAGGAGAAGAAGATGCATATGAGCAAAAAGTTCGAAGTTCTTACCATTAGTGATGATTTTATGTTTGGCATTATCATGCGCAATCCAAAGTACTGCAAACCGTTTTGGGAAACAATACTGAATATTAAGATTTCGCGCATTGAGTACCCACAAGACCAGAAAACGATCAATCTTTCTCTCGATGCCAAAAGCATCCGACTAGATGTCTATGTTGAGGACGATTCCAATACAGTTTACAACATTGAACACACAGTTAAAACAGAGTTTTGTAATCTTTGTCTGCACCTTTGATCCGTTCCATATCGGCAGACATGTCTATACTGTCGAAAACCGCTGTGTGGAAGATACAAATCTGTTGCTTAACGATGCTACACAGAAAATCATTTTAAATACAAAGGGAATTTTTGATGATGTACTATCATTTTGTATACATAATATTTTTCACAAGCAAAACACCTATAAATGTCCCGATGGTTGCCACGTAGCATGCTTTAAACGTCTTCATATGAAAACCACCAGTTCTTCTTCGTAAAGCCAAAAATGAAATAAGAAAAATCACCCCATTCACAAATTCCTGCATTTGATCCAGACAATTTTTAATTATTTGATCTAACATTATCTCCACTTCCACCAACTCAATATTCAAACAAACCAATAGACTATAAAACCAATAACTACAAATATTGGCAGCAAAAACAAAATCCACCCTGTAATCAAACCAAATTTTTTTGGCTTTTCTCCCCGGACTTTAGCCCTGTGCCGTCGAATCAACGATATAATCAAGACAATAAGACCTATCGTGCTGATTGTCCCGGCAATCACCAATGCAATTACTCCAGCTATTACCATGTATGCAAAAATCATTGTCACAAACGCCATAACTTTTTCTCCTACTGTTCCTTTGTCTACCACTCCCAATAAACATCATCATAGCCCACGCTTTTCTGCGCATCAGAAAGATCTATTTCTTTATCCTCCATATTTACCTGCTCTTGTTTTTCGGTATCAATTACAAGTAAATCTGTCACCCCTTCATATTCTGGATGATCCCTTACTGTAGCATACACCCCATAAACAATCTCATATGTTTTCCCTGTATCGGTTTTTACATTATCAATTTCTATACTTCCTCCCCATATAATATATCCATCTTCATCCCATGTTGCATCCCCAAAATCACGAACAGGTTCACCATAGGATATAATTTCTCCGTCTAAAAAACCCATCCATTTTTTGATATCATTTTCTAATTCCGGATGTTTTTCTTTCGCAATCGGACTAAACTGATCTGCTATTTTCTCTGCATCACCGGATTTTATCCCCTGTAGTATTGTTTTTGCCTGCTCAATTGCTTTTTCACTTTTGGATTTTACATGCGGTTCCCCACCTGCCGAAACTGTGCATGCACTCAATACGATTGCCAGCATGATTACCAGCATTACTACTATCGTGACACTTCTATTTTTTTCTAACCGCTTTATTTCATTTTCCATATTCTATCGTCCATATATCATCATATTCCACTCTAACTTGCGAATCCTCTTTGTTTTCTTTTTCTGCATCCAAATCACGAATTAATAAATCTGTCACTCCTACGCAATCTGAATGATTTTTAAATACAGAATATGACCCCATACCTATGCAGTAAGTTTTTCCGGTATCCGTCTTCACATTATCAATATCAGCTTCCATAACCAACATTTCCACTCCTGATTCCCCGGTATTTAACGATCCTCTTTCTGTTGTTGGCGGATCATAAGATATAATATTGCCATCAATATATTTCATCCATGCTTTTATATCTGTTTGCAGCTCCGGATGATTTTTTTTGATATAAGTGCAAAAAATATCTGCTATTTCTTCGCAATTTTCTGACTGAATGCCATCCATAATGATGTCAGCCTGTTGCAGAGCTGTTTGGCTATAAGAATCAACGTATACCTTTGTATTATCTTCTTTAATTGCATTACATCCCATCAAAAAAAAACAACTGAATAAACATAAAATGTCATTTACGATCTTTTTTTTTTTCATCATTTTCCTACCATCCTTCCATTATCCAGAGCAGTACATACTCTTAGTTCCATTACCAGTATTATTATAAATGTTTTTTGGGCATTATTTATTTAATTCCTTCGTACCAATATATCCAAATCAAATAATTTTTATCATCAAAAATCAAATACTTATTATTTGCGGTCTTTCTATCCCCTTTATAATTTCTGCCAGCATTCCTAATCCCTTTATATATATCTATATGTTTTGATAAATCAACATACCCAATAGCTGCCCCCGCCTCCGTTGCTTTCTTTCTAAACTATTATTTAAACTTTATATTCTACCTCCATTTTTACATTATAAGAATAATTTTCTCCAAGCAAGCCTATGAACAAAAAACAGCATTACTGGTACAAAATTCGACCATTTATCACAACAAAAAAAGAGAACCCTTACATAATATCTGTAAAAGTTCTCTTTTCAGCTGCTTGAATCTCTATTCTTCCATCCAGAATAAAATAGTCACAATAAATTTTCCCTGTATTTTTTTTATACTGTAATTTCCACCATAAGATGTGATCACATGTTCTACATTTTTTAATCCTATTCCGTGTAGTCCCTCTTTCTTTTTCCTATTCATTTCGCAATATGTATTTTTTACGGATAAAATAATTTTTCCCGATTCCTGAACACATTTAAACCAGATATGCTTTTTGTCTTCGCATAATTTGCAGGCTTCAATTGCATTATCAAGCAAATTTGCAAGCAATATCGTCACATCATTGTAAGCCATCCTCCAGCCAGATAAATCATTAATCTTTATCGTAACTCCAATTCCACTTTCCTGTGCTTCCTGATATTTTGCGTTGAGAACCGCATTTACGATCATATGATTCGTATCAATAACATTCCATACATCCGCACCCACATTACACATCTGCTCCAAATACTGCTCTGCCTCCTTGTAATTTTTTTTCATCAGCAATGTTCTGACACACTGCATCTGATTCTGGTAATCATGTATAAAAGCCGTCTGCTTTTGATATAATTGTATTTTTCCCTCTGCTTTCGCCATGGACACCATATATTCTCTTGTCCTGACTTCTTTCTGAAGGATATCATAGAGCAATCCATAAATAAAAACATTGAGTCCTACCAGTGAAAATGCCAACACTATAGGGATTTTTCCAGATCCCGCCTGTGAACTCTGAACGACCACCAGCATCCATGCGATCATAAAAATGGTGAATATCGGAAATACCAGAAACTTTATCCATTCTCTCTTCGAGAGTGTTTCTACTGCCGATTTCCCGAATATTCGTCTTACCAAAAGAATAATTATAAATAAGAACATTTTCCCAAGCAATGCAATCAGCCATGCTTTCCACCCATACACTTTTGTTTCCCCTCCCATACGAAATTGCAAAATGTCATTACAGGCATATGCCAATACATCCACAACCAGAAGAAGGGCATAGTACAAAGCTCCCATTCCCAATGCTTCGAAAAATTTCATTTGAAACATTCCATACATCGATACCGCAAATAAAAACCAGACTGTTGGCATTTTCCAAAAAGGAATTGTTGCAAAAAGATAGATTACCGCTGTCATACACCCTGTCAGCCCAATAAATTGCAAGATTTGTATTTTCTTTGTAAACCGAAATTTTGAAAACGTTTGAAAATACAGACAGCAACATATCGTCTCAATTAAAATAAAAAACAGATTTTCCACAAAATCAATCATTTCTGTTTTTCCACTCCTCATACTGCATTTCCACCACTGCATAACGCTCTCGCGGAATCGGCAGCTGTTTTCCCGAAAATAACTGAACCTGATAACGTTTGAGCGTGCTGATGTCGTTCATATTCACCAAAAAACTTTTATGGATACGCAAAAATCTTCCTTCATCCTCCGTCAGTTCTCTCTGCATTTCATCAAGTGTCCGTTTTCCCATACATCGACAGGTATCATCGCACAAATAAAAAAACAGCTGATGAGCTTTGCTTTCAATATACATAATCTGATCCAGTAAAAGCGTTACGGTCTCCCCCCGAAAACGAAATGTTTTTTTCTTTTGTCTCTGCGTATACACGGAAAGAACGGTATCCATGCTTTCTTCTATTTCTTTCTGCAAATCTTTTGCATTTTTCAAAAGATAACGTAGCGCATTTACGCGATATCCTTCTACGGAATATTTAATAAATGCCGACACAAATACAATCGGAAGCATTGCATTTCTCTGATGCACCTCTCTTGCAATTTTCATTCCCTGCGCTTTTCCACCAAATTCCACATCTAGAAACAAAGCATCAAATTCCGCCAGCATACCTCTTTCTAACAAGGCATTTCCATCCATAAAAATTTCTGTTTTCCCGTATATATGATGCTTGTCCAAATATATTTCCACACATTCCTGTATCTGTTTGCAGTAATGTTTTTCATCATCACATATTGCAATTTTCATCGATATTCTCCTCCATTTTTATTTTACCATTTCTTTTATCTACGTCAAACTGATCCTGAAAATGTTACCACAAAGGAAATTTTTGACCAGTATTTCTACGCGAAAAAGGCGGAAACCGCAACCAGGTTCCCGCCTTTTTTACTGCCATCCAAGCGATTAACAGCCTTCCGTATTCACTTCAATCTTATCCAGTTTCCAGATATCATCGACATATTCCTGAATGGTTCTGTCAGAAGAGAATTTACCACTGTGTGCAATATTTAAAATTGCAGACTTTGCCCACGCGCTCTTGTTGGTGTAATAAGCACCGATCTTCTTCTGTGCATTTGCATATGCACGGAAATCTGCAAGGATAAAGTAGCGGTCTGCCACCTGTCCCTGCTGTGGGTTTAACAGTGAGTTGTACAGTTCACGGAACAGTTCACGGTCATTGTGGGAGTATGTTCCGTCTACCAGCTGGTTGACAACTTTCCTGATATCCTCATCATTGTTGTAGATATCATATGGGTTGTAATCATGATGCTGCTCATGTGCGATAACCTCATCTGCGCTCATACCAAAGATAAAGATATTGTCTGCACCGACTTCCTCGTACATCTCAACATTCGCTCCGTCCATGGTTCCAAGTGTAATCGCACCATTTAACATAAACTTCATGTTTCCGGTTCCGGATGCCTCTTTACTTGCTGTGGAAATCTGTTCGCTGACATCTGCTGCCGCAAAAATCCACTCTGCAATGGATACACGGTAGTCCTCAATAAACACAACCTTGATCTTTCCGTTGATGGATGGATCATTATTGATTACATCCGCAACAGTGTTAATCAGCTTGATGGTCTTCTTTGCCGTACGATATCCGGCTGCAGCCTTTGCTCCGAAGATAAAAGTTCTCGGATAGAAATCCATGCCCGGATTTTCCTTGATCTGGTTGTACAGATACATCACATGCAGGATATTCATAAGCTGTCTCTTATACTCATGCAGTCTCTTAACCTGTACATCAAAGATAGAATCCGGATCGACTTCGATACCATTGTGCTCCTTGATATATTTTGCCAGACGGATCTTATTCTGCTTTTTGATCTCCAGAAATTCCTGCTGTGCTTTCGGATCGGTTGCATATTTTGTCAGATCCTCGACCTTCGCAAGACTTGTAATCCAGTCTTTTCCGACATGCTTTGTTACCCAGTCTGCAAGCAGTGGATTTCCATGTGCAAGGAAACGTCTCTGTGTGATACCGTTGGTTTTATTGTTAAATTTCTTCGGAAACAGTTCATAGAAATCACGAAGTTCCTGCTTTTCAAGAATCTCTGTATGCAGTCTTGCCACACCGTTGACAGAATATCCAGCAACAATCGCAAGATTTGCCATCTTCACCTGTCCGTCGTAGAGAATTGCCATCTTGCGCACCTTCTCCTCATTATCTGGATATTTTGCACGGATCTCTTCTACAAAACGGCGGTTGATCTCATCCACGATCTGATATACACGCGGAAGCAGTCTCTGGAAGATGTCGATCGGCCACTTTTCAAGTGCCTCTGCCATGATGGTATGGTTGGTATAAGCTACACAGTGTGTTGTGATCTCCCATGCCTCATCCCATGACATGCCTTCCTCATCCAGAAGGATTCGCATCAGTTCTGCAACAGCAACCGTCGGATGGGTATCATTCATCTGGAACGTTACCTTCTTTGGCAGATCATGCAGATCATTGTGATGTTTCTTAAAACGCTCCAGCGCACGCTGGATACTTGCGGAAACAAAGAAATACTGCTGTTTTAAACGCAGTTCCTTTCCTTTTACGTGATTGTCGTTCGGATACAGCACCTCTACCAGGTTGCGGGCAAGATTTTCCTGCTCCACTGCCTGATCGTAATCTCCACGGTCAAAGGAATCCAGTGAAAACTCTTCCTTCGGCTGTGCATCCCAGATCATCAGGGAATCTACCACATGGTTGCCGTAGCCAACGATCGGCATATCATAAGGAATTGCAAGAACAGACTGATACCCTACCTGCTCAAAGTGCAGATTTCCGTCCTCCCCTGCGGTTTCTTCCACATGACCACCAAACTTGATCTCGTAGCAGTATTCCGGTCTGCGCAGCTCGAATGGATATCCATCCTTCAGCCAGTTGTCCGGTACTTCTACCTGGAATCCATCGATGATCTGCTGCTTAAACATACCATAACGATAACGAATTCCACATCCATATGCGGCATAGCCCAAGGTAGCAAGAGAATCCATAAAACATGCTGCCAGCCGGCCAAGTCCACCATTTCCAAGAGCCGGATCCGGCTCCTGGTCTTCAATGACACTCAAATCCAGTCCAATCTCTTCAAGTGCTTCTTTTACTTCCCCATAAGCCCCCAGATTAATCAGATTATTCCCCAGTGCCCTGCCCATCAGAAACTCCATGGACATATAATACAATATCTTAGGGTCATCTTTTTCAATGACCTGCTGTGTTGCCATCCATTCATCCATGACAACATCCTTGACAGCCAGTGAAACAGCCTGATAAATCTCCTGCTGTGTCGCTTCTTTCAATGTCTTACGATACATCGTCTTGACATTTTCTGTCACGGAAGCAATAAACTCCTTTTTACTAAACACTTTGTCTCGCATCAAAAGTCCTCCTCTGTGCTTGGTTTGCGTGACACTATTGTTTTTCCACTGCCAGCGTAACCTTCTCACCGTTAATGCTCCATTCTTTCTGATATCCGGCAAGTGTGCCTGCAGTGATAGCATTTGCAAGTACCTCTGTCTGGATCTTTTCTCCGTATTTATTGAAAATACCAGTTACCTTCTCGTCTGCTGTATAGGAAACAGCAATATGATCCATAACTTCAAAACCAGCCTCTTTACGCATGGTCTGAATCTTACTGATCAGTTCACGTACAAAACCTTCTTCGATCAATTCCGGTGTCAGTCTTGTATCCATAACAACTGTCACATTGTTATCCCCCTCGGTCACAAAGCCTTCGGCCTGTGTCATGGTAATCAGAAGATCCTCCTCCAATAATACAACCTCGGAACTTACACTGTCAAGTTTCAGACATCCGTTCTCTTTTAATTCTTTCATTGCAGCATTTCCGTCAAGTTCTGACAGGGCAGCCTGAATCTGTTTTAAATACTTACCATATTTCGGACCAACCGTACGAAGCTGCGGCTTGAACTGATAATCTGTATAAGAAGAAACATCATCGGTAAATGCCACATTTTTGACATTCAACTCATCGGCAATAATCTCTTTATAAAAATCACCCAGTGCTTCCGGTGCCTTGATATACATCTGTCCGATCGGCTGACGGTTCTTGATATTGGCACTGTTACGGCACGCACGTCCCATAACAACGATCTTTAATACCTCATCCATTGCGGTTTCGAGATCTTTGTCGATCAGCTTTTCATCCACAACCGGGAAGTCACACAGATGAATACTTTCCGGTGCTGACGGATCGATGGAGCATACCAGATTGCGATAAATATCTTCTGTCATAAATGGAATCATCGGTGCTGCCGCTTTGCTGATTGTAACAAGTGCGGTATACAATGTCATATAAGCATTGATCTTATCCTGCTCCATGCCTTTTGCCCAGAAACGCTCACGGGAGCGGCGGACATACCAGTTACTCATATCATCGACAAACTCCTGCAGATATTTTGCAGCTTCCGGAATCTTATAATTAGAAAGACTTTCATCCACACCAGCTACTGCAGAATTGAGCTTAGAAAGCAGCCACTTATCCATAACCGATAATTTGTCATACTCCAGCTTGTATTTTGTAGCGTCAAACTGGTCAATATTTGCATAAAGTACGAAGAACGCATAGGTATTCCAGAGCGTTCCCATAAACTTACGCTGGCCCTCAAGCACAAGCTTGCCGGAGAATCTCTTTGGAATCCATGGTGCGGATGCCGTATAGAAATACCAGCGGATAGCGTCTGCGCCGTATGTCTGCAGGGCATCAAACGGATCTACGGCATTTCCCTTGGACTTGGACATCTTCTGTCCGTTTTCATCCTGTACATGTCCGAGCACGATGACGTTCTCATAAGGTGCTTTGTTGAAAAGCAGTGTCGATTCTGCCATAAGAGAATGGAACCATCCTCTGGTCTGATCAACTGCCTCTGAGATAAATTTGGCCGGGAACTGCTGCTCAAATACTTCTTTATTTTCAAATGGATAGTGATGCTGTGCAAACGGCATAGCTCCGGAATCAAACCAGCAATCCAATACTTCCGGTACACGGTGCATATCCTTGCCACACTCCGGACACTTGATCGTCACCGCATCAATATATGGTCTGTGAAGTTCTACCTCTGCTGCCTTTGGATCACCGGCTTTTTCTGCTAATTCAGCGCGGCTTCCGATACATTCTCTGTGTCCGCACGCACACTCCCAGATGTTAAGTGGAGTACCCCAGTAACGGTTACGGGAAATTGCCCAGTCCTGAATGTTTTCCAGCCAGTTTCCGAAACGTCCGGAACCGATGGATTCCGGAATCCAGTTAACAGTGTTGTTATTGCGGATCAGATCATCCTTTACTGCAGTCTCTTTGATGTACCAGGACTCTCTTGCATAATAAATCAGAGGCTTGTCACATCTCCAGCAGTGTGGATACTCATGTTCAAACTTCGGAGCATCAAACAGCTGCTTTCTGGCACTTAAATCCTTTAATACTTCCGGATCGGCATCCTTTACCCACATACCGGCAAACGGTGTCTCCTCAGTCAGTTCTCCTTTTCCATTTACGAACTGTACAAACGGAAGGTCGTAGTTTCTTCCGACATTGGCATCATCCTCACCAAATGCAGGTGCGATATGAACGATTCCAGTACCATCGGACATCGTGACATAAGTATCGCAGGTCACAAAGAAGCCTTTCTTGCCCTGCTTATCTGCCAGTTCCTTTGCACAGGCATAAAGAGGCTCATATTCTTTACGTTCAAGATCCTGTCCCTTGTAGGTTTCAAGCACTTCGTAGGCTTTCTTTCCTGCCTCTTTATCCTCTTTGGAAAGAAGTGGAGAAAGCACCTTGTCTGCCAGTGCCTCTGCCAGATAATACGTATAACCATCTACTGCTTTTACCTTGATATAGGTATCATTCGGGTTTACACAAAGTGCCACGTTACTTGGCAGTGTCCACGGAGTTGTCGTCCATGCCAGGAAATAAGCATCTTCATCCACAACCTTAAAACGAACAACTGCGGATTTTTCTTTTACCAGTTTATAGCCCTGTGCCACCTCCTGTGCAGAAAGCGGAGTTCCACAACGCGGACAATACGGCACAATCTTAAATCCCTTGTAGAGAAGACCTTTGTTCCAGATCTCCTTTAACGCCCACCACTCAGACTCAATGAAATTGTCATCATAAGTGACATATGGATTGTCCATATCTGCCCAGAAACCTACCGTATTTGAGAAATCTTCCCACATACCCTTGTATTTCCAGACGGATTCTTTACACTTTTTGATGAATGGCTCAAGACCATATGCTTCGATCTGATCCTTTCCATCCAGTCCAAGAAGTTTCTCCACTTCGATTTCTACCGGAAGACCGTGGGTATCCCATCCGGCTTTCCGTGGAACGTACTTTCCTTTCATGGTCTGGAATCTCGGAATCATATCCTTGATGGTACGTGTCTCTACATGTCCGATATGTGGTTTTCCGTTTGCCGTAGGCGGTCCGTCATAAAATGTGTAAGTCTCGCCTTCCTTACGGTTCTCCATGGATTTTTTGAAGATATCATTTTCGCGCCAGAATTTTTCCGTTTCTTTTTCGCGATCGACAAAGTTCATATTGGTATCTACTTTGTTGTACATATTTTCCTCCTGCATTTATGATTCTGAAATAAAAAATCCCCACGTCCAGTAATTAGGACGCGGGGTCACGTTATACCACCTGATTACCATGTACTTAAATCCCGTATTCAAAAAGGATTTGCATACTTCGTTCCCATAACGCTGGAAATACGTCGAACTCTACTCTCCTGGGATTTCGATCCGCAACTCGGAAGTGATTTTCACTGTCATATTACTCGTATTGGCTCTCACCTGTTCCAACTCTCTTTGACTTTCCTATCACAGTTACTGTCTTCGTCTTCGTTTTTCACCTTTGGTTTTAAGTATAGTAATGATTCTTTCAGATGTCAAGTAAAATTCCTGTTCAGCCAGGCTTTCCATGCACAGTAATTTTCCAGTTCCCCGGATACCTGTTTCCGGTAAGCAAATCTCAACATCTCATAATAACAGTCATTCTCATAAATTGGATACTTCAGTTCCCAGTCATTGTCCGGATTTGTTCCATCCATATACACAAGTCCCTCTTCCGTAAACAGCACGATCCCATGCCTGCTTCGGATGCACTGCCCTGCGGCTTCCTCCTTTGCCAGTCTGCGTGCCAGTTCAACCGAATCTACCAGATCCGGGTAATCCATACTGTAAATTGTTGCAAGCATCCGCAATTTCTTCACCTGGCTTTCACTCTGCAGAAGCAGCCAGGTACCGGCATATCCATTACTGCGCATCTTCAATCCGTCAATCCCTGTCACCATTCCTGTCCATATATAGTAGTCCGGGTTGACCGGAAGAAAGCAAAGTTCTTCTATCCCTGTAAATGCACGCAGACACTCAAGCAGCAGAGCTCCCGCTTCAATAACATCAATCAGCCCGCGTTCCTTGTCTTCACAGACCACCAGCACACGGTTTCGCTTCTCATCTTTTTGCAATGTCGTAATTGCCGGGTCAAACGCAAAAAATGTGTTCAGTTTTTTATCATAAACGGCCCATGCATTATTTAATTCTTCGATCTCTTCCAACCGGTAATTATCATTTTCCACGGGGGACAGCATCCCCTGCGCCATCTTAAACAAACTATGCTCTGTGACATCCGAAACTGTGTGTTTGTCCTTCCAGTAATACCATTCAACCAGTGGGTTTTTGGGCTTTATCTCCCTAAGGATTCCCTGATTGATCCTTGACATAAGCTGCTGTCCCCTATCCATATCCTGATGAATGGTTTCCTGATTTACCAATGGTGCCAGATGAATGGTTGTATGACACCGAAATGAAATAATCGACATGTGAATACTCCTTTAATCTTTGTGTTTCCAGTTATACAGAAAATTTCCCAGTGAAGCCAGAATGATCAATCCATATCCTATCAGACTGTATCGATCCGGAATCTCCGCGAATAAAAGAAATCCAAGTAATGTTGCAAAAATAATCTGTGAATAATCAAAAATAGAAATTTTTCCGGCGGGTGCATAGGTATATGCTGCGGTGATCGTAAACTGTCCTCCCGCTGCAAAAAGTCCCGCAAGAAGCAGCGTCAACAACTGCCGCAGTGACATCGGCTGATAATGAAATACGATCCACGGTATCACAATAATACAGGAAAAGCAGGAAAAATAAAACACAATGACCGGTCCCTTTACTCCGTGTGTACCCATCTTCCGCACCATTGTATATGCGATTCCTGCACCCAGTCCTCCGCATACGCCAATAAGCGCAGGGATCAGATGTGCATTTTCAAACCCCGGTTTTACCACAAACAAACAGCCGACAAATGCCAGTATAACGCACATTGCCTGAGCTGGTTTTATCCTTTCTTTTAATAACAGGAAGGAAAAAATAATTGCAAAAAAGGGAGATAATTTATTTAAAATAGAAGCATCTGCCACCAGCAGGTGATCAATCGCGTAGAAATTACAAAGAATTCCAAGTGTCCCAAATGCACAGCGTAAAAACAGTGAACCCCACTGTGTTTTTTCCACCTTAGGTGCTGTATGATTTTTGATAAGAATAATTGCCGCAAAAAATGCAGCTACCAGATTCCGAAAAAAACTTTTCTGTACGGACGACAGATCTCCCGCCAGCCGCACACTCACATTCATACACGCAAAAAAGAATGCCGACAAAATGATCATTATCATGCCACGTATATAATTTTCCTGTTTCATTGTACAATCACCTCAGATTTTTATTATAGAACCGGCATCCGTGATGCCGGTTTTATAATACCATACTTTTTCTTTTTTTGAAAATCTGAAATTTTACTTTGTACCGTTTACCGTCTCCTTCTGTTTCTTAAAATTATTTTTGCCGTTGCATACGGATGTGTAAACACTGTATCCGTCCGCCCCATTCACCGGAGCCGGTATCACAGTTGAACTGTTGTCATTTTCTGTATTGCTGCCGGATGAATTACCTGCCAAATGATTTTAGTTTTCCTGTTTCACTGGGTATCTTTGGGATGAAACTCCCATTTAAAAAGCACCAGCTTAACCTGCAGACATCTACAGGCCCAAGCTGGTGCTTATTCCCATATTATTTTTCTTTATGCGAACGGATTCTCCGTCGGATAAGGCAGAGATGCCGGCTGGTTGTAATTGATGTCCTCCATCGGAACCCCAATATACTTAAATACCTCAAACAGAGCCTTTCCGTAATGTCCGAATGCAACCGCTCCGTGATGCGGATAATTCTTCTCAATCAGAACGTGACGGTAGAAACGTCCCATCTCATGAATGGCAAATACGCCAATGCTTCCGAACGAACGGGTTGCAACCGGAAGGACTTCTCCCTGTGCCACATACGCGCGCAGCTTATTGTCGGAAGTGGACTGCAGGCGGTAGAATGTGATATCGCCCGGTGCAATATCTCCCTCAAGGGTACCGTTTGTTACTTCGACAGGAAGGCTTCTTGCCATGATCATCTGGTTTTTCATCTCACAGGATGCCAGCTTCTTTGAGCAGGTATTGCCACAATGGAATCCCATAAATGTATCTTTATGTGTATAGTCAAACTTGCCCTCGATCGACTCTTTGTACATATCCTTCGGAACGGAGTTATTGATGTCGAGCAGTGTGACAGCATCCTCGCTCACGCAGGTACCGATAAACTCACTCAGTGCGCCGTAAATATCTACCTCGCAGGATACCGGAATGCCTCTTCCGGTCAGACGGCTGTTGACATAGCACGGAACAAATCCAAACTGTGTCTGGAATGCCGGCCAGCATTTTCCTGCAATTGCAACATATTTACGGGAACCTTTGTGCGCCTCAATCCAGTCAAGCAGTGTCAGTTCATACTGTGCAAGTTTCTCTAAAATCTCCGGCTTTTTGTTTCCCTCACCGAGTTCTGCTTTCATATCTGCAACAACCTCCGGAATACGCTGATCTCCTGCGTGGTTGTTGAATGCCTCAAACAGATCCAACTCTGAATTTTCCTCAATTTCAACGCCCAGATTATAAAGCTGCTGGATTGGAGCATTGCATGCAAGGAAATTCGTTGGTCTTGGTCCAAAGGAAATGATTTTTAAGTTTGCAAGTCCTTCTACTGCTCTTGCAATCGGTAAAAAGTCGTGAATCATATCTGCGCAATCCTCTGCATCTCCAACCGGATATTCCGGAATGTAAGCACCGACATTGCGAAGTTTTAAGTTGTAACTTGCATTTAACATACCGCAGTATGCATCTCCACGTCCCTGAACCAGATTGTTCTGGGACTCCTCTGCTGCTGCAACAAACATCTTTGGTCCATCAAAATATTTTGCAAGCATAGTCTCGGAAATTTCCGGTCCGAAGTTTCCAAGGTATACACACAGCGCATTGCATCCTGCTGCTTTAATATCTGCCAGCGCCTGCTCCATATGAATTTCACTCTCTACGATGCAGACCGGACACTCATAAATATCCTTTGCATCATACTTGTCTGTATATGCTTTGATCAGCGCCTTTCTGCGGTTTACGGAAAGAGACTCCGGGAAACAGTCACGGCTGACTGCAACGATACCTACTTTTACTTCTGGAATATTAATCATGATTTTGCCTCCTTGTTATATGTAATCATTTTAATTTTTTGTTAGATACGATGATATGATTTTATTTTGCAAGTTCCAAAAACAGATCCCTGCATGCCGGATAAATCTTACGGAACTTCTGATAACGCTCTTCATATTTTGCTGCAAGCTCCGGTTCCGGTTCTACCGTATCGGTCAGTTTTACAATTGTCTCTGCTGCATCGCGGACGGTCGGGTATTCTCCACAAGCTACTGCTGCAAGCATTGCGCCACCCATTGACGGTCCCTGTTCATTTTCCGGAATATCTACCGGAATATTGAGCACATTTGCCACAATCTTTTTCCACAGCGGACTCTTTGCTCCTCCACCGCAAATACGGGTACGGGCAATATGAATGCCGAGTGAACGTGCCACCTCAAAAGAATCTCTTAAGGCAAATGCCACACCTTCGAGTACCGCCTGTGTCATATCCGCTCTGGTAGTATCCATGGTCAAACCGATAAAAGTACCTCTTGCATTCGGATCATTGTGCGGAGACCGCTCCCCCATCAGATATGGAAGGAAAAATACATGGTTTTCTCCAAGCTTCGTAATATTTTCCTGTTCTGCGCCATAATCCTTTGTGCCGATAATATCATCCATCCACCATTTATTACAGGATGCTGCGGAAAGCATGCAGCCCATCAGATGATAACTTCCATCCGCATGGTCGAACGAATGCAGTGCATTATTTTCGTCCACTCCGAATTTATCGGAAGAAATAAATACGGTTCCGCTCGTTCCCAAAGAAATGTTACATGCACCATCTCCAACGGTTCCGGTTCCCACAGCTGCTGCCGCATTGTCTCCGGCTCCGGCTACAATTTTTACCTGATCCGATACGCCGAGTTCCTTCGCCAGTTCCGGAAGCAGCGTTCCAACTTCCTCATAACTTTCGTATACTTTTGGAAGCCAGCTTGTTTTAATACTGCAGATCTCACACATTTCTTCTGACCAGCAGCGATTCTTTACATCAAAGAACAGTGTTCCGGACGCATCCGATACATCCGTACTGTAATTGCCGCTCAGGCGAAATGCCAGATAATCCTTTGGCAGCATAATTTTATGAATCTTTGCAAAATTCTCCGGTTCATTGTTTTTCATCCAGAGTACTTTCGGCGCAGTAAATCCGGTAAATGAAATATTGGCTGTGTATGCAGAAAGACGTTCCTTCCCAATTACCTGATTTAAATAATCGCACTCTTTTGTCGTCCTTCCGTCGTTCCAGAGAATTGCCGGACGAATCACTTCATCCTTATCGTCCAGTGCTACAAGTCCATGCATCTGTCCGCCAAAGCTGATGCCGGCAACCAGACTCCTGTCTGTACCATCCAGCAATTCCTTTAGTCCATCCATTGACTGTGTAAACCAGTCATACGGATTCTGCTCCGACCATCCCGGTTTTGGAAAACAGATTGGATATTCACGACTGACGATCTTTAAAATTTTTCCACTGCCCTCCATCAAAAGAAGTTTAACAGCAGAAGTTCCCAGATCAATTCCTATGTAATTCATGATAACCCTCAATTCTGAAATGTTAATTTTGTGCTCGTGCACGTTTCTACTCATATCCTACAACGATGCGCTGATATTTTCAACTGTTTTCCGAAATTTTTTCTCTTTTTCGTGATTTCTTCCAAACCGGTTGCACTTATTTTGTGGAAAGCGTACAGTAACTTTCCCCACTCTTGTCGTGCACGCACACATTTTCTGTATTTCAATTGACATTTTACCTTATCAATGCTACCCTTGTTAAGAGTTATTCAGGAAAAATTCAACAAGGGGGAACGACATGGCCACTATAAAACAGATTGCTGAAATGGCAGGTGTTTCACGCGGTACGGTTGACCGTGTACTAAACAACCGTGGTTCCGTCAATGCCAATACTGCAGCCCGTGTACGTGAAATTGCAGAAAAATTAAACTATAAACCCAACAAAGCAGGACTGATGCTTGCTGCACAGAAAAAGAATCTGAAAATCGGTGTTATTTTATTTCCCGATTCCAATCCTTTTTTCAGTGAAGTCCTTGAAGGCGTAAATGCCAAGGCAAAAGAATTATCTGCCTATAATTTCACCGTTCTTATCCGTCAGGTTCCATTTGATGAGACGGAACAGTTTAATGCCATGGAAGCACTTCTTGCAGAAGGCATCAATGGATTAGTTATCGCACCGTTTAATTCTTTATATATCGCTGCGGAAATCGACCGCCTCACAGAAATGAACATTCCGGTCATTACCGTAAACACCGATATTCTGTCCCGCAGGATCGCATATGTCGGAAGTAATTACCGCCTGTCCGGACAGACTGCTGCCGGACTGGTTTCTCTGATGACATTCGGGGAAATTCATATTGGTATTGTAACCGGTTCGTCACATGTACTCTGTCACTCCGATCGTATCGAGGGTTTCACTTCAACGCTTTCCGAAAAGGGCGAACGTATTCATATCGTGGAAACAATAGAAAATCATGATGATGATAATGAAAGTTATGAAAAAGTCAAAGAAATGCTGGCTTCACACCCCGAAATCAATGTGCTGTATTTTGCGGCCGGCGGTGTAGCAGGCGGATGCCGTGCCGCAGTCGAAAGCGGCCGGATCGATGCCATGCGTATCTTTACTTACGACTGTGTTCCTTCCACAAAAAAACTGCTCGATGATGGCATTATCACTGCTACCATCTGCCAGCAGCCATACAAGCAGGGATACCTTCCGGTAGAATTGCTCTCCCGTTATCTGATTGAGGGCATCTCCTGCGAAGAATTCCACTACACAGACATCGATATACGAATAAAGGAGAACCTGTAAAACAGGTTCTCCTTTTTATAACTCCCGGCTAGAAAGAACTCTTTCCTTCTTCCAGTTTCTGCTCATACTCTTCAAAATACTGATAAAACGGACTGTCCGGGTCCTGCATTTTTTCCGCAATATTCACAGCATAAAGCGAAACGGCAATCCCAAGAACAATCGAAATCACTGCTGTAATAATTCCACCAATCGCCAGCCCCTTTTTCTCGTTCTTTACAATCTGCACAATACCGAAAATAATCGCAAGCACTGCCAGAATATAATTAATGCAGCATGCAAATGTAAAAACAGATAAAATTCCAAGAACCAGTGAGGCAATTCCAAATCCGGTTCCTGTTCCCTTTGCCTGTGTCTGTCCGTAATATGCCTGCTGATATGCATTCGGCTGTGACTGTTCACTCTGATATGCCTGCTGGTACGCAGTCTGTCCATACGCATATGCCGTATTGTCCGGCTGCGGATTTTCCTCTGCCGATGTTGCTCCATAAGAAGTCTCCGGCTGTTCCTGCGTCATCTGTGATGTTTCATTCTGTACGATCTCATTTTCCGGTGCCGTATAATCCTGAAAGTTTGTTTCCTCCGGTGTTCCGGAACCGTTTTCGTTTGTTGTAAACTCGTCGCTCATTCCATCCTTCTCCTTTTTATTCTTTCTCTGACTTCTTATCAATAATCACAATAGTAGTCATTTACTCATTATAATTATTCTGTCCCCAAAAATCAACAGGTTCATAGTCCTGTAGTTTTGCAAGGAGCCCCTTCTTCTGCAATTCCTCCTGAATCATATCCAGAATTTCCACGCGTTCCGCCCGGACCGTATGATAATGGTATCCGGAAGTAACATTTTTCAGCAGACTGGATTTCCCGGAACGGATCTCCTCCATATAATTGCGGATATCCATACGGGATTTGATATTCATCTCTGCCCGAAGCACTCCGTATACCTTATGATATACAAATACATCCTCAACGGTTCCTCCGAGATCCACAATCGTTGTCAGCTCTTTTTCAACCTCATCATCTTCATGCTGTACCTTAAATACACGGGTTGTCTCCTCATCTTCCTGTATCAGATACCCCCGGTTGGTCGAAAATATATTTTTTCCATTTGCCCGAAGAAGTGCAACATCCTGCACAATGACCTGTCTGCTCACGTCAAATTCTTTTGCCAGTGTCGTGGCAGAAACTGCTTTGTCACTGTTTTTTAGTGCCTGTATAATTTTTCCACGCCTTTCTTCCCCGCTCATTTCTGGAATCCCACCTTCTTTAATTTTCTACCGGATGCAGATTTTTCAAAGAAATATCCAGAATCGGAGCCGAATGTGTCAGTGCTCCGCTGGAAACATAATCTACACCAAGCCCGGTCAGTCTTGCAATATTTTCTTTCGTCACATTTCCGGAAACTTCAATCTCTGCCCGTCCGTCAATATAGGCGATGGCTTCTTTCAGCGCATCGGTGTCCATATTATCCAGCATGATAATATCCGCACCTGCCTCCACAGCTTCCTTTACCATATCCAGACTTTCTACTTCTACCTCAATCTTACGGACAAACGGTGCATACTCCTTTGCAGCAGCAATCGCTTCTTTTACTCCGCCTGCAGCTCCGATATGATTATCTTTCAGCAATACCCCGTCGGAAAGATTATATCTGTGGTTATTTCCACCACCGATTCTTACTGCATATTTTTCAAAAATACGATTGTTTGGTGTTGTCTTTCTGGTATCCAGAAGTTTGATTCCGGTTCCTTTTAATAATTCTGCCACGGAATGTGTGTAGGTTGCAATTCCGCTCATACGCTGCAGATAATTCAGTGCGGTACGCTCTCCGCATAAAAGGGTCCGGATATCGCCATGCACTTTTGCCATAAGCTGTCCCTTATGAACTTCTGCTCCATCCTGCACCAAAAATTCAACGGTTGTCTTTTCATCGAGAAGGGTAAACACTCTCTCGAATACCTGTAGCCCGCATATAATGCCATCTTCTTTGCAGATAAGATCCACTTCTCCTGCCTGTGGATGAGGCATGACACTGTTTGTGGAGACATCCTCACTTGTGATATCTTCTTTTAAAGCACTGAGAATCCATGGATCTACATTTAATTTTAAAGTTACCTGATCGTACATCTCTCTCTCCTGATTTTCTTATTTTATTTTATCCGACCTGTGCACACTGCTTGCGAAATGCAACCGTTGCTTTTGTCCTTGCATCTTGTACCTGCTGCATCTTTGCATCTGCCGCGATAATCGCTTCCCGTACATATTCATGATACCGGCTCGCCAGTGCTGCGGCATCCGCATAGATACTCCGGTCAATTGCCGCAAACAGTTCCGGTGCTGTGGAAATCTTTTCCTTCTGCTCACTCATCTGCTTTGCCGCCCGTTTTGCAAATACAAGGCTTTCCAGCAGGGAATTACTTGCCAGACGGTTTTTTCCGTGTACTCCGTTACATGCCGTCTCTCCCACAGCATACAGACGTTCCATGGACGTATGGCTTTCGTGATCTACCCATACCCCACCCATGAAATAATGCTGTGCCGGTACCACAGGAATGCATTCTTTGGTTACATCATACCCCATTTCACGGCAATGTTCCACAATATTCGGGAAATGTTCCATCAATTCTTCTCTTGGAATGGTACGCAGATCTTCCCATACATGATCTGTTCCATCTTTTGCCATCTGCTTATAAATTTCTTCTGCCAGCAGATCACGCGGCAGCAGCTCATTGACAAACCGTTTCATATTCTTGTCATAAAGCTTTGCCCCTTCTCCGCGGACAGATTCCGAAATCAGAAAACTGCGTTCCTCTTCGTCCGGCGAATAGAATGTGGTCGGATGAATCTGTACATAATTCACATCTTTCAAACGGATTCCATGTTTGATGGAAAGTGCAAGGGCATCTCCGGTCAGATGACGGAAATTGGTCGAATGACGATATAATCCTCCGATTCCTCCACATGCCCAGACGGTATGCTCCGCTTCCACCGTTTCAATTGTACCGTCCTCCCTGCGGATTACGGTTCCGTAACAGCAGTTATCCTTCGTCACAATATCTACCATCCTGGTATTTTCCAATATGGTAATATTCGGACACTTGCGGGCAGCAGCAAGCAGCTTGCTTGTAATTTCTTCTCCTGTAATATCCTCATGAAAAAGGATACGCTTGTCCGAATGTGCTCCCTCTCTGGTAAATGCAAGATTGCCATTCTCGTCACGGGCAAAATCCACGCCAAATCCGATCAGGTCATGAATCACATCCTGTGACGAACGGATCATAATCGATACGGATTCCCGGTCATTTTCATAATGTCCCGCTTTCATCGTATCCTCAAAATAACTGTCATAATCACTGTCATCCTTAAGCATACAGATTCCTCCCTGTGCAAGATAAGAATCACTGCTCTTAACATCTGACTTTGTAATAATTGTAATCTGTTTCTCCCGCGGAAGATTTAATGCACAGTATAAACCGGAACATCCGCTTCCCACGATCAGAATATCTGTTTTCATTTTTGCCACCTTCTGTATGAATATTTCAATAGTGTTTGACATGCAGTATAGCACATATCTTTACAGGTGACAAGACAGTTAACCTTTTTAATTAAATCCAACCACTTTTTGCGACAGACGGTATGCCGCAACTGAAATTTTTCTTCCGCTTCTTCCCGGCAGATTCATGGTCTGTCCCATAATGCCGTTGCGCAGGCGGTGAAACAGCCCGATATCCTTGTTTTTGATATACCGCCACAATTCACGCTTTTTCTCAAGGTTTTCTTCTGTGCCGGAACGCAGCAGCATAACCGTCGTGACAACCGTGATAATTTCCAGATAGTTTATCATATAATGCCGGCATTTATAATTGGACACTTTATTCAGATCCACATCGTCAATCATGATCTTATTCACACGGATCTGCTGGTCAATCCGGCTGATCATCACCTTCTCATTGACGGACTGATCCTCTCTTCCGATAAAATAACGGTAAAAATCCACATCCATATAATACATCGTCCGCACATGCGGCAATGGCTTATATACATAAATGTTATCCACATAAAAAGTATGTTTCGGCAGTTCAAGTCCACATTCCCGGAGAAGTTTTGTACGGTAGATCACGGAATGCATCAGTATGTAATGTCCTTTATAAAAATGCCGCACATCACTCCAGGTAAAGATCTGATCTTTCGGAAAACCGGTCTGACGCATGACCCGCTTGTGTTTTGCCCCTTCCTTCTCATATACATAATTTGCCAGAAGCATATCAAGTGCCACACTTCCCCCTGCAATCTCCCTAAGCTTTGCAAGAATCGCCTGATAAGCGTTCCAGTCTACCCAGTCATCACTGTCCACTACCTTAAAATATAAACCGGTTGCATTGCGGATTCCCGCATTCACAGCTTCTCCATGTCCCCCGTTCTCCTGATGAATTGCTTTTACAATCGTTGGATATTTTTCGGCATATTCATCTGCAATCGCAGCGGTATCATCCTTTGATCCGTCATCCACAATCAGAATCTCCACATCTTCCCCTCCCGGAAGAATCGATTCAATGCAGTGACGCATATAATCCTGTGAATTGTAACACGGTATTGTAAATGTTAATAATTTCATATGTTTTCCCTTCGTACAAACCTGCTGAAAAAATAATTGATAGACCTATTATAAATGAGAATTTATAAACAGTCGAGAGATATTATCTTAACATTTGCTTAATCTTTTTCCATTGTTATTTTTGTTCATAATTTATTTACAAATCTCTCATAAACTCCACACACCGGCGTCATAATTGCAAACTATACTTTAGTCATACCTAAGAAATAAACTTTTTCTTTTTCATAATCCTCGCACCGCAAGGCGCGAGGTCCTCCCTTTTTTAGAGATTAATTTTTTCTCATAACACATAAAAAGAGCTGTCCTGTCCGGACAGCTCTTTTGCTTACTCTTTGATTTCCATCTTAATGGCATTCCAATACGCGGAAAAAGCACTGGGAACTGCATAGTTTTCCACTGCTTTCTGTGCCTCAGTAAATAAAATATTTTCTTTTGGTGCCGTAGTTTCTTCTACGAGAACCACATAGGCATGCATATGCCACTCCACATGGGAAAAAATGTGTCTGGCCGGTGCAAGTGCCTGTATCCGTATCGGTGAAAACCCCTGGTTTTTCACATATTCCAAAGCCTCCTGCTGCTCTAAGATACCCGAAACATTTAAAAGTTCATACAGGCCTGCTAAAAGCCCCTTCGCCGGCCGCTTGCGCAATGCCACATGTTCTCCGTCCCGGATGACAAACACCGTGCGCTCCTCGATTCTGCGCGCTTTTGCCCTGGTTTTCACCGGAATCGTGTCAATTTTATCCTGCAGACGTGCCTCACAGAATCCATACCATGGACATTCCGGACAATGCGGTGCCCCATTCGGCACACACACCATTGCGCCTAACTCCATCAGTGCCTGGTTAAATTTGCGCGGAATCAGACCATTCGTTACTTCCGTTTCCATCATCGCCTGCAGGCTGCGCTCCATCGCACTGCGGACCGACTGCTTCATGATATCCGAATCATCTGCGCACACACGGGAAATCACCCGCAGCACATTCCCGTCCACCGCCGGAACCGGCCGGTTATAGGCAATCGAAGCGATCGCTCCTGCCGTATAGCTTCCGATGCCTTTCAGGCGAAGCAGTTCTTCCACCGTATCCGGAATTGTCCCGCCATACTGCTCCATAATCTGTTCCGCTGCGGCATGCAGATTCCGGACACGGTTGTAGTAACCAAGTCCTTCCCACAGTTTCAGATAACGATCCTCCGGACACGCGGCAAGCGCCTCCACATCGGGAAGTGCCTCCATAAACCGTGCAAAGTAAGGTTTAACGGCTTCTACCCTTGTCTGCTGTAACATGATCTCAGAAATCCATACTTTATATGCCTTCGGATCATCTCTCCAGGGGAGTACGCGTGCATGCCCATCAAACCAGTCCTGCAATGGCTTTACCAGCTTCTTTAATTCAAAATCCGCTACCATATTACACCCGCAGGAAAAACGCACGATATCCCGGAATCTCAAATCCACCATTCAATGCAATTTTTTCTCCGGTGATCAGGTCGGTGGCTTCCGCTGCTCCGGCATCAAATCCTGCATAAAACGGACTGTCTGCCGCATTGATCGCAACGTAGACGCGTTCCCCTTCCCATTCTCTTTCAAACACGCACTGTCCATTGGTCAGAACTTTAGACATAAAGTTTCCATACTGCAGTGCTTTGGACTGTTTCTTTGCCTCTGCCAGTTTTGAAATCCACTCTGTCAGATCATTCCACTCCGGTTTCTCAAACGATGGACGAAGTGCCGGATCTCCATCTTCTTTGCGTCCTTCTGCGCCCCACTCACTTCCGTAATATACGCATGGGATTCCCGGCATCCCAAAAGCAAGCGCGTAAATCAGCGGCAGATGATTTTTATTGGTCAGAATGGAGGCCACACGGGTCACATCATGATTATCCACGAAAGACAACAGGTGTTTTCCCTTATATAACGTCCAGTTTTCCGGTCCGAACTGACGAAGCAGGGAATGATTGATCTCAAACATGTTCATGCAGTTAAAGCTGGAATACAATCCCTTGTAACACTCATAGTTCGTCACCGAATGCAGCATTTCATCGTTCATCAGCTGGTTATAATCCCCATGCAGTGTCTCTCCGACAAGGAAAAAGTCTGGTTTTAATTCATTACAGAAACTGCGCAGTCTGCGCACAAAATCATGATCCAGACAATATGCCACGTCCAGCCGCAGTCCGTCAATATCAAATTCGTCTACCCATCCTTTGATGGCAGAAAAGATATGCTGGATCACCTCTTCATTGCGCAGGTTCAGTTTGACCAGATCATAGTTTCCTTCCCAGCCCTCATACCATAAGCCGTCATTGTAGTTGGAATTTCCGTCAAAGGCAATGCGTCCGAACCAGTTCACATAAGGGGACTGCTCCCGGTTTTTCAAGACATCCTCAAATGCCCAGAACCCTCTTCCCACATGGTTGAATACACCGTCAAGTACCACGCGGATTCCTTCTTTGTGCAGATTGTTGCATACATTTGCGAAATCCTCATTTGTACCCAGGCGGGTATCAATCTTTGTATAATCCCTGGTATTGTATCCATGTGTGTCCGACTCAAATACCGGAGAAAAATAAATGGCATCGGCCCCTAATTTTTTAATATGAGGAATCCAGTCATTTACTTTTTCAATTCTATGTTCCAGCACACCGTCATTTTCAAATGGTGCTCCGCAGAACCCAAGCGGATAAATCTGATAAAAAACACTTTCGTAAGCCCACATATATTTATTAATTCTCCTTTCGGTTTTCTATCATTTTATGTTACATTTCATCCGGCATGATAATGGCCGCAATGATGTATGCAATCAGTCCACTGCCACCCACAAGTGTAAAGATCACCCAGATCAGACGAATCACGGTCGGATCTACGTCAAAATAGTTTGCGATTCCGCCACATACTCCACAAACCTTTTTATCTGTACTGCTCTTGTATAATCTTTTCTTCATAGTATTTCCCTCTTTTCTGAAAATCTGCAATTGTCAGGATAGTTTCAGTATACACAATCCCGAATAAAATTTCCACTGTCCCTTCAACTGTTCATGCCCGGTTAAGAAAACTTTAAGGATTTTGCAAAATCAAAAGAATGCATAACAATTTGCAAGATAGATAGATGTTGTATGAACTGTTCTGTGATAAAATCAAGAAAATAATGAAAAGATTACCAAGAGGGGAGATATAACATGCAAACCTATACTTTAAACGGAACCTGGCAGCTTTCTGCCGGACACCGTTCTTTAGAATCTGTAGATATGCAGATTCCCGGCACTGTACTTTCCGGGCTTCTTGCCGCCGGAAAAATAAAAGATCCATTTTACCGTACCAATGAGGATGCTACACGCGCATTGTTCTGGAAGGATTATGTTTTCACCCGGACGTTTGATGTCGATGAAGAACTCTTGGCCCAACAACATATTGTTCTGGTGTGTGAAGGACTTGACACACTTGCGGAAATCAGCATCAACGGCACATTCCTTGCAAAAACAGATAATATGCACCGTACCTGGAAATTCCAGGCAAAGAAACTTCTGCACCCCGGAAAAAACGAAATTCAGATTGTTTTTCGTTCTGTGCTGCGTTTTATCGAAGATTATCCTTATGAAGCCCATAAAAAAATCAATTATATTCCGTGCGGCTCCATGAAAGGAAACCAGCTTTTGCGCAAAGCACACTCCATGTTTGGCTGGGACTGGGGTCCACAGACCATCGATGCCGGAATTTTCCGGGACATTTATTTACAGGGATATTCCCATGCCAGAATCGAAGACATCCGCATCCATCAGCAGCATGCCAAAAACGTTTCCGTCCAGACATCCATAACACTTTCCGAATCCGTTCCGGGACAAAAACTTTGCGTGGAACTCTCAGAAGACGGTGCAGACAAACCGCTGCAGACGAAACTGTGTAAAACAAATGCAGACGGTGTGGCAGCGGTGGATTTTGTGATCGAAAATCCAAAACTCTGGTGGCCGAATGACTATGGCGATCAGCCTCTTTATATCGTCAGGACCACTTTACTGGATGAGGACGGAACAAGCCTGGAATCTATCACCAGACGGATCGGTCTGCGCACATTAACGATCAGCCAGGAAAAAGACGAATGGGGAAATGAATTCGCCTTCTGTGTCAATGGTGTCAAAATTTTTACCCGCGGGGGAAACTATATTCCGGATGACTGTCTGTACACAAGAATTACCGAAAAGAAGCTGGATTATATTCTGGAAAGCTGCCGCAGGGCACACTTTAACTGCGTCCGTGTATGGGGTGGCGGTTACTACCCTTCCGATGCTTTTTATGATCTCTGTGATGAAAAAGGGCTGATCGTATGGCAGGATCTGATGTATGCCTGCAATGTCTACGATGTAACGGACGCGTTTGCCGAAAACTGCAGGCAGGAGACCTATGATAATGTGCGCCGTCTGCGCCACCACGCCAGCCTTGGTTTATGGTGCGGCAACAACGAGATTGAATCTGCCTGGGATCACTGGGGCGATTTCCAGAAAGAAACTCCTTATCTTCGTGCCGATTATATCAGATTGTTTGAAGAAGTCCTCCCGAAAGCCGTACAGGAGGCAGACGGTGAAACCTTTTACTGGCATTCTTCCCCGTCATCCGGCGGCTGTTTTGACAATCCGGATGATGCAAACCGCGGAGATACCCACTACTGGGATGTCTGGCATGGACAGAAACCATTTACCGACTACCGCAAATATTTTTTCCGTTTCTGCTCCGAATTCGGTTTTCAGTCTTTCCCATGTGCAAAGACCGTCAACAGTTTTACTTTGGAAGATGACCGCAATATTTTCTCCCGTGTCATGGAAAGCCATCAGAAAAATGATGCGGCAAACGGTAAGATGCTCTACTATCTGTCCGAAAATCTTCGCTATCCAAAAGATCTGACACATCTCCTGTATGCCAGTCAGGTATTACAGGGTATGGCCATCAAATACGGTGTGGACCACTGGCGCCGAAACCGCGGCCGCTGTATGGGAACCCTCTACTGGCAGATAAACGATGACTGGCCGGCACCTTCCTGGTCCAGCATTGATTATTTTGGCAGATGGAAAGCCCTGCATTACATGGCTCAGAAATTTTATGCCCCACACGCGGTCAGTATGACGCTGGAAGATCACAGGTGCCACGTATATTTTTCCAACGAATCCTTCGAAACCACAGAGTATTCTCTCACCCTGTCCATTCGTGACCTGTCAGGGAATGTGCTGGAAACATACGAAACCAAAGGGAACTCCCCGGCCTTTTCCGCTATCGAAACAGCAGTTGTCGATATCTGTTCCTGGGAAGATCAAAAAGACGATGTATTTTTGGAAGCAGTGATACATACAAAAGATCAAAAAGTGTTAAAGGATGTGGAAACACTTGTGCCGTATAAATATTTAAATCTTAAAAACCCGGTTATATCCACGGAAGCAGAAGAAACGAATGATGCTTTTATCCTGCACATTTCCAGTGACTGCTTTGCTCCGTTTGTCGCTTTGGATTTTGACGATGCAGATGTTATTTTTTCTGATAACTTTTTCCACCTGACGGATAAAACGGTACAGGACATCATTGTGAAAAAAGAAGACATCTTACAGGGACATTTTGAAAATGCCGAAGATTTCAGGAAACGCCTTCAGATTCTGTCTCTGGGCACGTCCTATGCCCGTTCCTGAAAAAATGTATTTATCCACGTATCACAAAAAATAAAGTGTGCGCTTGTCGCACACTTTCGCGCGCGAGCGATATGTTCAACATAAACTTCAGCGCCGGATCCACTTTCTCGGATTCCGGCGCTGTCTTTTGTTTACAGATGTTCTTCCAGTAAAAGGACATCCCATTTTTTCAATTTCATTCCGTGTTCTGTCATCTTTTGGCTGATCATGTCTTTCTTTCCGGTCAGACTCTCCGGCAGAATCTGCTCCTCATCCGTAAAGTTCATGACAAAATAGAATCGCGTGGTATCACTGACGCGTGTGACAACTTCAAGTCCGGTTTCTTCTGGGATAACGGATGAAACTCCGGCCTCCTGGACTGCCTGATCCAAAATCTTTGCAAGCCCTTCTTCCTCAAACCGGGTTGCAATATAATATGTGGTACCTTTTCCGTATGTATTCTTCGATGCTGCCGGCATTCCTGCATAGAAATCTTCCTCATAAGAGGCAAGTGCTTTCGCACCCTCTAAATGCATCAGATCGCACAAAAGACCGCATGCTGCTGTACTGCCGTCTGCAAACTTTGCCTTATTTTTCTGTTCCGGTGCAAGGGCATCAATCTCCTCAACCCATACCCCCGCCATCTCGCGGAGCGGTCCCGGATAACCGCCCAGATATACATTATCCGACTGTCCGACAATTCCGCTCATAAACGTAGTAATCAGAATACCGCCATTTTTCACAAAATTCTCCAGCGCTTCTTTCATACCATCCTTTACCATATAAAGCACCGGTGCCACAACAATCTTGTATTTTGAAAAATCCGCATCCACAGGAATCATATCCACACCGATATTCTTTTTGTAAAAATACTGATAGTACTGATGAATCTGATCCACATATTTTAAATCCTCGGACGGACCGCTGGTGTACTCCAGTGCCCAGTAATTATCCCAGTCGAAAATCAGTCCGACTTCCGCTTCATTGCGTGATCCCAAAGTACGGTCTCCAAAGCTTTCCAGCTCCGCGCCAAGCTGAGCCACCTCACGGAAAACACGGGTATTTTCACTTCCTGCATGTGCAATCACAGCGCCATGGAATTTCTCACATCCGCCCACACTTCTGCGAAGCTGGAAAAACTGGATCGTGTCTGCCCCATGTGCCAGTGTCTGATAACTTTGTGCCCGCATCTGCCCCGGACGTTTCAGGGAATTGTATTTCTGCCAGTTCTGCTGGCTTGGCGTCTGCTCCATCAGCATAAACGGCTCATCTTTTAAACCGCGCATCAGATCGTGTGTCATGGCAATGCTGCTCCACGGCGTATCATAGGAAGGATAATTATCCCAGGATACAACATCCATCTCTTTTGCCCATTTGAAATAATCAAGCCCCTTGAATGTTCCCATCAGGTTTGTGGTGACAAATGCATCCGGCTTGACACTCCGGATCGCGTCGCGCTCCATCTTGAAGCATGCTAACTGGCTGTCCGAATAAAATCTGCGATAATCAATGGAAATACCTGCAAAAGCAGTCTTTTCACTTCCGATTCCGTCACTTAACGCATTTGGCGGTACCACATCATCCCAGTCGTAAACGGTATGTCCCCAGAATTCCATATTCCAGGCCCTGTTTAATGCATCAATTGTCTTATACTTATCTTTCAGCCACACACGGAATGCCTTCTGACAGTTCTCACAGAAACACTCGTTTCCATATTCGTTGCTGACATGCCAGCAGGTCACATGTGGATTGTCTGCATAGCGCTCTGCCAGTTTATATGCCAGTTCACGCGCATAATGTTTAAACACAAAAGAATTCGGGCAGGCATTGTGACGGCCGCCAAATTTGTGCTGTCTTCCTTCATAATCGGTAAACATCACTTCCGGATATTTACGCACCATCCATCCCGGAAGTGCTGCCGTGGACGTGGCAAATACGATATCGTAATTTTCTTTCGAAAGCATATCCACGATCTCGTCAAGCTCATCAAAATTATATTCATGCTCCGATGGCTGGATCTTTGCCCATGAAAATACATTGATTGTCGCGGTATTGATGTGTGCATCCTTAAAAATGCGCATATCTTCCTGCCAGATATCCTTCGACCACTGATTCGGGTTGTAATCTCCTCCGTAGAGGATTCTCTTAAAATGCGTGCTCATAGTTTTCTCCTTTTCTTTTCGATTCTGAATTTATGTCTCATTTTTTGTTTTCGTTGATTTTTCCCTATTATACGATACAATCTTTTATATTTGTATAACATGATAAACCAATTTATATAACATTTTGAAACTATTTCTTTTTCTGTTGAAATATGCTATGATGCCATAGAAAAAAGAAGTGGAGGTATCTCATGGCAATCTATTTCAGCAACACGCTCAGCAAAGAACCATTCCAGTTTGATTCCGTTGGAAACCACTGGCTGCAGGAAGCGCTCAGCCGTCCACAAGGTTACCCAATCTATCACTATTTGCAGACAGAAGAAGGCTGTGGCATCTTCACAATTGACGGAAAAGAATATTTTTTGCCTGAAGATCACGGCATTCTGATCACACCGCATGTCCCACATGCTTACCGTGCAGCAGACACCTCTGCATGGATTACGTGTTTTGCAACATTTGGCGGTACAATGGAAGCACATCTGCCGCAGATTCTTGGCAACAACCGCATAATTTTTACAGAAAAGGAAAATGCTCTGGAAATCAAAGCTGTGATCGACCGTGCTGTAGCACGTTTTAAAACAGCACCAGTCAATACACACCAGCTTTCCTGCGACTGTTATGCACTGCTGCTGCAGTTTTCCAATGGATTTTTCCACGCAAATACCAGCGATCCCCTGTGGGAAAAATATGTTGAGCCCGTATTGCGGATGATCGAAACACACTATATGGAAGACCTGACCGCCGAAAAGTTATGCCGGCAGGTCTATGTATCCCCGCAATACCTGTCCCGCCTGTTTGTGCGCTACCTGGGCTGCTCCGTCTACGAATATTTAACAAACTACCGGATCACCAAGGCAAAAGAACTGCTGCTTATGCGCCGTGACCGCAAAATTCAGGAGATCGCACACGATGTCGGTTATACAGATTCCAGCCATTTTATCGTGATGTTTAAAAAACTTACCGGCATGACACCCGCACAGTTCCGCAGACAGTAAAAGGAACAGCCGGAATTGCTGTCTTTGCCTTATTCTGCAAGGAATGATAAAATTTTGTCTTTTGTGGTCAGTATGACCGACATGTGCCCGGTACCATCTTCATACTCGCGTGTCCCGTACACGCCATAGTACGATGCCGTTCCCTGATCCGGAACGAGATGCAGCATGTAGGTATCTTTCGATTTTGTACGCGACAGTGTGTATGTTCCCTTCCAGATTTTTTTGTTTTCAAGATTTTTGCACCGATAGGTCTGATCTTTTTTAAATGTCAGAACGACCTTGCTTTTTGAAGGATCTTTTGCGTAGGATGAAAGCTCGTTGCCGTCTAAATCCGCTTCTTCCTCCAATTTCCATGTGACCGCTGTCAATTTTGGCTGGCTTTGTTTTCGGACTGTCCAGATTGTAACAATTCCAATAAAAACAGCGAAAAACACAACAATTACCGCTAGTTTTTTCTTTATGTGTTCCATTATTTCTTAATATTCCTCTCCTTATTTTTCCTCTTTCGTAAAAGGAAAACCAGTGCAACCATACAGATGACCGCCAATCCCCCAAAAATCGCGCTGCTGTTTACCGGTGACGAGTTTTGCAGCACGATCATCGTCATCGCATCCCCACCGCCAATGGCATTTTTCGGCATCCGAAACCGCAGACTTTCGCCCAGTGCATACAGACAGAACAGTCCACCCACCGCCAAAAACACTACAGCAACTTTTCGTTTTCCGGACAGCGGCATGGTCTGTCTGCCACAGCCGAGCGCCTGTGCATACGCCTGCGGTTTTCCGAGCTGTTTTATGATCTGGCTTTCGCTTTTTCCATGCTCTTTTCCAGAATCAAAAATCTCCTGAAGATCCCGCACGATCTCCTCTTTTTCTTTCACGGAACAGTCCAGTTGTTTTTTTACTTTCCGTATATAGGTTTCTCTGTTCATATTACGCATCCCCTTTCATAAATCCATCCACACAATCCTTGTAGTTTTCCCAGAAATTTTTCATTTTTTCGAGCATATCTTTTCCCTCTCTGGTAAGCGAATAATATTTTTTTTCGCCCCCGTTTGCTTTCGCCGGCACCAGGCGGTACTGGATAAGTCCTGCCTTTGTCAGACGGTACAAGATCGGATAAATGGTTCCCTCTTTGGCAAATGCAAAGATTTCACCACCCTGTTTTTGTATTTCCGTCAGAATCGCATAACCGTATGTTTCTTTTTGGGCGATCAGCGAAAGCAGGATCATCTCGTATGCGCCCTTTTTAAACTGCTGTATATACTTTTCTTCCATACCCATCCCTTTTCTTTTTATTTAGTGGTGCTATTTAGCATTGCTAAGTAGTATAGTACTCTCACACTGCTTTTCTGTCAATCCCCTTATGAAAAAACCACCGGAGGCATCCTCCGGCGGTCTGGTATCTGTTCTTATGCGATATTGGTCGGTTTTCCCACATACTGCACTGCTTCCGCAGTATCATATACCAGGGGAATTCCGTAAAACTCTTCATAAATCTGTTTCCACACAGCAGCATTTTTTTGGCGCATCGCATCCACATTTTCTGCCTGTGTTTTCTGTGGGTCCGGATAAATCGGCTCTGCAATGTGTATCGTGTATTCCTGCACATAAAAGCCATCGTCACCGAGGATATCGCTGTCTTCCATGGTGATAAAGCAAGGCAGCACCGGCACATGGTTTTTAGCGGCAAATGTATAGGCGCCTTTCTTTAACGGCTTCGGTTTGCGGTAATTCCACCACATACTCTGCTCCGGATAGACCAGCATGAAATCTCCGTGCTGCAGCACAGTATCCATGGAACTTAAAAATTTCTTCATCGTATCGCGGTTGGAACTCAGTGGAAACGTGTAACAGTTTCGCATGAGCATTCCGTAAAAGCCCGGAAAATTCGTATAATTTCCTTCCCGGATCACACGGTAAAGCCGGCGTTTTTTGCACTGTTTTGATTTTTCATAGGCAATCTGCATGGCAAAGCTGTCAAATGCATTAAAATGATTACAGGTGATCACCGCCCCGGAAGTCAGTGCATCCATATGTTCCGTTCCAATGACATCCTTGATGATCAGCTGTTTATTTTCAATGATCTTGTTTAAAAATGTCCGCGCTACTTTGTAAGTCAATCTTGTCTTGATACGGCTCTTTAATTTTTTACGCAGATAATCAATCTCTGACGGCTGAAGCTGCCGCGTCGGTGGATCTTCCTCCACATCTTCCCCAAAACGGCCTTCTCTTTCGTACAAAGCAATTTTTTCCAGAACTTCCAGACGGTCTTTGGATTTTAATTTTCCTGCTTTCACCAGATTCAGGTAATTATTTTCCTTTGCGATCTCATCCTTTGCCATCTGCATCAGACGGTCACAGGATACGGCATCCCGCTTTCTTTCTTCATCCGTATAACTCTCAAGCACCTGACGGATCTCGGCATACACACTGGTCTTTTGTGCGCTCTTCCAGAAATATTCCTGCAGGCGGCAGTCACTGTAATGCCACGGCTTCGAGACCATAATATAATGCAGCACACAGATTTCTTCTTCCCTGCACGGGATCTGGCCGAACACTTCCACATTCCACTTCTGGGGCAGCCAGCACACCTTGTTGTGACAGATCAGATTCAGATAATCTTCATCCTGAGTGACCACAAAATTGTACATCGGGAGAAGTTCCATAAACTGCTCTAACACGTGATTTTTACGAAACTGTTCACAATTGATGACCAGCATCCCCGCATTGAAATAATTGTCGCGTTCCACCCCAAGCACCTTCTCCACATAAGTGCCATATACATCTTCCTGGATCATCACCTGCTCCCTGCACGCTCCCACATAAGCATCTCCAAGATCATAAGCATACAGTTGTGCAATATCCCCCAGCACAACCGTATCGCTGTCGATATAAATGGCTTTGTCTATTTCTGGAAACATTTCCGCGATAAACAGGCGAAAATATGTTGTTTTGGAATAATAATCCCGAAGCGGAAGTTTCTCCTGTACGGAATGTAAATATTCCGTCACATGATCAAACTGCACAGAAAAATTTGCATTCTCCATAGCATACATCTTCTTTTGCATTTCTTCCGAAATATTGGTATGAAGTACATGAATTTCATACTGTACCTCTTTGGATGCATGATCCATCATCGACTGCAGTGAAACCATCGTGTATTTCACAAAATTATCATCACATGCGTAAAACACCGGTATTTTATTCATTTTCTCTTTCATGATCCTTCTCCTCCCCTGCATCCGCTTCATCCGGGTGCAGCAATTTATATGTGTTTCCTTTTTTCGTAAATATGTTTTAAATACAGATACTCTTTTAAAATGTCATCAAATGCATGGTAATGAAATACCGTATGCACCCGTTCTACCTCCCATTGTTTGATGTTGTCCGTATGCGGATACGGCAGATAAAACAGCCGCCTGGAAAAATGTCTCACAACGGTATGTTTATGTAAAAATTTCTGATCATTAAATTTCTGCGGGAGCAGCATTTTCGCACGCGTACTGCGAATAATCGCGCTTTGGTCCGCAAAAATGAGTTTTTTGGTCTGAAGCAGCTTTCGTGCTTTCATAAACAGACCGGTTCTTCTGATATTTTTCATATTAAGCAGCAATACCCCCGCATTAATATAATCCGGGGAGATCAGATACTTGCCATAATGATCCCTTGCCGCGGCATATTCCACGTGTGACACATCCTTGTCATACAGCAGGCGGATATCTCTCTGAAACAGAATATCCGCATCCAGATACAACAGTTTATCCGGCATTCCCGGCACCAGATCTGCCAGCAGGCGCAAAAGTGTATATGGCGAACAATAAGCACTTTCATTCGGACATCCTCCGAAATAACGCTCATATAATACTGTTACATCCACCGAAATCACCCGGTTCTGCGGATGAAATTTTTTTGCAACGCGCTCCAGAAAATTTGTCATATCTTCGCTGATCGGCGTATATTCCGGTCTGATCCGCGTCATGTCCATTGTGAAAATATAAAAACAGAACGGATCTGTTGCATGTGTTCTTTTTAAAACAGACAACATGCATGTAAGCACACCATCAAATACTTTACTGTTTCCACAAAAAAGAATATTTCTCATATGAATGATTTCTCCCTGTCAGTGTCTTTTTTTATATAACGGATCATTTCCATATTGCTGTTTTGCGCCCGTTTTCCCATGGCTTCATACACCTGATCCCTCAGCTGCGTTTTTTGCAGTTTTGCAGGCAATTCTGCATCCGGATAAAATGGCCCATCCAGATACGTTACGATCTGCGGAATGTGAGACTTTCCCCTGCGCTGATAAGTATTGGTCAGACAGAAAACCGGAAGTTTCTGCTGCACCGGATAGCGGAATGATGTATCAGGAAACGGCCGTATTCCGGTATAAAACGGCCAGATATGTGCTTCCGGATAGATCATAATACAATCTCCACAATCGGTATGCCAGGTCAATGCCTCCAGAAAATGTTTCATGGCACCTCTGTCATCCGGCAGCGGAAGTGCCCCAAGATATGGTGTAATCCGCCCCAGCACCGGCATGGAAACATTGTTCGGATGCACGATCACCGCCGTTTCCCGCGGATGATTTACCAGCGTTGGTATCAGCGCATCCGCCAGAAAATGTGTATGATTCCCATACAGATAAAATCCACTGTTTCCGGCCTGCTTTAACACTTCTTTGTTTATTATTTTATGTGAAAAATGCAGTTTCATGTAAAGACGTGCAAGCGGAATTGCAACTATGCCATACCAGAATCCGTGCAGCATACGTTCCAACGGACGCACCCGGATATACCGGTAATCCTGTCCAATATGTTTTGCTTTAATATGATCTCCGGCAAACTCGTCATGCAGTTCATCCTGATAATAAATCGTGCGCTGTTTCAGCTTCATCCCGCCTCCGTTTTCTACTCCTTTTATGTCACACATCATATTACACCATTTGTCATCGCATGTCTACTATATTATGTGGTTTTTATTACTACATCATGTGATTTTATATCATTAAACGTTGTTTTGTCGTTCTGGTCTTATAATAAATATTTATTTTGGTTATTTTCATATATCCAATCAAGTTCTATAATGACCGGCATAAAACAAATTTTAACAAAAAAGGAGAAGAATACCGATGAGCACAGCAGAACAGTATGAATTAAATAAAAACCTTGCACAGATGTTAAAAGGTGGCGTAATTATGGACGTCACCACACCGGAACAGGCAAAAATTGCAGAAGAAGCCGGCGCATGCGCCGTCATGGCACTCGAACGGATTCCTGCCGACATCCGTGCAGCCGGCGGCGTTTCCCGCATGAGCGATCCTCAGATGATCCGCGGCATTCAGGAAGCCGTATCCATCCCGGTTATGGCCAAGTGCCGAATCGGTCATTTTGTAGAGGCACAGCTTTTAGAGGCTATCGAGATCGACTACATCGACGAGAGTGAAGTGCTCTCTCCTGCCGATGACGTCTACCATATCGATAAGCACCAGTTCAAGGTTCCGTTTGTCTGCGGTGCCAAAGATCTCGGTGAAGCACTCCGTCGTATCAGTGAAGGTGCATCCATGATCCGTACCAAAGGAGAACCTGGTACCGGTGATGTCGTACAGGCCGTCCGCCACATGCGAAAGATCAACAGCCAGATTGCAAAAGTTGTCAGCCTGCGGGAAGATGAACTTTTCGAAGCAGCAAAGGAATTACAGGTACCGTATGATCTGGTTGTCTATGTCCATAATAACGGAAAACTTCCGGTGGTTAACTTTGCTGCTGGCGGTGTCGCTACCCCTGCAGATGCTGCTTTAATGATGCAGCTCGGAGCAGAAGGTGTCTTTGTCGGTTCCGGAATCTTTAAATCCGGCAATCCTGCCAAGCGCGCAGCTGCTATCGTAAAAGCCGTTACAAACTATACCGATGCAAAACTGATCGCAGAATTATCTGCCGGGCTTGGAGAAGCCATGGTCGGAATCAACGAACAGGAAATCGCCTTACTGATGGCAGAAAGAGGGAAATAAACATGACTGTTGCAGTACTTGCCCTGCAGGGTGCATTTATCGAACATGAACATGTATTGGAAGAACTTGGGGTAAAGACCGTGGAACTGCGTCAGGCGGCAGACTTAGACCAGCCGTATGACGGACTGATCCTGCCGGGCGGGGAAAGCACTGTACAGGGAAAACTTCTCCGGGAACTTAGAATGTTTGATCCCCTGAGAAAGCAGATTGCTGATGGACTGCCGGTGCTTGGCACCTGCGCCGGGTTGATCCTTTTAGGCTCCCCGGAACATTTTGGTACAATCCCGATGCAGGTCAAAAGAAATGCCTACGGCCGCCAGCTCGGCAGTTTCCATACTGAGGCAGAATTTAAAGATCTCGGACTAGTTCCAATGTCGTTTATCCGCGCCCCTTATGTAGAGAGCGTATCGGACGGTGTGGAGGTTCTCTCGGTGGTCGATGACCATATCGTAGGTGTACGCTATGGAAATCAGATCGCAATTGCTTTCCATCCGGAACTCGACAGCGACCGGAAGATCCATCAGATGTTTTTGGATATGATCAGCTAAAAACAGGGAGAATGCAGCATTCGCTGCAATCTCCCTGTTCTGTTATCTAAATCTGATTCTGTTTTTTTCCACTCCAATGTCAAAATAGACATACGCAGATCTCCTCCGTCTGCTGCAGCATGTTCCTTTACAAAATCAATTGCAAGAAAGATGTTTTCACCTCTTTGTTATCCGTTTTCCTGTATCAGATTTTCATATATTCCGACATCATGCACACGCCTGCTGCACCTGACTGGATGCAGCTTTCCATATTTTCTTCATGAATCCCGCCAATTGCGTATACCGGAATTTTCACAGAGCTGCACACCTCATGCAAAAAATCAAGTCCTCTCGGTGCCAGTCCTTTTTTACAATCGGTCACAAACACATGCCCTGCCGTCAGACAGGTTGCCCCACATTGTTCTGCCAGGCGCGCATCCTCCACCGAATGTACGGAGACACCGCGCACTGAAAATTTCTGCTTTTGTTCTTCCGGCATCTCCATAAACCGATGCAGCGGCATATGAATGGCCGTACACCCCAGATGCATTGCAGCATCCGGGAAACTGTGCAGAATCAGCCTGGTGTCCGTGTTTTCACACAATTTTTTTACTTTTCCCGCAAGTTCTTCGTATCCCTCTTCCGTGAGGTCTTTTTCCCGCAGGATCATCGCATACGGTTTTGTGGCAAGCACGCACGCTAACTGTTCTAAAAAAGGATGCTCTGCCAGCGCACGGTTGGTCACGCAGATTTTTCTATACATAGACATAGTCATTTAATACCGGCTGCAGACCTTCGCTTTCCATATCGTTATACATCTGGTCAAAGCTTCTTCCATCCGAGATTTCAAACTGCTCATCTCCGGATTCTCCGCTATCCTTTCCGGTATACTTGCTCTCATGATCTCCGATTCCGGTAGACACTCCCGCAGATACCTTTGTCGCTGCAATCTTTACGATGCCGTCACGGAAATGTTTCTGCTCGCGGGAAGAAACGGTGATACCGACATACGGCAGGAAAATACGATATGCACACAGAATCTGGCACAACTGCTTTTCGTGCACGTCAAGCGGATTGATCTTGTCGTTGTTGATGATCGGGCGCAGACGCGGACAGGACAGGGAATACTCCGCATGCGGATACTTACGCTGCAGATAATAAATGTGCAGTGCCGAAGCCAGTGCATCTTTGTGGAAATCAGAAAGTCCAAGCAATGCGGAAAATCCGACACCACGCATGCCTCCCATCAGCGCACGCTCCTGTGCCTCAAAACGGTATGGGAATACACGCTTATGCCCCATCAGATGCAGGGTTTCGTATTTGACATTGTCATAGGTTTCCTGGAATACCGTCACGTAATCAGCGCCGCATTCGTGCAGATACCGGTATTCATCGCTGTTGACCGGATAAATTTCCAGACCGATATTGCGGAAATATTTTTTTGCCAGCCTGCAGGCTTCCCCGATATACTCGACATCACTCTGCGCACGGCTTTCTCCGGTCAGCATCAGGATTTCCTCAATGCCGGAGTCTGCAATGACTTTCATCTCATGCTCGATTTCCTCAAAAGTCAGTTTCTTACGATGAATGTCGTTGTAGCAGTTAAATCCGCAGTACACACAGTAATTCTCGCAGTAGTTTGCAATATAAAGCGGTGTGAACAGATACACCGTATTTCCGAAATGCTTGCCTGTCTCGATCTTTGCACGCTGTGCCATGCGCTCTAAAAACGGCTCTGCGGCTGGCGAAAGCAATGCTTTAAAATCCTCAACGCTGCAGGTTTCATGCTCTAATGCATTCTGCACATCTCTTGCCGTATATTTGTTGTAATCGTAACTGTCCATCTCGGAAAGGACTTTATTTCTTATGGTTGGATCGATCTGTTCCATCCCCGGCATATATTCCATATGGTTCGTTCTGCTCGACGGATCGGTTTCCAGTTTATGTTTGCGCTCCAGTGCAGCTTCGCTTAACTTATCGGAGTCAATAAAAAATTGATTTTCAGCCATGATTTCGCCCCCTAGTCTCTCAAAAATCCGGTCAGTGGATCACTTGCGGAAGCACCACGCTCAAGTACACGGCCCAGTCCCGACAGATATGCACTTCTTCCAGCTTCAATGGCTGCCTTGAATGCACCCGCCATGGCCGGGACATCTCCTGCTGTTGCAATTGCGGTATTTGCCATAACTGCGGCAGCTCCCATCTCCATTGCCTCGCATGCCTGGGAAGGTCTTCCGATTCCGGCATCCACAATTACCGGCAGATCAATCTCATCAATCAGAATCTGGATAAATTCTTTCGTTGCCAGACCTTTATTAGAACCGATCGGAGACGCCAATGGCATAACAGCTGCGGCTCCGGCATTGACCAGGTCACGTGCGGTATACAGATCCGGATACATGTATGGAAGCACCACAAATCCTTCTTTTGCCAGCATTTCGGTTGCCTTTACGGTCTCCACATTATCCGGCAGCAGATATTTACTGTCTTTCATAATCTCAACCTTTACGAAATCTCCGCATCCAAGTTCTCTTGCCATGCGCGCAATGCGGACTGCTTCTTTTGCATCTCTTGCACCTGAAGTGTTTGGAAGCAATGTTACGTTATCCGGGATAAAGTCCAGAATGTTTTCTTTTTTCTTTGTGTTGGTGCGGCGCACTGCTAATGTAATAATCTGTGCTCCGGCGTTTTCAACGGCAGCCTTGATCAGCTCCATGGAATATTTTCCTGATCCTAAAATAAAACGCGAGGAGAATTCTTTCCCTCCTAATGTAAATGTGTCTTTGTTCATTGTTCTTCCTCTTTTCTGTGTTATGTTTTTTACTGTAATTTTTCACTATGGAAGCGATACATCAGAGATGTACCAACGGGAACATCGGCCCATGAAAAATTTGCTTCGCAAATGGGCCAACGCTACATTATGGAGCGATACATCAGAGATGTACCGCAGCCACCCCCCATAAACTGGACAATTTCTATGATATCGCCATCCTTTAGCATATAGTTTTCATAATCCTCTTTATGGATGATCTCCTCGTTGCATTCCACAACAAATGTTCCCATCTCATAATCATTTGCCTTTAAATATGCCGCCAGAGACTGCCCTGCCGCATCTATATCTTTTCCGTTGATATGTACCATGTAAGACCTCCTTTTTATATTGCAACAAAAAAGGCCACACGAAGAAAGCTACACCCGCGGTGGTGTACCCCTTCGTGTGACCCCTGTCATCACTCTATGGTTCTTATATTCAGAACAATATGTACTTTAACACAATATCACAGTAAACGCAAGCATACAAAAAAGAATTCTGCTTATGCCTGCAAATAAATTTATGCTTCCTCAATATTTTCAAAAGACCATGCGTGTACATTTAACTCCACAACACCGGCGCCACAATACTCACAGAATTTAGCTCCGAGATTCGTGATCGGTGCTCCACAATTCGGACATGTGACTCCAAGCGCTCCATCGGTATTTCCTTTGGCAAGGTCACGATTTTGAATATAAACCAGATCAACATTATAGCGGCTCTGCTCTAAGATATGATCCGATCCCCGCACCACGGCATGTGCTGCATCTGTCACATAATGAAAACTTTCCACCGCCGACTGGAATGTCACGATGCAACGGCCAGCTTCTTTCCGATACCGAGCGATCTCCGTCTGATGAATCTTTACCTGCGTAAAATGTTCCCATTTTTCCTGTGAGACCAATGCGCGAATCTGCGAACGAAGCTGTTCTTTCAAATCTTCATTTCCTTCCTGTAAAATTGTTACATCCTGTGCCGTTACTGCCTCGAAATACTGCATCAGGGCATTTTCTGCACGCTGCTTCATTTCATTGTACTCAAAATCCGGAAAATCGGAAACGATCTGCGGCAGGGCAATTCTTGTCATTGCCGATACCGAACGCGGTGTTGTTGACAGATCTTCCTGCGCTTTTTTTACGCCCTGCAAAATATCATCTGTGCCAAACAATTGTCTGGAAAAACGTTTCACACGGTACACTCCGTAAAAAATCAAAACCAAAATTGCCAGAATCAGAAGTAATATTATGATTAACGGAATATATTTCATTTCAAACTTCCCTTTCCATCTCCTCGTGTATGTCACCCTTTTAATTCTGCCACAAAATATGTTCTCCTGTCACAATTGGGTAATGCACCAGCGTTTCCCCATCGAGATTCTCCCGATGCATATCCACAGCAGTAATCTGATGATTTTCATATGTCGTATAGTAATAAATACCCTTTGTTGCATTACAGCAGGAAGTATACAACGTAATCTCATATTTGCCATCTGCCACCTCACAGCAGCCACGCTGCTGATCCACCGAACCTAAAATATGAAAAAACTGACTGATACTCTCTTTTTCGGATTCACCCGACATCGCATGCAGCCGGGTGAATGCCACACGGGCAAACCGTGAAGCAGAAGACAAATCTCCCGGCAAGCCCAGTGCTCCCATGCCGCGGCTGTACTGCTCCAGAGGAAGCTGCTTGGAAAACGCATTGACCGGCTGCTTCGGTGACAGATGCATATACTGATTCAACAAAAACATCTGTTGCGGAAATGGCGGATTGTTCGTCAAAACTCCCGCCGGATTGTCATATATATGCAATCCATCCGCCATACATTCTACTACAATACATTCCTTTTTATCCGCAATCATCCAGTGTAATTGTGCCGCCGGAAGCTGCTCACTGAACTGTGTTCCTACCAGATTCATCTTCTCCAGCTTTTCTCTTGCTTCACAAACCGAAGCGCACTGTGCTAAAATCCATGGGATAAATTCAAACTGTGCGATGTTTTCCCGCCCTTCTTCAATTTTCTGATACACGGCATTGCCGACAAAATTAAGCCCTGCCATACCCAGTCCTTTTTCATTGATTCCATCATAATACAGTGGATAATCGCCCACTACATATGCCATACCGATGATCGCATAATGCGCTTTTAATACACCCATATGCCGGAAGGTAAGCGCATAATTCCGTGGCAGGACTGCCACTTCATCCCCATAGGAAAATTCATAATCCAGGGTACGTCCAAAATAAAAATCCGTTGTCTTGTATGTTGCTGCTGTACACATTGTGATTGCCCTCTTTTCTTCGTTTCTGTTTCCATAGTTTAACCGTTTTAATACCATATACCACAAGGAAACCTACTTTGCAAGAAATTTTATCAGAATTTATTCTGTTTCACGCAATCTCTCCACAATCGGTTACCTTCTGCACTGGAAATGCATCCATTACATAACCCACACTTGAAAATCTGTGAAAAAAGGACTATAATCGCAGCCGTGTGCAATGCACACAAAATCTATCGGAAAAGAGCACTATTATCATGAAACAACAGAAAAAAATCTTACGTGGTGAGGCAGCACTTGTCCTTGCCGTTATCATTAACAGCCTCGGTGTCCTTCTGATGCTTCAGTCCGGCTCCGGAATCTCCGCCATTTCAAGCGTGCCGTATGCGTTTCAACAGGTTTTCCCGAAACTGACACTCGGCACCTGGACTTACCTGTTTCAAGGACTTTTGATCTGCATTCTAATGATTATGCGAAAAAAATTTGTCCCATCCTATTTATTTAGTTTTGTTGTAGGGTTTGCGTTTGGAGAGATGATGGATCTGCATGAACTGTGGATTACGCGGCTGCCGCTGAATATACCACTTCGCATCCTCTACTTTGTATTGAGTTATCTTATCATCTGTTTTGGAATTGCGCTGTCAAACCGCTGCAAACTGCCGATCATCCCAACCGATCTGTTTCCGCGGGAAGCCGCAGACATCACAAAGGTTCCCTATGCCCGCATCAAAATCGGTTTTGATGTAACCTGTCTGGTTATTACCGCATGTATGACGTTCTTCTGTCTCGGACATATCATGGGACTTGGCATCGGAACCATTGTTGCAGCTTTTACCATGGGAAAAGGAATTGCAATTATCGGGAACTGGATGGATCAGCGTGTGGAATTTGTTTCCCTGTTGTCTTAATGATACACAAGCTCCTCAATAGAAAATTCTTTATGGTCTTCCGTAAGAGCATATCCAACAGAGATACTCACTCTGTCAACCTTTGTCCCAGACTACTTCTCTGTTGTATGCTTTAATTCGAGCAGGGTTGACTCAACCTGTTTTTGTGTCATGCCGGCAAATACAACAAATTCATCACCACCAATGCGGAATGGCATTGCAATCGCACTTGCAACGGGAAAGAATTCACAGGCTGTTACGATGAGTTTTCAGAAGGAATATGCAGAACGCTATGACTGGCT
>OGSS01000013.1_pt1 | contig 215797 bp, 158 predicted proteins | sample 1553591 | NCBI WGS metagenome assembly OGSS01 (sample SAMEA2580061, study PRJEB22360) | human gut metagenome | biome: human gut; feature: human-associated habitat; material: faeces | place: Denmark | collected 2008/2010
CGTATGTATATCCGATGATGATCTTGGATAATCTTTCTTTCAGGTCTTTGATGTCACTTGCAAGACAGAGAACTGCCATAATCTCAGATGCAACTGTGATGTCGTATCCGTCTTCACGAGGCATACCGTTTGTTCTTCCGCCAAGGCCGTCGATTACATTACGAAGCTGACGGTCGTTCATATCAACACATCTTCTCCATGTGATCTTACGTGGGTCAATGTTTAATGCGTTACCCTGGAAAATATGGTTATCGATCATAGCTGCAAGTAAGTTGTTAGCTGCGCCGATCGCATGGAAGTCACCTGTGAAGTGAAGGTTGATATCTTCCATAGGAACAACCTGTGCATATCCGCCACCGGCTGCACCACCTTTAACACCGAATACCGGTCCTAAGGATGGCTCACGAAGAGCTACCATAACGCTCTTGCCAAGTCTCTGCATACCATCTGCAAGGCCTACAGTGGTAGTTGTTTTACCCTCTCCGGCAGGAGTTGGATTGATAGCTGTAACAAGGATTAATTTTCCGTCTTTCTTGTCACTTTCTTTCAGAAGATTGTAGTCAATTTTTGCTTTGTACTTTCCGTACTGCTCCAGATATTTGTCATCAATACCTGCTTTTTCTGCAATCTGGGTAATTGGAAGCATTTCGCATTCCTGTGCAATTTCAATGTCTGATTTGAATCCCATTTCAAATTACCTCCTTTTTACTCCGCATTTAAGTCGGTTTTTCGTAACTGTTCAGCAGTATGCTATCCAGCAAGGTGCTGAATAGTTACGGTTTTTATCTAAAACAGGTGCCGCCTGTCTTATTCAAGATTTATGCCTGAACGCATTTCAGAAATGCCTTCAGTGAACCGATGATCACATCTCCCATAACAGCCATATCCTCTGCCTGAAAAGAAACAGGGAAGTTGTCAGAAAAGAGAATCTGTGAAGACGGTGGAAATTCATCATCGCCTTCCCAGAGGATCATCTGCACTTTGTATTCCGGGAAAATCTCCACTTCATAAGCAATATCACCATGCTTTACAGAAACTGCCTTGATATGCTCCATAATTGCTTTGAAATCTCCCAGACGATTTCCATAGGAAAATGCCAGACGTTTGATGCATCTGCCGTCAAACTGCCTTAAATATACCTCGCCCCATGGCATCTCACGATATGTTTTAAATTTTCCGGAACTTTCAGATTTCACTCCATTTAAGAGAAAACGAATGGTCAGGATTCTGGCATAAATCATATCTTCCAGCGGATAAAAGCCTCTATCATCCGGCGTATGTGTTACTGTAAAATCCGGCCATGTAATCTGATACTGTGTTCCAAGAAAAGTTAATGTCAGTGTTTTTGTTTCTTCATCGTAAGGAATGGACAGCCTTGAAGCTATTTCTTTGGGATCTGCCGCTGCAAACTCCTGTGTATAATGCTCCCATGGCATTCTTTCCTTGCTGTCTTTTTCATAATTTAAATCATTTAAGCTAAAAGCCATTCTAAGTCTCCACAGACAGGACAGACAAAATATACTTGCCTGCCCTGTTACTTTTTATTCATTCAGGCGCGGCAATCGTTACGGTTCACTCCCGGTAACCTGCCGTATGTCGTATAAATATCAGCGGTTCTGAACCTCTTCCATTACTGTCGGGAACATACTGGTATCTGTATGAGGAATGAAACATGCTCCTACAAATTCGTCCATATAGATCGGAACTGTGGAAAGTTCCATATATGTCATGTTTGAAGCCAGTTCGTATGTCTTCTTCTCCGCCGGCGTTGACAGAAGCATAAGATATGCACCTGTCAGGGAAGAGTTACCGATATAGTGGAATTTTTCGATTGGAATATCCGGGAACATACCGATGTTGACTGCATTCTGCATATTGATACCACTTCCGATACCACCTGCAACATAGACTTCATCAATCATGCTCACATCAAAGTCCAGAGAAGTCAGCATGGTACGGATAGCTGAGAAGATCGCGCCTTTTGCACGGATAAAGTTATCAATATCAACTTCTGTGATCTCGACATCTTTTACTGATCCTGCCTCTTCTTCAAAAGCAAGGATATAGCTTCCCATTCCATATTTATCATGTTTGATTCTCTTACCTTCGCGGATAAATTTACCTTTCGGGTTAATGATTCCGCAGATATAAAGTTCACTGATTACGTCGATGATACCGGAACCACACAAACCTACAGGTTTGGTTCCCGGATCACCTACGATCTTGTAGGTCGGCTCCATCGTCTCTTTATCAATGGTACATGCTTCAATCGCGCCATCTGTTGCACGCATACCACAGCTGATATCACCACCCTCAAAGGCAGGGCCTGCAGAACATGCGCAGCTCATCATAAAGTCTGAGTTACCAAATACAAGCTCTCCGTTTGTACCAAGGTCGATAAACAGTGAGAACTCTGGTCTGTTCCAGATCTGGCTGACCATTGTACCGGCTGTGATATCACCGCCTACATAGCTTCCGATATTTGGTGCCATAATAATATGGGCATCTTTATTAATCTCAATTCCCACATCGGAAGCAAAAAGGGAATTGGTCTTAAAGAATGCAGGGATATACGGTTCTGTACGTAATGGATCAGAATTGATTCCTGCAAACAGATGATTCATAGTTGTGTTGGATGCTACACACATCCTGTATATACGGTTTGCCGGGAAATTTGCACTTCTGCACATCTCATGGATCATAGGATTGATTGTTTCCTTGATGACAGCATCCTGCAGTTTCTTCTGTCCACCAGGCTTCTGTGATTCCACGATTCGGTTAATTACATCCGCACCGAAACGAATCTGTCCGTTTCCGGCGGAACTCTTTGCAAGAATATCACCATTCTCCATATTAATCAGTACAGCTGAAACGGTTGTTGTACCGATATCTACTGCAAGACCACCGATCACTACATCTTCATCTTTACCGAAAATATCATATACAAACATATCATCAGATGTAGCACGAATCACACACTTCACTGCAAAATTATTCTCTCGCAGTACATCCGGAAGTTTCTTTAAAACTGCATAAGGAATCCGGACTCTGCTGATATTTAAATATTTGCGCAGGGCACGTGTCAGTCTCTCATTATCCGGCATTGTATCGTCTAAAGATGGCGGAGTCATGACAACATCCACTACCTCAAGACTGTTTTTCAGTTCTATGCCAGCAAGTTCCACATCTCGTTTGGCATTTTCAAAAATGGCTATTTCCTCTTTAGAGCTTAAATCAGCTACTTTCATTCTGCTCTTATAGGCAGATGCAATATCAGGTACCAGCACATTTACATCTGCACTGATCGTGCTGCAGCATGCAAGGCGCCATCCTTCCTGATATTCCTCATCAGAAATGTGTAATGTCTTTTTGCTCTCCAGTTCTCCGCTTTTTAACTGGACACGGCATTTTCCGCAGGCTCCGTTTCCGGAACATGGTGCATCGATCGCCACATTGGCTCCACGTGCAACCTCGAGTAAATTATCCCCCGCATTGGCATAAGCTTCTACCACACTGCCATCTTCGAATGAAAATGTTACCTTAAACATTCGGCAACCACCTTTCTCATAGTCGTTAATAGCCTGTAATAAAACGAGGGCTGAAGACCGAAGCCTTCAGCCCCCATAATTATGTATTCAATTTATTCAAATACGCTTTATCAGAAATACTGATTAGATTTCCAGATAGGAATCTGCATACAGTGTATTGCCTTTGAATACATCACAGGATTTAATAGTTTCCATCAGACGAAGGTCGTTAGGGTTAACGATCGCAGATGTAAGACCATTCATCATAGCCATTGCTACAAGAGCAGAGTCCATGATCGGACGGATATGTTTCGGCATACCGTTACTGTTATTGGAAAGACCACCTGTGGAGTTCAGTCCCATATCAGAGAACATTTTGATTGCTTCAAGAACTTCCATCTGTTTGTCCTGCATTCCTTTTACAACCAGGAATAACGGGTCAAACCAGAGATCTTCAGCTTCCATACCAAGAGACATACCTCTTTCAAGCATGTTCTGGCAGTGCATCATACGTTCATCATTGTCTGCTGCTACCATACCGGAAGAGCAAAGTGCGATACAGATGGCATCGTTTGCTGCTGCAAGATCGATGTTTGTGATTCTGTCACCAGCATCAGCGGAGTTAACGATCGGTTTTCCTTTTGCTCTGTTGTATACAGAAATACCAGCTTCAATAGCTTTCTTATTTGTTGTATCCAGTGCAAGCGGAACATTGTCGAATTCTGACTGAAGGAGCTGTACAGCCCATTTCATCAGGTCTTCTCCGTCGTTCTCAGCAGGTCCGATATTTACATCAAGGTAAGTTGCGCCAGCATCAAGCTGCTGTTTTGCTCTTTTGATGATCGGCTCTGGATCTCTTTCTGTAAATGCTTTGTTTACTGCAGGTGCAGTAGTGGAAAGTCTTTCTCCGATTGTTACAAATTTTGCCATAACCGTGTTCTCCTTTTTATTTATTTACACAGGATAAAACCTGTATGCTTCTCATTAAACGCCAGACCGGACAGATGCCCGGCCCGGCATGTTAATCCCATCAGATCTGACCGTCTGCCTGCATATCCTTTAAGAATTTAACAAGCTGTACAGCTTCTCTTGGTCCAACGATGATTTCCCATCCAGGAAGTTTTGCTTCAAGGTCACCCTTAAGAACTGCTACCTTACCTGGGATAATAAGCTTTCTGGATTTCACCTTAGGCTCAACATTTTCTTTGATGTAAGCGGAAATGCTGTTGCCGGAGAATTTACCAGCTGCCCAGGATGTCAGTACGGAAAGTCCGCCTGCATCATTGATAACCAGGTTAAGCGGAACACCGGAACGCTCCAGCTCGCCGGATACTACGAAATATGTAAGAGCAAAGTCTACAGTAGTAACTACTACCGCATTCTCATCAGCACCATTTAATGGATAGATACCTGGCTCAACTTTCATTGGTTTCTGCGGGTCAGTGAAAACGTTCTGACGCAGACCATATAATGGAAGAGCTTCTGCATATGTCATCTGCTCCATAACGATGATGGAACCATATTTCATTGTAAACATAGATGCTAAAGCTGCCTGTAAGTGAAGGTCACCTTTTGCGATCTTAACAAGGTTTACGATAGATGGATAACCAAATGTTCTGTCCTGATCTTTCAGAGCTGCACGACGAACCTGTACAGTGTTTGCAAAGGTTTCTTTGATGTCAGCGCCTGTTGTATCAAGAACAAGGTTCTTGTTTCCAAGTTTTTCAAGAGCTGCTGTTGTATCATATAATTCATTTAAGTCTTTACCGGATACACCGAGAACAACACCTGCTTCTGTAGCAACTGCGTTCATTGCTTCATAGTTGGAAGCATCTGCACCGTTTAAGACCGGTTTGCTGTCTTTGCATACTGCAAGAGCGGCTTTAGCAATTTCAGGATCTTTGCATTCAAGAACTAAAGTTCTTCCAAGACCTGCTGCTTTTTCTACAAGTGCTGTATATTTAGCTGCATCTGCACCTTCGCCACAGTTTACATATACAAGTTCAGCATACATTCTTTCACCGATACGGTCATAATCTACCTTCGGAATCTCTGCAAGTTTTGCCTCTACTGTAGCATCATCCATGCATGTGCACAGAGCTACTGCATATCTTGGCTTGCTTACAAATGTTTTTTCGTGTCTGAATAATACTGTTTCTCCACCCAGACTATGTTCTTCTGCACCAGTACCAATTTTGATTGTCTTCATTGGCGGAGCAGTTGCCTCGGAAAGAGATGCTAAAGCTTCATCAGACATATGCGGACATTGTTCGATTTTCATAGCGCCCTGAGCAACCTTCATAGAGAAAGCCATACATGTTGGGCATCCGCATTCCTTACAGTTTTTCTTTGGTGTTAATTTAAAGATCTGAATACCATTCAGTGCCATTTTATTTGTTCCTCCTATTCAATTACGCAAGTGCTTTGATCATTCTGGAAATAGCTGCAACAGCTTCCGGATGTCTTAAGATGACTGCATCAGATCCGGCTGCAAGGTCAGCAGCAGCTGTCATAACTTCCATATCGATTCCACGCTCTTCTTCCGGTCCCCATTCAGGCATATCAGCTTCAGAAGCTGTAGCTTCTTTTACGCCCCATGTCTCAGCGGATACCGGTGTAATGATAGGCATCTGCAGCATGTTATCATTCTGAGATAAAGCTGCACCTTTGATACGGTCCATTGTAGATACAACGTACTCATATCCATATCCGGCAGCAGCACTACCGATATTCATAACGATCTTCTGTGCGTTAACGCCTAACTGAGTAGTTACAACGTTAAGCTGTTTAGCAAGGTTGATATCTACGGCAGATTCTGCACCTACGATCTGATCGTAAGCAAGTCCTGCTGCAGCACCGATTGCTTTGTAGTTTTCTTCTTTTTCAGAAAGGATCAATACATTTCTTCCCTGAAGAGCTTCTGCTACCTTCGGAAGAAGTTCGGCGTCTTTCTCTACGTTCTTGCATCCTTCTACTACTAATGGTGCATCAATTGCATCAGCAACTTCTTTTACAACTGTGATAAGTTCATCAACAGATTTGTTTACACCGTTCGGATCTCCACCTTCAAGGATAAGAGCTACAAAGTCAGCACCTTCCATAGCTGCTGCTTTTTTAGCCATTTCTCCGATTGTGGAAGCTCCGTCATAGTATGCTTTGATACCTTCGGATACAATATTCTCAAGACCCATATCAGAGATTTCCACACCGATCTTAGGTGTGTTTTCTGATGGTGCATCAAAAGAATAGAATGGATAAGTAGAGTCTCCGCCGATTGTTACAGTCTTATCTCCGCTGCCAATGGTGACTGTATTAATCTTTGCATTGAATTTCTGAAGTTTCTGATTAAACGGCATTTTTTTGGCCTCCTTAAAAAAATTACTGTGTGTATGTATCTTTTCGCAGACTTACACACTATGTCATGTGTAGTATACAACATTATCCTGCCCGTTGACAAGTACACTCTGCCATATTTTGTTAAAAAAACAACAATTTCACCGCTTTCATTTATTTTCCATAACAAAGTGAAAAATCCGGCAAATTGCCATATCTGAACTTTACTGATTCTTCATACACTCCGCATATATTTTATCAGCAAATCATTACGCATCCACATTTCGTCCTTACGAAACAGAATGATTGTACTTTCACACGATCACGTTTTGTATGTCCTTGAAATATAATATACTATGGTTTTTATCTATACGCTTTTGGGCGTTTAAACCCGGAGGCTTATTGAAAGCCTCCGCATGACTCCATAATACCTCCGGGGAAACCACCATGCTTTACATCATCGGCTCAAGAGCTAATGCCGGATGGCCTTTTTCTGTAAGGAAGCCAACCAGTGTTTCCGGATCAGTAGCAATTGTTTCATCACCGATCATATCTGTAAAGTTGTCAATTCCGTAGAGTTCTTTTGCTGTGTTGTTCAGACGTTCAGCAACAAACTCTTTTAATTCTTTTGGCATCCATACGATACGTTCGATACCGCCTTCTGCCTTCATGAATTTCTTGGAGCTGATGAAATGTTTACCATGTCCCATGAAACCAGGTGTCTGAACACCACCACCTGTCATGGATGCCATTTCTGAGAATGTCATTCCAAGAGGTGTCATGCCTGCATACTCACGGTTAGCAATAACAACACCATTGGAGAATGGCTCGATACCACAGATACACTCGAAGCATCCGCATGATGTCATAGGATCCTGCATGATAGAGTACAGTGTAACGTGCTCTAATGCACCCTGGGAGAATTTCTTAACAGCTTCATCTACGTCTTCATAAGAACCAAGGTTCTCATCAATAGGTCTTTCTTTTGTAATTACCTGGCAAGGTCCGTTTGGATCCAGCTCGTTGGTAGCTTTTGCATCCAGCCATGAAACGGCACCGCAAAGTCCAAGTCTCTCAGGTGTAACAACACATACGTGAGACGGGGAGAATGCCTGGCAGAGGATACAGCTGTAATATACATCTACAGATTCGTCTGTCAGAGTATTCAGACGGTCATCACGTTTCTCGAAGATCGGGATAGCAACTTCATGACGGATTCTTGTACACTCAGCAGGATCTGTATAAATAGTAACTTCACATTTATCAACAACTGCGTCAAATTCATTTTTAACCTGTGTATAGAGAACTTCACCGATATGTTTGATCTTGAAGCCTGCAGCAAATGCATCTTTGCTGATACGGATTCTCTGCATATCTCTCTGTCCTGTATGGTATACACCTTCGATACAGTTGATGTAGTTATGGAACTTACGCTCGATAACCGGTTCAAAGTCAGGCTGCATGTTTTTACCTGCAACTTTAACAACATATGCAATGCTGTTCTTGCTGCCAAGTTCCATGTCGTCTACTTCCGGACCAACAACTGTAATCTTGTGGTCTTCTACTTCACTCGGTTCACATGTATGTACAAGCTCTGCACAGTCTACACGGGAACCATCAAATTCAACCTGCATGTCTTTACGACGGATAATCTCACCTTCGAATGCAGATGCAAAAGCAACAGGGATATCAATGTTTGTAATTTTGATCTTGATGTCACGGGCTTCCAGAGAAGTTGCATTCCATTTGGAGATGTCTTTCTGGCAGATAAGGCTCTTCGGTACTCTTGCAACATCTTCCTGGTTTGTGATAACCGGGAATCCAAGAGCGATAGCGCCTGCACCACAAGCTACGATCACATCATTTAACGGTGCAAATGCATTAACAAATGCAGGTACACGTTTCATTGTGTAATCCATCAGAGTTGCAGCATCACCTGGTTTCACGTTACCGAAGATAAGAGCTGCACGAAGTGCTACAGATACTACATGGATAACTGCTGTAACGTCTTTTCCAAGCGGGATAACACGTACGTTAGCACCTGTCTTGTATCCAACTTCCTCTAACTGGTCAATAACGTCACCAACCAGAGTAATCAGGATACCCTGAGACTGATAGGATTTAACAAGGTCTGCTGCTTCCTGAGCGGAAGGAGCTTTTCCAAGGATAACTGCTACACCTGGGATATCGCCTGTTACAAGCGGTACACCAAGTTCACGGATCACTGCATCTGCAAGATGTCCGTAGCAAGGAGCTTCATAAGGAACTGCTCCGTCGATATATTTCAGAACTTCGATAAATTCTGCGCAGAGAGCTGTAGCAACACCTGACATAAATACATCATGTGTTCTCTTCTCTCTTGTCATAAGAGTTTTTACTACTGCAAGAGCATCTTTTAACTCTGCAAGAGTTCCAACCTTTGTTCCTGTTACTGCATAGTAGCATGGTAAGGAATATGCTGTATCAGGGAAGCTGACTGCTTTGTCAGCGCCGTATTTCTCAATTGCCTGGTTAATGGCACCCTCTGTCAGTCCATAAACCGCGTCGTTTCCCGCAAAAACACTTTCAAATAAAGTCACTTTTGTTTACCTCCTAATATATGAGATTATTGACGATCTATTTTTTCTTTTATCTTAATGATCTCATCGGTAACTGTTTTGCTGAAATCATAGGGGGACTTGCCCTGTCTGTCCGCATCAATTACCTCTGTATTGTAATGAATCATTCCTAAAAGATCTTCCTGTGGAATCCGTTCTCTGATAAAGTTCTCATCATCCTCGTTGCGCACTTTATTTGCAACAACCTTTACCTGGGATACCCCTAAATCTTTTGCCAGACGCTTTACATTTTTATATGTCTGCACACTTCTTGCACCTGGTTCAATCACTACGATAAATGCGTCTACTCCTTCTGTGGTTCCTCTGCCGAGATGCTCCAGGCCGGCTTCCATATCAAGAATTACTACATCTTCTCTTCTCAGTACCAGATTGTTAATAATACGTTTCAGCATTACATGCTCCGGACATACACATCCGCCGCCGCCTGTCTCGACAGTTCCCAGGACAAGGAGCCGTACGCCATTACAGACCTTACCATATTTCTCCGGAATATCGTCTACTTTCGGATTCAGATGATAGAACTGATTTCCTGCTGTAGCACCTGTACGTTCTTCCACCAGCTTACGCATCTTTGAAATCGGTACAATAGAATCCAGAGTTTCTTCATCAAAGCCTAATGCAAGACCAAGATTCGCATCCGGATCCACATCTGCTGCAAGTACCGGTCTGCCCTCTGCTGCATACAACCTGGCCAGCGTTGCTGCAAAAGTGGTTTTGCCTACGCCGCCTTTTCCTGTAACTGCTATTTTCATTTTACGTCATCCACCTTTTATTTCGTTTTCAGATCACAGCAGATCAGATTCCTAATGCTGTTCTCTTTTCTTCAATTCTCTCGATCATAAGATCAACTAATTTATCAATGTCTTTTTCTACTGTATAAGCAGCACCTGTCCATTTTCTGGTTCCTTCTGTAAGAAGTTCGCACATTTCTGAAGAACCGGAAACATATGGATCAACACCAAGGAATGTATCAATACCGGTACCTACTACATAGTTACCGATGGATACAGCTTTTTCAGACATCCATTCCGGTGCACATCCAACTACAGGAAGCTGATTGATCTGAAGACCTGAATCTTTTGCAAGTTCAGCAGCAAGGATCATCATACGGGAAATATCTACGCATGATCCCATATGGAGTACCGGTGGGATATCAGCCAGTTCACAGACACGTTTCAGACCTGCGCCGCAGAGATCTTTGGCAGATTTGTCCATAAGACCTGCTTTTGCAGCTGCCTGTGCTGAACATCCTGATGCAATGATAACGATATCGTTGGCGATACATTTCTTCATCAATTCAATATGTGCATAGTCAGGACGGATCCTAGGATTGTTACATCCGACCATAGCAACAGCACCACGGATAACACCGGAAGTGATGCACTCAAGTAATGGTTTGGTTGTTCCTGTCTCATCAACCTGAGAGTTTGTAACACTGTCAAGAACCTTAACGATTGCTTCTACGGAATATCCAACTGTAGCTTTCTGTTTCAGCTGTGGGATATGTACAAGTTCAGGCTTTCTGTTCTTGAAGTTATCAATAGCCATCTTAACGATCGCTTTCGCATTCTCTCCTGCTGTCTCAGCATTGAATCTGATAAATTCAGCATCCGGCATCTGAGCAATCGGAGAAGTTGTGATAAATTTAGTATGGAAGCATTTGCTTAAAGGTCCTAATGCAGGGAAGATACACTGAACGTCTACTACGATTGCTTCGCAGGCACCTGTCAGTACTACATTCTCCTGCTGCAGGAAGTTACCGGCCATCGGAACACCGCGACGCATAGCTACTTCGTTTGAAGTACAGCATACACCGGAAACAGTGATTCCTTTTGCTCCTACAGATTTTGCATAATCGATCATTTCCTTACTGTCTGCATATTCACAGATCATCTCAGAAAGGCTCGGATCATGTCCGTGTACAACGATATTTACGTTCTCTTCAACCATTACACCAAGGTTAGCTTCAGTGTCAATTGGTTTCGGAGTTCCGAATAATACGTCAGAAAACTCTGTTCCCATCATGGAACCGCCCCATCCATCAGCAAGACCGCAGCGGATAGACTGTTTTACAAGAGCTTCCGGAAGAGAAGAACATCCCATATGAGCCATATGTAAAGAAGTAGAAACCTCACGGTCGATCGCACGTGGTGCAATTTCATTTTCAATCAGTTTCTCTTTCTGTCCTGCTGGCATTCTGTCAAGGAATCTCTGATATCCAAATGGTTTACCATATTCCATCAATCCTGTCTCAGCCATTTCATGAGCCAGATCATAGATATCTTTCCCTTCTGTCTCTACGCCCCATTCTTTCGCAATACGGATCAGTTTCTCAGGATCTTTTACCTGATAGTTTCCACCGTCTTTTGCACAATATAATGTGTGGCAGATTTCACGACCGTGATCAGAGTGAGTAGCTGCACCGCCTGCTGTAAATTTCAGGAAGTTTCTTCCTACGATACCATGGGCGTCACATCCACAGACACCTCTTGGTGCTTTAGGGGTAATACGACATGGTCCCATAGAACAGATACGACAGCAGACACCCTGCTCACCGAATTTACAATGTGGAGTCTGGTTCTTTACACGGAACTGCCATGCATCAGCTCCTACTTTTGCACCTGTCTCCAAAAGTCTGGCAGTAGCCTCTTCAAACTCTTCCACTGTAGTTAATTTGAATTCACTCATTATAGACCTCCTTTAATTCTGGTTTGTGTATTCCTTAAGATACACATTTTTATTTTATTAATAATCCCATAGGCAGGAAATCCCGGTTATCTATATCTGAAGAATTGGCTCCGCTAAAGATAACTGTGATAACCCATCCCCTCCCATGGGTTATTTAACTAAAAAAATAAAGATATAAAATTGTATTTATTTCTGCATATATAGATTTCCTATGCGCACAAACATCCCTCGTCGGATTCCCATCCGACAAGGGGTGTATTTTATAATTTTAAATTATCAACGATTGCACGAAGTGCAGTCTTGACAGGATTGTCTTCCGGAAGTGTGCTTGTAGGACGTCCTTCACAGTCATATTCATAGACTGTCTCATCCTGAGGAACAACGCCAAGAAGTGTCAGTCCCTGATTTGCAATCTCTTCCTGAATTCCTTTATTCAGTTCTCCTTTCGGAGCCCTGTTGATAATCAGCCCGACTGTGTCAGGATGCATATCACATTCCTTAATAAGTTCTGCGATTCTGCCTACTGCCTGTACTCCTCTTCTGGAACAGTCACTGACCAGAATAGCAGTCTGCATACTCGGAAGAACGCCTCTGCTGATATGTTCCATTCCGGCTTCATTATCTACAACAATATATGGATAATTATTCTGATATTTTGCAAGCTGAGTCTGAAGAAGACCATTCACATAACAGTAACAGCCCTTTCCCTGTGTCCTTCCCATAACAAGAAGATCAAAGTCATCATCCTCAACCAGTGCATCTTCAAAGCGCATCTCTGCGTAATCTGCCTTGGACATTCCGGTAGGAATCGGATTCTCTTTTGCAAGTTCAGCACGTGCAATTTCCTCACGCACATCACCAAGAGTTGTCTCTACTTTTACGCCAAGAACTTCATTAAGATTTGAATTTGCATCAGCATCTACCGCAAGAATCGGCCCTTTACCCTTTTCACACAGGTACTGGATCAGCATTCCGCATAATGTTGTTTTTCCTACGCCGCCTTTTCCCGCGACAGCAATTACGTGTGCCATAAAACCAGGTGCCTCCTAAATCTGTCTTAATTCAATATAGTATGTCAGGTTTAAAAAGTATTTTACTCCCGACCTGATATCAGTCACATTTCAGTTTCACAATACTGTTAGCAAGGTCAACCATCAAAATAGTCCCCTCTACCACTCTCTCATCTCCCATAATATCTCTGAGGATCAGTTTGTTTCCGTCTACATCAATGCGGGAAACATTTTTAAAAATAACAGAATCATCACTTTCTTTATATACAGTTGCCAGACACATATGATGTCGCCTCCTATTTCATCTCTTCTTTAACAAGTGTTAAGGCAAGTCCAAGTCTCATATTACCTTTCTGGAAATCTGCAACAGCTTCCTTAATGGTCTTACATGCTGCATCCATTCCCATCTTGGCAAGATTGTCAGCCATCTGATCCAGTTCCTGAGCATGATGCTCATTGTGCTGGAGCATATACGTCAGAAGAGCCAGTGTCTCATTCTTGCAGTCACCTTCACTGCATGATCCGCAATGAGCAGTATCACAGGCATGATCTGTATGAGAATGTCCATGATCATGACCTTCGCCATGAGTATGCTCATGAGTATGAGTCATACCATCTTCATGGGTATGTTCATGGGTGTGTCCATGTCCATGCTGGACAAGATTCCCATTTTCATCTTTGATTAAATGCATGGTTAAATGCTCCCTTCTATTGAAAAATACACTGAATTTATAAAATTCAGTCTTTTTTTATGACAATAAATTATCAATTTACTGATATTATACATCTTTTTTTTCGTTTTCGCAAGCCATTTAGCATAAATAATCACTAAAAAAATTTTGAAATATATGCTTTGAAATAGCTTTTTTCACAAGAAGTGTTAATATTTTGACCGTTATGTTATATTGTTAACAATGTATTCTTGCAAAAACTTAATAATTTTTATGTACTTCTGACACATTTTTATGTTATACTTGGACAAGATTATCGGGCAAAGCGGCTTGCCCAAAGTGTATATAGGAATTGGAGGAATTGTTTTGGATAATACTGTTTTTCTGAACACAAACAGAGAGATGCCTTTACTCGGACTGGGAGTGTACAAAGCCACCGGGGAAAACGAGGCTGAAAGTGCTATTATTTCTGCTGTTGAATCAGGATACCGTCTGATTGATACAGCCTCCGTATATAAGAACGAAGAAAATGTAGGACGGGGAATCGCCAGCTGCGGAATACCGCGAAATGAACTTTTTATTACTACAAAAGTATGGAATACCGCACAGCGTCTGGGAGACATTCAGGGTGCTTTTGAAAGAAGCCTGGACCGGCTCAAACTGGATTATGTTGATCTGTATCTGATCCACTGGCCGGTTCCGGGATGTTATCTCAGCACCTGGAAAGTACTGGAGGAAATCCAGAAATCCGGACGGGCTCTTTCTATCGGTGTCAGCAACTTTGAAATCCGTCATCTGGAAGAGCTGGAAGCCAATTCCGGAATTATACCTGCGGTAAATCAGATTGAATGCCATCCGCTCTGCTATCCGAAAGAGCTGATTGATTATTGCCAGAATAAAGGAATTCAGGTACAGGCATATGCCCCGCTTGCCAGAGGCGCATATCTTGATAACGATGTAATGTGTGTACTTGGAACCAAATACGCCCATACTCCCGCTCAGATCGGTCTGCGTTGGGCTACTCAGAAAGGAATTTCCGTAATTCCCAAATCCGTACATCCTGACCGCATCAGAAGCAATGGCAATATTTTTGATTTCACAATCGAACAGGAAGACATGGATCTGATCGATACTCTGAATGAGAATTTTCACAGTTCACATATTCCCGAGGATTTAAGGGACATTGCATTCTGATAAAGAGTAGTTAAAAAATATTTTATCATGCAAATGCAAAAAGCAGATGTATTTATATAACATCTGCTTTTTGCATATTTATCATCTCTGTCTATAGAATTTCCCGTAAATGATGCATTTGAAAGTTTTTCGTAACTATTCAGCAGTCAGCTATCCCGCGAGGTACTGAACAGTTACAGTTTTTCTATAACATCTCAGTTAGTTCACTGTCCGTCTTCCCATGGAAGCATCGGTGTCTCCACTTTCTTATCTCTTACCATAAGGTCGATCACCGCTTCCGCTGCACTTTTTCCTTCAAACAGAACTTTGTTTATTTCTGTAATGATCGGCATTTCCACATCATATTTCTCAGCCAGTTCTTTTGCTGCTTTTGCGGAATAAACACCCTCTACGATCATTTTCACTTCAGCCATTGCCTGCTCCATGGTATATCCTTTTCCCATCAGATATCCGGCTTTCCGGTTACGGCTGTGGACACTGGCACAGGTAACGATCAGATCTCCGATTCCGGACAGACCATAGAAGGTTTCCATACGCGCTCCCATTTTAACACCCAGACGTGAGATTTCCGCAATTCCTCTTGTGATCAGAGCTGCTTTGGTATTATCGCCGTATCCCAGACCATCTGCGGTTCCGGCCGCCAGTGCAATCACATTCTTTAACGCTGCGCCAAGCTCCACTCCCAGCATATCCGGTGTAGTATAAATTCTGAAAACAGGGCTCATAAAGATTCCCTGCAGATATTCTGCTGTCTCTCTCTGGTGAGAACTTACCACACAGGTAGTCGGAAGTCCCTTTCCAACCTCTTCTGCATGGCTTGGGCCGGAAAGCACAGACACATTTGCCTGTGGAAGTTCCTGTTCAATGATCTCGCTTAAAGTAAGAAGAGTTTTTTCCTCCACGCCTTTGGCAACATTTACAATTTTCTGTCCATTTTTTACAAAAGGCGCCATACGCTTGCAGGTACTTCTGGTATAAGGCGAAGGAACTGCCAGAATTGCCACATCTGCATCCCGCAGGCTTCTCTCAATATCTGTTGTGATATCAATCGGTTCAGGAATCTTTACACCCGGAAGTTTGCTCACATGTTCACGCTTTTCCCTTAATGTTGTGATTTCCTCTCCAAGTGCTGACCAGAGAATCACCTCGTGTCCATTATTGTAAAGAAGGATAGACAGGGCAGTTCCCCAGCTTCCCGCACCAAGTACACTTATCTTTGCCATATAAATACCTCTTTTTATTTATTTTTTTTGCTTAAATAAATTTTACTTTCCGTCCCGTCAAGAAGCCGTTTTATATTCTTTTTATGTCTGTAAAACGCCAGTACTGTCAAGAGTCCCATAACAATATAAAGCTCGATCATATGAGAAGAATCCATATGATAAGAACCCCTCTGTCCAAATACGATCATACTGATAAATGCAGCCAGATATGCACTTACCGAACACAGTGAAACATAGTGTGTCAGGAAAAACAATCCAAAGAATACAATTGCGCAGATTATAAAAATCCGCCAGTCAAAGGCAATCACAAGTCCTACAGATGCAGCTACACCCTTCCCGCCTTTAAAATTAAGATAAAATGGAAAATTATGCCCCAGAATACACCCCGCTGCTGCATAAAGGCTCAGCAACGGCAGGATATCTCCATAAGAATTTCCAAATATTGCTCTTACGATCAGGATGGCTGCAATACACTTCAGACAGTCACATAACAGATTCAATGCTCCGGCCTTTTTGCCAAGTGTACGCAGTACATTTGTAGAGCCCAGATTTCCACTTCCCTGTTTGCGGATATCAATATGATAAATTTTTCCTAAAATGTATGCGGTCTGAAAAAGTCCGCATGCATATCCAATTGCAATACAAATCAGTCGTTCCATGATTATTCTTTTTCACCTCGTTCACGAATAATGAATTTCAGTGATGTTCCCGCAAATCCAAAGGCATCCCTGATCTTATTCTCCAGATATCTGGTATAAGAGAAATGCATCAGCTCTTTGTCATTTACAAAGATAACAAATGTAGGCGGTTTGACAGCCACCTGTGTCATATAGTAAATCTTCAGACGTTTTCCCTTGTCAGACGGAGGCTGCTGCATTGCTACTGCCTCAGAAAGGATTTCATTCAGGACACCTGTCTGGATACGCAGTGTCTGGTTTTCGATAACCGCATCAATCGTCTCAAACATTCTTGAGATTCTAAGGCCTGTCTTTGCAGAGATAAATACCAGTTCTGCATACGGCATATATGCCAGAACCTCACGGATTCTGTTTGTATGTTTGTAGATTGTCTTATCATTCTTCTCAATCGCATCCCATTTGTTGACGGCAATGATAACGCCCTTTCCTCTTTCATGGGCAATACCTGCGATCTTGGCATCCTGTTCTGTAACTCCCTCTGACGCATCGATCATAACAATAACGACATCTGCACGCTCCACAGCAGTCACTGTACGGATCACACTGTATCTCTCGATTTCTTCTTTTACTTTACCCTTGCGGCGAAGTCCGGCTGTATCAATAAAGATATAATCCTTACCCTGCCATTTTACTCTGGTATCTACCGCATCTCTTGTAGTTCCGGCAATATCAGAAACGATCACACGGTCTTCTCCAAGAAGCTTATTTACCAGAGAAGATTTACCTACGTTTGGTTTACCTACAATAGCGATTCTCGGAATCTCATCCTCTTCATCGGTATCAGCATCCTCAGGAAAATGTTTCGCTACTTCATCAAGCATATCTCCCAGTCCCATACGGTTTGCCGCAGAGATTGGAATCGGTTCTCCGATACCAAGATTATAAAATTCATAGACATCCATCATAAATTTCTGAATGCTGTCTACTTTATTAACAACAAGGACAACCGGCTTACCGCTACGTCGAAGCATATCTGCTACTTTTGCATCGGAATCAACCAGCCCCTGATGAACATCTGTGATAAAGATAATAACATCTGCTGTATCAATCGCGATCTGAGCCTGTTCTCTCATCTGAGAAAGGATAACATCACTGCTGTCCGGTTCAATACCACCTGTATCAATCATGGTAAATGTCTTATCAAGCCATGTCACATCTGCATAAATTCTATCTCTTGTAACGCCAGGTGTATCTTTTACAATAGAAATCTTCTCACCTGCCAGCGCATTAAACAATGTGGATTTGCCTACATTAGGTCTGCCCACTATCGCTACTACCGGTTTGCTCATATATCTGTCTCCTTCTTATCTTTTTATGGTCTGGTGCTTCGATCAGACAGTTTACAAGGTCCGCTCCCGGTTCGTCAACCACAACGATTTCTGTGTTAAGAGCCTGTCTGATATCCTCCACCGTAAGGTCATCCAGAAAAACATCCTCTCCACTTCTAAGCATATTGCAGGGAATCAGAAGCTTCTCGCCCAATTCTCTCCTGGCGAGCTGATCTTTAAGATCAGTACCTGTGATCAGGCCCGAAACGGTAATCTTCTCTCCGAAGAAATTATTCTTCACCGCATATACTTCTGCATGTACGTTAGGAAATTTCTCCTGTACCAGCTTTATCATTTTACCTATATAGGGCGCTGCAAGCCGCCCTGTCGCAACAGTAGCGTTTACCGTTCTGTCATCGCCTTCAAGCTGTTCAAGTCTCTCTTTTACCTCTGTTTCAAGCAGGCGCATCATACCAACGCCATTTTCAAGCTGCAGATATCCGTCATATCTTCCTTCTTCAGGAAGTTCATAACCTGCAAGAATGTACCATTCATCTGAGGCATGTACAAAATGTATGCCATGCTTTTCTACCATAATTCTCTGCCAGCGTTCCACCTGACTGATCAGATATCTCGCATCCTCTTTGTCAAAAGATTCCAGCGGATACAAGCCGTCACGATATTTCGAAAGTCCTACCGGAACAATCGAAACACTCTGTAACACAGGTGCATATTCTGCCAGCTTTTCCAGGCTGTATTCCAATTCGCCTCTGTCGTTTATCCCCTTGCACAGAACAATCTGCCCATTCATAGTTACATCGCCTTTATAAAGCTTATCAACCTTTGCAAGAGCATCCCCGGCAAAACGATTATGAAGCATTTTACAGCGAAGCTCGGGATTCATGGTCTGAAATGATACATTAATAGGTGAAAGATGAAACTTGATAATACGATCCAGATCATAATCGCTCATATTCGTGAGGGTAACATAGTTTCCCTGAAGAAACGAAAGTCTGGAATCGTCATCTTTAAAATACAAAGTTTCTCTCATCCCGGGAGGCATCTGATCGATAAAGCAGAAAATACAATGATTAGAGCAGGAACGATATTCGTCCATAAGACTGTTCTCAAATTCAACTCCAAGATCATCCTCGTATTCTTTTTCCACTTCCAGTTCCCATTCCTCGCCATTCTTCTTCCGGATAAGGAGCGTGACAAATTCGTCATTCATCAGATAACGATAGTCAAACACATCCTCTACCGGCTGGCCATTAATGGAAAGCAGTGCATCCCCCGGTTCCAGTTCCAGTTCTTCTCCGATACCGTCAGGAAGAACTCTGGATATAATGTGTAAATTTTTTTTCATGAATTACTAACTCCATTGGGATATATCCGAAAACTGTGGGATCATTTTTCCGGTATATCTTTTCATTAAAACACGCTTATGCGCATCTGTTTCGATAATTTTATAACTATTCAGCATTTTCCACGTTATCTGCCAATTGCTGCACAGCTATATAAACTCATTATCTTCTATATCATAACAATTGTGCAAGAAAAAATCAATAAATTCCTTGACGTATTTTAGGGCAAATGTTATAAATTATATTGAAATCTATTTTTTGAGTATAAAATCACTTAGGAGGAGTATTATGCCAAACATAGAATTGTTGGAAAAATCCATGCCGGTTGCACCTATCCGTATTGCAGCTCTTGGATGCAGAGAACTTGCAGAAGAAGTTGATAAGAAACTGGTAAAATTCCGTAAGGAACTGGTTGCCCGTAAACAGCTTAGTGTTATACCGCAGGGTTACAGTGAAGAGTCATTTCTTGTAGAATGTGACTGCCCGCGTTTTGGAACAGGAGAAGGTAAAGGTTATATTAAGGAATCTGTCCGTGGTACTGACCTTTACATCATGGTCGATGTGACAAATTACAGCGAAACTTATACAGTATGTGGACATGAGAATCATATGTCACCTGACAATCATTTTCAGGACCTTAAGAGAATCATTTCTGCTGCTACAGGTAAGGCACATCGTATCAATGTTATTATGCCATTTCTTTATGAAGGCCGTCAGCACAGACGTACAAAGAGAGAATCTCTTGACTGTGCACTGGCTCTGAAAGAGTTAAGTGATATGGGCGTTTCCAACATCATTACATTTGACGCTCACGATCCACGTGTTCAGAACTCTATTCCGCTGAACGGTTTTGATAACTTTTTCCCAACCTATCAGTTCTTAAAAGCTCTGATCAAGAGCGTGCCGGATCTTCGTGTTGACAACGATCATCTGATGATCATCAGCCCTGACGAGGGCGCTATGTCCAGAGCCGTTTATTTTTCAAATATCCTTGGTGTAGATATGGGAATGTTCTACAAACGTCGCGACTATTCTACGATCGTTAACGGAAAGAACCCTATCGTTGCTCATGAATTCCTTGGCGATTCTGTAGAGGGAAAAGATGTTGTAGTTATTGATGACATGATTTCCTCCGGTGGAAGTATGCTTGATGTTGCAAAACAGTTAAAAGAACGCCATGCAAAGCGAGTATTTGTGTGCACTACTTATGGCCTGTTTACAGATGGTCTGGACAAGTTTGACGAATATTATGAAAAGGGATGGCTCGACAGAGTGATCACAACCAACTTAAACTACCGCATCCCGGAACTTCTTACAAGACCATATTACATCGAGGCAAACATGAGCAAATATCTTGCAAGTATTATTGACATCATCAATCATGATGTCTCTGTTGAAAAAGTTCGTTCCAGCAATGAAAAAATTATGAGCCTTATGGAGAAAGTTAACTCAAGATAGTTTTTTCTTCATAAATGAAAAAAGAAGAAGTATCCCTCATCTAAGAGAGATCTTCTTCTTTTTTATTCTCTGATGCCAAGAAAAGCTCCAAGATTCCCACGTTTCCCATGAGAGGCTCTATGGGAGAAAAGAAATTCCGGATTACAGCAGGTGCAGATATTCGGCATAGAAATATTTTCCGGACATATTCCTGCTTCTGTGAAAATAATCCGATTTGCCTCCCAGAGATTAAGCTGGTATTTTTCATTGTCTTTTGCATAAAAAAGTTTGTCCCAGTGTTTCTGGTCAAAAGCATTCTTAAATTCTTCAATTACATCCAGGCTTACTTCATAACAATCCTGACAGATAGATGGACCAATGGCAACTTTCATATCCTTTGGATTACTGCCGTACTCTTCTGCCATCTTTTTTATCGTAACTTCTCCGATTTTCTGAACAGTGCCTCTCCATCCGGAATGAGACAGTCCAATCGCATGGTGTAGCGGATCTACAAAATATAACGGTACGCAGTCCGCATAAAAAGTTGCCAGAACCAGACCGGGAACATTGGTAATCATCCCATCGATATCTGTATAATCCCGCGGAGTTACAATTCCTTTTCCACGATCTTTTTCTGTCACTTTTCTCACATTACAGGTGTGCGTCTGATCAGAGGTAACTATATTCTCTGCCCGGAATCCCATAGCAGCTGCAATCCGGTTATAATTTTCCCTTACGCAGGATTCTTCATCACCTCTTGTGAAGCTAAGATTCATCGAACTGTATATTCCCTGACTCACGCCACCCAGACGAGTACTAAACCCATGAACAAGCCATTCCACATCTTCAAATGCAGGATATGTAAGAAAAGTAACTCCCTCATTCTTTTTTATATTCAAATTCGGAATCTGTTCGCTGTTCCATTTTATTTTCATATCTTTTCCTTTTGTCAATTCATATATTCAAACGCATTCTTTACCCAGTATACTTTCTTATCGTCAATCCCAACTACATCAAAACGACATGGGATGTCTACATTGTGATATTCCACCGCAAGAAAATATCTGGCTACTTTACATATGGTTTTCTGTTTTGCAAAATTTACCGCTTCCAAAGCACGTCCGGACCAGCTGCCTTTTCGATATTTAACCTCAATAAAAACAAGATATTCATTATCTCTGGCGATCAGATCGATTTCTCCGTGCCGGCAGCGATAATTATATTTCAGGATAAATAACCCCTGTCCTTTTAAATATTCGGCCGATTTTCTTTCGTACCAGGTTCCTGTTGCTCTGGTATTATTATACAGTTTTTTTCACTCATTTCTATTTACGTGTAGGCTTCTTTTGTATTTTTTACAAGCAAGTTCCCACCCACTGCTTATTGCTCTTCGCAACCCCCGCAGGGGACTTACTTGATTTGGTTAAATAAAATGTGTGATAAATGTTTTCCTGTGAATTGGTGTCGGGCCATACTTTTTCAATGCCTCAATATGTACCGCAGCGCCATATCCTTTATTTGAAGCGAATCCGTATTCCGGAAATACCTTATCATACTCTTCCATCAGTCTATCCCTTGTTACTTTCGCAACAATGCTTGCCGCCGCAATGGAAACACTCTTGGCATCACCTTTGATAATAGGAACCTGTGGGATTGTAATCTGTGGAATCGTAACTGCATCATTAAGCAGAACCTGTGGCATAACGTCTAATTTACTTACCGCCTCACGCATTGCTTCATATGTAGCCTGTAAAATATTGATTTCGTCAATCCGTTCCGGACTGCGCATTCCAATCCCCACAGAAACTGCCTCTCTCATGATCACATCATACAGCTCTTCTCTCTTAGAAGCGCTGAGTTTCTTGGAATCATTTAAATAAAGAATCTGGTTGTCCTTTGGCAAAATCACCGCGCATGCAACAACCGGACCTGCCAGCGGACCTCTTCCAACTTCATCAATACCACATAAATATCCAAGATGTTCATATTTATGCTCGTATTCTTTCATTTTCTCAGTGCGCTGTTTTTCTGCTTCAAGCGCTGCCTCTTTCCTGTGACACTGCTCAATCAGCTTTTTGACTCCGCTTCTGGTATCTTCTTTGTACATTTCATATAAAGCCGGGTAGCTGTGCATATCTGCAACAGCAAACTCGGCTTTGATCTCAGCTATTGTTTTCATAACGGTGCCCACTCCAATGTGATACGTCCCATTTTTCCGGAACGGAAATCGTCAAACAGTATCAGGGAAGCCTTTGCATAATCCAATTCTTCCTGCTTCTTCAAACAGCCTCTTGCCCTCGCAATCTGTTCGAGAACTTCCACAGCACTTCCCTCTTCTGTGATCTGATACCTATCTGCCAGAATATCCTTATAATTCTCACGCAGATAATCAATCAGCCAGAGCGCAAGTTCTTCCATATTCAGAATATCATCTTTGATAGAACCAACGCAGGCCAGACGGATTCCTACCTGCTGGTCTTCAAACTTAGGCCATAAAATACCAGGGGTATCCAGAAGTTCTACGCCCTTATTCAGGCGGATCCACTGTTTTCCTTTTGTAACTCCAGGTTTATTTCCTGTTTTTGCACATGCACGTCCCGCAAAGGTATTGATAAATGTGGACTTTCCTACATTCGGAATTCCCACTACCATTGCACGGATCGGCCGGTTCTTGATTCCGCGGCGTCTGTCTCGTTCTATTTTTTCCTTACATGCTTCCTGAATAACGTTGTTTATTGCCTTCATTCCGGAACCGTTTCTGGAATCAACTTTTACAACATAAAAGCCCTTTGCCTGGAAAAATGTTTTCCACGCTTCATTCTGGCGTTCATCAGCCAGATCCGACTTATTAAGAAGAATCAGTCTGGATTTGTTTTTTCCCAGTTCATCTATATCCGGGTTTCTGCTTGAAAGAGGTACACGGGCATCTACAAGCTCGATGATCAGATCAATCAGCTTGATATCCTCCTGCATCTGTCTCTTTGCCTTGGTCATATGACCAGGGTACCACTGTACGTTCATATCCACCTAACCTTTCAAAAATCCAAATTTATCTTTCGGGGAAATAATAAACCATACTTTTCCCACAATATATTTCTTGTTAATATTTCCGATGTCACCGTAACGGCTGTCTTCACTGTTATTTCTGTTATCACCAAGTATAAAATATTTTCCACTCTCCAGAGAGACTCCGTCTGAAGCCAGTCCTGCATTATTGATCTCAGGAAATCCCTTATTCTCATTATATACATCCCCATTGATCAATATAGAACCGTTAGATATCTGTACTGTCTCACCAGGCAATCCGATCACACGGCCAATATGTAAAGCCGCATCATCACTTCCACTGGTCTTATATACAATAATATCACCCCTTTTTGGCGATGACACTTTATAAATAGCTCTATTTACAAAAAAACGTTCTCCTACCTGCAAAGTAGGTTCCATTGCACTTTCCTGCATGGTCACTGACTGGAACATTGCGATTCCCACCAGCACTCCAAAAATCAGCACAACAGCAATCTGAAAAACCCAGTTGAGAATTCCCCGGACTTTACGGTCTTCCAGTTTTGTTTCCAGTTTATCTTTTGTTTCCTGCAGTGCTGAATTCTCTTTCCACTTTCTGATATCCATTCAATTCTCCTGCCAGATGGAAAAAGAGGGACAATACACTAGTTATTGTCCCTTCTTCTACAACTCATGAAATTATTTAACAAGCTCTTTAACCTTAGCAGCTTTACCTACGCGGTCTCTTAAGTAGTTCAGTTTTGCACGACGTACTTTACCACGACGGATAACTTCTACTTTAACTACATGTGGGGAATGAAGCGGCCATGTTTTCTCAACGCCTACTCCGTTAGAATTCTTTCTTACAGTAAATGTAGCTCTGTTGCTTCCGCCCTGTTTCTTGAGAACTGTTCCTTCGAAAACCTGAACACGTTCACGGTTTCCTTCTTTGATCAGTGCGTGTACTCTTACAGTATCACCTGTGTTGAATGCCGGTACTTCAGCTTTTAACTGAGCTGCTTCGATGTTTTTGATAATTTCGTTCATTTTATTCTCTCCTATTCTTATATGGATGTTCTTAATACATATTCCGTAACAGAGGACCATCTTTTTTCACAACAGTTGTGATTATACTATATCAATTGTCATATTGCAATACTTTTTTGCAGATTTATACAATTTACCATTTTGTAAAATGTAAGTATAGTTACCAGCAGATCACTTCACAACCGGTCTCTGTAACCAGAACCGTTACCTCCCACTGTGCAGACGGCAGTCCGTCCTCTGTTCGTACTGTCCACTCGTCAATTTCATCTGTATAAATCTCATCACTTCCCATATTTACCATCGGTTCTATCGTAAACATCATTCCAGGAACCATCAGAGCACCTGTATTTTCTTCTGAAACAAAGCTTACCCACGGATCTTCATGGAACTCGAGTCCCACGCCATGTCCGCCGATTTCTCTTACTACAGAAAATCCATTTTCTACCGCATGTTTGTGAACAGCACTTCCCATATTTCCAATCGGTGTCCAAGGTTTTACCTGTGAAATTCCAAGTTCAACGCATTCCTTGGTAACTCTGACAAGTTTTTCTTTTTCAGGACTTACCTTTCCAATGCAAAACATTCTGGATGAATCAGAATAGTATCCATTATAAATCGTAGATACGTCTACATTGATGATATCCCCCTCTTTCAGAATCTGCTCTTCATCCGGAATTCCATGACACACAACCTCATTTACAGAAGTGCAAACGCTTTTCGGAAAGCCTTCGTAATCAAGAGGTGCCGGAATTCCTCCGTGTCTTACGGTTTCTTCATGCACCCATCTGTCAATTTCTTCTGTTGAGACACCAGGTCCGATATGCTCTGCAACATAATCAAGAACTGCAATATTGATCTTACAGCTCTCTTTGATTTTTTCAATCTGCTCAGGTGTCTTGATCAGGTTATGATCAATAACTGCATATCCTTTCTGCTTCATCATTTCCATTTTCTCATCAAATGCTTCATGGCATTTTTTATATTTTTTACCGCTTCCACACCAGCATGGATCATTTCTTCCAATTTTTAAAGACATGCTTATCTTCCTCTTCCTTTTTTCTTATGTTGGGTACAGCGTATCATTAATTCATTCGACAATTTCACTGCAAGTGAATTTCTTTAGTTGCTTCTGCTACTTGCTTTGATTCAATCGGATAAAATCATCCATTTCCGCTACTTAGCTCAACACCGAATAACTACTGCATTTATTGCTCTTTGCAACCTCCGCAGGGGACTTACTTAATTCGGTTAAAATCAAATCATAATGACCGCGTACCTTCTTATCATATCATATTTTTTCTCAAAAATGTGATATATTATTGGTAAAATTATTCGATACCAAAAAATCCAGCAGCTTAATTGCCGCTGGATTTTGTAGAATCAGAATCAGATGCAGAATCTGCATTCATGATCTGATCCAGTTCACTGATCATTTCATCATCTTTCAGACGGAATTTTACCTCTACACGTCTTGATGCATTCTTATCTTCATTTCCCTTAGAGTCAAGAACCGGATTTGCAGAACCATGTCCATTTACTGTTAGATAATTCTGCAAATCTGAAATTTCATCAGGACTTAAGAAATTCCCCTGAATTTCCGTCAGATATTGCGCGACAGCCAGAGAACGTTTCTGGGAAAGCTCCAGGTTATAATCATAATCACCATCTGTGTCTGTATATCCATCGATAATAATCTCAGCCAGATACTTCTTATAATCATCCTGCAACAGTACCTTGCAGTAAATCGGCAGGATATTTGCAAGTTCTGCCTTACCCTCATCCGTAAGTTCTGACTGGTCATAGTCAAACATTACATTTGCATTCAATGTAAGAGCTCCTGTCTGCGCATCTATATCAACACTGACATTATTCTTGGAAAATTCTTTCTGCAATGCTTCAATAACATCGGCTTTTACACCGATAATATTGTCAATCTTTTTCTGCTGTGTGGCAAGAAGAGATGTTTTTTCATCAAGATCTGACTGCTGCTTATCCAGTGTAGCCTGCTGTTCTTTCAGCTGCGCAGCCAGCTCAGCCAGAAGTTTTTTCTGTTTGTCAAGCTGTTCATCCTGAGAACTTAACTGACTGTCTTTTTCATCCAGCTCATTCTGCTGCGCCAGGATTTCTGCAGTATACTGTTCCTGAAGAGCAATTTTATCATCTCTTTCTTTAATACTTTCATTATAACTTTTCTGTGCCTGAAAAAGTGTCACACACATGATCAGGATGAAAAGGAGCAGCACGCCGGCCATCATATCAGAATAAGATCGCCAGACATTAAATCCGCTGTCATCTGATTTCTTTCTTTTGCGCATAATTCTCTCCTTTTCTTATCTGAATAAACTGAATTTACCTTTCTGATTTTTGGAAATGCTCTTCATATTCTTGTTCATTTCTTCAAGAAGCGCTTCCTGGCGTTCACCTTGTTCCTCAAGCAGTTTTCGTACTTCTTCCATGGATTCTTTCTGCACTGCTCCCTGACCTGTTCTTCCTTCAGAAAGATATATATTACTGTTTTCTTTCTGAACAGAAATATCAGCAAAGAGTCTGCGCACTTCTTCCATAGTCTGATATGTCATCTTCTGATAAGAAATAAACTCCTGCAATTTTGCATCCAGTTCCTCAACCAGTTTCTGATTTGCCTTAAGCACATCCTCTCCTGCCTGATTTGCTGCAGAAATCTTTTCCATTCCCTGCGTTGCAGTCTCTACATATTTCTGCATAGTCTGATTGCAGGCAACCCAGAACTTGGCAGAAGATTTCTCTGCTTCCTTCAAGTAATCTGAAATATGCTGGTAATCCTGTTGCTGCTGTTTCTGGATTTCCTGATTATCCTGTGTGATTCTTGTCGCAGTTGACATATAACGTCCCTGAATCCTGCCAAGTTCATCCACGATTTCTTTCATAGATTCATTCTGTCTTGCATAAGATTCATTTAACTGTTCACTCATTGCCTGGTAGAGATTTGTAGTGTAATCTGTATTCTCTTTTTGCGCCTTTTTCAGCTGTACAAGTGACTCATTAAAGTCCTTGAACTGCAGTTTAAAAGAACTGTTCATCTCTCGCAGGAAAGAGCGGAGAATCTCCTGTACGACATCCTGCTGGCATTTCGTTACAGACTCTGTCAGAATCTCCAGAGATTCATTCATTTTCTCAAATGTAGGATTAATTGCCTTTTCAAAACTCTCCGCCATCTGTGAAGTAAGCTGTTCTGCCATCTGCTTCATAGCCTTTGTCTGAACCTTTTGACTTGCAAGCATAAGATTTCTTGACTCACTCTCAGCAGCGGGAAGAACATACATATGAAACTTTTCCAGAAATCCCTGCAGTTTCTCATCCATTCCCGCATAAACACTCTTCATTCCGGAACTATAAATCAGAGCAAATGCAATTCCATATATAGAAGTAAGGAACGCAACTTTGATACCATCTACAAGTGTAGAAACAGACATAGTCATTGTCTCATAACTGGACGGTTCAAAGCTCTTCAGGCCCCATACAAGACCGATAAAGGTACCAAGAATACCGAGACTGGTAAAGATATCTGGTGCCATTTCCAGAATTTTTTTATGTACATGAAGGTCTATTTCATCTTCGTTTATATATTCTTCAATTCCTCCGACACCTTCCTGATTCTTATCCATAGAATCGATAAAATTATCCATTCTCTCATCCAGATATCTGTGATCAAAAATTCCTTTCAGGCATGACAAATCTTCACTCTTTGCTTTTCCAGGCACTTTAAAAACACTGGTAAGTTCTTGCGTCCCTCTTAAAAATGCCTGTGTAATACCATCCACTCGGAACACCCCGCCGAATAATCCCGCCAGATAAATCACTGCCATAATGGCAAGAAATGCGAAGTTGTAAGCCATCGTGCTTACTGAGCCCCTGCCCGTCAGCAGAGTCATCGCAATACACCCACCAAGTACCGCCAGAAAAAGCACGGTATTCATAATTTTTTTGCCCATAATACACCTCCTGTGGTTATTTGCAAATTTTGCGTAAAATTACAGACAATCTTCTTTTTCGTTTATCATATCACAATGTCATATCTGTCACAAGTGAAAAAGCTATGTTCTTTTGTCATAAATAATAGCAGCGGGAAACCTGTGCCATAAACAGATTTCCCGCCGGAATGTTTCGCCATATTTACTTGTTTATCCCAGAATAAACCTTATCTTCTTCCAGAAGACGTACTTTGCCATCCTTCACTTCAACAAGATTAATGCTGCAGTTTGGCGGTACACATCCATGCCAGAAATTTTCATGATCCTGATAAATATTCTGAAGCAGTGCACGTACTGCACATCCATGAGAAGAAACAAGGACAGTCTTATCTGTCAGTGCAGGATCTGTTATCTTCTCCTGCCAGAACTCTCTCGTTCGTTTCAGAATATCGAAAATATTTTCTCCGTTCTCCGGGCGCTTAAATTTCAGCGGATCCGTAAAAAAGATTTCCATTTCATGACTGATGATCTTTCCCTGTGCATCCTTGAACCGTGTTCCTTCAAGAACTCCAAAATCAATTTCCTGGATTCTCTTATCCTCGATAATCGGAACCTTTTTATCTCCCAGCACATACTGCGCTGTCTGTTTCGCTCTTGTCAACGGACTGGTAAAACAGATATCAAAATGAATATCTTTCAACGCCTCACCAGTCTTTTTGGCAAGTTCGATTCCCTCCGGTGCCAGGGGAATATCTACTGCCCCCTGCACCTTCTTCAGTTTATTCCACTGGGTTATCCCATGTCTTAACACATAAAGTAGCATTAGCTTCTCAACTCGATTCCAAGATCTGTCAGACCATTTAAGATTTTCTTCATTGCCGCTGTGATCTCGCTCTCCTCCAGAGTCTTGTCATGATGACGGAATACCAGAGAATAAGCCATAGACTTGAATCCCTCTTTAATCTGATTTCCTTCATAAATATCGAATAACTGATAGCTTTCCAGAATTTTTCCGCCTCTCTGTGTAAGAACATGCTCAATCTGTCCTGCAAGCACAGTTTTCGGAACAACCATACTTAAGTCACGTGTTACTGCCGGATATTTGGCAATTCCTGTGTATTTATGATTGAAGCTTGCAAACTCAAGAACTGTAAGGATATCGATAACTGCCACATAAGCTTTCTCACCGATTCCGTAAGTGTCAGCTACCAGAGGATGGACTTCTCCAAGATATCCGACAACTTTTCCGTCATAGATCATGTTTGCCTGTCTTCCCGGATGGAGGTAAGTCTTACCACTGTTTGGATCATAATCTATTTTATCTCTCATTCCGACTTTCTCAAAGAACTCTTCACAAACGCCCTTCATATCAAAGAAATCACCATTTCCATACATACCAAGAGTAAAATGCATACGTTCATCCGGAAGTTCTGTAAGTGGAAGAGACTTCGGACGATATACATTACCAAGCTCATAGAGACGGACATCTTTATTTCTTCTGTTATAATTTGTAGCAAGAGAACTGAGCATACCGTTCAAAGTAGTTGTTCTCATAACACTGTAATCTTCTCCCAGAGGGTTGCTGATAACAATTCCCTGACGAAGCTCGCTGTCAGCCGGAAGTCTTAATTTGTCAAATACCTTCGGGCTTTCGAAAGAATAACTCATTCCTTCAGAGAATCCACAATATTCAGCAATATCACGTGCTACCGATTCAATACGAAGCTTAAATGGAAGTTTACCTGTTGTAGCTTCACCTGTAGGAAGTGTAGTCGGAATCTTATCATATCCGAAGAATCTTGCAACCTCTTCTGCCACGTCAGCTACATAATGAATATCCTGGCGGAAAGTAGGTGCAACGATTTCATTTGTTTTCTCGTCATAAGTAAGTTCTACTTTTGCAAGATATCCAAGCATTTCTTCCGATGTCAGATTTGTTCCAAGAAGTGCGTTAATCTTCTCTGGTTTAAATGGAACTCTGGATGGTTCTCTTACTTCATTGCAGACATCTACCATTCCGCCTACAACTTCTCCTGCACCAAGTTCTTCCATCAGCTGGCATGCTCTGTCAATAGCAGCCTGTGCATTATTTGGATCAAGACCTTTCTCAAATTTACCGGAAGCATCTGTTCTCAGTCCGATTCTCTTAGATGAAAGTCGGATATTTGTTCCATCAAAGCACGCTGCTTCAAAAAGAACTGTTTTTACATTGTCTGTGATCATAGAATTTTCGCCACCCATGATACCGGCAATGCCGACAGCCTTCTCACCGTCACAGATCATCAGCACCTGGTCGTCCATAGTACGTTCCTGACCGTCAAGAGTTACGAATTTCTCATCACTCTTTGCGCGGCGCACAACGATTTCTTTTCCTGCAATAGTATCCAGATCATATGCATGCATTGGCTGTCCAAACTCTTCCATTACATAGTTTGTGATATCAACCAGATTGTTGATTGGACGGATTCCGTTAGAGGCAAGACATCTCTGCATCCATTTTGGTGAAGGTCCGATCTTAACATTCTTTACAACTCTTGCGCAGTAACGTGGGCAAAGCTGAGGATCTTCTACTGTAACTTTTACATAATCAGAAGCTTTCTCATCATTTCCTTTACACTCTACTACAGGAGGACAGAACTTCTTGTCAAAAGTAGCTGCTGCTTCTCTTGCAATTCCAAGCACACCGTAGCAGTCTACACGGTTAGATGTAATTTCGTATTCAAATACAACGTCATTCAGTCCCAGAGCTTTAATGGCGCTTTCACCTACAACAGCATCTTCAGGGAAAATATAGATTCCGTATTCCGGTGCTTCCGGATACATTTCTCTTGTGCTTCCAAGTTCTTCGATAGAGCACATCATACCACAGGATTCGATTCCGCGGAGTTTGCCTTTCTTAATCTCGATTCCACCCGGAGTTTTCTTTCCATCATGTCCGCCAGCTACACGTCCACCGTCAAGAACAACCGGAACTTTATCTCCTTCTTTTACATTCGGAGCACCGGTAACGATCTGTACAGACTCTGTTCCAATATTTACCTGGCAGATGATCAGTTTATCTGCATCCGGATGCTTCTCGATCTTGTCGATCTGTCCGATCACGATCTTGTCCAGATCTGCATCCAGTTTCTCGAAGCCTTCCACTTTTGTTCCTGTCAGTGTCATGGCATCTGTATATTCCTGTGCTGTCACATCAAGATCCGGCACATACATTTTAATCCAAGATAATGAAGTATTCATTTTGTTAATCCTCTTCTTATATTTATTGAATAATAGTAACTATTCAGCAGTCTACTATCCCGCGAGGTGTTTTGGCATGAACATGCCAAAATCCCGAGACATACAAGTCAAAATCCCATCGCCGAAGGCGATTTTTAATGGATTTTGACTCGTAACTGTGAAGGTACTGAACAGTTACGAATAATAAACTATTATAAATTAGAACTGTTTCAGGAAACGAATGTCGTTTTCGTAGAGCAGTCTCATGTCATCAATCTCGTATTTCAGAAGTGCGATACGCTCCAGACCTACACCGAATGCAAATCCGGTATACTCTTCCGGATCAATTCCACACATACTTAATACATTTGGATGAACCATACCACAGCCAAGGATTTCAATCCAGCCGGAACCTTTACAGAAACGGCATCCCGTACCACCGCACTTGAAGCAGGAAACGTCAACCTCTGCGCTTGGCTCTGTAAATGGGAAATGATGTGGCCTGAATTTTGTTTTTGTTTCAGGTCCGAATAATTCCTGCGCAAATTCCTGCAGAGTTCCCTTAAGATCTGCAAAAGTAATATTTTTATCAATAACAAGACCTTCAATCTGATGGAAAGACGGAGAATGTGTTGCATCTACCTCATCAGAACGGAATACACGTCCCGGAGCGATCATACGAATCGGTAGTTTGCCTTTTTCCATTGTACGCGCCTGAACCGGTGATGTCTGAGAACGAAGAAGGATAGAATCATTGATAAAGAAAGTATCCTGCTCGTCACGTGCCGGATGATTTTCCGGAATATTCAGCTTCGTAAAGTTATAATCTGCATACTCTACTTCCGGTCCTTCTACAACTTCATAACCCATACCGATAAAGATACGCTCTACTTCTTCCAAAGCGATAGTGTTCGGATGACGATGCCCGATTTTAGCTTTCTTTGCAGGTAAAGTAACGTCGATGACTTCCTGTTTCATCTTCTCTTCACGAACTGCTTCTTCCAGTTTCTGCTTGGATTCATCAAGTAATGCCTCGATTTTACTTCTTGTTTCATTTACAAGCTGTCCAACCTTCGGACGTTCTTCCGGAGCAACATCCTTCATGCTTTTTAAGATTGCTGTCAGCTCACCTTTTTTACCAAGGTATGCTACACGTACTTCATTCAGTTTATCCAGGCCTTCAGATTCATCGATCCGTTTTCTGGCTGCTTCAGCCAGTTCCTGAAGTCTTTCTTTCATATCCATGTCTTTTCTTTCTCCTTTATCTTATAATAAGCAAGGTCTATCCGAAGAATTTACGTTCATCCAGCATATCTCTTCACAAATATTATGCTGCTCAGAACACAAGAAAAAATCCTGCTTGCAGGCTTCTCCGCCGCAGTGCAATCCTGCCCGGACGGCTTTTTATTATCGAAGGAATATTACGTAGCAATTTCCTACGATATAAAAAAACTCCGTCCCTCGTAAAGGGACGGAGTAAAATATCCGCGGTACCACCCTGCTTCCTGTATCTTCTACAGGCTCTCGGTCTGCTTAACGCGCAGTAACGTCATTTCCTACTGTTACTTCAGAAATGCAGCTCCGGTGGGAAATTCAGGAAATATCTGAACCTGAGGCAGCTTCCAGCCGATGACTTCCTCTCTCTGATGGAAAATAATTCCCTATAAACACCTTCTATGCTTTTCATGATTATCAACATTTATAATCATGCCACAGACTCAAAAATATGTCAAGTATCATTTTCTTTTTTCTTCTCCGGCTCAGGCAATGGCTCCAGAGGTGCCTGCGCAGACAATCCTGGCTGTCTGCGTTCTTTTTCATGAATGATCAGTCCTCTCACCGATCTGTGCGCAAGCCTGAACTCTTTTTCAAAATATGCATTGATCTCTGCGCCATACAAAAGTAGATTCATGCAGACATACAACCATACCATAACCATGATAATCGTCGCAAGATTCCCATACATGTTGCTGAATCCTGGAAAAATTTCAAAATAAAAAGAAAAACCATATGAAAAAACTGACCACGCAATCGCTATAAGAAACGCCCCCGGTATCTGACTCTTAAATGTTGCCTTTCTATTTGGAAGAACTTTATACAGCATAAGAAATACCACAAACAACACGCCAAATACCAGCATTGCTCTCGCGCCTAATATCCGTGCGATGATCCTTCCAAGAAAAGGTACATATTTTGAAACTGCTGCCTGAATTTCATTTCCAAGTACCAACATAAGCAAAGATATAATCAATGCAATCACCAGTGATAATGTATAAAATACTGCATAGATTCTGGTAAGAAGCCAGTTACGGGTTTCTTTTACATGATAGATCGTATTCAGGCCATTTATGATTGACTGTAATCCCTTTCCTGCAGACCATAGTGCAACGAATGCCGAAAGAGGGACAATTGCCGTACTTCTTCTATATACATCCACCACGATTCCAAGCACAAAACTCTGCAGATTCTCCGGAATAAATGCAATGATCGCATCCCTGACCACATTATATGTCAACGGTGTATATCGTACAAGTGTAGTCAAAAACAGAATACACGGGATAAAAGACATTATCAGGAAATATGCTGCCTGAGTCGCATATGCCCCGACATGATCTCCGGATACGCGATCCATAAATCCAAGCAGCAGACCTATAACTGACTGCTTTTCCTTTTTCCTCTCCATAATTTTCTCCATTCTGTTATTCTAATAATGGAATATCCTTGTCCAATATCATATCATGAAACTACTGTTATGACAAATACAAAAACTCGCTAAAGAAATCTCCACCAAATTTCCCATAAAAAAATCTGGTCTCACCCACACATAAATATATGAGAGAAACCAGATCAATATGTAACTTATTTTTTGATATAAAAACGATAACTTGTCATAGAGTCGTACTGCTCTCCTGCATTAAGCACAGGGGAATGGAAATCTTCCACATTAACTGCATTCGGTTCTACCTGTGTTTCCAGGCAGAAAGCATCTCGTTTATTGTATACATGACCATTCTTGCCATTCTCATTCTTCACAAAATTAGCAGCATAGAACTGTACACATGGACAATCAGAAGTAACATCCATAGCAATTCCGCTCTTATCACTGTATGCTGTGGCAATCAGTCTTCTGTTTCCCTTTGCATAATTGTCTGTTACATAGTTATGATCATATCCACCGGTAAATTTAAGCTGTTCAAAATCAGCTTCAATATCCTGTCCAATCTTCTTGGCAGTTCTGAAATCCATAGGAGTTCCGGCAACTTCCTCGTAAACACCTGTTGGTATAGAATGACTATCTGCTACAGGTGTATAATATTTCGCATGAATCGTAAGATACTGTTCCATGGCAGTTCCGCTTCCTTCACCATTTAAGTTGAAGTAAGAGTGATTTGTCATATTTGCAATAGTCGGTTCATCACAAACTCCCTGGTAATGAATCTTCAGTTCGTTTTCTTCTGTAAACTCATATTTTACAGATACATCAAATTCTCCCGGATATCCATTCTCCCCATCCGGGCTGATGCGATTGAATACAATGCTGTTCTTATCCTGGGAAATCTCTGCCACATTCCATATTTTCTTCTCAAATCCATTCGGACCACTGTGAAGATTATTGTCATTCTCATTCTGGGCAAGAACTATCTCTTTACCGTTAATAGAGAATTTCGCTCCTCCGATACGGTTTCCACTTCTTCCGATCGTTGCACCAAAAAAGCATCCGTTCACTTCATAAGATGCCAGATCATCATATCCAAGTACAACATCTGTCATGGCACCATTTTTATCCGGCACGGACACTTTAACCAGAAGTGCTCCAAAGTTGCTTACCTCTGCATATGCCCCGGAATTATTCTCCAGATGAAAAATCTTCGCTGTTTCCCCAGTCTGTAATACACCAAATTTTCTTTCAGAAACACTCATCGTTTCTAACCTCCCATGTGCAAAATTACAATAATAAAAAAGAGCCTGTCCATGGCTCATTTTTTACAGTTCCCGAAATGCCGTTCCCTTCCCATTGACGCCTAGCCGTAGCTAGGTGGGTATCCTCAACAGGCTTTCTGTCTTCCGCTGCGTAATGACGGCCTGACATCCGGTATGCGATGTTGGATTCCCGTTAAAGTCGATGTAGGTTCAAAAAAAGAAGGGGTCTCGCACATTTCAGGATATTCACTGTTCTTAACTGTTTTTTATTATACTCTAGTATATACTCTTTTTCAACATAAAATGCGCAATTTAATTAATTTTTTGTTTGATTCCAAGAATCTCTTTTACTGCCTGTGGCATATCCGGAGCATCTACAACTCTGTCATGAAGTACCGGTGCTGTACGGATAGTCTCAACTGCCTGCGGAAGTTTTACTCCGGAAAGGCTGCTCAGCTCATCAGCTAATGCAAAATCATCTTTGCCATCTACGTTTACTCCAAGAGCTTCCATTACGCTTCTTGTAAATTTATATGGGCTTGCAGTGGATGCAATGACTGTCGGTGTGGTATCTTTTGTATCTGCTGTATATTTATCATATACGCCTGCTGCAACTGCAGTATGAGTATCAATTACATAATGGCTTTCTTTAAAAATTTTTGCAATTGTCTGTGCCGTCTCTTCTTCTGTACAGTAGTTGCCATAGAAATCTGTTAACTGTGCTTTCATATCCTCTGTGATTGTATACTCACCGCCCGCAGTAAGAGACTGCATTAATTCAGCACATTTCTTTGCATCGCCACCTGCAATACGATAAATCAGACGTTCCAAGTTACTGGAAATCAGAATATCCATAGAAGGGGAAGTTGTGAGAATAAAATCACGTTTTCTGTCATATGTTCCGGTGCAGAAGAAATCATACAGAACTTTATTATCATTGGATGCACAGATTAATTTGTGAACCGGAAGTCCCATCTGTTTTGCATAATAAGCAGCCAGAATATTTCCAAAGTTTCCTGTAGGTACTACTACATTGATTTCCTGTCCGTCTTTAATCTTTCCCTGACGCACAAGTGACGCATATGCATATACATAATAAACAATCTGAGGTACAAGACGTCCGATATTAATGGAGTTTGCAGATGAGAACTGATATCCTGCAGCATCAAGTTCTGCCTCAAGTTCCTTATCATTGAACATCTTCTTTACAGCTGTCTGCGCATCGTCGAAGTTTCCGGTGATTCCTACAACATAAGTATTGTTGCCTTTCTGAGTCACCATCTGTTTCTCCTGAATCGGGCTTACACCATGTTTCGGATAGAATACAATGATCTTAGTTCCCGGAACATCAGCAAAACCTGCCATAGCCGCTTTACCTGTATCTCCTGAAGTAGCTGTAAGAATGACAATCTCGTTATTTACCTGATTCTTCTTTGCAGCTGTAGTCATAAGATGCGGAAGGATCGATAACGCCATATCCTTGAATGCGATCGTTGCACCATGATACAGTTCAAGGAAATAAGCTCCGTCTGCTTCATGAAGAGGTGCGATCTCTTTTGTATCAAATTTGTCATCATAGGCATTGTTGATGCAGTTCTTTAATTCTTCTTCCGTAAAATCGGTGAGAAAACGTTTCATCACCTCATATGCTGTCTCCTGATAACTCATCTTTGCCAGTTTATCCATCGGAACATCCAGCTTCGGAATCTCTGTTGGCACAAATAAGCCGCCATCCTCAGACAGCCCTTTTAAAATAGCCATAGAAGCTGTTACGGTTTCTTCTTTTCCTCTTGTGCTTTTGTATAATACCTGCATGATATTTCCTGCCTTTCCAAAGTATTCATTTTGCCAATTGAACACATTATAGCATATGCTTTAACAAAATACCATCCTAAATTATTTTTCTTTTGCTTCTTCTTTTTGTCATTGATTACTAGGTTGAAAAAGAGGTACAGATTTTCCATTGCATGGTTATCTGCACCTCTTTTACTTACTACATACACTCATATCTCCAGAATACATCATCTAAGATTCCTTTGAATTCTCATCTGTGTCTGGATATGTATAGAATTCATGTACACCATATTTAAATAATCGTTTCAAATCTTTTTCAAACCATGAAACATTATGTTTCTCAGCCTCAGATTTCTGGATAAAAAACAGAGCTCCCTCTGAATAATCAACTCCCTCAAGAGCTTGTCTGACAGCCTCCTTTGTTTCATCGGTAACTGTCACTTCATATATACGACCGTCATACGTTGGTGAAAACTGTGGAACTCCATTGGTACGCTGCCAGACCACTTCGGTAACTGTATCCGGAAATTCATCATTTTTTGTACGATTCATGATTACATTAGCCACCAGAACACGTCCCTTGATATCTTCCGTTCCAGCCTCTGCTTCTACAATATGCAGTAAAGTATCATAATCTTCATCAGACATCATTTGGGCTTTCTCAGAAAGTGTCATTGTCTTCGCATCAAGATCATTTATCTTATTTTCCATTGATGAACTGACATCAAATTCTGCAACATTATCTTCTATCACTTTGATTCTCTGACCAACCATGACCTGCTCACAGGAGGTTCCAATACGAGTTACTGATTTCTTATGAAAAGTTGTACCCTTCATTCCCGACACTACACCGGCAATTCCTGTAGGTACTATATCATTTCCAGCGGAATGTGAAGAAAAAGTTTCCTGTTCATTCTCCGAAGCAGCATATACTTTATTTTTCCCATTATAGTCTGCCACTCTGCCGCCTGCCGCAAATGCAACCGCCACACATGTACAAACTGCAACCAATGCCAGACTACGCACTGATTCACCTGATTGTTTCTTTTTTTCTTCTTTACCGGGGTGGCTTAAACTTTTTTGAACTTTCATACTTTTCATTCCTTGCGCTTTTTAATTATAAGTTTTATTTTCGTAACATTTCTGTAATTTATAAGAAAATTATATTTAATATAATTAATTTTGTCAAGCTTTTTTTACATTTTTGTAACATTTGTACTGCGCATGGTTACTGTTAATGTATCCTGACCTTATCAAAAGCTACAACCATATTAGAATTTCCATATCTATCTTAAGTATAAAAGTCACTTTATTCCCCGTCAATAAAATCTATACGTAATAATTCGTTATTATTCACTCCGGTTACTGTTCACTCCGTTCTCAGTAATGCAACCAAAATTCATTCCAAATTGCCTACTTTTCCACACAAAGTAAAAACATAGGTGTCGGGTTATAAAACTCATCTTTCTTCGTGTAAATTCTTTCACTGATACCTGTATCAATCGAAAATTTCTTTACCCCAAGTTTTCCTAATATTTCTACATCCCAGGCAGGTCGGATATAAGAACTGATTGGGAGCTGCCGTTTGATTTCCTCACATTCATTCATCATTGCATCCCCAACTGTGAAATGCGCATGATTAGAAGGAAGATTCGTTGTATCAGCAAAGTTATCAGCTCCATAATTGGCATCCGCATTAATCAATACACCGCCTGTTTTCAGCACACGAATCCACTCTTTGTAAGCCCGTGCGGCATCTGGCAGCGTCCAGGTAAGATTTCTGGTTACGATCACATCAAAGCTTTCGTCTGTGAAATCTGGATTTTCTGCATCCATCACCTTAAATGTACAGGAAGCACCTTCCTCTTTGGCCAGTTCCCTGGAATGAGTGATCATGTCCGGAGTCAGATCAATTCCTGTAACTTCATGTCCAAGTTTCGATAAAAGAATACTAAAAAATCCTGCCCCACATCCCACATCAAGAATTTTCAACTTCCCTTTCGGAAGAAAAGTACTGATTTCTTTCATCCACTTATCCGCCATATCACTGTGAAGTTCGGCCCTTCTCTGTTCCATAAAGCTGTCACTTCTTTTCGTCCAGTAATTCGTAATCTTTTCTTTTCTCTCATCTTTCCTGGAACTGAATTTACCATAAGCGATCATTGGTCCGTCTTTTAATACCTGAAGACTGGCAACCTGATAAAGAATCACGCCATTTAAATCTGAATAACTTTTTTCCAGAATATTCCCTTCATAGTCACGTGTACATCCAAGAAATTCTCCTGCCTTAATAAGGTCTCCTGGTTTCTTTTCCGGATACCACAGACCAAATACGCTTGCAGACTGATAGCGCATCTCATCAATCTCCATCGGATAATACGTACTATAGCTTCTGAGTTCATCATAAATTCCAAGACAGCAAAGAATATTATGAACATCCTTTCTTGTAGAATAAACCTCTTCCTGTGTCCATCCTCCCATCTGTCCTCTCTCAATCAGTACACTCGGAATTCCGCAGGACGCCGCATAATTATAAGAACCTCCCGAAGCTACATCAGATTTCACCATATACGGTACATCTGCCTGTTCAGCCATCTTCTTTGACATAGCAACAACATCCGCATCTCCCTTTCCGGCATAATAAATATACGGTGTCAGTTCTTCAAAATCATCACCACTGTGAATATCTATATAAAAATCCGCTTTGCTCTGCAATGTCTGCACAACCGCATAAGCCAGACGTTCCATCCTGGTTCCATCCGGATTCCCCGGAAAAACACGATTCAGATTCTTTTTATCTTCCTTGCAAATACTGCCGCCACGTTCCTCAAATTCTCTTCGACAGACAGTTTTTACAATAATCACGCTGCCATTGATTTTTTCAGGCTCCAGACTCTCTGCAAGTTCTATGGCAGCCTGAATTCCCACATGCTCCCCTGCATGAACTGCTGCCGTAATCAAAACCGTTTTCCCCGGATTACTTCCACAGATCACAGTATAAGGAAGAGCAAACTCCCCTCCTCCAAGCTTCAGAAAACCATTTTTCTTAGTTCCTGGTGCAGTCATAAGAGAACTCTCCACATAATTCTGCGCATCATCCTCTCCCGGCTTTAACTCTTTACTATTCCAGTTATTTCCCACTTCTTTCACAGCACTAACCATAAACATCGGCGTAGAATGATAATTCAGCTTCTCCTCCTGACTCCACACTCTGTCCCAGATTCCTGTATCAACTGCCACACTCGAAAACCCATTCTCCTTCAGAAACTTCCTGTCCCAGGATGGTCTGTTAATCGCAGAAAGCGGCATCTGTAATGCAATCTTCTCCATACGGTCAATATCCGTACAAAGATAATGATCATCCAGATTCTCACTCTCTACACTCCGCCTATCCTCCTCATAAGACTGACGCTTCTCCTCATCATAAAGATAGCCATACCAATTCGCATCAAAATTAAGCAACTTTCCCCCCGGCTTCAGAACACGACACCACTCCCTATAAGCCCTCTCTGGCTCCTTCAGATTCCAGGTCAGATTCCTGCTGATTACCACATCAAACACATCATCCTCAAACTCCAGATTCTGCGCATCCATCTTATAAAAAGTAATATTCCTGCAAAGTTCCCCTGCATTCTTCTTCGCAGTATCCAGCATCTCCTGCGTATAATCCACCGCAGTAACCCTATACCCCGCTCCAGCCAGAATAACAGGAAAAAAGCCCGGTCCGGTACCAATATCCAGAATCTTCAGCTCCTCCTTCGCTTTCTTCGGAAACTGACTCTCAAGAACCTCAAGCCACGCCCCCTTTTGCATCCCATTCAATTCCTTATGATTCACCTCAGAATACCCCTCCGCGCGGGTAGTCCAATAGCTCTCAATCTCCGACAATAAATCCTTCAATTATATCTTCCTCCGCTTTCTATAACAATCTCAATTCTATACAGTAATAGTATTTTACAAGTTACCAACAGCTTTCCTGCCCTCACCTGCGCCATACAATATGATTACAAATTCATCATGACCTGAATTATAACAAACCGTCCCTTCCCCAACAAGCCCATAGGGGGGATACAAATTCATTCAATTTTGCCAATCACCAGCTTGCCAGAAATAAATATTTTTTCTGGCAAGCGTCCCCTTCGCAATTAAAAAAGCTGCTATACAGGCCTCTCACCCATATAACAGCTTATCATCTTTTTCAAGTTATTCGGTTAAATTGCCCCAAGAATCTCCCTGGCATTATCAACCCTCTCCTGCGGTGGCGGATTAACCCCCTCCAACGGATAAGGAATCCCAAGATTCTCCCATTTAAACTTCCCAAGTGTGTGATACGGCAACACCTCCACACGCTCCACATTAGAAAGCGTATGAATAAAATCAGCCAGCTGATGAAGATATTCATCCTTGTCACTGCCGCCCGGCACAAGCACATGTCTGATCCAGACAGGCTTCTTCATATCTGAAAGCTCACGCGCCATCTCAAGAATATTCTTATTTGAATGCCCCGTAAGTTTAATATGCTCCGCCTCATCAATCTGCTTGATATCCAGAAGCACAAGATCTGTATATTTCATAAGCTCAAGCCACTTGGAATGCCACGGTTCTTTATCTGTAAAAGGATTCGCACTGGTATCAAGAGTTGTATTTATCCCCATTGCCTTCGCCTTTTTAAACAATTCTGTCAAAAAATCAATCTGCAGCAATGGTTCTCCACCACTTACAGTGATACCACCCTTATTTCCCCAGTAACCCTTATATCTCAATGCCTTGTTTAGAAGTTCATCTGCCGTATACTCCTGTCCCTGATTCAGCTTCCAGGTATCCGGATTATGGCAGAACTGGCATCTCATAGCACAGCCACTTAAGAAAATCACATATCTTACTCCGGGTCCGTCTACGGACCCGAAGCTTTCCAGAGAATGAACATAACCTTTCATCTGCTTATCATCCATTCTGATCACATTCTGTCGTGGCAAGTTCTTGCGATAACATCCAGCTGCTGCTCTCTTGTAAGGTCAATGAACTTAACAGCATATCCGGATACACGGATTGTAAAGTTTGCATATTCTTCTTTTTCCGGATGTTCCATAGCATCGATCAGTTTCTCTTTGCCAAATACGTTTACATTGAGGTGATGAGCACCCTGATCAAAGTATCCGTCCAGTACATGAACAAGGTTCTCTGTACGTTCTTCATTACTATGTCCCAGTGCATCCGGATTGATTGTCTGTGTATTGGAGATTCCGTCAAGCGCATCTTCATAGTCAAGTTTTGCAACAGAGTTTAAGGAAGCAAGAAGTCCGTTCTGCTCTGCACCGTAAGATGGGTTTGCACCAGGTGCAAGAGGTTCTCCCATCTTTCTTCCATCCGGAAGAGAACCTGTAGCTTTACCATATACTACGTTAGAAGTAATAGTAAGAATAGATGTGGTTGGTTTGGAATCACGATAAGTATGAATATGTTTCAGTTTTTCAAGGAATGTGGAAAGCAGTGTTGTTGCGATCTCATCTGCTCTGTCATCATCGTTACCATAACGTGGGAAATCACCTTCAACTTCAAAGTCTGTAGTAATTCCATCCTCATCACGGATAGCTTTTACTTTCGCATATTTGATAGCAGAAAGAGAGTCAACTACATGAGAGAAACCTGCGATACCAGTTGCAAAAGAACGATCAACTTTTGTATCGATCAGAGCCATCTCTGCTGCTTCATAGTAATATTTGTCGTGCATATAATGGATCATGTTCAGAGTACCTACATAGAGGTGAGCCAGCCAGTCCATCATCTTGTCATATTTTGCAACTACTTCGTCATAGTCAAGATATTCAGAAGTGATTGGTGTGTATTCCGGTCCTACCTGCTGTTTTGTTTTCTCATCAACGCCACCGTTGATAGCGTAAAGAAGGCATTTTGCAAGGTTTGCACGAGCACCAAAGAACTGAATCTCTTTACCTGTCTCTGTAGCAGATACACAGCAGCAGATGCTGTAGTCATCGCCCCATACCGGACGCATAACATCATCGTTTTCATACTGGATAGAACTTGTTGTAACAGAAATATTTGCAGCATATTTCTTAAAGTTCTCAGGCAGTCTTGAAGAATAAAGTACTGTAAGGTTTGGTTCCGGAGCCGGTCCCATATCTTCCAGTGTATGAAGGAAACGATAGTCACTCTTTGTTACCATATGACGTCCGTCGATTCCCATACCTGCTACTTCCAGAGTTGCCCATACCGGATCACCGGAGAATAACTGGTTATATGAAGGAATACGTGCAAATTTTACCATACGGAATTTCATTACCATGTGGTCAACGAGTTCCTGAGCTTCAGACTCTGTAAGAGTACCATTCTGAAGATCTCTTTCAATATAGATATCAAGGAATGTGGAAATACGTCCAACACTCATTGCAGCACCGTTCTGTGTCTTAATAGCTGCCAGATATCCAAAATACAACCACTGGAATGCTTCTCTTGCATCTTTAGCCGGCTGGGAAATATCATAACCGTATGCCTGAGCCATTGCTTTCATGCCTTTCAGTGCACGAATCTGATCTGCGATTTCCTCACGAAGCTGGAAGTCGTAACGTCTCATACCCTGGCGGTCACTTGCTGCGAAGTCTTTCTGTTTTCCTTCGATCAGAGCATCGATACCATACAGAGCTACACGTCTGTAGTCACCTACGATACGTCCACGGCCATATGTGTCCGGAAGACCTGTAAGGATCTTGTTATGACGGGCCATTTTCATCTCTGGTGTGTAGATATCAAATACACCCTGGTTATGAGTCTTAAATTCATAGTTGTTGAAAATATTTTTAATTTTATCACTTACTTCGTATCCATAGGTTTCGCATGCCTGCTCTGCCATTTTGATACCACCGTATGGCATAAATGCACGTTTGAGAGGTTTGTCGGTCTGAAGTCCTACAACCTTTTCCAGATTCTTGAGGTCTTCATCAATATATCCAGGACCATAAGCAGTCAGAGAGGTTACAACTTCTGTCTCCATGTCCAGAACTCCGCCGTTTGCACGCTCTGCTTTCTGCAGTTCCTGAAGTTTACCCCAAAGTTTGTTTGTTGCCTCAGTAGGTCCTTCCAGGAAGGAATCGTCCCCATCATATGGTGTGTAGTTCAGCTTAATAAAGTTACGAACGTCGATTTTCTCTTTCCAACGGTTCCCTTTAAAGCCATTCCACTGTTCAAAATCTTTCATTCTTTTACCTCTTTCTCTAAAATATTTCCGCGCATTTCTCACTAGCCTGATGTGAGATAATAAAATGTAATTTATACTTTTTTAGGACACTTTTCTGTCCACGGTGTCAGTATACGTAAACACAGGCATTATGTCAATTGGTTTTGCTTATGATTTTAATTAAATACAATCTTTCTCATTTTTATTCAGGATTTCCCATTTGAATGTACTTTATCCTGTACTTAAAGGATTTTTGTACATATAAAAATACAAAAAGATACTTGGCAGGATATCCATCACACATCCTGCCAAGTACCCGATATTTTTTATCTTATGTCAATCTGAATTTTGAATTTCTTTCTAAGATACGAATACAAAATTGTTACTTACTTCACATTCAATGAGCTGCTAATATAATCAATTTCGTTTACTTCTTTCATTTTAAAGTAACGATTATCGATTATTTATTGCTGTTACAAGAGCATCGATAGAGGCTTTGATGATATCCGCATCTACTCCTGCTCCCCACGCAAGAGTTCCGTCTGGTTTTTTAATACCTACATAAGCGATAGCTTTGGAACTTGAGCTGCGTTCCAGAGCATGCTCCTGATAAGTCTCCAGTGTATATTTCAGCTCATATGCTTTCTTTAATGCGTTGTTGACTGCATCAAGACGTCCGTTACCTGTAGCCTCTGTTGTAATCGTCTTTCCCTGGAAACTGGAAGTAACCTGTGTCACAATACCGCCGTCTTTCTGCTGGAAATGGACTTCATTGATACTGTATGGTTCCACAATATTTTCAAATGTCTGTTTAAACAGGCTGAAGATCTCATCCGGATGAAGCTCTTTATGTTTATGATCAGATACTGCTTTTGTTGCATATCCCATTGCTTCACGCATTTTCGGTGGAAGATTCAGGCCGAATTTTGTCTCAAGGATATATCCGACACCGCCCTTACCGGATTGACTGTTAATACGGATTACATCTGCGTCATAGTTTCTGCCAACATCTTTCGGATCAATTGGAAGATACGGTACATTCCAGTGATCCGGATCTTTGTTATCTCTCCAGTGCATACCTTTGGCAATCGCATCCTGATGAGAACCGGAGAATGCAGCAAATACAAGGGCACCACTGTATGGACTTCTTTCACTGACTTTCATTCCTGTGCATTCTTCGTATACCTCACAGATATGTGGCATATCGGAGAAGTCAAGTTTCGGATCTACTCCCTGGGAATACATATTCATGCCAAGTGTGACGATATCCACATTACCGGTACGTTCACCATTTCCGAATAAAGTACCCTCTATTCTGTCCGCACCTGCAAGTAAGCCCATCTCAGAATCTGCAACACCACACCCTCTGTCGTTATGCGGATGAAGAGATACGATTACATTTTCACGGTATTTCAGGTTCTCACACATATACTCTACCTGACTTGCGTATACATGTGGCATGGAATGCTGTACAGTTACAGGCAGGTTGATGATACATTTGTTGTCAGCTGTCGGCTGCCATACATCAAGAACTGCATTACAAACTTCCAGTGCATATTCTGGCTCTGTACCTGTAAAACTCTCAGGGCTGTATTCAAACTGGAAATTTCCTTCTGTTTCATCAGCAAGCTTCTTTAATAATGCAGCTCCATCTACTGCAATCTTTAAGATTTCTTCTTTAGATTTCTTAAATACCTGCTCTCTCTGTGCAACAGATGTGGAATTATATACATGTACGATTGCTTTGGGAGCACCCTTAACAGCTTCAAAAGTCTTACGGATAATATGCTCTCTTGCCTGAGTAAGAACCTGGATAGTTACATCCTGCGGAATCAGATTCTGTTCAATTAAAGTACGCAGAAATTCATATTCTGTCTCAGAAGCAGCAGGGAAACCTACTTCGATTTCTTTGAAACCAATTTTAACAAGAAGTTTGAAAAATTCAATTTTCTGCTCCAGACTCATTGGGATTACAAGTGCCTGGTTTCCATCACGAAGGTCTACAGAACACCAGATTGGTGCTTTGTCTACATATTCTTTTTCTGCCCATTTCATGCATTTAACAGGCGGCATGAAATACTGTCTCTGATACTTGCTTGGATTCATCATTTTTCTCTTCCTCCATTATGTAAATATTATGTTTTTCCTGTGGGCTGAAATCTTACCGTTTTGATCATTGAATATAAATCCTCTGCCTGTTTTTATTGAAGCGGACTGAAACGGACGATTTATCTGATCCAGCTAAAATTGACATAAAAAAAATCTCTCATCCCCACAGACTTATCTGCAAGAGACGAAAGATACTATTATCTTACGCGGTACCACTCTTATTTTATGAACTACGTCATACACTCATGGGATACGGAACGAGTCATCGTTCTTATATCCTCTCCATATAACGGTGGACACCGTCTGCACCTACTCTCAGAAGGTTTCAGGCAGCTGCTCAAAGGCGAGTTCCACAATTTCCTTCCACTGCTTCTCAGCTCCCAGCAGTTCTCTGTGCTCTGGTCCATGTGTACTATTCCTCATCCGTGCATTTCTCTTATATTTTTAATAAAACCTCTAAAGATGATGTTAACATAAAACCGAAGCACTCGTCAAGAAAAACTTCTGCATTACTTTATATTATTATCATCAGTCGGGGCAACAGGATTTGAACCTGCGACCTCACGGCCCCCAGCCGTGCGCGCTACCAAGCTACGCCATACCCCGCAACAAATATAAGTATAACAAATCCATCCTCTGATTTCAACTATTTTCTGTAAAATCACCTAAAATTAACCAGAAAGAAATTTTATATATGTTCTCTGTAATATAAGGCTTCTTCCTGGTTTATCATATGTATTCTAAGTTCCTCTACGCTGTCATAACCACTTTTTCAAGATTATCTACGCGCATTTCCAAACTGGCAACTTTCTCCCTGGTTTCTTTATTCTCTTTCCTATAGCGAAGTTCATCAATATGTGCATCAAAGAGGGCAGATATCTTTCTGTCAATTTCATTTTCCAGTTTAAGTTCGATCTTTTTCACACTTCCCTGCAATTCTTTAATATCTGACTTCACATTTATGATATCAGCTTTCATATTCGTGATATCGGTTTTCATATTCGTGATATCGGTTTTCATATTCGCGATATCGGTTTTCATATTCGCAATATCGGTTTTCATACCTGCCATATCATTCTTCATATCAGACATATCACTTTGCAAACCAATAATGCTTCCCTGAATAGAAAAAAGAATACTTCTCAATTCTGTATCTTCCATTTACTCTCCCTCCTTTCATAATTCAGTACATTTCGTTCTCTTTTGTATGAATTCATTGTACCATCGAAAGGAATAAAAGTCCATGTCGAAATTATAAGATTTTTATAAAATATATTTCTACAGTTTATGTATAAACAATCCACTCCGGAGCTTCGGTTCGAACCATGTGGATTTTGGCGGCATTAATTTGCTCTCATCAGCAATCTTCATCAGATCTTCCATGGAAGTCGGATACATAACAAAGGCCACGCCACCGGTTTTGTCTGCCATCCGGGCAAGTTCTGCTGCCTTATGATTTCCCCCTACAAAAGAAATCCTCTGGTCTGTACGTGGGTCTTCGATTCCGAGAATCGGACTGAGAACTTTTTCCTGAAGGATAGATACATCAAGCTGTCCTACCACATCTTTTTTCTCATAAACATCCGGCCATGCCTTCAGATGATACCACTGTCCATCTACATACATTCCCATACAATGCTTTTCTACAGGTTTACATGGAAATCCAGGCATCAGCATCAGTTCAAAATTAAATTTCAGCGCCCCCAGAAACGCTTTTACAGTCAGACCATTCAAGTCTCTGACAACCCTGTTATATGGAAGAATACAAAGCTGATCATACGGAAATACAACGGATAAGAAATAATTGAATTCTTCTTCACCTGTGTAATCTGGATTCTGTTCTCTTCTCTTTAAACCTACTTTTACCGCAGAAGCCGCACGATGATGCCCATCAGCGATATAAAGAGAATCAATTCCTTCAAATTCTTCACGTATTTCACCAATAATCTCCTGATTATCAATCACCCACACTCTATGTGTAATCTGATCATCCTCCGTAAAATCATATGCTGCTTCATGATTTTCTTTCCAGTCATTCATCAGCTTAAGAAGCGATTCCGGGTATCTGCATGCAAGAAAAATAGGGCCTGTGTTAGCATTGCAGGAATCCACGTGGTGAATTCTGTCCTGTTCCTTATCTTCCCTGGTCAGCTCATGTTTCTTGACTACACCATTCATATAATCATCAATAGAGCTGCATCCTACAATGCCTGTCTGCGTCCTGCCCTTTCTTACAAGTTCATATATGTAGTAGCAAGGCTTTTCATCCTGGAGAAAAATTCCTGCTTTTTCCATGTCAATAAGATTTTCTCTTGCTTTCTCATAAACCCGTTCATCATATAGGTCAATCTCCGGTTTCAGATCCATTTCCGGTCTGTCTACATGAAGAAAAGATAATGGGTTCTTATCTCCGATTGCCTTTGCTTCTTCTCTGTTTACTACATCATACGGAAGCGCAGCTACATCTGCTGCCTTTTCCTGCACAGGGCGTAACGCCCTGAATGACTGAAGTACTGCCATGATATTCTCTCCTCTCTTGTATCCTTGCCTCATTTCTGCTATTTTTATTATTTTCTTTTCCGGCAGAAAAATAATAAAGCTTATTTCGTCTTAAAATCAAACAAATCCTTACAATTGAAACAAGGGACTTATTTGATTTGATTACCATTAAATGAGACACAAACTATTTATTATTTTATCACATTTTTCAACTTATATCAATGCGCATATCAAAACACCTAACTTTTTTTTGAAAAACCTAAAAATTTTTGTATTTTCTATTGCAAAATTTTTTTTATATGGTATGATAGAGTCAGAAATTAAGGAAACCAATTGATAATTTTAAGGGAGGTCATTTTATGACAGAAGGATTAAAATGGACTGTAAATGAGGTTCCGAAATCAGATGATAAACATCTGGAACTGATGTCCGAAGAAAACGTAAAGAAAGCAAATGAGTTTCACAAGAGTTTCCCACAGTATAGTGTGACACCTCTTCAGAACCTTTCATCCCTTGCTGAATATTTAGGAGTAAAGAATATTTTCTGTAAGGATGAATCCTACCGCTTTGGCTTAAACGCTTTCAAAGTACTGGGAGGTTCCTATGCAATGGGCCGTTATATCGCAAAAGAAGTTGGCCGCGATATCAGCGAACTGCCATACAATGTTCTCTCTTCTGATAAATTAAGAGAAGAATTTGGACAGGCAACTTTCTTTACTGCCACAGACGGTAACCATGGACGTGGAGTTGCATGGGCTGCGAAACGTCTCGGCCAGAAAGCAGTTATAAGAATGCCAAAAGGCACAACAAAAACACGTTTCGATAATATTGCCAAAGAAGGTGCCACTGTTACAATTGAAGAAGTAAACTATGATGACTGTGTAAGAATGGCTGCTGCAGAAGCTGCCAAGACAGAACATGGTATCATCGTTCAGGATACTGCCTGGGACGGATACGAAGAAATTCCTTCATGGATCATGCAGGGCTATGGCACATTGGTTCTTGAAGCAGACCAGCAGTTAAAAGAAATGGGAATTGACCGTCCGACTCACGTATTTGTTCAGGCCGGTGTTGGTTCTCTGGCTGGTGCTGTAGTTGGTTATTTCGCTCATAAATATAGAGATAACCCGCCGATCATGACTGTCTGTGAGGCAAGTGCCGCTGACTGTCTGTACCGTTCTGCGGTTGCCAAAACAGGTAATCTGGTAAATGTTACCGGAGATCTTCAGACTATCATGGCCGGACTTGCATGCGGTGAGGGAAACACTATTGGATGGGATATTCTCAAGAATCATGTAGATGTATTTGCTTCCTGTCCTGACTGGATGAGCGCAAAAGCAACACGTATCTACGCTAATCCACTTGGAGATGACCCTCACATTGTTTCCGGCGAATCAGGTTCTGTTCCGCTTGGTCTTTGCTATACTGCTCTTCATGACGAAGACGCAAAGGATTTAAGGGAAGCTCTGAAGCTGGATGAAAACTCCGTAATACTGGTTCTTTCCACAGAGGGTGATACCGACCCTGTTCGTTACCGCGAGATCGTATGGGATGGATTATACGGAACAAATGAATCATTAAGTGAATAATCACAGCGATTTCTGGTTTTATAAAAAGTATCGCACACGCGCATTACATACTTTGCAACCAAATAACTTGATCATATAAATATTGGGAGGATACAAAAATGGATTACACAAAAATCAACGAAGCTGCAATGGGTTATAAAGATGATATGACCAGATTCCTTCGCGACCTGGTTCGCATTCCTGGTGAAAGCTGTGGAGAAAAAGGACACATCATGAGAATCAAAGAAGAAATGGAGAAAGTCGGATTTGATAAAGTTCAGATCGACCCTATGGGAAATATCCTCGGATATATGGGAACAGGTAAAACTCTGATCGGCTTTGATGCTCATATTGATACTGTAGGCATCGGTAACATCAAGAACTGGAAATTTGATCCATATGAAGGTTTCGAAACCGATGAGGAGATCGGAGGACGTGGAACATCTGACCAGATGGGCGGTATCGTTTCTGCAGTATATGGCGCAAAAATCATGAAAGACCTTGGTCTTTTAAATGATAAATATCAGGTACTGGTAACAGGTACTGTACAGGAAGAAGACTGTGATGGACTTTGCTGGCAGTATATCATCCATGAAGATGGTGTTCGTCCTGAATTCGTTGTTTCCACAGAGCCGACAGATGGCGGTATCTACAGAGGACAGCGTGGACGTATGGAAATCCGCGTAGATGTAAAGGGTGTTTCCTGTCATGGTTCTGCTCCTGAGCGTGGTGACAATGCTATTTACAAAATGGCTGACATTCTCCAGGATATTCGTGCATTAAATGAAAACGATGCAGCTGATACTACCGAAATCAAAGGTCTTGTTAAAATGCTTGATGAGAAATACAACCCTGAATGGGAAGAAGCTCGTTTCCTTGGACGTGGTACTGTTACAACTTCCGAAATCTTCTTCACATCCCCAAGCCGTTGCGCAGTAGCTGACTCCTGCTCTGTATCTCTTGACCGTCGTATGACAGCCGGAGAAACATGGGAAAGCTGTCTGGATGAGATTCGTGCTCTTCCATCTGTAAAGAAATACGGTGATGACGTAACTGTATCCATGTATGAGTACAATCGTCCATCCTATACAGAACTTGTATACCCGATTGAATGCTACTTCCCGACATGGGTAATTCCGAAAGATCACAAAGTAACACAGGCTCTGGAAGAAGCTTATAAGGGACTGTACGGCGAAGAACGTCTTGGCAATGCTGAAACTGAGGGTATGAGAAAAGCTCGTCCACTCACAGACAAATGGACATTCTCTACTAACGGTGTAACAATTATGGGACGTAACAACATTCCTTGTATTGGATTTGGACCTGGTGCAGAGGCACAGGCACATGCTCCAAATGAAAAAACATGGAAGATCGACCTTGTAAGATGTGCTGCTGTATATGCTGCTCTTCCAACTGCATATTGCAAATAATCGTTACTATCTCAAAGTTTAGACAACGGATTCTTATAATCCCAGAGGCCCGATTTGTGTTCAGACAAAATCCCTGCTCACTGCTTATTGCTCTCCGCAATTGAAGCAGGGGACTTACTTGATCCGGTTAAATAAAAACAATACATAAAATGTTTTGTTACAATTTCATTTTACAATTCATATTCAGAAAGGATAAGCTATCAAAAGCATAGCAGGTACTAATTTTATGAAAACATTACAGGATTACATTGACAAATTAAACAGCTTAAACTTCAAAGAAATGTACAACAACGATTTCTTCTGGACATGGGATAAAACAGATGATGAACTGGAAGCTGTATTCACAGTTGCTGATGCCCTTCGTTTCATGAGAGAAAATAATATTTCCACAAAAGTATTCGAAAGCGGTCTTGGAATCTCTATCTTCCGTGATAACTCCACACGTACACGTTTCTCTTTTGCATCCGCATGTAACCTTCTTGGTCTGGAAGTGCAGGATCTGGATGAAAAGAAATCTCAGATTGCCCATGGCGAAACAGTTCGTGAAACAGCAAATATGGTTTCTTTCATGGCTGATGTAATCGGTATTCGTGATGATATGTATATCGGTAAAGGACATGCATATCAGAAAGAATTCATGGATGCTGTAACAGAAGGAAATAAAGATGGTATCCTTGAGCAGAGACCTACTCTTGTAAACCTTCAGTGTGATGTTGACCATCCAACACAGTGTATGGCAGATATGCTTCACATCATCCATGAATTTGGTGGTGTTGAAAATCTGAAAGGCAAAAAAATCGCTATGTCCTGGGCTTATTCTCCATCCTATGGCAAACCACTCTCCGTTCCACAGGGTGTGATCGGTCTGATGACACGTTTCGGTATGGATGTTGTACTTGCTCATCCGGAAGGATATGATGTAATGCCTGAAGTAGAAGAAATTGCTAAGAAAAACGCTGAAGCTACAGGCGGTTCCTTCACAAAAACAAACAATATGGCTGAAGCTTTCAAAGATGCTGATATCGTTTATCCTAAGAGCTGGGCTCCATTTGCAGCTATGGAAAAACGTACAAACCTTTATGCAGAAGGTGATTTTGACGGAATTGACAAATTAGAGAAAGAACTTCTTGCTCAGAATGCACAGCACAAAGACTGGGCTTGCACTGAGGAACTCATGAAAACAACGAAAGATGGAAAAGCCCTCTATCTGCACTGCCTGCCAGCTGATATCACAGGCGTAAGCTGTGAAACAGGTGAAGTTGATGCTTCTGTATTCGACCGTTACAGAATCCCGTTATACAAAGAAGCAAGCTTCAAACCATACATCATCGCCGCTATGATCATGCTTTCCAAATTTGAAAATCCACAGGATATCCTCAAAAAACTTGAAGTTAAGGCAGCTCCGAGAATTCTGAAATAAACTGTCTTTCAGAATATTAATCTCGAAATCTTAATTATACACAAACAGAATTTATTGTTCATACAGACAGTAATCAGGCAGTCAGCGTGATTACTCAAACGCATTCATTACTATATTGTATAGCAGGCAGGGCTGTCGCAGAAAGCAGACAATGTTTATTGCGGCGGCCCTCTTTGCCCTTAATCAGGAGGTTTTTACAAATGTTTACACGAAAAAGAATTGTTATCGCTCTTGGCGGAAACGCTCTGGGAAATACTCTCCCGGAACAGATGGTAGCTGTAAAAACTACTGCAAAAGCATTATGTGATCTGATTGAAGAAGGTCATCAGGTTGTTGTTGTCCATGGAAACGGACCTCAGGTTGGTATGATTAACAACGCAATGTCAGCTCTTTCCAGAGAAGACGAAAATCAGCCAAATACTCCTCTCTCCGTCTGTGTTGCCATGAGCCAGGCTTATATCGGCTATGATTTACAGAATGCATTAAGAGAGGAGCTTCGTATCCGCGGCTTTGTCCGCACACCTGTTGTAACAGTTGTCACTCAGGTTCGCGTTGATCCAAATGATCCTGCATTCGAAAATCCGTCCAAGCCGATCGGCAAATTCCTTACTAAAGAAGAAGCTGAGTATCAGACTAAAGCTTATGGGCATATCATGAAAGAAGATGCCGGACGTGGTTACCGTCGTGTTGTTGCCTCTCCGAAGCCTGTTGAAATTGTTGAACAGGATGCAATCAATAGTCTTGTCGACGCAAATAAAATCGTTATCTGCTGCGGAGGCGGCGGAATTCCTGTTGTTCTTAACGGACATCATCTCAAAGGTGCATCTGCTGTTATTGATAAGGATTTTGCAAGCTGTCTTCTGGCCAAAGAACTGGATGCAGATATGCTTATCATTCTTACAGCAGTAGAAAAAGTTGCTGTAAACTTTGGCAAAGAAAACGAAAAATGGCTAGATGACCTGACGGTAGAAGATGCTAAGAAATACATTAACGAAGGTCAGTTTGCCCCAGGTTCCATGCTTCCTAAAGTTCAGGCTGCTGTTGATTTTGCAAGTTCCAAGGAAGGAAGAACTGCCATGATTACCTTACTGGAAAAAGCAAAAGACGGCATTCAGGAAAAGACCGGAACCAAAATCCATCTTTAATTCATTTTACAGATACTACGGTATCTGTTATACAAGCGAATACTCTCACAAAAAAGTTCTGACGCTCAAAAGCACCAGAACTTTTTTATTACATTAGTCAATCGGATAAAATCATCCGCTTTCGCTACACGGCTCTACACCAAATAACTGCTTCGCAGTTTGATTCGGTTAAAATAAAGAATGAAATGTAATCTTTATTTTATTTTCGGTGTTATATCACGATAGTCTATATCTTCTAACTCTCTGACATCTTCTATTTCACAAATCTGCGTATCTTCGAGATGTTTCATGATTATTTTCTTCCCACCCTTATCCCCCTCCAGCGCAAGTAATTCATTAAAGTATTTTTTTCTGAAAATACATGGATTCCCTAACTTCCCCTGACAGGAAACGGAGGCAATTCCCCTCTCGCTGTTTAAAAATACTTCTATCAATCTACAGATTGTCTCTTTACTAAGCCATGGCTGGTCAGAGACTGTAAATAGTACTGCATCTGCATCCAGATTGGCATTCAGCCCAATTTGAATAGTTGAAGAAATTCCCTTCTCCGGATGATGGTTATAGAGAACCTGGATTTGATTTTCTATGGCCATCTCTGCGATCGTTTCATATTGTGTGACTACAGTAATATTACACGTAATATTTTTTAAGCACCCTCTATTTAGCTCAATGACAGTTTCATCCTCAACAGGATTGCCTTCTTTATTTTGTTTCAAAATGTTTTTCACTTCATTTTCCACTTCCATAAGCAAATCCAGAATATGCCTGTACATAGGCATTCCGTCTACTTCATACAGAAGCTTATTTCCACCAAAACGGCGGCTGTTTCCAGCCGCCAGCATAATCATTGCAATTTTCAAAGTTATTTTATTCCTCCCATAGGCTTCCATATGCTGCTATGGTATGTTTTTTTCCCAGTTCCTTTACGATATGCTCCGCAGATGTTTCCTCTGTAAGAACATCTGATTTATTCAGATAAACTCTGTAAATCCGCTCTTCCACGTCTTTAAACAATCCACAGATAGAAGTTGCTATCTTTATAAGATCATCCTCTGTGATCGGAGCTTCCAGACCTTTTTTGAGAAATTCTGATGTTCGTTCCATTCGATATGCGCTCTGACTGATGGGCTGTCCCAAACAATCCAGTCCGATCACACTGATCACAATATCCGCGCAGGCAGGTATTACAGGCTCCCATGCCTCAGGAACCTTTACCGGATGATGTTTCGCACCATCAGCTTCCACAAGCATCACATCACATAAACCTTTCAGTTCCTCCATCTTTTTCTCTGAAAGCGCTGCATATTTACCTGTTTCTTCCTCATATTCAGCTGCAATAACATATCCTTCTCTATCCAACATTTCTTTTACTCTGGCAGCGTCTCCTCCCCTCACAAAGGGAAGTTCTGATTCCCCTGTCATATGTGTGGTTGTCGTAATGATTACTCGTTTGTCTCTGTCAAGCAATTCATCAGTAAGGCGATAGATCAGGCTCGTCTTGCCTCCACCGCCTACGACAGCAATTACAGGGTATCTCTCATAATCAATCTGCAGTAATTCCAGAAAATCGACCTGGTGCTTCATATGGCATCACTCCTTCTGAAAGCAGAATTTCCAGCACGCTGCCTGCAATACAGCGAGCCTTATCGGAAATCGTAAAACAATTTTTCTTTTGCTCCTTACGCGGATCAATATCTGCAATCTTCATTCCTTTCGGCACTGTAAATCCATCACGTATAATACCACGCAACACACCTGTAAGAGAAGCTCTGACAGGCACGTCCCCGATCCACGCAAGTATCTGGTCTTTTTCTACGATATCTGAAATTTTTGAGATACAGTGAATCTCACCAGCTGCCGGTGCATGAATCACTCGCTCTTTGCCAAAGCCAGCGATCACACCCGGGACTCCTGTGTTCGGAAGTGCTGCTCCCCTGGAAATAACTCTGGCAAGATTATGTCCACGCATAGTCTCAATCACGTAGTCTACATCTTCTCCCGCCATAAATCCCGGTCCAAGAGCAATCGTCAGATCTGCCATATTTTTGGTTGTTCCAAGATTTCTTTTGGCAAGAATCGCATCTACTAATGCAGCCGGTCTGTATTTCTGAAGAATTTCTCCCTCTGTATCAACCATAAGAGGTATCTCTCCCGCATTCCAGACAGCATCACATTCCTGAATACTGTTTATCTTCCTGCAAAGAACCCCTTCCACTGAAGACTGTCCATCATAAACTGCCTCACAAAACGAAACCATTCGTCTGATTGCGGTCGGTTTCTCGCATTCCAGCACGAGCAGACGGTATCCGCTACGATACAATCTGTGAATTGTACCACTGGCAAGATCGCCTCCTCCTCTTATGATTACAACATTTTCCAATCCATCCCCGGCATTTCTGGCATTAGTATTTATCATCTTACTGTCTTTCCTCTTCTTGTCTCATTTTCATCCATTACTTTTTCTACTGCATTTACTATATTTTCATATCCTGTACAACGGCACAGATTTCCCGCCATATGCTTTCTTATCGCTTCTCTCGACAATTTCTCGCCACGTTCCAGCAAAACAGTCGCAGACATAATAAATCCCGGTGTGCAGAATCCACATTGTACTGCACCCTCTTCGATAAAGGCTTCCTGAATTCTGGTAAGTTCTCCATTCTTCTCCAGACCTTCCAGTGTGCGAATGTTTTTGCCCTCTGCCCATACTGCCAGATAAATGCAGGAATCTATGGTTTCTCCATCTATGATTACTGTACAGGCTCCGCATTCTCCTACCTCACAACCTTTTTTCACAGAGGTAAGTCCAAGACGGTTACGGAGCATATCAAGTAACGACTCCCTTACATCGACATATTCTTCTACTTCTCTTCCGTTTACTATACACCGTACAAGCTGCATCTGCTTTTTCATACGCTGTCACCTCCTGCAAGTTCAATAGTACGTCTCAATGCCCGCGCTGCGATTTCTCCTCCAATCTGCAGGCGGAATGCCTTAGATGCTCTCCAGGAATCTCGTGGATTGATTTCTTCCCGAACCAGCTCAGCTGTTTTCTCATACAGATCTTCTGCAATCTTCATTCCCTTTAATGCTTCTTCTGTCTTTACACAGCGGTATGGAACCGGAGCTGCAACTCCAAAAGTAATACGCACATCTTCAATCACACCATCTGACAGATTCACTTTGCTGACTACACTACAGCTGATAGTTGCGATATCCATGGCATTTCTCATAGAATACTTGATATAGTGCCCACGATAACCCTGATATTCTTTTGCAGGAATGATCACATAAGTCAATACTTCTCCCTGTCTCAGATCTACTTTACCAGGTCCCAGATAAAAGTCTTTCACCGGAACAAGACGACCTCCTTTGCCATCTTCAAGACGCAACAGAGCATTCAGGGAAAATACCGTTGGTGCACTGTCAGCACTTACTGCACCATTACAGATATTTCCACCGATCGTGCCAATATTTCTCACCTGTGGTCCGCCAACCTGATCCACAGCTTCCCCAAGTACCGGAATATATTTCTTTATGATCTCATCGTTCGTAATATGTGAAAACACAGTTCCTGCTCCAATATAAATATCGCCGTTATCTGCCATTTTCACGCCCTTTATCTCTTCAATTCCATGAATACTCACCAGAGAAGTTCCTGCAAATTTTCCTTCTCTGATTTTAATGAGAACATCACTTCCTCCGGATATCACTTTTGTCTCCGGATGCTCATTCAACAGTCTGACCGCCTCTTCTACGCTTTCAGCCTGATAATACTTCTCAATATCGTACATAAAATCCCCTCCCCTCTAAATAAGTCCGGCTTTCATAAAGCCATCGATCAATCTCTGTGGTGTCAGAGGATTTTCGTTAAAGGCAACACCCGTCGCATGAAGAACTGCATTGCGGATTGCAGGTGCCCCCGGGATTGCCGGCGGTTCACCCAGTGCTTTATTTCCAAATGGTCCGATCGGATCATCCAGCTCCACAAAATCGGCTTTGATATCAGGTGTATCCATCATTGTCATCAGCTTATAGTCTAATAATGTTCCATTCAAAGGTCTGCCTGTCTTCTCATCCAGGATCAGCTGTTCAGAAAGACCATATCCCATTCCCATAGACATACCGCCATGAACCTGCATCTCGGCAAGCTTTGGATTAAGCAGCTTCCCACTGTCATGAACATTAATAATATGGAGAATCTTAATTTTGCCAAGTTCTATATCTACTTCCACTTCTGCAAAACAGCAGCCTGTAGCAATCGTATTCTTCTTTACCTGTTCAGATACCTCTGCTGTAAGTACAGATGAATTACTCAGACTATAATAACTCTCAAGTGCAAGATTAGCAAGAGACATTGCATAATCTTCACCAGCCATGATCCAACCATGGTCCAGACTTAATTCTCTTGTCTCTTCCGGCATCAGTTTCTTCGCATAATCAAGAATTTTCTTCTTCATAAGATTTGCACAATCCTTCACCACCGTTCCTGTAACAAACGACTGGCGTGATGCATAAGCACCTGTATCAAATGGTGTCACATCTGTATCCTGTACACTCTGGATATGAATATCACTGATATCCATATTTAAAACTTCCGCTGTCATCTGAGAAAATACAGTGTCTGCACCTTGCCCGATTTCTGTTGCTCCCAACATCAGGCCTACACTTCCGTCCTGATTCAGAGTCATTCTCGCGCCTGCGATTTCCAGAGAGATCGGCCATACACCGGTTTTGTAGGAAAACAGAGACATTCCCACGCCTCTTCGGATCTTTCCTGTCTGATTTGCATATTCTTTTCTTTTTTCATCCCAGTGAATATATTCTGCGCCTTTTTTCAGACACTCGAAAATACCATTAGTATTCGCTGCGATCGGCTTCAGATACGCATCTTCATAATAGCCCTTAATCAGGTTCTTCTTTCTGAATTCCAGTGGATCCATTCTGATTTCTTTTGCAATATCATCCATAAAGCACTCAATTGCAAAGCATACCTGTGGAATACCATATCCTCGCATAGCTCCACCTACCGGTGTGTTGGTATAGACAGTATAGGCCTCTCCTTTAATGTTTTGACATGCATACTGCAGTCTCCATGCAGTCAGGCCATTTGCTGCTATGGCATGTCCATGAGAAGCGTACGCTCCCTGATTTGAGATTGCAAGCATATCCTTTGCAAGAAGATGTCCCTCATTATCTACTCCGGCCGTCAGGTCATATTCTATAGAATGACGGGTTCTCGTATTACAGAAAGTTTCCTCTCTTGTCACATCAAGCTTGACTGGTCTGCCGCCAACCTGAGTAGTAAGAAATGCATTCAGAGGCTCATAAAGCACATCCTGTTTATTTCCGAATCCACCACCTATGTAAGGCTTGATCACTCTGATTTTTCCCCATGGGATTCCCAATGCCTGGCCAATGACACGACGTACAATATGAGGAATCTGTGTGGAACTTACTACTACGATTCTGCCATTCTCCATATAGGCATAGGAAATCGGATTTTCAATATGACAATGTTGTACGATTGGTGTCTTATAGGTTCGTTTCACTACTGTTGCAGATTCTTTTAATCCTTTTTCTACATCCCCGATAAAATAGTTGGAACGGACAAGTACATTATCCTTCTTGTCCAGATGAATCGGCGGATTACTGCCATACATAGATTTACGCGGATGAATCTCTACCGGATATTCTTCGTACTCTACTTCAATTAATCTCAATGCCCTCTGGGCCGTTATCTCATCTTCAGCTACTACCGCAGCGATATCATCCCCATAATAACGAACTCTTCCGGTAAGGATATTACGATCTGCAATATCCTGATGAGCCAATTCTACCGACCAGGGATGCCCCGGTGTAGGATAACAATGATTCGGTACGTCCTTAAAAGTAACTACTTTTACTACGCCGTCCAGAGCCTCAGCTTTACTTGTATCGATTGATTTCACGATACCATTTCCGATCTTTGCATGATAGACCTTTGCCACCAGACAATTAGCAGGAGCTATATCATCCGTAAATTTCGCACGTCCTGTAACTTTGTCGTAGGCATCTACTCTTGGAACACTCTTTCCAATCATGTTTTCACCTTCTCTATATTTTATTTTTGTTTACTGATACGCAGGAAAGGATTCTGTCTGGATATAGAAAAAGCCGGACTCACCTAAGGTATTCTTTTGTTCCCCTCAGGACTGATGTCCGGCTCCGAACCATGCTACTTTCCTTCCGCCTGTTTTCAGACATCAGGCGAACTTATTTTTTAATTTCCATATTTATTACCTGTTTTATTGTATAAGTATAACACATTTATCTGTTTATTGGCAATCTTTTATTCAATATTTCTTAGTGTATTTTTGTAAAAATACCTCTTAAATCATGAATCACATGGCGCGGGCATTTCACTGTACACATACCACAGCTTAAACATACAGACTCGTCAATCACTGCACAGTTGTCAGACACCTTAATCGCGCCTGCTGTACATGTCTTCTCACAGATTCCACATCCGATACAGCTGACTTCGCACTGTTTCTTTGCCTCTGCGCCTTTTTTCTTATTGGAGCATTTTACCACAATATAATTTGCACATTCATGAATATGGATCACTCCCTGCGGGCAAACCTTTGTGCAAGCCCCACAGGCAATGCACTTTTCTTCATCTACTTCTGCCACACCATATTCATTGATAGAAATCGCTCCAAATTTACATTTATTTACACAGGATCCACATCCAATACAGCCGTCCTTACATCCTGTCTCGCCTTCTGCTGCCCTGCATCCGCCATTACATGCCACAACTGCCGAACGATATGGAAACTTCTTCTTTACTGCCATACTCAGCACTTCCTTTCATATGGCGTTCCAGTCAGAGGAAGACTGTATCGTCTCTCACCATCCCGCCTGAAATATGCATCTGCGATCGCAGGTGCCGTCGGAATCGAAGTGATTTCGCCAATTCCAATAGCTCCGCATGCTACATTTAATCCCGGTTTATCAATAACAATTGCATCGATTTTCGGAATCTCATGAGAACGAAACAGCCCAAGAGAACCATATTTCTCGATAGGTTTACAGTTCTCATCAATCGGATAATGTTCTCGCAGAGCAAATCCTATGGACATAACTACGCCACCCTCGATCTGACCCTCGCATGACAACGGATTAACCGCTTTGCCTACATCATGGGCAGCAACCACCTCCTCAATTTTTCCTGTTTTCTTATCCAGAATACATACCTGTGTCGCATAACCATATGCAACATGAGAAACAGGATTGGGTACATTTGCACCAAGTGGATCTGTCTTTGCGAGATATTCGGCATAATAAACCTTTCCAATCACATCATCAATTGTTTTTCCTGCATTGCGGTCCTCCATAATCTTATCACAGGCCCTGCGACATGCTTCTCCCGTTACCAGAGTCTGTCTGGAACCAGAGGTTGTACCCGAGTCAGGTGAAAACCAGGTATTACTTCTCTCATAAACAATATCCTCGTGTTTCAGATCAGTGTTGGTAACTACCATCTGAGTCAGAACTGTGCCAAGTCCCTGACCAATACAGGAAGCTCCCGAATAGATATGAAGTTTTCTGTCTTCTTCAAATACAAGCTTCACACGTCCTGTATCAGGAATTCCAACGCCAACACCGGCATTTTTCATAGCACATCCGATTCCGACTGGTTTTCCAGCCTCAAGTGCAGCATTGTATTTCTCTTTTACAGCTTCCAGAGTTTCTACCAGACCTGTAGAATTATCCACGATCTGTCCATTCGGAAGTGTCTCACCCGGCCGGATCGCATTGCGGTAGCGAATCTCCCATGGAGTAATTCCCACCTTATCGGCCATCATGTTCAACAGTGTTTCTGTCGCAAAACAAGTCTGAGTCACGCCAAATCCACGAAATGCTCCTGCCGGCGGATTGTTTGTATAATATGCTGTTCCTTCAATCTCAAAATTCTCATAATGATACGGACCTGCCGCATGTGTGCACGCTCGCTCCAGCACCGGACCGCCAAGAGAAGCAAACGCACCTGTATCTGATGCTACTTTCGCCTTTACCCCCATAATATTGCCATTCTCATCGCAGCCCATCGTCATATCCATATAAAATGGATGACGTTTTGGATGTACCAGAAGAGATTCAGCCCTCGTAAGTTTCATCTTAACTGGTTTCTTAGTTACATAAGTCAGAAGCGCCGCCAGATGCTGGACTGTCATATCTTCTTTTCCGCCAAAACCTCCGCCGACAAGTGCATTCTGCACTTTTACTTTATCTGTTCCGAGCAGCAGAGAACATTCATGTAAAGTCTGATGTGCAGACTGGTCTGTAGAATATATGAAAACATCTCCGTCCTCATCATAAAAAGCCACAGCACACTCTGGCTCCAGAAATGCATGCTCTGTCCAGGGAGTTTCAAAATGATGACTGATCACATATTTGGAATTACGGATTGCCTCATCTGCATTTCCTCTGCTGATATGCTTATGTGCACAAATGTTATTTTCCTCTTCATCAAATACTTTTGGCGCACCTTCTGCCGCCGCTTCTTCAATCGTATGAACATGCGGCAGTACCTCATATTTGACTTTGATCAGCTTCTTCGCTTTCTCTGCCGTTTCCCTGTCCTTTGCAGCTACAACAGCGATAGCATCACCCAGATAATGAGTTAAGCCTCCTACAGGAATCAAAGTATACTGATCATGCTTCAAATGTCCGATCTTATTTTCTCCCGGAATATTCTTTGCTGTTACAACTGCTTCTACTCCGGAAAGTGCCTCAGCTGCTGTCGTATCAATTTCAAGTACACGGGCACGCGGGTATTTACTTCTCAGTGCTGCCCCATACAGCATTCCATCAAGGTAAAAGTCATCCGGATATTTGCCAGTTCCAAGTACTTTCTCTTCCACATCAATTCTGGATACACGATGACCAAGATTCCAGTTGTCATCCATATCATCCGGAATCACACCTTCACTTAAAACCTTCGCGGCCAGCCGCACTGCATCCACGATCTTTACATATCCTGTACAACGGCAATAATTATTGCGCAATGCATATTTGATTTCATCATCTGTCGGTTGTTTATTTACGTCCAGAAGAGCCTTCGTACACATCACCATACCAGGAATGCAAAAACCACACTGGACTGCTCCCGCCTTTCCATAGGCATATGTATAAACTTCTTTTTCCCATTCAGTCAGACCTTCTACTGTAATTATCGTTCTGCCATCCAGCATGTCTGTATCTGGAACACATGCCTTACAGGTCTTCCCGTCAATAATAACTGTACAGGCTCCGCAAGCACCCTCGCTGCATCCGTCTTTCACAGATGTAAGGTGAAGTTCATCCCGCAAAAAACGCAGCAGTTTCTGATTTCTGATCGTTTCGACCTTCTGTCCATTGACTGTAAATACTGCCATATTGGACTCTCCTTTCTTTCTTGCACGTCTGCCTTTTGGACATTCAGTTGAACTCTTTTAGGAGTTTTTCTCTGTCTGCCTGTGATACCGCATATACACCCCTGATATGCGGCCGCGTTCAGCCTGATATGCACACTGTCCACAGCCTTTGGTACTGTGGACAGTGTATTAATTTCTTTTTATTTTCTGCTATTTTCAGAAAAAGGAATCACCGTCACATAAAGATTATATAAACAGAAATACCTATTTCATGATCAGATAACCGTAATCATCGATCACCGCGCAGATCAGTCTGCGAAGACCCTCATACAGTTTATCATTGGCATCATCTGCCTTACAGTCAGAAATCTGACCCAGCAGACGAACCTTACACTCTTTTGTTTCCGGATTGATCACTGCAAATCCGTCATTTGTGCTGTCTGCCATATCTGCTTCTGAAGCAAATAATGTAAATTTATCTTTATATGGTGCACTTGCATATGGACAGAAGCTCTTACAGTTGCCACATTCATTGCACATATAATCTACGTGGATTACCTGGTCCATAGCCATTCCCGGCACTTTGATGGAAATATTTGCTCTGTTTGGACATACATCCACACAGTTCTCACAGACTTTATTACAAGTCAGGCAGCGTTCACTTTCATTTGCAGCATCTTTACTCTCTTTAAGAATTGCTTTCTTAGAATAGCAGTCTTCTTCTGTTCCAGGTACCGGCTGGCCTTTTACGATATCATGTCCGAGAATTGCTTTTACCGCAATCTGCGCATCACGTATTGCTTCTACGATCGTAGCAGCTCCCTTCGCACCATCACCGGCTACATAAACACCTTCTACACTTGTCTCCATTGTCTTGTCATTGATGCGGGCTTTTCCTCGTTCATTGACTGCAATGCCATTTGCTTCATAGAACTCTGTCGGAACTTTCTCACCTACTGCAACGATCACTGTATCGGCCGGAACCTCTACTGTTTCATCCGTTTCTGTTACGCTGGCACGTCCGGAAGCATCCATGTTGCCAAGTACCATCTTCTTGCAGAAAAGCCTGCCATTCTCCAGAGATACCGGTGAAAGAAGTTCTCTGAATTCAATACCCTCTTCCAGAACTTCCAACAACTCGTCTTCTGCTGCAGGCATATAACGTTTTGTTCTTCTGTATACCAGATAAACGTGCTCTACACCCTCTGTACGTTTTGCAGCTCTTGCCGTATCCATAGCTGTGTTTCCACCGCCGATAACAACAACATTCTTTCCGAGAGAAACTTTGCCATCTGATTCTTTAAAATCTCTTAAGAATTTCAGTGCATTGACCGTTTCGCCTTTTTCAAGTTTCAAGGTTCCCGGTTTGTTTGCGCCTACTGCAACGATCACTGCATCGTATCCTTGTTCTTTTAATTCCTGTACGGATGTGATTTCTGTACCGGTTTTGATTTCCACACCCATTTTCTCAATGAAAGAAATATCTTTATCAATTGCTTCACCAGAAATACGGAATCCCGGAATTACATAACGGATCACACCGCCGGCTTTCTCTTCTTTCTCAAATACTGTTACCGAAGCACCGGCTCTTGCAAGGAAATATGCAGAAGCAATACCTGCAGGACCCGCACCGACAACAGCTACTTTCTTACCATTTGCCGTACCCGCTTTGATTTCACCGATCACTGTGTCATATCCATTCTGTGCTGCAATAAGCTTGGTGTTACGGATATTTACAGGTTCTTCATAGAAGTTACGTGTACATTTATACATACAGTTATGTGCGCAGAGAGTACCTGTGATAAACGGAAGGGCATTCTTCTCAAGGATAACTCTTAATGCCTGTGCATAATCTCCCTCTCCTGCCAGTTTCACATAAGTTGTGATATCCTGATGAATCGGACATCCCTCTTCACATGGAGCAAAGAAGCAGTCAAGAAGCGGAACTTCTGAGTCTGTTTTTCTCTTCGGAAGAGGCTTGATGCTCTTTACATGATGTGCATCTTTCTTTGCATCCTCAGCAAGCTGCTCAAGTGCAGCTACATCAATACCCGTCCATTCTTCAACACCGGCAGCCATAACTTTCTGGGCCATCTGTGTAAATCTCTGATATCCGCCTGGTTTCAGCAAGGTAGTTGCTACTGTCACAGGCCATACACCGCTTTTAACGATAAGGTCAATATTATAGTAATCAGCTCCACCGGAGTAAGCAATACGAAGTTTTCCATCAAATTCTCTGGAAAGCTTTGCTGCAAGAGAAATGGATAACGGGAAAAGAGATTTTCCGGACATATACATTTCTTCGCTTGGAAGCTCATTTCTTGTAACATCTACAGGGAATGTATTCGTGATCTTCACACCAAATGCAAGATTCAGCTCATCTGCAAGTGCCTGCAGTCTCTTAAACATCGGGATAGCATCCTCATACTGTAAATCATCTTTGAAATGGAAATCACCGAATACCATGTAATCATATCCCATGTCATCCATCGTTTTTCTCGCAAATTCATATCCAAGAAGAGTTGGATTACATTTGATAAATGTATTCAGATGTTTCTCTTTAAACAGATGAGTTGCAATGCTCTCAATCTCATTCGGAGGACATCCGTGAAGAGTAGAGATTGTCGCAGAATTACAGATATCAGACGGAATTGCCTCGATATCTTCTTTTGTAACTTTCTCAAATTTATCTACGTTATCTAATAACCACTGCTTACATTCTTTAAAGATTTCCGTATCCTTCGCTTCCATCATGTTATTGATAAAGCCATCAATTTTTGGTGTTTTAATTCCCTCGAGATCATATCCGACAGAAATATTAAACTGGAATCCATCCTGTGCACCAAGATCAAATTCTTTTGCGATTACATGGAGAATAAACCATGCTTTGATATACTCACCCATCGCCTGAGGAACATAAAGCTCTGTAGACCATTCGCAGTTATATCCTTCATCCTCAGCAAGGATACATGGTCTGTTAATACAGGCTGCAAGTTCTGCGCCGTCCATCTTCTGAACAGTTTTCAATTCAAAAAAACGTGCTCCTGCATAATAGGAAGCAACGATATTCTGTGTCAGCTGTGTATGTGGTCCTGCTGCCGGTCCGATCGGTGTCTCTAAATTTCTTTCAAAAATATTCAGCTTCTTATCAGCTTCTGCCACATAAGCTCTGTGCTGTCCGAATACGGTTCCTTTTGTTTTCTTCTCTTCTAATACCCAGTTCATTAACTGTTCAAAGGGCATACAGGTCATGACTTCACTCATAATCCGATCCTCCATTATTTTTTATTCATGTTTATTTCAGCCAGACAGAATTTCCTGTCTGGCCTTTATTATACTTTTTCTTCTCCTCTTGCCTTTAAAAGTGCCAGCAAAATTAGTTCAAGAATCAGCCATTAATATCATCAGCAAGTTCTTTTGCAGCCCGACGGCAGTCTGCCATCACTTTCGCTTCATCGCATACAAGAACCTCTCGGTCTTTCATAAGAACTTTACCATTACATACGGTAGTCTGAACCATGCTTCCGTTTACCCCAAACATCAGGTGTCCGTTAATATTATTCTCATTCATTGGTGTCAGCGGATCATAATCAATTACGATCACATCTGCGGCAGCTCCTTCTTTGAGCACACCTAGCTGTTTCTTAAAGTATCTGTTGGCAATTTTCGCATTTCCCTCAAAGAGCATCTGCGGAACCTCACCCCACGCCGCATTCGGATCGCAGAGATGATGTTTGTGAAGTACATTTGCAACTTTCCAGGATTCCATCATATCATGAGTATATCCGTCTGTACCAAGACCTGTGAGAATTCCTTTCTGTACCATTCTCATAGTTGGAGGACATCCACAGGCATTTCCCATATTAGATTCCGGATTATGTACCACCATGGTATCTGTCTCCTTGATCAGATCCATCTCATGTTCATTGACATAAATACAATGTCCCAGCAACGTCTTCGGTCCCAGGATATTCCAGTCATAAAGACGGTCAACGATACGCTTACCATGTTCTTTCAGACACTGATGAAGATCATAAATTCCTTCCGCTACATGAATATGATATCCGACGCCTTCCGGCTTCAGTTCGTTGCAAAGAGCCATTGTCTCATCAGAAATTGTAAAGGACGCATGCATACCCATCATTCCGGCAATCATGTCGCTGTCATCTGCAAGTGCATGTTTGATAAAATTCACGTTCTCCATTACAGATTCTCTGGATTTCTCCATTCCGTCACGGTCAGAAATCTCGTAGCAGAGGCAGGTACGCACACCTAAATCTCTGGCTGCTTCTTCAATCGCACTGAGTGAACCTGTAATATGTCCAAAACTTGCATGATGGTCAAATACTGTTGTTACGCCATTTTTAATAGAGTCAATATAGGTTGCATATGCAGAAAGCTTCGTCTGCTCCAGTGTAAGATGTCGGTCTACTGTCCACCACAATCCGTCAAGGATATCCAGAAAGCCCTGCGGATTATATCCGTTAATGCTTAATCCTCGTGCGAAGGAGCTGTAAATATGCTCATGGGCATTAATAAATGCCGGCATGATAACTCCACCCTTCGCATCAACAAATTCGGCATCCGGATAAGCCTTCTTTACTTCTTCAGTTACCCCCACCATTACTATGGTGTTACCATCCATTGCAACAGCACCATTCTCAACAAATGGGTTGGATGCGTCCCGTGTGATCATTCTTCCATTACCAATTACCAGCATATAGTTCCTCCTTTTACTTGTTAAAAATCACCAATTCACTATTGCTTTTTACCTATTGTTTAGGAATTTTATACTAATACTCTAACATATTTCTTCACATAATGCAAGAGAGAATCACAAAATCTTTTTGGTTTTTCAAAATATTTTTAGTTTTCCGTTTTTTTCTCGAAGTTTCTTGTAGATGTGCGGAAATAAAAAAGAACGAAGCGTCCATTTTTAACAAATGAACAACTTCATTCTTTTATATTGAAAATGATTTCATGACAGATTTTCAGATTTGTCAATATTTTATAATTCAGGATTTTCGTATATCCTCGCCAAACGTGTTGCTGATCACTCCGTGCCCGGCAAAACGCTGCACGATGTGAATCCTAATCAGCCTTCCATAATGGATGATTTTAATTTTAACTGCTTTCTTCCGTTCTTCCACATATTCTCATCCAGTTCAACCTCATAGCCACCACCATTTTTGACATGCCATTCATAAAACTGTTTTTGTATATCTGTATACTCTTCCATAATATTCATGATCGTGCCGCCATGAACCACCAAAGCCACCTCAGTTACGTGACTACGGATACAGCTAGTTACTACTTTTTCAAATCCCCTAAGGTTTCTGTTTCTAAATTCTTCTCTGCTCTCCCCTCCGGGAAACGGTAAAGTTCCATTGCTGTCTATCCATGCCTGATAATTCGGATTTCCATCCAGTTCTTTGTAATTCTTATTCTCAAATTCGCCAAAATCACATTCTGCCAGTTCTTCGATAATATGTACCGGTTTCTCCGGGAAAAGAATCTCAGCAGTCTGAACACAACGTCTGAGCGGACTTACATAAATCTCCTGCACTTTCGGATAATCCATCTTTTTCAGGAATTCTATTCCCTCCTGACATAACGGTTCATCCGTTGTGCCAATATAACGGGCAAGTTTATTTCCTTCTGTCTTTCCGTGTCTAATCAGCCATAGTTTAATCATCTTTGATCACCGTCCCGATTCCACAGACTACCCTTGTCACCTTATGGCTGTATGCCGCCAGTTTTGTACACACACGGCCTACTGCTTCCCGGTATTTCCTGTCAAAGGCATCTACCGGTACTACTCCATATCCCACTTCCTGAGAGACAAGAATAACATCCGGGTTTTTAAGAATAATCTGCTCAGCAAGTTCTGATACATCTCTCTCTTTTTCCAGTTCTCTGCGGATATATTTCTGAAAATCCGTAACCCCCTGTGCTCTCATCAGTTCCTCTTCGGTTACTTTATCTCCATCCGCCCAGTTTAACAGAGGATATTCCTTTTTTGCATAAACAGTTTTTCCCTGATATGCACCGCCAATGATCATCTCCATATTTTCCACACTCTCCTTATCAATTCCTGCCAGATATTTCATATTCTGACTAAATCAGGTATATTTCCTGCTTTCCATTGCCGAATATCCACATGACTCAGAAATTTGTGATCACAGCAAGGATCACAGCCATTCCAACCTCACAGATACACAGGAAAAATCCCGATATATCCCCGGTCGTTCCGCCAAAATACTTCATTGCAATATGATGATAATATCCAAAGATCAGCAACGCTCCTGCAAAAGCTGCAATTCCCCATACCGGCTCGATCCAGATCATCAAAACTGCAAGAATCACCAGATAAACCACCAGTATATTTCTTGATATCACATCCGAAGAATTTCTTGAAAATTCTGCTACCGTACCATCAGCCTTTGCCTTTGGAAAAGTAATAACACCAATCCCTGAAAGGCATCTGGAAACCATAAAGCCCAGACTCAGAATCCCAATTGCTTTCATATTTTCCTCAATGCCAAATAACTGGCTGTATGCCCCATACCAGCAAACAAAATACACTGCAGCCGTAATAACAGCAAATGCCCCGGCATGGGAATCTTTAAGAATCTCCAGCCTTCTGCTTCTCTCCTGCCAGGAACTGAGCGCATCCGAAGTATCCAGCAGACCATCCACATGAATCCCGCCTGTCACGAACACAGGTGCAAGAACTAAAACCGCAGTCACAAAACCCGGCTGATACTCAAAACGCAGTCCCAGATATGCCACCAGCATCGTCAATGCACCGATTACTGTTCCAATAAATGGAAAAAAGCAAAACATATATTTCATGTTTTCCTTCGTCCAGTCCGCACGGGGCATGGGAATCTTTGAAAACATGGCAAAAGCTACCTTAAAATTATTCCATAGAGATTTCATTTGCACTTCCTCTTTTTCACACTATTTTTAATAGCACTTCTTATTTCTTATCATATTTATTATCATAAATATCTCTTCTACTTCTTCTGATACACTGGGATCCCATAAACAACTTCCACTACCTCATCCGCTCTCAGTGCGACAGCCTGATTGATCTTTCCGAGATATTCTAAGTAAGAAGCCATTTCTTTATCAAATACGACCGCATCTGAAAAAATCTCATTCGTCACGATCACCACATGTGCTGCCTGCCGGACCAGTTCATCAATTCCACTCATGATATCCTTTACTGTCTGTTCATGTGCTCCCTGCTCTTCAAACATCTCATTTGCCACCAGATTAGACATGCATTCCAGCAAGACCACACAGCCAGACGGCAGCTGCACATCTTTCAGTCCGGTATAGCATTCTATCGTCTCAAAGCCTTTTCCGGCACGCATTTTGCGGTGTCTCTCGATTCTTTTATGGCTTTCTTCATCAAACGGATGCATTGTTGCTATGTAAACCCTCTGTGCTTCCCCGAAAGCAAGCACCTTATCCTCCGCAAAAGCCGATTTCCCGCTTCCGCTTCCTCCGGTCACAATTGTCAACATTATTTCAGCTCCTCATACTGTTCCACATTGATATCTTCAAAAGTACTCATAGAATGATAAACAGCCGCCGCCAGATCAAGAATCGGGAATAAAGCTACCGCACCGGTTCCCTCACCAAGACACATATCCGCATAAAGAATCGCTTCTTTCTTCATATGCTCCAGAATCAGATGCGCAGCCGGCTCTTTCGATACATGAGATGCCAGGATATAGTCCCCTGCTGCCGGGCAAATCTGCATCGCGATCAATGCAGAAACGCAGGAAATAAATCCGTCCATTATAACCGGAACATGATAAACCGCTCCGCCAAGGAATACACCCGCCATTCCTGCGATATCCAGACCACCAACCTTCGCCAGGACATCGATTGCATCTGAAGGATCCGGCTGATTCAGCTCAATTGCTTTCCTGATTGCTGCGATTTTTCGTACCAGACCTTCACTTGTCAGCCCTGCGCCACGTCCAGTCATCTCTTCTACCGGCTGATCCAACAATACAGAAGCCACCGCACTGCTGGTAGTCGTATTTCCGATTCCCATCTCTCCTGTTGCAAGAATCTTATACCCTTTATTTTTTAACTCTTCTACCATAGCAATTCCTGCTTCAATGCCTTTTATGGCCTGTTCTCTTGTCATGGCAGGGCCTTTGGTCATATTCTGCGTACCATACGCAACCTTGTGATCTGTGCGTACTTTTGTATCAGTTACCATACCCATGTCTACCGGAAAAATCTCCGCATGATTCTGTTTACACATCACACCAACGGAGGTATCATATCTCAGAAAATTCTCTGCCACGATTGCAGTTACTTCCTGCCCTGTCTGAGTCACCCCTTCTTCTACCACACCATTGTCTGCGCACATAGCGACCAGACCTCTTTTAGAAAGGTCAATATCAGCATTCCCTGTAATTCCTGCAACCTGTGTCAACAGAGTTTCCAGTTTTCCAAGAGAATGTAATGGTTTCGCAATACTGTCCCATCTTTTCTGTGCAATAACCATAGCTTTCTGATCTAACGGTTCAATATTGGAAACAGCTTCCTGCAATGTCATGAGTTCTTCCCTCTCTTTCCTGTTGTAAATACAAAAAATTTACTAAATATGTAATTCAATATCAGCACGATAAACTGCGTCAGAAATTTACCGATCATATCATTTAGTCCCATTACTGACACAAGCAGCCAGACACCGCCAACCTCAATCACCATAGTCACTAATCTGGCGCTGATAAATTTACAAAATGGCTGAATATGATCTCTCAGAGTTTCACATTTATCCTGAAAAACAAATTTCGAATTTACCACATAGGCGAACAGAATCGCCAGTATGATAGAAATAATATTAGCAATATTGAGTTCCACATCAAGTTTTCTCAGAACAAAAAAGCTGACCAGATTCACCAGCGTAGTGCATCCGCCAAAAAAAACATAGCGGATTACGGAACTTTCATACATTTTTCTGATCCATTGTTTCATAACTGTTTTATTTCCTTCATTTTTATCATTTAAATATATTCATAGTTATATACCTGATCGTATGTTCAACTTGGTGGTACACCAGTTCAAACATATGGCACGATTGCAATATCTTTCGTTTGTAATGATTAATTATGTTCTCTTCCCTTTTTAATAACTTTGGAAATAATATATCGCGGTCTGCGCTTTACCTCTTCATAAATCTTGGAAATATAATATCCAATGATTCCAAGACTGATCATCATGGCACTGCCCACCAGAAGCAGAACCATCAGCAAAGTCGTATATCCCTCCACAGCGGAACCTGTAAAATACTGAACCAGTGAATAGATCATAAGAATCACTGAGCAGATAAAACAAAGCAAACCTGTGATCGTAACAAACTGCAGCGGAACTGTCGTAAATGCCACAATATTCGTAAACGCATACTTCACCAGTGCCCAGGGAGACCATTTGGAAACACCAGCTTCTCTTTCCTGCACTTCAAATTCTACACTTGTGGTCTTATATCCCACCCAGGAAGAAGTAGCACGAAAGAACATATTCCGCTCAGGCATTGACAGAATGCTGTCCACCGCCTTCCTGTCCATCATCTTAAAATCAGATGCGTCCTTCATATTAACTCTCGTAGCCTTTGACATAATATCATAGAAGAAGCCGGCACATTCTTTATGTAAAAAGCCTTCTTTTCCTCTGTCCGCTTTTATGCCCTCGATTACTTCATATCCATTCTGCCACAATCTGTACATCTCAATAAGCGTCTGGGGCGGATGCTGCAGATCACAGTCCATAACAGCAACTACATCGCCACTGGCCTGTGCCAGTCCTGCAAAAATCGCTGCCTCTTTTCCAAAATTTCTCGAAAAAAGTACACCTGTTACATTTGCGTCCTTTTCTCCTGCTTTCTGAATCTCTTCCCATGTCCGGTCACCGGAACCGTCGTTTACCACAACCAGTTCATAGGGAATCTCTGCCTTCGTAAGGACTTCCGCCAGCACACGACAGGTTTTTCCTACCATTAATTCTTCATTATATGCCGGAAGCACTACTGATAATTTACTCATGATGTCATTCCTCATTTTTAATTATAATCCGCTGCTGTTTACTTTGTCATCAGCAACATAACTATTGCAATTCCATTTCAAATTGCCTGTAGCAATAAAACTTTGAATCTAAACTACCTGTTCTATTATACACGACTTTACAGAAAAGTCCATTATTCCATTCTCAGCAACGTTTTTTTCTTCGAACGGCCACCAACATAAAATAAACCACTAAGCCAGCCAGACTGAGTGCCAGGCCTGCCTTTAAATATGGTGTACAATATGTCAATCGTATTTCATGGGAACCAGGTTCGAGTTCCAACGCCATAAACATGGTATTTGCCTTCTGAAGCTTTGTTTCTTTGCCATCCACATAAGCTGTAAAGCCTTTACTGTACGGGACAGACAATACAAGAGCTTTCTTTTTGGAAATACTGATATTCCCTGCGATCTCATTTATTCCCATTTTTACATTCTCGAGAGCTTCTTCACCCAGCTTCACAGTCTTTGCCTCAATCCCCTGTACCGGCTGGCTGACAACCCTTAATTTATCATAGGTATAAACACCTGTATTGGCAAAGGTGATTGTCATAGTACGAACCCCTGATCTGGAATATCCCATATTACAGAGAAAATCATGCCGTCCACTGTAGGCATTATACTTATCCGTAAAAATCTTTATGGTCTTGGTCACATCATTGGAACTGACCGTCATAGCCGCTTCCTTTGACTCCTTCCAGTACCGCCACTGGCTGTCCTCATCAAGAACCTTATTTTGGTCATACTCAGACATCTTCTTCCACTGACTGTTACCAATCAGTTCCCTCGGTGAAAGACTGTCATAATCCAGATTATCTGCGATCAGATAATTCTCACTGTCCGTAAGGCCATGGAACACAAGCTTCAGCTGTGCCCCTTCCTTCGTCACCCTGATTGCTCCCTTAGACAGAGCACAACCATCCCCTGCCTCCATACGATATTGAATATTCTCATCATCAGCATCAACAGATGCCTCAGGCAGTGTACTCTCCTCAAGCACCACACCGTCCATCAGAGCCTGCTGCTTTTTTACCACATCCATTTTCTCATATTCCGATACAGGAATATAGCTGTCATAAGTATAACCCAGAGGCAGTGCATTCTCATTCTCATAAGCCCTGCACTCACTTTTTCCCTTTCCTGCAGAACCCTTCTCCCTGTTATATCCATAGGAAAGATAGCGAAAATTATCACCACTTATCACAAAATACTTCACAGAAGCCAGCCTGTCCAGGATCGTCCTTCCGTCCAGATTCTCATAATGCTGTTCCCATGGTGTATTCAGATACATCTCGCTGAAAAAATCACTGATACTGCTGTTTGCAAGACTGAAATAATAAGCAGTACTGTTCGTACCCATATACATAGAAGTATTATCATAGGGCAATGCCCCATACTGATCATAACGATAGACACCTGAATCCCCGGCAGCAAGAACCGCTTTATCCGTATTCGACTCCAGCTTATCCAGTGACTCCTCTTCGGCTGCAAACTCCGACAGATAATCCTTCTCATAAGAATACTGATAAGAAACATTCAACATAATGCTCACCACAAGCAAAGCACTGAGAAGCCCGCACATATACTTCCCCTGCAGAAAAATATTTCCAAAAGAAGTAACCGTAAACACAGCCAATACCAGAACCAGCACACCGGCCATATTTCTCTGCGTCCTGGCAGCCTTCGCAAACAATGCCAGCACACAATACGCCACGACCATAACAAAAATTTTCTTCTTTTCCCTCACAGTCAGAGTAAACAGCTCAGGATACGCCTTCACAAAAATATATGCGATCATCATCCCATAAGCCCAGATCCACCTGTTGGACACATAGGAGAAACCATTGAGCACATGCCCTGCAAAAGGCACCAGTAAAAACAGATTCAACAGCCCAAATCCCAATTTCAGATCCAGGTACTTCTTCTTCCTGGAAAAAAGCACAAACACACCTGCCATAGCAACAGCAGAATACCCGGCAACCCCCCATTGGATCATATTCTCCCCGATCAGATCACCCAGATATTTCTCATAATAAATCCTATCATACAAAAGCGGCACATAATTCTCTGCCTGAAATCTGTCCGTCCCAAAAAGTGTCATAATCACCGGCAGAAAAATAACCGCCGCGATCATCAAAGCCACCGCATAATACCCAATAAACTTCACCAGCCATCCCAGAACATCCTTCACACTTCTCTCGCTGAAAATTCCAAAATACCGGAAAGCCGCATAGATAAACATAAAAATACAGATCATATAAAAGAAATAGAAATTCGACATAGCTGAAACCGCAGTCGCCCAGATAAACAGCCATGGCTTCTCCCTCTTATAAATCTTATCAATCCCCATCAGAACCAATGGCAGATAAATCATAGGGTTGGAAAAATACGGATGCTTCATAGCCGCATAAATCGTCCATCCCGCAAAAATATAGATCAACGTCCCCATAAACGTTGCCTGCTTCGGATTCTTATGATAAAAACAAAAAATACTAAACGAAATCCCCGCCAGATAAATCCTCAGAAAAATCAGAACCTCATACAAAATCTCCGTCTTATCCGCCGGCACAAACACAGACAACAAAGTCAGCGGATCCCCGATCACATAATAATGCAGCGTCGTAAGAATATCCGAACCATACCCGATATTCATATCCCACATAGGCAATTCCAGCTTATGCTCCACAAAAACTGTATGAAGAACCTCTCTCAGATACCGTCCATAATAAGCCAGCGAATTCAAATGCTGCGGAATCCCATCATGACTCCACACCAAAGACTTCCCATTCCCCGCAAATTGATAATAAATAAACCCCGCAATAACCCCAAATACAAGCGTATATAATAAATAGAAATCCTTCTTACTATCCCTGCTCACAAATCTCCTCATAACCGCTCCTTCATATTCTATCATTCTAAACCGAGTTATAGAGTTCTCACTGATTATAGACAAATATCCAATACTTGTCAAATTTATAGCCAACATTATTTTATTGTTTAAGAACAACGAAAGTATTTAAATCAGCCAGTATCCAGTCAGGAAATGAAATAACTTCTGGGGCGAATTTTGAGGGTTCATTGAATTTCTTAGTATTTGGAAAGCCGCGTTATTCAGAAATCGCTCACTGTCTGAGCCGCAGGCGAGTTTGAGCGATTTCTGAATGCTTTTAGTGGCTTTTCAAATGCTTAGAAATTCAGTGGTTCCGAAACTGAGCCCCAGAAGTTATTTCATTTTCTGACGTCCCTTATAAAAAGGACCGCGATACAAAAAGTACCGCGGCCCACATATATCGTCTGGACACTATAAATAGCTCTATCTATTTATTTTTTAATGATTTATAAACTTGTTTACAGTCGTTCAAAAACCGAAAAGATTATTCAGCACTATGAAGAGCGATCAGCTTCTGCAGATATTCATATCTGGCTTTAGCCTCAGCCTCATTCTTAGCAAACAGTCTTGCAGCCTTCTCAGGATTCTGACGTTTCAGAGAGTTGTAACGAACCTCACCGTCAAGGAATGCCTGATAATCTTCCATGCTCGGAGCCTTGGAATCAAGAGAGAACTTGTTTCCTTCTGCTGCCGGGTTGAATCTGAAGTTGTGCCAGTATCCAACCTTAACTGCTAATTCTTCCTCTGTCTGAGCTTTTGCCATACCTTTCTTGATACCATGGTTGATACATGGAGCGTAAGCGATGATCAGAGATGGTCCCGGATAAGCCTCAGCCTCTGCAATAGCTTTTACAGTCTGGTTGAAGTCAGCACCCATGGAGATCTGAGCAACGTATACATAGCCATAGCTCATAGCGATGGAAGCCATATCTTTCTTCTTAGTCTCTTTACCGCCTGCAGCGAACTGAGCGATAGCACCTGTTGGTGTAGACTTAGAAGACTGTCCGCCTGTGTTGGAGTAAACCTCTGTATCGAATACCATTACGTTAATATCACGTCCGCTTGCGAGAACATGGTCAACACCACCGAATCCGATATCGTAAGCCCATCCGTCACCACCGAAGATCCACTGGGATTTCTTAGCGAGGAAGTCTTTCTGAGCAAGGATTTCTTTTGCTTTGTCACATCCGCAAGCTTCAAGAGCAGCAACAAGTTTGTCTGTAGCAGCACCGTTTGTAGCACCTACAGCAAATGTATCCAGCCATTCCTGACCAGCTGCTTTAACGTCTTCATTTGTTCCGTTAGCAACAACATCTTCAACTTTTGCTTTTAAGCCATCACGGATAGCTCTCTGAGCAAGAAGCATACCATAACCAAACTCAGCGTTATCTTCGAACAGAGAGTTAGACCATGCAGGACCCTGTCCCTTAGCGTTTACTGTATATGGTGTAGATGGTGAGGAGTTACCCCAGATAGAGGAACATCCTGTTGCGTTTGCAATGTACATTCTGTCACCGAACAGCTGAGTGATCAGTTTAGCGTATGGTGTTTCACCACATCCTGCACAAGCTCCTGAGAACTCAAGCAGAGGCTGTTTGAACTGGCTGCCTTTAACAGTTGCTTCTTTAAATTTAGCGATAACATCTTCTTTAACCGGCAGTTTCACTGTGTAGTCAAAGTATTTCTGCTCGTTTTCGCTTGCTTCAAGGTTTTCCATAGCAAGTGCTTTCGCACCCTTCTTACCTGGGCAAACGTTTACACAAGAACCACATCCTGTACAGTCAAGTGCGGATACGGACATTGTGAATTTGTATTCTTTCATACCTGTAAGGTCTAATGTCTTCATGCCTTCAGGAGCATTAGCTGCTTCCTCAGCTGTCAGAGCTACAGGACGGATAACTGCATGTGGGCAGACATAAGCACATCTGTTACACTGGATACAGTTTTCAGGATTCCATACAGGAACGTTAACTGCGATACCACGTTTCTCATATGCAGAAGAACCTGATGGTGTAGTACCATCTACATAATCCTTGAATGCAGATACAGGTAAGGAGTTACCTTCCTGAGCATTAACTTTAGCCTGGATATTGTTAACGAAATCAATAACATCCTGACGTCCTTCTGTTGCATGAGTCATATGAAGACCTTCGTCCTCAGCATCTTTCCAGCTTTCCGGAACTGTGATCTCAACAACCTGTTTAGCACCTGCATCGATAGCAGCCCAGTTCTTCTGAACGACATCATCACCCTTACGTCCGTATGTTGCCTTAGCAGCAGCTTTCATAAGGTCGATTGCCTGCTCTTCCGGAATGATTCCTGTAAGTTTGAAGAATGCAGACTGAAGGATTGTGTTGATACGTGTTGGTCCCATGCCTGTTTCAATACCGATCTTAACACCGTCAATTGTGTAGAATTTGATATTGTGGTTAGCGATGAATGCTTTAACCTGTCCTGGTAAATGTTTCTCAAGACCTTCCATATCCCAAGCACAGTTAAGGAGGAATGTACCGCCATCAACAAGTTCCTGAACCATGTTGTATTTGTTTACGTAGGATGGATTGTGACATGCTACGAAGTTTGCTTTGTGGATCAGGTATGTGGATTTGATCGGTTTCTTACCAAAACGTAAGTGGGACATTGTAACACCACCAGACTTCTTGGAGTCATAATCAAAGTAAGCCTGTGCGTACATGTCTGTGTTGTCACCGATGATCTTGATGGAGTTCTTGTTGGCACCTACTGTACCATCAGCTCCCAGACCCCAGAATTTACAGTTTGTTGTTCCTTCAGGAGTTGTTACGATCGGAGCACCTGTCTCAAGGGAAAGGTTAGTAACATCATCAACGATACCGATTGTGAATTTTTCTTTAGCAGTGTTCTCATAAACAGCTACGATCTGTGCAGGTGTAGTATCTTTGGAACCTAAACCATAACGTCCGGAGAATACTTTTACGCCGCCGAATTTGCTGTCTTTTAATGCTGCTACAACGTCAAGGTACAGTGGCTCGCCAAGTGCACCCGGCTCTTTAGTTCTGTCAAGAACTGTAATCTGTTTTACAGAATCCGGAATTGCATCGATGAGTGCCTGTGCGCAGAATGGTCTGTAAAGACGAACTTTAACAACACCGACTTTCTTTCCTGCTGCTGCAAGGTAGTCGATTGTCTCTTCGATTGTATCGTTTACAGATCCCATAGCAACGATTACGTGTTCTGCATCAGCAGCTCCGTAGTAGTTGAATAATTTGTAATCTGTACCGATCTTAGCGTTAACTTTGTCCATGTATTCCTGAACTACTGCCGGAAGAGCATCATAGTATGGGTTACATGCCTCTCTTGCCTGGAAGAAGATATCAGGGTTCTGAGCTGAACCTCTCTGGCATGGGTGATTTGGATTCAGGGCATGGTTACGGAATTCAGCGATTGCTTCCAGATCTGCCATATCCTTAAGATCTTCATAATCCCATGTTTCGATCTTCTGGATTTCGTGAGATGTACGGAATCCGTCGAAGAAGTTGATGAACGGAACTTTACCTTTGATTGCTGCAAGGTGAGCAACAGGTGTTAAGTCCATAACTTCCTGTACAGAAGATTCGCAAAGCATTGCGCATCCAGTCTGACGACAGGCCATAACGTCGGAATGATCACCGAAGATTGAAAGCGCGTGAGAAGCAAGAGCACGTGCAGATACGTTGAATACTGCAGGTAACTGCTCACCAGCGATTTTATAAAGGTTCGGGATCATAAGTAACAGACCCTGAGAAGCTGTATAAGTTGTTGTTAAAGCACCAGCTGCCAGAGATCCGTGAACTGCGCCGGCTGCACCAGCTTCAGACTGCATTTCAGTTACCTGAACTTCCTGTCCGAAAATGTTCTTTCTTCCCTGGGTTGCCCACTCGTCTGTTGCTTCCGCCATAACAGATGAAGGGGTGATAGGATAAATAGCGGCTACATCTGAATATGCATAAGAAGCATGAGCAGCTGCATGGTTACCATCCATGGTTTTCATCTTTCTTGCCATAGTTTGTTTTTCCTCCTTAAAGGTTGATGAAAATTATATTATTTTAAGACATAAATATGGTATGCCCTAAATTTCATTGTAAATTATAGCATAATCTTTTGGTTATGTCCAATTTGTTTTGGCATATTTTGTATCTTATGAGGTACAAAACAGGGATTTTATCTTATTTTAGATGTGAATATGTATATCTTTTCGAGTTACCTTTATCTAACTTTATGTATTTATAACAATTTACAGTCACACTGCTATGGCTTTGTTTTTTTAACCGAATCAAGTAAGTCCCCTGCGGAGGTTGCGAAGAGCAATAAGTAGTGGGTGGGGACTTGCTTGTATCAGGAGGGGTACAAGCAAGTCCTGATAAACAGAGAAGCAGTTATTCGGTGTAGAGCTACGTAGCGGAAGCGGATGATTTTATCCGATTGACAATGTATTTCAGAAATACAAACGCTTATCCCTAAATCATGTATAAAGAAATTAACGTTATAAAAATATAAAGAGGAGGCATTATGCCTCCTCCATAATCTGCTGTATTGTTTTTCTTTTAAGAAGATTCACCAGTTCATCCTGTACTCGCACCAGTTCTTTATGTACCAGACATGGCATACCGTTCTGCCCGTCCCTGATGCAGCTATATTTCGGATCCAGACATTCGATAATGAACATCTCCGGATCGATTGCCGAATAGATATCATACAATGTCAGTTCATCCAGTCCCTCATTCAGGGAATAGCCTCCATGCACGCCTCTGTACCCTTTAACGATCTCCGCTTTCTGAAGTTTCTTCAGAATCTTATAAGCAAAAGGTGCGGTCACTGATTCCTTCTCACAGATATCTGATACGCTCAGCCTGCTCTCTCCCCAAAGCGCACGCACTACACGCACCGCATAATCACACTCTCTCGTAATAAACATAGTCCTTGCAACCTCTCTATAAATTCATTCTTTACATATTATCTACTTCATTATCTTACTTTGCTGCACAGTTCACTGCACTATACGATAGTCAGCCACTGGCATTCTCTCCATTCTCAAGCAATGCCTGATTTCATTTGTCAACGCCTCTTTGTTTATGCCACTAAGAGACCTATTTTGTCTCTTATTATACCAGTGCTTCTTTTTTTTGTAAACAAAAGAACCCAAAAAAGCAAAAAACTGTTGCAAATTTTTCAGTTTACGGTACAATGATAAGCGGTTATGTATAAATAAGAACGATTTTACAAAACGAGGTATGATATGATTTCAGCAAACAATATTACTTTGCGCGTAGGTAAAAAAGCGCTCTTTGAAGATGTAAATATCAAATTTACAGAAGGTAACTGCTATGGTCTCATCGGTGCAAATGGTGCCGGTAAGTCTACCTTCCTTAAAATTCTTTCCGGACAGTTAGAGCCTACCAACGGTGATGTAGTCATCACACCAGGTCAGCGTCTTTCTTTCCTGCAGCAGGACCACTTCAAATATGATGCATATACTGTTCTGGATACTGTTATCATGGGTAACCAGAGACTGTATGAGATCATGAAAGAAAAAGATGCCATCTATGCAAAAGCAGACTTCACAGATGAAGACGGTATCCGTGCCAGCGAACTGGAAGGTGAATTTGCAGAGATGAACGGATGGGAAGCAGAATCCGATGCCGCTACTCTTCTGAATGGTCTCGGAATCGACACAGAATTCCATTATTCCCAGATGGCAGACCTTACAGGTAGCCAGAAGGTCAAAGTACTTCTTGCTCAGGCTCTGTTTGGTAACCCGGATATTCTTCTTCTCGATGAGCCTACTAACCACCTTGACCTGCCGGCAATCGAATGGCTTGAAGAATTCCTGATCAACTTTGACAACACAGTTATCGTTGTATCCCATGACCGTTACTTCTTAAATAAGGTATGTACTCATACAGCAGATATCGACTATGGTAAGATTCAGCTCTATGCCGGAAACTACGACTTCTGGTTTGAGTCCAGCCAGCTCCTTATCAAACAGATGAAAGAAGCCAACAAGAAGAAAGAAGAAAAGATCAAAGAACTTCAGGAATTTATTTCCCGATTCAGCGCCAACGCTTCCAAGTCCAAACAGGCTACCTCCCGTAAGCGTGCCCTGGAGAAGATTCAGCTTGATGACATGCGTCCATCCAGCCGTAAATACCCATACATCGACTTCCGTCCAAACCGCGAGATCGGTAACGAAGTTCTTATGGTAGAAAATCTTTCCAAAACCATTGATGGCGTAAAGGTTCTGGATAATATTTCCTTTACACTCGGACATGACGACAAAGTTGCTTTCGTTGGTGCAAACGAGCAGGCAATCACAACTCTGTTCCGTATCCTTGTCGGAGAGATGGAACCGGATGAAGGAAATTACAAATGGGGTGTTACAACATCACAGGCATATTTCCCGAAAGACAATACAGCAGAGTTTGATAACGACCTTACAATCACAGACTGGCTGACACAGTATTCCGAGATCAAGGATGCTACTTATGTACGTGGTTTCCTCGGACGTATGCTTTTCCCTGGTGAAGACGGTATCAAACGTGTACGTGTACTTTCCGGTGGTGAGAAAGTTCGCTGTCTTCTTTCCAAGATGATGATTTCCGGCGCTAATATCCTGATTCTTGATGAGCCTACCAATCATCTGGATATGGAGAGCATCACAGCATTAAACAACGGACTGATCAAATTCCCGGGTGTTATCCTTTTCACATCCCATGACCATCAGTTTGTTCAGACAACAGCTAACCGTATCATGGAAATTCTTCCAAACGGAACAATGATTGACAAGATCACTACTTATGACGAATACCTGGCAAGTGATGAAATGGCTAAGAAACGTCATGTATTCGAGATCAATGAGGAAGATGCTTCTGATAACTAATTTCGATATTTTATATAAATAGCTTTATCTAATAATATAAAACAGACAAGGTACATTCGTCCGCCTATTTGGGCTTCATATACCTTGTCTGTTTTTGTATACTGAATTCTCACAACATATTGTTCTATGCAGTAATCTCAGCAAGTTTTCCACCTGTCACCTTCAGAAGATCTGTCAGCGGAACTTTCAGCGTCAGACCAATGCGTCCGCCACTGACATAGATTTCCTCAAAGTTTCCTGCTGAAGCATCAAATACTACCGGGTAAGGTTTCTTCATTCCCAGCGGGCTGCAGCCGCCTCGCACATACCCTGTGATCTTTGTGATATCCTTCACATGAATCATATCCACTGTTTTCTCACCGACAGCTTTCGCAGCCGCTTTACGGTCTACTTCTTTCTCAATCGGAACTACAAATACGAAATAACTGCCGCTCTTTCCTTCCATGACTAGAGTCTTGAAAGACTGATCATAAGGTGCGCCTATCTTATCCGCACTGTGAATTCCATCAATAAATTCATCACATTCATAAGAAAATGCCTCATACTTTACTTTCTGTCTGTCCAGCATTCTCATTGCATTTGTCTTAGCCTCTTTTGACATCTTATCACGCCTGTCCTTTCTGTCCTATGTCGTATTTTTTAATTTATTTACGAATCTGAAGCATATCTTCCAAAATACGGTAATAACCATCAATCGTCACAACTGCTTCATTCTCAGAAGTCTTTGTTCCCACACACCGGATCGTCACCTTGCCATGCTGTGGAGAAAATCCTTTATATTCAATCTGTGCCGTCTTATCTGTGACCATCATCGTGTCTCTTGCATCCTTTACATAATCCAGATACTCTTCCGCTATGTTATTGACCCACGCCTGGTAACATTTTTCCGGATCCGCGTCCTTGTCCACACCCAGGAGTTTCTTCATATTCTCATCTGCAAGGATCGTGGTATCTCCTGTCACCTTGTCAATCTTCATCTGCCACAGCCCCACGCCCGAAACAGACAAGATATTATGATTCAGTTTATTCTCCACAAGTTTATGAAGCATCGTTCTTGCGCCATTGTTATCCAGATTATGAAGCAACACCTGTTCAACCAGAAATGCTGTCTTGCAAAGTAATGCCAGCCTGTCCACAACCATTTCCGGATTATCTATACTTATAAATCCCAACAGTTGCTCTTCATGCCAGATTCCACATAACAGACAACTCTGCGCATCCTGTTTAAGGAAACCTTTATACAAAGTTTCATCAATCTATATCAAAGACTCTCTGTCTTTGATATAGATTACTTTGTTTTTCCGGATATAATCAAGCCATGGCTGTATCTTCGCCTGAGCCGTAACCTCGAGATAGCGTTCCTTATCCATTACACCCTGATCATGATAAGTCGCAACATCTTCCCACAACTCCAGGCTCTCGTCCAAAAGGAAAAGGGATGCTCTGTCAGCCTGATAATACTTTCCTGTAAAAGTCACCAGTTTTTCCAGAATTCCGTCGTCTTTCTCACCACTCTGCACAAGTTCATACATCTGTATGATTTTCTCCGCCACATAAAGATCCTGATTCAGTTTCTGATTAAGCGGTCCATCTTTTCCGTCTACAGGCAGTGCTGTGATTAGCCTTGCCTCTCGTTGATGCCATAGAATATTCTTCTCACTGACATACATCTTTCTTCCATAAAGATCATAGAACATTTTGCTGGTAATATTTACAACATCTTCTGAATTATTCATCGCACATTCTTCACACTGTTCTGCACGTCCGGTAAAAACCTGAAAGCATTTGCATCCGAGATAATTATAAATCCCCGTAATCTTCTTTGCCTCTGCATTCATGTAGAGAATTTCAAGATTCTCTTTATCCACCACATAAATGATAGATTTCAGGCTGTCCAGAATATTCTTATATTCGATACTCTCTGTAGAAGCAGACTCCGGTGTCCGGGCAGAAACCGGATGATCATGATAACGCTTGCGAAGTTCCGTAACAAATTTATTATAAGAGCCTTCTGTAGCCAGACAGGTACTTTCAAATTCATCAGCCGACATCGGTTTTCCAAAGAAATATCCCTGTATCAGTTCCGGAGAAAGTGTATCCAGACAACGCAGTTCCTCTTCTTCCTCAACGCCCTCACAGCAGACACGAATCTGTGCTTCCTGTGTAAGTTCCAGCATATTACTGAGTAATCTGTAATTATAAGAGCTCTTATGTATCTGTCTTACAAAACACCGGTCAATCTTAACCTCATCTACCTCCAGCCCTTTCAGATAACTCAGCGAAGAATATCCTGTTCCAAAGTCATCAATAGAAATCTGCATTCCTTTTTCTTTCCAATAGTAGAACATACTGTTGAAATAATTATAGTCCTGCAGCTGCATACTCTCCGTAACTTCCAGAGTAATCGCATTTCCCGGAAGCTTTGCCTCTTTTGCTGCATTAATCACATTCTGGACAATCGATTTATCTTTCAGCTGAATATAGGAAATATTTATACTGATATTAAAATCGCCATATTTCTTACGCCAGAGTGCGCACTGTGCAAACGCCTGCCTCATTACCCATTTCCCGACAGGAATAATCAGTTCTGTCTGTTCCAGCAGCGGAATAAACACAACCGGAGACATGAAGCCACGTTGCTTTGAATGATATCGAAGCAGCGCCTCTGCTCCTTTCTGGCGATATCCATTCGATGTCACCTGCAACTGATAATATAATTCAAAGCCTTCAAAATTATTACGGATACTCTCTCTTAACTCTTTCAGGAGTTCCATTCTGGACGCATTCTCCTTATAATCATCTGAAGAAAAGAACGAAAGTCTGTTTTTTCCATTCTTCTTTGACTGCATCAGCGCGTTCTCAGCATAGCTGACAAGTGCGCTCATATCTTTCTCATTTTCATTATATGGATAGCATACTGCTCCACCTGAAAATTCGCACATGGATTCTGTCCGTTTCTGAAGACGTTCAAAGAAATCCACTGTTTCTCTCTTACTGCATCCTGCCAGATCCACGCCAAAATGATCGCCATCCATTCTGTAGACACTGCTTTTCTCATTCTTGATTTCTTCCAGAACCTCAGCAACCGTCTTTAACACCTGATTACCATAATCACGTCCCATACACTGATTGATCTCGCGGAAATCATCAATACCCAGAATGAGCATATGACCTCTTTTACCCTTGGCTATCCCCTTTTCGACATTCTCCAGCATTTTATTATAATTCATAAGTCCCGTCAGCATATCTACCTTCTCTGACAGAACCCTTCTGGACAGACATCCTATCATCAATGGCTGCTCTTTACCACCTTCATTGAGAACATTTCCCCGACAGTTAACCCAGAACTTTTTCCCATGTTTATCCACGTACCGGAAGTTTAAGTCCATCCGTTCATCCGTACCTCTTGTCACATGACGAATCGCCCGCTCAACTTTTGGCATATCATTCCTGTATACAATATCTTTGATAATCTCCAGTTTATATGCAAAAATATCATCCGGAACTCCATCTTTATACTCCTGTCCGATCAGAACAGTGAGCTGTCTGGAAAAGTATACGATATCTCGCTCCATATCCCATAAAAGAAACGTATCATTTGTAGATTCGTTCAAAAATAAAAGCATCTTATAGTAGTCCTGTGCACGATTATTCACTTTTTCTCCTGATACATTTGTCATTCTCACTTCTGCGTAGATTTTACAATCTGTAAAATCTACACTTTCCCCTTCTTTCTTCACATTCGTACAATTTTACTATTATTTTTCTCTTTCATCTATTTCATAAATGTTGCTGAGCATTCTATTCTCAGCAACTCCCGGATAACATCATCATTACTGTTCATTCCGTTCCAGAGCAACGTATTATTTTCTCTCTCTGTTACGCATCTTCTCAGAATATTCTGTTCTGTTTTCGCCTTGCGGCCGATATCCCTGCATATCAGAATTCTGTGGCATTCTCTGATCTTGTGTATTGTATTCATCCTGAGCAGCATACTCTTCATCTGAAACCGGTTTATTAATTGCAAACTGAATCAGCATTCCCAGAACTGCAAATCCCACACTCATTCCCAGTCCATACGGAATATCCTCCAGATTTCCAAGTTTTGCCAGAGAAACACCTGACATTACACCTCCGATCAGACTGGTTGCAACAATCAGAACCTCCCGGCAATATTTCACCGCCATAGAACCAAGTGCTACACCAATAAGAATACATGCAAAAAATGACGCAGAACTGGTCGGATGAAGGAAATAAATACTAAGAGCCCAGCCTATTCCTGCTGCAAGTATAAACACACCCGCCTTATAAATCAAAAATGCGATTACCGCAAACACAACACCTGTTGCCAAAGCTGCGATCAGCATCGTGGATTTCTCCTGCATTCCCATTGTATGTACAACAATAAGCGCCAGTCCCGCACCTACAAAGAAACCTCCGATCATCATCCAAAAGCGGAGCAAGCGGTATCCAAACACGCAATTCAGGATTCCAAATACAAGTATCACTGCAAAAATCGCCATCGTAAAACGATTCACAAAATCAGAATCCAGAAGATTTCCGGTTATATTCACAACCCCATTAAATACATCTGTCATATCACCCATACTTTAATCACTCCTTTTTCTCTCACTCGCATATTCTTAGTCAGTCAAACAAGTCCCCACCCACTGCTTATTGCTCTTCGCAACCTCCGCAGGGGACTTACTTGATTTGGTTAAAACATAAAATACAGCGTCTTCATATTGTCAATTATACCGTAATGATAGGAAATCTGTGATAACCCGTGTACTTCCATATAATATCTCGCAATATCCTGAATCCGATTACTATCAATCAGATCCATATACGCTTCATCAAAGGCTTCCTGGCCACTAAACTTAAACCGCACCACAGCCGCATCACTGTCAATACGCAGCTTACACAACTCATATACGCTGTCCCAGTCATAACTGTCAAAGCAAGCTCCGTTTCTCACATAGAAATTCATATCCGTAGCCGTACACGCCGGAACTGCAAACTCATCAGATGCCGTATAATTCATCTCGTACTCCTGAGGAAACGGACAAAGATAATCATAAATCGTCGTCCTATGCTCTGCCAGTACTGTGGCATCACCCTCCAGAAAGTCCGGCTGGTCACCATTTGTAGCATCTACATAATAATACTGTCCATTCAGCTGAACAATATTCCATGCATGTCCCTGATCACTGTTTGCAGCATCTCCCTCCACATAAATACATGGAACATTCAGCCGCTCCAGCAGATACTGAACCGCACCTGCATAACCTGCGCACACTGCCTGCTTTTTCCAGAAAGTTCCCGCAATGCTCTGATCATCATCAGAAACCACATAATCGGTATTGTCTATGATATACGTGTAAACCGTCATTACCTTGGTATAGTCATCTGCACCTTCTGGAATCTGCGCCAGAACTTCCTGATATGCATTCTCCATAGCCTGCGAAATCTCCTGCCGCTCATCCTCTGTATAAGTATATCCCGGAGAAAACTGGCAGTAATCCCTGCCTGTATAAGTTGTTTTATATACCTTCTCACGATTATGTACCCAGAACACCTCTGGATGATCCTTAAGCACTGCATGATACACTCTGTCTATCTCGTCATCTCCGGAAAGAGACAGGTAAAACTTCTCTTCAAAATTCCTGATACCCTCCAGAATCTCGCGATAGCCTCTCTGCTCATCCTCGTTAAGAAGTCCAAAATAATATTCCTGATGTCCTTCATCTGACTGTGTCACCTGCTGTTTTCTAAGCGTCCTTACCTCCACTGGCTCTCTCAGAGTTCTCTCTCCGGTCACACCAATACCTGCTAATAACACAATCACAAGCACAATAAGAATCAGTCGCAATGCAGAAAATCTTTTTTTGTTCATTCAATAATCCTTCTCTTGTCATTCCTCTGATATTCTTTTCCCTTATCGGGTATCAGATTATTGTTTTATTCTGTTTTTGTTCGGTTTGGTTCTGTTTCGTTAGATTTAAAATTATTTTTCCAGTCTGTTTTTCTATTATAGACCAGAACACTATTGATTGTAAACCTGTAAAATCTCTTTTTTTAATCTCTTTTTTGTTGCTCATTTTTTTATTTCACTGACCATTTTTTCAAATAAATATTGCATCTTTTTTCCTGAGGGCTACACTTAAGAATAAGTGATCTGCTGTTGACTGTGATATCCAAATGACAGCCACCTAAATGACATTGACAAGTGAACAATAACAATTGTTCCTTCTTGCAAGATAAACATTGCATCTTTTCAGCTAAAGAGATACACTAAACAATAAGTATAACTGTTCTGCATTCCATCAGATAACAGGAAGTCAGACAGACATATACAGTAGCATATTGAGGGAGGGTATTGTAATAAATGAGCATCAAAATACCTATAGAAACTTCTGCCAGACATCTGCATATCTCGCAGGAAGATTTTGAAAAATTATTCGGAGAAGGAAGCAAACCACATTTTATCAAAGAATTAAGCCAGCCCGGACAATATCTTTGCCAGGAACGAGTGACTGTCAAAGGACCGAAAGGTACTTTCGAAAACATGGCACTTCTCGGTCCTTTCCGCAGCGACACGCAGGTAGAAATGTCCCTTACAGACACCAGAAAACTGGGGATTCCAAGCGTGATACGCCAGTCCGGTGATATCGAAGGAACTCCCGGCTGTATTTTATCCGGTCCATGCGGGGATATCGAAATTCCCAGAGGTGTCATCGTAGCCAAACGCCACATCCACATGACTCCGGATGAAGCACTTGCCCTGCATATCAAAGACAACGACGAAGTCTTCGTCCTGACTAAAAGCTATGGACGCGCACTTATTTACGCAGATGTAGTAGTCAGAGTCCACAGAAATTATCACCTGGCAATGCACGTTGACACCGATGAAGCCAACGCATTCAACAGTGATACAGAACCTTACGGCGTGATCGTCAGGTTCTTTGACAGCAACTTCAACACAGATAAGTGGATAGAAGACGAACTGTCAGGAATACGCAGGTAAAATCCAATTCATCCTGCTTTTCACCAATCTGTATTCCACGTTTTTCGCCAATCTTTTCATACCCCTCTAGTATAGCGTTTTGTTGACAATCCATGTATGAAAGGGTACACTTTCATTATCAGAAATAAATGAATGGAGGGCATAGAGATGAAGATACTTCTGATCAACGGAAGCCCAAAAGGCAAAAGGAGTAATTCATTAAAGCTTGCATACAGCTTTATTAAGGGATTGGAAAACGGATGTACGAGTAATAAAGAAGAGTTATCTGTTGATGAACTGCATATAGCTTCAATGAAGATAGGTGCGTGTAAGGGATGCTTTGCATGCTGGCAGAAAACACCCGGGAGATGCTGTATAAATGATGATATGCAAACAGTCATTAAAAAACTGATTCGTGCTGATCTAATTTTATGGTCTTTTCCACTGTACTATTTTAATGTTCCTGGTATGTTAAAGAATTTGATTGATCGTCAGCTTCCTATGAGTCTTCCTTTTATGAGTTCAAGGCAGGACGGATACGGAAGCGGCAGTCATGATGCCAGATATGATATGGAAGGCAAGAGACACGTATTAATCTCTACCTGTGGCTTTTATTCTGCAGACGAAAATTATGACAGTGTATTGCGGATGTTTGACCATTTCCTTGGCAGGGGAAATTATACGACCATTTTTTGCGGTCAGGGAGAATTGTTTCGTGTAAAGGAATTGTCAGTGAGAACAAATGAATATCTTGCTGCAGTAAAATGTGCGGGCTCTGAATATTCAATGACAGGAGCAATATCAAAAGAAACAGATGCTTTACTCCATACACTTTTATATCCCAGAGATGTATTTGAAAAAATGGCAGATGCCAGCTGGGGTATTAACAAAACGACCGGAGAGAAAGAACCTGAGGATCTTATATTTACCCGGCAAATGGCCGCTCTTTACAATAAAGACGCCTATGACGGAAAAGAACGCGTACTTGAGATACATTTTACCGATTTGGATCATACGTATCAGATTCGACTTAACAAGACCGGAAGCCAGATTTTTACAGATGGAAGCCTTTCTCCAACTACTCGCATTGATACACCTTTTTCTGTATGGTCAGCTATTTCTCGTGGAGAAATTGGTGGCGCAGAGGCATTGGGGAAACAGATGTATACGGTATCCGGTGATTTCTCCTTGATGATCAATTGGGATAAATTCTTTGGAAGCACATCTACAGTCAAAAATCCTGAGAAAAAATCTCCAAACATGATTGAGAAGAAAAATCCTTCTATGATGACAATGCTTATACCATGGATTGCCTTTTGGATTGCTGTTTCTATTGCTCCTAAAGTGGGGGCTTTGATAACTCTTATCGTAGTGGCAGGTATACCGTTTATTATGAGAAATCATGAATTTGTGATCTGGGATCAACTCTCTATGATAGCCGTTGCTGTACTTTCCGCAGCAGCAAATGTAACCGGGAATGGCGATATTCCTACAAATATAGGATATCTTGTGTTTGGATTGTTCTGGCTGCTTTCATGCCTGACAAAAGAACCTTTATGCGCTGCTTATGTAAAATACAATTATGGTGGTGAAAGTGCATATCAAAACCCTCTCTTCATGAAGACAAATTATATTCTTGCAGCGGCATGGGGATTGTTATATGTACTGACAGCAGTCTGGACCTTTCTGCTCAGAAGAGCCGGGTTTGGAAATCTGCTTATCATTGTAAACAATTTAGTTCCAATCTTGATGGGATTTTTTACAATGTGGTTCGAAAAATGGTATCCCGCAAAGATGGCAAGAGGCAAGAGAAAAGAAGAAAGCTCTGTACCGTAAAAACATCATAAAGAAAAAAGCCACAGGCTGGGCGGGCTCCAGTCTGTGGCTCAGTTAGATTTTTATACTTTCTTTAGAGAACTTTTAAGACAAATTTCGTTTCTTTATTTTCCCGACAGGAGGGGTGCGACCCCAATGTGGTCACGGAAAATCTCTTTTTGTTCATTCAAATAGTCCTTCTCAGTTATCATTTTATAATTCTGATATCACATTGTAATTTGTTTTCATTCTGCTTTAATTATCATCTTATCGTTTCCCATTATAATCCAGAACGTTTCTCTTTGTACAGGAATTAATCCAAAAACTTTCAGCTTCCGCTATTGCTCATATATTCTGCAAATTTTTTCGGTTCATAAGAAACGGTAATTCCGCCATCTGGATTTACTGTTATATTAGCTTTTATAGATGCTGAACTTCCATTCTCTCCCCATTTTTTGGATTTTGTTATTAGTTTCGTCTCCCAGCCTGGAAACTCCTTCCGCAGTTCTGCTCTTAATCCTGCATCATTTTCTCCAGGGTGCATTGATAATTCATTAAGTGCAGTTCCCTCTGTTGTACCACCAGTAGCAAATCCAATAATAAGTTCATATTTTGTTGCCTGCAAATGATGAGCATCGTCCGCTGCATACAGCTTAATTGCATTTACCATATCGTCCATATTACTTGCATCTGCTGCTTTTCTGGCTTTCTCTACATACTTGGTATACTGAGGAGCAAGTATACCGATCAGAATAGCCAGAATAGCAACTACTATCACAAGCTCGATTAATGTAAATCCTTTGTTATCCTGTTTCTTTTTTTTCATCCTTATTCCTTCCTTTCGTCCTACTGAAAGATAATTTAGTAAATCTGCTTCCTCAGTCCAGATCAAAGAGCTGACGCTGTTTCAAATTGATGGATGTCCAGACAGTTCGTGTATTTGCTTGTCCATAAAGATATACCAGAGTATTCACATAATGTCCATCCGAATCCTGGTCTGTTCCTTTTTAAAACCATCAAATTGTTTTCTCTCATCACTTCCCGCTTCACCCGGTTCCAGATGGAACACATACTGTTTAAACCAGTCATGGTTTGTATATCCCCCCCCCTGATAATACATATGGTCTACTTCCACAGTCTGTTCTGGGGCAGTATCATCAGGTACGAAGTCGTAATTTCCTGTACCCGGAGTTAATTTATACTCTGCATCGGAAATATCGTGATATTACAGTATTATAAATATGCACAGAAGTATTACGCTTTTTTAACATAAGAAGCCATACTGTCGAATCATTTATAAAACCATACTGATATCCCAACTGCAATATTTCTCTGGGTGAACCTGTCTCCTCATCCTGGATACCATGCAGTCTCATAATCTCCTGCAGAGCTTTCTATGCTAATTCAAAGGTAAGATTAAACTGTCCGATCACACCTGTCCTGTAAATATCATTAGAATCTGCCAGCACGAAATCTGCGTTCTTCAGTATGGACAGACAATTTGAAAAATTATCAAGTTTTTTCATAAATCACCACACCATCCTTCACAATTTCTTCCCTTAACTCTTCCGAAATATCTCCATCTGCCTCAACAATGTCAAATATCAGCAATGAGTGCACATTTTCTTTGATATCCCAGTAAAAAGAATCAAAATTCCCACCATATACAGCTATATCTATATCACTTCTCTCTCTGTGAGTTCCTCTGGCTCTGGAACCGAAAAGAATCACCTTTTGGATGGAGTGTTTTTTTGCAAACATTGTAATTTCACGAAAAACCCGCTCCGGAAGATTATATATTTCACCTCTTGCACAAATCTTTTCTTCAGGTAATTCCATCATAACAGCACCTCTCCATCTTCCCATATTTATTTCTTCTCGCCTCATACAGGATATTATAGAGGCGACCGTCAGAACTTTCCCGGATATGTGATATCAGTGTAGCAAACGGCAGGCGGGATGTCAACCTGGGAATCGTGCGCAGACATCAGAAACATTGGTTGCTGTGAACGGAGTGAACAGTAACCTGGGTGGGCTCCAGTCTGTGACTTAGTTAAATTTTATACTTTCTTTAGATAACTTTTAAAACAAATTTCGTTTCTTTATTTTCCCGACAGGGGGTGCGACCCCGCCAGGCCGCTGTCACTGCTTATTTTTTACAATCGGAACAGTGAATTTTTCTAACTTAATTAATCGATTATCGTATACTGCATCATTTCATAGTGTAATTTGCTTCCCTCTACAATATCAAAAGGAAGAAGCGCCCTCGCAACAAGTTTTAATTCCTCATCAGGAACATCTGTCCTGCGCAGATGCGCATAATCTCCATCAATTGATTCTACGATATAATCACACACTAACATAATGAACCTCCAGCTTTTGTTTTTTACAGTTTATCACACTTTTACTTCCAAATCAGCAACATTTTCATCTTAATTCCAGATTTTCCAGCTACCTCCTATTGAGAAGATGTTTCATAAATGTTACTATTCTTTTGTGCTTAGCTAACACAAATAATAAGAATAAGGAGGACGTAATATCTATGTGTTTTAATTTCAGTAATTGCTCCGAGTTATTTAATGCAATCTGCAAATATTTCAATCTCGGTTGTTAATCCATAATAACAATATTACCGGCAGAATAATTTTTCTGATATTCTGCTGAAAAAACAGCTCTGAACTTTTCGAAAAAAATCAGAGCTGTTTCATTTTATACTTCGTATACTTAATAGATGGTCTGCCACCAGTAGAGTAATCAATCTGACTGTTGATTTCTCTGTTCTCTACCAGATAGTTCACGACAGAGGGTGCGACCCCAAGTGGTCATAGCCAAAAGCCACATCCACATGACTCCGGATGAAGCACTTACCCTGCATATCAAAGACAATAACGAAGTCTTCGTCCTGACCAAAAGCTACGGACGCGCACTTATCTACGCAGATGTAGTAGTCAGAGTCCACAGAAATTATCATCTGGCAATGCACGTAGACACCGATGAAGCCAACGCATTCAACAGTGATACAGAACCTTACGGCGTGATCGTCAGGTTCTTTGACAGCAACTTCAACACAGATAAGTGTATAGAAGACGAACTGTCAGGAATACGCAGGTAAAATCCGACTTACCCAGTTAAAACAGCAGACAGATATAAAAAGGTTCCGCAGTAACATTCGGTTAATGATACTGCGGAACCAATTTTAATACGTTTCAGCCATCCATTCTTTAATTGTTTTTTCCGTTTCACCAAGGATTCTTGCTATTCTCTCTACGGATTCTCCTTCCTGCGCAAGCGAAATGGCTATGCTTTTTGCCTTTCTTAATTCACCCTGCTTTTCATAAATTGCCTGCAGTTTCTGTTCTTCTTCCTCTTTGTCATACTCAAATATACTCATGGCAATAACCTCCGCGCGGTTGACCCTGAGAAAATCCGCCAGAATTCCTTTCTAAATACATTCATCCACTGCTTCTTTTACAGCAACATCCAGACTCATAGTCTCCGCATTTTTACGTACTTTTTCTACATATTGCGCATATTCTCCAAGAATCCTGCACTGCTCCATCAATTTCCTGTTGCAGTCGCTGTTGATATTGATCGTAACTACCTTTAACTCCAGATTAGGATCTCCCTGCTGATTTTCATAGGATTCTGACAGACAGTTCGTCCATCTGTCCGGCATTTTCCGCTTTCCATTATAGAATACAATAAAATTCGGTGCCGGTAATTTCAGCAATATGGATGAATACAGGGATTTCCTGTCCACTAATTTCTGATATTCACTGGATATATAAAATAAATCCCTCAACGGCATATTGGGATTGTAGGTTGACTGGTGTTCATACAGAAAAAGATTCGTATCAATGATAAACGCCAGATCATTCTTCATTCCCATATAGATTGCATTTTCCAGTGTAACAATCTCCAGCTTCGTTTCATCTGTATACGCTGTTCCATTGATCGCATTATACAGAGAAAGTAGGTTTCTTCTGTCAGAAAACAGTTTTCGGAATACTGTATCCTTGTAATTACGGTTTGCAGTGACTTTTTTGTTCTTTCTTTTTGCCACAGACAGTACCTACTGTGTCAGCAGGAGCGTAAGAACATACTGCTCTTTTTCAAATTGTTCAGAACTCCTGCTTTTCTAATTTAATTGGAATTAAAAGCATGGATTTCTGAAATGAATTTAGAATATAAGACGGCAAAATGCCCTGAAACTTAAGAGAAATATGCTTTGGTTTTATACTAGCATGCTTCTCTGATAGGTTCAAGGCATTTTTTTAAAAATTGTCAGATGCCCAAAGCCTCGGACCGGGGTAGCTGTGCTGTACCAGTCTGATGCTTTCAGAAATTAGGGTTATAAAGTTTTTACATCAATCCAGATCAAAAAGCTGGCGTTGACAGATGTTTATTTGCGCAACGGATTGTGCTTCTTTTTCTGTGCCGTAGTAAATGTACTTGCATGAAATTTTAGCATACAGGGTAACCTTTCCCTTATAACCTGCACTTGTTTTTAAATAATTCTCATAGTCTGGCAGATCATTTAAGGTAAAATTATATACCTTTCCGCTGTTGACATAGATGCATCCGTTGGAATCTTTCTCCAATGAATCCTTATTACCAGCCTCATATACTGGAACATCTATCGGCACCACATTTGTATTTTCTCCTCCAATTCCTTCAAATTTTGTACCGTTATCAGACTCTATGTACAGTTGAAGTTTTAAGTCTTTTGTGTTTGTTCCGGCAAAGGAAGTACCAACCAGATTGGAATCTGTCACTTTCAAATGGAACTCAAGTGGTTTGTTTTTAATAAGCTCCTGGGATTCATTGAAATTAACATTGTCGAGTGTGTAATAAACAGTCTTTTCCTGCGCAGCATTTATATTTGCCTGCTTTACAAACATCAATTCCGGATTAACTGCCTGTGCATTATATGCGGCTATGATAGTATTGACAAACAACTTCTTTTCCATAAGATTACCATTATCAGTGACAGGCTTATGCCCTACACCTGTATAAATTATATTTTTATAGCTATAGATATAATAATTATTTCTGACATCATTGGGTGAATGAGCATAATATCCATTTCCGGTTTTATTATCTTTATCGCCAAGGCAATACCACACTACAAGATCACCTGAATCATCCTCATCTGCATTTTCTTCCAATGCCAATTGGTAATATTGGAAATGTGTGGGGGCAACGGTTATTTTTTTATCAATTTTATATGGATATTCTGTTATTGCACCTTCATTTACCTGAGATGCTGTAGTTGTTACTTCCGTACTTCCTGTTTCTCGTGTTGTATTTGCAATTCTTAATTTTCCATTGGTGAATCCCTGCGTTTCTGAATATGTTTTTTCTTTGTTTTTGTTCAGATAATATGCCATATCACTGGAATTCTTAGAAATAGCATTCCAATCTGTAGACTGTGCATTTGTATCTAATTCTTTTGCCTGTTTTAATATATCAGAAGTTGACTGCGGGGCAGTGATGCCGTACCTATCCATACCTGAAGCTCTGCGAAGTGTCTGGTTAAAAAAGTATGCCCAACCTTTCCACGTAGAATCACCACTAATACCTCCATTCTGCGCAGTTCTATCATACACAGAGGATGACGTATTATCATGAGCCAAAATCACACTCTTTCCTGTATTTGCAAATTCCAGGATTCTCTGAGCGCCATTCTCTGAAAAGTTTGTAGGATTATTTCCTCCATAATTACTTCCATAACCAGCACCATCGCAAAATCCAATGATCAACATGTTATATTGATTCAGATAGGTTGCATTTGCAGAATACTGGGTTTCATATTGTCCTACAGTAATTGTACTAATCTTAACATTAAAATCTTTTACTTTATCAAACAGATTTTGAAACGTAGTATCTGTAGCCAAATTCCATGTACATTCGGCACTATTATTTGGAATAATTTGCAATACATTAATTGTATTTTTGGTTGAAGTTGTATTTTGTCTTTTTGTATATCCAATCTCAGACGTTCGGATCTCGCTGTTATTATTGTTGGTGACTACCAGTTTCCACGGCATTAGTTTGATATATTCCTGCGGGATTTTTCTTGAAACTGTATACGTTGTATTAAGGGAAAGTTGATATATCCCATTCTCCTTTTTTATAACATTTCCATTTTGCATGACTGCAATATCATCCAGCTTCTCAGATTTTGAGAAATTACCATCACAGTTCAGATCAATATACAATTCACAATTATATTCTGCATTAGCAGGTGAAGCCTGCGCCTCGTCAATAATCTGAAACTGAAAAGTCATATTTTCTCCAGTAAGAAATTCATTCGATGGGCCATCCCCTGTTCCAATTGCAGAAGGAGGGTAACTGCTCAATTCAATCTTTGGTTTTGGAAGTTCCGCATAGAAATTTATATCCTCATCTGCTGTAATCTCTCCCTCTTTGTATACATTATCAAATCCTTTTACTTCATTAAGGAAATCATAAATATAGGAAGAATTGTCTACCAGAGTTGTAGATATCGTTTTTTTATTCTCACCATAAATATTTCCTGCAACTACTACCGGATACCCGCTTTTTGCAAAATTCACCAGTTTATTTTTTATTTCTTTCGTAATATCATTTCCAGAACCACGAACAGAGCCAATAGTAGTACCTGTAGCCGAATCTTTATCTCCCACCTTAGCGGCTTTCTTTTGACTTCCATTCGTGACATAGTCATGATTCATCAAGCCCTGTAATTCATAGCGTGCCAATTTATTTCCACCAACATGATAATAAAGCACCTTATCACCTGGTCGGAAATTACCATCATAATCCAAATCCTTATCATCATCCCCCAGATAGATCATGTCATACTTTGTATTTAAGTCATCAATATGTCCGACAAATTCAGATGTTGTCATAGTGGTTATTTCTACATTTGCCTGTTTATTATGAAAAATGGGGAGAAATTCTCTGGCACTGGCATATGTATTGGCTGGATAGCCAAATGTACTTGTAAAAATTAATTTCATAGTTTTCACATCGGAATATGTTTTTTGAAATTTTATTGTTGTTCTATTTCTATCTATAGTTATACGATCAAAGTTTCCTGATATGGTATCTATTTTACTATTCTTTTCATCATACAATTCCAAATCATATGTATATATTGCCCCATTAGTACCATCGGGTCTAGCTCTGTAAATAAATCCATCAACGTCTTCTAGATTCGTAAAGGATATTTCCAGATAATGCTTACCTTTATGATTATAGTTATTATCACTAGAAGTATATGCCGAATGCCATATTGATTCTTCATCGTTCAGCACATTCGCCGCAGGTTGTCCTGTATGATTACAACAACTTATCACTGTCATTTCATGTCCAAGCCATCCTAATACCTGTGAACTCGTAATCTCGCCCTGACTGCGGGCTGGCTGAAGTTCCAGTACCCTGATTTTTCCGGTAGGCAGATCATTTCTTTTCAGTCTGTAATTTATAATGTACTCAATAGCTCTGGCCTGGCTGATTTTGGTACTTAGAAGAGTATTCTTTTTTTCCTCCTGATTCTCCTGATTTTCTGTATTATCTTTATTTGTCGAGTTTTCTTTTATTTTTCTGTATTTATTCTCCTTTTTTATGTACTTCAGAATTTCTTCAAAACCTTCCATCAGACTATTATCACCATCCGAAAAACTGTCAGACTCTTCCGTATAAGCGGGATTAAAATTTTTGTCAAATAATACATTCAACAGGCTGCCTGAATCCTGATCATCAGATAAGAAACTATTTTTAAAGAAATATACATTGCAATTCACGTAATGACCATCCGTATCGCTATCATTCATGATTGATGCAAAACTACTCTTAAAAGTTTCATTATTCTGTAATTTTGTCTGATTAATAATACATGGTTTTTTCTTTGATTTCTGAGGGGAAACTATGTCAAGAATCTTTTGGTAGGAAGATTCATTTAATCCAGTTGCATTTAAATAAATCAGATTATAATCTTCCAGCTTTGTTTTCCCGGAATCAGAATCTGTATCTCCGGCAGAAAATGACTCATCAGAACTACTTTCCACCTCCGGCATAACCTCATTTTCTGTGCCATCCTGAAAACTTTCTTCCTGATTGTCCTCATTGTCTGTACTGTCACTAAATTCCTTTTCGATAGACACCAGCTCAACTCCGGCTTCGCTGACCATGGAATCTACTTCTGAAGTATCTCCTTCATTCTGAGCTGCTGCCTGATCTTCTGTATGGGCTTCGTTTGTATCCTGAGTGTCGGTATTTTGCTCATCAGAGGTATTGTCTGTCTGCACATTATCCAACTGGTTATCTTCTGTCTGAGAGTTATCTGCCTGTACATCATCTGAGTTTGCGCTATCATCTGCTGATGAATGATCGGGATCAGTGCTATCGCCGTCACCAGTTGTTTCCGTAGCTTCACTGTCACCGGATGCCGTTTCCTCAGCGCTTCCATATATCGCATTAAAATCATCTGCCGTTATGGTAGTTACCTCGATTTTAAAAGCATCAAACTGTTTCCTTTCATCACTTCCCTCTTCACCCGGTTCCAGATGGAACACATACTGCTTAAACCAGTCATGATTTGTATATCCCCCCTGATAATACATATGATCTACTTCCACTGTCTGTTCTGGGGCAGTATCATCAGGTACGAAGTCGTAATTTCCTGTGCCCGGAGTTAATTTATACTCTGCATCGGAAATATAATGTGTTGCTGTTTTTCCGTTTTCTGCCAGAATATACGGATTATTCTCATCCGCATAGGAAAGAGAATACCAGCCATAATATTTATAGGCATGGGAATCTCCTGCTGCCGCAGTTTCATCCTTTTTACAGCAAAAATAGACTTTATCTACCTTATAATAGTAATTGTATCCCAAATCCTCCGGGAGCTGACGGATATCACTGTATGCTACAGGCTGACGCTGGGTTACAATAGATATCGGGTATTTAACAGCATTGTTGACACTTTCATCCTTGTTCCATAACCAGAACCAGTACTGTCCATCCTGAATCGTGATATTACAGTATTGAGTTTTCTCAGTTGTCTCAATTTTGGTTTTTTCCAGTTTTTCTTCAAGTTTGAAATTAGGATCTGTAATTGCATCAACGTTAATTGCCTTTGTTTTGATCGTATTCAGATTACTGATTAACTTGTACTGATAAAACGGATACTGGTCTATAGTAATACCATAATATACCAGAGGATCTCCAGGCGTACTGACAGCTACTGCTATACCGTTTTCTATTAATGGTGTATATTCGATTAATCGTTCTTTGTTTTGTCCGGTTTTATCAGTATCTCCCTGTTTTGTTGCCTCATTATCAGTAACGATTTCCTCTTTCGAAGCAGAAGATACATTATTATCCTGTCCATTGCTGTCCGTGGAACTTACATCACTTTCTCCTGCATTTAATTCTTCAGAAGAAAATTCACCATCGGAAAATCCCGCATCTGCTGCTCCTGAATCTATCTGAGGTTCACTCATAACAACATCCTGCTGATTTTGTCCGGTTATATTGTCTTCTGTGTTGCTTTGCTCTGTCCCATTTCCTTCATCTAAGGATGTAAATTCCTCACCGCCTGATGAAAAAGCATTTTCAGCAGATGTATTATTCTGAATAAGAAGCTTATTTCCAGCTGGGCTGGCAGGGTTTTCGCCAGGGAAGGTATAATTCTTGTTGAAAATATTATTTGCAATTTCAGTAGTCAGGTCGCTGTAAACATTTTCGTAATATCCATATCTGCCATTTTCATAATTATATTCTGAAAGAATTGTTTCCTTTCCCTGTCCAGAAGAATCTTTCAGCGCATTGTTTACCATAGTATTATTTACTTCGGAAAATTCCAGAAAATAAGGTGCATTTGCCCCATCACTGTCAGCATAGTAAAAATTCTGAATATTTTCTCTGTATTTGGCATTTGGATTATCTGCATCCCCTGTGTCTTCGTCATTTGCCTTTTCACGAATCGGATAATACTGCTGTTCCTTCTTAGTATAGTCACCGGTTCCGGCTGGATTTTCCTGATAGGTTCCCTTTATCTTTACTGTATATGTTATAGGTTTATCAGTGACCGGATCTAAAAATTGTTTGATTTCTTTCCATGAGTTTGAGTCCTTTTCTTCCTGGGTAAGGAAATATTTTTCCTGATAATCACTATAGGAAAGAGGATAATCTGATGATTGTCCTGTACTTGATCCATCTGTTTGATAACACACACTTTGAATCTGTTTGATTCCGGTACTGCTACTTGTATCAATACTGCCATCCTGATTCAGGTTTACATTCATGGCAAATTCTTTGCGCTTCACAGGATCGGAAATTTTTGACAGACCCTCATCCAGCGAATCAAATGTGATGGTATGCGCCTGATTCTTATCATCAGTATATTGGTATTGATAAAGCTTCACATACGGCTCCTGCCCGGATACGTAATAGCCAATCTCCGCTTCACTTGTATTATCAACGATTTCTAATATTTTAAAAGGCTTCTCAGCAGTTGTATCATTTACAATCTGCTCGATACCGGGCATCATAGCCGGAGATGCCTGTACAGAGACGCTGGACTGAAGCAAGGCTCCAACCCCTAGGATGCCTGCCAGGGCAACTGCTGTACCTGATGCCACTATTTTTTTATGCCTGATCTTCATCATGTATGTTATTCTCCTTGATGTATAATTATGATGTTATCCTATAATTCAACTTTTCCTTTTCCCACAGAAAAAAACACTTTCGTTTTCTCTTAGCGTACATTGCTTCAGAGGATTGCTACAAGTACAAGATTATCATAAATCCCAAACAAGTTCAATGAAAGAGATTCCTGAAAATGTGAAAAATTTATCGCCTGGTTACTGTTCAAGGGTATGCATAAGTCATTGTAAAAAGTGACGAATTTTTATTTTTTTATATTGTGGATAATCATGTTCAGCAGAAAAAACTGTGTTTATAGTTTTTTCTGCTGTTCCTTTTCTGAAAGCTTATACACAAAAGATTATCTTTCAGGCATATTTTTTAACGGATATCATTTGATTATGTCTGCTTTTTTATTGTAAAACTGGTACCTTATCCACAGTCAGATTGACGAAAGTATCCTTTCCGGCAGTTCGCTTTTTTCCTGTGTTTCTGCTATACTTTTGTCAGGAAAGAGAGGACGGCTTATGAACATTGATTTAAGAGAAGAACTTAGAAAACATGATGAACTTCTTGACGGTTATCTCAAGCAGATTGAGATCCAGGATCCTGGAACTGCAGAAAGAAGCGGCGGATGCCCATAAGGAAACGATACGTGTCCGTAATTACTGGTTCCAGGTACTGGAAGATATGCTTCTGGAGTTTGAAAAAATGCAGAAGAAAACGAAACAGGAGCTCCAGGAGATGGAAAAGCGCGCCCTGAAAGCAGAAAAACAGAGGGATGATGCACTGGATAAGGTAAAAGAACTCCAGCACCAGTTTTATGAAACTGCAGTCAGGCTGGAAGAAGAACAGGGAAAAAATCTGAAACTCCGTGCACAGATAAACCGTGATTATGAAAATTCCTCTATCCCTTCTTCCAAAACACTCCGGAAGAAAAAGATCACGAACAGCAAGGAAAAGACCGGAAGGAAACCCGGAGGCCAGCCAGGCCATAAGGGACACTGCCGCAAAAAACAGGAGCCGACCCGGCCGGCAGTCCTTCTCCCGCCTCCGGAAATAGTCCTGGAAGACAATTCTTTTAAAAAGACATCAAAAACGATCATAAAACAACGGGTAGGCATCCGCATGCTCCTGGATGTAACAGAATATCATACAGATGTTTATTATAGCAGTCAGACGGGAGAACGCGTTCATGCTCCATTTCCGGAATGGATTACAGCCGTCTGAGGAACCGGATCCCTGTAAGGTCTCTGAATTCGAAGAAAGATACCGTAAGATACTGGAGACCGCCCGGAAGGAATATGAAGATGTTCCGGCAAACGCTTACTATAGAGACGGGTATAATTTATTTCTGAGAATGGAGAAATATATGCAGAACCATCTGCTGTTCCTGCATGATCTCCGGGTACCTGCCACTAATAATGAAGCAGAAAGGCTTCTAAGGAATTATAAGCGGAAACAGGCGCAGGCCGTGACATTCAGAAGTTTCGAGAGCATCGATTACCTCTGCCAATGCATGAGCATGCTTGTTTTGATGCGCTTAGAAGAACCAGAAAATATATTTGACAGAGTGTCCAGGATATTTGGATAAAGAAAACCGATGACTTTAACTGTTTCCCAGTTTACACCATCGGTTTTCTTAAGTCCAGTTAGCCCTTGAACAGTAACCTGGGTGAGTTCCAGTCTGTGACTGTCTTAAGATAATCTTATTTAATCTCCGCAGTTTTACATTGCAGAATCTTCTCCAGTTCAGCTACTCTTTTAAGCGCTTCTGCTGTCTTTTTCTGTGCTTCTATTTTTTCTTCTTCAGCAATCATCCTTGCTTTTTCAGCTTCATCCCTTACATTTTCAGCTTCATCTCTCTCTTTTTTAGCTTCATCCCTTGCTTTTTCAGCAGAATCCGCTCTTTGGCGTTCTCTTTCTGTATTTTTGCGTTCAGCTTCCTGACCTTTTTCATACATGATCGTATCTCTCTCAAAACCCTTCATATAACTCAACGACACCTCCCCGTCCCGCTTTACAATATCCACCATCTTTTGGATATCTTTCAATGTATCATTTACTGCATTTGTTTGGGTTGTGTTCTCCATATAATTCAGGAACTGCCGGAATTCTTCGGATATGTCATCACCTTTTGTTCCCTTAGTATACAATACGATTGTCTGTGCACCATCATCATATGGCATTTCCGGTTCTTCTACGCACATATTTCGTATTGTATATTTCACCCTGTCGTAACCAAAAGGATCGTAATTACAGATAAAGATTACGTATACTCTCTTTAACTTTCCAAAATCCTCTCCTGATTTCAGACTGCGGCTGTCTATGATAGCATGATAAAAGCGGATTCTCTGTGGAAATACGGCAATATACTTTGCTTTATCATTCTTATCCGGCTCCAGGTCATAGATAGATACATCCTCTGACGCATCTATCTCAGCACTGTCATCACTTTCTACATAAACATCCAGCCGGGCTCCCCGCAGATCCGTATTCAATCCCCCATAGGATTTCTGTGCGATCACTTTCAAATTCCGAAACTCCTTGTTAAACAGAAGTTTCAGAATCTTTCGTGTAAACTTCTCTCCCATTTCAGGATATGTCATCATGGCATTGAAGAGAAAATCATCCAGCAGGTTTAACTCTTCCAGTTTTTTTCTTTCATTCTGCATCTGCATGCTCCTTTCCTTATGATGGAGGAAACAGCATCGTTTCTGCAGAATTTATATGTGCCGTTGTACTGTTTCCACCATATTTATTTTCGCTTCATATGTGGAATCAGATTGACCGAACGGCCTTAGAACTTTCCCAGATATGTAATTTCAGTGTAGCAAATGGCAGATGGGATGTCAACCTTAGAATATGAAAAAGCCACAGGCTGGGTGAGTTCCAGTCTGTGGCTCAGTTAGATTTTTATACTTTCTTTAGAGAACTTTTAAGACAAATTTCGTTTCTTTATTTTCCCGACAGGGGGTGCCCGACAGGGGGTGCGACCCTGCCAGGTAACTAAATGACATTGATTATTTAATCTTTATTGTTTTCTCAATTTCAAAGTTCTCCCCGACATAATTTATACCTGCCTTTATCTTGCATGACTCAGCCCACTGAGAAAAAGCCACCTCTACTTTATCCGTATTATTTGACTTTGAACTATCATGATTAAATGTTGCAGGCCAATCGCCAGACCACTGTACATCAATGCCATTTTTAACATTGCCATCAATTGTTACCTGTAACCAATAAGAAGCCGTTCCTCCCTTTGAAACTTCGTCCATACCTTGTATGCTCAATTGTACATCTGGCCTTCGAACCTGGAGAGTTTTAACAGCATATTTTACAGAATTTTGAGTGGTATGATATTCAGCTTTTATAACATATGTGCCAGGTCTGTCTGCGAAAAAGGTAACTTTACTATTTTCGCCACATTGTGATGTATATACATTTAAATTCGTTTTCCCATCATTTACATACCATGTAACATCTTTATTCACAGATTCATTTTTTCTGTTCTGCAATTCCAGATATAGTTCTTTATTTTCGCCTATTTCAATACTGTCACTTCCACTTGAAACAATGTTTGAAGAAAAACTTGGTTCGGTAAGTGTAAATTTAATAGATTCAACAAAAAAAGCATTATTCTTATTTGAAAAAATCACACCCGGAATTCTTTGCAGTGTAGCCGTAGCAGTTTCTTCACTTCCATAATCCTTAGGATTATCAGCCGGATAATAATCCCAATTCTTTTTGTCAGAGGATAATTGAGCTGTCCCATTAAGATTTCCGCGAATAGAAAATTCAGATAAATCTGTCTTCTTATTGACATTATCACATATACGCAATTTGGATTCTGATCCATTAGCATCATATACTTTTACCTGAACCTGCATTAAATATGATTCTCCAATATATGCATGCTGTTTATCTTCATTCAGAGGTATTATTTCCATTCCATTAGCTACTCTTACCTCCTTTTCAGCGTGAATACTAATTTCTTCATTCTGATACGTTACACCAGTATAATCCACGCACAAAACAAATCCGTTTCTTGCGGTCTTTGAAATATGAATTGTTGTTACATTATCATTCGAAGGATCAATACTAATTCCTTCATAATTTCCCCCTAAACTCCAATTAACATTTTTTATATATTTTATATTGCTCTCATCATAAGAAATTGAAAAACCATATTTATGATGTGGACTGCAGGCATAATTATCATCTGCTGAAACTATGTCAACGTTATTGTTTGAATCTCCCAGGGTAATTTCCCCAGTTTCATGGCTCTGTATGACACTAAATTGATTTATTTTTTCAATATGAACCTCTACAATGTCATATCCTGCACGTTCTGTCAAATTCACTATTGCTTTAACATTCCAACTTCCAACGTCATTCTGCGTAAACGCTCCATCTGCAGAATACTCTGCTGCCTGATCCGGCTTCGATACTGTTTGAATATTTACAACTGTTCCTGCGTCCGAAGGTGTTTGTCCACCTTCCATATATGTATACTGAAGCGGCTTATCCTGTCCAACTGTATAGGAATCATTATTTGCAGGTGCAGTAAAATCAAGTCTAGCAATGTATACAGTTAATGTTCCGGAAACATTATTATGAGTCGTATCCGTTACTGTCACAGTTACCATTCCCTTATCAGCAGTTCCGGCTGCTGAATCAATAGAAAGTCTTCCCTGATCTGTAATACTTGCACAAGATGAATCACTTACAGACCATTGTAATGTTCCGGCAGGTGAAGTTGTACCATCATCGTAACTTACTGTAGCTGTTATACCTAAATCAACATTATTTGTTCCTGCTGCAATCAAAGCTGTGGACTTATCAAGCAGCAATCTATTCGGAACTGGTGCTGAACTAGGCGGTTCCGGTTTTGGCGTATTAGTGCCTGGCTGAGGAGGAACAGTAGGATTTACAAAAGGATCATCTATCTCCTCTGTGACGCCCAATTCGTTTCTCAGGCTTACGCTATGTAATGTCTGAACTTTTTTTGTCCCATTTTCAGTTGTCAGCTGAAAATTTACAATTTTATTGCTGACTGCTTTGCTGATGTCTGCTCTGAAATCAATTACACCAGTTGCCAGAATCTCTCCACTGGATTTATTGACCCAATTATTATTTTGCTTTTCGGAATGAATATATCTGATTTCTCCCATAGTGCAATTCCATATTATATATTGTCTATCTGTTTCATCTTCTCTTTCAGTCTGATTTGTTCTTGCATCAGACTCATCTTCTGAAGATGGTTCTGGTTCTTCTGAATCCACGCCACTGGAAACCATAAATATTTTACTGCTGTTACTTGTTGAATGATTATTCCTCTTAATATCATTTTCTATAGGCTGTCCATCCAGAGTGCCATATGCCAGATTACGGTTAGCATTGATAATCATATCTTCAAGTTTATCAAATGTTTCCTGTGTCTCCATCTGAACTTTAGAGTTACTTGATGTATTTCTGTAAAAATTTGAACTTGATGTAATATAAGTCAGCACAACGCCGGAAAAAATAGCTATAATAGCAATCGCAACAATCAATTCAATTAATGTCAGCCCACTATTATTCAATCTGTGCTTCCTGCTGTGGTTTCTCATAAACGTTTCTCCCTCAAAATTTTATACTCTCGTTTCATCAGACATATTTCATGTACAAATAAAATCTGTCACCCTGCGATAATTTCATATTTGCCAGTATCTTTCAAAAGATTAATTATTCTCGTTCTTCCTCCACCACTGACAATAATCTGATTACAATAGACTCCGCCAGTAAAGATACTTTTACCATCTCGCAATTCCTTAAAAATATCTTTATCCCAATATGTCTCATTCTGACTCTGCAAAGGCAAAAAGGCACCGGTTGCTCGATCATAAGTAATAATAAGACTCTCACCCACTGTCATTTCCTTCGCCTCATTGCCCCCTTCCACTTTATAGCTTATACTTGTTTTTGAAGGAGCAATTTTTTCTTCATCCTCATTCCATTTTATATTTTCTTTTCCATTTACTTTCCCACGATCAATAATATAACTGATATAATAACCATCTTCACGTCTCTCTAACATCATTTCTCCTACAAGACGGTTAGATGCCTCTATTTTAGTTTTATCTAACGCGGATGCAATAGAATTAGCAGCCCTCTGCACCCTGAAGCCTAATATTGAGTTTAGAGATGGAACCATGATTCCAAGAAGTAGCACAAAAATGGAGATTATGACAACCATTTCCACAAGAGTAAATCCTCTGTTTTTCTTTTTCATCTGTTTCCACCCCTTTTCTTCGTTTTGTGGTTTACACATAAAATCATTCTTTTTTCCAATTTCTGTAGGTTACGCAATCTGCCAGATCATATGTAATATAATCTTTGTTTGCATTCTGAGAAGTATCCGTTGTATTTCCTAATACATATTGATCCCCCATCCAGAAGAAATCCTGAGCCTTAATATTTCCGGCTCCGTCATCTATCTGCTGCTGGAATATCTTTGCTGCTTCTACTGGTGCTGCTTCCAGACATGCTTTCGGCTGTAGGGTAATTTTACCGTCTGTCATAATAATCCCTTTGAAATTAATTTCTTCATTAGAGTTTGCTTCGCCAATTTGTACATCACCAGTACATACAACCAAACGTAAATCTTCCGCCATCTCAGAAGTAATAACAAGCGGCTTGGCTGTACCAGTCATATCATACTTTGAATTCGAAGCATTATTAGCCATTATGATACTTGGTGAACTACTGCCTTCAGGATATTGGTATATTTTATCTGGCTTATTTTCAACATATTTCCGTAATTTCTTTTCATTAACAAGGTTATCAAACACACTCTGATCAATTGAATCTTCGTTATGTACCGAATCAGGATCATCCAGGTCTTTCACATTTTGTTCCAGATCGCCCATGTCCTCTACCATTTTTCTGTTAAGTGCATACCACTCATTTTGGTAACGTATCTGATCATTCAGTAATTTTGCTGACATCTGAGAATGTGTTGCCTCATGCAGATTACCTTCTGCTTTCTCTCCGCCTTCATAAGAAAGAATATTTCCATTTGTAACATACATCAGATAAGCCTGACTGTCTTTCACATAAATTCCGGAATCTTCTCCCTGAAAATAGAAAGAAAGATATTGATCCATCTTTTTTTTCATCTCAGGATTTTTCTGATAGTACATACTCATAAATGAGGCGGCATTTTCATCATTTTCAAAATTCAGATAAAAATAGACGACCTGTTCTTTCTGATCATATATTTTCTGAATTGGTTGTGTTTCTGATACACCTATCTGACTTAGGGTTCTGTTACCCCAACTTTCAACCGGTGTATTCCACTTTACAGAAACAGAATCCGAATACAGATTATTTTGTTTACTGTCTTCATATGTCATAGGATTTGTAAAACTACTGCTGTCAGTCCCATCGCTTCCCAGTATTTCTGCAGGTGCGAAATATGCCAACTGCGTTCCCTTTACAGTAATACTTTCTCCTGTCTTAACATCACTTGACTGAGAAATATAATTCTTTCCTGCAAGCATCAGTTTCTGCACACCGGATAGATCCAATCTTGTAGACTTTCCATTAATTGCAATTGCACTGCTTAAATCCTTAGGCTTGTAAGAAGCATATACTCCTGTTTTTGTAAATTCACATTTAGAATCTTTTGCAGACTCCTCAGACCCATATCCATAATAATTTCCTGCAATTGTAACGTCACTTGCAGTACCTCCTGATGCAACTGTTAAATCATCTGAAAAATATGTATTCCCCAGCAGATTGACAGTTGCAGACTTTAAAGTCAGTCCTCTTGCCCAGAGAGAAACTCCTGACTGGCTGGTAAAGGAACTATTTGCCCCAACATTGACCTCATCTGAACAAACAAGATGTTTTCCGGATAAGACAGAGAGTTTTCCATTTGGTTTCACCAGAATGCTGACATCTTTTTGATTAGCAGATTTGTTCTCCAAGTTCTCATCATTTATTTTTCCGGCATAAATACTTCCGGATAATTTATTTCCTTCTGTACTAACATCAGGATCTGATTCACACACAATTCCACCATTAGCAACAACAACCATACTCATCAGATCAGGAAGTGTAGATGGTGTTGCAAATTTCACCTCGGGAATCCCAATCCATATATCCGTTTTTATAATAGAGGCTCTGCCTTTTGGATCAACATAGATTGCTTTCATATTATTTAATTTTATTTTACTTTTTTTAGTAATCTTATCAGCTTGTGTTGCCGGATTCGGATTTACCACCAGTGCAGGATCTACAATTTGGAGTGTTTCATTTTCTCCAACCTTTAAATCCACATATTCATCTTGTAATATACTGTCTGTAACAGAAGTGGAACTATTTAATATCTTCTGCAATTTGTCATATAACGTCGTATAAAATAATTTACAGAACATCAACTGGCGTTCCTCATCTTGAGGCATATTACTATTAGATTTGCCCTCATATTCTTCAAGAACCTGTACGTAAGCCTCTGACATGGCATCACCAGCCACCTCCTGAAGACCTACCCGGATCTCCTCAATAGCCTGCTCCGCAGTATAAAAACTGTCTTTTCCCTTCCAATCAGTAATTTTCATATAGAAGTTTGACATTGCTATATATACTACAAGCATTCCAAGAATACCTGTAAAGGCAATTGCAACGATTACAGCAAACAATGAAAAACCTTTATTATTTTTTTTGTAATTCAAGCTGTTATTTTTCATTCTTTTCTCCAGAAACATCAATCTTCTTTTGCTCCGTCTAATGATACAATTAAATCCTCTTTGGGAAAGTTCTTTTCAGCAGCTCCTGCTTTATACACACTGACCTTAGCGGTATATATTCTGTCTGCTTCCTCTTTATCATCCAATCCGTTAAAACTCAGAATGTTTTTTGCTCCGGTACCGGAAACATTTTTCTCTCTTCCTGAACCAACATCAACTCCCTGATAAGTTAATTTCATCTGACTGATCTTAGGACGATCCAATACCTCATAAGAAATATTATAATCAAGATTTGTACGCAACTTTGTCTGTGATCTGAACAGACTGGAATTGGTGTTCCAGTTCGTATCTTTTTTCTCATTTATATATGGGTTTTCCTTGATTGTCAGAGACATGCGATACATATTCTCTTTTCTGGCCAGCGAATTATCTTTTTTGCTTTCTTCGTCCTGTTGTTTGCTGACATAAAGATTAACAGGATAGTTATTCAGATTTTCAAAGGTAATTGTATCCAATGCCTTTGTTGCATTTGTAGAATTATAATTGGGATAATAGAAAATATAAATATTCTTTAATTCATTTTCCGGATCCTGTGTATAATCCTTTTCCGTATTTATCGTACAGAAGTACTCATCTGAATCTCCCTCATTATCTGTATCACCTCCACACTTACATAAATCCATACGACCGTAAACCGGATCATCTTCCGAAACATAATCATGTGCGTCAATTTTGTATTTAAATTTTACCTTGACTTCACCGATTTCTTCTTCATAATCTAACGTAACGACAAGTGTTTTTTTTGCGCTGCTAAAAACATCCTCCGCAGATAACAGCTCTGGTTTATTATAAAAATCATTCAACCGATCATTATATCCTTCTGAACCAACAGGACCACAATAGTTGTCTCTGTCTTTTTCCCATTTAGCATATGCCACTTGATATTGCTTTTTAACCATATCCTTAAATTTATCCAGATATTTTTCTTTAGGCACAATAAAAAGAATATTAGATTTCGTATCCAGATTTGAGATGTTTGGTGACAGATAATCATTCTTACCTTGTTCATTATTTGTAACTGTTTTCTTCTTATAACCAGAATCTGAACTTCCATCAAACTCAACCAGGGCATCAAATGACTCATGATTATTAGTCACATTTGTCAGTTCGAAAAAATATTTTGAAGCATTCTCTCCTGACTTCCTTGCGTTAAATTCATAAGTTTTGCCATTATCCTTAGAAATCACAGATGCTGTTATATTCTTTTCATCTACACCCTCTCTGTATTTACTGACATCTTTATATACTGCATTCTCACCCTCATCTTTAGACTGTAAGACTTCTTTAATTCCTAAAGTACCATTTAACACTTTATCAATCTGAGTATTCAGAAAATTAAGTCTCGTATAACCGGTACTATCCACCGGATAATTAAATGCCAACGAAACCTCCTCAAACTTTTTCGCCTTAATTTCCTCCATAATATTCTGCGCCACAGTAGTTGCTTCCATATAAGTATTAGACTTCTTATTTATCCTGTTTGACGTCACGAAGCTCTGCAGGAGCACGATTGCAGTTATGGAGAAGATGCTCACTGCCACGATAACCTCCAGCAGTGTCATACCTGCGTTTGAGTTATTATATTTTTTTCTGTCCAACTGTCATATGCTCCTTTCCTATCCGGTTATCTATAAAAACACAGTTAGAGGGGCTCTGATTTCTCTCCCCTCTAACATACTTTCCCTATTGCACCTGTCCAGTCGTTTCAGCAGCGGCTGCGTCCTGCGTGTTTGCTCCTTCCTGACTGTCTGTTGTCTGGCCGTCAGCGCCGGTGTCGGAAGCCGCCTGTTCTGTGGTTGTCTCTGCGGCTTTCTTTTTGTTCTTCTTGCTTTTTTTGCTCTTTTTGCCTGACTCTATTGTTCCGAAAATATTATCAGTTCCGTATGCCACGCTTCCTGCATCCGGTTCTGTATAAGTCTGGCCTGTTCCTGCCATTGCAAACAGGTTTACTGTAATACTTCCTGAAAGATTTCCTGTTGAGGAATCAAAGGAGGCATTTACATTGTCAAGTGTCATCCTGCCTGTCTGGTCAGCCAGATAATCAACCATATCCTTCAGACTGGCATAGGTTCCTGTAAACTGCATGGTGTCCTGTGTCCGGTAGAGTACAGGACTGGTGAACACATTGTTCAGATTCTCCACTTCTGCATCGGAGGCAGCCTGACGCTCTTTCTCTCCTATTACATCTGTGCCCTCGATCTCATCAAGCTGAGACTGGGTCTGATCATTTGCCTGCTCTGAGAGGGTCTGGTCAGGCAGATCTGCCAGAGGGTCTTCTGTACTTCCGTCCAGAGAAGCCACAAACTCTCTTGTTCCCAGACCTACATTGGAGATCTGCATGTCCAGGGAATTTTCCATATTCATGGAAAGTACGATTCCGTCTTCAGGACGGATATCTGCCGGAAATGCAGATGTATATTCGCTGACCTTTGCATTGATATCTTCTGTTTCTTTCAGATAAAAATCCCTGTCAGAAGCCAGCTTCAGCAGGTCATCCAGCCTTGTCTTCAAAGGTTCGGTTGATGCCTGGATGCTCTGCGCCTCTTCCATCTGCGGTCTGTATCCGAAGAAATATCCTGCTGCAAAAACACCTACTCCAAGAAACATCAGCAGTATTTTTTTATCACGCATAGAAATATTCATGTCCATCTTAATCCTGCCTCCCTATCATTCCTCAGAACTGTCCAGCGGTGCCGGATCTGAATATGTACAGAGTACACTTAAGGATACGGTTCCATCCTCAGCCTCGTCAATTCCTGTAGTGGTTACAGTAGACAGGCTCTCAAAGGTACGAAGCTGCATGATCGTGTTTGCTGCTGCTGATTTGCTTCCCACACGCATGGAAAAGCTAACCTGCGTTCCCGTAGAGCTGAAGTTCTCTACTGTGATATCCGAAGGCATTTTCTCTTCCAGCTCTTCGATAAATGTCTTAAGTCCCTCATTGGGGGTATTTGTATACTGGTACATATTCTGATAATTGTCATACTGTGCCTTTGCATTGGTATAGGCACTGTAAATCTCCTCAATGGAGCTCTCTTCTGAGATTCTCTGGTTCAGCCGCTCCTGCTCATGCTGCTGATAAATACGGTTTACATATCCTGCAGCTGTCAGCACAACTCCTGCCACTGTTCCCACCACACAGATAATGATAGCACCACTTAAAGTCTCTTTTTTTTCTTTCTTCTTTCTGTTGACCTTGTCCATCAGGTTTACGCCTGAAGTGCCCGGTGAAAGAACTGCAGCGTAAAGACAGACTTCCTGTGTATCCCCGCTGGCAGGCAGGACAAAATTCTTAAACTCCTGTAAAACATCCACCTGCTGTCCCAGCTCATTGGTGAGAAGCTGCATCAGCCCCTTTACCTGAGCCCCAAGACCACAGCATACAATGGAATCAAAATTTGTATCCGTATGGCGGGAAATATAATAATCCATAATACGGGAAATATTTCCGATCAGGTATCTGAGGCTCTCTGTCACCTCAGCTCTGGCAGTTTCCAGCTTTCTGTCCTCATTAGAGATTTCTTCGTCAAAAGACTCCATATCAAGGAAAGGATTGATACATTTTCTGCTACAAAGCACATCCAGAGCCTCATTTGCATCCAGTCTGTCCCCAAACTCAGGGAATGCTCTCACTGTCTCTGCCGCACTGTCCACACCATAATTGATATTACGCTGGAGGGTCAGCTCACCGTCCCGGATGACTGTAATGCTGGTTCCCGTATATTCCACCTTAACCAGAATATGAGTTCCTTTTGCATACTCATCCTTTACCGAATGATAAATACTGTCACCTGTGTAGGTGATCCCTGTCATTGTCAGTCCTGCATTCTCCGCAAACTCACTGTAAGCTGCTGAGATTGCTTTGGGAGCAGCATAAACCATCAGATAGTACTGCTTTGTCTCTTCCTTCCCGTCCTCAGATTTCTGGCTCTCCACATCGATCACACTGTAGGACAGCACATACTTGCTCACATCAATGGGAAAATAATCTGTGGCATTTGCCTCTACAATGCTCTGTATCCTGTTTGCCTTCACAAAAGGAATACGGACTTCCCTGCTCGCAATCCTGGTAGAACCTGTGGCAAAATATACTTTCTTTGTCTTAATCTTTCTCTGGGAAAGCTCTGCCTTAAGATTCTCTCCGAGAGTTTTCGTATCACGGATCTGTCCATCCTCCACAGCCCCCTGGGGTGCCGGTATACAGAAACAATTATAAATCCTTCCCTTTTTTCCACGTACTTCAACTTCCGCAACTCTGATCTGAGATGCCTCTGCCTCTATACTCAAAATTTTCGCCATTTGTATTTTCCTCCGTATGAGCCGCTGCCCTATGCAGACAACCGCCTTTTTCAATTACAAAAATAAATTTTAACAGATAAAACATATTAAAACTCATTTTTCTAACTGAAAAGTTTTATGATTTTCAGTTAAAAATTAATGACAGGTACCAGCTGATCCACCTGTTTCCCCACAAAGCAGCCAGCAAGATCCCAGCAGCCAGATAAGGACCCATGGCGAGCATACGCCCTGCCTTCTTCCTCACCATGCGGATAATATGAACCACAGAACCAATAATACATCCCAGCACAAAAGCCAGCAAAATCAGCTTCCATCCAAGAATCAGACCACAGGCAAACATCAGCTTAATGTCGCCCCCGCCGATCGCTCCACCGCCACTCACCAGATAAAGAATCTCCAGCACACCACTGACACAGACCATCCCAATCAGATGCTCCACCAGATTCTCCCTGTCAAGCACAGCCATGGCAATTCCAAGGACAAACAAAAACACATTGATCCCAAACGGAATCTCATATGTCCGCCAGTCAATCACACTCAGAACCAGAAGAGCCGACGCCATAAGGCAATAAATTACGCTACTCCACACCAGTCCATTAACAGCAAATATCACCACATAGAGGATACCATTGACACCCTCTATGATCGGATACTGAACCGAAATCTCAGATTTACAGTTACGACACTTACCACCTAACACCAACCAGCTAAACACCGGCACCATATCATACCACCGAAGCTTCCGCCCACAGGTCATACAATGGGAGGGGGCTGTCACCACCGACTCCCCAAGAGGAAGCCGATAGATACAGACATTCAGGAAACTACCGATGGTGATGCCGAATATGAAGATTGTTATGTAGGGGATTGTGTCTAAGAAAAGAAGCATAGGTTAATTCCTTTCGAAAAATAATTATATTTTTTTATTTTGTTGCGTTTCCATCACCAGCATTGTTGCTTATCATATATGACTCAAATTTATTTCCTTCTTTGTCATCATCTTCTGTTGTATAAGCAACTGATGTTCCGCCTTCTTTATTAACATCAATTGTAGCAATGATGTTTTTAGCATCTCCTGCTTTTCCCCATTTTTTAGACTTTGTAACTGTTTTATTCCACTTAGGAATAGCAAGATCCATTTCATTTTTTAACGCTGTTGCCGCTGTAGATATATCAGTACCATCTTTTGTAATTACAGTAGATCCAGCTTTAGCAGCCTGAATTGTAATAACATATTTTCCAACTTCAAGGTCATTAGCTGGGTCAGCAGCAAAAACTTTTACTACTTTAACCATTTCGTCCATGTTACTTGCATCTGCTGCCTTTCTGGATCTTTCAACATATTTTGTATACTGTGGTGCAAGTAATCCAACTAAGATTGCAAGAATTGCAATAACGATTACAAGCTCTACTAATGTAAAACCTTTATTATCTTTTTTCTTTCTGTTAAATAATTTTAACATATTACTATCTCCTTAATTTTCATTATACCGAGATAGTAACATCGTTCATGCATAGCAAAGAATTGTTATGCATTCATCGAAAAATTAATTATCCTCATGATTATTTAATCTTCAGAACCTTTTGCCATATAATTAGCAAATTTATTATTATCAGTTCCTCCATTAGAATATACTACAGAAGTTCCTCCATCTGCTCCTACCGTAACAGTTGCCACTATAGTATCATATGCACCCTCTTTACCCCATTTTTGAGATTTAACTTTAGTCTCTGACCATTTTGGAATTGAACTATTCATTTCTTTCGCTAAACCTGTTAACTCTCCTGTTGTCGCAAGTTCAGTACCCTTTGCAGTTATTACAGTTTTATCTTTAGACATAGTAATAACATAGTCACCAGCTTCTAATTCATTCGCAGGATCTGCTGCATATACTTTAATTACTTTTACCATCTCATCCATATTACTAGCATCCGCAGCTTTTCTTGATTTCTCTACATATTTTGTATACTGTGGTGCAAGTAATCCAACCAGAATCGCAAGGATAGCGATTACGATAACTAACTCAACAAGAGTGAATCCCTTGTTATCTTTCTTTTTTCTGTCTTTCAGAAATTTAAACATAACTCATTCTCCTTCAAAATTAATTTAATTCATTTCAATCCGGATAGAGTCATATCGTGTCACAAGATACAAGAGCAGCACATCATATATGCCAGACAATATATTCAACTTTTCGATGAATACATAACTCTCCTGTTGCTGTCATCACGAATGTCACTATCCGGTGATTGATTCAACGAGCGAGAACCCTGATGGGCTCTCCACCCCCCCCCTGTAAAAATCGCTTTTCCAGGAGGGAGGGAGTTATGTTTATAAACTCGTTATTCAGTTTTCATGTTACAATTTTGTTTCTCACTTCCGGTTCAGAAAAAACCTTACCGTTATCAGGAATCCAGTCACTGCCAATACCAGCTCCGGGATGTAAATATATTTATCTACATCTGCAGGAGACTTAGTCATACTTGGCATTTGGGAATCTGCGTTATTCTGCGAAAAAACTCACTGTCTGAGCGAAGCGAGTTATGAGGTTTTCGCAGAATGCTTTTAGCAGATTTCCGAATGCCTAGTATGACTGGCTCCGAAGCCGTAGATAAATATATTTACATCCCGGAGCGTCCACCTGACAGCATATTCCTTCAGACAATCTCAGTCTTTCTCTCACCGTATAATTAAATCACTAAAATCCCGCTTTTTCCACGCGCCCCCTTCCATATCTTACAAGAAAACACGACATTTCCATGATTTCTATGATGAACACAGCCCCTATGCAAGCTGTGATACATCCAAATTTGGTTATTTCAGCAACTTTTAATGCGGTTGCCACTCGCAAATGATCCTTTGATCATCCAAACAATCAGATGTCTAAGATAATTTAATTCCTTTTTATCCATTTCAGGCTATAATCTATATGCACTGTATAATTAAATTTTTATCACAGATTATCCAATCCACTGTACATAGCCCCAATCGGTGAAACCACCGCCACAACCAGCGTACCGACCACAACAGCCATAAACACAATGATCAACGGCTCCATAGCCGCCAGTACGCTCTGAGTAGTCATCTCCACCTCTTCGTCATAGTAATCCGCCAGCTTCTCCAGCATATCCTCAATATTACCAGTCTCCTCACCGATCCCTGTCATATGGCACACCATAGGCGGGAAGATTTTTGAGGCTGTCAGTGGTTCTGACAGCGGAATACCTTTCATAACTTCCTCACGTGCTTTCAACAGCGCATTTGTGTAATGGATGTTATTGACGATCTTGGACACTGTCTCCAACGCATCAATCGTGGAGATACCTGAGGACAACAGCGTACTCATTGTCCTTGCAAACTGTGCGCAGGCAGTCTTCACTGTTAGCTTGCCAAACAAGGGCATCTTCATCTTGACCCTGTCGATGGCAAGTCTGCCCTGTTCTGTCTTGTAGATCATCTTATATGCCACGATCACCAGAATGATCAGTGCAAGAATCATATACCAGTGTTCTGTCATCCACTTACTGGTGTTCATAACCCACATAGTGATCCCCGGCATCTCCACATCCAGGTCTGCAAACATATCAATAAAGATGGGAATAACGAACAGAAGCATAACAGCCACAACACCGATCGCTGCAATGACCAGAATAATCGGATAGATGGTTGCCTTTCTGATGGTTGCCTTCAATTTGGCTTCCTTCTCAAACTGTACTGCCATTCGTGTGAAAGCCATCTCAAGGCTTCCGGAGTTCTCACCTGCCTCTACCATATTGATAAGCATTGGCGGAAAAATATCTGACTGGCCTCTCATGGAGTCTGCCAGTGTATTTCCCTTCTCCACACTGAGAAGTACCTCTGAGATAGCGCGCTTCAGCCATTTGTTCTCTGTCTGTTCCGAGAGCATCTGCAGGGCTTCCTTCATCGGGACACCTGCCTGTGTGATGCTGACGAACTGACGGCAGAATACACTGAGATCTCTTGGCTTTACTTTCTTTCCTATGGAGAAATCTATCTCTTTGTTCATGGCGCCCTGTTCTTTTACAGAGACAGGGATCAGCCCGTCGTTTTTCAGGATATCTATAACTTTCTCTCTGGTGTCAGCCTCAATATTTCCTTTTTTCTCTTTTCCCTTTTTATCTACTGCCACGTAGGTAAAACCTGGCATTTTATCACTTCTTTCTCTCAGTCAGGCTCAGAGTGTCTGCCAGATCGGGTTTCTGTCAGAAGTCAAAGCTGACTTTTTTGTTCATGCTGACCGGATCCTGGGCATATGTCACTGCATTATCCCCATCGATCAGTTTTCTCATATATAAATCATACAGTGCATCATCCATTGTCTGCATTCCTGCACGTCTGTTGGTCTGCATCACAGAGGATATCTGATAGGTCTTGCTCTCCCTGATCAGGTTTCGCACTGCATTATTTGCAAAAAGTATTTCAAGTGCAGCCACACGGCCGCTTCCGTCTGCTTTCTTGAGAAGCTGCTGGGATACAACGCACTCTAGTACAGAGGCAAGCTGGATCCTTATCTGCTGCTGCTGATTTGGCGGAAATACATCAATGATCCTGTCAATGGTCTTGTCCGCACCAATGGTATGCAGGGTGGAGAATACCAAGTGACCAGTCTCCGCTGCTGTGATCGCTGTGGAAATAGTTTCCAGATCTCGCATCTCTCCTACCAGGATAACATCCGGGTCTTCACGCAGTGCAGCCCTCAGTGCCTGTGCGTAACTCGTTGAATCACTGCCGATCTCCCTCTGGTTAACCACTGACTTGTCATGTCTGTGAAGATATTCAATCGGGTCCTCCAGAGTGATAATGTGATATGGATAATTCCTGTTTATCACATGGATCAATGAAGCCAGTGTAGTTGATTTCCCGCTTCCTGTCGGCCCTGTTACCAGAACGAGACCTCTTTTCCGCGAGGTCATCTCCACTACCTCTGCAGGAATACCAAGATCCTCAGGTTCCGGGATATTGAAAGGAAGGCTTCGCATAACGGAAGCAAGTGTTCCTCTCTGTTTAAATACATTTACGCGGAAACGTCCCACACCTGAGATGGCATATGCAAAGTCTGTCTGTCCGTTATTCTGCAGTTCTTCTCTGTGACGGACATCCATCAGGGGCATGAGAATGTCTTCAAGCATCTGAGGAGTCAGACGTTCTCCCTCTATGGGAGTCAGCACACCATCAATCCTGTAACTGGGCGGTCTGCCGGTTGTCAGGTGGATGTCGGAAGCCTTTACCTTCACTGACTGTATCAGTATTTCATCTAAATCATACATATTTCCTAATCTGCCTCGTAACTCCCTGGGATCTCCGGAGAACTCCGGTTCCGCAGGAATTCCTTCTATATTAATAGTCACAAAATTAATAATCTGTGAGTCTTGATCATTCATAAGATGCCTTAAGCATCTCTTCCACAGAGGTGGTGCCATTCAGCACATAGCTGATACCATTCTCTCTCAGTGTGCGCATTCCGCTGTTTCTGGCTGCGCGTTCCAGTTCTTCTGTTGTCCCATTCTCTGCGATCAGGTCACGGATCTCGTCATTGACCTCCATGATCTCGAACACACCGATACGCCCGTAATATCCTGTATGGCTGCAGAAATCACAGCCACAGGGTTCGTAGACATTTACTTCCTCCTGTGTATTCATCCTCAGGACTCTCTTCTCCTCAGAGGTTGCAGGGCGCATCTTCTTGCAATGGCTGCACAGCTTGCGCACAAGGCGCTGTGCAATAACTCCCACAACAGAATCTGCGATCAGATATCTCTCCACGCCCATGTCCGCCATACGGTTCAGAGTACCTACTGCATTATTTGTATGCAATGTAGAAACAACCAGATGTCCTGTTATGGAAGCCTGTACTGCAATAGCAGCAGTCTCCCTGTCTCGGATCTCACCGATCATAATGATGTCCGGGTCCTGACGTAGGATAGAGCGAAGAGCTGACGCAAAATTCAGTTCTACCTTATTGTTGACCTGTACCTGATTTATGCCCTCAATATCTGCCTCCACAGGATCCTCTACTGTTACGATATTGACCGCTTCTTTATTTAATTCACTTAATGCTGTATACAGGGTAGTGGATTTACCGCTTCCTGTCGGTCCTGTTACAAGGATGATCCCGAAAGGACTGGCCAGCATATGGTTGAAACGTTCCATCTCATCGGGTGGAAGTCCCAGGTCTTTCTTGTTACGTGTAAGATTCAGTTTGGAAGAGATTCGCATTACGATCTTCTCTCCATGTACGGTCGGAAGAGAGGAAATACGGATATCGTAATCCTGCCTGTCTACCATGATAGACATTCGGCCATCCTGCGGTTTCCTTTTCTCTGAAATATCCATACCGCCAAGAATCTTGATACGGGTGGAAATTGCCGGAAGAAGACTATTATCATAGACCATTCGCTCATAGAGCGCACCATCAATCCTGTAACGGACACGAACTTTGCTCTCAAGCGCTTCAATATGAATGTCGCTGGCTCTCTGTCTGATCGCCTGCTCCAGTAAAGAACGTACAAGCTGTACGATAGGTGCATCGCTTACGTCTGCATCTGTGTCCTCATCTGCTGTATTTCCACGAAGCTGTGCTCTCTCCTGTGTAAATCGTCTGGCTGCATCCAGTGTCTCTGATGCACCGTAGCATCTGTCGATTGCTGCCAGTACATCCCTGGTAGATGCGATATACGGCTCTACCTGCAGATTCGTTACAATGGAGATATCATCAATGGCCGCCATATCCATAGGGTCTGCCATTGCAAGATGAAGGATATTCGCATTATATGGGTCAAGTTCAAAAGGAATACAAGTGTATTTCTTAAGCAGATCGACACTAACCAGTCCTCTGACTTCCTTCGGAATTGTTACACCTGTCAGCTGGACTACCTTAAGGCCTAACTGCATCTGAAGCGCACGTACGATCATGTCTTCTGTGATAAATCCGTTATCTACCAGAACTTCACCGATCTTCTTGCCGCTTCCCTTCTGCAATTCCAGGGCTTTCTTTAATTCATCTTCAGTCAGTACATTCTGCTTGATGAGCAGGTCACCAAGTCTCATTCGTTCACGTCTTAATGCCATCTATGCGTCTCTTTTCCGAATTTAGCAATGCCCTGTTTCTGATACGGCTAAGCTGCCAGCATACCGATCACTGATATTTTCAGGTACGCTAAATGCTGTATCTAATATATATCAAATACAGCAGAAAACCGAAATCATATTATAGACATTACTATTCTCTTATCTTCAGATTTTTATGCTACTGTTCACTTCGTTCTCAGTAACATTTTCTATTGATTTAAACTTAACATATCTTGTACAGTTTGTCAATTTTTGTTTCCCTATTTGCACATATTTTTCACATTTTCCAGACATATCCCGCAGATTATCAGGCAAAAAGCTCAAATTTAGCTTTAACGTTTCAGTTCTAATGCTGATGGTTTATTCCGGAAATATATAGAAAACGCAAAAAGGCAAAAGCCCTGGACAGTAAGTTCTGTCAGGCGCTTTTGCCTTTCTTATGCTATTTAATTTCCGAGCAGTTATTCGGTGTAGAGCCACGTAGCGAAAGCGGTTTTCGAATATCCGATTGACTTATTTCGCCTTAAATACTGCAACATCCTCTGTAGACAGGTCAATCTTATCAGAAATAATAGATATTGTATTTAAAGAAGAATCCGGTGCTGTCAGTCCTGTTGTGGAAGAGCTTGCAGAACCGCTGTTCTTCATTGCATCCTGCAAGGTATTGCTTACGGTTACATTTGAACTGAAGATATCTGTGCCGGAACTGATTGCTGTGCTGCTGTTCTGCATCTCCTGCACCTGCTCAGAAGTCGGATAGAAGGATGGCTGACGGATATATCTGAAGCTTGCACTATATGCTTCACCTACCGTTACACCATTCTTTCCGGAAGAACAATGTACTGCGATCCAGTCACCTGCGTCTGTCTTACCGCAGAGAATACCTACATGGTTATCGCTTCCTGCTTCTGGTCCTTTCTGGAATACGAGATCGCCAGGCTGTGCATCTGCTTCGCTTACTACGTTTGCTTTCTCCCACTGGTCTGAAGTTCCGTCTCCTACGGCTTCCTGCATAGCTTTTTCCTGATATCCGTTGATTACTGCCCAGGTAACAAAACCGCTGCAGTCCAGACCATATGCACGAATTGTACCGGTACTCTTGCTTCCTTCAGCGGATACGGTCTCAGATGTTCCCCAGCTTGGATCATCTCCGATTACTGTGGATTTACCACCCCAGAAATATCCAACCTTACCAACCAGTGAATAAGCTGCGGAGATAACATTTACTCTCTCCTCAGAAACATCATCACCAACGCTCTCACGGACGAAGCCATTTGCCGCTGTTACAACCGCGCACAGAAGCTTGCAGTCTGTTTCTACATATTTCTTAAGAATTGTACGGTCTTTCTTGGCAATTTTATTCTTCTTGATATAGTAGTTGATCTTACGGTTACCGTATGTAACGTGAGTAATATTCTGCTTGTCTCTTACGATTGGATTCATCTCTGCGAAAATCTTCGCCAGATCTTCCTTACAAGAGGAATCAAGTGTGAATTCTGTCTTGCCGTCTTTGCTCTGCTGGTATACATATACTGCAAGGATATCCTGCCAGTTTCTTACCAGAAGACTGTCTGCGGATGTGGTGGTCTTGCTGCCGTCAGTGTCGCTGGCATCTGAAACTTTATTCTTCTCTTTATATTCTTTCTCGATTTCATCCATAACAGTGGCAAAATCATCTGAGAAAGTCAGGTTGTAATTGCTCTTTAAGCTGTCCAGATAGAAATCCTTACCGGCATGGATATTAGATGCATAGTATACCGGAGTTCCAGTCTGCGCTGTGCCGGTGGTATTATCTGTAAATGAATTGTTTGTGTTGCTGTTTGTATTATTCTTCTGCTGTTCTTCTAACTGGGCAATCTTAGCCTCTGCCTGAACCAGAAGATTATAATTTGAAACCTGTGCTTTCTCTTTATCAGAAAGGGCATTGTAAGCTGTACGGATACTCTGAACAATAGATTTCTTCTCCAGAGTTACTTCCTGCGCATTCAGTTCAGTAATTCTTTTGATCACATCCTGTGCTGCCGCTGTAATCTGATCTGCCGGTGTCGGTGTAGGATCCACCGGTGTAGGCGTTGGGTCTGCCGGTGTCGGTGTAGGATCCACCGGTGTCGGAGTCGGGTCTGCAGGAGATGGTGTAGGATCTACAGGATCCGGAGTTGGATCTACCGGTGCTGGTGTCGGGTCTGCCGGTGTCGGTGTAGGATCTTCAGGTTCTGAACCAAAGTCGCTGGAGTCGCTGAAGTCTGAACTGCCGTCTTCTGATGTATATGCAGGTACTTCTTCCGCTGCAAGTATGGATGCAGGACCGGATAATACCATACCTGACATCAATGTCAGACATAAGAACTTGGTAAGATACTTATTTTTCATATATCTAAATTGCTCCCTTCTTACTCTAAGCATGTCCTTGTCCCCCTGTCAGTAAGGGCATACTGTTTATTCTTTCCTATCACTCAACAGCATTAATTATGCTGTTTGTAAGTTTATTTATATTTTTTACTAAAACATTAACCTGTTTTATTCTAGCATAATCATTTTGTGAAATCAACCGCTGTGGCCGGTCAATTTCCTCATTTAACCAAAATTCATTTTTTCGTCACATTTTAACCAAAGCAGGTTATGAGCAAGTAGCAAAGCGGATTGCGAATTCATCTTCTTTCAAATAAACCGCGGAGCGGTTATTTGGTATAGAGCCACGCAGCGAAGCGGATTGCGAATATTGGTCGAGCACAAAGAGACTGTGTGTAAAAAAGCTGTGCAGAAATTTCTTCCGCACAGCCTTTCCTTATTTTATCAGCATGTATTTTTTCGCTTCAGGCTGCCTGTGCAGTCTTTGCAAAACTCTGTCCGATGCAGATCTGTACCAGCCCCTGGATTACCTGAAAACACATATTCAGAATGAAGCGAATATCTTCTTCCACACAACGAAGTTTATTAAGATATCTCTCATGATTTGCTTCAATATAATCGACCAGTGTGGAAAAATCCGCAAAACGTATCGCAGGTTCCAGATATTTATGTGCTTCTCCCTGCTGTATACAGGCTTTCAGTCTGTTCTTGAGCACTTTCTCATAATGGTTATGCTGAGCAAGTGTGCCCGTATATGTCTTATTATGAGGAAAGGTAAAATAATCCGCCATATAGTGGATCACTTCGCCGAACCGACGCCAGTAAACTCTCTGGTTACTCTCATCCAGTCTGACATCCGCCAGTTCTCTCATTCTTCTCTTGACATCCTCAAATGTTCCGTAGAACTCATGTCTCTTAGTAATGAAAGACGGCTTGATATCCGGCAGAATGCTGCCCAGGCAGAAAGCCTTTCTGTGAGACTGCAGGCTTGCTGTGGTCTGCATCTGATCCGCAAGATACCTTGCTAATAAAATATGTGATTTTTTACGCAATTTTCTTCCTCTTTCTTTCTTGTGAGAAACTATTGTCCGAATCTGCAGCAGATGTTTCAATTTACTGTTTCATAAGACATCCGGATAAGTGCTGGTCATCTGGATATCCGAGTATAAAAATGTATGTTTTGAAGCATTTTGTTACCGATTGAGTGAACAATAACTAACTATAACCAACATAGTATACTATAACAGGTTTATACATAATATTCAAATAAAAATTTTGTAAAATCTGCTCCGGCCGATTATTGCGTTACTGCTTATTGCTTATTCTGATAATTGTCTTAATAATTCCAGATCGCTGTTTTTCACCTTGAGATTTGTCTCGATTTTCTCTCCTTCAGGAGTGGTAAATACAATCTCAATAATGCTTCCCTCTCTGATTCCCTTGCGTGAAACCGCCTGACAGAATGCAGGGAATTTCGGATGGTTTCTTTTGAAGGTGTTCCATGCACCTGTAAACTTCATCATATTTCTAATATTCATTGTATCAGATATCCTTTCTGCCCTTTAAATCTCGCTGAAATCCGGTGTTCCGTACAGGTCGAATGGAGTGCTCTGATATACGTAATAATTCAGCCAGTTTGTATAGAGGTTGTTTGCATGAGCTCTCCACATAAGAAGTGGTCTGTTCTCCGGGTTATTGTCTTTGTAATAGTTCTCAGGTATCTCTATCGGAAGATTTTTGCTGACATCTCGCTTGTATTCTCCGTCAAGTGTCACGCGGTCATATTCCGGATGTCCCATTACGAAAATCTTGCGGCCACCATCTGCCATTGCGAGGAAAAGTCCTGCTTCTTCTGATTCTGCAAGTACTGTCAGTTCTTTACAGTTATGGATATCTTCGATTGGCACTTCGGTGTGTCTGGAATGTGGTGCAAGGAACATATCGTCAAAGCCTCGTACCAGCGGGATCTTACGATTCAGCACTTTATGCCAGAAAAGGCCGAACATTTTTTTATCCAGTTTACGTTTCTTCAGGCCATAGTGATGATAAAGTCCAGCCTGGGCAGCCCAGCACAGATAAATCGTAGATGTCACATGATCATTCGTCCAATCCATAATCTCTGCCAATTCGTTCCAGTAGTCCACTTCTTCAAACTCCATCTGCTCTACCGGCGCACCTGTGATGATCATTCCATCATACTTATTATCCTTTAACTCCGGAAATGTCTGATAAAATTTATTCAGGTGACTCATGGAAGTATTCTTGGATTCATGGCTCTGTACCGCCATAAATGTTACATCCACCTGAAGCGGTGTATTGGAAAGAGAACGAAGGAGCTGAAGCTCTGTCTCCTCTTTCAGAGGCATCAGATTCAGAATAAGGATCTGAATCGGGCGGATATCCTGATGGGACGCACGGGATTCATCCATTACGAAAATATTTTCTTTTTCCAGAATTTCTTTTACGGGCAGATCACCCTGTATTTTAATTGGCATTTTTCTTTTCTCCTGTTGTCTTATTTTTTATTTACACTCACTGCTGTGCCATCTTAAGGAAGTCTTTCTCCGAAAGAATCGGAATTCCCAGCTCCTTAGCTTTCTTATTCTTGGAAGAATTAGAAGTCGTATCATTATTGATCAGGTAATTCGTCTTAGATGTCACAGAGCCTGTAACCTTGCCTCCCAGTGATTCAATAAATTCCTTCGCCTGCGCTCTGTTTGCAAAATGTTCTACGCTTCCGGTGATAACGAAATTCATGTTCTGGAAAATCTGCTCGCCGGTCTTTTCTTCTTTCTTGATGGTCAGATAGCTCATCAGATGATCCAGTTTCTTATTATTCTCTTCTTTTGCAAAATAATCTGTCAGGCTTCTGGCAATCACCGGTCCAATAGTGTCAATGGAGCTGACCTCTTCTTCATCCGCATGGCGGATTTTCTCCAGGTCATCATCAAAATGGCGGCAGATTACTTTTGCATTCGCAAGTCCGATATTTGCAATTCCCAGACTGTAGATTACTTTTGCCAGAGTCGTCTCTTTTGCCTTATCCAGGCTGGCGATCAGGTTCTCAAAGGATTTCTCCCCGAATCCATCCATCTCTACGATCTCATCTCTGTGTTTCGCAATCTCAAAAATATCTCCGAAATCATGGATAAATCCTCTGGCAATAAATTTCTCCAGTGTTGCTTCAGACAATCCATCTATATTCATGGCATCTCTGCTTGCAAAAAGGGCAAAGGATTTAATCTTCTTGGCTGCGCAATCCGGGTTTGTGCAATAAAGTGCTTCTACATCATTCACCTTCTGAATCTCTGTGGCATGTCCACAGGCCGGACAGGTTTCCGGTATCTCCAGTTTACTGCTGCGGGTAAGATTCTCTGCAATCTGTGGAATGATCATATTCGCCTTGTACACCGTGATTATATCCCCGATACCGAGTTCCAGTTCTTTTACAATGCTGACATTATGCACACTGGCACGGCTGACAGTTGTCCCCTCCAGTTCAACCGGTTCAAAAACCGCCACCGGATTGATCAGACCGGTTCTTGACGGGCTCCACTCAATTTCCAAAAGGTGCGTTTCTTTGATCTCATCTGCCCATTTAAAAGCAAATGCATTTCTCGGAAACTTCGCGGTTCTTCCCAGGGAATCTCCGTATGCAATGTCATCATAAAGTGCCACCAGGCCGTCTGACGGGAAATCATTCTCTGTAATCGCTGTCGAAAAATATTCCATCGCTTCATCCAATGTAGCACCAGTCACTACCCGGTATTCAACCACATCAAATCCCTGTTCTTTCAGCCACTCAAACTGTCTTTCTCTTGAGTTCCTGAAATCTACGTTCTCTGCGCTTACAAGTGCGAACGCATAGAAGCGTACATTTCTGTGAGCTGTGATCTCATTGTTGAGCTGACGTACGGATCCGCTGCATAAGTTTCTGGGATTTTTATATTTGGCATCTACATCCTCTATCGACTCATTAATCCGTTCAAAATCGGAATATGTGATGATTGCTTCCCCACGAAGTACAAGTCTTCCCTGATAAGGAATCTTGAGCGGAACATTCTTAAATACTCTGGCATTATTTGTGACAACCTCACCTACTACACCATTTCCACGAGTGACTGCTTTTGCAAGTTCACCATTTTCATAAGTAAGAACGATCGTCAGTCCGTCCAGTTTCCATGACAGAAGCGTTTTGTGTTCTCCCATGAAGTCCCGCAGGACCTCTCTGTCTTTCGTCTTATCCAGAGACAACATCGGTGACTCATGCTCTTCTTTCGGAAGCTGGTCAACGGCTTCGTACCCTACGCTGATGGTTGGACTGTTTGCCAGAATGGTTCCGGTTTCCTTTTCCAGTGCCTGTAGCTCGTCGTACATCTGATCGTACTCTCTGTTGCTTATGAGTTCTATATCCTGCTGGTAATACGCCTTTGCTGCTTTGTCCAGTTTCTGCACCAGCTCTTTCATTCGCGTGATTGCTGCTGTTTCCATTGTATCCTCCTGTTTCGATCACTGTTTCGCTTGAAGAAGATACCAGCAAACGGTTCAGTTCTTCCCATTCCCGGGCAGTGATCTCTCTGTATTCGCCTTCTTTAATTCCATCCAGAGTCAGATTCATAATTCTGATTCTCTTTAACTTCTGTACTTCGTATCCCAGATACTGACACATTCTGCGGATCTGCCGGTTCAGTCCCTGAGTCAGGATAATCCGGAAGCTGCATTCTCCCGTCTGTACTACCTTACACGGTCTTGTCACCGTATCCAGAATCGGAACTCCCCTGCTCATTCTGCGGATAAATTCTTTATCTAAAGGCTTGTTTACTGTAACAAAGTATTCTTTCTCGTGATAGTTACCTGCACGCATAATCTTATTTACCAAATCGCCCTCATTTGTCAAAAGCAGCAGCCCCTGTGACTCCTTGTCCAGTCTGCCTACAGGGTAGATCCGTAAAGGATAATCCAGGTAATCTGTCACTGTTGTTTCCTGGCGCTGTTGTTTCGTGCTGCACACGATTCCTCTGGGTTTATTAAAAAGAAGCATTACTTTTTTTTCATTTTTATGGACAGGTACATTGTCTATACAGATTTCATCTTCTGTGCTTACCTTCTGACCGCTTACAGCTTTCTGGCCGTTCACAGTGATCCTTTCTTCTTCGATCATCCGGTCCGCCTCACGTCTGGAGCATACACCCGCCTCGCTTAAATATTTGTTAATTCTGATTTTTTCGTTCATTTTTCTATTATATAATTTTTTTCCCGTCTTATCAACGGGGAAATAAACCAAAATTTGCCAAGGGGGGATTTACCTTGTATTTTGTCGTTCTTTATTGTATGATAGGGCTAGTACAGTGTGTTTGAAAACTGCTTTTCGCAAATATACCGCAAAGTTACCATGCATCCGTAAGGAGCTGCCAGTGGCAGATCCTGGAGGTGGGGTGTTCAGATTGCGGGGTTGATTTTTCAAACACGCTCTAAGGTTGTTGGATTTATCTGACTCCGTAAAATGCCGGATATTTCACCACAGCCTTATTACAACTACACAAAGGAGGCTTTTATGTCAGGCCATTTACCACGTACAAACCGCTGGCTGATCCTGCTTTCCATTGTTCTGTGTCTGATCTTCGGAGGAATTTTTACCCGTTCTTCTGCTGGTCCTTCACAGGTCAGCGCAGACAGTGATGCCGGAGTTTTTGTATCAGAAGATCAGGATTCTTCGGAGTTTTCTTCTGAAGGAACAGTGGCTGATAATAATGATAATTTTACAGATATTTCTTCCGATAGGTCCGATGATCTTTCACTTGACAGTTCAGATAATGCTTCGGCAAAAAATTCAACCGACAATGCATCCGAAACATTATCTGAATCTACAGAAGAAAAATCTGGCAAAAGCTCACAGAAAAACTCTTCAAAGAGTTCTTCCGCGGCTTCATCAGGCGGTCCTGCATTAAGTTCTGATATCTCAAAAGAGGCATCAAAAGGTCACTGGGCTTCCAGCGGAAGTAACTGGATGTTTCTTGTAAACGACAAGCCATATACCGGCTGGCTGACCGACACTGATGGCAAGCAATACTATATGGATGACACCGGAATCATGCAGACAGGCTGGACCGATATCGGAAAGAAACGATATTATTTCGACATGGATGGTATTTTGCAGACCGGGACTATTAAAGTTGATAAAAAAACTTATGAACTGAATGCGGACGGATCACTGAAAGATTATGTTCCAGCGAAGGATTCTTCTGAGAAATCCAGGAAATCTTCCCAAAATTCTGATTCCAGAAATTCGGAAAGTTCCGGTAGCTCCGATACTTCTAAAGAAAACGATACTTCAACAACCCAGAAGGCAATCGCCCTTACATTTGATGACGGGCCAGGTTCCTTTACCAACCGTCTTCTGGACTGTCTGGAACAGAATAATGCCAAGGCTACTTTCTTTATGGTCGGCACTGAGATTGCCAGTTTTCCGGATGAGGTGAAACGTATGAAGGAGCTGGGCTGTGAACTTGGAAATCATACCTATGATCATACTGAGCTGACAACTTTATCTGCTGATCAGATCAGTTCAGAAATTGCTAAAGTGGATGAGCAGCTCGTCAACCTGACGGGCCAGGGAGCATCTGTTGTCCGACCACCTTATGGTTCCGTCAATGATACTGTTAAGGCTGCAATTGGAACACCTATGATTCTGTGGTCTATCGATACACTTGACTGGAAGACACTTGATGTCGAATCCACTGTAGAAGAAGTTATGAACAATGTAAAAGATGGTTCTGTTATCCTGATGCATGATATTTACAGTACTTCTGTAGACGCTGCTGAGATTCTGATTCCGCAGCTGATTGAAGACGGATATCAGCTTGTGACGATACACGAACTGGCCGCACTGCATCAGACAGAATTATCCGGTGGAAATACATACAGTGAATTTCATAATGCTTCTTAGTTTATCATTATTACAGCACAAAAAATACTGCCTATCATCATTTTCCGATGAGTGGCAGTATTTTTTATTATCCGTATTTAATTGTTATTCAAGCAAGTCTCCCCTGATGTATCCGGTCTCACCATCATAATCAATCTGAACCCATTCACCATCAGTGCCTTTCTTCTCAACCTGCTCGCCTGCCGAAATCACGCCAAGGATCTCAGCATCTGTGCTTGCTTCAGCACGCACATTACATTCATCTGTAGTAGTAAGCATTGTGCCATCCTCTGCATCTGTTGACACACTTGCTTCCTCTCCGAGGCCATTTAAGAATTCTGCGAGAGATGAATCTGACTGCTGTGCCTGATCCAGCTCATTTTGTACTTTCTTTACAAGGTCAGAAACATCACTGTCTGACAACTGATTCTCCATATATGCAGAAATTTCAGAATCCTGTAAAGCTCCGTTATCGATTACCCAGTTACCTTCACTGTTTTTATACACATAGAACTGAGTCAAAGCCGGTGCTTTTGTCTCGATACCCTGACAGATGTAAGAGAAACAGGCGTAAACCACGTAAGAATCATCTGTCATACCTTTCTTCGTGTACACATCGCCCACTTCATACCCTTCGATATAATCTTTCAAATTTGTGACTTTTGACTCATCGGATGGTGTAAAATCATCTTCAAGAGTCTTCAGCGTTGCAATATCTTTTTCCCCCAGAGCCTGATAATAGCTCTTAATCAATGCAGTGATATCTGCATCTGCTGTTTCCATGGGATTGGCGTCTTCTTTCTTCTCGTCAGACTCCCCTTCACTTGTCGGAGAAGAAGGAACATTTCCCTGGTCTGTGGATGTGGTCTTCTGTCCATCTCCGGAATTCCCCTTATTACTTCCGGAACAGGCACGAATGCTAAAAAACAGGACAACCACGATTATCAGAATCGCACCACCCAGCATAAAATACCGGAGGTTGTCTGACAACCATTCTCTGAAATCATCCAAGTTCTTGTCCTCCTTATGAGTCACTGTTCACTTCGTTTCTCAGCAACTCCTATATGATACAACGCACCGGAACTGTACATACGTCCCAGGCAGCACACCTGAAGGGAATCGAACCCCCGCACATGGTACCGGAAACCACTGCTCTATCCACTGAGCTACAGGTGCAGGTAAGACAATAAATTCAGTAACCTTCAATGTTCTTTAGTTACTAAATTTCCATTTATCATTCTATCACAGCCCTATGTAAAAGTAAAGTTTTTTTTGGAATATGCATAAATGTACCAAACTTATCTACTATTACGATAATTTACGAATCAGGCTGAAAATTTACGATATATTATAACAAAAATACCATGTTTTTAAAGTTTCTCTGCTACTGACATTTTTCACATTCTCTGAAGCAAAAATTTCTGTAACATAATCATAAACTATGCAGAGCAGCAGTTTCGGCTATCCAAAGCAGAAATTCACTTCCTGCTCCGGATAGCCAATCCGCTACTCTGTCAATTTCTATCTGATGCCAGTACTGTGAATATTAAGTAATTCCTGTTTTAACATAAAAGCTTAATTTCAACAGTACTCATCTCTTTATATCTTCAGATCATCAAATTTCAGTCGGATAATCACCAGTGTAATCGCCATCAGAATGATTCCGGCCGGAAGTGCAATCCAAGGTGTCTGTACAAATCCTGCGATAATATAAGTCAGGAAAGATACAACCGCTGCAACCATTGCATACGGAAGCTGTGTGCTGACATGGTTTACATGCTCACACTGTGCACCTGCTGAAGCCATGATCGTTGTATCAGAAATCGGTGAGCAGTGGTCACCACATACAGCACCTGCCATACAAGCAGAAATAGAGATGATCATCAGTTCATGGTTTGTTCCTGAGAATACATCAACTACGATCGGAATCAGGATACCAAAAGTTCCCCATGAAGTACCTGTCGCAAATGCGATCACAGCACCGATTACAAAGATGATAGCCGGCAGGAAATTCATCAGTCCGCCCGCGGAGCTCTTAACAACTCCATATACGAAATCAGATGCACCCAGGCTGTCTGTCATGGCTTTCAGTGTCCATGCAAAAGTAAGGATCAGGATTGCAGGTACCATTGCTTTAAATCCATCCGGGATACATGCCATGCAGTCTTTGAAATTCATAACGCGGCGTACCAGATAGAGTACAATTGTGATCACAAGTCCAAAGAAACTTCCCAGTACAAGTCCAATAGAAGCATCACTCTGTGAAAAAGCAGTTACAAAATCAGTTCCGCTAAAGAACCCACCAGTATAGATCATACCAATAACACAGCATACTACAAGGCTGATGATAGGAATCAGAAGATCAATCACCTTGCCACGTGGATTACCCTTCTCATCCTCGGCAGCGTTTGCATAAGGACGTGCAAGTGTTGTATAAATATCACCTTTTAACGCATTTGTTTCATGAACACCCATCGGGCCAAATTCTACTTTCATAAAGACCATGGCGATCATCATGAAGATTGTAAGCAAGGCATAGAAGTTATATGGAATTGCATGTACAAACAGTGAGATTCCATCCTCTCCCTTTACGAACCCGCTGACTGCTGCTGCCCATGAAGAAATCGGAGCAATAATACATACAGGGGCTGCTGTCGCATCGATCAGATAAGCCAGCTTTGCACGGGATACGTTGTGCTTGTCAGTTACAGGACGCATAACGCTTCCTACTGTCAGACAGTTAAAATAGTCATCGATAAAGATCAATACGCCGAGAACAACTGTTGCAATCTCAGCACCGGCTCTTGTCTTGATTCTCTTACTTGCCCAGCGGCCAAAAGCTGCTGAACCTCCGGCTCTGTTCATCAGGCAAACCATGGTTCCGAGGATAACCAGGAATATCAGGATACCCATATTATAGGAGCTTGTCAGAACACTGATCATTCCGCCTTCAAAGATATGAAGGATCGTTCCCTCAAAGCTAAATCCTGAGTAAAACAGTGCGCCAACTAAAATTCCGATAAACAGCGAACTGTATACCTCCTTTGTGATCAACGCCAGCGCAATGGCAACGATCGGCGGAACCAGCGCCCAGAATGTACCATAAAATTTTGCAGATGCTGCCGCTTCTTCCTCTGCTGCAAGTACAGTCAACGGACTTGCAAGGATCATCAGCATGATCACTGACAGAACAGCTGATAATTTTTTTACATTTTTTTTCATGAATGTACCTCCCTCTTTTGTAGATATGTACGATATGTTACAATCCTGCCCGAAAGGCCTTTCATATCGCAAGAACATTACTGAGTAATTTCCTGTGATATTTTTATGTAACAGGAGATTCCAGCAGAATTTTCTATTACATAAAAAATACCACAAATGCATTCTGAAACACATTCGTGGTATCTGTTATACATTACAGTATACGTTACATCCGATAGCGCTTCACCCAGGTGACAGTACGGCGCATATTCTGCGACGTCCCAGGAATCTGCCCCCTGACCTGTCAGATTCCTTCGGCGGTTTTCCCTTTCTCCGGATGGGTGTCATTCCATCTCTCCCGGACTACTGATGAATCCCGCGCCTCTATCATTACATATCATCTCACTTACTGTATCAGTTTTCCTGACAAATAGCAATAGGTATCTGCTTCTTTTTCATTAGTTATTTTATTAACGAAAATTGCCCATGCACTGCTATTTTTGAGGAATTTTGGCATAATATACCCAAAACAGGTTCTTCGGATAAGATTCCTTTCCGGCAAACTCTGTTTCCGGCAAGCCTAGCCATTATATTTATAAACATAATGAGTCTCTGTCTGTGCGACCAGTTCACATCCGTTATTTACCAGAAACTCATGATCTACCTGCCCGATTGCGGTTACCACAAAATCGGTCTTTGTCTTCCTGAGAGCTTTTTTGAATTGATCAGGGCTGTCATAAATATGATAATCGATTACATCCAGCAATGCCTTCTGCCGTTTATAAAAGCCACTGTTTTCATCGAAACTTCCAGCTACCGTACTTCCCGCGCGATAAATACTTGCATTTCGGCTGATCACAAGACCGATACCTGCATCATACTGTCTCACAATACTGTTTAAGCTGCTGTCAAATACAACCCTTGGGAAATCATTCTCCTGATTTTGGTGAATCACATCGCAGACTGCCCTCAGATCATCCGGAACTTTATATATATTCTCCGTCATCGCAAAATTGGCCACCACACCGTCAAGCGGATTCCCCAGTAACACAAAGCAGCCAAGTACGACTATCGCCGCAAGCGCGCGCTGCCATTTTTTTCTGAAAACACTTACCAGTTTTACCCCGTAATATGCTACAGCAGGAATCACCGGCAAAATCCAGATAAACCTGTAATATTCGTTTTCGAACTTCACTTTCGCGATCAGATATTTCACAACCAGCGGATTATAAACTGTGAGCAATAAGAAAAGTACATATCCTATAAAAATTCTGGAATTCTTTTTACGTCCCCAGATCAGCGTGCATATGATACCCACCACAAACAGAAAAGGATACCAGCAGGAACTCCAGTATAACTTCATACATGCACTGACAAAGCGGAGTCCATATTCCTGAATCGTTACACCTGCCATTATTATCTCCTCCTATTTAAGATGCCGCCAGCGTCAGCAGACCAATCCTGCATGCAAAAAAGACAGCCGCATACAATATTGACGGGATCATACACACAGCACAATATACCAAACCCGAAATTTTCTTATTCATAACTGCTACAGGTGCCATCCCCGCCGCGATTACGATTGGGAAAATAATCGCTGAACCGGAAAATGTCAATGCACTGACAGCTGTGATAAACAATACGATCCAGACATTTCTGTCGTTTTTTTCCTGAAGATACCATATCGCACACATCAGCACTGCTGGAATGGCGATATTGGCAAGAATTGCCTTTCCCTCATAACTTCTTGTAAAGAAAAAAGTACCTGAAGAATAAATCGTTCCACAAAACAGCTGTAACACACATGTGAATACCGCCATCAGATCTGCTTTCTTTCTGTTTCCGTCAAACAGTCTCTTACCAATCTGGTAGATAATCAGGTTAGCTGTTATCACATTCATACATGACATCACAAGCTTTGCCTGTACAATCGGGTGTATTCCCAGAAGCCTGCACCAGACTGCATTATTCATCGGATATGCAGAGAAAACATATCTGGCCTGAAAAACTTTCAGGATTATTCCATTGTAAGGATTATATCTGCCAAGCGTATCTGTATATACAGAAGTGCTCACCGTTCCCACATAATATGCCGCATCTACCGTCGTATCTTTATAGAAGATTACAATCAGGCACTGCAGAAGAACTATAGCACCTGCGATAATGATCATTATCGAATGCCTTTTCCATATATCAGAAATACTGTTGCCTTTTTTCGGTGTGATATCTCCGGAAATTCCTGCTGCATCTGGCAAATTCTTACTATACTTATCTTTTGTTTTTTTCTTTACAGCACAGATAATTGCCACTATAACAGTAATAATCATAAGCCCTGCCCATATACAGGCAGCCGTAGTAAGAGAAACCCATTTTAAAGTCATAGGCACTGTCACCAGTTCAAATACAGCAAAATACGTCAGATATCCAAGAATAAACGTCAAAGAAACGTCTTTTTTCATTTTCAGTATTCTTGTCAGAAGACTGCCCACAGCATAAAAAACTGCAAATTCCAGCACAAATCCTATACATGCAAGGCATAGTTCTTTCATCTGTCAACCTTCGCCTCTGTTTTGGCATTCTCTTTCATCTGGTCTTTTGCTTCCATTTTATTCTTCAGGATTCCCATCGCGATTTTCTCCGGAGTCATCGGAAGTTCTGTCAGACGTACACCTGTTGCATTGTAAATTGCTTCTGCAATTGCCGGACACGGGGTATCAATAACCAGTTCTCCGATTGATTTAGCACCAAATGGGCCTGTCTTTTCGTAACTGCTCTCGAATGCCACACGAATATTTCCAATATCCTGTCTGGTCGGAATCTTGTACTGCATGAAGGAGTTATTGCGGATTTTTCCCTTGTCTGTGTACTGTACATCTTCCCAGAGTGCCATACCTATTCCCTGCGCAATACCACCTTCGGTCTGGACGCGGGCAAGATTTGGATTGATTGGCGTACCACAGTCAACTGCCGCTACATAATCAAGTACATCCACATTTCCTGTCTCTGTATCGACTTCCACTTCTACCATGCCAACCATGAATGGCGGCGGAGAAATCGGGGAGGAATGCTGCTGTACGACCTGAAGCTCGACATTGTTAAAGAATGTGCTCTTCAATGCGATATCTTCTATAGAAACTTTCTTTTCGGCCAGATCTGCCTTGTCATCTGCGGCCGTAGAAGCCATACTATTTTCATCTGCTGTGGCAGCATCACCATCTTCATCACAGTCATAATCATAGAAGACATAGGAACCATCAAAATCAACCTTGTTCTCGTCAACTTCCATCATCTCTGCACCAAGCTTACAGATTTTCTTCTTAAGCTCCTCGCAGGCTTTCATTACTGCCACACCGGTAGTATATGTAGTGGAAGAAGCATAAGATCCTGAATCATACGGGGAAATATCTGTATCTACGCTGAATACTACAATATTATCCATCGGAGTATTCAGACAGTCTGCTGCAATCTGTGCCATAATCGTGTCACAGCCTGTACCCATGTCAGTACATCCAAGCGCAAGAGTATAGGATCCATCTTCATTTAACTTGATATCTGCTCCGCCGACGTCTACTCCCGCAATGGAAGACCCCTGCATTGCCATGGCAACACCAATTCCACGGACTTTGCCATTACCCATATCGCGGCGTGGGTATTTTGCATCCCAGTCCATCATCTCTTTGGCACGTGCCATACAGCGATCCATTGCACAGCTCTGTGCATATGGCACATCCGGATAACCCGGAAGAGGGCCGCCTTCTACCGGCATATTCAGTTCCTTGATTTTAACAGGATCCATTCCCATCTGATGTGCAAGTTCATTTACCGCAGACTCTACCGCAAAAATACCCTGGGTAGCACCATAACCACGATAAGCTCCTGCTGCCTGTATATTTGTATATACAACATCAAAGGCAAACTTGTACGCTTCTGTATGTCTGTAAAGACCGATTGATTTATGCCCACTAAGTCCTACCGTTGTAGAACTGTGTTCGCCATATGCGCCTGTATTGGATAAGGTATAGACATCGATTGCCTTGATGATACCATTCTCATCTGCCCCGGCACGTACTGTGATCTCCATCTCATGACGTGGAGAAGAACAGATCATGGATTCATATCTGGAGAAAATCATCTTAGATGGACGGCCGGTTTTCCATGTAACGATTGCCGGATAAATCTCGCTGACAGATGTCTGTTTCGCACCAAAGCCTCCTCCAATTCGCGGCTTGATCACGCGGACTTTGGAAGCCGGAATGTCGAGTGCTCTTCCTACGATTCTTCTTACATGGAAAGGAATCTGTGTAGAAGACAACACGATCAGTCTCCCAAAATGGTCCAGATAGCAGGCGGTACGGAAAGTCTCCATCATTGTCTGCTGATTTGCTTTTGTATGGTAAGTACGCTCAACTGTATATTTACATTTGGAAAGAACCTCATCTACGTTTCCATGCTCTTCCACCGCAGAGGCACATAGATTTCTCTTATTATCTCCGCCAAGCGGAATTTTCAGTTTCCAGTCTTCCTCCGGATGGACAAGGATCGGGTTATCTTTCGCTTTGTGAATGTCAAGAACAGGGGCTTCCACACGATAATCCACACGGATTCTCTTTAGTGCCTTATCTACTGCTTCCTCAGTCTCACCGGCTACGATAGCAACCGCATCTCCCACGAAACGGACATGGCGGTCAAGGATCAATCTGTCATCCGGACTCATTTCCGGAGCAGTCTGACCGGCAAGAGTGAAACGCTTCTTTGGTACATCTTTATAGGTAAGGATACAGGCGATACCTGCCACTTTCTCTGCTGTACCTGTCTTAATATCCTCTACCCACGCATTGGCATGAGGGCTTCTTAGAACTTTGACAATCAGGCAGTCCTTTGGCGCCAGATCATCTGTATAGACAGGCTTTCCTGTCACCAATGACATCGCATCTGTTTTTCGTACAGGTTGATTTACATATTTCATCTTATGCTTCCTCCTGTGCTTTCTTATATTTCAGGAATTTCAGGATACTCTTTGTCTGAGAAACGAAACCGGAACATCTGCATAAATTTCCGGCAAGATACTCTTTGATCTGTTCCTCTGTCGGTTCTTTGATCTCATTTAACATTGCAAACACATTCATAATAAATCCAGGATTACAGAAGCCACATTGTTCCGCACCTTCATTCGCCAGGAAACTTCCAAACTCTTTCGCTTCCCTCTGCATTCCTTCCAGTGTGACAATCTTCTTTCCCTCAACGCGGGCTGCAAGTGTACTGCAGGAGAGTACCGGACGTCCGTTTACCAAAACTGTACACAGACCACAGTTTGCTGTCTCGCACCCTCTCTTTACGCTGTAACATCCCTGCTCTCTCAAAAAATCAATCAGCAGTGTGTCAGGATAGATCTCCGCATGGCGGTTTACCCCGTTAAGCCAGAAATTAATATTCATTCTTCATCCCTCCTACTGCTTCCCAGGCTCTTCTTGTCAGTACTTTTACAAGAAGACTTCTATATTCTTCTGATCCTCGCATATTGCCTGCCGTCGGAACATTCCCGGCCGCATATTCGGCAAATTCTTCGATTGCCTGCGCTTTCTGCTTCTTTGTCATGTTTTTAAAATTCTTAAGAATCTGTTTCTTATCTTCTACGACCATGGCTCGTGCAGGTCTGGCACCGATTACTGTTCTTGCCTCATCTCCGATCACTGAAGCAGTACAGGTCAGTACCGGGAAATCTGTCTTTGTGTTTCTTTGGCTTAAATAACAGGTAAGAAGCGGCTCTTTGCGCACAATAATATTCACAAGGATGTCATTATCTTTCTTCATGTTTACAAATTCAGTCAGTGGAATGCGGCCTGCATCATATAATTCTACCCATGTGTCCATTCCAAGGAACATGGTCAGAACATCTGAGAAACCAAATCTTCCATAAATGCTTCCTCCCACAGTGGCACAGTTTCGAAACTGTACTCCCACAATATGGCAAAGGCTTTCTTTCATAGCTCCATGTGTGTAGGTGTTCAGAGCCTCATTTGTCTCCAGGTCACGAAGCGGAGTCATGCAGCCAATCACGAATTCATCATCATCCTCAGAGATCGTATCCAGTCCCAGACCGGAGAGATCGATTGCTGTAGATACTGCTCTGTTGCCCATCTTCATCCAGACCATTCCGCCAAGAACACGGGCTGTTTTTTTCTGGTTCAGCTCATAAGCCTCTGCCAGACTGTTTACCTTTACATAGCTTTTGATTTTCAGCATTATGTATTGTATCCCTTTCTTCCATACTTATCATTTATCATAAGAGTTACGGACTGCTGTTTCTTCAGGTTTCCAGACTCTGCGCATTGTTCTCCTGAGTCTGTTAAACAGCAGTATATTTACGGACATTTATGCACAATCCGTAAACGTCTGTCGGCATCTGCCAGACAGCCAATTAAGTATAATAACATAACTTAAAGAAAAAATCTATAAATAACCACTATCTTATAAATAAATTTTCCAATTTAATTTTATCATACGCAAAATATCCACGTCTATTGATAAATTTGTCCAAAAAAGCAGCAAAAAAATAGCAGGAATTACCAGAGGACTATCACTGATCTGCTCTTCAAGTTCTTTGATTTCTTCTTTCCCTCCATTTGTTTTGACCTGATAGCCAAATATTATCTGGAAAATATGTGCAAATTTTGAGATGCCTGTGAAATCCGGGTGAAAAAGATGTGTTCAGAATGTGACTTTCTATTTCACTCAGATATAACAATGTCTTTCGTAAAGGTCTGTTTGTTTTTGTGTAGTATATATAAATTTTCTTGTATTATTTTTGTTTTTTTATGTATTTTACTGGTATTTTTCTGACATTAGTGTTATAATGTTAACAAATAAAAGACTTGTTACTATTGACAGGTGATACGATATCAGGATTATGAGAGCTTTGGCTCAGGTATCATAAGATAACAGTAACAGGGATGTCATAAGGAGGTTTTGATTATGAGTAAACGCGTGATTACAATAAACAGAATGCTCGGCAGTAATGGCCGTCTGATCGGTAAGGCTCTGGCAGAAGAACTTGGATTTGCTTTTTATGACAAAGAACTGATCGATATTGCAGCTCAGAAAGAGAATATTCCTTTTGATGTGCTTGCTAAAGTTGATGAGAAACGCGGCAGTCAGTGGCGTTTTCCTATCGATCATGAACTTCAGATGGACAGCGATTTCCACTTCGTTCCGATGAATGATGTTCTCTTTGATCTTCAGCGCAAGATTATTCTGGATGCAGCGGAGAAGGAGGACTGCGTAATTGTCGGACGATGCGCGAATTATATTCTGGATAATAAATGCCTGAGCGTATTTATCCATGCGCCATTTGATTATCGTGTACAGACTATCATTGAGCGTACCGGACGGGAAGAAAAGAGTGCTCAGAAACTCGTTAAGAAAGTTGATAAAGAACGCCGTACTTATTATGAATATTTCACTGATAAGAAATGGAAAGATATTTCCCAGTATCATCTGGCATTTGACAGTAGCAAATTTGACCAGGATACGATCGTTAAGATGATTAAGATGGCATTATAGATTGCAAATAAAAAACAGGTTCGTAAACGAACCTGTTTTTTATTTGTTCAGAATATATTGTTTCAGGAAATCATAGATCTGATTTTCTGTAGGCGGGCATCCGTTTACATTGTGTTCAAATTTACAGGTGCAGGCACCAACGCCCAGTTTTCCTGTTTTGCCACGGTAACCCTGCCCGATACAGATCTTTGTATCCAGTTTTTCAAAAAGCCCATCATTTTTGAGCATTTCCAGTGCAGGGATAAGGTATCCATAGCAGGCACTGCAGGATTCTACTTCTTCTACAGCATCCTGAAGTTCTACTACCTTTCGGGATTTCGGCAGTTCCTTTCGGGCAGATTCCTCACAATAGATGATGTGAGCATTTTTCAGATCTGTACTTCCAACTCCCAATTCTTCTGCCAGTCCGATATAAGGAACATCTTTTGTCTCATAGTGCATGACCTGACAAACATAGGAATCAATCAGCACCGGGTCCATTCCTGCCCAGATTCGATTCATCACTACCGGGTTTCCACCATCCTCGAAATCCAGATCTCCACAGATATTGTCGACTACGATAAAGTCCTGATGAATTCCGGCATTGAGATGTGCGATTGGCTTATGTAGTCCCATTGCATGGAATCTGCGTTTCTCGGTGTTTGGGATCAGGCCTTTCATATTTTTTAATGCACAGGTTATCTTTGTCTGACAGTGGCCTTTCAATACCGGAACGTTGATCAGAAAATCAACTTTTTCTACTCGTTCACAGATATTTAATTTCACGCCTTTACAGTCGCGTTCTATTCCTTTATCTTCCTGCATATCCCAGAAAGGCACCTGATATTTCTCTGAAAGTTCCTGATAACCACATACCTCGTAACTCTCTTTCGTCTTGTCTCCTACCCAGGAACCTTCCAGAATTGCAATATTTTCATATCCATTCTCCTGCAGATATTCGATAATTCCCGCCACGATCTCCGGATGTGTGGTAGCTCCCCAGGAGGCTTCAGATGGTGAGACAAGATTTGGTTTGATGCCGATCTGTATTTTCTTATCTGTTATCTGAGATACAAGGTCACATTGCGCAAGGAGTTCTTTTGTCATTTCTTTGTATTGGGTACCACTTTTTATATAGATTTCATTTTTATTCATTGTGTCGTCCTTTTTTCTATGTAAATTGTGTAATTTCTCTTGTGCATTGTATCACAACTATTCCTGACCTGCAATAATCCGCCACTCACCACACACCACAAATAAAAATGCCATCAGTTACAAACTTATTCTGTAACTGACAGCATTTCATTTTACAAATAGTTTTACAAATATTTCTGCATATCATCCCGCAGATTCTCTTCCATTCCAATAAGCTTCTTTGCAATGGAAATACTTTCGGACGACGCATCTTTGCATTGGTGCATGGCTTCTGTGATAGACTGGGTTCCCATGTTGCAGCCATTCATGATGATCTTAACCGCCTGTTTATTCTCATCTTCTCCGGTCATCATTTTTACACCTGTCGTCATCCACGAAAATGTGGATACCATAACACCCGGTTCTTTCTCCGGCTGGCCTGCGCGAAGAAGTATTTTGGAAATTTCCTCTTCCAGTTCCTTGTGTTTTGAACAGGATTTTTCAATCGTTGCTGCGATTTTGGCATCTGTCACATGATGCTGTACCTGCTCCATGCTCTCAATTCCCATCTTGCATCCGACACTGCATTCTTCTAATAGTTTCTTTGTGCTGTTGTCCATGTCTGTCCTCCTGTATAAAAGTTTACTTTCTACATGGAAGATAGTATACGTACTTTTTTGGCTATTTATGTATCACAAGTAGCCATTCATCACTTTTTATCACAATGCAATCCAAAAAAATAATCGCTTATCTGTGCAAAGCAATCGCTATATTCAGATATGCCGCAAAAGTAAGCCAGATCAGATATGGGATCATAAGCTTTGCCGCACCTTCATCAATTTTTGCAAATTCTTTTATCATAACAAATACCAGATACCATAACAGCAACAGCCAGACTGCCGCAAATAATTGCCAGCCGAAATTAAAGAAAAGTATCGGCCATAAGAAGTTTATCGCCAGCTGAATCAGGTATAACTTTAATGCTTCTGCTTTTGGATCTTTCATGTATATTCTGTATGCAGCAATTCCCATCAGTGCATAAAGAAGCAGCCAGACCACCGGGAATACCCACCCCGGCGGCGACAATGGCGGGCGGTACATTTCCTGGTATTGTTCCATACTTGTGAAAGTAAGAAAGCCTGCAATCACTCCGGTTCCCAGAGAAATTAACAGGCTGATCAATAAGGGTTTTTGCTTCATTAAAGAGCTCCCTTTGTTTCTAAAATTAATTTATTATATTCTGCTGTCATGGCAGACATTCTACTTTTGGCTGCATTACTGAAAATATTATCTATTGTCTGCTTTATTGGTTTTTCTTGTGAAAATACTCATTCTCTGCACCAGATTCATTTCTTTGATATATGTAAGTGCTGTCTTGATTGCAGCGCCCTTTCCCATGTTTGTCTCATCTCCATTTATGAGAAAGACCTTCTGACTGCTCCTGCATTTTTTTCTGATATGCTGACATCAGATGATATACCAGTGTGCTTGCAAATACTGCTACCAGAAATCCTCCCAGAACATCTCCCGGATAATGGACTCCCAGGTAAAGTCTTGAGAAGGCTACCATTCCCGCCAGGATCACTGCCGGAATTCCGAATTTCTTCGGAAGCATTCTAAATAGTATCAGCGCGCACGCAAATGATGCACATGTATGACCAGACGGGAATGAAAAATCCGTTGGTTTTGTGATCAGAGGAATAATCTCTGTATAAGCGTCAAAAGGTCTTGGGCGGGCAACAATATTCTTCAGCAGCACATTCGTGATAAGGAAGCCTACTGTAATGGAAAGTAATGCCGCAATCCCCGTCGGACGTGTTTTCTTGTACACCAGCAGTCCTGCTGCCAGCACAAGCCAGAACCATCCTCCATTTCCCAGAAAAGTGATCACTTTCCAGAAAGGTGTCAGGGCATCTGCTCTTAAATGTTCCTGTATCCACAATAAAATACTCATATCGATCTGCTGCAATGTCATCATAAAAAATTCACCTACCATGTTTTTATTTATCGTTTTTTAATTGTTCAAAATCTTTTCGGTAAGAACACGGATATTTACATTTATCATCATAGGCTGTAAAATCCATATATAGATTATACCAGTCCAGTACTTTTAGCGCAATACAGACCATGCTACATATGATACACAAGTTTAACCGAATCAAGTAAGTCCCCTGCTTATTGCTCCTCGCAATTGAAGCAGGGGACTTACTTGATTCGGTTAAAAAAACGGGGATAAAAAGATGAATATTTTTTAAATAATTTATGGAATACCAACAAGCAAGCAACCATAAAAGTCATAATAATGTATAAATTTGTCAAAATAGAGATAGCGCATTCCCCGCATGAAAGCTATGATAAAAAAGATGAAATAATATGCTCTGATCAGACAAAAAGAAAATTTATAATTTATTATGGGGGTAAATATGACAAATACAGTATCAGCCGGTAAAGATGATTTCTATCGGCAAATGTTTCGGCTGACGATTCCGATCATTATTCAGAATCTGCTCAGCGCAGCGGTCAATTCCGCAGACGTAATTATGCTCAATTACGTCGGACAGTCTGCAATTTCCGCAGTGTCCCTGGCTGCCAATTACTCCAATATCCTGTTTATGGTATATTACGGACTTGGCACCGGCGCCTCTCTTCTGTGCGCACAATATTTTGGTAAAAACAATATACAGGCAATTCATGCGATTGAGGGAATTGCGCTTCGTTTTTCAATCGCAATTTCCGCGATTGTAGCGCTGATTGCTTTCACTGCTCCTCAGCATATGATGAAAATATTCACATCTGACCCTGAACTGATCTCCATTGGTTCTTCTTATCTCAGAATCATGGGTATTACTTATCTGTGCTGGGGTGTTACGGAAGTTTACCTGGCGATCCTGCGCAGTGTTGGACGCGTAACAATCAGTATGGCTTTGAATATGCTGGCTTTTGTCCTGAACATTATTCTGAATGCAACCTTTATCTTTGGGCTGTTCGGAGCACCAAAGCTCGGGGCTACAGGTGTTGCAATCGCAACAGCTTCTTCCAGATTCATAGAATTGATCGCCTGCGTGATTGTATCTTCCCTGAGCAAGAATGTGAAACTGAACCTGACATATATGTTTATCCGCAGTAAAGTATTGTTCCGGGATTTCATTAAATTGTCACTTCCTGCGCTTGGAAATGATGTCTCATGGAGCGTAGCATTTTCCATGTATTCTGTAATCCTCGGACACCTTGGCACGGATGCAGTTGCCGCCAATTCACTGGTTACTGTTGTCCGCAATATCGGCTCTGTTTTCTGCTTTGCTATTGCCAGTGCCGGAACGATTCTTCTTGGAAATGTTATGGGAAAAGGCGATCTGGAGAAGTCAAAAGTATATGCTTCCAGAATGCTGAAAATGACTGTCATCGCCGGAGCGATCGGTGGTGTGATCGTATTTGCCATCACTCCTCTGGTTATGAGATTTGCCTCTTTAAGTGATGGTGCAATGCATTATCTGAAATATATGCTGCTGATCAATACTTATTACATTATGGGTTCTGCAGTCAATACTGCATTGATTGCCGGAGTATTCCGGGCAGGTGGAGATACGAAATTTGGTCTCATCTGCGATACGATCGATATGTGGGTATATGCAGTACCGCTTGGATTCTTCGCAGCATTCGTGCTGAAACTTCCTGTGCTTTGGGTATACTTCCTGTTATGTACAGACGAATTCGTCAAGTGGCCATGGGTATTCCATCACTATCGCCAGGGGAAATGGGCACAGAATATTACAAGAGAGGATTTGTTTGAACAGGAACAAACTTCTTAGATGTCTGATTTTTCAATATGAATGAAATGTAAAAGGCGTTAAAAGTAGCGATTTACGTAGTAAATCAGCGGATTTCGAAAACATAAAAATAGCAGGAGCGCTCATTAAGAGAACATTCCTGCTGTTTTTATGTCTGCAAGCCTTCGCTCACAGGCATTCATTTTCAGTTATAAAAATGATTATAATGTATTCAGGTCGATCTTGTAATCGTCAGATCCCTGACCGTCTACTGTGTAGTATGCGGCTTTCTGCTCAACGTTTACATAAACACTGATATCTTTTCCTTTGATGTCTTTCGCTTTAATGTCTTCTTTGATTGCTTCCTCGATGGAGCTCATTGTAACTGCAAAACCAGGTAATTCGATAGTTGTTTCTACGAATTTTTTGATGTCGATATTTTTAGCCACTTCTTTTACTGCTTTCTTTACAGTTTCTTTTGCTTCTTCTACAACTGGTGCTTTCGCAATATCAGATGCAACGTCTTTTGCTTCTTCAATCACTTCCGGAGCTTTGGCAATTGTTTTCTCTACTGTTTCTTTCACTGCCTCTGTTGCTTTGGTTGTAGCTTCTTTGATAGTTGCTGTTGCTTTTGAAGTTGATTTTTTTCTCATAATAATCTCCTATTCCAACTGATTGGTCTAACAGTTTCCTACTTACCGTAACACAAAATCCAGATAATGTCAAATTTTTGTCAGATTCTGCTTCCCGCCTCTGACGCGTTATTGAAAAAATCATACGCTCATTACTCAACATTTTTCAATGCTTCATCCATCGGAACTTTCTTCACTCTTCTGAATTCCAGCAATGCCACTAACCCATATGTAACAATTCCCGCCCCAAACATCTGTACATAGATCATCGGGTCAATCCAGAGTGTGATCCATCCCGAAATGCTCGCCAGCATCATTTCACGAAACAGCACATTCATCACTGCCGTTTCAATTGGGAGACTGAGCAGAAGGCAGAGTACCACTACAACAGACGTAGACAGAATATAAAGTCTGCTGATCTCACCATTTGTGTATCCCAATATCTTTACCATGGAAATAGACTGGGCATTTTTCTCAATAATAATCTTTGAAAGCAGATAAATAAGCACCATATAGATCATAATGGCAAACCCATTCACCAGACCCATCATACTTCCCATTGACACATCCAGCTGCCTGGAAATCTTCGTCAGTGCTTCCAGATTGACAACTGAACCGATATACTGATTCTTGATATCTGTAATCTCTGTATCAGAGAAATAACCGCTGTAATAATCATCTCCCAGATCAAACAGGTCATTCAGATCACTACGTGGCATAAAGACACAAAGCGCCGCTGTATAATCATAAATGCCCACTATTTTAAAAGAATACTCGTCTTTTTCATATTTTTCCTTCAAAGTAATCGTATCCCCTTCATGAAGCAGGAATTTATCTGCATATGCCTTGGAAATATATACACCTGTGCTTTCTTTTTTTATTTCATCTGCAGGTTTGTCTGTTTTACCTTCATTCTTTTTCTCTTCTGTATTACCGGACTCTATCTTATCCTGTGTATCATCAAAATTAATTTTCACATATTTGCTATCCGGTTCAATACCGTAAAGCAAGACTTCCTCGCTCTTATATTTCCCCGGCAAAGTGTTTAAAGAATACGCAGAAAATTCCTCTGCATCCTCGTTTTTCGTTTCAGAATCCATATAAAATTCCAGAAGAGAAATCAAACCTTCAAATTTATTTCCACTCACCGCACTAACCGGAACCTGCAGCATGTACTGATATTTCGCCAGCATATTATCCTGAATCTCCAACTGATAGTGAGACAATACCGACGGCAGCAGTAACCCAAACATCAACAGCAGATTTGCAAATAAAATCCCGATAAACAAAACGATATAGTTACTCATATTCTGGAAAATCACGCGAAGACGAAATCTTGAGAAAATTTTAATCTTCGGACTCAGACGAATTGCTCTCTTCTGCTTACGCCCTGACAAATCCCTGCGCAAAAACTTCAGCGGAGACAATTTTAACTTATGTCTTAAAATTCCATAATTTACCACCAGCATAATAATAACAGGAACAACTGTTGTGAGAAGGAACGCTTCTGCATTCCAGATCGTCACGTAAGTCGGAAGACTGTAACTTCCATAATACATCCCTGCGCAAACACCCTTAAATACTGTATATCCAAGAATATTTCCGATCAATGCCCCGGCAAGTGTAATCAACACAGGAAGTGTCATATAATGTATAACCAATTCCTGCCTGGTATATCCAGATGCCCGAAGCGTACCAATCACACCTGCCTCTTTTCGGATCGTGTTGCTGATCGTAATGCCAAATACAAACGCCATGATCACAATTACAATATAAAGCAACATGATTATCATCGCCTTATCGCTACCCATATCATCTCCGGTAAAATTAATCGCCTGATTCTGATACTGCGGCACAAATGCTTCCAGCGTAACAATCTTTCCGATGTCCTCCATCAAATCCTCAGAAACTTCCTTTTCCTCTTTCTCAGTCTTCGGTTTCTGATCATATTTCCAGGAATAACTATACTGTAATTTATCCTGTTTCAAAGAATCAAACTCATCCTCTGTCACAACAGAAACCCCAAACTTCACAGAATCAAACATAGAATCATTATTATTCTGAAACAGACAGCTATAATCAGAAAGCGCCACAAGCCCTGTAATTTTCCATGTCTTTTTTCCACTTTGCAACGTATCCCCAACAGACAAACTGTTATTATCTGCATACATTCTGTCAATCGCGATCTCCCCTGTTTTTGCCGGAAGTTCACCTTTCATCAGGCAGACCTTATTAACCTCTTCCCTGTTCTTAAAGATACGCATCGTACTGCCATTATCCAATGGCTCTTCCAGATAGAAATTCTCATATAATTTTATGCCAAGCTTCTCAATTTCCTCTCTCTGCGTCTTATAAATCTGCTCTGCCGTACGCAAATTTCCATCTTCAATATTATATTTCTCAAAACTCTCATTGTAAGCAATAATCATACTGCCATCTGCAACCAGAAAGCCCGAAACGAATCCAATCGTAGTTACCATCAGAATAAATACAACCAGGTATTTCCCAATCTCACTTTTTAACTCTCTGGGTAAACGCTTTCTCAAAGGACTCTTCATCTCTTTCGTCCTCCTTACCAGTCAAGCTCTGCCGCAGGAATCTTATGTTCATTGATATAGTTCTTTCGAATCATACCATCTCGAAGCTTCACCACACGATCCGCCATATCCTTAATTGCATCATTGTGCGTAACCATAACGATCGTATTTCCATACTTCTGATTCACTGTCTCAATCAGCTTAAGAATTTCCTTTGATGTATTATAATCCAGCGCCCCAGTCGGCTCATCACACAAAAGAATATCCGGATTCTTCACGATTGCCCTGCCGATAGCCGTCCTCTGCTGCTGCCCACCGGAAAGCTGGTTTGGAAGCTTTCTCTGGTGCTCATAGATTCCAAGCGTATGAAGCAACTCATCTACATCCAGAGGTTTATCACTAAGATAAGCGCCTACTTCAATATTTTCCCTGACTGTAAGATTTGGAATCAGATTATACATCTGGAAAATATAGCCAAGATGTTTTCTTCTGTATAATGAAAGTTTCTTCTCCGACATATCTGCCAGACGTTCTCCGTCTATCACTAAGTTCCCCTCGTCTGCACTGTCGATTCCGCCAATAATGTTTAAGAGTGTAGACTTTCCTGAACCCGACGGACCAAGCAGAACACAGAATTCTCCTCTTTCAATCTCAAGATCTAAGCCTTTCAGCACATCAACACGACTGTCACCTGTGCCAAAGGATTTTTTGATTCCCTGTATTTGCAGAAACATTTTTTCTTTGCTCCTCCCTCATGTTGCCTTATAAGACAATTTAGCAATGTGTTTGTTATAACCGTATAGTTTTATCATGTGGTTACCTATTGCTAACTTTATGTTAGTTTAAACTTACTCAGTTGTCAACTGGTTTTCAGAGTTTCGTAAAGTTTCGTAACATTTTTCATTGAAACTCTGAGGGCTAGTATGGCTCATGCTAGGGAATAAACAAATCATAAGGGACGGTCAGAACTATGTTTTATTTTCGGGACGGTTTCCACGGTCTAAGATATTCTAAGTCTTCAGAAATCTGCTAAAACCATGAGCCGCCCTGTCAAACTCGCTCCGCTGCTGGCTTCGCTCAGACACGTAAGGCGGGCGGCTCATAACGCAGATTTCTGAAGACTAAGAATATCTAAGACCGCTCCAAATGCCCCGAAAATAAAACATAGTTCCGACCTGGATTATTGGCTGGTACTATAAACAACGTATAATCTATATAATAATTAACACACAGACCAGTTACCAGCCTGGGAATATAGTTTATGCTGAGTGCATTTGCAGGCATCTTAGAGATTCTTAGTCAAGAAAAATCTGCGTTATGAAGAAAAATAGCAACGTGTCTGAGCGAAGTTTGCAACGGAGCGAGTTTTGCATTTTTCTTCATGCTTTTAGCAGATTTTTCTTGACTTAGAAGCTCTTAGGTGCCGAAACCGCACTCAGCATAAACTATATTCCCGGGCGTCCCCACTGAACAGTTTTATACATAAAAAAGACAATTTCTACCATATCCACATATAGTAGAAACTGCCTTCCAGTTCTATTAATATTCTGCTTATATCTAAGTTTTTTAGTGGCGCACTTCCACAAATTTGGCTCTGTTCATAAGCGGATGTGCCAGCTTAACAGCACCTGTCGGGCAGACCATTACGCAGGCACCGCAGTAATAACATTCTCCCGGATACATAACGATCGGATGTTTCCCCTTCTCGCTGCCGAGAAGCTTCGCAGCCAGCTTACGATTTTTTCTAATTTGTATGAGACTCAGTCCGAACCTCAGCACAATATCGGGCATATGCATAAGCTGATTTTTGAGGCATATAAAGCCGGTGATATTGATAAAGCCGGCGAGTTGATGAAGAAGCATCTGGACGATTCTCTGCAGTATGCTTTATCTTGTCTATAATTTATTAAGTATTCCATACTTTTTGAATATCAAAATATATTGACTTTTCTTTTTTGCCTTGCTATATTTTTCTTGATTACATATTACAGAGGAGAATTATCATGAATCCTATCAGAAAAATATATTGCAGGGCTTTTCAGAAAGCTTTTCACATCGCTATCCCATTTTTACCTTACCGCAAACCGAAAATCGCCGGAAGTGTTAAAGAACTTCCGGAAATCATCATGCGCCATAAATGTACACATGTGCTGATCATCACAGACGCGGGAATTGCCCGTCTCGGACTTACCAGACGTCTGGAGAAAACACTGAACGAAGCCGGAATTCCTTATACAATCTATGATAAAACAGTTGCCAATCCTACTACCGTAAATGTTAAGGAGGCACTGAATCTTTATCACGAAAACGGTTGCGATGCTATCATCGGTTTCGGCGGCGGTTCCAGTATGGACTGTGCAAAGGCTGTCGGTGCACGCGCAGTAAAGCCAAAACAAACTCTGGCTCAGATGAAGGGAATCCTGAAAGTACACAAGAAACTTCCACTTCTTATGGCAGTTCCTACTACTGCCGGTACCGGAAGTGAAACTACTCTCGCAGCTGTAATTACCGATGCAGATACCCGATATAAATATGCGATCAACGACTTTCCACTAATTCCCCGCTATGCAGTACTTGACCCGAAAGTAACCTTAAGCCTGCCGCCATTTATCACCGCCACCACAGGCATGGATGCCCTCACTCACGCAGTCGAAGCATACATCGGAAACTCTACCACAATAGATACCCGCAGGGACGCTTTAAAAGCTGTAAAACTGATTTTTGAAAATATTTACACTGTTTATGAACATGGTGATAACATCCAGGCGCGTCGGAATATGCTCCATGCTTCTTTCTATGCAGGCTGTGCATTTACCAAATCTTATGTAGGATATGTTCACGCAGTTGCTCACTCACTTGGAGGAGAATATAACGTGCCTCATGGACTTGCCAATGCGATTCTGCTGCCTATGGTGCTTCGTGAATATGGATGCTGCATTGATAAAAAACTCCACAATCTGGCTGTTGCTGCCGGACTCGCGGATAAGAACACACCAGATCATGAAGCTGCAGAACTTTTTATTCAGGCAATCGAAGAAATGAAACAGAAATTCAGAATCGGAGATACTGTAAAAGAGATCCAGAAAACAGATATCCCGAAGCTGTCACATTATGCAGATAAAGAGGCAAATCCTCTGTATCCTGTGCCAAAGCTGATGGATGCATCAGAACTTGAGAAATTTTATTATATGCTGATTCCTGAATCTGATAAATAATACAGAAAAAGTATGGAGGGACTATTCAATGACAGAAACAGAAATTAAAGAAATCGTCCAGAAACAGCGTACCTATTTTTATACCGGCGCAACTTTACCAGTTGATAAAAGAATTGAAGCTTTAAAAAAATTAAAATTCTGTATTCAGAAATATGAACCATTGATCAATGAGGCATTAAAGCGCGACCTCGGCAAGAGTAACTTCGAGTCCTATATGTGCGAGGTCGGACTTGTACTCTCCGAACTCAGCTATATGATTCGCCATACGCCATCCTGCGCAAAGGAAAAAAACGTAATAACCCCTCTTGCACAGTTCGCCTCCAGAAGCTATAAAAAGCCGTCCCCTTATGGTGTAGTTCTTGTTATGAGTCCTTGGAATTATCCGTTCCTACTCACCATCGATCCACTGGTAGATGCGATTGCCGCAGGAAACACCGTAGTATTAAAACCAAGTGCTTACTCACCCAATACAAGTCGTGTCATTGAAACTATCATCTGCGAATGTTTTGACCCGCATTATGTAACCGTTGTAACAGGCGGACGCACAGAAAATACTGCGCTCCTCAATGAACATTTCGACTATATCTTCTTCACCGGAAGCCAGAATGTCGGTCGTGAAGTTATGTCAAAGGCATCTGCACACCTGACTCCTGTTACCCTGGAACTTGGTGGAAAAAGTCCCTGTATCGTAGAAAAAAGTGCCAACCTGAAACTGGCAGCCAGACGGATTGTATTCGGAAAATATCTCAACTGCGGTCAGACCTGCGTTGCACCAGATTATATCTACTGTGATAAGGAAATTAAAGATGAACTGATCCGCCAGATTCAGAAACAAATTAAAAAACAGTTTGGATCTGCACCTCTGAATAATAAAAATTATGGCAAAATCATCAATGAGAAACACTTTACCCGTATCAGCAATCTTATCAATCCGGATAAAGTAATCTGCGGCGGTGACAGCAATCCAAAAACACTTCAGATTTCACCTACCGTTATGGATCATGTTACTTTCCAGGATGCCGTTATGCAGGAAGAAATTTTCGGCCCGGTGCTTCCGGTATTGACTTATGATTCACTGGATGAAGCTATCGTAACCGTTAACTCCATGGCACATCCACTGGCTCTGTATATCTTCACTTCCGACAAGGATGTCGCCCGCAAAGTCACCTCTCGCTGTGGATTCGGCGGTGGCTGTGTGAATGATACGATCATCCATCTGGCAACCAGCGAGATGGGATTTGGCGGCTTTGGCGAAAGCGGTATGGGATCTTACCATGGCAGAGACGGGTTCAATACCTTTTCTCACTTCAAGAGTATTGTAGATAAAAAAACATGGCTGGATCTCCCTATGAGATACCAGCCATATAGAAAAATCTATGAAAAACTGATCAGAAAGTTCCTGAAATAAGGAACTTTCTTCTATTATTACTACTTTTCTCACACTGCATCTTTATATACTCTCTGTATATGCATCGCCAGATATCCAATCTCCGTCTCATCCAGCTTATGACCTATACATCCTTCCAGATTCTTGCATATCTCCGCTGCGATTTCATAAGCCTGTGGATACTGGTCCAGCATATATTCGTTCATATCCAGATTCAGTTTCTCCCCTGTTGATGCACGCGCCACCATATATTTCATATGGTTCATCAGACGGTTATAAGACAGAGAAAGTACATCTATCGGCTTGCCTGTCGCCTTCTCGATCATGTCAATACACTCTCTCACTGCCCTAGCAGTCTGCATCGCAACAGATACCTTCTCATCACCGATCGCAGAGTGAATATGAAGTGCCACATATCCAACTTCATGGTCATCAATTTCTATCTGAAGTCTCTCCTTCAAAATTGCTTTCAACGTCTCTGCAACCTTAAATTCACTGTAAAAAAGCACTTTGATATCCTCAGTCAGAGGATTACTGATCTGCTCATTTCGGCGAATTCTTGCAACTGCAAAAGAGATATGGTCTGCAAGCGGGAAAAGAATTCCTCTGTCTACAGAATCTCCAAACACTTTCTGCGCCTCTGTCAGAATCTCATCTGCAATTTCCAGACACTCCGGCTCGATTCCCTTTACCAGTTCTTTCGCAGATCCACGCTCCGTCTCCTGCTCCAGCCGATACAAGGTACACTCTGCAGGTTTATCAAAACGCTGGCTGACTTTCTTGCCAAAGCCAACACCCTTGCCAAGGATTACATATTCCTGATTTTCTTCCATATCAATAGCTATTACACCATTGTTATTTAATACTTTGCTTACTCTGTACATCTTACGATCCCCTCATTTATTATCAATGTTATAAATATTTTAATTTAGTCATTTTTCCATAAAATGACTAAATTGAATTTGAAATGACTAAATTGAATTTCCATCTTATCAGATCTTTAATAGCTATTTTCCCAATATTTTCTTTAAAAATCCTTCATCCGGACGTTCCGGATTTTCAAAGAAGATATCTATCTTCCCATGCTCTGCGGATCTGTCCTCGAATGCAGGAAATATAAATCCACATTTGGGTTTTCCTGCATTATAGTCTTTATCTACCGGTGCAGCTACACACACAAGGAAGCTATAAACTTCTTCCGATTCCCATTGTTCGCTCTGATCTGAGCCTTTCTTTGGAATATCGTAGATTCCATGATAAATATAAATTCCAAATTCCTGCCCGCGTAAATAATTTGTCCTGTTAGGCTTGTCTTCTGTGCCGCAGATTCCCTCTGCCAGCTGTTCGCAAAGTGTCTGTACAAGAAGATCATCTTTTAGACCATATTGTGATAATGCCATTAACAATTTATGGATACTGTCATAGGCCAGATCTCCTGCCGGAAATTTATAGCATTTCAATTGCTCATTTGTTTTCGAGAACGGGATTGTTTTCGCCAGATCCAGATTAACTTGCTGATCATGCTTTCCCATGTTTTTAAAATTTACATTAAAAGTATTATCGATATATCCATTTTCGTCTATGTAAACGCCTGCTGCACGCATAAAACAATTTCTGGATAAGGTCATCCTGCGGGTTAACTCCAGCATATCATTTCTGTTTATCATACTTTTTCTTTTCCTTTATATCTGTCCGATTTTTTATTATTTTTTTCCATACTGCGTTTGTGTTTTATTTATTATACTTTTCTCTCAGATAAATCTTTAACAGAAATTGTGCGATTAGCCTTTCTTCCATATGCCCTGGCAATCTGTATTCCATCTGCAATTTCACACGCCTGCTGATAATAATATCCCACTGCCGTTTTAAAAACCTCCGGGCGTTTCCCTTCTAGTAAATCCGGACTTAGACGAATTTCTTTTTTATATGGAATATTTTCATTTTTACAGCGTATAAAATTTTTCTGCGTTTTCAAATTGACAACCAACTGAGGAGAATCACCAATATATAATCTATCGCCTTCCATCTCTACGCTGTACTTTCCAACCTTCTGTTTCATAGCCTATTCCCCTTACCAATATTTTTCTCGTTTCCAGATTTTCTTCCCTTCCTGAAAAAGCTGAAGATACTCTATCTTTTTCTGTACGGTTTCTGCTATCTTTTCTGCTCTTTCTTCTGGCATTTTCGTATATTGTTTTAATAATTCTTCTACTTCTTTGGGAAATCCTTCAAGTTTTTCTATATCAATTATTTCTTTATTCTTTACATAGGAAAGCATATCTGTTTCTTTTTTACAAAATGAATTGACTTTGACATTTAACAGACCTGATTTGACCGGAACTGGATCTTCATTGTAAAAAAAGCAGTTCCCTGTATCATATACAGGCGCCATTTTTATCAGTGTATGTTTCTCACTGTTATATAAAAATCCGAAATTATTATAATGTCTGTCTGTATTACTCAGAATAAAATCTGTCAAAATTGTATATTCCAACTGCGTTCTTACTTCCAGCTCATCGAGTCCATATTCTGTTGCCAACCGAATAATCGCCTCATACTCTGATAAATCATTCGGCACTTTATAATTTCTAATCAACTGATATGCCGAAACCAATTCTGTGTCCAGAGAAGTAAACAGTGCATTCAGACTACAGGGGAATTCTTCACCATCTATTTTTGTTCCGGTAATTTCATATGGGACATAATTTCTCCATTCCAGACGTTCATGAAGTCTGGTCGCAATTTTTTCATTTACTGCCTGCTGTCCATAATTATTTGTATTTATTTTCAGCAGATAACGGGTATGATCCCTGATGATCCATTTTTTCTTCATCTCTCCATTTACAGATGAAGCCGGAGAAAAACGCGATATGTGATCGTCTACATCTATTCTGCCAGTATCTGTCAGTAAATTGCCAAGTTCATCTGAAAAATCATTCTCAAAGAAATTAATATCTCTCCAGTACAGTTCTTTTGAAACTGGTTGCATCCAGTAATGATCCGTCAGACTTAATCCATATGCTGCCAGCATCAGAGACTGACTTGTTTCTTCTCTCAGAATCTTCAGCGCCTGCTGAATCCCTTTTCTTGTGTCAGGTACTGCACGCATATTCCACCATTCTGCAAGTCCTGTTCCGTCTTTTTTACATCCAACGGGCAGTTCTTCCGGCAGATACACCTCAAGGATATATTCGATTCTTCCCGAAAAAGGGTTGATCTTTACCATGGCTGTGTCCAGGTCTTTATGCTTTAGTATATATAACTCTTCTCCACCCATAAAAAGCCTCCTTTTTCTCTGATAATCTTCATATTGACAGGCAAAAGTATCTCATATATTTTATTACTATTTACTCCGTCCTTAATAATACGGTTATCATATTCAAAATTTATTTGATTTACCTTATACAAGCATAAGTGTACCATATTTTTATCAGGAATCCTACCTGTCTGTTTAATTTACTTTGTTTTTCCAACCAACTTTCCTGTCATGGATTTCTCGTTTTTACGGTATGTAAAGAACAGCCAGATAATTCAGATATTCTCTGATTATCTGGCTGTTCTTTTATTTGTTCTGCGAATATTTGTAGCCTGTTTGCTTCAGTTTTCTCAAAACTATATTTATTATTCCAGTGTCTCTACCGCAAACAACGGTTCACCTGCTTTGATCTCACCGTTTGCGAGAAGTCGGATTCTCTGGTTGTCTTCCGGTTCGGTGTCAAGAATCGGGGAAACAAGGGATGGTGCATTAGCTGATAAGAACTCTAAATCAAGTTTCATCATCGGTTCGCCCATCTTTACTTTCTGACCTTCTGTTACCAGAATTTCGAATCCTTTTCCTTCCAGTTTCACAGTGTCGATTCCCATGTGAAGAAGCATTGGAATGCCGGAATCTGTCTGGAATCCGATGGCGTGTTTGGTGTCAAAAATGAACTCTACTTCACCGTCTGCAGGTGCATATACAGTTCCTTCTATCGGTGTTACCACTGCACCGTCACCCATCATTTTTCCTGCAAATCCTTCATCCGGAGCGGTGGAAAGATCTGCCGCGATACCATTTACCGGACTGTAAATAATGGCTGTTTTTCTGATTTTTTCTTCTTTTACAGGTGCTGATGTCTGTGCTGTATCGCTCTCATTTTCAGTTCCTGCAGCCTGATTCTGAGTTGCATTGCTGTCTGATCCGTTTGCAGTTTCTGCTGTATTATTTCCAGAATTTGCCGTATCATTTTCAACAGTATCTGCTGCAAATTCATTCGGAGCAGTTTCCAGATATTCTTCCAGTTTTGCTTTGATTACAGTTACATGAGGTCCATAAATAACCTGCACACCCTGTCCTTTTTTCACAATTCCTCTGGAATCTGTCTGTTTGAGGAGATCATCTCTGACTCTCTCCGGCTCTGCGACTGTGACACGAAGTCTTGTCGCACAACAGTCAACGTCTACGATATTTTTCTTTCCGCCAAGTCCCATTGTAATCAGTTCGCTTACCGGATCATTAGAAGTTGTTATAGTTGCACTATCTGTCTTTCCAGCTTCTTTTCTGGCGTTTACGTCAGCTTTTGTATAGAGCTTGGTTTCTGTATCATCATCCTCACGTCCCGGAGTCTTGAAATCAAACTTCTTGATCATAAATGTAAAGATTACATAGTACAGAATGAAATAAATAATACCAACCGGGATAATTCTCAGCCAGCTTGTCTTTTCATTTCCCTGCAGAATACCAAACAGGAACAAGTCAAGGAATCCACCGGAGAAAGTAAGTCCTACTGCGATATTTAACATATGTGCGATCATATAAGCCGCACCAGCCAGAATTACCTGTACAACAAACAATGCCGGAGCTACAAACAGGAATGAGAATTCCAGAGGCTCTGTAATACCTGTAAACATACATGCAAGGGCTGCTGAAAGAAGAAGTCCGCCTGCTGCTTTTTTCTTCTCAGGTTTTGCACAGCGATACATAGCAAGTGCCGCACCCGGAAGGCCAAAGATCATAAAGATAAACTCACCGGAGAAATATCTGGTCGCATCAGCACTGAAATGTGCTACATTTGCAGAATCAGCAAGCTGTGCAAAGAAGATATTCTGTCCACCCTGTACCATCTGTCCTGCAACTTCCATTGTTCCACCAACTGCTGTCTGCCAGAAAGGCATATAAAATACATGGTGAAGTCCAAACGGAATCAGTGCACGTTTGATAATGCCGAAAATAAGTGTTCCGATGTATCCACTTCCTGTTACCAGTCCGCCCAGGGCATAAATACCATTCTGAACTACCGGCCAGATAAAATACATCAAAATTCCCACAAACATATATACGATTGTAGAAATAATCGGCACGAATCGGGAACCGCCGAAGAATGACAATGCATTCGGAAGTACGATCTTATGAAAACGATTGTGAAGTGCCGCGACTCCAAGTCCTACAATAATACCGCCAAATACACCCATCTGTAGGGACTGGATTCCACATACAGAAGTAATCGTTCCTTCCAGTACATCTTTGGCAATCTGTCCGCCAGCTGTGATCTCACCGTTTATAAGAAGCATGGCACTAATCGCTACGTTCATAACGAAATATGCGATCAGTGCTGAAAGAGCCGCAACCTCTTTCTCTTTTTTTGCCATACCTATGGCAACACCAACCGCAAAGATCAGCGGTAAGTTGTCAAATACTGCACTTCCGACCTTATTCATAATGATCAGAAGGGAATTAAGTAAAGTGCCGCTTCCAAGGATTTTCTGTAATCCATAGGTTGCGATGGTTGTTTCATTTGTGAAGGAACTGCCGATACCAAGCAGCAGACCTGCGACAGGGAGAATTGCAATCGGAAGCATAAAGGATCTTCCTACACGCTGCAAAACTCCAAAGATTTTGTCTTTCATGTTTCTTTGTTCTCCTTTTCCTGATAGTGTTGGCATAGTTATCCGTGATAACTGCCGGATTTCTCTGGAGATTAAAACCTTCTGACAACTTATTATTCGGAATTTTCCGCAAAAAATACATCAAAAAAAGGCACTAACCCCCATAAATATTAAAAAATAACATTTATGACCGGTTAATGCCTGCCTGTCCAGTAACACACCAAATCTGCATTTAAATATAAACGATTTTTTACTGTTTGTCAATCCCTTTTTACCGAATTAGGTATTAATTAGGTATTAATGGTTACTGGGTATGTAGTAAAATAGCAATGCATTATTCAGTTATAAGCAGATAATAAAAGTAGATTGCAAATATCTGTATTACTCAAAAAAGGCACTGAAACTTCAGGTTGCCCTAAGTTCCAGTGCCAGTTTTTACGCTTGGACACTATCATGCTTTTGCATGAATCTATATTTTATATTATTTATGCATTCTTCTCAGCGATAGCTGCCTGTGCTGCTGCAAGACGAGCGATCGGTACACGGAATGGTGAGCAGGATACATAGTTCAGACCAATCTTATGGCAGAATTCTACAGAAGACGGATCTCCACCATGCTCGCCGCAGATACCTACGTGAAGGTTCGGGTTAACCGGTTTGCCGAGTTCGATAGCCATCTTCATCAGCTTGCCAACGCCAACCTGATCCAGTTTTGCAAATGGATCGTTCTCGAAGATCTTAGCATCATAGTATGCATTGAGGAATTTACCTGCATCATCACGGGAGAAGCCGTATGTCATCTGAGTAAGGTCGTTTGTACCGAAGCAGAAGAAGTCTGCCTCTTTAGCGATCTCATCAGCTGTAAGAGCTGCTCTCGGGATCTCGATCATTGTACCAACTTCATACTGAAGGTCAGAACCAGCGGCTTTGATCTCAGCATCAGCTGTCTCAACTACGAATTTCTTAACATATTTAAGCTCTTTTACATCGCCAACAAGTGGGATCATGATTTCCGGTTTGATTGTCCAGTCCGGATGAGCTTTCTTAACTTCGATTGCTGCGCGGATAACTGCTGTTGTCTGCATCTTAGCGATTTCAGGATATGTTACAGCAAGACGGCATCCACGATGTCCCATCATCGGGTTGAACTCATGAAGAGAAGCGATGATAGTCTTGATCTGCTCTACAGTTTTGCCCTGAGCATCTGCAAGTTTCTTGATGTCAGCTTCATCTGTAGGAACGAACTCATGAAGAGGCGGATCCAGGAAACGGATAGTAACAGGGTTACCTTCCAGAGCTTCAAAGAGACCTTTGAAGTCATCCTGCTGATATGGAAGAACTTTTTCAAGTGCTTTTTCTCTCTCTTCTGCTGTTTCGGAGCAGATCATTTCACGGAATGCATCGATACGTCCCTCACCGAAGAACATATGCTCTGTACGGCAAAGACCGATACCTTCTGCACCAAGCTCTACAGCTTTCTTAGCATCTGCAGGAGTATCTGCGTTTGTACGAACTTTCATTGTTCTGTACTTGTCAGCCCATGCCATGATGCGTCCGAACTCACCAGCGATAGTAGCGTCTACTGTCGGGATGATTCCGTCATAGATGTTACCTGTTGTACCATCGATAGAGATGAAATCTCCTTCGTGGAATTCTTTGCCAGCAAGTGTGAATTTCTTGTTTTCTTCGTCCATAGCGATATCACCGCATCCGGATACACAGCACTCACCCATACCACGGGCAACAACTGCTGCGTGAGATGTCATACCACCACGAACTGTCAGGATACCCTGAGCAGATTTCATACCTGTGATGTCTTCAGGAGATGTCTCAAGACGTACAAGTACGACTTTCTCTCCTCTTTCAGCCCATTCAACAGCGTCATCAGCTGTGAATACGATCTTACCGCAAGCAGCTCCAGGAGAAGCGCCAAGGCCTTTACCCATTGGTGTAGCAGCCTTAAGAGCAGCAGCATCAAACTGTGGGTGAAGAAGAGTATCAAGGTTACGTGGGTCGATCATAGCTACAGCTTCTTCTTCTGTTCTCATTCCCTCATCAACAAGGTCACAAGCAATCTTTAAAGCAGCCTGAGCTGTTCTCTTACCATTACGTGTCTGAAGCATATACAGTTTACCATGCTCTACAGTAAACTCCATATCCTGCATATCTCTGTAGTGTTTCTCAAGTGTTTCGCAAACCTGTTTGAACTGTACGAATGCTTCCGGGAATTTCTGTTCCATTTCGGAAATGTGCATAGGTGTACGAACACCGGCAACAACGTCTTCACCCTGTGCATTTGTAAGGAATTCACCAAACAGACCGTTAGCTCCTGTAGCAGGGTCACGTGTGAAGGCAACACCTGTACCACAGTCATCACCCATGTTACCAAATGCCATCATCTGTACGTTAACTGCAGTACCCCAGGAATATGGGATATCGTTGTCACGACGATATACATTTGCACGTGGGTTGTCCCATGAACGGAATACGGCTTTGATAGCACCCATTAACTGTTCCTTAGGATCAGTTGGGAAATCAGCACCGATTTTTGCTTTATATTCAGCTTTGAACTGTTCTGCTAACTCATGAAGGTCTTCTGCTGTAAGTTCAACGTCCAGCTTAACACCTCTGTCAGCTTTCATCTTATCGATAAGTTCTTCGAAATATTTCTTTCCGACTTCCATAACTACGTCAGAGTACATCTGGATGAATCTTCTGTAGCAGTCCCATGCCCAACGAGCATTGCCGGATTTTTCAGCAAGTACGTTAACAACGTCTTCGTTTAAACCAAGGTTCAGGATAGTATCCATCATACCTGGCATAGAAGCTCTCGCACCAGAACGAACGGAAACAAGCAGAGGATTTTCTTTGTCACCGAATTTCTTTCCGGTAACTCCTTCCATTTTGGTGATTGCTTCCATGATCTGAGCCATGATCTCATCATTGATCTGTCTTCCGTCTTCATAGTACTGTGTACAAGCTTCAGTTGTGATTGTGAAGCCCTGCGGTACAGGAAGACCAAGGTTTGTCATTTCAGCAAGGTTAGCACCTTTACCACCCAGAAGGTTTCTCATAGTAGCGTTACCTTCTGTAAACATGTAAACCCATTTTGCCATTTTACATTTTCCTCCTAATTATTGTTCTTTCTTTCACACATAAGTAAATATATTAAATATGTTTCTTATACGCACATAATTATTTTATAGAGTTTATGTCATTTCGTCAAGGTTAATCTGCTAAAATCAGGCATTTTTTTTATACATTCTGCATAATATGATTTATTTTGTCATTTCTATTATTGTCAAAGTTTTTACTGTCCTTTATTCTGGTCTGTATTTTTATCTGTAAATTTTTTTTCGTTTTATTAACAGACATCTTCCAAGAAAACAAATTTAACATTACTACTTTTGACAGTTGCAAAGAAATATTCTGACACATTTATTATTACCTGCAAAATAACGAAATATGCCCTCTGTTACAATCGATTTGAATACAAATAATCAGTACATCTCTTTCGCCCTCTATATTCTGGCAAGATTCTGATAACGTAAAACCAGGCAGCCAAACACATATCCGCTTCGCTGCCTGATTGACTTTCAATTATTTATCTTTTTCTGCCCTTCTTCAGATTCAGTACCAGATGTCTTGGCATACCATTTACCATGATAGGCTGATAGTCTCCCTGAATCAGTGGTTTGATGTAATCTACAAAGTCTTTCGTTACATTTGTGGCATCTTTATTCATCCATTCTCTTGGAACGAGTTTTTCTTCATTTGCGATTCTGTGTACATCATAAATACCAGTAGCTGCCATATATGGATCATCGGAAACACGATCGATAACAACCATCTTTCCTGTATCTCCTTCGTCAGCCGCTTTGACTGCTGCACCACCAACCATAAATGCTTCGTCAATATCTACTCTGGATGCCATGTGGGAAGCACTTCTCTGTAAAGTAGAAAGTTCTACTGCTCTTGTCTTGCAGCCACATTCTGCTGCCAGGAAGTTTGCCAGATATGTTGCTGTTCCCTGAAGCTGCTTATGACCAAATGCATCCACATAATCACCTACACTTCCAAGTTCACATACGTATCTGCCGTCTGCCAGCTTGATTCCTTCTGAAACTGCGATTACGATAGATGATTTCTTATTCAGAAGGTCTTTTACCTTTGCAAGGAATTTATCAACATCGAAAGGAACTTCCGGAAGATAGATCAGATCCGGTCCGTCACAGTCTTCGGATTTCGCAAGGGCTGTAGCGCCTGTAAGCCATCCGGCATTGCGTCCCATGATTTCCATGATCGTGATCATATTTTTCTTATAAGTAAGACCCTGCGCGTCCCGGATTACTTCTTTTGTGGAAGCACCGATATATTTAGCTGCGCTTCCGAATCCTGGTGTATGGTCTGTCAGAGCAAGGTCATTGTCGATTGTTTTCGGAACACCGAGGAATTTCTGTGTCTGTCCGGTAAGGATCGCGTAATCAGATAATTTCTTGATGGTATCCATGGAATCATTTCCACCGATATAGATAAATGCGTAGATGTCTAATTTATTCAGAATCTCAAAGATTTTCTCATAGATTGCTTTATCTTCATGAATTTCAGGAAGTTTATAGCGACAGGAACCTAAAAATGCTGATGGGGTCCTCTTCAATAATTCAATGTCCAGTTCTGAATGGATCTGTGTAGATAAGTCAATATACTGCTCATCCAACAGCCCCTGAATTCCATGAAGCATTCCATATACTTTGTCAAATCCACGTTCAATGGCATTCTTGTAAACTCCGGCAAGACTGGAATTGATTACTGCAGTAGGTCCTCCTGATTGTCCAACAATGATATTTCTTTTTTTCGCCATAGTAATGACCTCCTTGTTTTCATGTTCTATTTTTGTATCTTATTTATCATGTTTTATGTCCATAAGACTTGTTGAGGTAAATTGTAACAAAATTTATTTGTTTCGTCAATATTTTATTGTCATTTTTATACATACGATTTTTATTAAACATTATCTTGTTTTTGCATTTTTCGTTCTATATCTATATATTTTCATCGTTTTTTGTACAAATAGCTCATTTCGTTATATTTTTATGCCTGTTTATATCTGTAATCTGCTCTTGGCCAATGGTTCTACATCAAATAACTACTCTATTTTTATCAAAAAATGTTCATGCTTTCAAAAGCGCAAAAGGACTCAGATACGGGAAGATACGGGAATTAATAACGTAAAAGACACAGATACGGAAATCATTTTCGTTACTGTTCACACGTCACTATCCCGCGAGGTGTTTTGGCATGAAAATGCCAAAATCCCGAGACATACCGCGCGAATTTATGCGAATAGCATAAATTCTGTGCATCGCGAAGCGTGTTACTGAGAACGGAGTGAACAGTAACTCATTTTCCAGGATCTGTGATTTGTACTCCTTTATACATTGTGATATACTTATAGCAATGATGTCAATTGCAGATATTTCCTTTTACTGAAAACGAAATAGTTACTGTTGACTCCATTTTCAGTAATACGAAATAAGTAGTAACTGTTTTCTTTCATGGCATCCTGTCAATATTTATATCAAGGAGGACACACTTATGATTCATACAATTGAAAACGACTATCTGAAAGTATCCGTAGATGATCACGGTGCTGAACTATGCAGCATTTTTGATAAACTACATAACAGGGAAGTAATCTGGCAGGCAGATCCGGCTTACTGGAAACGTCATGCTCCTGTTCTTTTCCCCAATGTAGGACGTCACTTTGAAGAGCACTATCGCATCAATGGCACTGAATATCCTTCCAAACAGCATGGTTTTGCCAGAGACAGTGAATTTACCTGCGTAGATATGACTGCGGATTCTATTACACACAAATTAAAATCCTCTGATGCTACAAGAGAAAATTATCCATATGATTTCGAATTAAAGATCAAGCACGTTCTGGAGAAAAATCAGGTCAGCGTATGCTGGGAAATCGTCAATCACAGCAATGAGCCAATGTACTTTACAATTGGCGGACATCCGGCATTCAATGTTCCTGCTGACGGCAGCGCTGACAATAAAGAAGATTACCTACTGACTTTTGACGGACAGGAATCTCTTACTTATCTTCTTCTGGATCCAGCTTCCGGAACTGCTCTTCCTGATCAGACACAGACACTTGAACTTACGGATGGTACCTGCAAAATCGATGCACACATGTTTGACCATGATGCGCTGATCTTCGATAATCAGATTGAAAAAGCCGGCATTGCTTTCCCGGATGGCACTCCATATCTGGAGCTTACCTGCCATCGCTTCCCGAACTTCGGCATCTGGTCCGTACCTGGTTCCTCTTTCGTATGCCTGGAGCCATGGATGGGAAGATGTGATGACTGCGGATTTAAAGGTGACCTTTCAGAAAAGGCAAATATCAATGTATTGAATGTGGATGAGATTTTTAACGCCTCCTATGAGATAAAAATTTATTAATTTTTTTCACTTCTTCTGATAGTTGTGCTATAATGTTGGGTAGCATTTGTCCGATGGTTAGCCAGATGCAGATTGCCGGAAATGGCAGTCGTATTGTGAGCTGCATAAATCAGTAACACAATATGTTTATAACCATACGAAACAACTAAACAGGAGGAAATTCCCATGACAAAAGAAGAATTTCAGAAGCTGACACAGAATGTGGTATTGCTTGACGGTGCTACCGGTTCTAATCTGATGGCATCCGGTATGCCGAGGGGAATCTGTACGGAAGCATGGATCATGGATCACAAAGCGGTTCTGCAGAATCTTCAGAAAGCTTATGTAGAAGCAGGAAGCCAGATCGTATATGCCCCTACTTTTGGCGGCAACCGTTACAGTCTCGGACTTCACGGATTGCAGGATAAGCTTGAAGAGATGAACCATGCACTGGTAAATATTTCCAGAGAAGCCGTAGGACACAGCGTCTATGTTGCCGGTGATATTACCACAACCGGAAAGATGATGGAGCCTGCCGGTGATCTCACTTATGAGATGGCATACGAAGCATACTGTGAGCAGATCAAGGTTCTTGAGGATGCAGGTGTTGATCTGATCGCTGCGGAAACTATGATCAATATCGAAGAAACTCTGGCTGCACTGGATGCCGCCGCATCTGTAAGTTCTCTTCCTGTAATGTGTACAATGACCGTAGAAGCTGACGGAAGCATTTTCAGCGGAGGGAATGCTGTGGAGGCTGCGATTGCCCTTGAGGGTGCAGGTGCCGTAGCAGTTGGTATCAACTGTTCTGTAGGACCTGACCAGCTGGTATCCGTTGTCCGCAATATCAAAGAGAACGTATCTATTCCTGTCATCGCCAAGCCTAATGCGGGCATGCCGACAATCGATGAGCAGGGTAATGCCATTTACAACATGAATGCACAGAATTTCGCAGAACATATGAAGATTCTGATTGAGAACGGTGCATCTGTCGTCGGAGGATGCTGTGGCACGACTCCGGAATTTATCAGAGAAGTAAATAAAATTCTCGGCAGATAAACAGGCATAATAAAAGCACATGAGTAGAATATGAGAGGTCTCTCATTTTCTGTCATGTGCTTTTTATATTGCAAAACAATCTGTTATTTCACTTTAATTGCCTTTTTGGGACACATTTCCTGGCAGCAGAAGCACCGAATGCATTTCTTATAATCATACACCGGCGGCTTACCTTTCCCTTTTCGGAAATCTACAGCCTTACCTGGAACCGGACAGCTCTGTACGCAGATTCCACAGCGAACGCATTTATCAGCTTCTATATATGGCTTTTTCTGGAAAATATTTAATGCTCCGGCCATTCTCGTCCAGATATTCTTTCTCACTTCTGTACGATCTACATTAAATTGGGGATTCCCATACCTTTTTACTGCCTCTGACATGGAGATTTCTCCATCCGGAGTAAGAAGAGTAATCTCCTCTTCTTTCCATGTTCCAAGCCCCATTTTCTCACCATGATAGTTTGTCGGAACCATCTCTGGTTTCAGATAGACCAGACGGCTGAATACGCTATCCAGCGCAACAGGATCTGTGGACATAAGCATTACATTCATCTGAACAGGATCTCCTGAGCCGGGGCCGTTTCCTTCCATCGCTACAATACCGTCCATCACATACAATTTCGGGGCAACACATTTGTTCAGATCAATCAGCATTCTGGCAAAGCTGTCCGCACTCGGGTACTGTGTGTGACCTTTCGCTTTGTGAAAGCCATACACAAATCCATAACTATTCTTAACCGCACCTGTGATTCTCTCCAGGGCATGAGTTTTCATTTTACTTAGAGAAATCACGCAGTTCTGCTCCAGCAATTCCTTTGGCAGAATAAATTCTTTTGCCTGAATTCCCTGCGGGTAGTCCACTTTTATCCCCTCTGAATAGTCAATCGCCGGAATCTGATATTTTTCCAGATAAGTATCCATTCCTGTTCCGCGAATCACTGCCTGTGTCGTCCCATGTCCGCAGGAATCAGCAAGAACGATCTGCTCATATCCATTTTCTCTCAGGATTCTGGCGAACGCACCAACCACTACCGGATGCGTGATAACTGCCTTCTCCACTTCCGCTCGTTTCAGCAGATTGGGTTTCAGCAGAATCTTCGCATCTTTTGGAATCAGAGCTTCCACTCCACCCACCAAATACAGTCCCTGCTTCAATAATGTATAAACTTTTTCCTCATCATATTCTCCGCAAGGAAGTAATACTACTTTACTTTTCATTAATCTTCTCCTGGGACAGATCAACCTGCCTCAGTGCTTTTCTTACTGGCAGAATACATGCCGGAACGACTGAAAGGCAATCAACTCCCATTTTCAGGAATTCTTCTGTCAGAGCAGTATCAGCTGCAAGTTCTCCACAGATACAGACACGTTTATTCTCCGCATGTCCCGCTTCAACGACCATTTTGATCATACGCAGTACTGCCGGATGATGGTCATTGTATTTATTTCTCAGCAACGGATTCTGTCTGTCCATCGCAAGCGTATACTGACTCAGGTCATTCGTTCCCAGACTGAGGAAATCCACTCTTCTGGCAAGTTCCCGGCTGATCATTACTGCAGCCGGTGTTTCGATCATAATGCCCGTCCTGATATTTTTATATGGAATTCCTTTCTCCTCCAGCCCCTGGACAACTTCCCGGATAATCGCCTCGATCTCATCCATCTCTTCCTCCGAAGTGATCATCGGATACATCAGCGCCAGATTTCCATAAGCACTTGCCCTGAAAATCGCACGAAGCTGTGCCTTAAACATCCTCTTTCTGTCAAGGCAGAGACGGATTCCTCTGTTTCCCATGATTGGATTCGTCTCATCAGGAATGTTCAGGTATTCTGCCTGTTTATCAGCTCCCAGGTCTGCAGTACGGATCACTGCCAGCCTGTCACCCATCGTCTCCGCAATTTTCTTATATGCCAGAAACAGTTCATTCTCACGAGGATAATTCTCTCTTCCAAGATACTGAAACTCACTTCGCAGAAGCCCAATTCCTGCAGCGCCATAATAAAGAACACTGTTTAAATCATCCATGTTTCCGATATTGGCATAGATTTCAATTCTTCTGCCATCTTTTGTAACATCTGGCTCCTCTCTTAATTTCAGGAGTTCTTCCCGTTCTTCCATATCGGCCTGCCTGCGGATCTCATATTCTTTTCTTACTTCTTCATCAGGATTAATATACAGACATCCTGTATATCCGTCCACAATCCCCTGTTGTCCATCCCATTCTGAATCCGTATCAATCTCAATCAATGCCGGAATATTCATGGTCTTTGCCAGAATCGCAGCATGGGAAATATCGGAACCATGGTGTGTAACGATCGCCATCAGTTTATCTTTATCCATCTCCATCAGTTCCGTCGGCGTGATACTCTCTGTGACAAGAATCACTGGCTCATCACCAAGATCGATTCTCGGGGAAATACCCCCAAGTTCACTGATCAGACGGTCTGAAATCTCACGTATATTTTCCAGTCTCTCCTTGATCGCAGGCTCCTCCAAAGTTCGAAAAGTAGAAACCATCTCATCTCTTGTAGTCATTACTGCATAGGCAGAATTTACTTTTTCATTCTGAATGATACTCTCAATCGCACGCTGGAAAGTCTTTCCATCCAGCAGATTCTTTTGCCGGAGGAAAAGTTCCGCCTGGGATTCCTGAATCGTGCAGTTTTTCTCATAAAGTTCCGTCAGCTGTTCCATCACTCTGGCACGCGCCTGGCGGAAAACATTCAGTTCTTCCCTGACATCTGTGATCTCATATTGATGTATCTGATATTCACTCTTGTGGTAATAGAGTATTTTACCGATGGCGATTCCGGAAAAGGCACCGGTTCCCTTGTAAATATCCATGTTAAACTCCTTAGTCGCAGGCAGCCTTAAATTCAGTCCAGTTCTTCTGATACTGTGCGTCTGCGTCCTGGCTTACATTCTGGACGATCTCGCCCTTTGTAACGTCATCCGGAACTACCAGATCCGGATTTACCAGTTCATCTGCTGCTTTATTTGTACTGTAATATCCGATATACTCTGTGCATTTTGCCGCAACTTCCGGCTGCATGATATAATCCATAAAGGAATATGCTGCATCCTTATCCGGTGCTTCACTCGGAATAAACATTCCCATAATTCCAAATCCAAGTCCTTCTTCCGGATATACTACCTTCAGGTCCGGGTTCTCTGCGAGAGCTGCCGTTACCTGAGAAGTATAAAGAAATGCAACACTTGCCTCTCCGTTAAGAAGTGCATTCTGTGTGTTGTCATCCTGAATCAGACGTACATTCGGAGCAAGCTCCAGAAGCTTCTCTCCTGTTTTCTTGATCACGTCTACGTCCTCTTCATTCATGCTCTCTCCCATGGAAAGCTGAGTGATACCATTGATCACACGATAATTGGCAGTCAATGCAATGCTATCCTCCAGAGACGGATCCCAGAGATCTTTATATCCTTTAATATCAATATCTACCTGCTCCGGATCATAAACGATCAGAGGAATACCTGCTCCATACGGAACTGTGTATTCATCATCCGGGTCATAAAACTGTCCCTGATATAAAGGATTGATATTTCCGATATTCTCCAGAGAATCCTTATCCAGTTTCTCAGCCAGTCCGTCTGAAATGGCAGTTTCCAGAATATAATCATCTGCGATTACAATATCGTAATCACCGCCTTTTGCCATGGAGAGTTTCTCAAGCATAGTTTCGTCCGTATCAAAGTTTGAATAGACAACCTTAACACCTGTCTCTTTTTCAAAATCGTCCAGAACTTCCTGTGGGAACATTCCTTCCCATGTAAAAAGTACAAGTTCTTTATCATCTCCTGCATCCTTAAATCCGGTAAATACAGATCCGGCCATTAATGCACACATTACTACTGCAAGTACTCTTTTTTTCATAAACAGTCTCCCTTCTTATGCCCTGCATTGTTGTCTGTAGCAGCCCCAATCCGCCTTCCACTGTATCGGCAGACAGCGGCTATCCTTTTTTACTTTGCTTTTACTTTTGTCCAGAGTTCTGCAAATTTCTGCTTGATCTTTGGTTGCTGATAAGCAAAGATTTCGTTATTCGGGTTGGTTGTATCCGGAATATAAGAACTGATTCCGGCATAGTCCCCCTCCTTCATTGTTTCAAAAGCACTCTTCACTGTAGAAGTATACCCTACTTCTTCCGTATTGGAAAGAGCAGATTTATCACTGATCATAAAATTGATGAATTCATGGGCAAGCTGTACCTCGCTGCAGTCCTTTGTGATAACCATTGCATCGTACCATCTGTTGGTTCCCTGTTCCGGCGTAAAGTAGTCCAGATTCGGGTTTTCGCTGATAATGTAAGATGCGTCTCCGGAATACACAACTGCCAACGCTTTGTTTCCTGAAATCATGTTGTCGATCACATCATCCCCTGCATAGATCGGATCCATAGTGTCACGCTGATCAATCAGCCACTGATAAGCCTCCTCAATCTCAGCTTCATTTGTAGTATTCATAGAATACCCAAGTGCTTTTAATGCTATCATAAAGGAATCTCTCTCAGAATCATACATGTAAATATTTCCTTTATATTCAGGATTACACAGAAGATTCCATCCATCTTTCAGGTCAGCCTCATTTACTACTGTCTTATCATAAAGGATTCCTACTGTTCCCCAGAAATATGGACAGGAATAACGGTTGCCCGGATCATAGCTCTGGTTCATGACATCATTCAGCAGATTTTTCTTATTCGGAATTTCCTTCCAGTCAAGTGCCTGCAGATATTCTTCTTTGATCAGTCTCTCAATCATGTAATCAGACGGAATCAGCACATCATAAGTCTCACCGCTTGAAAGCTTGGTATACATCATCTCATTTGACTCAAAAGTCTCGTATACAATGGTACAATCATACTCTTTCTCGAAATCTTCGAGCAGGGAAAGATCCATGTACTCTCCTGCATTGTAGACTTTCAGCACATGAGTGGACTGTGCCACGAATCCCCATTTGATCAGCCCTGCCGTAACAGCAACAACCAGAACTACAGAAACAGTTTTTACTGCTTTCCTGTTCAGCTTCCTGGCTTTATTCTTAAACTTCGGAAGCAGATTGGCTAAAAGCAGTACCACGATGATGACTACGATCACAATGGTTGACAAAGCATTGATCGTTGGATTGATACGCTTTGTCATATTATATACAACAATAGAGATATTCTTTACACCATTTCCTGATACGAAATAGGAAATAACGAAATCATCAAATGACATGGTGAATGCAAGCAGTGCGCCTGCAAAAATACCCTCTTTGATCATCGGCACGATAACCTTTGTCAGAGCCTGAAAAGGAGTTGCCCCAAGGTCCATGGCAGCATTTGCCATATTCGGATCCAGAGCCCTTACCTTCGGATAAACGCTGGTAATTACATACGGAGTACAGAATGCGATATGTGCCAGCAGCATAGTCAGATACCCTTTTCGAAATCCCAGAGAAGAGAACAAGAGCATCAGACTGATTGCAGTTACGATCTCAGGATTCAGAATCGGTATATTATTAATATTCAAAAGCAGTTCCTTGATTACCTTCTTTGATTTGGATAAACCGATCGCTGTAATGGTTCCAAGTATTGTAGAAACAATGGTCGCAATGATCGCAATGGTAACAGATACATAAACTGCCTTAATTACTTCCCCATTACCGAGAAGTTCCTGATACCAGCGCAGGGAAAAGCCTGTAAATCTGGTCAGTGACTTGGATGAGTTAAAGGAAAATATCATCGTCACCAGGATTGGCAGGTAAAAGAAAGCAAGGCAGAGTACTACATATAACATTGAGAAAAATTTATTATTACGTTTCATGCCGTCCTCCCTTATTCATCTTTATCCATCTTCTTCATCAGGCTCATAAAGATCAGAATGAGCACAGCCAGAATCAGAGAAATCGCACTTCCGAAGTTCCAGTCGCCAACAGAGATAAACTGAGACTCGATCAGGTTACCGATCAGCATGTACTGTCCGCCTCCGAGAAGTTTCGGAATAACGAATGTGGAAATAGACAGCAGGAATACCATCATGATTCCATTGAGCACGCCGGGGATGGACAATTTCCAGATAACCTTTGTGAAGGTCTGGAATTTATTTGCTCCCAGGTCATAGGCAGCCTCGATAAAGGATTTGTCCATTTTGCTCAGGGATGTATGGATCGGGATGATCATAAACGGCATAAAGTTACAGACCAGGCCAACCACTACGGAAAAGTCCGTATACATCATTGTCACCGGAGAAATCCCCAGTAATCCAAGCAAATGGTTAATGATACCATTGTCTGACAGCAGGTTCATCCATGCATAAGTACGCAGAAGCATATTGATCCATTCCGGAATAGTTACCAGCAGGATCAGAAGACTCTGGGATTTCTCCGGACATTTGGAAATAATATATGCCAGAGGATAGCCAAGTCCCAGACAGATGACCGTCGTCAGGATTCCAAGCTTAAAAGACTTGAAAATAACGCTCATATAAGTAGCTTCCAGGAATTTGCGGAAATTCTCCAGAGTAAAGGAGAACGTCAGCACTTCGTTTCCATCTTCTGTAAATGCATATAATGCGATCAGTATCAGCGGGATGACAATGACCACAAATGCCCACACAAGATATGGTTTGATAAGATTTCTGTACTGTTTCATCAGTAGCTTCCCATCTTACACATAACATGGATGTCTTCAGGCCCGAATTTCAGTCCCACTTCCCTTCCGACTTCCGCATAATCTGTGGTATGAACCATATAAGTACGAAGCTCTGTTTCGATCAGGATTTCATAATGCACGCCCTTGAATGTAATATTGCGCACAATTCCCCTGATCTTTGCCTGACCGGGATCTACGATATCCAGATCCTCAGGTCTTAACACAACTTCGATCTCTTCATTATCCTCAAATCCCTTATCCACACATTCAAACTCAAATCCGTCAAAAGCAACCAGATAATCGCGGATCATGGTTCCCTCGATAATATTGGATTCACCGATAAAGCCTGCAACAAAACGGTTTTCCGGCTCATTGTAGATATCTGTAGGAGAACCGATCTGCTGAATCTCACCGTTATTCATAACAACAACCGTATCTGACATGGACAGGGCTTCTTCCTGGTCATGGGTAACATAGATGAAAGTGATGCCTACTTCCTGCTGAATCTTCTTTAATTCTACCTGCATCTGTTTACGGATCTTTGCATCCAGTGCACCCAGGGGCTCATCTAAAAGCAGGACCTTCGGCTCATTTACCAGAGCTCTGGCAATGGCCACTCGCTGCTGCTGGCCACCGGAGAGCAGAGTTACATCTCTTTTCCCAAAGCCTTCCAGACCAACCATCTTCAGCATACGCTCCACCTTCTGGGCGATGACAGTTTTATCGACCTTCTTCAGGTTCAGCCCGAAACCGATGTTCTCTGCCACATTTAAATGAGGAAAAAGAGCATACTTCTGAAACACAGTATTAACCTCTCTCTTGTACGGGGGAAGCTTGGAGATCTCAATTCCGTTAAACAGTACTTCTCCGTCACTTGGTTCTTCAAAGCCTGCAATGATTCGAAGGGTGGTTGTCTTTCCACATCCGCTGGGTCCCAAAAGTGTCAGGAATTCCTTTTCATAAATATCCAGATTGATGCCGCGCAAAACCTGCTGATCATCAAAATTCTTGGTCAGATTTTTTAACTCAATCAGTTTGTTCATCATCTTTTCCTTCCTCTGAATGTATTCTGTTTTTTCTCTGTTTTTTATAATCCGGCTGTTCCAAAAGCATCTGCCGGCTGTTCAGAATGTTCCTAAAAGCTATAACAATTACTTTTTCTTCTTTGTTATCAGTGAATAAACAATAAAAATAACCAGTGTAGCTGCCAGCAATATGGTACATAACGCATTGATTTCCGGCGTCACTCCTGTTTTCAGCTGTGTGTACACCTTGATCGGCAACGTAGACAGACGCGGTCCGTTTACAAAGATACTTATTACCACATCATCCATGGACATGGCAAACGCAAGCAGCGAACCTGAAATTACAGCCGGCATAATTAAGGGCAGCGTAATATCCCGGAAAGCCCTGAACGGTCCTGCACCCAGATCCCTTGCCGCCTCTTCCAACGCAGGGTCCATTCCCGCCAGTCTTGCCTTCACTTCCATCAGAATATAAGGCACACAGAATATCGTATGACCTATTAACAGTGTCAGCATGCCAAAAGGCAGGTTCAACATATAAAAGAATGCCATCAGCACCATACCAAGGATGATCTCCGGTATCATTAACGGCAATATGGAAATGTATTCCAGTGCACCTTTTGACTTCCAGTGAATCCTTGACAGGCCAACTGCGCCCAGAGTACCGATCACTGCACTAACCAGACAGCTTAATACCCCAAGGATCAGACTGTTTACCAGTGCTTCCAGCATTGCTCTGTCATGGATCAGTTCCTGATACCATTTCAGGGAAAAGCCTGTAAATTTCACCGGCAGTTTGGATTCATTAAATGAGAAAACGATCACTACTGCAATAGGGAGATACATCAGGAAGAAAATCAGCCCCATATAAAATCCGGCAAATCTTGAATTCTTTTTCATCCGATTCCCTCCAGTTCTCTGGCATTTGTCACTTTCCTGTAGATCATGATCAGTACAGTTGTAAGTACCATCATCACCACAGCAAGTGCTGCTGCAAATGGCCAGTTACTTCCTCTTGTCATCTGATCCTGGATCAGGCTTCCGACAAGTACCACTTTATTTCCGCCCAGGATATCTGCAATAAAGAACAGTCCCATGGATGGCACGAAAGTCAGGATCACACCCGAAAGCAACCCGGGCAGTGTAAGCTTCAGTGTTATGGTAAAAAATGCCTGTATTCTGGATGCACCAAGATCTCTGGCAGCCTCCACATAAGACCAGTCCAGCTTCTCTGCGCTGGAGTATACAGACATAATCATAAACGGGAGTAGCACATAAATCATACCGATCACAATTGCCGGATAGCTGTACAGGATGGACAGCGGTTTCTCAATGATCCCGAGTTTTATCAATACAAAATTCAAAAGTCCTTTTTTCTGCAGAATAATGATCCAGCCATACAGACGAATCAGGGAATTTACCCAGAACGGTGTGGACAACAGAAGCTGTGCCTTTTTCTTTCTGTGCTCCGGCAGCCTCGCCATGAAATACCCGAACGGATAGCCGATCAAAGCGATCACTATCGTACTGGTAAATGCCAGCTTCAGTGATTCCACAAATGTATTCAGGTATACAGGTTCCAGAATATTTCTGTAATTGTCCAGCGTAAATTTCCAGGTCACCCCAAATCCTCTGGACGGCGTAGCAAAACTAAGCGCCACCATATAGATAAGAGGGCATACCACAAACACAATGGTAAAAATGTACAGTGGAAGTGCCATCCATGCAGAACTGTCAGAACGGCTTCTACGCTTCTTCATGAATATCCTCCCTGTCTACCAGTACTGCATCTGCCGGCAGGAAACTGCATCTTACTGTCTGGCCTTCTGCTACGGATGCGTCGATTCCGTATCTGCTGGCAATCAATTGTGTACCATCGCTCAGCTTCAGGGTTACACGAAGCTGACCTCCTGCAAAGTTCTTCTCTGTAACAGTCGCCTGTAAGCCCGATATACTATTCGTATCATGTATATCCGAAATCCCACCTGCCATACTTATATCAACAATGTCTCCGTTATCTGTACCGGTATCACCGATTGCGGCAGCTTCCTGTAACAATACATTTTCACTTCTCACAGCCAGAGTTACGTTCTCTCCTGCTGTAAGGTGCTGTTTTGCCCCTGTATCCTTTGTATCCTGCTGACTTGTTTCAAGCTTTACAATTACCTTGTCATTTCCAATTTTTACGATTGCATTCTGTCCCTGAATACTCTCTGCAACTCCATGCAGGATATTCGCATTTCCTACAAATGTTGCCACATAACTGGTCTTTGGATGATTATAGATCTCATCCGGTGTTCCGATCTGCTCTATACGTCCGTCCCTCATCACCGCGATCCTGTCAGACATATTGATAGCTTCTTCCTGATCATGAGTAATATAGATAAATGTAATTCCCAGTTTCTTCTGCAGATGCTTCAGTTCTATCTGCATCGCACGGCGAAGCTGCAGATCCAGTGCTCCCAGCGGCTCATCCAGAAGCAGTACCTTAGGATTATTCACCAGTGCTCTCGCAATGGCAACTCTCTGTTTCTGACCGCCCGAGAGTTCGGAAGGCTTTCTTTTTTCATATCCTTCAAGCTGTACCAGTTCCAGCATCTGAGAAACTTTTTTCTTAATCTCACTCTTAGGAACTTTTTTCAGCTTCAGACCATAGCCAATATTCTCCGCAACATTCATATGCGGAAAGAGCGCATAATTCTGAAATACCGTATTCACATCCCTCTGGTTCGGCTCCAGACCTGTCACTTCCCTGCCGTCCAGCCAGACACTTCCTGCATCGGGCTGTTCCAGACCGGCAATGATTCGCAGCGTTGTCGTCTTGCCGCATCCCGAAGATCCCAGCAAAGTAATAAACTCTCCTTTACTGATCTCAAGACTGATATTATCCAGAACTGCTTCGCCTTCTGTAAAACTTTTCTTTATCTCTTTCAGTTCAAGTGAAATCTCTGCCAACTATACTCAGCTCCTTTCATGTAAAAAAGTTACCAACTAAAAAAGATACAAAACCATGCGTAAAAGCTCTCGCCCCTACATCGGCTTATGCCAATGCTGACGCCTGTTACAGTGCCAGTCTCTGCATGGTTTCGCATCTGTATATGTCCATTTTTCCAATTATAGATATATCCGGTCCGTCCTGTTCCATCCAGTCTGTGTGCACTCCTGACCATGATGTCCACATAAGAAAACCGGAAATCAACCATTCTTCTTGATAGATTCCCGGTCATTATTTATTTGGTATAATCCAAAAGTTATATTAAAGGATAGGCCCGAGATTGTCAAGTAAATTTGTTACTGTTCACTCCGTTCACAGTAACTTAGCCAAAATTCATTCCAGATTGCCTGCGGCAATGGAATTTTGGCTTGTATGTCTCGGGATTTTTGCATATTCATGCCAAAACACCTCGCGGGATAGTGGCGTGTGGACAGTAACGTAAATTTCTCTTTACAATCATTTCAATTCCTACCGGCAATTTTAAGGTACTCACCATACGAACCTCCATAAAAACATAAAAAATCCACTATACTCTGCTTTTCAGTATAGCGGATTTTCTATAAAATTACAATTGCCCAATATCTTTCAAGCTGAAAATGAGACTCGAACTCACGACCCCTTCATTACGAGTGAAGTGCTCTACCGACTGAGCTATTTCAGCTTATGCTGTAATCTGTCAGAAATTGATAATTCTGACAGCCACAGCATTTAGTTTATAATATTATTTCTTCTCTGTCAAGTCCTTTTTGACCGGTATTTCAGATACTGTTTTCGGCTCCGTTTCATTCACTATTTTGGGTGCTTCTTTTGTCACCGGTTTCACTGCAGTTTTTACAGCTGCTTTTGTTTTCCCGGCAGCCTTGCGTACAGTTCTTGTCTTGGTAATGGATTTCTTGATCTGGCTGTGCCCGGCAGCGGGCTTTTTCTCTGTTTCTTCCGGAGTGCAGGTAAAGACTGCCACGCCAAGTGCCGGAAGCTTCACTGTGATGGAATACTCTCTCTCATCACACTCAGCCTTCTTCGCTGCTTTAACTCTCGTATTTACTACACCATTACCACCGTACTTTTTATCATCACTGTTAAAGATTTCTTTATATTTGCCGGCAAAAGGAACTCCCACATTGTAGTTTTCATATGGAATTGCCGCGAAATTGCAGACAGCCAGAATAGTTTCTTCCGGTTTCTCTGTCTTTCTCATGAATACAATCACATTCTCCTCATACTTCATCAGCTGAACCCATTCAAATCCATCATATTCATCATCCAGCTGATAAAGTGCAGGATGAGCAAGATACATGTTATTAAGGTCTTTGACAAATAATTCCAGTTCTTTCGGCATATCTTTGTCCGGTGCCATCATCTTGCATCCCGGATGAAGTATCATGTAGGCATAAGCCTCTCTGATCTGCGCATTCTTCTGTTCTTCACTTCCAGGCAGCTTATCTGCGAAATCCTTCAATGTACCGACATCCCTGCTGCCAAGGGTCAGAATATAATGTTCACAGTATGCATAGAGCATGGACATGGTCAGCTGATCATGGTAATTCTTTCTCTCAATAGGATCCTTGCTCAGATATTCAAGCAGATCTTTTGTCCATCCACCACTCCATTTATAGTCAAATCCCAGATGGTCATTTCCCACACTGTCTGTCAGCTCCGGCCAGAGTCCGTTCTCCTGAGCAACTAAAAGCAATCCGGGATTTCTCTCCTTTATCACAGAATTCAGATGCTTCAGAAATTCCAGAGCATCCAGGTTTTCATTAGTTCCGTAAATATTAGGTATCCACTCTCCCTGATTTCTGCCATAGTCCAGATACAACATGGCATCTACATCCTCCATACGCAGACCGTCAGCATGGTAAACCTCAGCCCAGAAGCAGGCATTGGAAATCAGGAAATCCTTAACCATCGGGCTTCCGTAATTATAGAGCAGTGTTCCCCAGAACGGATGAATCGCCTCTGCAGGATTCTGTTTCTCATAAAGAGGTGTTCCGTCAAATTTCTCCAGACCGGAGGCATAACGCGGGAACTGTGCAGGTGTCCAGTCCAGGATCACACCGATCCCCGCCTGATGCAGCTCATCTACCAGCTTCTGAAAATCCACCACGCTTCCAAATCTGGAAGTAGGTGCATAATATGCATATGTAGAATAACCACCTGTAATATCATCCAGGTATTCCATCACAGGATGGAGTTCCACATGGGTAAAATCTTCCTCTGCCAGAAATTCCACCAGTTCCTCAGCAGATTTCCATTCCTCCAGAGATGTTTCGTATATAGAAACTGGCTGTTTCCTGTCATCAAATCTGTGACGCTCTTTCATCCAGTCTCCGTCATTCCACTGAAAAGCACTTACATCCGCTACCACAGATGCTCCCTCAGGATCATGCTCTGCACTGTTCCCATAAGGATCAGCCTTTAACAGAACTTCGCCGCCTTTGATTTTAATTTCATATTTATAGTGTGTTCCTGCCTCTACGCCCGGAACAAACAGCTCAAAGATACCGGACATAGGCATACGATGCATAATAGTTGCACGTCCGATCCATCCATTAAAATCACCTGCGATATTTACACTTACTGCGTTCGGAGCCCAGACAGCAAAAAGAGTACCTTTCACTCCTTTAATCTCCATTGGATGAGCGCCCAGCTTCTTATATGCCTCATAATAAACACCTGCGCAGAAAGCCTTCTCCTCTTCCTCTGTGATCTGACATGGAAAAGCATAGGGATCATAACATTCTGTCTCTGTCTCTCCCATTTTTATAAGGAATCTGTATTCCGGCACCTTGTGTAAAGGAAGCAATGCTGCAAAATATCCAGCCTCGTCCTCTTTCTCGCAGACATAGGTTTTCTTTCCGCTGACCACGCTTACTTCTTCTGCATCAGGAAAAAATCCCTGAATAAGGACACCATCCTGTGTGATCCTTGGTCCCATCACATCTCTGGGAGCAGTTTCCTCTCCATACACAATAGCTTCAATTCTCGGCCAGTCCATATAGCCGTATACTTTTTCGTCCATAGCCACGTTACCTCCCCGATTGTCAGAAATATGATGATCGGTTACTCTTACCGGCAGCGTATTTACGGTACATTAAACGTCACCTGTAAACAATAACAAATCAAGTTATGTTTATTTTAGCATCTTTGCACAAAAAAATAAAGAAAATTGTTTGACAAATTCCCTTTCCTGCGCTAAATTTATGTTATTAACCATGGAAGGAATCTTGTTCCGGATACTATGCTTCTTTCCATCACAACAAGGAGGATACAAAATGGGAAACAAAGCCTTTGACGTAACCGCATTAGGCGAATTATTGATTGACTTTACTGAAAACGGCAGCAGCGCACAGGGAAATCCTATGCTGGAAGCCAATCCGGGCGGTGCTCCATGCAATGTGCTTGCAATGCTTGAGAAACTTGGCAAAAAAACTGCATTCATCGGCAAAGTCGGAAACGACATGTTCGGAACCCAGCTTAAGAATGCCGTAGAGGAAGTAGGGATCGACACCCGCAACCTTGTGATCGACAACGAGGTACACACAACACTTGCCTTCGTACATACTTATCCTGACGGAGACAGAGATTTTTCCTTCTACCGTAATCCGGGTGCAGATATGATGCTCACCAAGGATGAAATCCAGGAAGACCTGATCAGAGATTCCAGAATCTTCCACTTCGGAACTCTTTCTTCCACTCACGAGGGAGTACGCGAGGCAACCCGCTATGCCATCGACGTTGCAAAGGAAGCCGGATGTATCGTCAGCTTCGACCCGAACCTTCGTCCGCCATTATGGAAATCTCTGGATGACGCAAAGGCAGAGATCGAATACGGCCTTGGCAAATGCGATATTCTGAAAATCTCAGATAATGAAGTTGAATTCCTGTTCGGAACTACAGACTACGACAAAGGTGCCGCACTTCTGAAAGAGAAATACAACATTCCGCTTATCCTTATCACACTTGGAAAAGACGGAAGCCGCGCTTACTACAAAGACATGAAAGTAGAAGCTGCTCCTTTCCTTCAGGAAAAGACGATCGAGACAACAGGTGCAGGCGATACCTTCTGCGCAAGTTCCTTAAACTATGTTCTGGAACATGGCCTGGACAATCTGACAGAAGAGAACTTAAAAGAACTGCTCACATTCGCAAATGCGGCAGCTTCTCTTATTACTACACGTAAGGGTGCTCTTCGCGTTATGTCCACCAAAGAAGAAGTTCTTGACTTTATGAAATCAAGAGGATGCTGATTGCGAATATCCGCTTGATCATCCAAAACTTTGAAGAAGCCCTCTGGCACCGCCAGACCGGGCTTCTTTTTTATCCTAAAAATAAAAGCAAAAATATCTCCCGGCAATTGAAAATCTCAATTGGCCAGGAGATATTTGAAATATATACATCCTTATTATAATTCAACGATCATTATAAAAATACTGAACCGTTAGCTTCTAACTTACTATTTATTTTACCACACGTACTCTTGATACGCCTTCGATTGCTTTCAGTTCATCCAGTGCTTCTTTGGATGCTGTGCTTTCCAGATCGATCAGAGTATAAGCATATTCGCCTTTACTCTTATTTGTCATATCAGCGATGTTCAGACCTTCGGAACCAAGGATCTTGGTGAACTGGCTGATCATGTTCGGGATGTTTTTGTGGCAGATTGCGATACGTCCTACTGCTACGCAGGTTCCCATATCACAGTTCGGGAAGTTTACAGAGTTCTTGATGTTTCCGTTTTCAAGGAAATCTCTTACTTCTTTTACGGCCATTACTGCGCAGTTTTCCTCGGATTCCTCTGTGGATGCTCCAAGATGTGGAGTTACCAGGATTCCGGCATGGCCTGCTACGGTATGGTTTGCAAAGTCTGTCACATATTTCTTTACTTTTCCGCTGTCTAATGCTTCGATCAGAGCATCCTCATCAACCAGAAGATCGCGGGCAAAGTTCAGAAGTACTACGCCGTCTTTCATCTTGTCTAATGCTTCTTTGTTGATCATCTGTCTTGTGCTGTCAAGAAGAGGTACATGGATGGTGATGTAATCACACTGGGAATAAATCTCATCCAGGCTCTTGATATGTTTGATGGTGCGGGAAAGGTTCCATGCAGCATCGATGGAGATATATGGATCATATCCGTATACTTCCATTCCAAGAGCAGATGCAGCGTTTGCTACCATTGCTCCGATTGCACCTAGGCCGATGATACCCAGTTTCTTACCCATGATCTCGCAGCCTGCGAACTGCTTCTTCTGTTTCTCGGCAAGTTTGTCAATGTCCTCTTTGTCTTTCTCTTTGGCAACCCATTCGATACCGCCGACGATATCACGGGATGCAAGGAGCATACCTGCAAGTACAAGCTCTTTTACACCGTTTGCATTGGCGCCCGGTGTGTTAAATACCACGATACCTTTCTCTGCGCAGTCTTTGACAGGAATGTTATTGACACCTGCACCTGCACGTGCGATTACTTTTACGCTCTCCGGAAGTTCCATATCATGCATCTTAGCACTTCTTACAAGGATGGCATCGGTTCCTTCCAGTTCTTCTGTTTTCTTATAGTCTTCATCAAATAATCCCAGACCTTTTTCTGCGATGGGATTCAGGCAATGATACTGAAACATTATGCATTCTCCTCCTCAAACTTCTTCATGAAAGCAACCAGTGCTTCTACACCTTCTTTTGGCATAGCGTTGTAGATACTTGCACGCATACCGCCGACTGTACGATGTCCTTTTAAGTTTACAAGTCCTGCCTCTTTTGCTTCTTTTACAAATTTGGCATCCATATCCTTGTCACCTGTTACGAACGGTACGTTCATAAGAGAACGGTCTTTTGCTACGACTGTTCCTTTGAAGAGTTTGCTCTGATCCAGATAATCATAGAGAATCTTTGCTTTCTCTTCGTTGCGTCTCTTCATTTCTTCCAGACCACCCATTTTCTTCAGCCATTTGAAGACTTTACCGCATACATAGATGCAGTAGCAGTTCGGTGTGTTGTAAAGAGAACCTGCATCAGCCTGTGTTTTAAATTTCAGCATGGTCGGTGTGCCTTCCAGAACATCGTCTGTAATCAGGTCTTCTCTGATAATAGAGATTACCATACCCGCAGGTCCAATGTTCTTCTGAACACCACCGTAGATGATTCCATATTTGGATACATCAACCGGCTCAGATAAGAAGCAGGAAGAAACATCTGCTACCAGAGTTTTTCCTTTTGTGTTCGGGAGTTCTTTGAATTTTGTTCCGTAAATTGTGTTGTTTTCACAAATGTATACATAGTCCGCATCCGGGCTGATCGGCAGGTCACTGCAGTCAGGAATGTAAGAGAATGTCTTATCTTCGGAAGAAGCGATCTTGTTTGCTTTTCCATATTTCTGTGCTTCCTGATATGCTTTCTTTGCCCACTGACCTGTAACAATGTAATCAGCAACTTTATTCTTCATAAGGTTCATAGGAATTGCAGCAAACTGCTGGGAAGCTCCGCCCTGAAGGAATAATACCTTGTAGTTATCCGGAATCTTCATCAGGTCGCGCAGATCCTGCTCTGCTTCGTCAATGATTTTCTGGAAATCAGCGCTTCTGTGGCTCATTTCCATTACAGACATACCAGTTCCCTGATAGTCCATCATCTCCTCTGCAACTTCTTTTAATACCTCTTCCGGCAATACAGCCGGTCCTGCGGAAAAATTATACACTCTGCTCATTGTTTTTCATGTCCTCCTCGTCAAAAATGTCATCAATGCTTGCGCCTGCCGGTACCATCGGGAATACGCTGAGATCCTGATCGATCATACAGTCAAGTACGATTGGTCCCGGACATGCAAGTGCTTCTTTCAAAGCAGGTTCCACTTCATCCATGGTAGTGATACGGATTGCCTTCGCACCCATAGCCTCTGCCAGTTTTACAAAATCAACGGAATCATTTAAAATTGTATGGGAATATCTGTGGTCGTAGAACAATGTCTGCCACTGACGCACCATTCCAAGTACATGGTTATTAAGTACGATTTCAATCAATGGTTTGCCGCAGCGGACTGCTGTGGCGATCTCATTCATATTCATACGGAAGCATCCGTCACCTGCGATATTTACTACCGTCTTGTCCGGTCTTCCCATCTTCGCACCGATTGCCGCTCCAAGTCCATATCCCATCGTTCCTAATCCACCGGATGAAAGGAATGTTCTTGGTTCTTTATATTTGAAATACTGAGCTGCCCACATCTGGTTCTGGCCTACTTCTGTGGTGATGATCGCGTCACCTTTTGTCAGCTCGTAAAGTTTCTCGATAATGTATGGACCTGTCAGCTGGGAATGATCATATCTTAGCGGATATTTTTCCTTCAGTTCGCTGATATGTGCTATCCACTCCGGATGTTTCATCTCCGGGAGTTCTTTCAGGATTCGTTTCAGAACTTCTTTCTCATCTCCTACGATACTTGCATCTACGATAATGTTCTTATTAATCTCCGCAGCATCTACATCGATCTGGAGAATCTTTGCATTCTTAGCGAAAGTCTTTGTATTTCCTGTGACACGGTCGCTGAATCTGGCTCCCAGAACGATCAGAAGGTCACACTCGGAAACGCCGAGGTTTGATGCTTTTGTTCCATGCATTCCAAGCATTCCTGTATAGAAAGGATCTTCGCCGGAAAATCCACCTTTCCCCATAAGGCTGTCACATACCGGAGCATCAATTTTGTGAGCAAGTTCTGTCACTTCTTTGGATGCTTCGGAGATAATTGTTCCGCCGCCTGTGAAGATGAACGGTTTCTTTGCATCTTTGATCATCTGGACTGCTGTTTCGATGTCCTTATCTTTGATTGTATCTACTTTTGGTGTAATGGCTGCCGGAGTGCAGGCATTGTATTCATATTTCGCGCCTGTCACATCCTTTGTCACATCTACAAGTACAGGACCCGGGCGGCCGCTCTTTGCAATATAGAAAGCTCTGCGGACGGTATCTGCCAGAGTTGTAATGTCTTTTACGATAAAGCTGTGCTTTGTGATCGGCATTACGATTCCTGTAATATCAACCTCCTGGAAAGAATCCTTTCCGAGAAGCGGAGTTCCTACATTACATGTGATTGCCACCATTGGTACGGAATCCATGTATGCAGTTGCGATTCCTGTTACCAGATTAGTAGCTCCGGGACCGGAGGTTGCGAGACATACGCCGACTTTACCTGTTGCTCTTGCGTATCCGTCTGCTGCATGGGAAGCTCCCTGTTCATGGGAAGTCAGTACATGTGTGATCTGGTCTTTATATTCATAGAGGGCGTCATATACATTCAGGATGGCACCGCCCGGATATCCGAATACAGTGTCAACGCCCTGTTCTTTTAAACATTCAACGATGATTTCAGCGCCTGTAAGCTGCATCTTTACGTATCCTCCTAACTTTTCAGGCAGGAATCACAGGTTATGCTGTAATTCCCGCCGGGTACTTGTTCATCTTTATTTTGCTTTTGGTACCTCAAGGATTGCTCCTCTGTTTCCGGAGGTTACCATTGCAGCATATCTTGCAAGATATCCTGTTGTTACCTTTGGCTTGCGAGGCTGCCATTTTGCTTTTCTTGCCTGCATTTCTTCATCAGAAACCTTGATCTCCAGTTTCAGTTCCGGAATGTTGATGCTGATGATATCGCCCTCTTCAACAAGTGCGATCGGTCCGCCGACTGCTGCTTCCGGTGATACGTGTCCGATGGATGCTCCTCTGGATGCACCGCTGAAACGTCCGTCTGTGATCAGGGCTACAGAAGATCCCAGTCCCATACCTGCGATTGCAGATGTAGGATTCAGCATCTCTCTCATGCCAGGGCCGCCTTTCGGTCCTTCGTAACGGATAACTACTACGTCACCCTCTACGATCTTGCCGCCTTTGATAGCTGCGATTGCGTCTTCCTCGCAGTCAAAGACTCTTGCAGGTCCTTCATGGACCATCATCTCTTCTACAACTGCAGAACGTTTTACAACACCACCGTCCGGTGCAAGGTTACCCTTAAGAACTGCAAGTCCGCCTGTCTGGCTGTATGGATTGTCTATCGGTCTGATAACTTCAGGATTTAAGTTTACACAGTCTTTGATGTTCTCGCCTACTGTCTTGCCTGTAACTGTCATGCACTCAGTATGAAGAAGTCCCTTCTTATTCAGTTCGTTCATAACTGCGTATACACCGCCTGCTTCGTTCAGGTCTTCCATGTATGTCGGGCCTGCAGGTGCAAGGTGGCAGAGGTTTGGAGTCTTTGCACTGATTTCATTTGCAAAGCTGATATCAAAGTCCATTCCAATCTCATGAGCGATAGCCGGAAGGTGAAGCATACTGTTTGTGGAGCATCCGAGTGCCATGTCTACTGTCAGGGCATTGAGGATTGCTTCTTTTGTCATGATATCTCTTGGACGGATGTTCTTTCTGTACATTTCCATAACCTGCATACCTGCATGTTTTGCAAGACGGATACGTTCGGAATATACAGCAGGAATAGTTCCGTTTCCTTTCAGGCCCATACCAAGAACCTCTGTCAGACAGTTCATGGAGTTTGCTGTGTACATACCGGAACAGGATCCGCATGTAGGACATGTTTTCATTTCACATTCTGTCAGGCCGTCCTCATCAAGCTTGCCTGCTGCGTAAGCACCTACTGCCTCGAACATACTGGAAAGACTTGTCTTGTGTCCGTTCAGATGTCCGGCAAGCATTGGACCGCCGCTTACAAATACAGTAGGAACATTCAGTCTGGCTGCTGCCATCAGAAGTCCGGGTACGTTCTTGTCACAGTTTGGAATCATTACCAGTGCATCAAACTGATGTGCCATTGCCATAGCTTCTGTGGAATCTGCGATCAGGTCTCTGGTAACCAGAGAATATTTCATTCCAACGTGTCCCATTGCAATACCGTCGCATACTGCGATTGCCGGGAACATAACAGGTGTACCGCCTGCCATTGCCACACCAAGCTTAACTGCCTGTGTGATCTTGTCAAGATTCATATGACCCGGTACAATTTCATTGTAAGAACTTACGATACCTACCAGAGGTCTGTCCATTTCTTCTTTTGTCATTCCAAGAGCATTAAACAGGGAACGGTGAGGTGCCTGCTGTGTGCCTGTTTTTACTGCATCACTTCTCATTGTTTTATTTCCTCTTTTCTTACTGTTTTATTTATTTTTAATGATTCAACCGAAATTCCTGACTCCGTAATCTGCCTGCGCCGGCTGAATCCTCTTAATATCAATTCTTACAGAGCTGCTGCGATCAGATCGCCCATTTCCTTTGTTCCTACAAGCTTGCATCCCTCTGACATGATATCACCTGTGCGGTATCCCTCTGTCAGAACTTTCTGCACTGCTGCTTCCACTGCATCTGCCTCCTTGTCCATATCAAGGGAGAAACGAAGCATCATTGCTGCGGAAAGGATAGTTGCGATAGGGTTTGCCTTATCCTGTCCTGCAATATCAGGTGCAGAACCATGGCTTGGCTCATAGAGACCGAATTTTGTCTCATTTAAGCTTGCAGATGAAAGCATTCCGATGGAGCCTGTTACCATACTTGCCTCGTCTGAAAGGATATCTCCGAACATATTCTCTGTAAGGATAACATCGAACTGTTTCGGATCACGTACAAGCTGCATTGCGCAGTTGTCAACCAGCATATGCTCTAAGGTAACATCCGGATAATCTCTGGCAACTTCCTCTACCACTTTTCTCCAGAGTCTGGAAGAATCCAGAACATTTGCCTTATCTACGCTTGTCACTTTATTTCTTCTCTTACGTGCGATCTCAAATGCTTTGATGGCAATACGGCGGATTTCGTTTTCATTATAGGAAAGTGTATCAATTGCTTTCTTCACACCATTCTCTTCAATAGTCTGACGTTCTCCGAAATACAGACCGCCTGTAAGCTCACGTACAATGATCATGTCAAATCCATCTCCGATGATCTCATCGCGGAGAGGGCAGGCTTTTCTCAGCTCATTGTAAAGGTAAGCCGGTCTTAAGTTTGCAAAAAGATTTAATGCCTTACGGATTGCAAGAAGTCCTGCTTCCGGGCGTTTGGACGGCTCAAGCTTATACCATGGAGAAGTTTTTGCATCTCCGCCAATAGAGCCCATCAGTACGGCGTCTGATGATTTGGCAGTGGCAATTGCCTCATCAGTAAGGGGTACGCCGTGTACATCGATGGATGCACCGCCTAACAGAACTTCTGAATAGGAAAAGCTGTGTCCATATTTCTCGCATACCTTGTCCAGTACTTTCTTTGCTTCTCTTACGATTTCCGGTCCGATTCCGTCGCCGGGGATCAATGCAATCTTATAATCCATAATAATTTCCTCCAAAAATACTCTAATTGCGTAATTGTTATTATAATAACGCACTTTCCGACAGATTTCAACCTATTAAAGTGAAAAAATATAAAAGTGTTTTTTCCGGAGATTTTACTATAAAAAAACAGAACCACAGTCATCACTGACTATAGGTTCTGCTTTTTTATATCTCTTTCATTATTCGGCAGCGCTTCCGGCTTTCTCAACTTCAGCGATTGCCTGTTTTCTCATTGGAATACGGCAGTTTTTGTTGTTACCGAATTCTACGATCACATCTTCTTCTGTCATGTCAATGACAACTCCATAAAAGCCGCTGGTAGTAACAATGCTGTCACCAACCTCCATGTCATTTAACATTGCCTGCAGTCTTTTCTGCTCTTTTTTCTGAGGGCGAAGCATTAAGAAATACATAATTCCGAACAGTACTACCATCCAGACAATAGCGCCAACCATACCCATTCCGCTTGATGCGTCCATTTTGATTCCTCCTGTAACTTTTCCTGTTATTCTGCATATTTGCAGTCCGTCATATATTCACAGACCGTCCTGACGGCTGTTCATACTGAAGAACTGCTTTGCGATTCGCTTATAATCTCCGTTACTTTCCGTACGAATCCTTGTATTTCATACAGAACAATCCGATTAAAGCGTCATTACACATCATACACAAAAAACCGCTTTACTTCAAGAGTTTTTGGCATATTTAATAATTATTTTATATACAGATTATCTTTTCGAGTTTATTTTACCCTCTTCAAAACCTTCCAGCCGCATTTTCTTATATTCAGCGAAGTTTCCTGCATCAAGAGCATCTCGGATCTCTTCCATCATATGATTATAGAAATACAGATTGTGAAGTACACAGAGACGCATTCCCAGCATTTCCTTTGCTTTCAGAAGATGACGGATATAGGCTCTGCTGTAATGCTGGCATGCAGGACACTGACAGCCTTCTTCGATAGGACGTGTGTCCAGTTCATATTTTGCATTAAACAGATTCATCTTTCCATGATTGGTATATACATGTCCATGACGACCGTTACGGCTTGGATATACGCAGTCAAAGAAATCAATTCCACGTTCAACACCTTCCAGAATATTGGCCGGTGTTCCCACACCCATCAGGTAAGTAGGTTTATTCTGAGGAAGATAGGGGACTACCGCATCCAGGATCCTGTACATCTCTTCATGGGTTTCTCCAACTGCCAGACCGCCGACAGCATAGCCATCCAGATTCATTTCAGAGATCGCTTTGGCATGCTCAATACGGATATCTTCATAAACAGCGCCCTGGTTGATTCCAAACAGAAGCTGTTCTTTGTTAATGGTATCCGGCAGACTGTTCAGTCTTGCCATCTCTGCCTTGCAGCGGGCAAGCCACCTTGTGGTTCTGTCTACGGATTTCTGCACATAATCCCTGTCAGCCACACTGCTGGGGCATTCATCAAATGCCATGGCAATAGTGGAGGCAAGATTGGACTGGATCTGCATACTCTCTTCCGGTCCCATAAAGATCTTATGTCCGTCAATATGGGAGTTAAAATAGACTCCCTCTTCTTTGATCTTTCTCAGCTTTGCAAGGGAAAATACCTGGAATCCGCCTGAGTCTGTAAGGATCGGTTTGTCCCATACCATAAATTTATGAAGGCCACCTAACTGCTTTACTATTTTATCACCCGGGCGCACATGAAGATGATAAGTATTTGATAATTCTACCTGTGTTCCGATCTGCTGTAAATCCATAGTGGATACAGCGCCTTTAATCGCACCGATCGTTCCCACATTCATAAAAACAGGAGTCTGGATCGTACCATGCACTGTATGAAACTCCGCACGTTTGGCACGCCCCTCTGTTTTCAGAAGTTTATATTCTGCCATTTTTCTTCTCCTCTTGATAAAAATTACTTTTTTTATTATATCTTGAAATAGCTGAATTTTCAACTGCAATTCACTCAAACCTTGGTAAACTTTCATATTGTCTTTTCCAGACCATTAGCGTATAATATTACGGAATATTCCATATCTGGAAACAGGTATTTAATAGGAAAGAACAGGATAGATTTTTACTGTTTACTTCATGTCCGGCAACACGTTTTGCATGATATCAGCAGCAAACAGTAAAAAAAATTCAACTTTGTTTATATACAATACGAGGAGGCTTGAATTTACTTTATGAATTACAAAACACTTGGAATTGACATTGGTTCCACTACTGTAAAGATCGCGATCTTAGATGAGAATGAAAATCTCATTTTCGCGGATTATAAGCGTCATTTTGCGAACATTCAGGAAACCCTTGCAGACCTTCTTCAGGAGGCCTTTGATCAGTATGGTGAGATGACTCTCCATCCTGTGATCACAGGTTCCGGCGGTCTGACCCTTGCCAATCATCTGGGCGTTCCTTTTACCCAGGAGGTTATTGCCGTTTCTACTTCTCTGCAAAAGCTGGCACCAAAGACAGATGTCGCCATCGAGCTTGGCGGTGAGGATGCCAAGATCATTTATTTTGAAAACGGAAACGTAGAACAGCGTATGAATGGTATCTGTGCAGGCGGTACCGGTTCTTTCATCGACCAGATGGCTTCTCTTCTCCAGACAGATGCAACAGGTCTGAATGAATATGCCAAAGATTACAAGGCACTCTACCCGATTGCTGCACGCTGCGGTGTTTTCGCCAAAACGGATATCCAGCCGCTGATCAATGACGGTGCAACCAAACCGGATCTGTCAGCTTCTATTTTTCAGGCAGTTGTAAACCAGACTATCTCCGGTCTTGCCTGCGGAAAACCCATTCGTGGACATGTTGCATTCCTGGGTGGTCCGCTTCACTTCCTGTCCGAACTGAGAGAATCCTTTATCCGTACTTTGAAGCTGGATGAGGAACACACTATCATTCCAGAGAACTCCCATCTTTTTGCAGCCATTGGTTCTGCATTAAATGCAAAAGAAGACAATTCTATTTCCCTGACAGAGATGAAAGACAGACTTCGCAATTCCATTAAGCTGGATTTTGAAGTAGAACGTATGGAACCGCTTTTCGCTTCTCAGGAAGAATACGATGCATTTACGAAACGTCAGAGTTCTTACAAAGTAAAAACAGGAGATCTGGCTACATATAAGGGAAACTGCTATCTGGGTATTGATGCAGGTTCCACCACAACCAAAACTGCGCTGGTAGGCGAAGACGGAACACTTCTCTACTCTTTCTACAGCAGCAACAACGGAAACCCGTTAAAAACTACCATCCGTTCTATTAAAGAGATTTACGAACTGCTTCCCAAAGATGCAAAGATTGCTTATTCCTGCTCTACAGGTTACGGCGAGGCTCTGATCAAGGCTGCCCTGCTCCTGGATGAGGGCGAGGTTGAAACCGTATCTCATTACTATGCAGCTGCTTTCTTTGACCCTGAGGTAGACTGTATCCTGGATATCGGCGGACAGGATATGAAATGTATCAAAATCCGCAATAAGACCGTTGACAGCGTACAGTTGAATGAAGCATGCTCCTCCGGATGCGGTTCCTTCATTGAAACCTTTGCCAAATCCCTGAATTATACAGTACAGGATTTCGCAAAAGCTGCTGTTTTTGCACAGCATCCTATTGATCTTGGTACCAGATGTACTGTTTTCATGAATTCCAAGGTAAAGCAGGCACAGAAAGAGGGAGCTGAGGTTTCCGATATTTCCGCAGGTCTTGCTTACTCTGTTATCAAAAATGCACTCTATAAGGTTATCAAAGTTTCTGATGCTTCCGAACTTGGCAGACACATCGTTGTACAGGGTGGTACTTTCTACAATGATGCAGTTCTGAGAAGTTTCGAAAAAATTGCCAACTGCGAGGCCATCCGCCCGGATATCGCCGGAATCATGGGTGCCTTTGGTGCCGCACTGATTGCCCGCGAGCGCCATCAGGAAGGCTCAGAAACTACTATGCTCTCCATTGACAAAATCAATGAGCTGAAATATACAACTTCCATGGCAAACTGCCGCGGATGTACCAATAACTGTCGTCTGACTATCAACAAGTTCTCCGGAGGCCGCCAGTATGTAAGCGGTAACCGCTGTGAACGCGGTATTGGCAAGGAAAAGAACAAAGATCATATTCCGAACCTTTATGAATATAAATATAAACGTATTTTCTCCTACACACCTCTCAGTGCTGACAAGGCAACGCGAGGCAAGGTAGGTATCCCGCGTGTTCTGAATATGTTTGAAAATTATCCTTTCTGGTATACTTTCTTTACAGAACTGAAGTACGAGGTTGTTCTTTCACCTACTTCCACCAGAAAGATTTACGAGCTGGGAATTGAATCCATCCCAAGTGAGTCCGAATGTTACCCGGCTAAGCTTGCACATGGTCATGTGACATGGTTGATCCGAAATGGTGTGAAATTTATTTTCTACCCATGTATCCCATATGAACGTAACGAATTTCCGGATGCAGTCAACCATTACAACTGCCCGATTGTTACTTCCTATGCAGAGAATATCAAGAACAATGTAGATGAATTAAATGATCCGTCCATTGATTTCCGCAATCCGTTCCTTGCGTTTACCTCTGAGGAAATCCTGACCAAGCGTCTGATAGAGGAATTCAAGGATATCCCGGTTGAAGAAGTCAAAGCTGCGGCACATAAAGGATGGGAAGAAATGGCTGCTGCCCGCCGCGATGTGCAGAAAAAGGGCGAGGAGACTCTGAAATATCTGGAAGAAACAGGCCGTCACGGTATTGTTCTCGCAGGACGCCCATACCACATTGATCCCGAAATCCATCACGGTATCCCGGATCTGATCAACAGTTATGGAATCGCTGTACTTACTGAGGATTCCATCTCTCATCTGGCACCTATAGAACGTCCGATTCGTGTAAATGACCAGTGGATGTATCATTCCAGACTGTATGCAGCCGCAAACTACATTAAGACTCGTGATGACCTCGACCTGATTCAGCTCAACTCCTTCGGATGTGGTCTGGATGCCGTTACTACTGACGAGGTTTATGAAATTCTCGACGGAAGCGACAAAATCTATACCTGCTTAAAGATTGATGAAGTAAACAACCTCGGTGCAGCAAGGATCCGTATCCGCTCCCTGATCGCTGCGATCCGTGCAAAGAAAGCTCAGGGACAAAAACGTAATATCAAACCGGCTTCTATTGATAAAGTATCCTTCACAAAGGAAATGAGAAAGGATTATACGATTCTCTGTCCGCAGATGTCGCCGTTCCATTTCAGCCTTTTACAGGCAGCTTTCAATTCCTGCGGATATAATCTGGAAGTACTTCCAAACGATAACAAACACGCCGTAGATGTAGGTCTGAAATACGTAAATAATGATGCCTGCTATCCGTCTCTGATCGTGGTTGGCCAAATCATGGATGCATTGCTTTCCGGCAAATATGACCTGAATAAGACAGCCGTTGTCATGTCACAGACAGGCGGTGGATGTCGTGCTTCCAACTACATTGCATTTATCCGCCGCGCGTTAAAGAAAGCCGGTATGGAGCAGATTCCGGTTATTTCCGTCAACTTAAGTGGTCTGGAAAGCAACCCGGGATTCAAACTTACCCTTCCACTGGTGAAAAAAGTTGCGTACGGTGCCGTATTCGGAGATATCCTGATGAAATGCGTATACCGTATGCGTCCTTACGAACTGGAAGAGGGAATCGTAAACAGAAAGCACAAAATCTGGGAACAGCGTGTGATTTCTTTCTTAAGCGGAAGCAGTGTCAGCCACAGCCAGTTTAAGAAAATGTGCCGTGAAATGGTTCATGAATTTGACACAATTCCGATCAGCGATGTGAAGAAGCCTCGTGTCGGCATCGTAGGTGAGATCCTTGTCAAGTTCCTGCCTGCTGCAAATAATCATCTGGCAGAGCTTCTGGAATCTGAAGGCGCTGAGGCAGTTGTACCGGATCTGATCGATTTCATGTGCTACTGTTTCTATAATCAGAACTTCAAGGTAGAAAATCTTGGCTTCAAGAGGTCCAAGGCAACCATGGCAAACTGGGGAATCAAAGCAATCGAATGGGTGAGAAAGCCTGCAAGCGAAGCCCTTGCGCAGAGCCGTCATTTCGCACCGCCTGCTGATATCAGAGATCTGGCAAAAATGGCATCTCCGATCGTTTCCACCGGAAACCAGACAGGTGAAGGATGGTTCCTGACAGGGGAGATGATGGAACTGATCCATGGAGATGTTCCGAATATTGTTTGTATCCAGCCTTTCGGATGTCTGCCGAACCATATCGTAGGTAAGGGTGTTATAAAAGAAATCCGCCGCGAATATCCTACAGCAAACATTGTAGCCATCGACTATGATCCAGGCGCCAGCGAAGTTAACCAGCTGAACCGAATCAAACTGATGCTTTCCACTGCTCAGAAAAATCTGAAAAAAGCACAGAAGAAATAACCGGCAGATAATAAGGGCTTTTATATTCATTTATTTTCCAGTTGAAATAATATTTCCCTATTTAAATTATATCTGTTAAGCAAATAAAAGAGCTGTATCACACAGATATCTGTTTTATATTCTTGCGTAGAAATGTAACAGTATCTGGAATACAGCTCTTTTACTTTTATTTAATTATTATTCTGCCAGAACGGAAGTTTCTCAGCAACTTTTACAAGATAGCTTCCTCCCGGTATTCTTCTCAATTCTGCCTCTGATGGCTTACTGATGATCAGATAAGCAAGCAGATAAACAACTGCCGCGATTGGAATCGAAACGATCAGGCAGATGAAGTTGGATTTCACAAAAATATTCAATCCATAGCAGATGCATCCTGCAACGATTCCCATTGGAACAGATGCAAGAATCGGATACAGGTAACCCTTTTTCCATGGATTCTTGTACTGCAGATATTTCTTCATTGCCAGATCATTCAGCACGCATACAACGATAGAATAAATCACCATCGCAATCAGCAGTGCATAAACTCCCAGGTTTGTCGTAAACAGCAATACCACTACCACAATGATATCCACAACCAATGCAATTGCAGCTGTGATAACCGGAATCTTCTGCTGTCCGATTGCCTGCAGAACACCATTGGAAATATTTGACATTCCGTTTAGGAGAATGGAAAATGATCCAAGGATGAGCAGATTCGCTGCAAGCCCTGTGGAATTTCCATAAAGCAGGAATACAATTGGCTGTGCAAGTACTGCAAGTCCCATCGCACACGGCGCAGAAACTACCATAGAAAGCTGCACCGTCTGATCGATACATTCTCTGGTTGCCTCAATATCTCCTGTAGCATACAACGCAGATACTTCAGGAATCATAGAAGTCGGCGCTGTACTGGATAAGGTCAGTGGGATATTAATAATCGTCATAAAGTAAGTTGCGTATTCTGCATAGAGAATGCCAATCTGTGTTGCGTCTCCGCCTCTTCTGCCAAGAATATCTGAGAAAAGATATCCATTAATATATGCATTGACATTATATACAAATGCGCTGAGGATGATTGGCGAAACTACCAGTACGATCACGCGGAAAATATCTTTATATGACTCTTCCTGGTGCTTATGATCTCTGTTTACACGATGCATAATCTTTCCACGATTCACGCCGTATACCAGAAGCATAAAAATCAATGCGGTGACCACACCGGCTCCTGTTCCTACTGTAGATCCCGCAGCTCCCCATTTCGCAATGCTGTTCTCTGTTCCATCCGCAAATACGTTGATAAATCCCCAGGCTGCCAGAAGACTGACTGCCGCATTAAATACCTGTTCAATAATCTGAGAAATAGATGTAGGCATCATATTTCTATATGCCTGGAAATATCCTCTGAACACGCCCAGGATTCCGGACAGAAAAATGGTCGGCGCAAGGATCTGCAGCGCAAGAATTGCATCTTTCTGATTGCTTGGAATAATCAATCCTGCCCCGAAGAGACAAAACAGTGCTACTGCACCTCCAACGATCATCGCATAGATCATAGCTCCCTTAAAGAACTTATGCGCATTCCTGTAATCTCTCAGAGCAATGCGCTCGGAAATCAGTTTTGATACTGCCTGCGGAATGCTGAATGACGCGATCATCAGAAGAATCATGTACGCATTCTGCGCAAGACTTGTATATCCCATTCCAAGGCTTCCGATAATGTTGGAAAGCGGACTCTTATACAGCAGCCCGATTACCTTGGAAACCATTGCCGCAATCATCAGAAAGGATGCATTTTTTACTAAATTATTTTTCTGATTCATGTTGTTGCTGTGTGTCTTTCTTCTGACTACACATTACCTCTTTTCTTATATATTTTCTATCTGCCAGTCGATCGGTTCCAGACCGTTGGCAATCAGAAATTCGTTTGTTTTGCTGAAATGCTTACACCCAAAGAATCCTCTGTAAGCAGATAATGGACTTGGATGAGGTGCTTCCAGGATCAGATGTTTCGGATTGTTCAGCATGGATTTCTTCATCTGTGCCGGACGTCCCCATAACAAAAATACGATTGGACGATCCTGTTCATTCAGAACCTGGATCGCGGCATCTGTAAACTGTTCCCAGCCAATTCCTCTGTGTGAGTTAGCCTGATGTGCACGTACTGTCAGAACTGTGTTCAAAAGAAGCACACCCTGCTTCGCCCATTTCTCCAGATTTCCGTTATTCGGAATATAACATCCACAGTCATCATGGAGCTCCTGATAAATATTCACCAGCGACGGAGGTGTCTCTACTCCTCTTTTTACAGAAAAGCATAATCCATGTGCCTGTCCGTCATTATGATACGGATCCTGCCCCAGAATCACTACCTTCACCTCATGAAGAGGCGTAAAGTGAAACGCATTAAACAGTTCGTCTGCCGGTGGAAAAATCTTTCTTGTCTGATATTCAGACATTACCGTTTTATAAAGCTTGGCATAATACGGCTGGTGGAATTCACCTTTCAATGCCTCCAGCCAGTCACCTGTAATAGCTGACATAACTATGATACCTCTTTTCTACTTTCTCACGGAAATTCCTCTGTCTGCCAGGTAATCCTTAACCTGTGAAATCTCCAGTTCTTTATAATGGAACAAAGACGCAGCCAGCGCAGCATCTGCTCCTCCTTCTGTAAGCGCATCATAAAAATGCTCCAATGTACCTGCACCGCCTGATGCGATCACCGGAATGGATACTGCATCTGCGATTGCTCTGGTAAGTTTCAGATCATATCCCGCTTTCGTTCCATCGCAGTCCATGCTGGTAAGAAGAATCTCACCTGCGCCAAGGGCTTCCACTTTCTTCGCCCATTCTACAGCATCGATTCCTGTATCCAGTCTTCCACCATGTTTGTAGATATTCCAGCCGCCATCTTCTCTTCTCTTGGCATCAATGGCAACTACAACACACTGGCTTCCGAATTTATCTGCCGCTTCACTGATAAGCTCCGGTCTGTCGATAGCCGCAGAATTTACAGAAATTTTATCCGCGCCTTCTCTTAACAGCTTCTTGAAATCATCTACTGTACGAATTCCGCCGCCTACTGTAAAAGGAATAAATACATTGGCAGCTACACGTCTTACCATATCTACGACGGTGTCTCTCTGTTCGCAGGATGCTGTAATATCCAGAAATACCAGTTCATCTGCTCCCGCCGCATCATAAGCCTTCGCAATCTCCACCGGATCACCGGCATCACGAAGCTGAACAAAATTAACGCCCTTTACCACACGTCCATTATTTACATCCAGGCAGGGAATAATTCTCTTTGTAAACATTTATCTTCCCTCCTTTTCGTCAGTTTCTGTTGTTTTTCCGATAGCAGCAAAATTCTTAAGTATTTTCAGTCCCCATTTGCTGCTCTTTTCCGGATGAAACTGACACGCAAATACATTGTCTTTCTCTACAGATGCATGAATGCAGGTGCTATATTCTGTCGTTGCTTTTATGATTTCAGGATCCTCTGCCTGCAAATAATAGGAATGAACAAAATATACATAGGTCTGTTCCGGAATTCCTTCAAACAATCTGCCATTATTCTGAAGATGCAGAGAGTTCCAGCCCATATGCGGAATCTTAAGTCCTGCTGCCGGTGGAATCTTAACGATTTTACCTTTCAGGATTCCAAGTCCCTCTACCCCAGGGGTTTCTTCACTGCTTTCAAAAAGGAGCTGAAGTCCAAGGCAGATTCCCAGAAACGGGGTCTTCTTCTCTACAATCTCATGGATCACCGGTACAAGTCCATATGTATGGAGATTCTCCATAGCCTGCCCAAAACTTCCCACTCCCGGCAGAATCACTTTATCTGCACTTAATAAAGTCTGCGGATCACGGGTTACAATTGTTTCTTCTCCAAGATAATGAAGTGCTTTTTCCACGCTTTTGATATTTCCGGCGTCGTAATCGATTATCGCTATCATGTTGTCCTCCTATATCATTATCTTTTTCCTCATTATATAGTAATCCAAGTATACCTCAGAGTACCTGTCAAACTGAATCAACTGTCTGTTTTACCTTTGATTCAGATCCGACGGATAAGAAATCCGCCCGCTATATTTGCATAGCTACAATACAGTATAACCCAAAAACAGACAGTTGCAAAGTATAATTTCTTTGCAACTGTCTGTTTTTGTTTCTTTTTATTTTCTTTTATTTCAGTCATCTGCTACTATTCATTAGTTATCGCATACTTCTGACTGAAAGACAGGTCTTTTACTTTACAGGAAAGATCATCTGACAATGTTCTCTTAATTTCTTACTGTCTGCAATCCAGCGTAAACCAGAACTCAACACCGTTATCATAGTTACACACGCCATACTTCTGGTTCATGCCCTCAACAATCGCCTTAACAATCGAAAGTCCAATGCCGCTTCCGCCATACTCTCTTGTACGTGCTTTATCTACTTTATAGAATTTATTCCAGAGATTTGGAATATCCTCTTCCGGAATCGGAGTTCCTGTGTTAAATACCGTCACTTTTACGCAGTCACCCTCATGGAGTACTTTGATTTCCACCTTACGTTCTCCATCCAGATGATTTAACGCATTGCTTGTATAATTTGTTACAACTTCTTCCGTTTTAAATTCATCTGCCCAGACGTATACGGGCTCTGTCTCTTCAAAAATCACTGTTGCCTCTTTTTGCTCAATCACAATGTGCATAGAGCCAATCACTCCTTTTATCAGAGATACAATATCGAAGCGCTCCATCACCGGAGCATCTTTACCGGATTCCAGCTGATTTAAGGTCAACAGATTCTTTACCAGTTTATTCATTTTGGATGCTTCATCCATGATAACTTCACAGTAAAACTCTCTGCTCTCTGGATCATCGGAAATATTTTCATTCAGACCTTCTGCGTAGCCTTGAATCAACGCGATCGGAGTTTTCAGCTCGTGTGATACGTTATCCAGAAATTCTTTACGCATTTCATCAATCTTGATCTTATCTTCAATATCCTTCTGCAATTTGTTATTTGCCGATTTCAGTTCAGAAATCGTACTTTCCAGTTTTCTGGACATCTTGTTGAAATTATCACCAAGTACATCAATCTCATTTCCCGCCCAACTCTGATATCTTGCCTCAAAATCAAGGTCCGACATCTTTTCTGATAACTTTGTCAGTTCACTGATTGGTCGGGTAATACGACTTGTTACTACCAGAATGATCAATCCGCTGATCACAACTATGATTGCTCCTACAACAAAATAAAAACTATTAGAAATAGCAGCGCTTTCTTTTATACTTTCCAGTGGAGAACGGATCAGAAAATAATAGCCATTATCAAACTGCCCCCAACATTCTACATATTCCATACCTGCAAATCGGTCATGTACCTGCCACATAGTACAGGTATCTGTCTGTTTGAGAATACGGCTGCGCTCCATATCCTTATCAAGATCATTCACATATCCGAATAATTTACTTCGGAGCATCTTGGCCATATTATTCTCGCCCCAGTAATAGTATCCACTGTTCTCCTCATTTACAATGATCCACGTAAGGTTATTTCTGGAACTGTTCCATTCAATCTCATCCGGAATCTCAGCTTTTGCTTCTTTTGTGTCTTCTCCCGAATCTGTGTCATATTCCAGTATATCATCCAGATTCATCTGGGATAAAAGTACTTTTGCTTCTTCTAGTGCTTCCACTTTCTTGGACACGTAATACTTTTCAAGAAACAGACCGTTAATCAGAGTAATGCCGAAAATAGATAATAACAGCAATCCTATAAACAACACTGAAATCTGATGCTTCAAAGAATGAAATTTTTTAGCTTTGACTCGTTTCTTACGTTTCTTATTTTTTTGTGATTTTTCAACAGGCGCTGACTCATTCTTTAATTTTTTTTGAATTTCTTTTTCGTCAGTTTTTTCACCTGGAAGCCCTTTCTCACCTGTATTCTCATTTACTGTCATTCGTCTACCTCAAACTTGTAACCCATGCCCCATACAGTTTTGATATATTCACCTTTGTCACCCATTTTGCTTCTGAGTTTCTTGACATGGGTATCAATGGTACGGGCATCTCCGAAGTAGTCGTAATTCCATACAGAATTAAGAATCTTCTCTCTGGAAAGAGCTATTCCCTCGTTCTCCAGGAAATAAGTCAGAAGTTCAAATTCCTTGAAGCTTAATTCCATCGGATTGCCATCTACGGTAGCCAGATGTGCGGCTTTGTCTATCACGATACCACCTGCCGAAAGCACATCTTCCGGATTACTCTGACCGGTACGTCGGAGAATTGCTTCTACTCTCGCCACAAGAATCTTCGGGCTGAATGGCTTGGAAATATATTCATCTACTCCCAGATCAAATCCAAGTAGTTCGTCTCTCTCATCGCTTCTCGCTGTCAGCATAATGATCGGCACCTTTGAATTTTTACGGATTTCACGGCAGACTTCCCATCCGTCCATCTTCGGCATCATGACATCAAGAATGATCAGCGCGATATCCTTTTCTTCATAAAAGATATCCATAGCCTCCTCACCGTTACCTGCCTCAAGCACCTGAAAATTCTTCTTTGTCAGGAAGTCCTTTACCAGTTTTCTCATACGACTTTCATCATCTACCACCAGGATTTTCAATGCATCCATCTTTATCTCCTCCGTTTTCTTTTTTATCTTTCAAAGCAGCTCGTATCCTACCCTGCTGCTTCTTCTTTCATCAGCTAAATCATTGTTCATTTTATATGAAATTGAAATATGAACAATCATCTGTAATTTTCTATAACGGTACTATAGCAAAGATTTATGTAGGTTTTGTGAACATACAAAAGAAACAAAAAGAAATTTTAGCAAAAATAGACTTGACAGCGTTTAAATTCTTTCATATAATTAAATTCATCTGGCATATAATATATGCCAACATTAAGAAACACGCTTTCGTCTTACCACCAGTGCTGTTTTATAAAAGGACAGCGTAGCAAGAGTCATATTCAGGGCTTGTACTGGTTTCGACGGGGGCTTTGAAGTTGGGGAAGCCATCCGCAGACTCCTGGACTGCGTACCAACCGGGAACCTAAATATAAACGCAGACGAACAGTACGCGTTAGCAGCCTAATTGCTGCTCGTCAGCCCTGATGCACTCACACTTCAGGAATCTGGCGTCGACTATGTGAGAAACCTTGCCGGGTAAGCTTTGCCCCGGTAGATGTATTATGAAGCTACTAAGGTTGTAAGCCTGTCGGTGGGCGTACATCCGAGGGAATGTTAAAACAGCGACTGTGATGGGAGATGCCTTAATGAATAGGCTTTCGGACGCGGGTTCAATTCCCGCCAGGTCCATAAAAATTCCTTGATTTTATAAGGGTTTTATCTCTTGGTTTTTTTAAAGTAAGCAGGAAGTAAGCAAATGTAATCAAGGTATAATAAAGAGTTTATCCACAAAGTGATGCTTTACGGATAAGCTCTTTTTTATAGTCTGATTCGCTTACGTCATATGTGTAGAAATTTTCATTTACTTCTGGAGTGTTTCCAATTAAAGCAGCAGTTGTCACTGAATCTGCACCATTTACACGCATACGTGAATTTAAAGTCCTGCGAATAGCATGTATACTTTTAACCGGAATTTTTGCCTGTTCACATTTATAACGAGCACATTCAGAAATAGATTCTGGTGTACAATGACCTGTGACAGTAGCAAATAAATACTCACTGGTTATGTTATATTTTGTACGCACCTGTTCCAGTCGTTTAAAAAGGTCTATCATCTGATCTGTTAATGGTACAAATCTTTCTTTTTCATTCTTAGTTTCTGAAATATGATATTCATTAGTGACTCGATCATGCTTTTCAGATTTACTGATATTCAGTATACCATTTTCATAGTCGATATCTGACCAATATAAACCTGCTAATTCTCCGACGCGCATACCAGTCATCATAGCAAGTTCAACAGCATATACCTGCATATGAGTCGGTTTCTTTTGCTCTGATTCTAACAATACCTGATAGAGTTTTCTTGCTTCTATTGTACTAAGAGTTCGTTCTGCCGCAGTTTTTTTACTTTTGTCATAGTGCCTTTGAAAGAGCCTTGTGTTTATGTACTCACAGGGATTTTCAGGAATTTGTCGGTTAATCTTAGCATTTTTCATTACACCATTAATAAGTCCCCATAAGGCAGCACCGGATTTGGGCTTTAAGTTTAAACGTTTTATTGTTTGTACCATGAATACAGAGATTGTTTGGCTTGTAATATCTCGAATATCCATTTTTTCAAAATCTGTACCGGAAAAGAAACGTTTATAATCACTTTTATACTTGAGTAAAGTATTTCCAGATACGCCAATCAATTCCTGAATATTTTTCCATTCTTGGAACGCATCTGAAAAATAAATGCGGTCAGCTTCTTTTTCCCAGTAATCAATGATTGCATCTTCGACTCCCTTTCGAGTTGATCTCTTGATCTGTCGTCTGCCGTTTGGCTTAGATTTGTCAGGAACATATCCTCTCCAGAATTTATCGGATTTTGGTTCACTGATTTTCCATGGATTCATGCTTAAATATTCGTTTCGTTTTATCATATCGGCTTGTTTCTGCACATTCACCATATCCAGTTTACCGCATTTTTTCATATACTGCAATGCTTCAAGTTCCTGTGATGTTAATTTTATCTCGTTTTTTGTTGTCTCACGTATGTTAGTTTTAATGTCTTTATTATTTTTTCTCATCTATTTTTATTTCTCCATTTCTTCCATATATCAAAAAGGAGAGCCAAAACTGACTCTCCCGTATCATTTCTTTCTATATAAATCATCCTGCTGCCTGCACAGGTTCTTCTGTTTTTTTTACCAGACCAATCAGATTTTCACTTTCTGAATTCATGTCCGTTAAGTACGGCGGTCTTTCACATTTTTCCCACTTACCTTTACCCACCTGAATCTTCCATTCAAGATCATCCTCTTTGGGATATTTTCTGGATAACATTTCATTACATTCTTTCATAAGCCGTTTTTTCTCTCGTTTGTTGCAAGTAAAGAAGAGATATTTAAACTGTTTACCTTTATAATGTTGGATTCCTGCTTCTTGCTGCTGCTCAAAAGTCGGTCTACAAGTTAATCTTTTGTCTTTGGAATCCTGTGAAAAAAACTGTTTTGTCTGTCTTGGATGTAACTTTATTCCATTTTTCATATACATATCTGTCCAGATATATCCCAAATAATAAAAATTACTTCCCTGGTATACATATCCGGGCTTTCCAACCATTCCATCCGCCCAAGTGAACAACACTTTTATATCCGGGCAATTACTTTTTATCCATTTAATGGTTTGTGATAACATTTGTGATTCACTGTTTCTTGGCATATCTTCCGACATACACATCCTGCCAATCTCGTAATAATCCTCTGTTTTTAATGACGGGAATATCTTTTGTATTGTATGTAATGGTCTAGTCCCCCAGCCCAAAGTGACAACTCCGACCAATCTTTCATCCAGATAAAATCCTAAGAAATGTTTATTCAGACGTGGTAATATATTTGAATAATGATATTTCTGGATCATTTTTAGCGCATCCGCCTTCAATATTTCTCGTATTTCATATGTATAAATAATCTTAGCCTTTCTTTAAATTTCGTCAAACTTCCAGTTAATCATAGCCTGATACAGCTTATCTGGAATCACATCTTTATAACAGTCTGCTATGTATATGATTTCAGCCATTTTATGTGCCTTGTATACTTCATAAGCTTCTTCTGGCGTATCGAAAAATCCAAGTTTGACAGACTTCTTCTTTTTCCCGACTTCATCATCTTTGCAGCTTTCTCTGACCGTAGCCTGATACTTTCCGGTCTTCTTTGAATAAATTACTCCTGTCGGTAGTCCATTCTTTTTTCTTCCATGAATATGTACAAACAGATCATTGATCCGTTTTGGCACAAAGATACAGGTATCAGGACTGTATACTTTATTCCCCGGAACCAGAATGTCCTTATCCAGCTCCACTGTTGGTTCACCCTCGATTTCATAAAAGTTATGGTCTACCCATTCATAAAATAACTTCTTATCGTCAAGCCATTCATCACATACCGTACATTCTTCATAATCTGGTCTTGTCTTATGATAATTTTCGTTATAACATCTTGTCTTCATATTACTCTTTAGATTATATTTCTGTTCTTTACTCGGTTTCTTATAATTCACCATATCCACTTTGCTGTGCCGCCACCATAGCAGACACACACATATCAGATACAAACATAACAACCAGTAAATTCTCATTATTTCGTCACTTATAAGCACTGCCAGCACGGCACGCTCCTTTCATCTTTTCAATTACCCATGAATGTTTCATGCGTTTTTTCTCCTTGTATTCCTTGATTTTTCCAATAAAATAAGTCTGTACCTCACTGTCCATCAGTAAAGTACAGACTTCCTCTGTTTATTCCTTATATCACTTTTTTCCAGTCACGTTTATTCCGTTTTGTACGGTCATCCATTGCCTTCTCAATCAGTTTCCGAACATCTTCTTCACTCTTTATGACTGGATTATTAAAGGTGAAATGATATTCATTCGCCACTTCTGTAGTCTGATTCTGTACAGCAGCACTTGGCTCTGTAATTGGTTTCGCCATTCTAGCATTAAATTCATTCAGAGTAGCAACTGTAGGTTTCAGTTGATCTGTGAATTCTTTTGTCAGAACAGTTTCACCCGGATTTGCACCGATCAGCATAGAATCTCCACGCGGTATTAAAGCATCCGCACCGATCATATCAAGTATGCTGGCAGGAATACCTTTCCGTACAACACCACCTTTAGAGAATCCGTAGGATTTATATGCCTTCAGGATTTTATTTTTCAGAGTAGATCCCCAAGAATCATAGTTCTTAACGCCCGGAGTATTGATCTGAAGAATATCTGCAAGCTGTTGCATTTCTTTTGGTCCGACTTTCTTACCTTTAGCATTAAAATATCCTATCAAAGGACTCACTCCGGCAGGAACGTCTGTTGCACCATCTGGACGATTACTCAGAGAATTTGTCCAGTCTTTCAGATATGCTTTCTTAAATCCCTCAACTGCGGTATATGATTGATCGCTATGGTTTGCGCCGTTTTTATAAGCATATTCCATAGCATCTCTCAGATTATTGCCTGAAGTATCTTTAATGCCAGCTTTATCTGCGTAATCCTTGATCTTCTCATAATGAGAATCCGGCATTACATGAACAGTACAAGTAGCCTTAGCAAGACCACCTCCGCCAATAGCGGTAATGATACATTTTCTTGTCTTAGACTCATCACGTTTCATCAAGTTATTTTTATCAACGCCTGAAGACACACCACGAACTGTACCGTCAGAAGATACCTTTGCAATAGATTCATCAGAACTTTTCCACTCGATATCAGAGTGTTCTGGTTTCTTTGGTGACCATGTTGCTTTAAGCTGTTTCTTGATATGACTGTATGTCAGATAAATATCTGTATCACTCAGCTTCAGAGTATAGTTCTTACCAGTCATTGTACCCGGTGTTACATTTCCAGCACCATCTGAAGTATCATTCTTCTTTAAAGTATCATCCAATACTTTATCTGCTGATCCATTGGTACCTCCCTGTCCATTGCTGGCTCCCGGTACTTTGGAAGTGTCCATCTTATAAACGCCTTCCCATGCTTTCGTTGCATTTACGGCAGCAGTATTAAAGTCAGCTGCTTTTGTAATCATCTGATCGAATGTCTGAGAAACTTTCATGCCATACTGATCCATTACCTCACCCAGATGTTTGTATGTGCTGTCGTAATTTGTTCTTACATTTGAAAGCATATTATTGATAACAGCTTCTTGAAAACTGGTATTCTTCTTCAGTGCATCCAGTGTATTATCCAATGCATTCTCTGCATCCTTCTGAAGATTTTCGTATCCGGTCTTCTTCATTTCAGTCTCATGGTTATGAACAGTATCCTGCATATCCTCTTCTGCGTCTGCAAGTTCTGCTTTTAACTTTTCCAGACGCGCTTTTGCTGCGGCATTCGACGTCCCTTCAAGGGCAGAGATGGAAGCCTTCAAAGCATTGATATCCTTGGACTTTTTCCTGATTGTCTTATCAAATTCATAATATTTCTCTTTCGCATCCAAGGCTTCCAGACGTTTATCAATATTTTTTTGCAGCAGGTCATTCTCCGTCTTGACCTGTGTCTCATATACAGATAATATCTGCTGCCTGTACTCTGCCATTGAAGAGGATGCATCCTGTATTCCTTTTAACAGTTCTTCTGTCTTTTCTTTGTATTCTTCTGCACTGTAGCATCCATTCTGATACTGCTCTTCCAACTTATCCAGCGCAACCCTGTAATTCGCAAGCTTATCCTTAGTCGCATCTATGGATTCCTGTAACAGTAGAACATTTGTAAGACCATTCTGTGTCAATGAACCATCATCATTATAAAAGCTGTCCTCATCTCCTAACAGCTTCTGCATGGTCTGGTACTCATTAATCACACTATCCAGCTCATCCTGAAAATCATCAAACGGCTTCCAGCGAAGTTCCATGATCTTATTTTTCAGTTCTTCCGTACTGCTGCCAAGATTTAATATCTGTTCGTCAATCTTAGTGATCGAATCGAGATACTTCTGCGCTTCTTCATTGTTCCAACTGCTAAAATGTGTATCATAATATTCCGCTTTTTCCTGTCTCAGCTTTTGCAATGCCAGAATCTGTCGGTTATTCGTCTTGATACGTTCGGTATAATCTTTCTCAGCTATCTGACGATCCGGGTTATCTGATACGATTTTATAATTAATAGCTGCATCCTGCTTGGAACCTGCACGGTCCCAGCGATCCACTGACCATTGCTTTACGTCTTCTCTTGCGTTCTGAATCGCCTGTGTCAGTTCCTGAATATGTGTATCTGCTTTTGCATAGGTTGTCTTCAGTTCTGTATACTGTTTTAACATCTCCTGATATGCTTTATCCTTACGGTTATTGCCATTCGTCTTGAGATATTCTGCCATTCTCTTCTGGACAGCCTTCATCTCCTTTGCAGTCCAGTCCTTCTGATACTGTGCATAATCACGCTGTTTCTCAATATCCTGATAATAAACAGAGCCGATCTTCTGGGACTTGCCATGTGCAATTCTATTCTCTGCCAAAGCTGCATAATAATCTTCTTTCGCTTCTCTCTTACCGATAATCACATCGTAAGAATCATATGTATTGTCAACTTTTGCCCTAGCAAGTTTTAATTTCTGCGCTCTCTTCTCCCGGTTCGTATCTTTAGCATCCAGATACTTGTCCATCCATTCTTTATAAGCATCAACCGCAGCTTTCTGGCTGGCAGATAAAGACTCAACATCAATCGTCTTGCCTTCGTCAATCTTTTTCTTCAGAGCTGGAGTAAGATACTGACTGACCGTAGAGTCTGCTGCTACTTTCTGTGCATAACTCCAGTATTTCTGCATTGCCTGCTTAGAAGCATCAATCTCTTCCTGTGTACTTTTAATTGCTTTGTCATAGTTCTTCTGAGCCTTCGTATAATGACTGGTATCGCTTTCCGCATAGTCCGTATATTTGGAAGTCGCCCGATCCAGACGGTTCATGGTTGTTTCTATCCAATCCATTGCATTGTCATTCAGTTTCTTAATGGCATTCTGAAGAGCTTCGTCTACTTTATCCGCAGCTTCACTGGCAGCTTTGCCTGAACTTTGTACTGCTTTTGTATTATTATTAACGGCAGCCGTATTCGCTGTTGATGCAGAACCGTTACCTGTACCTGATCCACGATTTCCAGAAGCGATATTTGCCTGACTGACAGAAATCCCACCTCTGACCATAGCAGTACCAGACGCTCTCGCCATTCCACGACTGTTCACGAATCCCTGTTCCAACAAAGATTCGGTCTGTAAATGATTGAATACTATACTTCCTGTCGGGATGTACTGGAATTCCGCACCATTGTCACCAACTGTATGCCATGTTCCAGTCATTGGATCAACGACGATCTCTCTTCCCAGCTCTCCAACCAGCGTCATTCCTCCGGTTTTTGTTCCCCAGTTACCTTTTGCATCTGCATGACCAACCAAATGCGGATAATGTGCCGTACCAAAAGCATGAGCAGTACCACTCGCACCGCCTGATCCTTTGGATGGTGCGTTTGCATTTGTCCAGTTGACTGTACCTGTCGCAGTAAAACTGGTCTTTACATTTGCCGTATTGTTCGTCCAGTTCACCGTACCATTGGAAGTGTGCATCTGTGCAGCCCATGCATCCACTTTTCCTGTATTATTGTCCCAGTCTACCGTACCATTGGATTTTTTCTCTTCTGCTGCATACGCGTCTACAACAGAAGAATCCACACCTGCTTCTACCATAATTTTCGGTGATAATGCCTGAATGGATGCTGTGATTGTAGCTTCAGAAGTTCCGTCAATTCCCAGTGTTGCCTTAATCTCTGGGGAAAGTCCCTGAATTTCACTGACCAAACCATCCACTTTGCCTTGTGCTTCTGATGTATCAGCCCCCACCGAAGCCTGCAATTCTACATTATTCTGTGCTTCCTGAAATTGCTGTAATAATGACAGTGCATTTCCAAGCTCTCCATCCACCTGTGAAGCATCTACAGACATAACAGCCGGAGCTTCCAGCATCTGTTTTTGTGTTACGCAGTACTGGATCACGGTATTTGCATCATCCACCTGAGAAGAATCCACTTCCAGAGTGCCTTTATACTCCTGCATCTGTGAAATCGTATTATCAAGAGTCTTGATCTTATCTTCTGTACTCTCAATATCCGAAACGTCGATCTGAATATCAAGATCTTTGTCCCCGGACAGTTCTTCAATCCTGCCCTTGGCTTCACCTGCTGCCATACCCAGATCTCCCAATGTCTTGACAGCTTCGTCAGCCCAGTCAAATTCACCGCCGAACTCTTCCATCTCTCCGAACATTGCCTGCACCATCGGAAGTGACAAATTTAATCCGTCTGCAAAGTCCTGCATAGTACGCTGACCTGCAATCTTATACTCACCACTTGCTTCATCCAGTTCCATCAGTCCGGCTTTTGTCGCCTTCGCACAGAACTCCGCAACATCCAATCCTGTCCTGTTCCCGTCTGAATCATGGTTAAAATAATGCTCAATACTATCTATATAAGAAGAAACTGCTTCTGCATCTTCTGTATCTACAGAATCCGGGACGATAAAATCCACTGCTGCTTTATAAGAATTTGTTCCTATCCTTCCATAATCCTCAGAATCCGTATTCTGTGTTACATCCTCAATGTGATCCAATGCTCCCATAGCATCGTCAAACATATCTCCTGACTCAGAAGTATTCTGTTTATCCAGCCAATTCTGATATGCCCCTGTTGCTTCTCTGAGTGATGCAGACAGCAGATCAAGCTGGTTACACTGGTTTACCAAGCCATCATTTTCAGATAACAGTGCATCTATACTACTCTGGATGGTCTGTGCATTCTGACTTTTTGCATCAGATAAATTTCTCAGTTCATCCTGAAGCCGCTCGATTTCTGCAATGTTCTGCATATATTGCGCCTGTTTTTCCAGTTTCTGATTCTCATTCGTCTGGATTGCTTCCTCTGCTTTTGCTTTTTGCAGTTCCCGGACTTTCTCGGCATTCAGATGTAGTGCGCCATTGTTATATTCCAATGCAGAGGTGTAATCTGAAAGCTCATCTGAATTAAAATCATCCAAAGATATAGACTTCCCTGTTGACTGTGAAGTGAGAACTGAAGTTGCTTTCTCAATCCCGGATAACGCTTCCTGTGCATTTATGATCTGGTCTGCCAAATCTGAGACAGCTTCGGTTGTTGTGTCCACAGAAGCTCCTGCACTGGATGAAATGACTCCTAACTGTGTAAGCATATTTACCAGCTTCGCCACTTCACCGCTGGATGTATCAGAAATAAGTCCACACTCCACTGCCGCATCCACAAGAGCATTAATCTGATCTTCACCTTCCTGTACACCTTCTGTCTCGAAAGCATACTTGAAGTCCGTATCTGTCAAGCCAAGTTCTTTCAGAGAATCTGCATTCTTCTTTATCTCTTTTCCGAACTTTGAAGTGTCTTTTCCCGATAAAGCATCACTAAACTGATTTACAGCGATAGCCGTATCATTTAACTGATCTCTTACCTCCGAGAACTGATCCGCAAACTGAGACATATCAGAATTTTTTAATAAAGACTGTACCGCCGTATCTACCGTTTCAAACTCTCCTGCTGCCTGTGTGATCTTATCAGAATCGCCTTCTGTCAGTGCATCATTATAATTCTTTACTGCTTTTGTATAATCATTCAGCCATTTCAGAGCTGTCTGGTCTTTCCCATCAGCTTTAAATGTCTGTTCTTCTGCAACCAGCTTCGCTTCCTGTGCCTGTTCATAAAGATCACCATATTTTCCAAGTATTTCATTGGCTTCTGATAATCCTCCTGATGCATTATCCAGCATCACGCTTAATGTATCAGATTCTCCATACTGTTTCTCAATGGATTTGGCATCATCCATAAAGTCATTCAATGCCTGTTTTGCCGTTACAGAATCCGCTTTAAAATGGACATCCATTGTAATTCCGTCCATTTCCGGTTCTATCGTAAATACTTCATCCCCGTATTCTTTCTTCAGATCATTAATAGATTTTTTGATTGCTTCAGATTCTTTGGAACCATTATCAAGGAATTGTCCAAGATAAGTATGGCGTTTCTTCTCTACTTTTTTCTCTGCTTCCTCAATCCCTTTTTTGTTCTCGTTCTGGAACTGGCTGGCTTCTTTTTGTGAAACCTTATCCAAAAGCGCAATCTGTTCTTCCAGACTTCCATTAATCAGGTCAATCCCGGCTACCTGACTGTGGTAGGAATCTGTCAGTGACTCCTGAATAGATAACAGTTCGCTCTTTGCGCTGGCAGCTTCCTGTTCGGTCAAAGTCCCAGAAGATAATGCGGTACGAAGTTCTGTGATTCTCTCAATGTTATCCTGCAAGGATGTATTGTTTTCCTGCCATTCGGTACCTGCCTGTTTTGCGGAAGATACCGCTTCCTCAACAGAATGTTGATATGCACTAAACGCAGATACGGCAGGCGGGACCCCACCCGCCACCCGGAAGAGATTATTG